>Ga0209381_1000020_pt1 | contig 535051 bp, 426 predicted proteins | sample DewCreD2012metaG_FD_184111 | JGI IMG/M metagenome (GOLD analysis project Ga0209381, IMG submission 184111) | Hot spring sediment bacterial and archeal communities from British Columbia, Canada, to study Microbial Dark Matter (Phase II) - Dewar... ... | reverse complement strand
GGAAGCTGTGGAAATCCCGCCCCCTCCCCCCTCCCTCGCGATTCCCACAGCTCCCACAGCCCCGACGACGACGACACATCCGTCCCTTGTCTCGCTTCAAGTAGATTTCTCATGAGGCAACGATTACGCTCTCGAGTAGATTCTTACGTGAGGCAACGGGGCCCTGCCGCCCGCCCTTGCCCGGGGGTAGCCACTCGACGTAGCATGCACCCCCAAGGAGGTCGCGATGCACCTGGCACGGCTTGCGGGAGTGTTCCTCGTCACGGCGTCAGTTGCCGCCGGAGCCGAGCGGAGCGAGGTCGTCACCAAGGCCTTCCCCGCCGGCGAAGGCAAGCTCGTGCTCATCGACGCCGGCCCCCTCGACCTCTTCGTCCGCAGCGCGGACATCCGCGAGATTCGCCTCAACATCCACCTCGCCGCCACCGCTTTCAAGGAGTCCCAGGCCGCCGCCTGGATCGAGGCACACCGGCCGGAGGTGAGCGATGCGCCGGACGCCCTGCGCATCACGACCCTCGAGCCCAAAGGGGTCAGCCTGCTCAAGGGAGTGGTGGCCAGTCGCGCCCGGGTCGAGGTCGTCCTCCCTCCCTACGTTCACGTCGACCTCTCCACGTCCTCGGCGGGGCTGCAGGTGGAGGGGGAGTTCCCCGCCGCCAACCCCCTGCGCCTGCGCTCCTCCACCGGTGACATCGAGTTCACCGGCTGGGCGCCGGCGGTGGAAGCACGGACGGTGAACGGCGATGTGCGGATCCGCGCTTCCCGAGCGGTGGACAGCGTCCTTGCGCGCAGCGCCGGGGGCGACGTCATCCTCACCGGCGGCGCGCGGCGGGTGCGGTGCGACACCTCCTCCGGGCACGTGCGCCTGGACGGGCTCCTCGGCCCGGTGGGCATCGCCACCACTTCGGGGAACGTCCAGTGCCGTTTCGACGCCCTCTCCCCCCAGGACGAGCTGCGGGTGTCCACGTCCTCGGGGCGGGTCCGCCTCACCCTGCCACCCGGCGCCACGCCCGCGGGCGAGATCACCTCGGCCCGAGGGGAAATCCGCTCCGCCTACCCGGGCGAGGCCGACCCCAAGGGGGGGCGGCTGCTCCTCGTGGGTGGCGGCCCCAGGGTGGTGGTCACCACCACCTCGGGCCGGGTGGAGCTGTTCTAGGGTCCCCCCGCCGCTGCCGGTTCGCCCGCCCGGCGCCTTAGGACGCCCTGGGTCGCGGCGGCTCGGTCGCGGAAACGGGCACCGGGCGCGGCTTCATCTTCCAGGCAAAGTACGGCTTCCCGAGCAGACGCAGGGCGGCCATGCGGCCCCGGTAAAGGTGGAAGCGCAGGTTACGCTTGGCCAGGTACGCGGCGTCGCCGGGGTTGACGATGAGGGAGACCTGGATGTTGGGGATCACGTCCGTCGGGATGCCGGCTCGCACCATGGCCTCGAAGAGGTGAGCAAACACCCGCTTCATGTCCTCCGGATCCGGCGATGGGAAGTCTTCCATCAGCGAACCTTTCAGGGGGCGGAAGATGCACACGGTGGGGAACGCCCCCACCGAGGTGATGTAGTCGATGGCGGCAAGGGTGTCCTCGATGGGCTCGACGCCGGCGATGATCTCCCCCGACACCGCCCCCTTGCCCAGCTTGTCCGCGGTGTACTCCATCGCCTCGAAGAAGGCCTTCTGGCCCAGGCTGCCGCACTTGCCGGGGCAGTACTTCTCGAAGTAGGCGGGGTTGTGGAACTCGTAACAGAACGAGAAGTGGTCGGTGCCCAGGTCGATGAGCCAGTCGTACTTCCAGAAGTCGTGGCGCAGTACCGGCGCCACCTGCACGCCAATGAAGCCGCCGACGTTCTCCCGCACGGCCTTCACGTAGGGGGCGGCCAGATTGAGCCCGTGGAACGGACTTGCGGCCTCCACGTCCTCCCGCTGGTACCCGGCGTTGAAGTGCACGAAGGTGACCCCCGACTCCTGCCGCGCGGCCCGCGCCACCTCCACCACGTCCTCCACCGGCTTGCGGAGGGCCTCCGCCTTGCCCACGTTGAGCCCCGAGGTGCAGAACTTGCAGTGGCGGTCGTTGCCGGGGTCCCAGAAGCGGCAGGTTTCCGAGATGTAGATGCCCAGGTAAGTCCCCTGCAACACGCCAATGGCCGACATGGGCGTCCCGCGGCTGGTGGTCCGCCCGTACCAGGCGGGCTCCGGCGGTAGCCACACCGGGTACTCGGCGCCGTCGCGCCGATCCACCACCAGGTACTGGCCGAAGCTCTTGCGCAGCACGAACGGGCTCGTCGCCACGAACGCCTCTTCCACCGGGACGTTGCACCACACGTCCTTGAGGTCTCCGGGGATCACCAGCTCGAGGCCGGAACCCAGACCAGCGCGGATGCGGTGGAAGCCGCGGGCGTCCTCCTCCAACGTGCACGACCCATCGATGGCGATACCCCGGCACAGCAACTCGATCTCCAACTCGCACGGGTTGAATCGGCTCACGTCCCACCCCCTGGCGGGCGCATCCTATCGCAGCCGTCCCCGCCGACGAAATGCGGAGGCCCCACCGTGGGTTGCCCTTGGAGGGGTGTGCATGGCCCTGCCACCGGCGTATCTCAAGACCCTGGAACTGCTCTACGGTCACGACGCCTTCTCGAGACTGGACGAGAGCGACGATCGCATCTTCTACGCCCGCGACCGGTTCGTGGACCATCTGGACCGGGCGGCCCTCAAGGCGGTGGAGCGCATCATCGGTGCCCTGCTCGTGGAGCCGCGGCCGGAGATCCTCGACCTCATGGCCGGTCCCGACTCTCACCTCCCGCCGGAGTTGACCACGGGCCGGGTGGTGGGGTTGGGTCTCAACCCCCACGAGCTGGCGGCCAACCCACGCCTGGACGAGCGCGTCATACACGACCTCAACGCCGACCCCACCCTCCCCTTCCCCGACGGTTCCTTCGACGTGGTGCTGAACACCGTTGCCGTGGACTACCTGACCAAGCCCTTTGCGATCTTCCGCGAGGTGGGCCGGGTACTGCGCCCCGGCGGCTTGTGTCTGGTGATCTTCTCCCACCGCATGTTCCCCGAGAAGGCGGTGAAGGTGTGGCGCCAGGCCTCGGAGCCGGAGCGGGTCTTCATCGTCGAGGACTACCTGGCCGCGGCCGAGGTCTTCGCAACGCCGCGCCTGTTCGTGGTCAAGGGCCGACCCCGCCCCGGTAACGACCGCTACGCTGGGCTGCTTCAGGAGAGCGACCCGGTGTACGCCGTCTACGCCGAGAAACAAGGGGACCGCGGCCTCCGCCCACCCCGCCCCGACCCGCGGCCCGAGGAGTTCCAACCCAGCCTCCCCTGCCCCTCCGCCGCCGAACTCACGGCAGCGGCCCGGGAGCGGCGATGCCCCTACTGCGGGGCGGCGCTGCAGCGCCGGGACGTCCCCCAGACCCCATTCACCGAACTCGACACCGACCACCTGTTCGTCTGCGGCAACAACGCCTGCCCGTACCTGCAACGGGGCTGGACCGCCATGGCCCGCCAGGGCAACGTGGCCCTCTCCTACCGGGCTGCCCTTCACCCCACCACTGGCCGATTCCTCCCAATCCCCGTGCACTCGCTGCGCGATCTCGAGGCGGCGAGCTGAGCGGGGGGGTACCGGCCCGCCCCGGGGGCTTTACCGGCCCGGGCCGGCGTGCTACCCTTCGCCGTTGTGCGCGTGGGGCCGTAGCTCAGCTGGGAGAGCGCTAGAATCGCACTCTAGAGGTCGAGGGTTCGATCCCCTTCGGCTCCACCAATACCGCTCACCGCAAGAGGTGCGCGGCGCCGCTGGGTGTCGAGGGTTGGCGCGCGCGTCTCGTCGCCCGCTCGGGCGAGTCACCCCCTAGGGCCATCTTGCCAGCCAGCGATGCCCAGTCGGTAAAATTGGCTGGGGAAGGAGTGTGCACCATGGTGGAGGGGACGGAGCGTCGGGGATGGGGGCGATGGCCGACGGTGGCTGTCGCTGCCGTGGCGTTGCTGGTAAGCGGTCAGGCGGTGCGGGCAGAGGAGCTGCGAGCCGCGATCGTGCAGTACGCGGTGCAGGAGCCGGATGCGGTGGGTGCCGACGCCGAACGCGTCACCGCCGCCGTCCGCCAGGCGGCCGCTGCCGGGGCGCGCCTGGTCGTCTTCCCGGAGCTCACGTTCTACCGCGACTCCCCCTGGGAGCAGAACGGCGTGACCATCCTCGACCTCGCCCGCGAGTTGCCGGCGCTGGAGCATCGCTTCAGCGCTCTGGCCGCCGAGCTGGGGGTGGGGATCGTTCTGGGCGTCTGGGAACCCTCTGGCGACGAGGCCAAACCCGTCCACAACACGGCGCTCTTCCTCGGCCCCGACGGCCGGCGCCTCGGCCGGCACCGGAAGATCAACTTGGCGGCAGCGGAGTACGACTACACCAAGCCTGGATCCGCCGAAGGTGGCGACGCCACGCCGTTCCTCACGCCTTTCGGGCGGGTTGGGATGCTCATCGGCAAGGACATGGCCACCAAGTTCTGGCCCAACGCCCTGGCGGCCAAGGGCCTGGACCTCTTCGTGGCGCTCCTCGCCGATCGGCAGCGGGGCTGGGAGCTGGCCGGTCACACCGCGGCGGCGGCCCGCTGTCCGGCCCTGGCCGCCAACCGCGCCGGCTCCCCCTTCGCCGGGGCGAGCGGCGCCCTGGCCGCGGGGGGCGCTCCGCAGCGGCAGGCGGGGAGCAACGAGGAAACGCTCATCGTCGAGCTGCGCACCCGCTGAGTCCCGGCCGGCTTCCGGCGCTCGCCCCCGGGCGGTGCCTCACGGCGGCCGGGCAGCCCCACTCGGCCGTCGAGCAGGCACGATTCAGCTAGATCCTGGGCGCCATGGCACAGGCCCAGCGGCGGGGGTCTGCGACACCCACAAAACTCCCGTCAGTGGGGTCCACCATCAGCAGGCTGGTGATCCCCAGCCGGCCCGACTCTCGCCGCGGCGCCGGGTACACCACCTCCCCCACGAAGCCGTAGCCCAGCTTCTTGAGCGCCTCCACGTGGGCGGCGGTGATCTCCTCGCGCACCTCCACGAAGGGGCCGGTGCCGTCCCAGCGGATCTGCCACATGGCCCGCGGCCGGTCGGTCGCCGCCGCGGGGCCGAGCCCGCAGTCCACGACGTTGGAGATCATCTGCGCCACCGTGGAGGGCACCTTGGCGCTCCCCGAGGCGGCCAGGGCCAGGAACACCTTGCCGTCCCGCAGCACCAGGGTGGGTGCCATGAGGAGGGGCAGCCTGCCGCCAGGCTTCGTGTCCTCCTGATGGCGGGTGTCGAAGGACTCGAGCAGGCTGTTGTACGGGAAACCGAGCGAGGGCGAAAGCACCTTGGCGCCAAAGTACCGACCCAAGGTCTGGGACAGCGAGACCACGTTGCCGAAGCGGTCGGCCACCACCAGAGGCGTCGTGCCCCCTACGCTCCAGGGGTTCAGCGGCGCCGACCCGAGGTCGTCCCGAGTGAGTGGGCGACCGAGCCGCAGCAGTTTCGCCCGCTCCGCCGCAAAGGCCTTGCTCAGGTGAGCCGGGGGGCGGCTCAGGCGCGGGTCGTCGGGGTCGAGGCAGGAACGGCTGTTGTCCAAGAAGGCAACGTGTGAGGACTCGGCCAGCAGGTGGATGCGCGGGACTCCAGCGGTACAGATGGTCGCCGGCGCGAACTGCTCGAGGATATTGAGAGCCTCCAGCACCACTCCGCCAGCCCCGGGCGGCGGAAAGCCAATGACCTCGACATCCCGGTAGGTCGTTCGCCACGCTTCTCGTTCCACGACCCGGTAGAGGGCCAGGTCGGCGCGGCGGACGAAGCCGCCGTAGCGCACCATGTCCGCCTCGATCTGGCTGGCAATGGCGCCGTGGTAGAACGCGCCCGGCCCTTCCCGGGCAATGGCCCGGAGAGCCGCGGCCAGCTCCTGGTTGCACGTTCGCGTGCCAGGCTCGGGGATCTTCTCCCCACCTTCCAACAGCCAGAAGTGGAGAAGACCGCCGAGCTTGATGCTGGACTCGTAGAATTCAATGGCCGCCACGTCCGACACGGTCAGCTCGACGCCGCTTTCGGCCAGCTCGATGGCAGGCGCGAGCAGTTCGGCCCATGGCCTGGTGCCGTAGCGCTGGGCCAGGTGGGCGAGGGCGGCAACGGTGCCCGGCACCGCCACGAACTCCCACCCCACCGAGTCGTCCACCCCCTTCTCCCGGAGGGCCCGCAGAGTGGCCGCAGGTCGCTCCCGGTCGAGGAGGCGCGGCACCGTGGCGCTGCCGTCGATGGCCACGATCCGGCCGTCGGCGAGGCGGAGGAGGATCTGCGTGGCCCCGCCGAGCCCCGAGGCTGCGGGATCCGCCGAACCCAGGGCAAAGGCTCCGGCCACCGCGGCGTCCATGGCGGTTCCCCCGCCCTCCAGCACGGCCACGGCCACCTCCGCCGGTTCCCGGGACGCAGCCACCACCATCCCCAACGGGGAGCGGACCTCCACGGAACGGATGGTGACGAGCGTCGTGGGCGGCAGCACCGGTTCGGGGAGCGGCGAGCAGGCAACCCCAGCCACCCCCACCACCAATGGAACAACGATGGCGAGTCGCATCTCCAATTAGTCTACCACCCGCGGCGTCCCACCGCCCGGCGTGGTGTCGCGGCTAACGGGCAGCGAGCGCCGGATCGGCCCCCGCGGCCAGCGAGGCGCCGGCCGCCACGGTGACGCCGTTGCGCAGCACCACGGCCGTGGCGGCTCTGAAGGTGGCGCTGCCGCCACCGGCCACCGCCACTGCCGGGCCCACCGCCAGAGTGCCGCAGGACGTCATCATCTCGGCGCCGGTCACGGTGCGGTCGGTCACCTCCACGGCGCACGTCCCGCCGCCCGTCACCTCCGTCACGGCCGTGGCCGACCAGGGGGACGCCAGGGGGGTATCGCCGCACGTCTCCAGGGCCCGCACCCGGGTGTAGACGGTGAGGTTGCCGGCACTCGCGCGGGTCACGGTGACCGCGGTGGTGGGGAGCACCATGGCGGCGGGCGTGGCGAAGTCCTCCTGGGTGTCCTCCTCGAGCTCGTAGGTGCCCTCGTCGGAGGTGGCGCTCCAGCTCACCAGGTACGCCTCGCCGCTCGCCGCGGTGGCCGGTGCCTGGAGCAGCGGCGCCTCCGGTGGCTGGCAAACAACCCCCGTGGGCAGCGCCAGGTGCGCCGCCGTCGCCACCGCCGCTTTGACGAAGGCGGTGAAGTAGGCCGGGTCGAGTGTGCTCACGGTGTCCGCGGTGCTGTGATAGTTGGGGTTGAAATCGTCCTTGTCGTCCTCGATGGCAAGGATAGCTGGAAAGCCGCGGTCCCAGAACTCCGCGTGGTCGCTGTAGGGGATGGAGTCGGGGATCACGGTGGGCTGGAGCGCCCCGGCGAGTCCGTAGAGCGAGACCGCATCGATAAAGGCCTGGGCGATCTCCAGATCGGCGGGGTAGCCGGGGTGCCAGGTCCGGCGGGTGTGGAGGTTGGCCACGGGTGCGCCCACGTTCTCGTAGGCGATCATGTCCAGGTTGAGCACCGCCACCACGTTGGCCCCCGCGTCGGCGAGGGCCTGGGCGTAGGCGTCGGCACCCAGGAGCCACTGTTCCTCGCCGGTGAAGAAGACGAAGTGCACCGTGCGCTCGAACGTGTAGCCCGGCATCACCTCGGCGGCCACCATCACCGCCACCGAACCCGAGGCGTTGTCGTCCGCCCCCGGGGCTGTCGAGGGGGGGGCGGGCATGTCGTCCAGGTGGGCCGTGACGAGGACGATCTCGCTGGCCCGGGCGCCCCCAGGCAGGACGGCCGCCACGTTGCGGCCGCTGTACCCTCCGGCGCTCCACGCCTGGAAGCTGGCGGCGAGACCCTGCCGGCCCAGGTGTTCCGCCGCGAACTGGGTGGCCTTCTCGATGGGGGTGCCGGAGGCCGTGTGGCGGGTGGTGATGGTGTACGGCACCCCGCCAACGAGGGCCGGCTCCGCGCCGGAGAGCTGCCGGCAGTGGGCCAGCACGGCGTCCTGGCTGATCTGCGCCACCATGGCAGCCACCAGCGGGTCGTAGGCCAGCGGCGCCGCCAGCGGCGGGGTCGCGGGAACCTCCAGCACCAGCGGTTCCTCCGGCAGGCGCCAGGCCCGCACCCCGTCGCCCTGCAACGCCCTCGCCACCTCGGTCTCGCCCCGCAGGACCAGGAACGGGCCGTCGTCCCAGACCAGCGAGGAGGGGGCCAGGCGGTGCCGAACCTGGCCCCAGGCGCCAGCCGTCACCAGATACCCCCCGGGGAAAAACGGCTCGTCCAGGACGAGGTACGCAACCCCGGCCGCGTCGAGTTGTTGCCGGGTGGCGCGCACGAGGGCCACTCGGCACCCCGCCGCGTCCTCCCAGGCGGCAAAAACCGGCAACCCCAGGCGGTCCAGTGGGCGGTCCACCTCGACGCGGGCGAGCAGAGGCTCGTCCACCGGCGGCGTGGCCGGCGCCCACCCCGCGCCCAGTAGGAACGCCCCAAGGAGGAGCCAGCGGCCGACCCTCTGCCCGCCAACGGCACAGCAGACCCTCCCGTCGCGCATCGTCGCGCAGCCTCGCATACGGCGAGCTCCCGCGCCGTGCGCGGGATCACCGCCACCCCCAAGGCCCCTAGCTGCGCTGCACCTCGTCCAGGAGAGCCAGGAACCGGTCGTAGGGGAGCGCCTGCCAGCTCTCCGCCGACACGGCGCCTTCCGCCCGCGAGATGAGGGAAACCCGGTGCGCGGTCTCCACGTCCGGCGCCTCGTAGATGTCCATGAAGTCGTAGGGGCCGAGAATCGCGTAGTGGGCCAGGAACTTCACCTGAGGGCAGGCGGTCTTCACCCTGGCGAGCCACTCCTTCCCCATGGCCCGACGCCCCACCGCGTCATGGACGCTCTCCGGCGCCAGGCGGGTCATGAGAACGAAGATGGGCATGGTGCACCTCCCGGTCTCGTCCCTCCATTGTCGGTCACCGGCGCCGGTCCGGCAAGCCCGCTGCTACAATCCTCCCTCGGCCCTGGGAGGGAGGAGGAGGCCATGACAGTGGAAACGACGGGCGCGTGGGGGCGCCCATTCTGCGGCAGCCTGCGGGCGGCGGACATCGGCCGCAGGGTGGAGCTGGTGGGGTGGGTGCGTCGCCGCCGTGACCTCGGCGGCATCATCTTCGTGGACCTGCGCGACCGCGAGGGGTGGGTGCAGGTGTTGTTCCCCGAGGAGCCGCTCAAGTCCCACGCCGCGGCCCTCGCCCACGAGGACGTCATCCGGGTGGCGGGGACCGTGCGCCCGCGCCCCGCCGACATGGTGAACGCCGAGCTCGCCACCGGCGAGGTGGAGGTCCTCGCCGAGGAGTTGGAGGTGCTCACCCGTGCCGAGGTGCCCCCCTTCGTGGTGGAGGACCAGGTCAAGGCGTCCGAGGAGCTGCGCCTGCGCCACCGGTACCTGGACCTGCGCCGCCCGGAAATGACCCGTTGCCTGCTCCTGCGGGACCGGGTCACCTTTGCGGTCCGCCAGTACTTCCACGAGATGGGGTTCGTGGAGGTGGAAACGCCGATCCTCACCCGTTCCACCCCTGAGGGGGCGCGGGACTTCCTGGTCCCGTCGCGGCTCGCCCCCGGCAGCTTCTACGCCCTGCCCCAGTCGCCGCAACTCTTCAAGCAGCTCCTCCAGGTGGCGGGGCTCGGGCGCTATGTGCAGATTGCTCGCTGCTTCCGGGACGAGGACCTGCGGGCCGACCGCCAGCCGGAGTTCACCCAGATCGACGTGGAGGCGTCCTTCGTCGTCGAGGAGGACATCTTCACCCTGGTGGAAGGCCTCTTTGCGCGCATCTTCCCCCTCGCTGGCATTTTGCCGCCGGCACGGTTCCCGCGACTCACCTACAGCGAGGCCATGGAGCGCTACGGCTCCGACCGACCCGACACCCGCTTCGGCCTGGAACTCACGGAGCTCGGTCCCCCTGCCTCGGCCTGCGCTCTCGAGGTGCTGCGCCGCGCCGCCGCAGCGGGACGGGTGAAGGGGCTCGTGGTGCCGGGGGGTGCCGGCTTCACCCGCAAACAGCTCGACGAACTGGGGGAAATCGCCAAGCCCTTTGGCGCGCCTGGCGTCCTGTGGTTCCGCCAGACCGCCGAGGGGTACGCCTCGCCGGCCAAGAAGGCACTGGGCGACGCGGGGGTCGCCTCCTTCCTCGCCGCCGCCGGGGCGAGGGAGGGGGACCTGCTGCTCGTAGTAGGGGGGCCGGACAGGGTGGTTCACGCGGCCTTGGGCGCCCTACGCCTCCACCTGGGCCGTCAACTCGGCCTCGTCCCTCCGGGGGCGCACGCCTTCCTCTGGGTCACCGACTTCCCGCTGTTGGAGTGGGACGAGGAGACCCAGCGCTACTACGCCTGCCACCACCCCTTCACGGCGCCGCGGCCGGCGGACGTGGAGCGCCTGGAGAGCGACCCGGCCTCGGTGCGGGCGAGAGCCTACGACGTGGTGATGGACGGCGTGGAGTTGGGCGGCGGTTCCATCCGCATCCACGACCCCGAGTTGCAGCGGCGGGTTTTTGCCGCCCTCGGCATCGGCGAGGACGAGGCACGGCGCAAGTTCGGCTTCCTGCTGGAGGCGTTCCGGTACGGCGCCCCGCCCCACGGCGGCATTGCCCTGGGCCTCGACCGCCTGGTCATGATCATGGCGGGCCGCGAGTCCATCCGCGACGTCATTGCCTTCCCCAAGACCACCGCCGGCAACTGCCTGCTCACCGACGCCCCCAACGCCGTGGACGAGCAGCAACTGGCCGAACTGCACCTGCGTCTCGCCCCGCCGGGGGTGAAGGGCTAGACTCTCGGCATGGGCGTGGTTCGTCGGTCGGCGGCGCTACGGCGGGCGTTCCGGGCGGCGGAGCGGCTGCTGCGCGGCGACCGCGTCGCCACGCTCCTCTCGGCCGCGGCGGCGCTGGCCAGCCGCCGCGGGCTTACCACCGTGGGCCGCGACCTCCAAGCGGCGCTGCGCATGGTCCGCGAGACCCTGGCGGGGCGTTACCCGCGCGCCCCGAAACGCACGCTGGTCGCCATCCTGGCCGGGGCCATCTACCTCGTCAACCCCCTCGACCTGGTGGCCGATGTACTGCCCGTCGTCGGCCTGGTGGACGACCTGGCGGTCCTGGCCTGGATCGCCCATCTCGTGGGCCGCGACCTGGACGAGTTCCTGGCCTGGGAGCGGGAGTGGGGGAACTCCATCGACGTGGAGGCGACACCCGTGGCCGACCCGTCCCTCCCCGCGCCACCGCGGGAGACGTCGTAGCGCGCCGCGGCGCGGCCCGCTACGGTTGCTTCTCGATCTCGCCGGTCATCGGCACGAAGCGAACCGGGATGACGTCGCGCTGGGTGAGACCGTCCTTCTCCTTGGTGAGGACCTTGAGCTGCTGGTAAAAGGAGCCCACCGGAATGACGAGGCGCCCACCCTCGGCCAGCTGGTCCACCAACGGCTGCGGGATGCGCTCCGGTGCCGCGGTGACAACGATGCCGGCAAAGGGGGCGGCCTCCGGCCAGCCGGCGTAGCCGTCCCCGGCCCGCACCTGCACCGACGCGTACCCCAGGGAGGCCAGGCGCTCGGCGGCGCTGCGGGCCAGGCTCTCGCGGATCTCGATGGTGTAGACGTTGCACCCCATGGCCGCCAGGACGGCGGCCTGGTAGCCGGAGCCGGTACCGATCTCCAGCACCCTGTCCCCGGGTTTGACGGCCAACAGTTCGCTCATCAGCCCGACGATGTACGGCTGCGAGATGGTCTGCCCGTCGCCAATGGGGAGCGGGTGGTCCGCGTAGGCCTGGTAGCGCACCTCCGGGGGCACGAAGAGGTGGCGCGGCACGGTGCGCATGGCGGCAAGGACGTTGGCGTCGCGGACGCCGCGGGCGGCGATCTGGGAGCGCACCATCTCCTCGCGGAGTTCGGCCCACCGCCGCTCCTCGTCCGCCGACCCGCGCCCGCCGCAGCTCCAAAAGCTCCCGGCGAGGGCCAGCACCGCGATCACCTGCGCCCCCGTCACTCGACCCCTCGGGCGACGTACACGTCGCGCCCCGCCACCACGGTTCGCAAGATCCGTGCCTGGAGGACGTCCTTCCCGCCCTCCGCCGCGAGGTCGCGGTCCACCACCGTGAGGTCCGCCGCAAAGCCCGGTCGGATCGCACCGCGCCAGGCTTCCTCGAAGGCAGCGTAGGCCGCCCACGCGGTGTAGCCAGCCACCGCCTCCTCGGCCGTGAGCGCCTCGGCGACGTTCCAGCCCTCTGCCGGTGTCCCCGCGGGGGTACGCCGCGTCACCGCCGCCCACACCCCGCGGCGCGGGTCGGGATCCTCCACCGGCACGTCGGAGCCGAGGCAGAGGCGCGCGCCGCTCGCCACCAGCGAGCGCCAGCGGTAGGCCCAGAGGATCCGTTGCGGCCCGAGGCGCTGCTCCGCCCACGGCATGTCCGAGATACAGTGGACCGGCTGCACGGCGCCGATCACGCCGAGGGCGGCAAAGCGCGGCACGTCCTCGGGGCGGACCACCTGGGCGTGCTCGATCCGCGCCCGCAGGCTCCGGGCCAGTGGCCCCAGCTCCCGCTCGTAGAGGTCCAGCACCCGGCGCACCGCCGCGTCGCCGATGGCGTGCGTGCACACCTGGAAGCCCGCGGCGCCCGCGCGGCGGACGAGCTCGGCGAGCCGTGCCTCCCCCATCACCTCCAGGCCGCGAAGCGAGGGCGCGTCGCTGTACGGTTCGGCGAGCAACGCCCCCCGCGAGCCGAGGGCGCCGTCCGCGTAGAGCTTCACCGCCCGCACCGCCAGCATCCCGTCGCCGGTGAGCGTCGGGCCGGCGGCCAGCTCGTTGCGCACCGCCTCCTCGTCGCCGCCTTCCACCATGGCGTAGACCCGGATCGGCAGCCGGCCCTCCGCCGCCAGGCGGCGCAACACCGCGAGCCCGTCGCGGGTGACACCGGCGTCGTGGATCTCCGTGAAGCCGTACCGGGCGAGGGCCTCGGCGGCGCGCAGCGCCCGCCGCGCCAGCACCTCCAGCGACGGCTGCGGCGCCGCAGCCGCCACCAGGTCGCAGGCGTTGTCCACGAGAACGCCGGTGGGTTCCCCCGCCGCGTCGCGGAGGATCAGCCCCCCGGGGGGGTCCGGGGTCTTCGCCGTGATCCCCGCCGCCGCCAAGGCCGCGGCGTTGGCCACCGCCGCGTGGCCGTCCACCCGACGAACCAGCACCGGGTGGTGGGGCACCGCGGCGGAGAGCGCCCGGTGGTGGGGGAAGACACGGTCGGGCCACAGGTTCTGGTCCCAGCCCCGGCCCAGCACCCATTCCCCCGGCGGCAACTGCTGGGCGGCCTGACGAACCCGCTCCACCACCTCCTCGAAGCTCGACGAGCCAGTGAGATCCACCTGCTCCAGAGCGGCGCCGTACCCCAGGAAGTGCCCGTGCCCCTCGGTGAAACCCGGGTAGATGTGGGCCGGCCCGAGGTCCACCACCTCCCGTGCCGAACCGGCCACGCGCCGGGCCCAGGCGGCGTCGCCCACGGCGACGATGCGCCCGCCGCGGACAGCGACGGCCACCGCGTCGCCGCCGTCACCGCCGTGCACCCGGGCCGCCACGAACAGTCGGTCCACCTCCGGGGCCGAACCGCAGGACGCCACCATCACCGCCGCCGCCAGTACCCGCCACACGATCACCTCGCTACTCTAGCGCCGTTGCAGGTTGCCGGCAAACCGCAGAGCGTCACCGCTCGTCCAGGGCCAGCCGCAGCTCTCGGGCCAGGGCGGCAATGTCGAAGGGCTTTTGCAAGTACCTCAGCCGCCCCTCCCGAACCCCCAGCTTGACCGCCTCGTCCTTGGTGAAGCCCGACATGACCACGACGGCGAGCCGCGGGTCGCGGGCAGACAGGCGCCGCGCCAGCTCGCCGCCGTTGATGCCCGGCAGCATGAGGTCCGTCAGCAGGGCCGCAAACTCCTCCCGCTCCGCCGCCGCCAAGGCGCTCTCGCCGTCGGCCGCCGCGGTGACGACGTAGCCAAGCATGGTGAGCACTTCCTCGAGCCCGTCCCGGGTCGCCGCCTCGTCCTCCACGAGGAGGATCCGCTCCCCGCGCCCGGGCGTCTCACCGCCGGCCTCCGGCCGCGGCGGCGGTTCCGCCTCCACCGGCTCGCCGCTGCGCGGGAACGTCACGCGGAACGTACTCCCCCGCCCTGGCTCGCTGGTGACCTCGATGCGGCCACCGTGGCGCTCGACGATGCCGTGGACCACGGCGAGCCCAAGGCCGCTGCGCTCCCCCCCGTGCTTGGTGGTGAAGAAGGGGTCGAAGATCCGCCGGCGGACCTCCTCGGTCATGCCGATCCCCGAGTCCCTCACCTCGAGCCAGACGCTGCCCTCGTCGCCACCGGTTCTCACCGCCAAGGTGCCGCCACGGGGCATGGCATCGATGGCGTTGACCACCAGATTGACGACGATTTGCTCGATCTGGCCGCCGTCGGCCACCACCGGCAGCAGTTCCCGGGTGCCCTCCACGGTCATCTGCACGTTGTCGGGGATCAGGCGAACCACCAGGTCGCAGGCCGAACGGACGGCCCGGCCCAGGTCCAGCGGCACGGGTCGCTCCACCTCTCGCCGGGAGAACAGCAGGAGTTGTCGCGCGAGCGCCGCGCCGCGCCGGACCTGCGCCTCCAGTTCGGGGATCGTCCGCCTCAGGCAGGCCTCGTCAGCGCTCTGCAGGCGGCAGATCTGCAAGGTGGACATCATGGCCTGGAGCAGGTTGTTGAAGTCGTGGGCGATGCCGCCGGCGAGCCGGCCGATGGCCTCCTGCTTCTGGGCCTGGATGAGGCGGGCCTCCATCTCCTTGCGCTGCGTCACGTCCCGGAAGACCACCTGAGAGGCCGGCCGCCCCTTGAAGGTGAAGGGGGTTGCCGCCACCTCCACCTCGATGGGGGAGCCGTCGGCCCGCAGGAAGGTCTCCTCCACCGCCGGCGTGGGTTCCTGGTTGGCGAGCAGCCGCCGCACCCGCTCGGCCACGAGGGCGCGAGAATCCGGGTGGACGGCCTCCATGACCGGGCGGCCGACGAGCTGGTCCGGGCTCGCGTAGCCCAGCAGCTCCGCCCCCCGCTGGTTGACGAAGACGAGCCGCCCGTCACAGTGGACGGCAATGCCGTCCGGCGACAGCTCCACCAACCGGCGAAAGCGTTCCTCGCTCTCCCGCAACGCCTGCTCCGCACGCACGTGCTCGAGGGCCAGCGCCGCCTGGGCGGAGACGAACTGCAGGATCGCCCGGTGCTCCTCGGTGTACCGCACCCCTGCCGCGTAACTCTGGACGGCGAGCACGCCCAGCACCGTGTCCTTGACCCGCAGCGGCACCCCCAGCCAGTCGATGGACGGCGCCCCGATCTGCTCCACCTCGCCCCGGCGCGCCAGTTCGGCAAAGACTTCCGGCGACGCCAGGAGAGCCTGGCCGGTGCGCAACACGTACTCCGTGAGCCCGCGCCCCGGCGGGCGCGGCGCGGGGGGCCTGTCCACCTGGTCCACGAAGTAGGGGAAGTGCACGAGCCCGCTCTCCGCGTCGAGAAAGGCGATGTAGAAATTCTCCGCCGGCAACAGCTCGGCGACGATCCGGTGAATCGCCGGGAAGAACGCCTCCAGACTGGGCGCGGAAACCGCCTCCTGGGCGATGCGGAAGGCGGCGTTCCGGACCCGTTCCAACTGCCGGCGGGCGGTGATGTCCGAGGCCACCGCGACGAACCCGTTCACCTGGCCGGCAGCGTCGAAGAGCGCGGCGCCCACCACCTCCGCCAGCACCGCGGTACCGTCGGGCCGCTGCAGCTCCGTCTCCCCTTCCCAGTGGCCGTCGCGCAGGAGGGCCTGGACGACACGCCTGCGCAGGCCGCCACGCCGCAGCGGCGCCACCACATCGATGAGCCGCTTCCCCGTCACCTCCTCGGCGGGCCAGCCGAACAGCTCGGCGGCGGCACGGTTCCAGTAGACGATGGTGCCGTTCGCGTCGGTGGCCACCACCGCATTCCGCACCTGGGCAAGCACCGAGGCCTGGAACCGGACGCTCTCCTCCGCTCGCCGGCGCTCGGTCACGTCGTTGATGAACCCCTCCAGCCAACGCAGCGTGCCGTCCTCGGCGAACACGCCGCGGCCCTTCTCCCACACCCACCTCTCCTCCCCCGTGGCGGTGCGGATCCGGTACGTGAGCTCGAACGGGCGGCGCTCGGCCACGGCGGCCTGGACGTCACGCCACACCGCTCCAGCATCCTCGGGGTGCACGAGGGAGGCGTAAGAAACCGTCCGGTTGAGCAGCAGGTCCTCGGCGGCAAAGCCGGTGAGTTCGCGACACCCCTCCGATACGAACTCCATGGTCCAGTCGGGGTCGTTGCGGCAACGGTACGCCATCCCCGGCAGGTTCGCCATCAAGGTGGCGAGGGTTCGCTGACTCTCCCGCAGCGCGTCCTCGGCGCGCCGTCGGGCCGTGATGTCCTGGGCAATGCCGTGCAGGCCCACGAGGACGCCGTCGCGGTAGCGGCCGAACTCGTACACCTCGAGGAATACCGGGTGGCCGTCGGCGTGGCGAATCTCCACCACCACGGGCTCGTTGTCCAGGTCGCCGGCCAGGTGGCGGCGGGTGGCTTGCCGCGCCGCCTCGTTGATGGGGTTGTCGGTGGTGAACCAGTCTCGCTGGGCCAGCCACTCCTCCACCGAGCGACCGGTGATCCGCTCCACGGACGGCGACACGTAGCTCAATGAGCCGTCCGCCTCCTGGACGTAGAAGAAGAAGCTGGGCGTGCCTTCCACCAGGAGGCGGAGTCGTTCCGTGGCGGTGGCGAGCTCCTCTCGGGCCCGCACCTCCTCGCTGATGTCGCGGACCCAGGCGAGCACCCGCGGTTGCGGCCCGGCCAACCCCACGAGGGACACCTCGCAGTCGAAGTCGCTGCCGTCGGCGCGCCGGTGGCGCCAGCGGAAGCGGCGGGGAGCCCCGGTGGCGGCCTCGGCAATGTACGCCTGGGCCGCGTCGATGGAGGGCCGGCCGTCCGGCTGCACCGGTGGTGAGACCTCCCAGGGGGTACGCCCGACCAGCTCGTGGGGCGGACAGCCGAAGAGCCTGCCCGCCGCCCGGTTGGCCCGCACGAACCGGCCAGCCTCCAAGACGAAGCCACCCTCCGGCCCCTCCTCGAAGAGGGCCAGGTGCTCTCGCTCCCCGGCTGCCTCCGCCCCTTCCCCCACCCCCACGAGCCGGGGGCGCCGCCACCACAGCCAGACCCCTGCGCACGCCGTGACCACGACGAGAAGCAGGCCCACCGCCACAGAGAAGTGCACGATGAACGGGGCGTCCCGGCCCACCGCCGCCGCCAGCAGCTCCTCGCCCCCCACCAGCACCACGGCACAGACGATCACCCACGCGGCGGCGGTGAAAACGGTACGGCGGAGCTGTCGTTTGGCCTCTGCTGGTTCGAAGGGGGCGCTGGGTCGGCTGCCGGGCGCGGGCGCCTCAGCGCAATGGGAGGACAAGGGTTGGTGCACCGGAGCGAGCGTCGATCACCGCCGCAAAGGCAAGGAAGGGCACGGAGCCCGAGAGCTCGGCGCGCAGGTTCTCGCCTCGCGTCACCTGGAAGGCGTGGAGCACGTCGTCGAGCTGCAGGTAACCGCCGGGGGCGACCCGGTACGGCTGCTCGGCCAGCACCTCGCCGCGGGCGTTGAGGACGCGGAGCCTGACCACGCCGTCCTCGGCAGCCGTGTTGAACACGCCAATGTTGGTGCGGAACTGTGGCGTGCGCCGCAGCCCCACCAGGTGGGCGATCTCCCCGGGGCGCACCGCGCTGGTTCGCGGAACAGCGGGCATCCCCTGGCCGAAGGACCCACGCCCCGCCGCGTTGTAGACCCGGGCGTGGGCCACCACACCGGGGGTGCAGACGATGCGCAGCACACCCACGCCCCCCTGCGGCACCAGGTCGGCGCGGTAGACGGTGGCGCCCGGCGGCAGGTCCTCCAGGGTCGGCTCTGCCTGCAACCCCTCCAGGTTCCCCTGGCCGGAGGGCAGGAAGATTGCCGCGTAGCCGCCGCTACTCGTGCTCGTGTTGGTGACCCAGACTTCGGTGTTCCACCACGCCCCGTCCTGCCCCTGGCGCTGCGCCACGCCGGGGATGAAGAGTTCCTCCCCGGCGGCGGACACTGCCGCCGCGAGGGCGGCGAGGGCGATGCACCATCTCATGACACAAGCTTACGCCCCGCTCAGCCACGATGCAAGGGGTCGGCCAGCATCCCCGCGCCACCCCCGGTGGAGCGCGTGGTAGGATGACCGGCCGCGGTGCGGCGGGGCCTGAGCCTCTCCCCCGCCCACCGGGAAGGCCCGACCCAGCGGCGACGTTCTCCCCCCTGCAGGCTGCGCATCGCTGGGCCGCGCACGCTGTTGCGGGAGGTCCGATGTTCCGCAGGCTCGTCTGGGTTCCGTTCCTTGCCGTCACCCTCGGCTTCCTGCCGAGCTCCAAGACCATCGTCGAGCGGCTGCGCTACGACGTGTACTTCCTCGCCGCCGACGCGCTCGAGGGGCGGCGCACCGGCAGCTCCGGCGCCCGGGTGGCGGCGGATTTCATCGCCGCGCGCCTGGCCGATCTCGGCCTCCAGCCCGCCGGGGCAGGGGGCAGCTTCGAGCAACCTTTCGATTTCATTACCGGGGTGCGGCCCGGCCCTGGCTCCCGCCTGGAGCTGGCGCTGCCCGCGGGGGCCCGCCAGGCCCGGCCCGGGGAGTTCCAGCCCCTCGCGTTCTCGGCGAGCGGAACCGCCGCGGGGGAGGTGGTCTTCGCCGGCTACGGCATCCACGCCCCCGACCTCGGCTACGACGACTACGCCGGCCTCGACGTCAAGGGCAAGATCGTCCTGGTGCTCCGCTTTTCCCCCGACGGGGACGACCCCGCCTCGCCGTACCAGCCCTACATGGCGCTGCGCCGCAAGGCGGCGGATGCACGCATGCAGGGGGCTGCGGCAGTGCTCGTCACGACGGGACCCGTGGCCGCCCCGGACACGGCGCCGGTGAAGCTTGCCTTCGACGCCTCCTTCGCCGACGCCGGCCTGCCGGTCCTCTCCGTCGCCACCGAGCTGGCGGAAGCGTGCTTCGCCGGCCAGGGGTTCACCCTTGGCGAGCTGCAGCGTGGCATCAACGAGCGCAAGGAGCCGGCCTCGCGCCCGTTGGGTGTGACCGCCACGCTAGCTGCCGACGTGGTGCAGAAGCACGCCGTGGGCGTGAACCTGCTCGGCCTCCTCCCGGGGAGCGACCCGGCGCTGCGAGGCGAAGTGGTGGTGGTGGGGGCCCACTACGACCACCTGGGTCGCGGCGGCGAGGGGAGCAACTCGCTGGCGCCGGAGAGCACGGCGGTGCACAACGGCGCCGACGACAACGCCTCCGGGGTGGCGGGGATGCTGGAGATCGCCCGGCAGCTCGCGGCCTCGCCACCGCGCCGGTCGGTCCTCTTCGCCGCCTTTGCCGGCGAGGAACTGGGGCTGCTCGGCTCGCAACACCTGGTGCAGCACCTGCCCGTCCCGCGGGAGCAGGTCGTGGCCATGATCAACCTGGACATGATCGGCCGCCCCAAGGAGGGCCCCGCCCTCACCTTGGGGGGCTGGGGCACCGCCAGCGAGTGGCCGGAGATCGTCGCAGCCGCCAACGCGCCCCTGGGCGTCAAGCTCACCACCGCCGCCGGCGGCTTCGGGGCCTCCGATCACTCCTCCTTCTACGCCGCCGACGTCCCGGTGCTGTTCTTCTTCACCGGCGCCCACGAGGACTACCACCGGCCCACCGATGACGCCCCCCGGCTCGCCTACCCGGCCATGGCCAAGGTGGTGGAGCTGGCGGCAGCGGTGGTGCGAGAGACCGCCAACCGGCAGCAGCGCCTCACGTACCAGCGGGTCGTCGAGGAGGGTGGGGGGGAGCGCCGAGGCTACCGGGTCCGCACGGGGGTCATCCCCGAGTTCGGCTACGAGGGCCCGGGCTTCAAGATCTCCGGGGTGCGCGGCGGCTCTCCGGCCGATACGGCGGGGCTCCGGGCCGGGGACGTGGTGGTCCGGTTCGGGGAGCGGGAGATCCGCAACATCTACGACTACATGTACGCCCTCGGCGACCACCGCCCCGGCGAAACGGTGACTCTGGTCATCGACCGCCAGGGCCAACGCCTGGAAGTTGCTGTTACCCTGGAGGCCGGCGGGGGCGGCGCCCGCTGACCCCGCAGGAGGGATCGTGCCACTGCGTCTCGTCACCGCCGGCGAGTCCCACGGCCAGGAGCTGGCCGCCATCCTCATTGGCATCCCGGCGGGCCTGCGCCTCGACCGGGACGCCATCGACCGCGATCTTGCCCGCCGCCAGCACGGTCACGGGCGAGGCGGCCGGCAGCGCATCGAGCACGACCGCGTCCAGGTGCGGGCCGGCTTGCGCGGCGGCGTCACGCTGGGCTCGCCGCTGCTCCTCGTCATCCCCAACCGCGACTGGGAGAACTGGGCGCTGGTCATGGACCCGTGGGCGGTGGACGAGGGGAAGGCGGCCCGCCGCCGCTTCACGGCGCCGCGACCCGGCCATGCCGACCTGGCCGGGGCCTGGAAGTACGGTCACACCGACGACCTGCGCAACGTGCTGGAGCGCGCCTCGGCCCGGGAGACGGCGGCCCGGGTGGCGGCCGGCGCGGTGTGCCGGCAGCTCCTGGCCGCGGTGGGGGTGGAGATCCGCTCCGGGGTGTGCGCCCTGGGCGAGGTGGCGCTGTGCGACGGTGCCCCCACCTGGGCGGACGTGAGCCGGGTGGAGGAGTCGTCCCCGCTGCGGTCCGTCCGGCCGGAGCGGGAGGCGGAGCTGGTGGCGCTGGTGGACGCGGCACGGCGCGCCGGCGAGACACTGGGCGGCGTGGTGGGCGTGGTGGCCCGGGGGGTCCCGCCAGGCCTCGGTTCCTACGCCCATTTCGAGGACCGGCTGGACGGCCAGCTCGCCCAGGCCGTCATGAGCGTCCCTGCGGTCAAGGCGGTGGCCCTGGGGGACGGCATCGAGTCCCCCGGTCGGCGCGGCTCCCTGGCCCACGACCCGATCCGCCCAGGGGCGGACGGCATTCACCGCGACAGCAACTTTGCCGGCGGGCTGGAGGGGGGCGTCTCCAACGGCCAGGACATCGTGGTGCGGGCCTTCATGAAACCCATCTCCACCCTGCGCACCCCCTTGCCATCGGTGGACCTGGCGACGGGCCAGCCGACACCGGCGGCCTACGAACGGTCCGATGTCACCGCCGTCCCCGCCTGTGGGGTGGTGGCGGAGGCCATGGTGGCCTTCGTCCTCGCCCGAGCGTTGCTCGCCAAGTTCGGCGGCGACCGATTGTCCGACACGGTGGCCGCCGTCGCCGCCTACCGCGCGCGTCTGGGCAGCCTCGGCCCCGCCGGCTTCCGGGTGCCCGCCGAGGAGTCGCCGTGAAGATCAAGCGGGCCCTAAAGTACGGCTTCTGTTCCGGCGTCCGGGTGGCGGACATCAAGGTCAAGCGCTTTGCCGCCGCCGGCGGCCGCGGCGCCATCCTCGGCCAGGTGGTGCACAACGAGCGGGTGGTGGAGGAGATGGAGCGCCTCGGCGTGCGCACCGTGCAGACCCTGGACGAAGTCAGCGAGCCCACCGTGGTGTTCTCCGCCCACGGGGTGCCGCCGTCCTTCCACGAACGCGCCCGTCGCCTGGGGCTTGAGATCCTGGACACCACCTGCAAGTTCGTCTACGACATCCACAAGGAGGCCCAGCGCGCCCTCGCCGGCGGCGCCCACCTGGTGTTCATCGGCGAGCCCGGCCACCGCGAGGTGGTGGGCTACACCCACGACCTCCTCGCCGGGAGCTTCCACATCGTCCACACCGAGGAGGAGGCGCGGGCGGTGGACTGGTCCGTCTACCCGGAGATCCGCGTCCTCTACCAGACCACCCTCAACGCCGAGGAGTACGAGGCCATCGTGCGCATCATCGAGGCCGCCAACCCGGCCACGCGCCGCGCCGACACCATCTGTTACGCCACCAAGGAGAACCAGGACGCGGCCCGGGCCCTGGCCGCGGACCCCGAGGTGGAGGTGGTGCTGGTCATCGGCGGCCGCCACTCCGCCAACACCCGCCACCTCTGGGAGATCTGCCAGCGTCTCAAACCCTCCTACCTCGTGCAGGGGGCGGCGGACATCGACCCGGCCTGGCTGACCGGCGTCTCCTGCGTGGGTCTCACCGCCGGCGCCTCCACCCCCGACTACGTGGTGGACGAGGTGGAGGCGCACCTGCGCAGCATCGCCGGCGGGGAACCTGCGTAGCTGGCGCCCGTTGCCATGTATCATGGCAGCGGGAGCCGAGCCGGTGTCGCAACAAACCCCTTCACTGCCGCGGGTGGACTGCCCGGCCTGCGGCGCCCCCGTCGAGTTGGGGCGATCCTTCTGCGAGAGCTGCGGCGCCGACCTGGCCATGGCCGCCGCCCACCCGCGCCGGCGGCTGGTCGTGCCGTGGGGGGGCCTGATCACGCTTGCCCTCGTGGGCGCCGCGCTCACCCTGGGGTGGCACCGGCTCCGCGCCGTGGGACCAGGCCCCGACCTCAGCACCACCCTTCGCTGGGTCCTCCACGGGGACGGCGAGCGGCGCCCCACCCTCGCCACGCTCATGCGCGCCTACGAGACGGCCCGAGCGGTGGCGCGCTGCTGCCTGGACACCGGCGAGGCGTGCCCCCTCGCACCCCCCCACTGGGCGAAGATCGCCGGCTACAGCAACGCCGCCTGGCGCGGCTTTGTCCCCCTGGTTCAGTGGGCCGCCGCCAGCACCGCCATCGTCGGCCCCCTGGCCCACCTCCTCGCGGTGGACGGCACGGACGGGTGGGGGAGACCGTGGCACGCGGCCCTGGAGCCGACGGGGGCGGCGGAGCGGCCAGGGGGCTTCTACCCCGGCGCCCTGCAGAGCGGCTCCCCACCCCCGGCGGGACGCCGCCTGTGGCACCTGACGCTCCGTTCCGCCGGCGCCGACGGGAAGGGCGGCACCGAGGACGACCTCGTCTTCGAGGCGGTCTTCCCGGCCCCCGGCCCGCTGCGCCTCGGCGACCCGGTGGCCCACCGGGACCGGGAGGTGGAGCTGGAGCGGGGCCAGGTGTGGGTGCGCTGGCAAGGCACCGAGCTCGACCTGGTTGACGGTCGCATCCTCGCCGAGTTCTACCTGGAGGGGTTTGCCCCCTTCTGACCCCCGTCAGGACACGTGCCGCGACGAGAGCCTCTCGCCCAGGGGCCGACGGTCGCCGCCGGTCAGGGCTGCTGCCGCCCGCACGGCGCCCCGGGCATCCCGGGCGCCGCCGTCCACGCCCAGCCCCCGCACGGTCCGCTCCGACACCAGTTGGAGCACGGCGCCGCCCAGCACCACCCGAACCCCGTCCAAGGCAGGGTCGCCGCGGATCGCCCCGACCAGGTTCTTGACCTCCACGAGGTGCCCCGGCATCGCCACCGACAGGGCGAGGAGCGCCGGCCGCTGCCGTCGCAGCAGCTTCACCAGGTCGCCCGCCACCGGGCTGGCGCCCAGGTAGGTGACGTTCCAGCCGTCCAGCCGGAGGAGGTCGGCCACCATGCGGGCGCCGAGGGCGTGTTGCTCTTCCGGCGCGCACGCCACCACGGCCCGGGGCCCGTCGGCAACCCGGTGGAGGTCGAACCTGGTGGCCGCCATCCCCATCACCCGCTCGACGATGCCCACGGCGATGCGCTCCGTGGTGGAGTCGGCCTTGCCGCTCTCCCAGAGCGCCCCCACCGCCGCCATGGCCTTGGCCAGCACCTCGTCGTAAAGAACAGGAAGGCCCTCCCGCCGCGCCAGGACCGCTTCCGCCACCTCCAGGCAGAGCGCGTCGTCGCCGGCCAGCAGGGCCTCGGTGAAGACGCCCGTTGTGGGCGGAGCGCTCTCCGCCCCAGCCGTTTCCCGCTCGCCGTTGAACTCGCGGTCGTTCTCCATGAGGAACCGGTAGACCCGGCTCACCTCGGCGGCCGTGGGGGTGTCCATGTGCGACTGTACGGCTCGCAGCCACGCCAGCATGGCCTCGGGGAAGAGGCTGCGCCAGAACCCCTGGGCCTGGTAAGCGCGCACGAACCAGGCGTGCCCGCGCACCAGCAGTTCGAAGTCGGAGAGCCTGAGCGCAGCGCGCACCAGCTTGGCGTGCTCGCGGTTGAACTCGAACAGGCGGGCCATGCCGGCGTGACCGATCAACGAGGAGATGGCGGGATAGGTGGCCAGATCGCGCCCCACGTCCAGCAGCAGGGCGTCGAGCCGCCGCTCGAACTCCGCCACGGCCCGGGGTGACATGGGCCCCAGGGTGGTTGCCAGTGCTTCGAGGTTGGTGTTCATCGTCCCCTCCCGCCGGCCTCCCGGTGGCCGGACCCAGCACCCTGGACCACCGCAACCGGCGTGCCGGCTGACGGCTGGAATGCAAGTTGTTGACATACCTTTATTTCTGGCAACCGCTACAAGATCGTCCCCCCGCTGCCGTGGCCGGTTCCCGGACCCCGGTACTGGCTGCGCCCCGGTCTTGTGCGCGAACATATTGATTTCACATGACTTCTGTAAACTCGCCCGAATGTCCGGGGACCGGACATGCCGAGGCGCCCCCGGCTCGCCGCGGCGGCCCGCCGCTCCCCCCTCGGCGCGAGACGCTGTCCGTGCCTCGCGCACAGGCCTCATCGCCAAGCCGTCGTCGACCGGCGCCCTCGGGTTGCCAGACGTGAACCGTTGGCCTACAATACCCTCTCCCGCCCTGGCGGGGAGCTGGAGGGCAGCCATGAAGTCCGGGATTCACCCCCCGTACCACGAGGTCGAAGTGAAATGCGCCTGCGGCAACACGTTCAAGACCCGCTCCACGAAGAAGGAGATCCGCCTGGAGATTTGCTCCGCCTGCCACCCCCTGTTCACGGGCAAACAGAAGCTCGTGGACTCGGCGGGGATGGTGGAGCGATTCCAGCGTCGCTACGCCAAGCAGCGGCCTTCGTAGCCTCCGATGCGGAGAGGTGCGGCGCCGGGGCCTCGGGGCTCCGGCGCCTGGTTTTTCCCCGTTACTGGGCGCTCGCTGCGGCGGCCTTGGTTGCAACCGCGGAGAAGGGTAGGCTGACCTCGTGAAGGGAATGCTCGAGAAGCTGCACGACGTGGCGCGGCGCTGGGAGGACCTCCGCCGCGAGCAGGCCGACCCGGCGGTCCTGGCGGACCGAAAGCGCCTGGCGGAGGTGAGCCGCCGGATCGCCGAGATCGAGCCGGTGGTGGACGCCTTTCGCCAGTACGAGCGGCTGCTCGAGCAGCGCCGCCAGGCGGCCGAACTGCTGGCCAGCGAGCGGGACGAGGAGTTGCGCCAGCTCGCCGAGGAGGAGGTGGAGCGGCTCGACGCGGACATCGAGGCCGCCGAGCGCCAGCTCCTCGTCCTCCTCCTCCCCCAGGACCCCAACGACCGACGCAACGTGATCCTCGAAGTGCGAGCCGGCACCGGCGGCGAGGAGGCCGCCCTGTTTGCCGCCGAGCTGTTGCGCATGTACACGCGCTACGCGGAGAACCGGGGCTGGCGCGTCACCGTCACCGACCTCTCCGAGGCGGGGCGGGGCGGCGTCAAGGAAGCGGTGGCCCTGGTGGAAGGGGAAGGGGCCTACTCCCGCCTCAAGTACGAGTCGGGCGTGCACCGGGTCCAACGAGTGCCGGTGACCGAGGCATCGGGGCGCATCCACACCTCCGCCGCCACCGTGGCCGTGCTGCCCGAGGCCGAGGAGGTGGAGATCGAGATCGACCCCAAGGACCTGCGCATCGACACGTTTTGCTCCTCCGGCCACGGCGGCCAGTCGGTGAACACCACCTACTCGGCGGTGCGCATCACCCACCTCCCCACCGGCACGGTGGCCCAGAGCCAGGACGAACGCTCGCAGATCCAAAACCGCGCCAAGGCCATGCGGGTCCTCAAGGCGCGTCTGCTGGAAATGTCGCGGGAGGAGCAACACCAGAAGGAAGCCGCCGAGCGCCGGGCCATGGTGGGGAGCGGCGATCGCTCGGAGAAGATCCGCACCTACAACTTTCCCCAGTCCCGCGTCACCGATCACCGCATCGGCCTCTCCATCCACCGCCTGCAGGACGTCCTGGACGGCGACCTGGACCTGCTGGTGGAGCCGCTCATCGCCCACTTCCAGGCGGAGCGGCTGAAGGCAGAGCTGAGCTGAGGACCGTGGGCCTGCTCTGGGAGCGCCTCCGCCGCTCGCGCCTGCTGGGGGAGGTGTCGGTGGCGCTGCACGGCGCCGTGGTGGGCGCCTTGGCGGGGGTGGTCGTCGCCGCCATGGCGGCTCTCCTCTTCGCCCCCCACGACCGGCCCACCGACCGCTTCGCCACCGCCGCCGCCGGGCTCGGCTACGGCTGGTGGGGGGGGCTCCTCGTCACCGTGGCCCTCGCCATGGCCGCGCGCCGGGCCGTGTCGCCGCCGAGCCTCGGGGCGCTGACCCGGGCGATGAACATTGCCGGCGCGGCCACCGTCTTCGCAGCAGCGGCGACACTCGCGGCCGGGGTAGCGGCGTCCGTTGCCATCCTCATTGCCGTGGCGGCGGGCGTGCTGGCGGCGCGCCTCGCCCTGGTCGTCCTGACTCGCCCGACGCCGTGACCACCGTCGCCGACCTCCTTGAGCTGGCCGCCTCGCGGCTGTCGACCCGGCCGGGCGGCCCCTCCCCCAGGGCGGAGGGGCGTTTTCTGCTGGCCCGTCTCCTCGGCCGGGACGAGAGCTGGCTCCTCGCTCACGGCGACGCCGCCGTGTCGGCGGAGGAGGCGGCCCGCTACCACGCCTGGGTGGAGCGGCGCGCCGCTGGCGAGCCCGCCCACTACATCGTCGGCACCTGTCCGTTCTGGGGGCGGGAGTTCGTCGTCACCCCCGCCGCGCTGATCCCGCGCCCGGAGACCGAACTCATCGTCCAGTTTCTCCTGGCCTCCCCACCCCCGCGCGGCGCGCGCATCCTGGACGTGGGCACCGGCAGCGGCTGTCTGGCCGTGACGCTGGCCCTGGAGCTACCGGGCTCTCCGGTGGTGGCCACCGACCGCTCCCTCCCTGCCCTTGCCCTTGCCCGCCACAACGCACGGCGCCACACCGCCCCCCTGCACCTGGTCCTGGCCGACCTGGGGGGACCGCTGGCCGGTGGCTGGGGGGTCGTCACCGCCAACCTGCCCTACATCCCCACGGCAGCCCTGGCCACCCTCCCCCCGGAGGTGCGTTACTTCGAGCCACCGGTGGCCCTGGACGGCGGCGCCGACGGCCTCGCCGTGGTGCTGGCCCTGCTCGACGACCTGCCTCGCCTCCTCGCCGCCGGCGGCACGGCCCTCGTGGAGCTGGGGGAGGGGCAGGCGGACCGTGCGGCGGCCCACGCGCGGCACCGCGGCCTGGAGGAGGCGGGCCGCCTCCGCGATGCCGCGGGTGTCGAACGGGTCCTCGTCCTGCGCAGGCCCCGCTAACCCCGCAGCGCCTCCACGGGTGTGAGGCGGGCGGCGGCCAGGGAGGGGAAGACGCCGGCAAAGGCGCCCACCGCCACGGCAAAGGAGATGCCGAGGGCGAGGCCCAGCGGAGAGAGCGGCAACCCGGCTTCGAAGAAGGGGGAAAGCACTGCGGCCAGGGCGGCGCCGAGACTACACCCCACCACACCGCCCAGGGCCGAGAGGGAAACCGACTCGATGAGGAACTGGGTGAGGATGGCTCGATCCGACGCGCCGATGGCCTTGCGGAGGCCGATTTCGAACAGGCGCTCCACGAGGGAGATCTTCATCACGGAATAGATGCCGACCCCGCCCACGAGCAGCGAGATCCCGGCCATGGACGCCAGGACCACCGTCCAGTTGCGGATCAGCTCGGTGATCTCCTTGCTCGCCTTCAGCATCTCCGACGCCACGTCCTGGACGCGGAAGTCCCCCACCCCGGCGTGGGCCCGGCGCACCAGCCGCTCCAGCTCGGCCTCCACCGCGGCAAGCTGTTCCTTGTTGTCGGTGCGGATCATCAGGGCGCCGATGCGCTGGCCGCCGCGGATGTACGCCCGGAACGTGGCGAGCGGCACCAGCACGCCGTTCATCTCGCGCCGGCTCCACCCACCGTCGTTGGCCATGTTGTTGCCGATGCGGCTCTCCACCCCGACGACGCGGAACACGTCGTTGCCGACCTTCACGTTCCGACCGATGGGGTCCTGCGTCCCGAACAGTTTCTCGGCGAGCTCCGCGCCCAGTACCGCCACCTTGCGGCGTTCCCGCTGGTCGCCCTCGGCCAACCACCGGCCCTTGGTCACCTGCCGGTTGCGCACCACCGCGTAGGAGGGGGTCACCCCGTACACCCGCGCCCGGAGCTGCTCCCCCTCCGCCAGCACCACGGTCTCGGTGGCGTTGAGGGCGGCCACGTGCTGGAACGACTCGCCCCACGCCTCGAGGTCCGCCACATCCCGCACGGTGAGACCGCGGGACTGGAACAGCTTCTTGCGCTCGGTGGGGTCGTCCGGCGGGCGGTAGGTGACGAACATGACGCCGTCGTAGCCGAGCCCGTAGAAACCCTCCCACACCATGACCTTGATCCCCTCGATGAGGGTCACCATGATGACCACGGCCATGGTACCGAGGATCACCCCCACCAGGGTGAGGGAGGAACGCAGCTTGTGGGCCCACACCTCGGCGAGGGAGGTGCGGATCGCCTCCCGAATCGCCAACTTGCCGCCGCTGTTCGAGCCGTTGCCCATCGCGCCCGTACCCATCACCGCCTCACTCGTACCGCAGCGCCACCACCGGGTCCAGCCGGGCGGCCTTCACCGCCGGCGCAAACCCGAAGATGACGCCCACCGTGGCGGCACACGCCACCGCCGCGGCAACCATGGTGGGTGTCAGCACCGCCGGCTGACCGAGGAGGACCGACACCCCCTTGACGAAGGCGATGCCAAGGAGCAGCCCCACCGTACCGCCAAAGCCGCTGACGATGACGCTCTCCACCAGGAACTGGACGCCGATCTGCCACCCCTTGGCGCCGATGGCCTTGCGCACGCCCACCTCGCGCATGCGCTCCCGGAAGGAAGCCAGCATGATGTTGGCGACGACGATCCCGCCCACCAACAGGGCGATCACGCCGCACGCCAGGAAGGTGATGTCGTACACCCGGCCCTCCCGGTCCATGCGCTGCAGGCGCTCCTGCCGGTCGTAGATCTGGAAGTCCTCCCCCCCGTGCCGGGCGAGCAGCAGCCGTCGCAGCGCCGGGATCGCCTCCCCATGGGCGTCCCGGGACGCGAGGCGGAGGACGATCTGGTCCGCCTTGTCGCTGCCGGCCCCCGCCTCGCGGGCCAGCATGGCGGTGGCCGGCACCAAAATCAACCGGTTCATCCAGGCCAGCGCGTTGTAGTCGTTGGCCTCGTTCCAGTAAAACTCGCGATAGGTCAGCACCCCCACCACGCGGTACGCCCCTCGCCCGAGGGTAATGGTCTTGCCGATGGGATCGTCGGCACCGAAGAACTCCTGGGCCCGATCCGCCCCCAGCACGCACACCGCCGCGGCCCGCGCCATGTCCTCGTCGGTGAGACCGCGCCCGCGCTCGAGGATCAGCTCGTTGAGCTCGATGTAGCTGGGCCCGGTGCCGGTGACCTCCCGCACCTTGGTGAGCCGTGGCGTGCGGCAGAGGAGGTCGCGGTTCACCTCGGGTTCGATGAGGTCGAAGCCGGGGATCCTCGCCCGGATCGCCGCCACGTCGGCCAGGGTCAGGCCACGGCTGGCCTTCTGCCGGGCCGAGGCCTGCACCGCCTCCAGGGGCTTGGGGTAGACGACGACCTTGAGGGCGCCCCCCGACTCCTCGTAGTACTTCATGGTCTGCGCCCGGCCCCCGGCCATCAGCCCCAGGGAGGCGACCACCGAGGCCACGCCGAGGATCACGCCCACGGTTTGCAGCACCGTCCGCCCCGCGTGGGCCGTGACGTCGGCGAGGCCGTCCCCGATCACCGCGGCAAGCTTCACCGCGCCCCCCTCCTCGCAGGCCCTGCAGCGCTCATGCCGCCCGCGCCTCGTCGCTGTGGATGCGACCGTCGACGATCTGCAGCACGCGGCGCGCGTGGGAGGCCACGGTGGCGTCGTGGGTCACGATGATCACCGTCTGGCCGATGGCGTTGAGGGCGTCGAAGACGTCCATCACCTCGGCGCCGGTGGTCTGGTCCAGGTTGCCAGTGGGTTCGTCGGCGAGCAGCATGCGCGGTTCCATGACCAGGGCGCGGGCGATGGCGGCCCGCTGCCGCTGCCCGCCCGACAGCTCGGCGGGGAGGTGCCGGGCGCGGTCCGCCAGCCCCACCATGTCCAACATGGCCCTCGCCCGCCGCCGCCGTTCCCCCGCCTCCACCCCCCCGTAGAGCAACGGCAGTTCCACGTTGCGCAGCACGGTGGCGCGAGGCAGCAGATTGAAGTTCTGGAACACGAAACCGATGAACCTGTTGCGGAGCTCGGCCAGGCGCCCGGAGGAGAGCCGCCCCACGTCCTCCCCGGCCAGCCGGTAGGTGCCGCGGCTCGGCGTGTCGAGACAGCCCATGATGTGCATGAGGGTGGACTTCCCCGATCCCGACGGCCCCATGATGGCCACGTAGTCCCCCGCCTCGATGGTGAGGTCGATGCCGCGCAGGGCGTCCACGGCCACCGCGCCGGCGTCGTAGGTCTTCCACACCCCGTCGAGCACGATGAGCGGCTCGTTCATCGCATCCCCCCCGCCGCCGAACTCATCGCCCTTCCTCCTTCTTCTTGGGCTTGGTGGGGTCCTCGAGGGCCACCTCTTCGCCGGCCACGAGCCCCTCCAGCACCTGGGTGTGGGAGATGGAGGAAAGCCCCGTGACCACGGGCCGTTCCTCGAAGGTGAGCTTCCACGCCTCCCGCGGGTCGGGGGTGGCCGCGGGGGCGTTGCCCTTGGCGCGGTCGCCGCTGCTGGCCTTGTCCCCTTTGCCGGGCGCGGCCTTCTTGACGTAGACCACATCGCCGCTCTCGCGGTGGAACACTGCTTCCACCGGCACCGTGAGCACCCCCTCCACCCGCTCCCCCTTGATGGCCACGTTGGCGGTCATGCCGGTGCGCAGCTCCTTGCCCTGGGCGTCCAGGGAAATCTCCGTGTCGAAGACCTTTACCTGGTCCTGCAGCCGGGCCGCCGGGGCGATGCGGGACACCCGCCCGGCGAACCGCACCTTGGGGAAGGCATCCAGGGTGATGGCCACCGGCGCCCCCAACTTCACCTTGCCAATATCCACCTCGTTCACGCCCACCTTGACGATCATCCTGGAGAGGTCGGCCACGGTGGCGATCACCGTGCCGGCGTTGAAGGAGCCGGCGCCAGTCACCACGTCGCCCAGCTCCACCTGCCGGTGGATGACGACGCCGTCCATGGGCGAGGTGATGTTGAGCACCTGGCTGCGGTTGGGATCCACCGGGATCCCCGACGACTGGAGCAGGAGGGACTTCTCCTGGGCGGTTTCCCAGGTTTCCTTCGCCGCCTTGAAGCGGGTCTCGGCGGCCCGGTGGAGTTCCACGGAGATGAGACCGGCCTTCAGCAGTTCGTCCTTGGCCCGGAAGTCCTTCTCGGCGTCGGCGAGCTCGATCTCCGCCTGGTTCACGGCCCGGCGGACGCTGGCCAGACTCTGGGCCTGGTTGATGTCGGGCTCGATGGCGGCGATGAGCTGACCGCGCTGCACCACGTCCCCCTCCCGCACCGTGAGGGCCACCACCTTGCCGGAGAGCACCGACTTCACGTCCACCTTCACCTCGGGCTCCACCGTCCCCACTTCGGTCACCTCCACCTGCACGTCACCCACGGCGGCCTTGCCCAGGGGGGTGTCCAGCTTCGGCGCTTGGCTGTCGCGGTTGCGGGCGTGCAGCGCCAGCGCCCCCACCCCACCCAGCACCGCCACGGCGACCACCACCACCCAGATGCGACGGTTCTTCCTCATCGGCGCGATCCTCCCATCCCTCGCTCGCCTCCCTGCACCCTTCCTACGCGGACGCCCCGAAAAGGTTCCCGAGAGCCTTGACGCGCCGGCCTGCCGACGCTAGGTTGGTGATCATGAGAGAAGTGCGACACGAGGGGGGAAAGATGAACCGAACCGTCACAGCAAGCGCCGTCACCGCATGGGTTGCCGCCCTGGCGTTGGCGCAGACCCCGCCCCGGGCCGGCGACGACGCCCTCGGCACCCAGCCGTACGACAAGTACGAGCGGCCGCAGGCGTGTGCCACGTGCCACGTGGACATTGCTCGCCAGCACGAGCAAGCCATGATGTCCCAGGCGTACACCCATCACTGGGACGAGATCGAGTACTTCGAGCTGGCTGTTCCGCACGCCGCCAAGGAGCCCAAGGTGGCCGGCGTCAAGGCGGGTTGCAACGGCTGCCACGCGCCGCTCGCCTTCCTCGCCGGCGACGTGCCCCCACCGGCGCCGGCCGCGGGGAGCCGGGCCAACGAGTCGGTGTCGTGCGACCTCTGCCACACCGTGGTGGGGCACGCCGGTGACACGCCGTTCAACTACAACTGGATCAGCGTCCCCGGCAAGGTCAAGCAGGGGAACCGCCCGGGGCTGGAAAGCCCCCACCACGAGACCCGGGAGAACCCCTTCCTGCGCAGCGCCGAGTTTTGCGGCACCTGCCACAACGAACAGGACCCTTGGGGGCTGTGGGTGAAGGCCACCCACCTGGAGTGGCGGGACGGCCCCCACGGCAAGGCCGGCATCGTCTGCCAGGACTGCCACATGCCTCCTGCCGCCGGGCGCTCCGCCCGGATGGGTGGGGAGCTGCCAGACGTCCGCCAGCACCTCTTCCACGGCGCCCACGACCCCGGCAAGCTGGCCGGCGTGGCGGAGGTGAGGATTCACCCGGAGACCCGCGAGGCGGAACCCGGCGACACCGTGCGTCTCACCGCCGTGGTGGTCAACGCCAAGGCTGGCCACAAGATCCCCACCGGCTCGGCGGAGGAGCGCATGCTCTGGCTTCATGTGGTGGCGACGGACGCCAAGGGCCGCACCTACCACCTGCCGGTGGACCGGAAGGGGTTCAAGGACGAGGACTACACCATCGCCTCCGAGGCCGCCATGGCGTACTTCGACATCGGCGACATCAAGGGGATCGCCGGCTTCCCCGGCCTCAAGCGCGACGGCAGCTACCCCACCCTCGCCGCCGGCGACCGCATCTTCCGCCTCCCCTATCTGGATCCCCAGGGACGCATGACCATCGCCCAGTGGAACACCGCCGCCTTTGCCACGGACTATCGCCTCGCCCCCCTGGCGGCCACCGCCGAGACGTTCACCTGGAAGCTCCCGGACGCCATCCCGCCGGGGCCGGTGACCGTCACTGCGGAGATCTATTACTCACGTTTGGTGAACTCGGTGGCGGAGTACCTCCACGTGCCGGCGGAGGAGTGGCAACCGGTGCTGATCAACACGCACACCACCACCTTCAAAGTCTTGGACTAGAGGAGGAGCCATGCGCACGGAGCGTATCGTCGTCACCCTGTTGCTCGTCGGTCTGGCTGCTGCCGCGGTGCTGTCCGCGCGCCGCGCCGACGCCATCCCGGCCTTTGCCCGCAAGTACCAGTTCTCATGCTCCACCTGCCACGCCCCCTTCCCGCGCCTCAAACCCTTTGGCGAGGCGTTCGCAGCGCGGGGGTTCCGCATGGAGGACCCCGCCAAGGAGCCCAGCCGCGCCACCTTCGACGTGGGCGACCCGCTCCTCCAGCTCCCCCGTGACCTCCCTCTGGCCATGCGCATGGACGCCTACGCCTCCTTCAAGGACGACAGCGTCGCCCGCAGCGACTTCGAGTGGCCGTGGGCGGTGAAGATCCTTTCCGGCGGCCCCATCACCGGCTCCATCTCGTATTACGTGTACGGCATTCTCGAGCAGGGCGAGTCGGTGAAACTGGAGGACACCTTCCTCCAGTTCAGCTCCGTCCTCGGCCTGCCGGTGGACCTCACCATCGGCCAGTTCCAGGTCTCCGACCCCCTCTTCAAGCGAGAGCTGCGCCTGGAGCGGGAGGACTACGCCATCTTCAAGCGCCGGGTCGGCGTGGTCCCCACCAACCTCACCTACGATCGGGGCATGGTGTTCACCTGGCACGCCCCGTGGGCGATCGAGGTGGTAGGGGAGGTCGTCAACGGCAACGGCATCGAGCCCGCCGAGAACGACGCCTTCGACGACGGCACCTACAAGAACACCGCCCTTCGAGTGGTCCGCCAGTTCGGCCCCGTGCGGTTCGGCCTCTTCGGCTACCAGGGGCGAGCGGACCTCGACGGCGCGCGGGACCGGATCCGCTACCTGGGGCCCGACCTCGTCGTGGACCTGGGGGAGAAGTGGCAGTTCAACGCCCAGTTCCTCAGGCGCACCGATACGGACCCGTTCCTCGTCGGGCACAGGGGCAGTGACTACGTCACCGAGGGCGGTTTCGCCGAGCTGCTCTTCTTCCCGCGGGGTCAGGACGGGCGGTGGGTCGTGGCGACCCTCTACAACAAGGTGAACTCCGACGATGCCGCGGCCCGCTACGAGAGCGTCGCCATCACCGGCAACTACCTGCTGGCGCGCAACGTCCGGCTGGTCATGGAAGGGGCGAGAGACCTCGAGGCCGACGCCAACCGTCTCTCCATCGGCGTGGTCACGGCGTTTTAGCCGCCTCCGAGCGACGGGGCAGGAGGCGCTCAAGGCGGGCCTGGCGCAGCGCAGCCAGCGCCCGGCCCAGGGAACGCTCGGGGACGAGAATGTGGTCGGTGTCGTGGCTTGAGAACGCCACGAGGGGCACCTCGATCTCGGCGAGGGCCCCGGCTGCCGCCGCCAGCACCCCCACGAGGGTAGGGGGCAGGACGACCTCCAGGGTGATTGCCCGCCACCCTTGACAGCGCGACTCCACCAGCTCGCCAAGCTGCGCCACCGTGGCCGTCGGGGCGATGACGCTCACCTCCCCGTGGCCCACCACGAGGGCAATCGGGGGGCCGTCGGCCGCGAGGGCCAGCGCCTCGCCGGGGAGTGCCCGCAACCGGGCGATCTCGTACGCTTCCGGCCAGAGACGGAACGGCCAGCCGGCTCGCGGCTCGCTCGCCACCGCGGCCTCCCTCGTGTCAGTACGCGTCGAGGATGAAGTGGAGCGGGTTCTGCTTTTCCCCGTCCCGCCAGACCTCGTAGTGCAGGTGCGGGCCCGTGGCTCGACCCGTCATCCCCACCTTGCCGATCACCTGGCCGCGGGTGACCCGGTCGCCCTCCTTGACCTGGAAGCGATCCAGGTGCCCGAACACCGTGACGTAGCCGAACCCGTGGTTGATCTTGACCACCTTGCCGAGACCGCTCTCGCGGTCGGCGGCCACCACCACGCCGTCAGCCGGAGCGCACACCGGGGTGCCGTGGGCCACGGAGATGTCGAGCCCCTCGTGGTAAGCGGGGCGCTGGGTGATGGGATCGATGCGCGGCCCGAAGCCGTCGGTGATCACCCCCACCACCGGCGCGATGGTGGGCGTGTGGGCCAGCAGCAGCATCTGCTCGGAGAGCCGCTGCTCCACCGTGGCGAGCTCGCGGTCGAGCTGCTCCTGGCGGCGGACGAGGTCCTCCGGCCCACCCTTCAGCTGCTCCAGCGGACCACCGCTCCCCACCGCCGCACGGCCGCTCTCCGGCCCGCCGGCCAACAGCTCCCCCACCCCGGCAGCGATGGCCAGAGCCTTGGTGCGCTGCTCGAACTGACCGAGCCGGGCCTGCACCTGCGCCACCGTCTGGGCCAGACGCTCGTTGGCCCGCTTGAGTTCCTTGTTCTCGCGCACGAGGGAACGGTAGGCGGCCCGCTGGCGGAGGAACGAACCCGACGCGGCCAGGGACACCACCGAGAGGACGAGGAGCGCGACGCCGAGCACGGTGATGATCTTCAGCGCCCGGGGGGAAAACTGCAGTTTGTAGACCCGGCCGTGGGCGTGCGGAACGACAATGATGGTGCTGTGGCGCTTCTCCACCACTCGTCCTTCCTCCTCCTCCAGGCCACCGCACGGGGCGCACCGGCGCCACTTGCGTAAGCTTACGAGTACCACACCGGGCGCCGCCCTGTCAACCTCCCCATGCTCGCGCACAACACCCGTGGATCGAACATGATACGCGAGCAGACCCGCCACCCTCAGGCGTGGGCGAGGGCCTGTTCCAGATCGGCCCGCAGATCCTCCAGGTCCTCGCACCCCACCGACAGTCGCACCAGCCCCGGCGTGATCCCCTGCGCGAGTTGCTCCTCCGCCGGCACCCCCTTGTGGGTCATCGACGCGGGGTGCTCGATGAGGGACTCCACCCCTCCCAGCGACACGGCCAGGGTGACGAGTTTGACGGCGTTCATCACCCGCCGACCGGCCTCCACCCCGCCCTTCAGCTCGAAGGCCATCATCGAACCGGGCCCGTCCATCTGCCGGCGCGCCAGCTCGGCCTGGGGGTGCGAGGGCAGGCCCGGGTAGCGCAGCCACTCGACGGCCGGGTGGCCCTCCAGCCACGCCGCCAGCGCGCGGGCGTTCTCCTGGGCCCGTTCGATGCGCATCCCCAGCGTCCGGACGCCCCGCAGCACCAGCCACGCCTGGTGGGGGTCCATGGTCATCCCGAAGCTCATGGCCGTCTCTCGCAGCCGCGTCAGCATGGCCGCGTCGCGGGCGACGACGATGCCGGCCACCACGTCGGCGTGGCCGTTCAAGGACTTGGTCATGGAGTGGAGGACGATATCGGCACCCCACTCCAGCGGGCGCTGCAGGTGCGGCCCGGCAAAGGTGTTGTCCACCACCAGCGGCACCCCCGCCGCGTGGGCGATCTCGGCGGCCCCCGCAAGGTCCACGAGATCCAGGGTGGGGTTGGCGGGCGTCTCGACGTAGACGAGCTTGGTCTCCGGGCGGATGGCGGCCCGCATCCCCTCGAGGTCGGCGGCGGCCACCCAGCTCGCCCGCACCCCGAAGCGGGTGAGATGCCGGTCCACGAGGCCGCGGGATGGGCCGTAGAGGGGGTGGGTCCCCACCACGTGGGAACCCGAGGCGAGGAGGGTGAGCAACACCATGCTCACCGCCCCCATCCCCGTGGCGGCGCCCACCGCCCCGCACCCCCCTTCCAGGGCCGCCACGCACTCCTCCAGCGCCGCCACGGTGGGGTTGCCGAGCCGCGTGTAGATGAGCCCCTTGGACTCGCCGGCAAAGCGCGCGGCCCCTTCCTCAGCGGTGGGGAAGGCGAAGGTGGAGGACTGGTAGATGGGTACCGACACCGCCCCCCGGTGCTCCTCCGCCCGGTGGCCGCCGTGCACGGCCTTGCTGTGCTTGCCCTTGCCGATCTCGCTCATCGATCCCTCCTCACGCCACCTGCCGCGCCGACCGGGCCTCGTGCAGCACCAGCGCCACCCCCACGAGTACGGTGGCGGTGCCCGCCACCATGAGGAAGGTCACGCGTTCCCCCAGCAGCAGCCACCCCAACAGCACGGCCACCACCGGGTTGACGAACCCCGACGATGACACCTTGGCTGCGTCCCAGTGTTGCAGCAGGTAGAAATACGCCCCAAACGCCACGCACGAACCGAACACCACGAGAAACGCGAGCCCGGCCACCGCCCGCCACGAGAGAGGCCCCACCAGCGCCTTGCCGCGCAGCGCCGCAATGGAGAGCAGCACGGCACCGCCCGCGGCCATCTGCACCACCGTCAGCGCCAGCGGGTGGTAGGCGGCGCCAACCCGGCGCACCCACAGCGAGGTGGCCGCCCACACCACCACCGTGCTCTCCACCACCAGCGCCGGGACGAGCTCCACCTGGCCGGCTCGCCACGGGGAGAGGAGCAGGGCGCTGCCGGCAAACCCGGCCACGATCCCCAGCCACCCCCGCAACCCCAGGTGCCGCTCGCCCGGCACGAGCGGTTGCAGGAGCGCGGTCCACACGGGCGTGGCCGTGATGAGCAGCGCCGTGTACCCGGAGTCGAGCCGCGTCTCAGCCCAGAACACCAGGCCGTTGCAGTAGCCGATGAACAGCACCCCCACCAGTGCCGCCGGCCACCAGCGGGAGAGCGGCCCGGCAAGGCTCACCCCCCTGGCGAGAGCCACCGGCAACAGCAAGGAGACGGCAAGGAGGTACCGCAGCCCGGCGTAGAAGAATGGATCGAAGCTGCCGAGCCCTACCTTGATGGCCAGGTACGTGCTGCCCCAGATCACGCAGAGCGCCGCGTACGCAACGGCCAGGCCGAGGGGCTTGCCCTTCTCCACAGCGGCGCATCCTAGCAGAGCGTGGCCACCGCCAGCGGCGTGGCCGGGCCGCGCGGCCTCACACCCGTACGCCCCGGCGCAGCCGGTTGACCGCCTTGAAGTAGGCGATGGAGCCCAGCGACTTCACCGCCACGATCACCGGATGCGGCCCGCCCAGACAGAGCTGGCAGTAGGGGTGCACCGGCCGGAACCGAGCGAACCCCGAAAGCGCCGCCTGCACCGGTGCCGAGTCCAGGTAGTCGTAGAGCGACGTCTCTTGGAAGCGGGCGGTGGTGGTGCGGCCGTTGTGGTCGGCGCAGCAAAAGGTGTAGTCGCCGTTCCAGAGGATGCCAATGTGCTCAGCAATCCCGTGACAGACGCCGAACCGCGCCGGAATCCAGCGCCGCCCCCAGTCCACCTCCGGCATCGGCCACTGCCCCACCGGCCGTGACTCCAGGGTGAGCCGCGGGTGGAGCCGCACCTCGTTGCGGCGCAGCACGCCGGTCCGCCGCAACGCCCGGCCAATGGCCCGCTCCTCCGGGGCCCCCGGCAGGCCCTCCACGAGACGCTGCGCCCACCGCGCCAGCAACGCCCGCAGCTGCCGGTTGTGGGTCACGAGCTGCCAGTCTGCCCCGACCACCGGCAGGGTCAGGCGGGGGAGCGGCTTGGTGAGGAACGCCACGACCACCTGTACGTCTGTGGCCGCAGCGAGGACGCGGCGCACCGCCCGGACGATGCGCCCCTCGAACGCGGCGTAGCTCAGCTCCCCCGCGCCCCGCAGGGCAAAGGAAGCCTCGTCGGGGGTTTGCAGCGACACCACCAGCTGCGACAGCCCGGCAGCCAGCAGGGCGTCCAGGCGCCGGTCGTCCAGGAGGGCGCCGTTGGTGGTGACGTTGGTGGCCAGGCCGAGCGCCGCGGCCTGCGCCACCGCCTCGGCCAGACGCGGGTAGAGCAGCGGCTCCCCCTGCTGGTGGAACACCACCTGCCTCGTCACGCCGGTGGCGGCGATTTCGCCCAGGATGTCGGTCAGCAGGGCAAAGTCCATCGACCCCCGCGGTCGCTGGAGGCGAGGGTTGGGGCAGAACTCGCAGGCAAAGTTGCAGTGGCTCGTTACCTCTACGTGGACGCGCTCCAGAGGCAGGCGAGGCGACCCGAACCGCCGCACGGTGATGTTGCGTGCGCTCACCGGCGGACACAGTAGCACGCGGTCGGAGGCGGGGACGGGCCGGGTTGGCGCCGGGCGGCGTTGGCGCGGCGCCCGCCCTGTGGTACATTTACTCTCCGCCGGGAGCCAACGTAGCTCAGCCGGTAGAGCAAGTGATTCGTAATCACTAGGTCCGCGGTTCGAATCCGCGCGTTGGCTCCACTCTTCCCCGTCCCGTCGTGTTTTCCCTAGCGCCCCCTCGTCGGGCGCAGCACCAGCACCCGGCCTGGCGCGGCCCCACCCCAGCGCCCTGCAACGCCACAGCCGCGACCGGCGGCGGCGCCGACCCTTGACTAGCGTCAAGGAACCCCGGTGAGCGCACCGTATCGTGATGAGCGAGGAGCGGCAGCGTCTGCGCGGGAGGTGCCATGCGGGGAGGCGGCAGCCGGTCGCGGGTGGCAGTGCTGGCGAGTGCGGCGGTGGGCTTTGCGGTGGGGCTCGCCGGGTACACCTTCGTGTACGCCCGCGGCTCCTCCTACCTCACCAACGACCCGGCGGCCTGCGCCAACTGCCACATCATGGGCGACCACTACGCCTCCTGGCTGAAATCGCCCCACCGCCACGTGGCCGTCTGCAACGACTGCCACACCCCGCACAACCCGTTGAGCAAGTACGCAGTGAAGGCATCCAACGGGTTCTGGCATTCCTACGCCTTCACCTCCGGTCGTTTCGCGGAACCGATCCGGGTCAAGGCTCGCAACCGCTTCGTGACGGAGCGAGCCTGTCGGCGCTGCCATAGCGCCATCGTCGACGCCATCGACGCTGCACACGCAGGACCCGCCGAGCTGTCCTGCGTGCGCTGCCATGCCAACGTGGGTCACTAGAAGGAGGGACCATGGCCGATACCACCCAGAAAACAACGCGCATCCTGCCTCGCGCCGTGCTACTGGCGGCAGTGGCGGCCATTGCTGCCGTGGCGGTCGGGGCGCTGCTCGTCACCATCGTCGAGCGCAAGCAGGAGGCCCGCAACCCCTTCTTCCGCGTGGTGGAGGTCACCGACGACACCGAGGATCCCGCCCTGTGGGGGAAGAACTTCCCCTTCCAGTACGACCTCTACCGCCGCACGACAGACATGGTGCGCACGCGCTACGGCGGCTCGGAGGCCGTCCCGCGCACGCCCACCGAGGCCGACCCCCGGTCGGTGGTGGCCTTCTCCCGGCTGGAGGACGACCCCCGCCTGCGGACGCTATGGGCCGGCTACGCGTTCGCGGTGGACTTCCGGGAGGAGCGCGGCCACGCCTTCATGCTGGAGGACCAGACCTTCACCGAGCGCCAGCGCGTCGTCGCCCAACCCGGCACCTGCCTGAACTGCCACGCCTCCGTCTACACCGCCTACAAGCGCCTGGGCAACGGCGACCTCGTCAAGGGCTTCGAGGCCCTCAACGCGATGCCTTACCGCGAGGCCCGCGCCCTCGCCACCCACCCGGTCGCCTGCATCGACTGCCACGACCCCGCCACCATGCAACTCCGCATCACGCGCCCGGCCTTCATGGAAGGGATCAAGGCCTACAAGGCCTCGCAGGGGATTGCCGACTTCGACGTGAACCGAGACGCCTCCCGGCAAGAGATGCGCGCCTTCGTCTGCGGCCAGTGCCACGTGGAGTACTACTTCAAGGGCAAGGAGAAGCGCCTCGTCTACCCGTGGGCCAAGGGGCTCACCGTGGAGGCCATCCAGGGCGTCTACGACGAGGCGGCTCACGCCGACTGGACCCACGCCGCCACCGGCGCGCCGGTGCTCAAGGCGCAGCACCCCGAGTTCGAGATGTGGAACCAGGGGATTCACGCCCGCGCCGGGGTCGCCTGCGCCGATTGCCACATGCCGTTCACCCGGGTGGGGGCCTTCAAGATTTCCGACCACCACGTGCGGTCCCCCCTGCTCAACATCTCCAAGGCGTGCCAGCCCTGCCACAACGTCCCGGAGGAAGAGCTCAAGGCGCGCGCCGAGACCATCCAGGAACGCACCCACCGCCTGCGCGACCAGGCCATGGACGCGGTGGTGGCGCTCATTGCCGACCTGGAGGCGGCGCGCGGCGCGGGGCTGGGCGAACCGGCCCTGGCGGAAGCCCGGAGGCTCCAGCGGGTCGCGCAGTTCCGCCTGGATTTTGTGGAGGCCGAGAACTCCACCGGGTTCCATGCGCCGGAGGAGGCGGCCCGCATCCTCGCCGAGGCCATCGACCTGGCACGGCAGGGACAGATCGCCCTGCGCGACGCGGGCTTTCGGCCGGCGGCTCCGGGCCAGGTGGCGGCACGGTCCACGACGTGAGCCTGCCAGGAGGGGACGATGCGCTGGCCTGTCATTGCCGTACCACTCCTGAGCGCGGTGGTGGGCTGGGCCCAGCCGAGCGCCCAGTGGGCCGTCTCGGGGGAGTTTCGCCTGCGCGCCGAGGGTTTCCAGACCCCTGCCCCGGCAGCGGATGATCGCCGGGACTACGTCTTCACTAGCGCCCGGCTCCGCCTGAATCTCGACCTTGCCAGCGGCCCGTGGAGGTTCCACGCGGCCGGCCAAGGGGTGGGGGTGCGCGAACTCCCGGCCGACGCTGCCTTCGGCATCGGCCGCAGCTACTACCTTGCCTCCGGCGGCGACGTGACGCCGACCGCCGCCGGCCTGCTGGAACTCTCGGCCACCTTTTCCCGCCGCGACTCCACCGTGACCGCGGGGCGCCAGCCCTACGCCGACGGCTTCGAGACGCGCACCGGCCTGGAGCGGCTGGACGACCTCAAGCGCGCCCGCCTGGCGGAGCGGCTGGTGGGCAACTGGGAGTGGGTCGTCGTGGGGCGCCGCTTCGACGGGGCCGTCGCGGCTGTCGAGCGGGAGCGGACGAACGTCTCGGTCTTCGCCCTCCGGGTGCTTTCCGGCGGCATCAACACCGCCTCTCCCCTCGAACGGCTGGAGGCGGTGGACCTCTTCGGCGGCACCGCCACGATCAAGCGCGGCGCGGTCCTGCGGCGAACGGAGGTGCGGATGTTCGAGGTGGCGTACCGGGACAGCCGACCCGCCACGGCGGCCGCCTCCGGGGCGCTGGCGCTCCACACCTTCGGCGTCTCGCTGTTCGGCGGAGACGAGACCAACGATTGGCTGGGCTGGGTGGCCGTGCAGCGGGGCGAGTGGGGGCGCGCCAGCCAGCGGGCGTGGGCGGCCATTGGCGAGGTGGGGCATCAGTGGCGCGAGGCCACGGCGCGGCCCTGGCTGCGCCTGGGTGCGGCCTACGCCTCCGGCGACGCCACGGCGGCGGGGGACCACCGCACCTTCTTCAACCTCGTCCCCACCAACCACAAGTGGTACGGCGCCATGGACTACGTGGCGTTCTCGAACCTCGCCACGGTCTACGCGCACTTTATCCTCGCCCCCACCTCCCGGTGGCAGGTGGAACTCGCGGCACATCACTTCCGTCTTGCCGAACGTCGCGACGGGTGGGTCTTGGGCTCCGGCGCCTTCGACAACGCGAGCCTGGGCTACCAGCAGCGGCGCAACTTCTCCGGCGGCAGCCACCTGGGGGACGAGTTGGACCTCACTGGACGGCTCCAGGCAACGCCCAAGCTGACCTTGGAGCTGGGCGGCGGGCGGTTCTTCGGCGGCGAGGTGGCGGAGGCGTCGCTGCCCGCCGCCGCGGACGGGCACTTCCTCTACGCCCAGCTCACCTGGCGATTCTGACCCGCAGCCGCCCTGCCCGCGCGTCGTTGGCCGGACAGCGCTTCCCTGGCAACCCTCGCGTAGAATGGGTGAGAGTTCGCCAGTGGCGAGGGAGGGGCGGGAAGGTGCCCGCGACCAGGGGAGACGACCTGTTGACGCTGATGCTCGGCCGCCTGGGCGTCGGCGTCATCGTCTGCGACGCGGCCGGGCGCGTCGAGGCCTTGAGCCCCCTGGCCAGCCGGCTCACCGAGTGGGCCGAGGAGGAGGCGCGCGGGCAACCTCTGGAATCGGTGTTCCCCCTGCTCGGCGAGAGCGCCGTCCTGCCCGGGGACCCCGCCGTCCCCCCCCTCGCCCGGCCGCTGCCTGACACCGAGGTGGACCAGGCCATCCTCGTGTCGCGGACCGGCCGGCGCTTTGCCGTGGAACACACGATGGCACCGCTGCGCGGCGACGATGGGTCCATCCGCCGGATTCTCGTGGCCTTCCGGGACGTCAGCCGGCAAAACTTTGCCCTCCTCCAGCTCGCCCGGCAGACCACCCACGAGCCGGTGACGGGGCTGTTGAACCGCCAGGCCTTCGCCTCCCGGCTGGAACGGGAGCTGCAGAGTGGCGCCCGACCTTTTGCCCTGCTCCACGTGGACCTGGACCGCTTCAACCTCGTCAACACGGCCTGCGGGCACGTGGCCGGCGACGAGCTGCTGCAATGGGTGGCGGCGTTGCTCCGCGAGGAGTGTCGGGAAACCGACGTGCTGGCGCGGCTGGGGGGCGACGTCTTTGCGATCCTCCTGGGCGGCACCGGCGCCAACGAGGCCCAGTCTCTGGCGGAGTCGCTGCTGGTGCGGCTGGCGTGCTTCCAGTTCACCTGGGGGGACCGCTCCTTCCCGGTGGGCGCCTGCATCGGCCTCGTCAGCGTGGATTCCGAGGGGGGCTCGGCGGAGGAGCTCCTGAGCCTTGCCGACTACGCCTGCGCCCTGGCCAAGCGGCGGGGTCGCAACCAGATCCACATTTGCTCCACCGAAGGGGAAGAGAACACTCGCCGCCAGCAGGAGCTGGAGTGGGTGACGAGGATTCGCGCCAACCTCCGCGACGGCAACGCCGTGCTGTACGCGCAACCAATCCGGCCGCTCACCGAGAAGCCTCTGCCCGGCACGTACTTCGAGGTGCTGCTGCGGGTCGCCGGGGGGAGCGGCGAACTGGTGTCCGCCGAACGGGTGATCCGCGCCGCCGAGCGGTACGGCCTCATGGGCACGGTGGACCGGTGGGTGATCCGCTCCACCTTCGAGACCCTTGCCGCCCAGTCGTCGCAGGTGCTGGGCCGCCTCCGTCTCTGTTCCCTCAACCTCTCGGCGGTCTCCCTCCACGACCGGTCGATCCTCGACTACATCCACCAGCAACTGGCGCGCAGTCGCATCCCCCCGCGCACGGTGTGCTTCGAGCTGACGGAAACGGCGGCGGTGGAAAGCATCTCCCAGGCCCGCTGGCTGATCCAGGAGCTGCTGGCCATCGGCTGCCGCTTCGCCCTGGACGACTTCGGCAGCGGCATCGCGTCCTACGGCTATCTCAACGACCTGCCGGTGAACTACGTGAAGATCGCCGGGGCGTTCGTGGAAAACATCGTTGGCAGCCCGGTGAACGCGGCCATGGTGAGTTCCATCCAGCAACTCGCCCGGGTCCTGGGCGTGGAGACCATTGCCGAGTCGGTCTCCACCGCCAGCGCCCTCCGCACCGTCACCGAGCTGGGGGTGGATTACGCCCAGGGCAGGTGGATCGCCGAGCCGCAGCCGCTGCCGGACGTGTGCAGCGCCGCGTAGCGCCGCCCCCGGCAGGGGCCGCGGGGCGGGTGCGGCGGCGCACCTCGAGGCGGCCCGGCCGAGAACCTCCCCTCGCGACGCCCGTACCCTGGGACGATGGGACCGGGCGTGATCCCCCTGGGCCGGCGGGGCTGGGCGGTCGCCGCGGCGCTGCTCGGCGGAGCGCTGGCGAGCGCCCCGGCCGGCCAGCGAGAGACGGTGCAACCGCCGCGCTTTGCCGAGAACATCCTGGTGGAACGGGTCATCGTCGAGGCTCGGGTCGTGGACCGCGCGGGCCGACCCATCGCCACCCTGGCCCCGGCCGATTTTCGCGTGGAGGTGGGCGGCCGACCCGTCCCCCTGGAATCGGCGGAGTGGGTCGCGGAGGGCAGCGCGGGCACGGCGCCGGCAGAGCAGGAGGCGCTGCCCCCGTCGCCGCCGGACCGGTCCCCGCGCCTCGTCGTGCTGTTCGTGCAAGCCGACCACCACCCGTCGCGACTTTCCGGGCTCATGCGCATGTGGCCCAAGGTTTCGGCCCTCCTCGCCACCCTGAGCGCCGACGATCTGGTGAGCGTCGTTTCCTTCGATTCGCACCTGAAGCTCCACTGCGACTTCACCACCGACCGGGCGGCCGTCCGCGCCGCCCTACGCCCAACGGCCATCTTCCGTGAGCCAGTCCCCTTGCCGCCCCAGCGCGAACCCTCCCTCGCCGCGCATCTCGCCGCCGCGGAGGCTCTGGCCGCCGCATCCCCCGAGCGGGGGCTCGCCCTGACCGCCCGCGCCCTGGAAGCCCTCCCCGGTACCAAGACCATGGTGTTTCTCGGCTGGGGTCTGGGCCGCCTCTCGCGCTCCGGCGTGCGCCTCCCCGAGGCCTACGCCGAGGCGATTGCCGCCATGAGCCGCGGCCGCGTCACCGTGCTCGCCCTCGACGTCACCGACGCCGACGCCCACTCCCTCGAGGTCGGCCTGCAACGCATCGCCCAAGACACCGGCGGGTTCTACGCCCGGACCCACCTCTTCCCCGACCTGGCCGTGGGGCGTGTCGCGGGCGTCATGGCCGGCCACTACGAGCTGGTCTTTGCCCGACCGGACCTCCCCCCCGGCCCCCACCGGGTCACCGTGCGTTTGCACCGGACCGCTGGCACCGTCCTCGTCCGCCCCACCGTCCTGGACTGAGACCCCTGGCCCGCCCCCGGCCGGTGGGACCGCTGCCCATGAACCAGACCCGGGCGGAAACGGTCAGGGGGTCTCGGCGAGGGTACCGGAAGCCCAGGCCAGGTTGGTGAGGGCCACCAGGTAGTCGCGCCGTGCCTTGGCCAGGTTGACGCGGGCGGCGTTGCGGTTCACCGCGGCATCCTCCACCTCCAGGCGCGTCTTCACGCCCAGTTCGAACCCGGCTTCCGCCATGGCGAGGAGGCGCTCCGCCTGCGCCACCGTGCCCTCCGTGGCGCGGAGGATCTCCGCCGCCTCGCGAACCGCGTCCAAGGCCGTGCGCACCTCGAGGGCGACGGCCTCGCGGAGCTGCGCCTCGCCGAGGCGCACCGAACGCAAGTCGGACTCGGCGGCCGCCACCTTGGCCCGGGTGCGGAAGCCGTCGAAGATGGGGAAGGACAGGTAGACGCCGGCGTTCCAGACGGTGCCGCCGGTGGCGATGGCTCCCACGTCGAGATCGCTGCGCCCCCAAGCGGCGGCAAGGTCGAGGCGCGGCCGGTCGCCGGCCCCCTGGATCTTCACCAGCTCCTCCGCCACCCGGCGCTGGTGGGCGATCTCGAGGAGTTCGGGGCGGCGGGCCAGGGCGGCGGCAAGGGTGGCGGCCTCGTCGGGCGGTGGCTGGAGGGGTGCCGCCAGGGTGCCTGCGGCATCCACCTCCCCCTCCTCGGCCAGCAGGAAGGCCAGGCGCTGGCGGGCGGTGCGCACCAGGTTGGCGGCCCGGATCTCCTCGGGGCGGGCGTTGGCCACGGCCACCTCGGCCGACAGCACGTCGAAGTCGGTGGCCACACCGGCCTCCAGACGCCGGCGCGCCTCCTCCAGGTGGCGCTCCTTTTGCGCCAGGTTCTGGGCGGCAATGGCGGCCATCTCCTTGGCGAGCAGCACGTCGTAGAAGGCGGCGGTGACGTCCCGGGCCACCGTCTGGCGGTACCGGCGCAACTGCTCGTCGCCGATGGCCATGGCCCAACGGGCACCGCGAATCGCCGCCCCCACCTGCCCCCAGGTGTACAGGGCCTGCGACAGCCCTATCTGGTAGCTGGTGATGTCCCGCTGGAAGCTGAAGAGGTCGGTGAACTCGGGGGGGAGGTCCTTGAAAAACTCCTTCTGGCTCTCGTCGTGGCTGCGCAACAGCGAGGCGGAGATGGTGAGGTGGGGGAGCGCGGCGGCACGCTCCTCCACGTAACGCGCGGCGAGCCAGCGCCGGTACTCCTCGGCCTTCTGGATGTCGTGGTTCTTCTCGGCGGCGAGGGCGAGGGCCTCCTCGAGGGTCACCACGCGGGGGCCGGCGCCGGCGTCCCGCGAGCCCGGAAGGGCCGCACCGTCTTGGCCCGCCGGGGGCGTGCCCTGGGCGATGGCTGGGGCCGCGGCGCCCGCGAGGAGCACGACGAGGAGCGCGGCGGTCACGGTGGGGCCGCTGCCCTCGTGGACCACCGCCCCAGCCCAACGGCGGCGCAGCCAGGCGGCCGCGTCGTCGAGCAGGGTGTACACCACGGGCACCACCACCAGCGTGAGCAGCGTGGAGGTGATGAGGCCGCCCACCACGGCGCGGGCCATGGGGGCGCGGAACTCGGCCCCCTTGCCCAGGGCGAAGAAGAGCGGCAGCATGCCGAAGATCATGGCGCTGGTGGTCATCATGATGGGGCGAAGGCGGGTCCGCCCGGCGACGATGAGCGCCTCGCGCCGGCCCAGCCCTCGCGCCCGCAGCGTCTTGGTGAAGTCCACCAGCAGGATGGCGTTCTTGGTCACCAGACCCATGAGCATGATGAGACCGATGAGGGACATGATGGAGATGGTGTCGCCGGTGATGGCCAGCATCCCCGCCATGCCGACGATGGAGAGCGGCAGCGAGAACATGATGGCCAAGGGATCGATGAAGGACTCGAACTGGGCGGCCAGGATCAGATAGACGAAGATGACGGCCAGCAGCAGCGCCTCGGCGAGGTACGTGAAGGACTCCACCATCATTTCGGTGTCGCCCTGGAGAACGATGCGGTAGCCGGGTTGCAGGGTGAGCCGCCCCGCCGCCTCGGTGGCGAGCTGGCCCGCCGTCCCCAGCGGCAGGTGGTCGAGGTTGGCGTCCACCACCACCTGGCGGGAGAGATCGCGGCGGTTGATCTCCGACGGCGAGGTGGCCCGCTCGAAGGTGACCAGGTCGGCCAGGGGGACCAACGACGCCCCGGCCGGAGTGGGGACGGTCAGGCGCAGGTCCCCCACCTGGGTGACGTCCTCGCGCAGGCGCCGGGGCAGGCGCAGCCGCACGTCCACCGCCTCCCCCGACTCGTCCTCGTAGGTGGAGATGGCCTGGCCGCCCACCAGCACCCCCACGGTGTTCGCGACCAGCGCGGTGGAGATGCCCAGCGACGCGGCGCGTTCGCGGTCCACGCGCATGCGGACCTCGGGCAGGTCGTGCTCCATGGCCGCCTCGATATCGACGATGCCCGGCACCTTGTAGAGTTCTTCCTTGAGCTGGGCGGCGTACCGCTTGAGCGTGGGGATGTCCTCGCCGGCAATGGCGATCTGCAGCGGTTTCTGGAAGGCGTCCGGGTCCTGCTGCACGGACAGCACGATGCCCGGCACCCGCTGGAGGCGGCGGCGCAGCAGCGTGAGGAAGTCCTCGAGCCCCACGTCCCGCTCGCGCTTCTCCACGAGTCTGACGAAGACCATGGCGTCGCGCACCGTGTCGGCGTCGCCGGCGCCAATGGAGGCGTAGGTGTAGCGCACCTCGGCAAACTCCCGGATGGCGGCCAGCACCTCGTCCAGGCGCCCGCGGGTCTCGTCGAGGGAGGCGCCGGGGGCGCTCTTGAAGCGCAGCACGATCTCCCCCTGGTCCATGGGGGTCATGAACTCGCTCTGGAGGAGGGCGAAGACCACCAGACCCCCGGCAAAGGCGGCGGTGGCCAGGGCGATGACCGTCTTGCGGTGGTCGAGGGCCCAGGCGATGACGCCCTTGTAGGCGTCCGCCATCCGCTCGAACCAGACGTTGAACCGGTCGAGGCTGCGCTGCAGCAGGTTGCGCCGCCCGGCCCGGGCGATGTCGGGGTCGAACCAGCGCGACGACAGCATGGGGTCCAGGGTGAACGACACGAACAGCGAGACGAGAACCGCAAAGGCCACGGTGAGCCCGAACTGGAAGAAGAATCGGCCGATGATCCCCTTCATGAAGGCCACCGGCACGAATACCGCCACGATGGACATGGAGGTGGCGAGCACCGCCAAGCCGATCTCCGCCGTGCCGTTGCGGGCGGCGGTGAAGTGGTCCTCCCCCTTCTCCAGGTGGCGGACGATGTTTTCCCGCACCACGATGGCGTCGTCGATGAGCAGGCCGATGGCCAGCGACAGCGCCATCAGCGTCAAGGTGTTCAGGGTCATGCCCAGGAAGTACATGGCGATGAACGAGGAGATCACGGAGATGGGCAGCGTCAGCCCGGTGATCACCGTGGAGCGCCAGGAGTTCAGGAAGCAAAAGACGATGAGGACCGTGAGCAACGCGCCGAGGACCAGCGTCAGCTGCACGTCCGCCACCGACTCCCGGATGAAGGTGGAGGTGTCGCGCACCACTTGGATCTCGGTGCCCGCCGGCAGCTCCTGCTGCAGCTGGGCGACCTCCCGCCGCACCGCGTCCACCACCTCCACGGTGTTGGCCTTGGTCTGCTTGGTGATGTCGATGGCCACGGCCGGCTCGCCGTTGACCAGGGCGAGGGAGCGTTGTTCCTCCACGGTGTCCACCACCGTGGCCACCTCCCCCAGAGTGACGGGGTGATCGCCGCGGTGGCCGATCACCATCCGCTGGTACTCGTCCACCGACGCCGGCTTGCCGGCGATGCGCAACGGCATCTCCGTGCTGCCGCGGGTGAGGCGGCCCACGGGGGTGTTGACGTTCTCGGAGGCCAAGCCGGCCACGACCTCGTCCACCCCCATGCCGATGGCCTGCAGGCGGGCCGGATCCAACTGCACCGCCACCTCCCGGCGGGACGCCCCCACCAGCTTCGCCTTGGCCACACCGGCAATGCTCTCCAGCCGCCGCTTGATGCGCCGATCGGCCAGGGTGGTGAGGTCGCGGGGGTCGAGGACGTTCGACCGCACGGCCAGGGAAATGACGGGCATGGCCGTGAAGTCGAACTTCTGGATCACGGGCTCCTTCATCCCTTCGGGAAGTTCCCGGCGGATGGCGTTGATCTTCGCCCGGGCCTCCTGGGAGACCTCGTTGATCTTCACCTCCAGGTTGAACTCCACCACCACGTTGGAGAGCCCCTCCCGGGACACGGACTGCACGTGCTTGACGCCGGATATGGGGTTGACGGCCTCCTCGATGCGCTTGGTGACCTCCCGCTCCACGGTTTCCGGGGAGGCTCCCGGGTACTCCGTGAGGATGGAGAGCACGGGGATCTCCACGTCGGGCATGAGGTCCACGGCCAGGCGCCGGTAGGAGAACAGCCCCAGCGTCACGAGCGCCAGCATCATGACGGTGGCGAGGACGGGGCGCTTGATGGAGAGGTCGGAGAGGAACATGGGCTACGCTCCCCCGGCCGAGACGACCTGGACCCGGTCGCCGGGTTTCACGGCAAAGTTCCCGCGGGTGATGACCTGCTCGCCGGCGGCAAGACCGGCGGTCACCTCCACCCGGTCCCCCACCACCTCGCCCACCGAGATGCTCCGCCGCTCCGCCCGGTCCCCGGCCACCACCAGCACCTCCGCGGTGCCGCCCCCAACGTCCCAGGAGAGAAGGGCCGTCCGCGGCACCTGGAGTACGCCGGTGCGCCGCCCGGTGACGATCCGGCCCTCGGCGAACATGCCGCCGCGCAACTCCCCGTCGGGGTTGGCAACGTCCGCCGTCACCTTCAGGGAGCGGCTCGCCTCGTCCATGGTGGGGTTGATGGTGGTGACCTGGCCGCGGAAGACCCGGCCAGGGAGGGCGTCCACGGTGAAGAGGAGGGGCTGCCCCACCCGGACCCGAGCCGAGGCGGTGGAGGGCACGGTGACGGTGAGCTGGAGGACCCGACCGTCCACCACCCGGAACATCGGCGCGCCGCCGCCCATGTTCTCCACTCGATCGCCCACGTTCACCCCCCGGTAGGCCACCACGCCGTCGAACGGCGCGCGGATCACGGTCTTGTCCAGGTTGGCCTCGGCCAGCCGGAGTTGGGCGCGGGCGGCGTCGAGCCCCGCCAGGGCTGCGTCTCTGGCACTGCGCGCCTCGTCGAGACCCTGCTGGGTGAGAAGACCGTTGGCCCGCAGCTTTTCGGCCCGCTCCAGCTCCCGCACCGCCCGCGCCGCTGCGGCCTCCGCCTGGGCCACGGCGGCCCGCGCCGCCGCCAGCGTCGCCTCGGCGTCCCGGCTCGCCAGGCGCGCCAGCGGCTGCCCCTTGCGCACCGGCACCCATTCGCTGACCAGCACCTCCTCCACCACCGAGGTGATCTCGGAGCGCAAATCAGCGACGGCTTTGGGCGCCAGCACCCCCACCACCGCCACCGCCTCCTCCACGTCCGCCGCCGTCACCGGCTCCACCTCCACCGCCGCCGGCGGCTTGCCGCTGGCCGTGGTCCCCTCCAGCGCCTGCCCGCCGCAGCCGGCAAGGACCGCCAACGCTCCCGCAACGATCAGTATTTGCCGCAGCATCGTCACTCCCCCTGTCCCCGCGCCGCCGCACCGACCCCCTCGAAGAGGAGGTCCAGCAGCCGTCGCAGCCCCTCGCGCCCCGGTCGCACCGGGAGGTCCACCAGCTCCATGTCCATGCACACGGCCGCCACGCCCTGGAGGGCGAGGGCCACATCGTCCGGCGGCACGGGGCGGAACTCGCCCCGTGCCACCCCTTCGGCCACCAGGCGGCGGAGCGCCGCCAGGTAGACGCGATGGAACGCTTCGAAGTCGAAGGGGGGCGCCCCCTCGGCGGGGCCGTAGAAGACGGCGTGTACCAGGCGCACGATGGGCAGGTGCTCGCAGAACAGGTCGTACACCTTGACGAGCAGCCCGGCGATGCGCTCCCGCACGCTCCCCTCGACGCCCTCGCAGGCGGCAAGTTCCGCCTCGAAGCGGGCCAGGGGCTCCCGGAGGATCGCCTGGTAGATCCCTTCCTTGCTGCCGAAGTGGTAGTACAGCACCGGCTTGGTGACCCCCGCCGCGGCGACGATCTCCCGCACCGTGGTGGCGGCGTACCCCTTCCGGTTGAACAGTTCCAACGCCGCGGCCAACAGCCGCTTCCGCACGTCTCGGTGGCGCGCCGCAGCCGCCTGCGTCGTCGGCACTGCCGCGCCCGCCGCCTCTCGACCATCGCCCCGCCTCGTGCCGCGCTGCGGCGACCCTGTCCGTCGCTCGCGGCGCAGCGCCGTGTCTTCCATGTTCGGCTCCCTTCCAAAAAAAGCCGGGCGCGAGGCGCCCCTACCTACCGGTAAGTATAGCTGACCGGACACAGCCGTCAACCCCCGTCTTCCCCGCCTCGGGCGTTTACGACGGTTCGCCGCCAAGGTTTCGGCGCGGCCCTTGCCCCCTCCGCCGCCGATCTCGCTATCCTCTCCCCGGGAGGACAGACCATGACAACCACCCCCCTCACCCGCCGGAACCTGCTGCTCACCGCTGCCGCCGGCGCCGCTGCCGGCCTCCCCCGCCCCAGTCGCGCCGCCGCCGGCGTGCCCGTGGCCGTGGGTTCCGTCAACGCCCTGGCCGCCGTCAAGACCGCCGTGGAGCGGATGCTGGCCGGCGACGCGCCGGTGGACGCCGCGGTGGCCGGGGTGGCCATCAACGAGGCCGACCCGAACGAGATCGGCGTGGGCTTTGGGGGCATCCCCAACGAGGAGGGCGTGGTGCAGCTGGACGCCGCCGTCATGGACGGCACCACCATGGCGGCCGGGGCAGTGGCGGCGTTGGAGGGGATCAAGCACCCGGCCCAGGTGGCCCTGGCGGTGATGCGCCGCACCACCCGCGTGCTGCTGGTGGGGGAGGGCGCCAAGCGCTTTGCCATTGCCCACGGGTTCAAGGAGGAGAACCTCCTCACCGAGCGCGCCCGCAAGATCTGGCTGCACTGGAAGAACACCGCCTCGCCCGTGGACGACTGGCTACCCGACCCCGCGGCCCTCGACGATCCCGATCTCAAGTGGTTCGTGGAACGTGACGGCGGCGACGCCTTCAACCCCAACGGCACGGTGCACGTCTCCGCCCTGGACGGGGCCGGCCGGGTGGGGTGCTGCACCAGCACCTCCGGGCTCTACTTCAAGCTCCCCGGCCGGGTGGGCGACTCGCCGCTCATCGGCTGCGGCCTCTACTGCGACGGCGAGGTGGGTTCGGCCGGCGCCACCGGCCACGGGGAGAGTTGCATCATTGCCGCCGGCGCCCACACCGTGGTGGAGTTCATGCGCCGCGGCGCCTCCCCCACCGAGGCCTGCCTGGAGACCCTCCGCCGGGTGGTGCGCAACACCCGCCGGCCGTTCCTCCTGGACGCCGCCGGTCGCCCCCGCAACGGGCTGTCCCTGTATGCCCTCAACCTCAAGGGGGAGGTTGGGGCCGCCGCCACGTTCCGCGGCCGGCGCTTTGCCGTTTGTCGGGCCGGCGAGGAGCCGCGCCTGGTGGAGGCGGCGTACCTCTTCGAGGGGCGGGGCTAGCGCCAGGCGCCCGGGCGTCACTCCGCCGGACGCGCGCCGACGCCACCGACCAGGCCGACGATTTCCCCCGCCACCTCCTCCACCGACTTGCCGGTGACGTCCACCAACCGCCAGCCGTGCTCCAGGGCCAGGCGCTCGGACTCTCGCAGCTCCTGCCGCACCGCGCTCACGTCCGCGTACGGCTCGCGAGGGATGCCCAGCTGCTCCGCCCGCACGCGGCGCAGCTCCGCCAGCCTGCCGGCGCTCATGAGCAGGCAAAAGACCCGGGAGGACGGTACGCCGGTCAGGGCCGCCGGCATCTCGGTCCCCGCCACCACCGGCACGTTGGCGACAAACCACCCGTGGTAGGCCAGAAACACCGTCACCGGCGTCTTCATGGTCCGCGACACGCCCACCAACACGATCTCCGCCTTGCCCAGCTCCTCGGCCCGCTTGCCGTCGTCGTGGCGGAACGCGAACTCCACCGCCTCGATCCGACGCGAGGCCGACTCCACGAGTTGCTTGAACAGACCAGGCTGCTCTTTGGGCGGTACGTCCAGGTGGACGGTGAGCCGGTCCAGCACCGGCCCCATGAGATCCATGGCGTCCACCCCGTGAATCCGGCACTCCGCCAGCATCAGGCGGCGCAGCTCGGTGGAGACCAACGTGTGAAAGATGATGGCCTCCTGGGCAGCGGCTTGACGCACCACCTCTTGCACCTGCTCGGCGGTGCGCACGTTGCCGTGCCGAACCACGTTTGCCGCCGCGCCGGGAAACTGCACCAGGGCGCTGCGCACCATGCGTTCGGCGGTTTCGCCAGTGGCGTCCGAGACCACCAGGATGACGAGCACCGCCGCCATGGTACGCCAAAGGACCGGCGCAGGTGCTAGGATCGCGCGGAGGTGCCCATGCCCCGCGTCCTTTACCTGGACCCCTTCGGCGGCGCCGCCGGCGACATGCTGCTCGGCGCCCTCGTCGACCTTGGCGCCGATCTCGCCGCGGTCAAAAGCGCCCTCGCCACGCTCCCCCTGGCGGGCTGGCACCTGGAGGCGACGGCCGACCGCCACCAGGGGTTTGCCGGCACGCGGCTTTCCGTGACCGTCACCGACGAGACCCACCCGGCCCGACGCCTGGCCGACGTGGAGGCGCTCCTTAGCGCGGCAACGCTGCCCGGCCGCGCGAGGGAGCGGGCCCTTGCGGCATTCCGGCGACTCTTCCAGGCCGAGGCCGAGGTGCACGGGGTCCCCCTCGCCGAGGTGCACCTTCACGAGCTGGCCGCGGTGGACGCCGTGGTGGATATCGTCGGCACCTGCGTGGCGGTGGAGGTGCTGGGCGTCCAGCGGGTGGTCTGCGGTCCCGTCCCTATCGGCCGGGGCACCATCACCACGGCGCACGGGTTGCTGCCCGTGCCGGGTCCCGCCGTGGCCCGCCTGCTGTGCGGTGTGCCGGTTGCCGCCCACGCCGCCGACGGCGAGATGACCACCCCCACCGGGGCCACCCTCCTCGTCACCCTGAGCGACGAGTTCGGCTCCATCCCCGCAGGGCGGCTCCTCGCAACTGGGGTCGGCCTGGGAACACGGAAGTTTCCCGGGCTGCCCAACATGCTGCGGGCCTTCCTGCTCGACAGCGGCCCCGCCGAGCGGTTCTGCGGCCGCCCCATGGCGCTGGTGGAAACCACCCTGGACGACGTACCCGGCGAGACCCTCGGCTATCTCCAGGAGCAGCTGCGGGCCGCCGGTGCCCGGGACGCCTGGTGCCTGGCCGGGACCGGCCGCAAGGGCCGGCCGGTGGCGGAACTACGAGCCCTCTGCGAGGGGGAGGCAGTGGACGCCGTGGTGGCGACGCTGTTCGCCGAGGGGGCAACCCTGGGCGTGCGCATCCTCCCGTGCGCCCGCCCAGAGCTGGAACGCTGCACAGTGACAGTGGCCACGCCGTTCGGCGAGATCCCGGTGAAGCTGGGCCTCTTTCGCGGCCGCGTGGTGTCCGCCAAGCCGGAGCACGACGCCTGCGCCAGGCAGGCCGCCGCCTGCGGCGCCACCGCCGCCGCCGTGGCCGATGCCGCACGCCGGGCGGCACCGCCCATCGGCACGCCTTGGCCGCTCGCCGCCCACCGCGACCCGGAGCCGTCGTCGTGAATCGTTCGTCCCCGGCGGCTCGCCCGCCGGGCAGGGGTCAGGGCACCAGCACCGCCGCGCCGACGATTCGGCCGTCGCGCAGGGAGGCGAGAGCCTCGTTGGCCTCGGCCAAGGGAAACACCGTGACCTCGGTGCGCACCGGGACGGCCGCCGCCAGCGCCAGCAGTTCCACCCCGTCGCGGCGGGTGAGGTTGGCCACCGAGCGCACCGTCCGTTCCCCCCAGAGGATGGCGTAGGGGAACGACGGCACGTCGGACATGTGAATCCCGCCGCACACCACCGTCCCCCCCTTGGCCACCGCCCGCAGCGCCGCCGGCACCAGGGTCCCCACCGGCGCAAAGATGATGGCGGCATCCAACGGCTCCGGCGGGAGCGCATCGGATGGGCCGGCCCACACGCACCCCAGGGAGCGGGCGAACTGCTGGCCGCCCTCGTCGCCGGGCCGCGTGAAGGCGAAGACCCGCTTCCCCTGGCGCACCGCGATCTGGGCGAGGATGTGGGCCGCACCGCCGAAGCCGTAGATGCCGAGGGAGACGAACTCCCCGGCCATCCGGTAGGCGCGGTAACCGATCAGGCCAGCGCACAGCAGCGGCGCCGCCTCGGGAGCGGAAAGCCCGGCGGGGAGCTTGAAGCAGTACCGCTGGTCGGCCACCGTGAACTCGGCGTACCCGCCGTCCACCGTGTAGCCGGTGAAGCGCGGGGTGTCGCAGAGATTCTCGCGGTCCGTGGCGCAGAACCGACACACGCCGCAGGTGGAGGCAAGCCAGGGGATTCCCACCCGCTCCCCCACCCGCCACCCCTCCACCCCGTCCCCCACCGCCGCCACCCGCCCCACGATCTCGTGGCCCGGCACGAGGGGGAGCAGCGGGTCCGGGAGCTCACCGTCCACCACGTGGAGGTCGGTGCGGCAGACACCGCACGCCTCCACCGCCACCAGCAAGTGGCCCGGGCCCGCCTCCGGCACCGGTCGTTGCCGCAGGACCAGGGGCTGGCCCGGCCGTTCCAGGACCATGGCGCGCATCGTCACGGGCAGGGACATGGGCACCCCCAATGGGCGGTCGCAACCGCGCTGGGGCGCAGCGACCGCCCTGCCACGCCGATGGTAGCAGCCCGGTGGCTAGACCCGGCCGGTGAGCGCCTTCCAGGCGCGGAAGTAGCGCTCCACACCGTCCACGAAGCCGCCGTGGCGCGGCTGCCACCCCAGCAGCCGCACGGCCTTGCGGGCATCCACGTGCTGGTCCAGGGTCAGGCAAGCGGCGAGACCCCCCATGGCGCGTTGCGCGTCCTCCAGCGGCGTGACGGTCACCCGCCCCTCCGCCCCCGCCGCCCGGCTGGCGGCCTCGGCGCACTCCCGCACCGTGAAGCGGCTCCGGTCCGTGACGTTGAACACCTCCCCGCCCATCGGCCACTCCACCGCCCGCACGTAGGCCTCCGCCAGATCTTCCAGGTGGACCATCGCCCACCGGAACGACCCGTCGCCGACGATCCGGGCGGCGCCCTCCCGCAGCGCCGAGTCGAACCAGGCCGCGGTCAGACCTCCCCGGCCGCCGTACACGCAGCCCGGCCGGATCACCAGGGTACGCAGAGCCCCGCCGTTGGCAGCCAGCACCATCGCCTCGATGTCCACCCGCGGCGCCACCAGGTCCGGCGGCGCCAAGGGGCTCGTCTCGTCCACCAGCGCCCCGCCCGTGTCGCCGTACACCCACACCCCCGAGGTGTAGACCACCAGGCGCGGCCGGCCAGCGAGCCGGGCGGCAGTCAGCAGCGCCTCGGTGGTCTGGCGGTCCAGCTCCCAGTGGCGGGGCGACATCTCGGCGGCGCAATGAACGAGCACCTCGCTCGCCTCCGCCGCCTGGCGGAAGCTGTCGGGATCGGCCATGGACCCGAAGACCGGCGCCACCTCCAGCGCCTCCAGTTGCGACGCCTTGGCCTCGGACCGCACCAGCCCCGCCACCTGGTGGCCGGCCCGGGCGAGGGCCGCGGCCACCGCCTGGCCGATGGTCCCGGTTGCCCCAGTGATGAAAATGCGCATGCGCCCTCCCGCCTTTGCAACGCCAGCGTCAGCGCACTCTATTCCGCCCCCCGCCGGCCCGAGCGACACGGCCCGAAGGCCCGACGCCCCCGGCCGGGCGTGGGGTAGACTCGCCCACACCCGGCGGGATCGCCCGCGCCGCGGCGGGCGCCCGGCGGCGGAGGCGGCAATGGCGGACGCAACGGTGGGCGTCGTCGTTGACGAGCCCCTGGGCAGCTACGGCTTCCCCCACGGCCACCCGTTCGGCCCAGGCCGACTGGCCGCCTTTCGGGCCAGCCTCGCTCGCCACGGCCTCGCGGAGCGGGTCGTGCCCCTGCCGACGGCGATGGCCTCCCAGCAGGAGCTGGAACTCTTCCACACCCCCGACTACGTGGCGTTCGTGAGGCAGGCGTCGGCGCGAGGGAGCGGTGTTCTGGACGCTGGCGACACACCGGTGTTTGCCGGCATCTTCGAGGCCGCCGCCACCGTGGTGGGCTCCACGCTCGTCGCCCTCGCCGCAGTCATGGAAGGCCGGGTCCGACGGGCATTCGTGCCGGTGGCCGGGCTGCACCACGCCCGTCGCGGGGGAGCCAGCGGCTTTTGCGTCTTCAACGACTGCGGCGTGGCCATCGAGGTGCTGCGCCGGCGCTACGGGGTGAGCCGAATCGCTTACGTGGACATTGACGCTCACCACGGCGACGGCGTCTTTTACGCCTACGAGGCGGACCCGGCGGTGATCGTGGCCGACATCCACGAGGACGGGCGCTTCCTCTTCCCGGGCACCGGCTTCCGGGGGGAGACCGGCCGAGGGGCGGCGGCGGGCACCAAGTGCAACGTACCGTTGCCGCCAATGGCCGACGACCGGGCCTTTGCGGCGGCATGGCAGGAGGTGGAGGCCCACGTGACCGCCTTTCCCCCGGAGGTGGTCATCTTCCAGTGCGGCGCCGACGGGCTCGCCGGCGACCCCCTGGCCCATCTGGCGTACAGCCGGGCGAGCCACGCCCGTGCCGCCGCCGCTCTCCGCCGACTGGCCGAGCAGCACGCTGGCGGTCGCCTGCTGGCCCTTGGGGGTGGCGGTTACGACCCCCACAACATGGGGGAGGCGTGGAGCGCCGTGGTGGAGGAACTGCTGCGCACCGACTGAGACGCTGCGGCACGTTCCGCGACGGCACTCAACGCGGGCGGAGGAACACCCGGGCCGGCGCCCCGTCGGCGCCGGGGAGGAGGAGCGGGGCGCAGACGAACTCGTACCGCCCCGCCCTCACCCCCTCCAGCACCAGCCCCTCCAGGATCCAGGCGCCGCTGGCCAGCAGCACCCGGTGGACCTCGTCCCCCTCCTCCCCCGGGGGCCCCACGGAGGGAGCGTCGGTTCCCACCAGGGCCACGCGCCGGCGGGCCAGGAAGCGTGCCGCGGCCAGTGAGAGAGCCCCGTCCGCCCCGCCGCCGGCAAAGAGCAGCCGTTGCCCGCGGCCGACGCGCAGGCCGAGGAGGGCTTCCGATGCGAGCGGCGACGAACCCACCCCACGCACCACCCGGGCCAAGCCGATGCAGACCCAGGGCGGCATGGCTTCCACGCCGGCGCCGCCTTCAAGGTAATGACACGGCGCGTCCACGTGGGTGCCGGCGTGCACACTGGTGGCCAAGGCACTTACCTGACACGTATCGCCCGCCTCCCTGGCGAGCACCCGCGTGACGGCCACCGGCGGATCGCCAGGCCACACCGGCATCCCGGTGACCAGCGGCCGGCTCGCGTCGAGCCAGCGCCGCTGCCTCCTTCCCTCCCCCGCCGGCGTCGCCATCGCCGAGGCCTTCGCTACGCGGCCTCAAGCTGGGAGGTACAGTGGGGGCACCGCGACGCCCTGAGGGGGATGGCCGACAGGCAGAAGGGGCACTCCCTCGTGGTCGGGGCAGGCGGTGCCGCCTTCGGTGCCGTCCACCGGTTGACCTGTCGCACCAGGAGGAAGACGGCAAAGGCGACCAGCACGAAGTCGATGACGGTGGTGACAAAGACCCCGTAGTTGAGCGTCACCGCACCGGCGGCCCGGGCCGCCTCCAGGGAGGTGGTTCGCTCGCCGGCGAGGGTAAGAAAGAGGTTCGTGAAGTCCACCTTGCCGGCGAGCAGCCCGATGGGAGGCATAAGCAGGTCGTTGACGAAGGAACTGACGATCCGGCCGAAGGCTCCGCCGATGATGATCCCCACCGCCATGTCCAGGACGTTGCCACGCATGGCAAAGGCTTTGAACTCCTTAAGCATCGTTGCACCCCTTTCTGCCGTTGACCGACGCTAGAGCCTAGGCCCGCCGCCGACACCCGTCAAGACGCCAGCGCTGGCACCGGCTGATGCCGAAGGCTATACTGCGCCGCTATGGGCGAAGCGTGGGTCACCGGCGTCGGGCTCGTCACGGCGCTGGGCAGCAACCGCGAGACCACCTGGCACCGGTTGACCGCTGGCGAGAGCGGGGTCGGCCCGCTCACCCTTTTCGACACCCGCGGATTCCGCACCAGGATTGCCGCCCAGGTGGACGACGCGGCGCTGGCGTTGCCCCCGCTGGCGCCCTCGCAACAGCGCAGCGCCTCCCGAGCCAGCCGGTTCGCCCTTGCCGCCGCTGCCGAGGCCCTGGCCGACGCCGGGCTGGCCGGCTCTCCGCTGGTCCGCGAGGCGGCCCTCGTGCTCTCCGGGGGCGCCGCGGGGCTTTATGAAGCGGAGGACTACGTCCGCCGTCGCCTGCTCCACGGTCCCCGGATCCGTGCCCTGCGGGAGTTCCTCGAGGTGCCCCAGGACGCTCCCACCGATCGGGTGGCCGAGGTCCTTGGTCTGGCCGGGCCGCGCCTCACCGTGACCACTGCCTGCTCCTCCTCCACCATCTCGGTGGGCCTGGCCGCCGAAATGGTGCGGGAGGGCGAGGTGACGGTGGCCGTTGCCGGCGGCAGCGATGCCCTTTGTCGCCTCACCTACGCCGGCTTCAACTCGCTCCGCGCCACCGACCCGGAGCCCTGCAAGCCCTTCGATCGCCGGCGGCGGGGCCTCAACATTGGCGAGGGGGCCGCGATCCTCGTCATCGAGGACGCCACCCATGCCCGCCAGCGGGGGGTGCGGCCCTACGCGGTGATCCGCGGGCTCGGCATGACCAACGACGCGTTCCACATGACCCAGCCGGAACCCACCGGTGCCGCCTGGGAGCGCACCATTCGGGCCGCCCTCGCCGACGCCGCCGTCACCGCCGAGGCCATCGACTACGTCAACGCCCACGGCACCGCCACCGAGCAGAACGACAGCGCGGAGTGCGCCGCGTACCGCCGCGTCTTCGGCGAGCGGCTGGCGGCCATCCCGGTCTCCTCGGTCAAGGGGGCCCTTGGGCACTGTCTGTGCGCCGCCGGCGCCATCGAGGCGGCGGTCACGGTGCTGGCGGTGGCCCGGGGGGTGGTGCCGCCCACCGTGGGGTTTGGCGAGGCCGACCCGGATTGCCCCATTGACCCGGTGCCCGGGAGCGGCCGTCCCACCGCCGTCCGGTGCGCCCTGTCCTGCTCCTTCGCCTTCGGCGGCAACTCCGCCGCCATGGTTGTGGGGGCGGTGGCATGACGCACGGGTGGGGGATCGCCAGCGTGGGGGCGGTGACCCCTGCCGGCGTGGGGATCCCCGCCCTGGTGGCGGCTCTGGAGGATGCCGCGTGGCACCCTCAGCTGGGGTTCGAGGGGAACGACGCTCCCGACCTGGCCGTCGCCCGCCCGGCGGGGTTTGCCGCCAAGCACCACATCCCGCCCCTGGTGGCGCGCCGCCTGGACCGGGCGGCGGGGTTGCTCGCCGTGGCCGCCCGAGAAGCGATGGCGCCCTTGGGTTCGCCACCACCGTGGCCCGGCGAGCGCGTGGGGGTGTGCGCCGCCACCTGGAACGCTGGCACCGAGGCGCTCGTCGAGGTACTCAAGGCCGTCTTCCTGGCGGGCCCGGAAGAGGCCCCGCCGGCCCAGTTCCCGTCCACAGTGGCCAACGCCCCGGCGAGCCAGCTGGCCATCCTGGAGAAGCTGGGGGGACCGAACCTGACCTTCTTCGAGAAGCAGGTGGGGGGGCTGCGCGCCCTGACGGAGGCCGGCCGGTTGCTCGCTCACCGCCGCGCCGATGCGGTTCTGGCCTGCGGCGTGGACGAGGCCCAGTGGCTCAACGCCGAGAGCTACCAACGGCTCGGCGTGTTGCGGCGACCCGGACGCCCCGGCATGATCCTCGCGGAGGGGGCAGCCACCCTCGTCGTCACGGCCTCCCCACCCTCGGCCCCCCTGGCGAGGCTCCTCGGGGGGGGTAGCGCCGGCACCCCCACCCCCACGCACACCTACCCCAGCACTGCCGAGGCGCTCCTGGCCGCCTGCCGCCGCGCCCTGGCAAGGGCCGGCATGGCCGCTGGGGAGGTGGAACTCTACACCAGCATGGCCAACGGCATTCCCGCCCTGGCGGCACTGGAATCGGCGCTAGTCGAGCAGCTCTTCCCCGCGGCACCCCCCGCCGCCGTCGCCATCAGCGACCGGATCGGCGAGGGTGCGTTCGGCTCCTCCCTCCGCGCTGCCGTGGCTGCCCTGACCCTGGCCGGCCAGGTCCGCCCGGCCTGGCCGCTGCCGACGCACCTGGCCGAGCGCGGTTTCCGGCTCCCCGAAAGCCGGCCCGCGACAGCCCTGGTGGCCGGCGTCTCCGGCGGCGGCTCAGCGGTGGCCCTCGTCCTCGCCGCCCCCTAAAGGTCCCCCTCCGCCAAGGATCGCGGCCAACCGCCGCTCGATGCGCGGCACGTGGGTCCCCGGCCAGTACACCTGACCGCAGTCCTGGCACAGGCGAAACTCAGGGGCATGCGCCGCCACGTAGGGCGGGACGCGGCGGCTCACCGTCTCCCGTGCCGCTGCTTTCAGGAGGCCGTTGCAGCGGGGGCAGCGGGAGAAAGAGCGGTTCGCGGCGGCGGCGAGCGGCAATCGTTCCCCCACCTCGGCGAGCTGGTCCGCCAGACTCACCGCCCGCACCAGCACCACCCGCGGCCCGGCCCCACTGGCCAGCCGGCGGTCCCGCGTGAGCAGCCACCGCCCCTCGGCCCGGGCGGTGGTCGCCAGGTTGGCGTCCGCAGCGGCGGCATCGTAGAGGGTGTCGAAGCCGGCCAGCCGCAGCCACCGCGCCAACCGGCCCAGCATGACGTCGCAGAGGAATCGCAACTCCTCCACGGGGCGATTGTAGTCGTCCGCCTGGGTACGCCGGCTGCCCTGTGCTAGCATTTGAGTGGGATGTGCGATCTGGTGGCTTCCCCCGGGAGGACCAAATGAGTTCAGTCCAGAGTCGCCGCGAGGAGCTTGCCCTCCAGGACCCTGAGTACCGCCGCCTGCTCGAGGAGCACCGATCCCGGGACAGGCGGCTGGAGGAACTCGCACGCAAGGGCTGGCTGACCGCCGACGAGGAGCAGGAGGAGAAACGCCTCAAGAAGGAAAAGCTTCGCCTCAAGGACCAGATGGAGGCGCTGCTCCGCTCCTTGCGCGCGTGAGGGCGGATTCTCGTGGCTCCCGAGGGGTACCCGTTCCTGGTGTTCCCTGCCATTGGCGGCGTCGTGGCGTTCCTCTTCGGGTACCCCGTCCTGGCGGGCGTGCTGGTGGTGGTGGCTCTCGCCTGCGCTGCGTTCTTTCGTGATCCCCAACGCAACTCCGACGCACCGGCCCATGCCGTCCTGGCCCCGGCGGACGGCAAGGTGCTGACGGTGAGGCCGGCGCCGCCAGCCGTGAGCGGGCTCGGGCTCTCCACCCAGGTATCCATCTTCATGTCCCCGGCCAACGTGCACGTCAACCGCGCGCCCATCGCCGGCACCGTGCGGGAGGCGCGGGTCGTGCCCGGGCACAAGCTGCCGGCCTTCCGCGACAAGGCCTCCGACCTCAACGAACACAGTTTCGTGGTCCTGGACGGGGACGGCGTCACCGTGGCCTACAAGCAGATCGCCGGCGCCCTGGCCCGCCGGGTGGTGTGCGACCTGGCGCCCGGCCAGCGAGTGGCCCGCGGCCAGCGGGTCGGCATCATCAAGTTCGGCTCGCGGGTGGACCTGTTCCTGCCGCCGGAGGCCAAGGTGGCGGTCGTTGCCGGCGAACGCACCCGGGCGGGGCTCACCGTGGTGGCGTGGCTCCCCGAGGGGAAAGGCGCCTGATGGCCCGGCGCGGGCGGCGACCGCGGCGGCCGGCCCGGGAGTCCTTGCGCTGGGGGATCTACCTCATCCCATCCCTGTTCACCGTGGGCAACATGCTGTGCGGCTTCGCCGCCGTCCTCCACGCCATTCACGGGCGGCTGGCCTTGGCGGCCTGGTTGCTCATCCTCGCCGGCGTGCTGGATGGGCTGGACGGGCGGATCGCCCGCCTCACCCGTTCCACCTCCGAGTTTGGCAAGGAGTACGACTCCCTGGCTGACGTCATTTCCTTCGGTGCTGCACCCGCCATCCTGATCTACCAGTGGGGGTTGTGGAACCTGGGCCGGTGGGGGTGGGCCTCGGCCTTTCTCTTCCTGGTAGCCGGCTCGGTACGCCTGGCTCGTTTCAACGTCAAGGCCGCCAACGGTGACCGCAACTACTTCACCGGCTTGCCGATCCCCGGCGGCGCCGGGGCCCTGGCGGTGCTTGTGCTGGTCCACCCGGAGCCCCCCGCCGAGCGGTTGGCTGCGGTGGCCGCCTGCGCGTTTGTCCTGCTGGTTTCCCTGCTCATGGTGTCCACCGTGGCGTACCGCTCGTACAAGGACTTCAACCTCCGCCAGCGCTGGCCGGCCACCGCCTTCTTCGTGTTTGCGGTGGTGATCGCCGTCATTGCAGTTTCCCCTATTCCGACGATGGCGGTGCTGTGCGCTGCCTACCTGCTGTCCGGACCAGTGGAGCTGATCGCCCGCCGCTTGCGTCGCTCACCGGTCGCGGCGGAGCCTGCCGCTGCCGAAGGTGCCCATGGCCAACCCCAGCCGGCGAGTCCTGACCGTCCTTGACCCCACGTCGCTGGTGGGTCGCGAACTTTCGGAGCATCTGGCCGAGCGCGCGCCGGGGCTGCGAGTTGCCTTCTTTCACACCGGTCTCGAAGACGAGCATCTCATTGCCGAGGTGGCAGGCCAGGCCTCGCTGGTGACCCCCCTGGGCGATCTGGACGAGCTCCTGGGGAACCGCGTGGTGGTGGCCACCCGGCAGCCGCCGCCCATCGTGGCGGCACGGCTTGTGAGCTGGCTGCGCGCCAACCCCTCCGTCGTTCTGGTAGACCTCACCGAGCGCGGCCTCGCTCCTGAGGAGAGCGTGGTGGTCTTCGACCGGCTCCCGGCGACCGGCGCCCGCTGGCTCCGTCCCCTGGACCCGTCGCTGGTGGGGGCCGCCTATTTCCTCCGCGCCATGGCTTCCCTGGATCCCGAGGAGCTGCACGCAACGACGGTGCGGCCGGCGTCGGCGTACGGCGAGGGCGGGGTGGAGGACCTTGCCGCCCAGGGGATCGCCCGCCTCTCGGGGCAGCAGCCGCCCCACCCCACCGCTCTCCCGTCGGTGCTCGCCTTCGACCTCGCCCCCGCTGCCGATGCGTTCCGCCGCGATCTCGAGCGCCAGTTGCGGGACGCCTTCCCCGGCGTGGCCGTCCGGGTCCGCCCGCTGGAAGCGGGCATCTTTCACGGTCACCTCACCACCGTGGGCGCGCGGCTGCGTCACGTACCGCGGATCGAGGCGGTGCGTGCCCTCCTCCGGGAGGATCCCATCATCCGCCTGAGCCGCCGCAACGAGACCCCGCACCCGTCCGACGCCGTGGGGTCGTTCCAGGTGACCTGCGCCGACCTCGCGGTGGACCCGCCGTGGGTCTTTGCCACCCTTACCGCGGATGGGTTGCGTCTGGCCACGGTGCGGCTGGCCGGCGAGCTGGTGCTCGCTATCGCTTCCCGGGCAGGGGAAGAGGCCGCACCGGTCCACTGACGTCGCTACCGTCGCCCAGCCTCGCCCCCCAGCGTCCCTGGAGCTCGCGAGGCCGCTGCACGAAGCGCACCTCGGCCGCCCCCACCTGGCCCGCCGCGGCAAAGAGGTTGACGAACAGCCGGAGCGCCGACGCCTCCCCCGATGGCGACTTGCGGAACACCCCGCCCGCCACCTGGCCGTACTCAAGCCCCCGGAACTCCCCCACCTCCACCTCTCCCACCACCCCGCCGGGGAAGGACAGCTCGATCCAGTTGCTCGAGGAGGAGGCAGCGCTGCCGTGGGGTGACTCGTTGGACACCGCCACCCGCAACCGGGTGGGCGACGGCCACTCCACAGCAATCTCCGGCGCCGGCTGCGGCGCCCCCCCAGCCAGATAGTCGAGGAACGCCTGACGGCTCATCCCCAGGGCGGGCGCCGCCGGGAGCGTCCCCACGGTATCCCACCCCACCAGGCGTTGACGCAGCGGCCGCAGGGTCAGGGCGAGATCGCGGTGGTAGCGAGCGGTGTCCACCGTTTCCACCTCGATGGTGGTGCCGCGCGGCAGTAGCGCCTCCCCCCACCGGAGGGACGTCCGCAGCGTGAAGGCGTCGCCCCGCTGGGCGGGACGGTACTCCGCCACCGTCCCCTTGGCCAGCTCCAGAAGCGACGCACCCCCCCCCGCCGGCTGGGGCTTGGCCGTCGGTTCCACGACGATGGCGACCCGGAACGGGATGTCGAGCTCGTCCAGCGCCTCCAGGGCCTGGAGGTCGTCGTGGAGGGTGGACGGGGGAAACCCCAACGCCGCCGGGTTGCCGAACGCGACGGCCACCAGCGTCACCCCCCGCCAACCAGCGGCAGGGCCCTGTCCACCCAGGGCGGCGGCGGCCATGGCCACCTCTACCGGCACTCCGGCGCGCTTCGCCACCGCGGCCGCGAACCGCGGCAGCCCCGGCCAGTACTCCCGCGCCGCCAGGACCACGCCACCCCGCCCCACGTTGCGCGCCACCACCGAAAACTGCGAGAGAAACGCCTCAGCGTCGCCCGCGGCATCGCCCCGGCCACTGACCCAGACCAGGGGCGCCACGCTCCACCCCTCGGCCCCGCTCAGCTCCGGGACCTTGCCGATGGTCAGGCGCGCTCCGCCCTGGGTGATCTCCGCCGAACCCACCGGCACCACCGCGCCGTCGATACCGGCGCCCCGCAACAGGGCCACCTCATCTCCCCCCAGGGAGGACCCGAGGACCCACACTCGGTGTTGGAGCCCACCGGCAACGGCCTGGCCGAGTGACGCGACCACGGCCAGGACCACGACGGCAACCCGGTTTCTCATGGCGATCATGCTAGCAAAGGCGCCGGCAAGGGGGAACGGTGCCGCTCACCCCTTCTCCGGCGGCCGGGACGGGGGGTGGGCACGCGGGAACTCCAGGCGGACCTCGAGTCCGCCCGCCACGTTCCTCGCCCTGGCCCGCCCCCCGGCCCGCTCGGCCACCCGCCGCACCACCGCCAGGCCGAGACCGCTGCCGTCGCTGGTGGTGGAGAAGAACGGCTCAAACAGCCGCGGCAAGTGCTCGTCGGCGACGCCGCCGCCGCTGTCCCGCACGGTGAGGACGGCCGCCTCCCCCTCGTCCGCCACCCGCACGACGATGGTGCCCCCCTTGCCGGCCAGCGCCCGGGCACTGTTCTCCAACAGGTGCCGGATCCCCCGCCGCAACCACTCGAGGTCCACCAGCACTGGGACGTCCACCTCCGCCTCCACCAGTAGGGCAATGCCCCGCTGGGCGAGAACCCCGTACTCGCCGGCCACCTCGCGAGCCACCGCGCCCAGGCCCACCAGCTGGGGGTTCCACCGCTCCAGCGCCACCAGGTTCGAAAAACCCTGGGTCACGGCCTTCAGGTGCTCCACCCGGTCGAGAATCTGCTCCGTGGCCACCCGTGCCACCTCCACCACCGCCTCGGGGCCCTTGGCCAGCGCCTCTCGCAGCTCCTCCGCCCACAGGCGGATCGGCGTCAGGGGGTTCTTCACCTCGTGGGCGACGATGCGGGCAAGTTCCGCCAGGGATGCGAGCCGCTCCGCCCGGGCAAACTCGGAAAGGTCCTCCATGACCACCAGCACCCGCCCGGCCGGACGGTCCAAGGGGCGCACCGTGACCCGCCAGACGCTCTCGGGACGGTGCGGCGGGCGCAGCATCTCCTCCCCCGACGTCCCCGCCGCCCCCGCCGCCAGCAGGGCCGTTACGGCGCTGCCGAAGTGCCCCGCGAGGGCCTCGGTGGTCTCCCGCCCACCCAGCAGCGCCCGCGCTGCCGGGTTGGCCAGTTCCACCACAGAAGCCGGCGTGGCCACCAGGACCCCTGCCGACAGCGTGTCGAGGACCGTCTCCAGGAGGTCTCGCTGACGCCGCAGCTCCTCCTCGCGTCGCTGCACCGTCGCCGCCATGGCGGCGAAGGCTCGCCCCAGGGCCGCCACGTCCTCGTCCCGGGAGAGCGGCAGTTCCTGCAAGGGCTCCCCCCGCTCCAGTCGCTCCGCCGCCTGCACCACCGTGCGGAGGGGTCGGGAGAGGCGGCGACCCAGGGTCTCGGCGGCAAACAGCGCCACCATCACGGCCAACACCCCCGTCACGGCAAACCACTCCCGCGGGCTCGACCCGCCCAGCAGCCCCGCCGCGGGAATGCCCACGACCCCCAGCACCGTCGGCTGCGGCTCCCCTGCCGCCGCGACGAACACCTGCACCTGCTCCTTCCCCTCCACCACCGGCTCCCCCCACCCCCGGATGGCGCGCACGTACGCGGTGCGCGGGGGGAGCGCCGGCAGCTCCCCGCGGACGACGAGATCCGGGCGCGACGAGGCCACCAACCGACCGCCCCGGTACACGGCCACAGCGCCGCCCATCTCCCGCGCCAGGGCCACCGTGCGGTCGCTCCAACCCAGCTGCACAAGAGGGGCAGCCACGGCCCGCCCGAACTCCAGGCGCGACCGTTGCTGCTGGCGCAGCCACTGGACCGGCAGCAACTGGCCGAGGAGGAGCACCGGCAGGAGGGCCGTGGCCGCCGTGAGGAGTCGCGTCCGGCCGACGAAGGTGGTCCGCTCCCGCCACCACTCGGCCAGCCGCCGGCGTTCCCCGACGAGGGCGATGGGCAGCCCGCCCCACAGCGCCAGGGCCGCCAGCAGGAGGGCGCGTTCCGCCAGCGGCGGGCGCACCCAGGGTACCGCCAGGACCGCGTCCCCCCAGGCCCGCAGGTACGCTGCGTACTCCCGTTCCCCGACCCCCACCGTGCCCCAACTCCGCTCCGCCGCCAAGGCCCGCCCCACCGCCTCGGGGGGCAGCGGCTTGAAGGTGGCGCCCCGCCCTCGCGGGGCACCGGAGCGATCAAAGACGGCGAGTGGGGCGTCCACCCCCGCCGCGGCGAGGCTCTCGAGAACGTCAAAGGGTGGCGCCGGCGCCACCACGGCCACCGACCCGCCAGTGGCCAGGCCCCGCTCGGCCAGGACCCGACCGCCCGCCGGCTCCACCGGTCCCCACGCCGTCACCTCCTCCCCCGAGGCGTCGCGGAGCACGAAGGCCGTCCCCGGTAAGTGCTCGCCGAGGCCCGACCATTCGGCGGAGCGCCCGAGGACGACGAGGGCCTCAGCGGGGCCCATGCGGGCGAGAGCGGCCAGACCGCTCTCGGGGAGCGACGCCAGAAACCGGCGGGCCGGCCCCTCGGCGTGCTGCAGGCGCGCCAGGGTGGACTCCGTGGCGGCGACGATGCCGCGCCGCCCGATGGCATCCCACGCGGTCATCACCGTGGCCGAGGCCATGAGGGCGCCGGCCAGCACGCTCCGGGCCGGCGCCCGCGTCAACACGGCCAGCGCCACGCCGCCGCTTAGCAAAACCACGTCGCTGCGCCAGAAGCCCACGAGGACCAGCAGCCAGCCGGCCACCCTGGCCGCCACCGCCCAGCGCCGCACGCCGCCACCGGCCGGCGCGCTCACCAGCGCCGTGAGCACCGTGACCAGGGCCACGGTAAGCACCCCAGGGGCGAGGAGGGAACCCACCTCCAGGGGCGCGCCCAACTCTGCAAGCAAGGGCGGCAGCAGCGCCACCACCCCCGCCGCCAGGGCTGCCGCCACCCAGCGGGCCCAGGGCCGCTGGCGGACGCCGGTCTGAGCCACTGCCACCACCGCCGCCCCCACCACGATCCACCAGCCCCTGGGCGCCCCAACAAGCGCCAGCAGCACCGCCAGCGCCGCCAGCACGCCCGGCCCTCGCCACGCCCCGGGCGCCAGCAACGCCAGCAGCAGCAACGCCGCCCCCAGTGCCAGCCCCGGGGCGCTCCACCACAGCGGCCTGGCGGGGAACACGCGCACCCCGATCACCGGCGTCCCCGCGAGCCCCACCACCGGCTCCCCCCCTTCCAGCTGCGGCACCGCCACACCGCCCCGCCCCACCCACACCCCCAGCATCCGCCGGACCCCGCGCTCGGCCACCGCCGTCGAGGCCAGCAACGCCCCCACTTGCTTGCCGTGGTCCAGCACCGGCGCCCGCCACCACAGGCGGATTTCCCGAAAACCCGGCTCCGCCACCACGACCGGCTCGCCCAGCAGCCGCAGCCGCACCGGCAGTCGGGCGGAACGCCCCGCCCAGGCCACCGGTTCCCCGCGCTCGTCCGCCAGGACGAGAGCGTCCAGCGAGGCCGGCAGCGCGCGGGCCAAAGCCTGGAGGCCGACAAAGGGCACCTCGGGGTCCACCACACCCCCCTCGGCCACGAAGAGGCGCCGCACGTCTTCCCCCTGGACCGTCACCGCGAGGGCCAGGCCCACCTCCCGCACCCGCGCCGAGACGTCCCGCGCTAGCTCGGCGGGCGGCCGCGCCCAGGGCAACGCCGCGTCCAGCGCCAGCGCCGCCAGCACCGGCACCGCCAGCGGACGGCCGAACGACCGCCAGCCGCGCCACGCGGCGGCCAGGGCCAGGAGCGCGAGGGGCGCGCGCCAGAGCAGCGAACCCACCCCCAGCGGCCACGGCCCCGCGAGGGCTGCCGCCAGCAGCCCCGCCGCCAGTGCCGAGCGGATGGGGGCGGCTAGAGCATGGGGATGCGAACGCCGCGACTCTTCGCGCAGTGGATGGCCTCCTCGTACCCCGCGTCCACGTGGCGCATCACCCCGGTGCCGGGGTCGGTGGTGAGGACGCGCTGGAGGCGACGCGCCGCCCCCTCGGTCCCGTCCGCCACCACCACCATGCCGGCGTGGAGGGCGTAGCCGATACCAACCCCGCCGCCGTGATGGAACGACACCCAGGTGGCGCCGGCGGCGGTGTTGACGAGGGCGTTGAGGATCGGCCAGTCGGCAATGGCGTCGGAGCCGTCCCGCATCCCCTCGGTCTCCCGGTTGGGGGACGCCACCGAGCCGGCGTCCAGGTGGTCGCGGCCGATGACGATGGGGGCCGAGACCTGCCCCGTCGCCACCAGCTCGTTGAAGGCGAGCCCCGCCTTGGCCCGCTCGCCGTAACCCAGCCAGCAGATGCGAGCCGGCAACCCCTGGAAGTGCACGCGCTCCTGGGCGAGACGAATCCAGCGACAGAGCGCCTCGTTCTCCGGGAAGAGTTCGAGGATGGCCCGGTCGGTGCGGTAGAGGTCCTCGGGCTCGCCGGACAGGACCGCCCAGCGGAACGGGCCCTTCCCCTCGCAGAACAGCGGGCGAATGTAGAGCGGCACGAAACCGATCACCTCGAAGGCGTTCTCCACCCCGGCCTTGAGCGCCTGGCCGCGCAGGTTGTTGCCGTAGTCGAAGGTGACGGCGCCGCGCCGCTGGAGCTCCAGCATGGCCCGCATGTGCTCGGCCATGGTCCGGTACGCCTCGGCCTTGTAGCGTTCCGGGTCGCGCCGCCGCAGCTCCAGGGCGGCCTGGTAGGGCATGCCGTTGGGGACGTACCCGTTGAGCTCGTCGTGCGCGGAGGTCTGGTCCGTGAGGACGTCCGGCACGATCCCCCGGGCGATGAGGCGGGCCAGGAGATCGGCCGCGTTGGCCACAACACCGACGGAGACCGCCTCGCCGCGACCCTTGAGCTCGAGGGCGCGGTCGATGGCGGCGTCGAGGTCGTGCAGCTTCTCGTCCAGGTAGCGCGTGGCGAGGCGCTTGTCGATGCGCGCCTCGTCCACCTCGGCGGCAAGGAACGTGGCGCCGTTCATCGTCGCGGCCAGGGGTTGCGCCCCACCCATCCCGCCCAGGCCCGCCGTGACCACCAGTCGGCCCCGCAGACTCCCGCCGAAGTGGCGGCGGGCCGCTGCCGCAAAGCACTCGTAGGTCCCCTGGAGGATGCCCTGGGTGCCGATGTAGATCCAGGAGCCCGCCGTCATCTGCCCGAACATCGTGAGCCCCAGCGCCTCCAGGCGCCGGAACTCGTCGGCGGTGGCCCAGTGCGGGACCAGGTTGGCGTTGGCGATGAGCACCCGGGGGGCGTCCTCGTGGGTGGTGAAGACCCCCACCGGTTTGCCGGACTGGACGAGGAGCGTCTCGTCGTTGCCCAGTTCCCGCAGCGATCTGACGATGGCATCGAAGCACTCCCAGTTGCGGGCCGCCTTGCCGCTGCCACCGTACACAACGAGTTCCTCGGGGCGCTCCCCCACCTCTGGGTCCAAATTGTTCATGAGCATCCGCAGGGCCGCCTCCTGCCCCCACCCCTTGCACGACAGCGCGCTGCCCCGCGGCGCGCGAACCACCCGTGGACCGGTCGCCATGGCCACCTCCGCGGCGCGCCGAGCTGCGACGCGCCAGTCACCGGTGGCATCCTACCGCGCCCAGCCGAGCCCGGGGAAGCGACCGGCTGGGGTGGGGTCGCGACGCCTCAGGGCCGGTGCCGCGCGCCTACCCCTGCCCGGTGTCGGCGAAACAGGCTGGGTGCGCCGCCCGCAGCGCCGCGGCCACCGGCGGCGCCACCGCCCCCGCCACCGCCAGCAGCGGCGTCACCTCGTTGGCCCAGCGCTGGAACGCGGCGAGCCGTTCCCCCGCCAGGGGGGCCAGGGGCTCCGCGGCGAGACGGGCCGGATTGACGTATCCCCCCTGGCGGCGGATGCGGTAGTCCAGGTGCGGCCCCGTGGACAGGCCCGTGGACCCCACGTAGCCGATCACCTCCCCCTGCTGGACCCGGGCGCCTCGCGTCACCCGGTGGGGCACCCGCGACAGGTGGAGGTAGCCGGTGGTGTAGCCGTTGCGGTGCTGGACCTCCACGGTGAGACCCGCGCCCGCCCGCTGCCCCACGAAGCTCACCACACCGTCGGCGGTGGCCTGGACGGGGGTGCCCACCGGCGCCGCGTAGTCCACGCCCCAGTGGGGCAGCCTCTTGCCCAACACCGGATGCAGGCGACTGCTGGAAAACCGCGAGGTCACCCGGGAAAACCGCAGCGGTGCCCGCAAGAACTGCTTCCGCATCGGCCGACCCGCGGGGTCGTAGTAGGCAGGCTTGCCGTCGTCCCCGACGAAGGCCAGGGCCCGGCGGGGGCCGCCGCTCCCCACGTACTCCGCGGCAAGCACCCGGCCGTAGGCGAGCCGCCTGCCGTCCCGGACCAGACGCTCCACCACCACCGCAAAGCTGTCGCCGGGCTGGACCTCCCGGTGGAAGTCGATGTCCCACTGGAAGATATCCGCGATGGCCAGAGCCAGCTCGTCCCCCTCCCCGGCGGCGTTCAGCGCCTCGATGAGGCTCGACGCCACGGTGCCGCGCACCACCACAAGCTCCCGCTCCACCGGCAGCGCTTCGCGCCGCCCCTCCACCGTGTCCCCCTGCCGGCGCAGCACCACCGCCCCTTGCCAGTCGGGGATCAACCGGACGCACTGAACGGTCCCGTGGTGGTCGTCGGTCCCCTCCACCTCCATGCCCACCGGCAACGACCGCAGGGGCAGATGCGGCGCCGCCGCGGCCACCCAGCGGGGGAGCTCCCCCGGGGGGACACCGACTTGGCCGAGGACCTCCGCCAGCGTCTCCCCGCTACCCAGCACCGCGTGCCGGGAGGTGGTGGGGAGGGCAAGCGGCTGCACCACCACGCGCGGGGGGCCAGCCACCGGCGCGCGGGGCACCAGGGACGCCACGGCGCCACCGGCGAGGAGGACGCTGCCCAGCAACACGAAGGCTCGGTCCGAACCCCTCACGCCGCCCCTCTGCCCCGCAGCGGGGCCATCTCTGGCACGCCAGTGCGCCACGTCGAACCCGGCACCGGGCGATAGTAGCAAAGCAGCGCCGCGGCCGGGCGGGGGAGCTGCCGGTCAGTTGGCCAGCTTCTCGTCGCGCTGCCCTACGCCCAGCATCGCGCCCACGTTGAGGTCGTCGGAGCGCAGCCGGCGCGGTGCGTGGCGCAAGTAGTTGTAGCGGACGCCAAAGGACAGCAGCGCCCGTTCCAGCAGGCGCCGGCCGCGGTACAGGCGCGACATCACCGTACCCACCGGGATTGCGAGTATCTCGGCGATCTCCTTGTAGGAATACCCCTCGATGTCGGCCAGCAGCACGACCACCTTGTAGTTGTGCGGCAGCGCCTTGACCGCCGCGCGCACCTCGCCGTCCAGCGTGGCGTCCAGTAGCTCCTCCTCGGGGTTGCGCACCGGGCTTCGGTCCTCCGTCGCCAGCAGCGACTCGAAGCTCTCCTCGAGCTCGGCAAAGTCGACCTGGGCCGGCACCTGCTTGCGGCGCCGGTACTCGTTGATGAAGGTGTTCTTGAGGATCTTGAACAGCCACGCCTTGAGGTTGGTGCCGGGCTGGAAACTCGCGTAATGCCGGTACGCCTTGAGGTACGTCTCCTGCAAGAGATCTTCGGCGTCCTCGGGGTTCCTCGTCAACCTGAGGGCCGTCTTCCGGAGCTGCTCCCGGTAGGGAAGTTGACCTGCTTCGAAGTCCCAACCCCTGCTCTCGTCCACGGTCACCTCCGTCGTTGTGACGATACATGAAAACGAGACGCCGTGTCAAGCGATGACCGCAACTGCGACTCCGGTTCACATTGTGTCGTGCATTCACATGGACGAGCGCATGGCGCGCCTCACCGCCGCCCTCGTCCGCGGCTCGGCGGCGCAACGCTCTCCCGTCTGCCGCCGCCTGCAAACCGAGCGGGGCGTCACCAACGACACGAGCGGGGCAGCACGCCGGGGAGCATTACCTCTGCTCCCCCGCGGCTCCCCCGCGTCGTGCCGGCGTTCTCGCCGAACGCCGCCCGCTGGGCGTGGCGACGCTACTTGCCCAAAATGATGAAGGCGATGACCAGGGCGTAGATCACCAGGGACTCGATGAAGGCGAGACCCAGGAGCATGGTGATACGCACCGGCCCGGCCGCGCCAGGGTTGCGCCCCATGCTGGTGCACGCCGACGCCACCGCGCGGGCCTGCCCGAACGCCCCGGCAAAGGCCGCAAAGCCAATGGCGAACGCGGCCGCGGCAAACTTGCCGACGTCCCGCATGGGGTTCTCGCCGGCGACAGCGCCGCCGTGCTCCTGGGCAAAGGCCGGGGCCGCCAGGGCCAGCACCACCACCCCCAACATCACGACGAGCATTCGCTTCTTCATGGACTCTTCCTCCCTCTCGATGTGAGCGTTCGTCAGTGCTCCGCCGCTGCGGCCTCCGACAGGTAGACCGCGGTGAGCATGATGAAGATAAACGTTTGGATGGTCGCGCCCACGATCCCCAGGCCCATCATCGCCCAGGGGACCGCGAACGGCACCATGGCAAAGAAGATGGCGGTGGCCGTGTGTTCGCCGAAGATGTTACCGAACAGACGGAGCGCCAACGACAGGATACGGGCGAGGTGCGAAATGATCTCCACCGGCATCATCAGCGGCGCGAGCCACCACACCGGCCCGGCCATGTGCTTGAGCCAGCCCACCACCCCTTGCCGCAAAACCGCCACGGTGTTGTAAAACAGGAACGTCGTCAGTGACAGCGCAAAGGTGGTGCTGGTGTTGGCCGTGGGCGGCTGCAGGAAAAACAGCAGCCCGAAGATGTTGGAGATGAAGATGAAGAAGGTCAGACCGGCGATGAACGGCACGAACGTCCGCCCCCGACCGTGACCGATGACGTCCTCGCACATGTTCTGCAACCCGCCCACCAGCAGTTCGAGGATGTGCTGGAGCGTCGAGGGCTTCTCCAGGGAGTACTTCCGCCGGGCGGCCCCCAACAGCACCGCCACCAGCACCACCACCAGGAGCGCCATCACCACGTGGTCGGGGAGCCAGATGCCGACCTCCCCCTCGAGCCCCATGGCCCGCTGCCACCACGCCGGAGGGGGGCCGAGAACGGCTGCCAGCAGGGCGTTGACGGGATGGAACAGGAACGAGACCTCGTGGTGCACTTACCCCTCCCCCGGGGATCCCTCTCGCGCCCCTGCCACCGCCACCGCCAGGGCCGCCAGGTAACAACCGATCCCGGCCGCCACGGCCCACAGCACCACGTGCTGCCGCAGCAGGACCAGCACGGCGAAGAGCAACCCCCACAAGCCAAATCGCAGGGCCACCGCCCCCAGGGCCCGGCGTGAGAATCTCGGCCGTTCGGGCTGGATGACCGTCATGACGATCCCTTCCAGCCAAAACGTGTTGATGATACCCACCACCGCTGGCAGGGTCAAGGAGAGCGCCGCCCACGGCCTGCCCAGCACGAGGAGCAACGCCCCCGCCGCGGCGGTGAGGGCAAGCCCGACACGGGCGGCGCTACGGGCGATCACCGTTTCCCCCTTCCCGCCCGGCCCGGTCCTCTTCCCGCCCCACCCGCAGGGCCACCCGGAACGCGTTGACGAACCCCGCTGCCACACCGAACCCCGCAAACACGTAGGTCAGCCACGGCGAGGTGCCCAGCATGCGGTCGAGCCCCTTCCCCCAAAAGTAGCCGAGGGCAATGGCGATGGGGAAGGCGAGCCCGATGGACGAGGCGTCGGCAATGCGCCGCAGCGCTGCCGCCTTCCGACTCCGCTCGTCGTTCACCGCAGACCCAGCACCCCCGCCGTCACCCGCGCCGCTGCCAGGAACGGCGCCGGGTAGAGGCCGATCACCAGCACCGCGGCGCCGCACAGGGCGATGGCCCGCTCGCTCCAGGGCGCTGCCACCAGCGCCGCCGGCTCCGCCCCCTCCCCTTCCCGCAGGTACATCTGCATGGCGATGCGGAAGTAGTAGTAGAGCGACACCGCCGACATGATCACCGCCACCACCACCAACCACACGTACCCCGCCTCCACCGCCGCGGCAAAGAGGACCAGCTTGCCCATGAACCCCGCGGTGGGCGGGATGCCGCCCAGCGACAGGAGGAACAGCAGCATGCCGAACGCTGCCAGGGGGTGCTTCCGGGCCAGCCCGGCGTAGTCGCTCACCAGCTCCCCGGCGTACCCCCGCGACTCCAGCAGGATCACGAAACCGAACGCCCCCAAATTCGTCACGGTATACACCAGCATGTAGAAGAGCACGCTTTGGACCCCGGCGGCGCCGCCGGCAATCAGGCCCAGGAGGGCGTAGCCGGCGTGGGCGATGGAGGAGTACGCGAGCATGCGCTTCACGTTGTCCTGGGTGAGGGCCGCCACGTTCCCCCACACCATGGTGAGGGCCGAGGCGGCGCCGATCCACACGCGCCAGTCGGCGGCCAGCGGCCCCACCCCGCCCAGGAAGACCCTCAGGAAGATGGCAAAGGCCGCCGCTTTTGGTCCCACCGACAGGAACGCCGTGATGGGCGTCGGCGCCCCCTCGTAGACGTCCGGGGTCCAGACGTGGAACGGCACCGCAGCCACCTTGAACAGGAACCCGCAGGCCAGAAGCGCCGTGCCAACGAGCGCCGCAGTGCCCGGCGGGGCGGCCGAGAGCCTCCCGGCCATGGCGGCGAGGTCCAGGGTGCCCACCGCACCGTAAAGGAGCGACAGGCCGTACAGCAGCACCCCCGAGGAGAGGGCGCCCAGCACCAGGTACTTGGTGGCGGCCTCGTGGGACTTCACCTCGCGCCGGAAATACCCGGCCAGCACGTAGGTGGACAGCGCCATCAGCTCGAGGCCCACGTAGATGGAGGCCAGGTTCACGCTGGAGGCCATCACCACCATGCCGAGGGTGGCGAAGAGCAGGAGGGCGTGGTACTCGCCCGGGCGCACGTCGTACCGCCTCAGGTACTCCAGGGACAACAACACGGCCAGGAGCGAGGCCAGCAGGAAGAGCGCCTTGAAGAAGAGGGCGAACCGGTCCACCGCGAACATGCCGAAAAAGTAGGTGGCGGAGGTGTCCGCCGCCGAGCCCACCACGGCCAGCGCCACCCCGGTCGCCATCAGGGAGCCCACCGCGAGCAGGCCCAGGAGCCCGTGCCTGCGGCTGCCGGTGCCAAGCCCGGCCAGCAGCACCACCATGCCGCAAAAGGCCAGCACCAACTCGGGGAGGAGGGCGAACAGGTCGCGAGCCATCGTCCGACCCTCAGTGCCCGGCCTTGGCCGGCTCGTCGGCGCTGGCCGGCTCGCCGTGGCTCGGCTGGGCGTGGCCGGGGGCGGCCGCGGGGAGCTGGGCGACAGGTTTCGCCAGGTACTCGGGGTCCACCACCCGCACGATGCGCTCGATGGAGGGCGCCATGATGCGGAAGAAGGGCTTGGGGTAGAGACCGATCCAGAAGCACAGGACGATGAGCGGGATCAGCGTCCACTGCTCGCGCAGGGTGGCGTCCTTCAGGGTTTTGTTCTCCTCGTGGGTGATCTCGCCGAAGAACGCCCGCTGGTACATCCACAGCATGTACGCCGCGCCCAGCACGATGCCGGTGGCGGCCAGCACCGCCCAGGTGGTGGAACGGGTGAAGGCACCCACGAGAATGGTCAGCTCGCCGATGAAGCCGTTGAGCGTCGGCAGACCGATGGACGCCATGGTGATGATCATGAAGAGCATGGCGTAGATGGGCATGACCTTGGCCAGACCGCCGTAGTCGGCGATCATCCGCGTGTGGCGCCGCTCGTAGATGATGCCCACGAGCAAGAAGAGGCCGCCGGTGGACAGCCCGTGGTTGATCATCTGCAGCACCGACCCGGAAAGGCCGTGGGGGTTCAGGGCGAACATACCCAGCATCACGAACCCCAGGTGCGACACCGACGAGTACGCCACCAGCTTCTTCATGTCCTTCTGGGCCATGGCCACGAGGGCCCCGTAGATGATGCCGATGATGGCCAGCGCCACCATCCACGGCACCGCCCAGCGGCTGGCCTCCGGCAGCAGCGGCAGCGAGAACCGGATGAACCCGTAGGTGCCCATCTTCAGCAGGACGCCCGCCAGGATCACCGAGCCTGCCGTCGGCGCCTCCACGTGAGCGTCGGGGAGCCAGGTGTGGAACGGGAACATGGGCACCTTGATGGCGAACCCCACGAAGAAGGCGAGGAAGATCCACTTGGCGAGCCCAAAGGGGATCTGCGGGGCAATGGCGTAGAGCTGCGTCACGTCGAAGGTGGGCGCGTTGCCGAGGCCGGGCAGGCCGATGGCGGCCAGGCCGGTGGAGTTGAAGAAGTAGAGGGCCAGAATACCCACCAGCATGAGCACCGAACCCACCAGGGTGTAGAGGAAGAACTTGATGGCCGCGTACAGCTTCCTCGGCCCGCCCCAGACGCCGATGAGGAAGTACATGGGGACCAGCATGACTTCCCAGAAGACGTAGAAGAGCACGAAGTCGAGGGCCATGAAGACGCCCAGCATGCCGGTCTGGAGGAGCAGCAGGAAGACGTAGTACTCCTTCTCCCGGTGGGTGATGGCGGTGAAGGAGCTGTACACCGAGATGAAGCCCAGGAGGGTGGTGAGCAGGATGAGCAGGACGGAAATGCCGTCCACCCCGAAGTGGTAGGACGAACCGATGGCGGGGATCCAGTCCGTCTTGTACACGAACTGGAACGGCGGCCCGTCGGGCTGGTAGAGGAACCAGAGCGGCACGGACAGGGCGAAGTCGAGCCCGGCCACCACCGTGGCCACCGCCTTGATGGCCTTGGTCTGGTCGCGCCTGAGGAAGAAGATAATCGCCAGGGCGCCGAGCAACGGCACGTAGCAGATGATGTTCAGCAGGTTGGTCGCAAACGCCATTGCATCCCCCTCGAAGTCAACGGCCCAGCCACAGGGCGGCCGCCACCATCAGGACAAACCCCATCGCCATGACCAGCGCGTACCCCTGCACGACGCCCCACTGCACGCGGCGCAGCAGCCGGCTGCCCACCTCGTAGACCCGCGCCACGAGGTTCACCGCGCCGTCCACCACGTTGAGGTCGAACAGCCCGGAGAAGAACGAACTCCCCACGGTGACGTGGCGCGTCCCGTTGACGGCACCGTCCACCACCCGGGCGTCGAACTCCCACGACGCGCGGGAAAGCCCCAGCGTCCCCGCCACCACCGTCGCCTCGTACGCCTCGTCCACGTAGTACTTGTTGGCGACCAGGGCGAAGAGGCGGGGGTAACGCTGGGCGAAGCGGCGCGGCACCTCGAACGCCCGCTCGCCGCTGTAGAACCGGGTGGCGAGCAGGATCCCCGCCACCGCCACCGCCACCGACAGCGCAATGAGCGCCCACTCGATCCCCAGCGACGGGTGGTGCTCCAGCTCGATCCCCGGCGCCACCGGGTGCAGGAAGTGCTCGAACCAGTTCAGGTCCACGTTGAAGGTCAGCGCCTTGCCAACCCCCACAAACCCCGCGACGATGGACCCCACCGCCAGGATCACCAGCGGCCACGTCATCACCCCCGGCGACTCGTGCAGGTGGTGCTCGGCACCTCCGTGCGGGGGGGCCTTGTGCCGCTCCTCGCCACCACCCGGCACCAATGCCCCCCCGAGCCCCCCACGCTCGTCGGAAGTGAATTCCGACTCGCTTGGCCCGGCTCCGTGACCGATGCCATGGGCGGCTGCTGGGACAGTGCCGCGATATTCCCCGTGGAACGTCATGTGCACCGCCCGGAACATGTAAAAGGCCGTCAGGAACGCCCCCGCCACCCCGAGCACCCAGAGCGCCAGGTAGATATTCCCGAACCCACCGAGGTCCGCCATCCCCGCCGCAAACACCTTCCCCAGGATCTCGTCCTTGGAGAAGAACCCCGCGAAGATCGGGATCCCCGCAAGCGCCAGCGTCGCCACCACGAACGTCCAGTACGTCCGCGGCATGTGCGCGCGCAACCCCCCCATCTTCCGCATGTCCTGCTCACCGCCGCAGGCGTGAATCACGCTCCCGCTCCCCAAAAACAGACACGCCTTGAAGAACGCGTGCGTGAACACGTGGAAGATCGCTGCCGCAAACGCCCCCGCCCCAGCCCCCAGGAACATGTACCCCAGCTGCGACACCGTCGAGTACGCCAGCACCTTCTTGATGTCGTTCTGCGCCAGCCCAATCGTCGCCGCAAACACCGCCGTCACCCCCCCCACCACCGCCACCACCAGCAGCGCCTCGGGCGACAGCGCGTAGATGAAGTTCGTCCGCGCCACCATGTACACGCCCGCCGTCACCATCGTCGCCGCGTGAATCAGCGCCGACACCGGCGTCGGCCCCGCCATCGCGTCCGGCAACCACACGTACAACGGCAGCTGCGCCGACTTCCCCACCGCCCCCACGAACAGCAACAGCCCAATGGCCGTCGCCCACGGCGTCACCCGCGACGGCTCCGCCGCCACCACCGCCTGCATCCCCGCAATGTCCACCGTCCCAAACACCGAGAACGACAGGAAGATCGCCAGCAAAAACCCAAAATCACCAATCCGGTTGACAATAAACGCCTTCTTCCCCGCCGCCGCGCACCAGTCCTTCTCGAAGTAAAACCCGATCAACAAATAGCTGCACAGCCCCACCCCCTCCCACCCCACGAACAGCACCAGCAGGTTCGCCCCGAGGACGAGCGTCAGCATCGCAAACATGAACAGGTTCAGGTACGCGAAGTACCGCGCGTACGAGCGCGGGCTCTCGGCGTGCATGTAGCCAATCGAGTACACGTGAATCAAAAACCCCACGAACGTCACGAAAAACACCATCACCGCCGACAACGCGTCCAACCGCAACGCCCAGTCGATGGTGAAGCGGCCCAGCGTGCCGTCCGCCAGCTCCCCGAAACCGGCCGGGATCCAGGTGGCCACCCGGTTGATGTGGACCCCGTGGGTGCCCACCGACGTCGCCCAGTCGGCGATGGCGGCGAAGCTCGCCAGCATGGCCAGCCCCGAGCCGGCCACCGCCACCCGACTGGTGGCGTGGTGCGACCAGCCCCGCCGGTTGCCCACGAGACCGTTGACGATGGCCCCGAGGAGAGGGAAGAGCGGGATGAGCCAGAGAAGGTCTTTCATCTCACCCCTCCATCACCGAGACTTGGTCGAGATTGACGGTGCGCTTGAGCCGCACCAGGGCGACGATGATGCCCAGACCGATGGCCGCCTCGGCCGCGGCGATGGTGATCACGAACACCGCGAACACCTGCCCGGTGAGGTCGCCCAGCTGATGGGCGAAGGCGATGAAGTTGACGTTGGCGGCGTTCAGGATCAGCTCCACGCACATGAGGACGGTGATGAAGTTGCGCCGCACCACGATGCCGACGATGCCGAGGGAGAACAGCACCAGTGACAGCACCAGGTAGTGGGAGGTGGTGATCACGGGCGCCCCTCCTTCTCCTGCAGCTCCTTGCGGCCCATGACGATGGCGCCGATCATCGCCACCAGCAGCACGATGGACACCACCTCGAAGGGGAGCAGGTAGTCGCGGTACAGGTTCCACCCCACCGCCTCGGTGTTCCCCGCCGTCTCCCCCGCCACCTGCACGAGGGGCGCCGGGTCCGCCGGCGGGCGGCTGGTGGCGGCCCACGCGCCGATCCCCACCAGCACGGCGAGCAGCACGCCCAGCGCCCCGGCCACCGGGGCCAGGCGGCGCAGGAACTGCGACTCGTCCGGCAAGGTCCGCACGTTCACCAGCATGATCACGAACAGGAACAGCACCATCACGCCGCCGGCGTAGATCAGGATCTGCACCGCCGCGATGAACTCCGCGCGCTGGAGCACGAACAGCCCGGCCACCGCGAGGAAGGTGGCGAGCAGCGAGAGCGCAGCGTGAACCGGGTGCCGCAGGGCAATCACCCCGAGGGCGCCGGCCACCGCCACGGCAGCGAGGGCGTAGAACACGATGGCGGCAAAGTTGGCAACGAAGAAGTCCATCACTTCTTCCCCTTTTCCCCCTTCGGGTCGTCGGGCATCTGCCCCTCCCGCGGCGTCAACACCCCCGGGAAGGGCCTTACCCCATCCCAGTTCTGCAGCCGCTCCTTGGTGAAGTAGAGCCGCTCGTTGCGCTCGTAGGCCACCGTCTCGTAGGTCTTGGTGGTGAGCCAGATGGCCACCGGCTCGGTGGGGCACGCCTCCTCGCACAGCCCGCAGAACATGCAGCGCTTCACGTCGATGTCGTACCACTGCAGCACTTGCCGCTTCTTCTTCTTGCCGTCCACCTCGAACTCCTCGAGGCGGCTGGCGATGTGGATGATGCCGATGGGGCAAGCCTTGGCGCAGGAGTAGCAGACGATGCAGCGCTCCTCGGAAAACCCGAACATGCCGCGGAACCGGTCGGCGGGCTCCTTCTTCTCCTCCGGGTACTGGATGGTCACCTTCTTGGTGAACAGGTACTTGCCGGTCACGGCGAGTCCCTGCAGGAGATCCAGGGGGACGAGGGAGGCGAGGAAGCTCCAGACGCTCATCGCGCACCTCCCAGAAGCAGCACGCCGAGGCCGATGGCCATGAGGTTGACGAGGCTCACCGGGATGAAGACCTTCCAGCCGATGCGCATGAGCTGATCGAAGCGGTAGCGGGGGAAGGTCGCCCGCATCCACAGGTACAGGAAGAGAAAGCCGGCCACCTTGAGGAGGAACCAGAACACCGGCGGGATCCACGCCAGGACCGGCGAGGCCCACAGCGGCGCCAGCAGGTTGGGGAACGGCGGCAGCCAGCCGCCGAAGAACAGCACCGTGGCCACCGACGAGACGACGATCATGTTGGCGTACTCGGCCAGGAAGAAGAACGCCCAGCTCATCCCGGAGTACTCGGTGTGGAACCCTGCCACCAGCTCCGCCTCCGCCTCGGGAAGATCGAAGGGGTTGCGGTTGGTCTCCGCCACCCCGCAGACGAAGTAGATGTAGAGGGCCACGATCCCCGGGACGAAGTACCAAACCCCCGCCTCCTTCTGGGCCTCGACGATGCGCACCAGCGACAGCGAGTTCGCCATCAGCAGCACCGAGACGATGGCGAAGCCCATGGGGACCTCGTAGGAGACGAGCTGCGCGGCCGATCGCAGCCCCCCCATCAAGGAGTACTTGTTGTTGGAGGACCAGCCGCCGAGGATGATCCCGTAGACCCCCACCGACGACACGCCGAGGAGGAACAGGATGCCCACGTTGATGTCCGTGAGGCGCCAGGTGTCGGTGGGGCCGAAGGGGATCACCGAAAAGACCACCAGGGCAGGCACCACGATGAGCACCGGCGCCAGGAGGAACACGAACCGCTCCGCCTTGGTCGGCGTCACGTCCTCCTTGGCGAAGAGCTTGAGGGCGTCGGCGACCGCCTGCAGCCACCCCCCCGGTCCGACGCGGTTGGGGCCGTAGCGGATCTGGATGTAGCCCTGGACCTTCCGCTCGAAGAAGCTGAGGTACAGGGCGGTGAGGAGGATGAACGTCAAGATCACGACGATCTTGACGAGGGGGATCAGCAGGAAGGTGGTTATCGGGCTCGCCATGAACCCTCCAAGGGCCGTGACCCGCGATCCGCGGTCCCCGGTCGGTGACCCAGGCTCCCGTGACGCTCCCCCCGCGGGCGCCGGGCCGCAGACGGCGAGCAACCAACCCCGAGCCGCGTCTGCCGCTCGGTGGCGCTGGTCGGGGGGCGCGTCGAGGTCACGTCGACTCTCACCGATCGATCTCGCCGAGCACGATGTCGAGGGTGCCGATGACGGCGATCATGTCGGCCACCAGGTGCCCCCGGATCATCTCGGGCATGGCCTGCAGGTTGATGAAGCATGCCGGCCGCACGTGCAGGCGGTACGGCTTGTCGCTGCCGTCGGCCACCACGTAGTAGCCCAGTTCCCCCTTGGGGCTCTCCACCGACGCGTACACCTCGCCCAGGGGGGGCTTGATGGTCTTCGGCACCTTGGCCATCACCGGCCCGTCGGGGAGGCGGTCCAGACACTGGCGGATGATGCGGATAGACTGGCGCATCTCCTCCATCCGCACCAGGTACCGATCGTAGGTGTCCCCATGGGTACCGATGGGGATGTCGAACTCGATCTCGTCGTAGCGGTCGTAGGGGAAGACCTTGCGGATGTCCCACCTGACGCCGGAGCCGCGGAGCGGCGGCCCGGTGAGCCCCCACTCGATGGCCTCCGCCGCCGAGATGACGCCGATGCCGACGGTGCGCTCTTTCCAGATGCGGTTGTTGGTGAGGAGCCTCTCCCAGTCGGCGATCTTGGCCGGCAACTGGTCCACGAAGGCGCGGCAGCGCCCCGTCCAGCCTTCGGGGAGGTCGTAGGGCACGCCACCCACGCGCATGCAGTTGAGGGTCAGCCGCGCGCCGCAGTACTCCTCGAACAGGTCGAGGAGCACCTCCCGCTCGGCGAAGGTGTAGAAGAACGGCGTCGTGGCGCCAATGTCGAGCACGTGCGTCCCGAGCCAGATGAAATGGGAGGAGAGCCGCTGCAGCTCCGCCAGGATCATCCGGATATAGGCGGCCCGCGGCGGGATGGTGATCCCCATGATCTTCTCCACCGCCAGCACCAGCCCCTGGTTGTTGGTGGCCGCCGCCGTGTAGTCCATCCGGTCGGTGTGAGGGATGCAGCCGTTGTAGGTTTCCCGCTCGAACAGCTTCTCCGTGCCGCGGTGCAGGTAGCCGATGATGGGCTTGGCGTCGAGGATCTTCTCGCCGTCCAGCTTCACCATCACCCGCAACACCCCGTGGGTGGCCGGGTGTTGGGGGCCGAAGGAGATCTCCATCGCCTCCGTGTCGTCGAAGACGTGCATGGTCGCCGGGTCGCTCACGCCCCACCCCCTTCGCCACCGCTCCTGGCCGGCCCGGTCCCCGGCGGGTAGACGTCCGGGTAGATGGCGGCCCCGGTGTCGATCCCTTCCAGGGGGAAATCCTTGCGCAAGGGGTGCCCGTTGAACCCCTCCCAGGTGAGGATGCGCTCCAGGTTCGGGTGGTCGGCGAAGTAGATGCCGAACATGTCGAAGACCTCGCGCTCCATCCAGTTCGCCACCTTCCACACGCCGGTCACGCTGGGCACCTCGACCCCGTCGGCGACGCGCACCTTCACACGCAGGCGCTGCTCGTCCCGGTGCCGGTGCAGCCAGTACACCACGTCGAAGCGACCCTCGGCGCGGTCCTTCCAGTCCACCGCGGTGAGGTCCACCAGGTAGCCGTAGCCGAGCGTCTCCTTCGCGACGCGGCACACCGCCAGCAGGCGATCGAGAGGCACGACCACCGTGACCTGGCCCGCGAACTCCACCGCCTGCATCTCGAGGCCGGGGACGGCGGCCGCCAGCTCCACCACCAGGGGGTGAGTCGCCGCGTCCCTGGGCACGGCAGGGACGGGCTTTTCCTCCCAGGGGGGTTTGGGCGGCGGGGGCGTTTCCGGGGCCTGTGGGGTGACTTCGTCCGCCATGGCGTCCTCCTAGCCCGCCTGCCGCGCGATGGTGCGGCGGTCGATCTTCTTCTGGAGCTGCATCAACCCGTAGATCAGCGCCTCCGGGCGCGGCGGGCAGCCCGCCACGTAGACGTCGACGGGGATGATGCGGTCCACCCCTTGCGTCACCGCGTAGGTCTTGTACGGGCCGCCCGAGGTGGCGCAGGACCCCATGGCGATCACCCACTTGGGCTCCGCCATCTGGTCGTAGAGCCGCTTCACCACCGGGGCCATCTTCTCCGTCACCGTGCCGGCCACGAACATCAGGTCCGCCTGTCGGGGGGAGCCGCGGAACACCTCGGCGCCGAACCGGGCCAGGTCGTGCCGGGGGTCCATGGCCGCCATCATCTCGATGGCGCAGCAGGCGAGGCCGAACTGCATCGGCCAGAGCGAGTTCTTGCGCGCCCAGTTGAAGACCGCGTCGTAGGTGGTGACCAGCACGTTGGGTGCAAAGCGGTTTTCGATCAGACCCATGTCAGCGCCCCCCGCCGCCACGCGTAGATGTAGCCCACCACCAGGATCCCCAGGAAGAGGAACATCTCCACGAAACCGAAGAGCGCGAGCTTGCGGTACATCACCGCCCACGGGTAGAGGAAGACGGTCTCCACGTCGAACACCACGAAGAGCACCGCAATCAGGTAGTAGCGCGCCGAAAAGCGCGTGTCGAACGCCGTGGTGGTCGCCTCGACCCCGCACTCGTACGGCTCCCCCTTGACCGGGTTCTCCTGGCCTGCGCGGATCACCTTGGCGATGAGGGTGACGACGATGGGGAACGAGATGGCGACGAGGGCAAACACCAGAACCGGGATGTATTCGCTCACTCCCCCCTCCTTCCGGCCCGGGGGAGTATATCCCGGATATTCACAAAGTCAACGAACTGGAGATTTTGCGATTCAAGCGCAATATGTGCCCGGCCGCTGGCGCCAGCTCGCAGCATGCTCGTCGCCCGTCCGGGCGCTGTCGCGCCTGGCAGGTCCGAGACCCGTCGAGAATGCCCGCACGAGGGACAATCGGTGTGCATCGCTGTGACATAAATAGTTGATGGGCTTGACATTAGAAGCTATGAGACGTAGCTTTTATTCCAGGACGTCGCGGCGTGGTGGCGGAGTGGAGGGGAGTGCCGGGGAAGTCTTCCCACCGGTCCGCCACCCCCCCGTGACGGGGCGCAGCGGGCCGGAGGTCATGCGGCGTCGGGCGCAACCGGCGGCCGCTGGGAGGATGACGTCATGGAATGCGCCGAGTGCATCAAGGTCTTCCAGGAGGTCGGCAACGCCCTCAACTCACCCATCGACACCGTGGAGTTGCTGGAGGCCGTGGCCAAGGCCCTGGTCAAGCAGTTCCGCCTCAAGGGGTGCCACTTCCGGCTGCTCTCGCGGGACCAGAAGCTCTTGGAACACGTTGCCTCCTACGGGCTGAGCCGGGAGTACCTGGACAAGGGGGCCGTGGAGGCGGAGCGGAGTGTGGCGGAGGCTCTCGATGGCGAGACGGTCATGGTCACCGATTGCGCCACCGATCCCCGTATCCAGTACCCCGAGGCCTGCGTCAAGGAAGGCATCGCCTCCATGCTCACCATCCCGTTGAAGACCCGCGGCCAGGTCATCGGCGTGGTGCGGTTGTCCACCGCGGAGCGCCGGGTGTTCAGCCAGCAGGAGCTGCAGATCCTCGAACTGGTCGCGGCGTTTTGCGCCAGCGTCGTCATTCACTGGATGTTCCACTCCATCGTCGCCCACGTCACCGAGGCGCTCAAGGCGTCGGTGGACCTGGACACCGTGCTCCGCACCATCGTTCGCGTCATCAGCGAGGACCTGCGGGCCAAGGGGAGCATGGTGGACGTGGTGGACCCCAAGGGGAAGCCTCTCGTCGCCCCGGTGGCGTACGGTCTCTCGGAGGCCTTCGTGGAGCGGGTGACGGCCAACCCCGGCCAGGCGATGCGCGACGCGTTGGCCGGCGACTGCGTCATGGTCCTCGACGCCAAGTCCGACCCGCGGGTGCCGTTCCGCCAGGACGCCGCGCGGGAGGGGATCGGCTCGATCCTTTACGTCCCCCTGACGGTACTGCACAAGCCGCTCGGCGTGCTCTCGGTCTTCACCCACCACATCTACGAGTTCTCCGAGGACGAGATGTACCTCATGAAGGGCGTTGCCGACCAGTGCGCCTTCGCCATCCGCAACGCGCAGATGTACGCCGACGTGAAGGCGCAGTACCAGGATCTCGTGAACGATTTCCAGAGGTGGTTCGAGCAGTACCAGACCTTCCCCCGGGGTCCGGTGCCGACGACCTGAGATCGGCCTCTGGCCAGGGTTACGCGCCGCCCTCGTCCCGCTCCGCCGCGGCCAGCAGCTCGCGGCGCAAGGCGGCGCGGCGTTCGGCGGAGATTCCCTCCGCCAACCTGACCCACCCGAGCCGGCGCAGCACCAGCACCACGACCAGTTGCAGCACCACAAACAGCAGCCCCAGCTCGGCGCTGCGGGTGAGGGCCACGGCAATGGCGGCCACGCAGGACACCAGCACAATTGCGTAGATCCAGCGCACCACCCGCACCCGGCTCCCCGCCATCCCCTCCAGCAGGAAGTGCAGGTGCGCCCGGTCCGCCCGGAACATCCGCAGCACCCGCTCGGCCAGCGAGCTGCGCGGCTCGGCCAGAAAACGCAGCACCATCACCAGCAACGTGTCCATCACCGGCACGCCCAGGGCCAGGATGGGGACGAGAATCGCAACGGCGGCAGGGGCCTTGATGGAGGAGTGCATGGCCATCACCCCCAGCAAGAACCCCAACAACAGCGAGCCGGCGTCGCCGAGGAAGATTCTGGCCGGCGCCCAGTTGTGGCGCAGAAACCCGAGGCAGGCCCCGACGATGGCGGCCATCAGCACCGTCGTGAAGAAGTTTTGCCGCAGCGCCGCGTACACGAACAGCCCCGCCGCGGTGATGGCCACCACCCCGGCGGCAAGCCCGTCCAGCCCGTCGATGAGGTTGATGGCGTTGGTCACCCCCACCACCCACAGCACCGACACCAGCCACGAGAGGGGGCCCAGTTGAACGGGAACCCCTGCCAAGTTGAACTCGCTGAACCCCCACCCAACACCCACCACCAGAATGGCGGCCACGCACTGGACCAGGAACTTGTGGAGCACCGACGCGCCCACCGTGTCGTCCACGAGCCCCACCAGGAACACCAGCGTCACCGCCATGGCCAGCACGGCAAGATCGGCCCGCGCCACTCGCTCCCCCCACTGCCCCCACTTCATGAGCCCCACCGAGCCGGCGCCGAACAACAGCCCGAAAGCCACGGCAATGCCGCCGAGCCGCGGCACCGCCCCCTCGTGCCGGCGCCGCCCCCCCGGCGTGTCCACCAGGTTCAGCGCCTCGGCAACGCGAATCACCGGCGGCACCATGAAGCTCGTGGTGAGCGCCGCAATCACTGCCGCCAGGAGTCCCGCCAGCACGATGTCAAGCATGCCCGTCCCCCGCCGGTGAGACGCCGGCAACGCCGCCCAGGAGCCCCTGCCAGCGTCCGGTCGCCCGCTTCCGATCGTACTTCACCTCGAAGAGCTCGCGCGCGCGCCGCCCCGCCTCCGCCACCCTCGCCGGGTCTTCCGCCAGCGCTGCCAGGAGCGCCGCCACGGCGGCCGGGTCGTGGGGGCAGCACCACCCGGCCCCCGCCGCGCGCAGCTCGGCCGCCACCGTGCCCGCCGTCGCCCCCACCAGCACGACCGGTTTGCCGCAGGCGAGGGCCGCTGCCACCTTGGACGGCACCAGCAACCCGCTCGCCTCGTCGCGCAGCGTCACCAGGTGCACGTCCGCCGCGTTGTAGAGCTCGCGAAGCGCCTCGCGTGGCTGGTAGGGCAGGAAGCGCACGTTGGGTAGGTCCCGGCACCACTGCCGGACCTCCCCGAGGCGCGGCCCGGAACCCACGAAGAGCAGGGTCACCTGCCCCCCGCCAGCAGCCGGCGCCGCGGCCAGCCGTCGCGCCGCCGCTGCCACCGCGTCGAAGCGGTGGGCGAGTCCCAAGTTCCCTGCGTACAGCACCACGAAGCTGTCGCCCACCGCGAGCGCCGCCCGGCCGCGTTGCCCCGCGGCAACGTCCGGCGCCAGCGCCTGCCCGTCCGCCCAGTTGGGGATCACCTCCACCCGCCGCGCCCCGGCGGCGACGAGCCTCCGCCGCATCCCCTCGTCCAGGGCCACCACCGCGTCGGCGCGCCCCAGCACGAGGCGCGAGACGGCCGCAAAGAACCTCGCCGCCAGCGAGCCGGGGCCGAACGTCCCGAGCGCCACCGCCACCTCCGGGTAGAGGTCCTCCACCTTGACCACGAACCCCGCCCCCCGCGCCTGCGCCGCAAGCCCCACCAGGGCCAGCAGCGGCGGCGTCGAGAGGCACACCACCACCGGCCGCCCACCGGCCCCGGCGCGCCACTGCTGCCCAGGGGCCGCCTCGCCCGCTGCTCGCCCCCTCGTCCACCGGGAGAACGCCACGAACGCCCCTGCCATTGCCAGGAAGGTGATGTAGTCCACCAGTCGGCCCAGCACGTTGCCGCGCCCGAAGTTCGTACACCGCACCCGGCGGATCTCGACCTTGCCGTGCCGTTCCCGCCCGGGCAGCCGCCCCGGCCTGCCCGGCGCGTAGCTCCCGCGGCCGGCCAGCACCGTCACGTCCCACCCCGCGGCGGCCAAGTCCTCCGCCAGGTCGGTGAGGAGTTGCGCCGTCGCCGCCATGTCCGGCCAGAAGTACTGATTGACGAGGAGCACCCGCATCGCCCTTTCATTGTAGCCAGCGCGGCACGGGCCCCGGCCGAGCCAGGGCGCAACGCTCCGCCCCCAGAGGCTCCCACGGGGCGCCCTGCCCTTCTTTCGTTCGTGCTCTTGCCCGCCCCGAGCGCCGCCTATCGCTGCAGCGCCCGGGCCGCTCGGACGGTTGGGGCCGGCGTTCCGACCCCTGACGCGGCTCGAGGGTCTCCACGCGCTTCCCCAAAACCCACTATCGCGCTCTCGAGAACCCTCGAACGCTGACCCGCCCGGCCGAAGGAAGGCTTGCTCACGGAGTGGGTTGCGGCATGGTCGGCCCGCAACCGTCGGCGGTCCGCCGCCATCTCGCTTCGCCGCTCACCCCGCTGCGCCGCGAGCTCGCCACGAGACGAGACGCTATGTATCGCGATCTTGATCTCGAGCCATCACTTGGCCGATCGCGACATTCTTTGCAAGCAAATCGAAGCTCCATTCCCAATTTCTTCTGCGCACCTGCCCCAATTCGAAGCCAACCACTCGCGGTCCAGCGAACCATGGATGACGCCAGGCCAGTCCACAAGAACATCGATATGCTCCTCATCGACGTAAAGATGCAACCTGCCGGCCTTGGCGGATTTCAACGCCCTTTGATTCATCTTGCCATCCAGGTTAACCACGTTCGAATTGAAGAATCCAACCACGCCGCTCTGGAAGGCCCCAACCTTGTTCGACCCGAACCACCTCTGCACGAAACCCGCGGTGACCACGTGCGTGTTGCCTATCCTGCCGGTATGAAGGCTCAGAAATGCCCACAGAAAGAAGCACATCGGCAATGTGTACGCCAGCACAATCTGAACCGCCCTTGAAGACGACCGAATCCGATCCGCCACGGCGGCAGCCATGACGACAGCGAGCGGGACTAGCAGCGGGGCAGAATACCTTTGATAGAAATGACTCGCCCAGAAGAACAGTACGTAGACCAACACGAGCACTGCCAGCGCAACAAACCAGGTCGCCAGATGCGATTGCTGCTTCAGCCGCAACGACAAAGATGGCCACAAGGTCCTATCAGCACACAAGAACGCCACGAAGATGGCAAGCGAGAGAAATGCTGCGGCAAGGAAGACGTTGCCCGCGTTCGAATATACCCAGGGCGTTAGATGGCTGAGTATTGCCTTCCCCATCGCCCACAGGCGAGAAGGAGCAGTCTCCATCGATATCAACGAGGCCTGGGCCGATCCAGAGGAGGGCAACCAACTGCCGGTCACACCGTAAACGTATAGCAGCCAAGGGCTGATAAATAATGCCGTTACACTCCCCACTTCCACAACCCAGGGCACTGTAAACTGGCGCCGAATTGCGGAAACCCCAAGAAAGACAAGAAACACCACGCAGAAGTCTATCCGTGCCCACGCAGTCACGCCACCGAGCGCTCCGAGGATCACTGCTTGGCGAGCTCTCATCTCGCCTTTTCGAGCGAGAGCCAGGGTGTAGAGGATACATGAAGATAATAGAATAAGATAAATGCCTGTCTCGAGACCATACGTGAACAATCGAAACAGGGCGAAATTGAACACAACTGTCAGGAACCCTAACGCATAGCCCAGGCCCTTCGCGTCAGGGTCAGTCAAGCGCCGCACAATGGTGCCCACGATGTGACCGAGCAACAACAGCGTAACGCTCCCAAACGCAAGAACTGAGCGCACGAAAAGCCACTTGTCCCCACCCAGAGACTGAACCGCCCACGCCAGCAAGGCGAAGATTCCAGTGCTCAGCGGCTGGATCCCACTGGTGGGCAGATCGTAGTTGTAAACGATCCCATGCCCGCTCGCCATATTCCAGGCAACAGTGAGCATATAGAAACCGTCCTCGCCGACGGGCTTGTCGGCAAGATACGGGAAACCAAGACCACTTCGCATACCTTCGGGGAAGCCCTCATGCGACAGCAGCGTCAGGCTGGAGCAGTAAGCGAGATAGGCAAGGATTGGTGGGATCAACAAACGCCGTGGAGTCATAAGCTTGTTCCCCTTGCCGGCCAACCTCGGTGTAGCGCTGCGCCTGGATGCGAGGCGCAAGCGCACCCGAAGCGAGCGCCGCGCGGGCGAGGCCCTGCCTGGCGCAGCGAAACCGTCAGCGCGTAGCCTCGACGAGTGGTTAGGGCGCAAGCCGGGTACCGGTGACGTTCCAAGCCCCGTTGGCGGCTTTGAGAAGGGCCAAGAAATGCCGACTTTGTTGAAAGCCGCTACAGGTTTTGACCACACAGGCGGAGGATCGTGGTCAGGGGCCGGGAAAGGGCGGACGATGCCGCAGCGGGCGGGGGCTTTCGTCGAGAGGAGCGCGCTTCGTGGCGGTTGCCAGTTTTGCACAGCTTGTGCGCCCCCAGTTACTGGCGACCATGGCGACCGGTGCTCGCCGGCACCGGGCCGCGCCCGCTCTGTGATATCGCCCACTCTGGCGGCCCCTACGGGCAACCTTGCCGGCACCCGCCTAAACCGGCTCTCCGCGCTCTCGCAACCGAATCTCCCGCATCTTCCACACGATCATCCGCTCGTAGGTTGCCATCATTCGGCAGTACATGAGGCCCGGCTTCCCATCCAGAAAGCCCCGCCTGAGCACGTACATGTAAAGGAACCGCAGGGCCGGCCGGCACGGCAGGCGGAAGGACAACTCCTTGAGAGCCCGCCGCCGCCTGACTGGATCGCCCACCGCTGCCAGCCCCGCCCAGTCCACACCGCCCCCGCGCAGGTGCTTCATTGCTTCCTCGGCCTCCAGGGTCGAATAGCGGTTGTGCTTGGCAAACCACGCCTCGAGACCCTTGGAGAAAGCAAAGTGCAGGTAAGGCTCCGTGAGGGTGCCTACCTGCGCCGAGTCGAGGTCCTCGCGCTGGCCGTGACCCACCTGCACGAACCGCAGGCCGGGGTTGCGGCCCAGGCGGACCTGGTAGGCGGGGTAGGTCGCCGCGTGGCGCAGCCAACGGCCGAGAAACATCATCTTCGATGGGATACGGAAGGCGATACAGTCGGTGCTTGCGATGGCCGCATCGATCTCGGCGAGCAACGCCGGTGTGACGACCTCGTCGGCGTCGAGGTGCAGCACCCACTCGTGCTTGAACTCCACGGTGTCGAGGGCCCAGTTGCGCTTCCCGGCAAACGTGTCGAACCGCCGCTGGACGAAGCGCGCCCCCCGGGACCTCGCCACCTCGCAGGTTGCATCGGCACTCATGTCATCAACGACGACGATGTCGTCGCATCCCGGCAGCGCGTCGAGACAGCGCGGGAGGTTGGCCTCTTCATCGCGCGCCAGCAACAAAACGGAAACACTGCAACGAGCATCAACCACAGTAGGGCTCGCCTCGATTACCCGCTCGCCACCTGTCAAAGCTGACGACACAACCATCGAGGAGGAACTGCAGCACGAGCCGCGTCGCTTCCACCTGGAAAAGCGGGCCGACTGGCTCCAGGGCCTCCCTATAGCGCTCGATGCCGCGCCGCACGTCGAAGAAATCGCAATCGTGCCATGCGATCAGTGACCGCCCCTCCGCCGCGGCGACCTGCCGCGCCAGGCACGAGTCGGCGAAGACACCGTCCTCGCGGTGGTCACCGTCCACAAAAATTAGCCTGAAGGGACCAGGGAGGTCGCCGGGCTGCATCCGCGAAGAGTCGCCGATCACCTCGCGAATCCTCGATTCGACTTCCGTCCCGCGGAACGCCTCTCCCGAATACACCCGCTGCTCGCTATGAATCCACTCGTCCGCGAGGTCCTCTTCCGGCAGGTTGACCGTTGCCACAAAAGAGTCCTCGGGGAGATTGAGTGCCAAGTTGTACGTCGTCCTGCCATCAAACGTCCCAATCTCGAGCACGGGACAGAGCGAGTATTCTCTCAACATCGCTGATAGGAAGCTGATCTCGTACAGCTCGGCATTGCCTGGCCGCTGGCGTAGACGGCCCAACTCGAGCCTCGGAATATCGCGGGGCAATAGATCGTCCCATCCCACGGCTGGCAGCTCGGGGAGGCGCTCGGCCTCGACAAACGAGCGGAACCGCGAGAGGGCCAGACGCGCTCGACTGGACCAAAACGACTTAGCCGCAAGGTGAAGCACATAAAATAGGTTGCGCGCGTACGACTTCACCCTCGCTTTCACCCTCGCTCCTCCCACCGGCCCACTGCCGGATCGCGCTGCGCCATACGCTTCGGTCAACCCGTGCCGTACTCTCGGGTGTGCATCACCGCCCCCTCGGTCTCCTGCGTCGCTTAGCGGGAGCCAGCCTCAACTCGAACATCTTTGCCCGGACTTGAGCAATGTAGCTCGATCTAACCTGAGCGGCGATCAGGCCCCTGCGCCCCTCCAAGAACCCAAGCCGGAAGATGTAGTGGTACAGGAACCACAGGAGGGGTTCGCAGGGGATGCGCATTGCAATCAACTTCAAGAAGCGCCTTCGTTCCTGGGTGTTCCCGAAGATCCGGGGTCGCACCGCGTCACCACTGAATCCACAACCTGAGAGCATGCTATTGCGAACGTACGCTTCCCACGTCGAGTACTTGTTGTGGCGGTCGATGTAGGCGGAGAGTCCCTTGAAATCCTCATGAACAAGCGATCCCTTTAGGCGCCCGACCGGACCATCGACAATGAGTCGCTCATGGACCTCCATGTCCAGTCCAGAGCACACTTCATCGACCAAGTGTTCGAACCTCGCTCGGCCAAACTGAATCAGAATAACCGCCGCATGCGAGAATCCGCCGAAACGGAGACGCCTTCCGAGAAAGTGAAAGCTCTTTTCTACGAGGTACCCGGCGGCAGGCGAAGGGCTCTTTATCACCAGTTCGATCTCGCGCCATAGGGCGTCCGGCACGACTTCATCAGCATCCACGAACATCACCCATGGCGTAGCAATATCGAGATTCTCCAATGCCCACTGGCGCTTCTTCGGGTAGCCCCCGCTGTATTCGAACTGCACCACCTCGGCGCCGTACTGCGCCGCAACGTCGGGAGTGCCATCAACGCTCTGCGAGTCCAGCAGCACCACGCGCGAGGCTCGTCGGAGCGACTCGAGGCAACGCGGGAGGTTTACAGCCTCATTCTTCACCGCCAGCAAGACCGTCACCGGCAGAGGGGCTCTGTCTGTCACGATCCAACGCCTCCGGCCCCAGCGCTCTTGAGAGCGCGGTACTTGACGACGCGAGCCGGGTTCCCGGCGACGACAGTCCATGGCTCGACGTCCCTTACGACCACTGCCCGAGCAGCGACCACCGCTCCGTCACCCACCGTGACTCCTGGCCCGACAAACGCATCCGCGCAGACCCACGCTTGATCGCCGATGACGATAGGGGGTTTGAGGAGCGGCATCGTTGGATCGGTGTAGTCGTGCGTCCCGGCGCACAGGTGCGCCCGCTGGGAGATCGTCACCCGCGATCCGATCGTCACCGGCCCGAGGGCATAGACGAGAGCATCTTCCCCGACGGCCGACCAGTCGCCGATCGCCACGTGCCACGGCATCACGAATCGTGCCGACGGGTACAAGTTGACGCGGCGCCCGACACGGGCCCCGAACAGACGTAACAGCCAGCGCCGCCAGCCGAAGAAGGGCCGCGGGCTGCACCGAAACAGGGGGACGGCCAGCGCCCACAGCACACGCCAGACCTGCTCACGGAACGCGTATTTCGTCGCCTCGCGGTTCGCATCAATGTCTACACTCACGGGATCACCTCGACACACGCGGGGGCGGGGCCACCGGTGACGAGCCATTCGTAGACACTTGCCATTTTCTCCCCCACCGCAGTCCACGTGTAGCGCTCCTTGACAAGCGCTCTTCCCCTCGATCCCATCGAGGCCTGCTGGACGTCATCGAGCGAAAGCAGGTCGGTCAATCCACGAGTCAGCGACGCTGCTTCCGGATCGGCGAGCAGGCCACCTCCGACCTCTGCCACCTCACGAAAGCCGCACTGGGGTGTCGCCAGAATGGGGAGGCCGCAAGCCGCAGCCTCAAGCAGCGCCATGGGGAAGCCCTCGCTGAAACTGGGCAACACGAATGCCTTCGCGTGGGACAGGAGCGCGAGGCGCTCCTCACCGCTTACCGGGCCCGTGAAGACGAGCCGACCGTCAGCCAGCGCGGCACGCGCAATCTCTTCAACTTCACGTCGATGGCCGACCTCGTCTGGCCCCGCAACCACGAGGACCCATTCCGGAAATGCCCTTGCCACATCGTTCCAAGCCAACGCCAAAGGGATCAGACCCTTCTTTGGATGGACGCGGGACATGAACAGAAGCCATTTCTTCCCGGCGAGGGCTGGGAACAGCGAAGTGATCACTTCCGCGGATGGTGGATGCTCGAACTCGGAAGTATCGACGCCGTTCGGTATGAGTGCGACGGGGTTCGTAAGTCCCAGACGCCTGATCGCAGCTCTCTCGCCCGCCGTCAGCGCATGCAAGCACGAAGCACGCCTCAGGTCCCGCCGATCCCACAGGAACCCAACGAGGCGCTTCCTCAGAGATGAGATGGCAAGAGCTCCAGGGTCCAGCATCCCCCTGGGACTTATGACAAGAGGGATGCCACGCCGCCGCGCGACAGCCGCTGCCGCGTGGTTCGGGTCGAGCCAGAGGCCGTGCGAGTGGATTACGTCCAACCCCTCCTTCGCTGCTCGGGTCAAGGCGCTACGCAAGCCAGGACTCCAGTCGAGGGGGCCGATCCCCCGAAACCGGAGCACCCGCACCTGACTGGTGCAACAGGGCGCGGTGTCGCCGGTAATGCACAGGATTGTCTCGTACCCAGCACCACTGATGGCAGAGGCCAGTCCCGGGACCGAACGGGAGAACCCGCCAGCTTGGAGCCTGAACGGCCGGGACGCGACGTGAACGGCCCTTCGGTCCCCCGGCATGAGATCCCAGGTCGTCGGACTGCCCGGTTGTCCGACTCCCATCAAGACTCTGGCCTCATGGGAGGCCGCCGGGCTGTGTGCGCCGATCGACCAACCAGCGTCGTTTGCCCGCGATCGTCACTTCATAGTCCGGCCCGATCCTTATGGTTGCTTGAGCTAAGAGTGGCGACAGTTGTCCCAGGCGCTGGCGAATGCGCTGCAACGACTCTTGCGTGGGCTCGCCAGCAGTGATCAGGTGAACTGCGACCCCAGCGTCGGTCAGAACGAGCTGCGCCCCCCTGACCGACGACTCGCCGTGGACGCAATGCAGGACACTGACGCTGTGAACCGCAGTGCCGTCGCCAAGTACCAGTGTGTCCGCCGTGCGTCCAAGGATGCGGGCAAACGACGACACATGACCGTGGTCAAGGAAGCAGGCACCTTCAAGCGAATCGCCCGGGCGATAACGGATGAGCGGGAAGTACCTCGGGTAGAGTGACGTAACCAGTGCCTCCGATCCCTCACCCGATTCATCGATTTCGAGGATGTTTAGATCGGAGAACACCTCGAAACTCCCATCCCCGATCTTGACGGCAACATGGCCAAAGTCGACGCCGCCATATTCCTCGACCAAGATAGCGCCGAACACCCGCCTCAGGAGATCTCGGCTATCGTCCCTTGGCGCCATTTCGGCCGCAGGCATCACGGCCCGCACTCCGGCCGACTCGAGCACTTGGTGTAGGTGTTCCGTCGATCGAAGCAGGTGATCCAACGCAACGGCGTAGCCGATAACACCAAATGGCTTGGCCCTGTTGATCCTCCGCACTATGTATTCGCATTTTGCCTGATCGAGCACGTAAGCATCTACTCTTTCGTACCCGAGCACCGCGTCCTTGGCCGTCCTCACCACATGCTGCAGCTGACCCCGGACGCCCGTTCCCAGCAAATGCGCGTGACCCCAGAGCAGGAACAGCCGATCTCGCGGCTGGAAGCCGAGGCGGACCCAGGGCACCAGTTTGGCCGTGCGCAGCAGAGCGGCCTCGGAACGCATCTGCCCGAATGCGAGTGGCTGTCCCGTTGAGCCGCCCGTCCTGAGAATCTTGGCAGGGGCACGAGCCAACCGCCGGAACAACAATGAGTTTTGCTGAACCTCGGCCCGACCAACGGGCGGGATCGCCTTGAAGTCCGACCACGATGCAATACGCCGTGGCGCATCACCTCGACGCACCATATTCGAGTAGTATGGGACGTCGGCGACCACGTCATCCCAGATTGCCTGGAATCTCGCGAGCTGCATGGGCCCAACCGAAGACTGCGGCAGTGCGCTTAACCTTTCCCAGTATGCTTGAGCGGCAGCCAAGTCGCCTGCAGCTACATGAAACAGCGCGGGTACCCAGCGAGGAAGCAGCATTCCCAGGCTCACTATCGGAGGAGCGCTTCGCCAAGAGCTCCCGCGAACCCTTCGGCGAAACGCTCCAGGCCCCACCTATCAACTCGTTCCCGTGCTGCCAAGCCCATCTTTCGCGACAGATCAGGGGATGACGAGACTATACCGAGTAGAGACGCCAGTCGCTCGGTGTCGGCGGGGGCGAACGTGAAACCGGTCTCGCCGTCGCTCACCAAGTCAGCTGCGCAACCGCATGCGCTCGACACGATAACGGGCAGCGCGGACGCCATCGCCTCGTTTACCACGAGTCCCCACGGTTCAAAGCGAGCTGGATGCACGAAGGCTCCGGCCCGCCCGTAATAGGCCGGAAGCTCCTGAAGCTGGCGAAAACCGGCGAACTCAACGCCTCCGGTCTCCAGAGATGCCGCGAGTGACTCGAGAGCCGAGCGCTCCGGCCCGTCTCCAAGAATGACAAGGCGCCAAGGTGAATGCGTTTGTGAAAGCTGATTCGCCGCCTTTCGATACTGGCTGAAGGCCACAATCAGGCCATCAATGTTCTTTCGCTTGATCAACCTCGCGCTCGCCAGGAAAAATGGACTCTCATCCTGGAGTCCAGGTAGGTCCCGGGCGGCGTCGCGGTCGATTCGGTAGCGATCGCTGTTTTCCTTGAAGAACTCGTTGTCGATGGCGTCATAGCCCACGAAAACCTTCTTCGCATCCAGGCCCAGTGTTATTGCATAGGCCTTGTGGGGTGTACCGCCGACCAACGCCGCGCTGAAGAGCGGAACCACCAGTCGCTTGATGGCCTCCCGCAGCGCCCGCCGCGGAAGGTCCAGGTTCGAGCTTTCACTCATCAGGACAGCCGGGCAGCGATGCAGCCGGCACCAGGACAGCACCGCCAGCGAGTCGGCGTAGCCATATCCGTTGATGAAGATGGCGCGCGGCCGAAGCTGGTTAAGCCGGCGAAAGATACGCGCCGTGACCCTCCTCCGCGACAGGCTGTGGAAGGAAGAGCCTGGGAAGAGGACGTCCCTCGGAGCGTCCTCGTGGGCTGGTTGCGTCTCCCACAGGTATGTGTCGTCGGCACTCGCAATCTCAAGGCCTTTGACGTCGAATCCAAGTGCGGCCCCACATTGCCTGGCCGCTCTCAGCCGAGCCAGGTGATATGGGCCAAACCGCGGCCAATGCAGGAGGATCAGCCCGCCGTTCACTCGAGAATCAGTCATCAGGTGCCTGACCCCTGTTGAACGCTTTGGGCACTCGGCACCAAGGGGCGCCAGAGCGCCCCGCTCCCGACGCTTCCCAGGCGCAATGCCGGGAACCTCCCCACAGCGGCTTGCCAACAATGCTTGCTGCATGCATTCGCAGCCTCACGCCATCCTCCTCGGTCGTGGGCCGCCACGTGGCTGCCCCTGGCCGCGGAGAGCGAAGCTCGAGGCGGCGATCAGGCGGGCGATGAGTCGGCGCGTGAGGGTCCGGCGCCCCTGCCAATCAGCACCTCGAATCGGAGCCCAGGGCCAACGCGTTGAGTAGCCTTTCGGCATACGCATCGACCGTGAAATCGGCCGCCCGTCGGCGAGCGGCGTCCGACATCGCGGCCCGCAGGTCGGCGTTTCTGGCGAGGGTCTCGACCCGGTCCGTGAAGGACTCCAGGTCCCCAGCCTCGACCACGAAACCCTCAGCACCTTCGCGCACAACTGATCCGGCGTTGGGTGTCGTAACGACTGGCAGGCCTGAGGCGAGGGCCTCGTAAACGACTGTTGCGGACCCCTCGCAGAACGAGGGGAAGATGAAGAGATCCGCCTGTTGATATTCTTCCCACACCCGAGTCCTCGGTATCGGCCCTGCGAGTTCGACTACTTCGCTGATCGCGGACCGGGCCCGATCCGGCAGATCCACGGCCCCCACTGCCCTGAAGCGCACGGTACCAGCAAGGCGCCGAGCGGCTTGTTCGATCAGTGGCGCCCCTTTCCGGAGATTGACACGCCCAACAAACAGGGCGAGCGGAGGGTCACTCGCCACCTTTGCCGCGGAGGCCGAAACCGCAGGGTCGACACCATATGGCACCACACAGATCTTCTCGGGTGCACAACCCTCGGCAACCAGGCCCTCGCGCACGAATTCACTGCCCGCAATCACGCGATCGGCGAGACTCCATTCCGACCTCTCCCTCTGAGCGTACAAGTCATCAGCAGTGCAGGGCTCGAAATGGTGGTCGCTCCACCCAGGGAAAGCCTCGTTTGCCTCCTGGAGGAACCTGATCTCGCACAAGCGCGGCGAGATTGTCTGTTCGACAAAGAGGCGAGCGCCGGCCGAACGACCAGCGTCAAGGAGTTCCAGCGAGGCCGAGTTGAATCCGTAGAGAGCAGTGGGGGAGTCGACCCAGGTCCCTCTCACCAATTCACAGAATCGCTGTCCGCCCCACAAATAGGCCAGCATTCGAGCCTGGTCGGTTCGGGCAGCTCTGAGCCGCCTGCTGTATTCCCACGCGAACATCGGAAAGGTCTTGACCAGCGCTGTAGGCAATCCGCTGCGCCGCGTCCCGGCGCGAACCAGCGCCTCGGAACCTACCCAGTCTCCGACCCGCTGCACTGCGCGAGCGAGTGTGCCCGGAAAGTGGAGATCGGTGTAGAGGCGCTGCAGGTGGCCTGCTTGGTGCAGGATCCGGGGCACCGCGTAGTGCATTCTGGCGCCCAACATGGCCACCACAGCACCCGGGACGTTCACTGGATCACCCGCGCCGCCCGCGCGTCGCGCGCGAGAGGAGCCGGCGCCAAGCGTGCTCGTACTCCGCGGAACCTGCTTCGAAGCATAGCGAGGTCCTGAAAACCTCCCTTAGCCGAGTGTTGCGCTCAGGTTGCGACTCCGCAGTTGAGCCAACTCTCTCGATTGCGGCGGCAATTGCCGCCGGGTCTTCCGGGTCGCACACCGCGCCCAGTCCATGCGACGTGACCAGTTGCTTAAGGCCTGGGAAGCAGGAAGTGACGATGGGAATGCCGCAACCGACGTACTCCGTGAGCCGGCCGGGCCTCTGATAGAAGTTGCCGATGCCATCATTGGGGTACAGAAGGAGCCCGATGTCCGCCGAAGCGATCAGTCCTAGGAGTTCCGGGTAGCTCAGGAACGGGAGGCACACGACGCGACCGGCTACGCCTGTCTCGCGAGCAATCGATTCAATCCGCGCCCGGGATTCTGATCCGGGAGGACTGGCCGTGAAGGCCAGGACGAAACGCGAGTCGAGGCTGGCCGCCGCGCGAATGATCTTTTCGGTACAGCGGACGGGCGAGAACCCACCTGCGTGGAGAACCAGGGTTGACGCCTCCTCCCGGTTTTCACCGAGGATCGCTCTCCTCCGTTCGAGATCCCTCGCCGGGAATGGCCATTCGCGGGGAAGCCCGGTCGGGACCACCACCGGCGGCACCGGCAGCCGCCAAAGTGACTGCAGGATCCTGGCGCGGTTGATCTCGTTGCTGCACACCAAGCCGGCCCGACGCGCAACCCAGCGCTCGCAAACTTCCCGCCAGGGATATCGGCCAGGCTCGAGAAAGTCCTGTGTGTGATAGGTGAGGACCGGCCGGCGTGAGAAGCAGCGGGCCAGAAGCAGCGCAGGTGTGATCGGCGATCCAAAGCCGGCGACGAGATCGGCACCGCGACGCGCGGCCCCAGCCAGCCGGGCTGCGAGTCGGCCCTGAAGCGCCAGCTTTTCGCTCCGGCTGGTTGCGGATCCGAGTTCGACTACTTCCGTGGCATCCCCCTCCTGCTCCCACAGTCCCTTCGGCCAGAACGCGCGCCTGTGCACAATCAGGGTCATCTTGGCCCCGAGTGTCACGAGGAAGCGAGCCGGCACCTCAGCGTGGGGAGCTGCGCCACCCGCCGCGACCGCAGCGACCACCCACGGGCGACCGAGCGCAGTCCCAACCATGGTCAGGCTGACCCCGCGCCCGACGCCAGTCCTGACGGAGATCGCTGGCGTATTGCAGATTGCCTGCGCCCTATGATGATCAATACGGACAGCACCACAACGAGCCACTCCGAATGAACCACGACGTTCCAGATGGCTCGGAGCGAGGTCGCCGCCAACCAGACGGCCAAGAGGTACACGAACAGCCATTCGGGCCTTGTCGTGGCTGCCGGCAGGAAGCGATCGAGTGTGCGGACCCACCAGCCCAGGATCAGGGCCCCAATGATGACGTGAGGGAGCCCACCATAGAGATACATGTCCCCGACGCTGCTCATCGATGCGTACTCGCGGCGATAGGGACCAATATACTCCTGCGACATATATGGTTTGTCCGGCCAGAGGAATCTCGGGATGGGCGCGATGAGCATGTAGAAGTAGAATTCCGCCGCCGGCCGCCCACCCTCCAGATCCACCGCGTCCATCATCGCTGCCATCTCTCGGAAGTTGGTATCCCGAGCAGCTTCCAGCGGGTTGGTCGCGACTCCTTCGACGCGGATGGGCTGCTGATGCCAGCCCACGTTGCGGTAGCGAAGCTGCAAGTCCATGAGCGGCGCCAAAAGGAAAGCCGTCAGAGCGGCACCGCCAAGCCAGAGGAGGCGCTGGCGCGGCCTGGCCAGCACCATCCGGTAGGCGATGATCGAAATAACAGGCACAGCTAGGGCCGCCCGTGTGCCACCCAGGAAGAGCGTCGTGAGGACGATGCCGCTTAAAACCACGAGCACTGCCCGCCGAGGCAGTGATCGCACCCTGTCCCACGCGAAGGCAGAGAAAAGTGGAATGTAGCCGTAGAGCCACGTGAACGGTTCGAGAAAGACACGCCAGTCTCCGAACCGCCCCCGGCCGATGGAGCCCTCACCGCTGCGCGCGTAGAGGTGCTCCTGCACGAGCTGCGAGAAGTCCCAACCGGAAAATGCCAGCCGGCGCGTCATCTCGGCAATGAAGATGACGACGATGGCGCCCAGGAGAGCTCTCCCGCCTATCGGCCCAATAAACCTCTCCACCAGGACCGGAAACCGGCGCGATCCGCGGGAAAGGGCATAGGCGAGCAGCCAGGTTGTGACGAACAGGCAGTAGTGCGCAGCCGCCCGGGTCTGCGAGGCCGGGCTTATGTCGAGTAGCTCATCTGAGCCCTGCGCGACGTTGAGGAGTACCGTATAGAACACGAAGGCCATCACGAAGTTCTTGGCGCGGAACAATGCGCGTGTGTCTTGCCTCGCATCTACCGCCACTCCGAGGATAGTGACAGCGAGCAGTGCGGCAATGACCCAGCGCGGGCCGGCAGGGGACCCCGACAGCCACAGGCTGTACAAGGTCACCGTTCCGACAAACCACGCGAACAATTGCGCCGCATCGCTCGCGGCAAACCGGCGCGGGTCGAGTGGGTGGGTCAACACCCGCTGGCTTCCCATTCCACTGGGCGATAGCGACTGCCGACCGGCCGTCACAACGCCATCCTTTGCCAGGCCCACCGCAGTAGCCGAGGGTGGGACTCGAGAAAGCGCCGGATCGCTCTCCGGTAGCCGGGGCGCGGCGCGAGGCGGGGACGAGTCGGCATCGGTTTCCACTCGCGCACTGGGACTCTTCGCACCTCGCGTGGTCCGCTGGCAGCACTCCACGCGAGCGTCACGTACTCCTTCGCCGCGCGTTCGGCCGTAAACAGCCGGCGAGCATCCGCCATGGCTCTCCTCGACAAGCGCAGTAGCAATTGGCGGTCCCTGTCCAGGCGTAGAACACAATCGGCAAGCGACCTGCGGTTCGGGAAACGCGCAAGGAGCCCACTGACTCCGTCGGTCACGATCTCCAGCGTACCCGATGGCACGTCGTAGGCAACGGGCACGCACCCCATACCCATGGCCTCCACAGTCACCATCCCGAAGGGCTCGACGCGGCTCGAAAGCAGTAGCACGTCGTGCTCAGCCATGACCCCCAGACACTCGGATCGAGGAATGCGACCAAGCCAAGTGACACGCTGTGCCACGTGGCACCTCCCGAATTCCGCCTGAAGACGTTGGTCGTGCCCACCGGCGATGGAGAGCACCGGGGGTTGCGCCGAATGCGCCGATGTCCTCGCCAGGACTGGTGCGAGGTCCTGCACTCCCTTCTTCAGGAAATCGATTCCGCCCGCGTAGAGCAGGCGGAGCGGCTGATTTGCCTCCCTGGGAGGCCGCTCCGGTTCAGGTGGGAAAGTCACACCGTTGTGGATGGTGACGACCTTTTCCAGCGACTTCCCCGCCCGCCTCTCCAGAACCCGGGCGACGTGGTGTGAAACCGCCACGATCCGATCCAGGGCCGCCAGGTTGGCCAGGGCAGGGGCCGTGTACCGGGCGCCCTCATCGTGCACTACCATCACGACTACGGTCGATTGCGGCAGAAATGGGAGCAGCTGCCAGAGCTCAGAGACATCATTCAAGAACAGTGCATCCTGAGGGCTTGCCTCGAGCCACGCCAAGAACGATCTGGCAGTTGCCGTGCCGCCGTCCTCCGGGATCGCGAGATCTGCAAAACGGCACGAGGCCGGCAACGTGAAGGCAGGCTGCGTCCCATGAAGAGCCAGGAGCGTAGCCTCGCACATTGCCTCGCGCGCGGCTGCATCGGCGATTTCGGCCGCGACTGAGATAACCCCACCGTGACCACCGGCCGGCACGACCCAGCAACAGCGAAGCATGCGATGACAAGGCGAGCTACTCAGGGATTGACCCCTTCCCGCCGTGCACCATGCGCGCTGGGATTCCGACTACGGTCTCCCCGACGGGCACGTCGTCGATGACAAGGGAGTGGGCGCCAATCCGGGCACCGTCCCCGACCCTGATCGCACCGAGGACACTTGACGCAACACCAACCAAGACACCTCTGCCGAGCAGCGGATAACCGTTGTAGTCGCGCCCTCCGATCGTGACGTTGTGGAAAATCGTTGCGTGATCTCCCACGACGCTGCGGCGATGGATGACAATGTTGCGGGCATGAGGCATCCACAACCCTCGTCCTATTTCGGTGCTTGGTGGGATGTCAATGCCGTACGCGTGCAGGAGGATTCGCTGGAACAGGAAAGAGAGCGGCCAGAGGTACAGCCAGTGGCACCACTGGCTTAGGCGTAACGTGAAGGCTGCGTGCCAGTTTGCGTTGATCGCTGCCGTAGCGACGAACCGAGCGAGTCGCTCAATGCCTTTCGACTCGCCTCCTTTCGGGACGTACCGATAGAGGTCACAGAATGGCTGCGGTGGCCGCTTCACTTCCCCTCCAGCTGGGTTGCTTTGTCGCGGAACCTCATTGCGACCTCAGCCAACAACCTCTCCGCAAGAACCGGATAGCGGTGGGATTCGGCTACCTTCCGCCGAATCTGCCGTTCGTCTTCTCTGTCACCACCCGAGGCCAGGTCGAGTGCGTGGCGCACGAACTCCTCAGGGGTTCTGGCGAGTCTGATCCCCAATGGCTCCGATTCGGCGAGCGGTAGGCACGACCCTACTATTGGTTTGCCCGAAGCCAGATACTCCCATAGCTTCCGCGGTGACGCGGCGCGGTTGAACTCAGAGTCGGCCTGCGGGATCAACAGGACATCCACGGAGCTAAGGAGCGCAGGCATATCTCCCGGAGCAACGAGCGGAAGAACGCGCACCGAACGGCGTCCTGCCAGTTCACCAAGGACGCCCTCTGGCCCACGGATCAGCACAGTGCCCCGCCTCACTTCCGCCAACCCGGACAGCATGCTGAAGTCCGCTCGCCCCTGGGGGTTGCCGAGGTACAGGAAGAAGGGGCGCTCAAGCCCTGCCATGAGCGCGGCAACCCTGGCAAGAGCGTCGCTAGTTGGCTGTGAGAAGAAACTCTCGGGCGCCCCATTGCTGATGCAGACGATGTCGTCAGCCTTTCTGGGCACTTGCTCCCTGATGCGCCCGGCGAGGTACTCCGACACGCACACCACCAAGTCGACAGTTTCGATTAGCCGGGTCTCGAGGCGCTCGGTCCGAGACGCCAGTGACGGCCAGTACCATCGGTAGTCGTCCAGAACGTGGTAGACCGTGAATCGAGGTCGGATTGCTCTAACGGCTCGAAGGTAGTAAGGCGAACTAATTATCCAAACCGACACTTCTGTGCCCAATACACTGCGTGCGCGCCGCCGCGCCCACCTGCCAACCACCGGCATGGTTACAGCATTGAGACTGTGGAACCAGCCTGGGGGGAGGGCCCACCGCACGCGCTGCAGGCCGGGTGCCACACAGCCCAGCGAAGACGCGAACCCAGCACCACGCCTGGTTCGCCTTGCTTGGCAGATATCTCGCAGATCAAAGGCGACCCCAGACATGTGCCTTGAGAGCGCCGCATAGAGCTCAAGTGCGCAATCCCAGTTTGCGTCGAGCGCCGCAAAGGCCGATGGCGATTCCACGGTGTGGTTCATGCCTCGCCGGGCACGCACGTGTCAATCAACCCTCGGACCCACCGCACCTCCCCGACGCGCAAGGTCGCTGCGATGGTCTCGAGTACTTCGCGAAGCACCGCCCGGCTCAGGGCCCTTGCCGCGGCAAGCCAAGCGATGCATCCCACCAGCGCGCCAAGCAGCGCACGCAGGCCCGCATGACCGACGCCAAGCCAACCAAAACCCGCCCTCCCCAGCCACCCTGCGGCTGCGCATGCGAGCGCGACCGTCACGACACGCAGCATCGCAGTGGCGTAAGAGGGAATGTCGAGCGCTGCTGCGCGTCGCGCTAGCAGCGCACCTGCCGGCACGAGGGCGAACCACATCGAAGCCGCTGCACCGGCACAAGCGCCAGCCGGCCCGGCAAGGAGAGCACCAGTGACGATCGCCGCTATCGGGATGAATCCCGACCAGAGTTGGAAGAAGACCATCTCCCGCTTCCGCGCACGGGCGGTCAACGCCCACATTGCACCGTGGGCCATGGGATGCGCCAGCGTCCCGACCAGAAGAACCAGGAACAGGGGCACAGAGGCAGACCACTGGCTGCCCATGACTGCGGGCACGAAGTCGGGAGCGATACCCGCAAGCACGCCGATCGGGAGGCTTGCCAGGAGCATCACCCAGAGTTGCAGCCTCAGGTACTCACGGCTGAGCGCCCCAGTATCGCCCTGGTGCTTCCCAAGCCGATGCACCGCCGGCAGGAACGCTGGCACGAAGAAGATCATTACGGGATAACGGGCCAGTTGCTGCGCCTTTGTATAGAGGCCTAGCCCGCCAGGACCAGCGACCCGGCCCAGGGCCGCGCTTTCGGCAGCAGCGGAAAGCGAACTCATTATCCAACCAAGGCACACGACAAGGCCCAGCCTGATCGTCGGTATCGGGACATCGCGAAGGCGCGGCCACCCTGGCACCCACCCAGCCACCCACCACGAGGTTCCGAGCCGTGCCGCTGCCTGTATCATGAATAGCCCAACAAGAGCCTTCCATCCGTAACCGAGAGCTGCCATTCCGATCGCAGCCACCCCTGCACCCAACTGCGTCACAAGATCGGCCATTGCGAGTGCGCCGTATCGGCCTGCCCGCGTGACCTGGACTCGATGCTGCAAGGCCAAAACGTTCAGGAACAATGCAAGCCCCGCCCAAGCCGTGACAAGCGGGACGGTCGGCTCGCGGAAATACTCCCCCAGGAAAGGGCCCGCGGCCACGCATCCGAGGCCCATCACCAAGCCGAGCCCTGCGTTGAGCCAGAACAGCGCCGACGCCTGTTCGTGGCCGAGTTCCTTCGCCTGGACCGCAGCGTCCGACAAGCCAAGACCCGAGACCATCGCAAGCACCCCGGTGAAGCCGGTGGCCATCGCCACGAGCCCGTAGTCGGAGGGCATCAGGAATCGGGCCAGGACCAGACTAACAATGATTCCAATCCCCTGCATCAAGGGCTGGGCAAGTCCCAGGAGGCCGATTTGCCGGCGAGTGGATCTGCCTCGACTATCTCCGATCAGCTTTCCCCCTCGAGCCCGTCGTTTGACCCTCGTCAGACTCTCGCCCTCCCACCACTCCCCCGACTGCGCCCCAAGGAAACCTCACATTTCGCCCGATCCTCGGAAGGCCACTTGGGAGCGCTTTCAACACCTTCGCGGAGCTCGATGGCGTGGCGCCAGCCGGGGGCATGCACGCAGGGTATTGTGCAGCGAGCTGCTCGGCGTGCGCCTCCTCTCTGTGTTGAGGCTGGACGTGAATACCGAGCGCTCGAAAAGCTATGATGTTGGTTTGGATTTTCGTCCTTCTCTAGCCTCACGTCTCACGTCAAGACGACGCCTGAGATCGTTCTCGCTCCCGCCGCACGTTTGAATGCGCTCCGTCGAGTGAAACCGACTCAGGACCAGTCCTCCGAAAAACCCTGAGGTCGTACTTTGCAGATCCAAGTCGACGCCCAAAGGGCAACCTTAGGGATCTCGCCGCGGCGCGGTTCCCGATACTGTCTCGAGTGTCGACCCACTGCCCACCGAGCATTGCGATTACCGCCGCCGCTGCTTCCGGCCGCACCAGAACTAGCGAGATCGCTCGACGCGCTTCATCAGGCAGCGGCGCTCCACCCTGAAGGCCCCAGGACATCATCGGAGCCCAACCGACGTCATACGTGGGCAAGTACACCTGCCTGGCGAGTCTCTTTGCTGGATAGTAGGCGGACCAGTCACAGAAGACGACGTCGGTGGATTGGACGTTTCTCTGGACAAGCGCGACAACCGGGCTGTAGTCACGCTGGCGCCATTCCAGACCGACAATTGCCACGTAGGCAGGTAACCCCACAAGGCAACACACTGCCAGGAGAAACTCGATGGAACGTCGCAACGCCCAGCTAAGGCTCGACCACCGGGTGCGGTCCAACGCACCCACAGTGGCAGCAGCCATTGGGATGTATGCCATCCAGAAATACGGCCTGGGAAACTTGCCGAGTTGTGCGAGGGCAAACGGCACAACGAGCCCGAAAGCGACGCCGATGCACGCGGGGCTCTTCAGTGGGCGCACACGCAAACCTGGATTCACGGCAATCAGCACCACTAGCACCGCCAGTAGCAGCGCCCAGCTAGGGCAGACTTCGGGCAAGGATCTGCCAACGCCAACGTGGGGCATTACCGCAGAACGAAAGACGGCCCACGAACCCGACAACTTCAACCAAGTGAGGAGGCTGGCGAGTCCGAACGAAGCACCCACCGCCAACGGGACCAAAGCCGAGAGCACCGCATTACCGACGAACACCAACAAGAGAGCTCCTGACAATGTCAGGTATGGCAGTAGCTGGAGACCTGCCCAGGGGCAGCAGAGACCCAGAAGAAACAAGCTGGCTGCACGAAGGATCGGCGTGCGGATCGATGCACAGGCAGCTGACATCGTGACAAGTAGCATCATTAGGGTGTCGTACCGACCGAACCTGAAGGCAAACACCATCCCGGTGCCGGTTGAGATCAAAATCAGAAAGAGGACCCTGAGCGCTGGAGCTTTGGCAACACCCAGGTTCCTCACTGCGAGCCATCCGGCAAGAAGTGCCAGGGCTGCCAGGATGATATTCAGCAGCCTGACCGTCGAAACTGAAAACCCGACCAGCTTTAGCCATCCGGCTAGCACGAGAGGGTAAAGCGGGGCATTGCTCGCGAAGACCTGATCATCCCCTTGCGAGTACCAGGCCGTCGAGACGAAGCCGTTCCCAAGTGCGAGGTTGACACCCGGGTCGCTGTAAGAAACCTCGTCGATCGCCACGATTGGCAACCGCTCGAGCGTCATCACGTTCAACGCCACGAAGACCAGGAGAACAACCGCCACCACGCAGCGTTCACAACGACGAGAAGAGTCGTGGAGCACGGGCTAGCTCTCAGGCCAGGCCACAGTCCGAATCCCTAAGGACGACGGCCCCACATCGGTCGCTCAGGGCTTGGTCTGGACCCTTCGTCGCTACGCTCCTCAAGGTGACGGAGGGGGCACGGCGGGGCGCCGTGCCTACGGATTTCATTGCCGCTCTCGCCAAGAGATGAGGAGACGCCCTACGGATCAAGGTGCGGCACCTGCACTGGACCGTTACAGTGATCAGGACTGGGTTCGCAGCGCCCACGCCGTGAGGCCAGGAAGTTGTCCAAGCGCTTCTCGACAAACACCTCGAGAATGTCGAGGTTCAGGCTCCGGTAGTCGTGCACGGCAACGTCCCGGAAGCCGACCATCCGCATCATCGGCTCGGCGAGGGCGCCGTCGAGCAGACCTGCTTCCGAAAGCATCGCGACGCCGTCTCGGCTCCCCTGAGGAATGCCAAGCCGGTACTGGCGAAGGCTGCGCACGCCGAAGTCGATCGCCGCCTCTCGAGCCCGCAGCACATTGCGGGCGATGGAGATCCTGCGGCGAATTCCGTGCCGGAGGTTCCCCGGTCTACAGGCGTAATCCTCCAGCACTCGCACGACGCGACGTCCGATGACCGCCGCCTAATTGCCGACAATTCGTCAGGCATGGATGTGCCCTTCGGCGCACGCCGCCGCAATGGTGCTCCGGCGCGATGGTGGGGGGCGTTCGACGCAAAGACAAAGTCCCCGAAGCGCCTGCTTCCATCTGGGGTGGGTGCATGGCGGGAAGCCGCGCCCACGGATTCCCTCGTTGGGCCCACCGATCCCCTTGCCACGTTCAACGGCACCCTCGTCGCGTCCGTATGTTCTGTCGCCATGCCTACGAGTCGCGACGGTTCTCCAAGTACCACCGGTAGGTGCTCGCGATGCCCTCGCGCAGGGCTATGGTGTGGCGCCAGCCGAGGGCGTGGAGGCGCGAGACGTCCAGGAGCTTCTTCGGCGTGCCGTCGGGCTTTTCGGTGTCGAAGACGAGCTGCGCTTCGGGGTGGACGATCCCCCGCACCAGCTCGGCCAGCTCGCGAATGGTGCAGTCCTCGCCGGTGCCGACGTTGATGTGGAGGTCGCTCTCGTAGTGATCCATGAGAAAAAGACAGGCGGCGGCGAGATCGTCCACGTGGAGGAACTCCCGCCGCGGCGTCCCGGTGCCCCAGATGACGACCTCCCTGCGACCCTCGCGCTTGGCCTCGTGGAACTTGCGGATCAGGGCGGGGACCACGTGGGAGGAGGTGAGGTCGAAGTTGTCTCCCGGGCCGTAGAGGTTGGTGGGCATGGCGGAGATGAAGTTGCAGCCGTACTGCCGCCGGTACGCCTGGCACAGCTTGATGCCGGCAATTTTCGCCACCGCGTACGGTTCGTTGGTGGGCTCCAGGGGACCGGAGAGGAGGTACTCCTCGCGCATGGGCTGGGGGCACTCCCGGGGGTAGATGCAGGAGCTGCCCAGGTAGAGGAGCTTGGTGGCACCGAAGACATGCGCCGCGTGAACGACGGTGGCGTGAATGAGCATGTTGTCGTAGATGAACTCGGCGGGGCGAGTGGAGTTGGCGAGGATGCCGCCCACCGTGCCGGCCACGAGATACACGTATTCCGGGCGGTTGGCCTCGAACCAGCGGTTGACGGCGGCCTGGTCGCGCAGGTCCAGCTCGGCGCGGGGGGCGGTGACGATGGTGGTGAAGCCTTCGGCCCGCAGCCGCCGCACGATGGCGGAGCCCACCAGGCCGGTGTGACCGGCCACGTAGACGCGGGCGTCGCGAGGGACCGGCGGCATGTCAGAAGACCCTCGACCCTTCCAGGCGCTCGAGCCGCTGGACCACCGAGCCCAGCACGGTCTCGATGAGCCCGACCCGCTCGGCAAGGTCCGCCAGCACCGGGTGGATGGCCGCCTCCAGTTCCCCCAGGCGCGCCTCCACCGCCTGGCTGCTGGAGGCCAGCTTGCCGTCCATGGCGCGAACGGCCTCGGTGAGTTCCCGGATGTTGCCGCGGATTCGCTCCACGGCAATGTCCACGTGGTCCCGGAGTTCAGCGACAGCGTCGTACTTCATGATCGCCCCCTGCGGGTGTACCCCGCCGCCATGCGCCGCGCCAGCAGCCCGTGCGGCGCAGCCTCCTCATCGCTCGTCTTCCCGCCGCCCCCACGGGCGGGCGCCCGCTGCCCGGACTCTGCCTGCCGGACGACCCCACTTCGCGTGGCCCGGCACCGGGAGACCTCGCCACGCCGCGGGTCACCGGGCAGCGGGCCAGTGGACACGGCGGGTCGCCCGGCCTGTGCGACGCTCGCCAGGCCGTCCCCTGTCGTTCCCGGCGGCGATGCAAGCTCCCGCCGTTGGTTCGCCATGCAAACCTGGTAGTTTGAGGATGTTGTGCGCGCACCTCACCGTCTAGCGCGCGCGCTGCACGTGCCGGGCGTCCACCTCCACCTCACGGACGCCCCGCAGAACGCTCAACAGCAATCGTACCCGATCGCGCCCCGGGAGGTAGCGTTGCACCACGCCGGACAGCCCGGCCAGCGGACCCTCCACGATGCGCACGGCCTCCCCCCGCGCCGGGTGACGGCGGACCTCCTGCACCACGAGGTAACCGCGCTCCCCTTCCCGCTGGCGCAGGGCCTCGACGATGGCGTCGTCCAGCACCGCCACCTCCTCGCCGAACCGCACCACCCCCACGGCGCCGGTGCAGTAGTGCACCGCCAGGTAGCGCTCGGGCAGCAGGCAACGGGCAAAGACGTACGAGGGGAACAGCGGCACCGGGCCCCGCGGGGCGTGACGGTGGCGCGGGGGCTCCAGGATGCGGGGGCAGTAGGCCTCGATGCCGCGTCCCGCCAGGGCCTCCACCACGTGGCGCTCCTGCTTCGGTTTGGTTCGCACCACCACCCACACCGGCCGCTCGCCCACGCTGGCACGCCCCCTCGCCCCTTCTTAGCGCAGGGGGGAAGCAGCGTCAAGGCGGGTCGCGGGCTTGCGTCGAACTTGCGAATACGGTACGTTTGTGCCGTGTTTGACCTTTGGGAGGCAACCATGGGGTCTCGAGTGATCTGCCGTGTCGCAATAGCGCTGCTGGTCTCGGCGGCGTTCGCCGCAGCGACGAGAGCGGCAACCTGGTACCCGCCCGAGGAGCCTAAATCGGAGCTGGGGTTCACGCTGGGGCTCCAGTTCATGGACACCCTCGTCACCGGCGAGGACAGCACCCGGGACGGCTACAAGCCCTTGGTGGGCCTGCGCGCCGCCTACCTCCTCTCCCCGTCCATCCAGTGGTTCTTCGACTCCACCTACTCAAGACTCGAGGACGTCACCGGCACCGACATCAACCACTTCACGCTGCGCACCGGGCCGGTGTTCCTGCTGCCGCGCCTGGGCGACCGCTCGCGCTTCTTCGTGTCCGTGTCCACCGGGCTCATGAACGTGGACGTGTCCGGAGACGACAACTACCGTCGCTCGTTCCTGTCCGCCGGGTTTGGCCAGCGGTTCCTCACCGACCGGCGCAACGTGTGGCACTGGGAGCTGCGCGGCGACACCTCCACCTCCTCGGACGGCTTCGGCGGGGAGCGGATCACCGCCTACCAGCTCCTCGTGGGGTTCTCCTGGAACCTTTCCGGCCCCACCCAGGACACGGACGGTGACGGCGTCCCGGATCGCTACGACCGGTGCGCCTGCACCCCCGCCCGCGCGGAGGTGGACCGGGAAGGGTGCCCGATCCCCATCCCCGTGGAGGAACCCGCCCCCATCCCCGCGCCCGTCGTGGCCGCGGCGCCCCCCCCGGCCCCGGAGCCCGAACCCGAGCCGGCGCCACCACCCGTGCCGCCGCGGTTGATCCTGAAGGGCGTCAACTTCGCTTCGGATAGCTGGGAACTCACCCCGGCCTCCCACGCGGTGCTGGACGAGGTGGCGGCGTCGCTGCTGGCGTGGCCCGAGGTGCGGGTGCGCATCGACGGGCACACCGACAGCACCAATACCGACGCGCACAACCAGGTGCTGTCGGAGAACCGCGCCAAGGCGGTCAAGGACTACCTGGTGTCCAAGGGGGTGGACCCCTCCCGCCTGGAGACCAAGGGGTGGGGGGAAAGCATGCCCATCGCCGACAACGCCACGGTGGAGGGGCGCGCCATCAACCGGCGCGTGGAGCTGGTGCGCCTGGACACGCCCCAGTAGTCGCTGCTCAGCGGCGGAGGACGGCCCCCGCCCGGCGGGGGCCGTTGCTGTTCTCGGGGCTCACCCTCCACCAGGGGTAGCGCTGGGGTCCACCAGTTCGACGAGCCCCCGCCGCACCAGGGCATCGACGATGACGGCAAAATGGAGCGCCTCCAGGGGGACGATCTGCTGGATCTGGCGGAGCGTCCAGCTCCCGTTGATGCGGGAGAGGACGTAGGCCACCTCCGGCTCCAGGGGCCGGTCCGCGGCGTCCGCCGCCGCGAGCCGGCGCGGCACCAGCGACCCGCCGATGCCGCGGCGGTTCACCGCGGTCTCCATGCGCTGGAGCAGTTCCTCCATGTGGTCGAAGGTGTCGCGATGGGTGGGGCGGCTCCGCAGGGGGCGGAGAAGATCCCACGCCCGCTTGAACTCGCCTTCGGTCACCAACTCCTCCGCCCGTTCCAGCACCAGCTCGTCCGACATCTCGGCGGGCCCGGCAGCAGCGGGGCGAACGGCCAGGAACCCCGCTTCCACGCCGCGCAGCACGATCTCGGCAACCCAAAAGGTGGGGAGATGGCAGGCGAGGCCGATCTCCTCCAGGTCCCGACTCCCGTCCACCGCGGCCAGCACCCGCTGTGCCTGGGCGTCGAGCCCGGGCGGCTCCAGGGACGACACGCGCCGGGGCACCACCTCGAGCCCCCCCAGACAACCCTCCACCTCGCGCCGGCGAATCCGGCGGCGGATCCCCTCGAGAATTAGCTCCGGCAGCGGCAGGCGCAGACCGCGAGGGTGGCTCGCCGGTAACACCCCGTCCTGGGTTCGCACCTCCAGCGGGGGCGTCTCGAAGAGGGCGCACACCACCTCCCTGGCCTGGGCGGTGAGGACCCGGTCCAGCTGCGCCGCGTCCACGGCGCCGCTGCGCTCCAGCACGACCCCCAGCGGCACGGCCGCCGCCTCCTGGCCAGCGAGACCCTGGCGGAGCTGCTCCTCGTCGATGAGCGAGGCGCCCACCAGAAACTGACCAAGCCACTCCGTGGGGTTCTCCGAGGCCACGCCCACGAGGGTCCCGCCCTCGAGGAACAGGCGGCGGCGGAAGCGCGGCTGCACCACCACCACCGTGCCCGTCCAGGCGGCGTCGGCAAGGGCGAGGAGCACCTCCTCGATGGGCGGGGCGGAAGACGGTCGTCTCGCCATGAGGCCTCACGCGGGGTGCTGGCAGTGTCTCACCCGTTCAGGCTAGCACGCGGCCGACTCCTTGGCGAAGCGGGCGGTCAAGGTGCCCAGCAGCTCCTTGTGGCGCCGATCGTCCGCCGCCAGGTTGCGCACCAGCGTTGCGAGCGGGCTGTCGCAGGCCCTGAGCAACCGGCTGTGCACCTGTTCCGCAGCCCCCTCCTCCAACCACATCGCGAACGCCACCGCTTCCTCTACGGTGGGGCTTGGGTGGGTCGCCCGGAACTCGTCCACCGCGGCAATGACCTCCGCCACCCCGCGCAGGTCGATCTCGGGCACCGCCACCGGCCCGCCGCCGTGCAGGATCACCCGCCGCTGGAAGGCAATGAGGTTGGCGTGAGTCTGCTCCTGCAGGCTCAGGCGGAAGAACACCCCCGAGGCCTGCCGGTCCGCGGCAAGGACCTCGGCCAACCACCGGTACAGCTCCGCCGCCCGCAACTCCAGCTGCTGCAGCGTATCGAGGATCTTCAAGATCGTCATGCCCAGTTCCTCCCGTCCCGGGCCGGCTCTCGCCGGCGCCACCCTCACCCTTCGCAACCCCGGTGCCGGCCGGGATAGGGACTACGAAAACCTTTTCTTATCAATGCTTTGGGCATCCTCGACGGACGCGAGGACAGCGACATGCCCTGTCCGGGGCCTGGACAGGGGTGCGGGGCAAATTGGCGATTGTGCCGTTACGACAAGGTTTCTTGCCGGTTCGCCACAGTGTCCGCTTCCCGCACAGGGCGCGCCACTCCGTGGCCGGGCACCCGCGCCGGGGAGGGCTCGGCCCTCCCGTCAGCCGCCGGCCCGGCGGAACTCCTCCAGGTAGGTGCCGAGCGCCTCACGGTCCAGGTAGCGCATGGCCACGGCAATGTCGCCGAAGTAGACGTGCTTGGTCTGCTGCAGCTCGAGGACCCTGGCGAGCTGCTCGGGGGTGAGGAACCCCAGCGACACCGCAATCTCGCCGAACAACCCCCCGCGCTCCCGTTGCACCTCCAGCACCGTGGCGATCTGCGAGAACTCCATGTATCCCAGAAGGTACGCAAGGGTGCCGAACCAGGGGTTGGTGCGTTGCTGGACAGTGAGGATCTCCTCGATGTCCGCGTCGGTGAGCACGCCCTTCTCCCGCAGGAACTCGCCGAACCGCATGATCGCCCTCCCGGATCGTCCAACGTCGCCCGGCCATTGTCGCCAAACCTCCGAGTCAAGGCAAGACGCGGGGTTGGCCGGGCGCCCCGGTGTTGCGATTCCGGACCCCCCGGGCGGCCCCGCCGCGCCCGGCCCGTGAAGACGCCTCGGGGCCCCGCCTTCGCCCCCCCGCCGCCCCCTTCGTCGCCTCTTTCGTGTCCGAAACCACGACACAACCAAGGGCTTGTACGACCTCTGCGGTGATGTCATAAGACCAATTTTTATAGTTATTTACATCAGTTTTCTCCGGCTGGTACGAGGCTCGCTCCTGGTCCCGGCGGGAGGACGGGACCATGTTGGGAGCCACCACGGGACGCACGAAGCTGGGACGACGGGCGGTGGGCTTCCTCCTCGCCGCCTTTGCGGGTTTGACGGCACGCAGCGGTCGTGCCTCGGTCGTCATCCCGCCGGAGAACCTGGGGGAGCTGGCCCGGCGCAGCGAACTGGTGGTGCTGGCCACGGCCGGGGAGCCCTGGAGCGAGTTCCGGGGCCAGGAGTTGGTGACCGTGACCCCTTTCGTGGTGGTGGAGACGGTGTCGGGCCTTGCAGCGCCCGGTGACGTACTGGAGGTGGAGGTGCCCGGCGGCGAGGGCGAGGACGGCACCGCCCTCGTCATCGAGGGTTCGCCCCGCTTCGCCACTGGTGGGCTCTACCTCCTCCCCCTCGCCCCGGCCCACGATGGCCGCTACCAGCCGCCCATGCTGGCCTACGGCATCCTCCAGCACGGCGACGGTCCGGACGGCGCGGTCCTCCGCCCGCTTCCCGAAGCAGGGGCGCTGTGGCTGCTGGAGCGCCCCGACGGCGCGCCGGTGGAGGCGGTCACCGTGTACCGGGAGCGGGCCCTGCTGAATCACTTGGCCGCCGTGGCTGGAGGCCGGCGGGCGTGGAACGCCGCGCAGGTACAAGCTGCAGACGCCGCCGGCCTCGCCCCGGACCAGGCGCCCCCGAGCGGCTGCGCGCTGCTCACCGCCAGCAACGGCAAGCCCATGCGCTGGAAGACGTTCGACTCCGGCAAGACGGTCCCGGTGGCGGCCACCCGCGGCGGCGATTCGACGCTGCCGGGCGGGGGGCTCGCCGAACTGCAGCAGGCCATTGCCGACTGGGACGGCATCCCCGCCACCTCCATCGCGCTGCGCTACCAGGGGGAGACGGACTACCGGCTGTCGTGCAGCAGCAGCTTCGACACGCCCAAAGCCAACGCCAACGTCGTGGTGTTTTCCGACCCGTGCAGGGATCTCACCGATCTTTCCGGCTGCGCCGGCACCGTCGCCTACGGCGGCGCTTGGGCCTCCGGCACCCACACCTGGGGCGGCACCTCCTTCAACACCATCGTCAGCCTCTACGTGGTGGTGAACAACGGCATCTCCTGCCTCTCCCCGGGGCTCCTTCGCTCGGTGCTGACCCACGAGCTGGGCCACGGCCTGGGGTTCGGCCACAGCGACGACCCCACTTCCGTGATGTACCGCTATTGCGGCAACCCCATCGGCGCCACCGACACAGGCTGCGCCCAGTACCTCTACTCGGCCATCGGCGACAAGGCACCCGCTGCCCCCACCGGGGTGGCCGCCAGCGACGGGACCTCCGCCCTGGGGGTGCAGGTGAGCTGGAACCCCGTGCCGGGGGCCGCCGCCTACACGGTGAGCCGCCGCGCCGCAACCGACGCCGGTGACACCTCGGAGTTCGGCCCACTCGCCGCCACCTCCTTCGATGACACCGAGGCGGTGCCCGGCCGGCGGTACCTCTACACGGTTCGGGCCCACAACGCTTTCGGCTCCTCGGCCCCCTCCGCCGCCGACGAGGGGTACCGCGCCGAGCCGCCCCGGAGCGTGGACCTCGTGGCGCCGGCCACTGCCCCCAGCGGGGCGGCGTACACGGTCACGTGGACCGAGGTGGCGGCAGCCGTGACCTACGAGGTGGAAGAGGCCAGCGAGCCCACCTTTGCCGCCCCGACCGTGCTCACAGTCAGCGGCACCACCGCCACTTTTACCCACACCGTGGACGCCCCGCAGACCTTCTTCTACCGGGTGCGGCCCCGCCTGGCCACCGCCGCCGCCGGGGCCGCGGCCCCCCCATCCAACGTGGCCGCCACCACGGTGATGCCGGCCGGTACGGTGACGGGCCGCGTGGCCGCGCGGCGTGTGGCCGGCGGCAACCCATGACCCAGCAGCGGGCCGGATCGGCCGGCCCGCGTCCCGTCCCCCGCGGCCTGCGTCCTTGCGGCGCAGGCCGCGGCCTTTTTCTCATGGCCATCTCGTTGCAGCGGCCGGTCCCCGGCGATCACCGGGAGGCGTCCCGCCCCAACCCGAGTTTTTCCAGCTTCTGATAGAGGGTGCTGCGGGAAATGCCGAGGCGTTGCGCGGTGAGCTTGACGTTGCCCCGACAATCCTTGAGGACCCTGCGGATGTGCGCCGCCTCCACCTCCTCCAGGGTAGCGATTCGCGAACCGGTGCGGCCGAGCCTCCCCTCGCGGATGTCGTCGGGGAGGTGCGCCGGCGTCAGGGTGTCGCCAGTGGCGAGGATCATGGCCCGCTCGATGACGTTGCGCAGCTCCCGCACGTTGCCGGGCCAGGAAAAGCGCAGCAGGCACTGGGCGGCGGCGTCGGAGATCCGCGTCACCCGGCGGCGCATCCGCGGGTTGAGCTCGGCGATGAAGGCGTAGGCCAGCTCCAGCACGTCCTCGCCCCGCTCCCGTAGGGGCGGCATCTCAATGCGGAAGACGTTGAGCCGGTAAAAGAGATCCCCGCGGAACCGTCCCTCCTCCACGGCCAGCCGCAGGTCGGCGTGAGTGGCGACGATGAAGCGCACGTCCACCTCCACCTCCCTGAGCCCCCCGACCCGGCGGAAGGACCGCTCCTCCAGCACCTTCAACAACTTGCTCTGGGAGGCGAGGTCGAGTTCCACCACCTCGTCCAGGAAGAGGGTGCCGCCGTGGGCCACCTCCAACAGGCCGGGCTTGCGGGTCTTGGCGTCGGTGAAGGCCCCCTTTTCGTACCCGAACAGTTCGGACTCCACCAGGGTGGGCGGCAGCGCCGCGCAGGACAGGTCCACGAACGGCCCGGCGGCCCGGAGGGAGTGCCGGTGAATGAGCCGGGCCACCACCCCCTTGCCGGTCCCCGACTCCCCCAGCAGCACCACCGAGGAGTCGGTGGGAGCCACCCGGGCGGCGAGCTCCCGCACCCGTTGCATCGCCTCGCTCGAACCGATGAGCTCGCGTTCGCCAATGACGCCGGGTTGCGTCTTGGCCTCCACCGCCTCCCGGTAGGTGTCCACGTGCCGCACCAGGCGGCGCTGGCGGATGGCCTTTTGCACGGTGAGGGTCAACGTCTCGCTATCCACCGGCTTGACGAGGAAGTTCTCCGCCCCCCGGCGCATGGCCTCGACGATGGTGGCGATGTCGTCGCGGCCGGTGAGCACCACCACGTTGGGGGCGTCGTCGAGAGCGGTGATGTCGTTGAGCAGTTCGAGCCCGTCCACGTCCGGCAGGCCCAGGTCGAGGATCACGACGTCCACGACCTGCTCCTCCAGCGACCGCAGAGCGGACGCCCCGTCGCCAACTGTGACGACGCGGTGCCCCGCGGCGGTCATGACCGCCTCCAGGGCCTCCCGCACCCCGGCCTCGTCGTCCACCACCAGCACCCGCCCCCCCTTGCCGTTGGGCTCCATGACCGTCACCTCCGCGACCCAATTCGCGCCGCTAGCCCGGCGCCTCCTGGGGCTTGTCGAACTTCACCCCGGCCCGCTCAAAGGCCGCCACCAGCGACGTCTTGTCCACGGCCTTGAGGTACGCCTCCCGGGGTTCCACAATCCCGCGCTTGACCAGATCCAGCAGCGAGGCGTTGAGCAGCAGGTTCCCCGCGGCCTGCTGGCTCTGCATGATGGACGGGATCTGGAAGGTCTTCCCCTCGCGGATGAGGTTGGCAATGGCGGTGGTGACCACCAGCACCTCGAAGGCGGCCACTCGCCCACCCCCCACCTTGCGGCACAGGGTCTGGGCAACCACCCCCTTGAGGGAGTCCGAGAGCATGGTGCGGATCTGGGCCTGCTGCTCGGCGGGGAACTGGTCGATGATCCGGTCCACGGTGGAGGGGGCGGTGGTGGTGTGCAGCGTGCCGAAGACCAGGTGACCGGTCTCGGCGGTCTCCAGGGCGATGGCGATGGTTTCCAGGTCGCGCATCTCCCCCACCAGGACGATGTCGGGGTCCTCCCGGAGGGCGGCGCGGAGGGCGCGCTTGAAGCTCTCGGTGTGGCTGCCCACCTCGCGCTGGTTGACGAGACACCGCTTGTTGGGGTGGACGAACTCGATGGGGTCCTCGATGGTGATGATGTGATCGGCGCGGTGCTCGTTGATGAAGTCCACGAGGGCCGCGAGGGTGGTGGACTTGCCGGAGCCGGTGGGCCCGGTGACCACCACCAGCCCCTTGGCGAGCCAGCAAAAATCCAGCACCTGCCGGGGCAGACCGAGCTGCTCCGGGGTCGGGATGCGGGTGGGGATCTGCCGGAACACGGCGCCGATCCCCATTCGGTCCATGAACACGTTGCAGCGGAAGCGGGCGACCCCCTCCACCTCGTAGGCAAAGTCGGTGTCGTGGCACCGCTCCCACTCCTCCCGGCTCCTGGCCGGGGCGATGGGCCACAGCAAATCGGCCACAGCAGCGGCGGAGACCGCTTCCTGCGCCATGGCCACCATCTCCCCGTCCAGCCGCAGCAGCGGCCGCTGCCCCGCCGAGAGGTGCAGGTCGGAGGCGCCGCGCTGGACCATGGCCACGAGGAGGGCGTCGATGGGGTGGCGGGAAGGGGACGTGGCGGCGGCCCCGCCCCCCCCGACGCCGGCGTCGGGCGGGCTCGCGGCCGGCGGCGGCGCCGCGGCAGCGGCCCGCACCCGCATGGCGGCCCCCTCCGGCGGGAAGGTCACCTCCACCTGGAAGCCGCGGTAGGTGAAGCGCACCGCCTGCCGGGCGGCGAGACGGTGCGAGGTGGCTTCGTCCGCCACCGACCTCGCGAGACTCACCACCTGGGGATCGCCAATGGCCGCCCGGGCCAGCGGGCGTGCCCCTGCAGGCGTCTGCAGGACCGGCACGTCCCCGGTGCGCAGCACCAGTTCGCCCGCCGGTTCCCCGGCCAACAGGTTCAGGATTTCGTCAAGGCTCGCCACGGTGCTCCTCGACCACCTCGACGGCGGTCACCTGCCGCAGGTTGATGAGGTAGAGGCCATCATCCCCCTGGAGATGGAGAAAGCCCTCGGCCCGGTTGATCACGTCCACCACCCGCTGCTCGCCGGGGGGGGTGAGGGCCCACACCTCCCCTTCGAGGGCGCTGCCGTCGGCAAAGCGACAGCGGATGACCGCCCGCGGCGCCCCCGCGCGCTGCTCCAGGTAGTGCCACTCCGCCGCCTCGGGTTCCTCCACCCGCACCCACGCCAAGCGATCCTTGCGCAGCAGGAGAAAACCGCGCCGTTCCAGGATGGCGGGGAGGAAAGGCTCGGCCCGGCTGAACAGGTCGTGCACCGTCTCCGCGCCCTGGTGGCGATCGGCGCAGGCGGAGAGAAAAACGCTCCCTGACTCCGGCTCGCCGACCGGCCAGGCCACGGTGACCCGGGCCCGCTGCTTGGGAACCTTGTACGCCTCCATGGCGCCCCCTCGTGGCCAACGTCATTATCGCACCGGCGGTCGCGGCAGCCCGGCTAGGGGGCGTGCCCTTCCCCCGCCCGGGCGGACAACACCTCGAACTCCGGCGCCAGCCTCTCGAACACCCGCACCAGGGCAGGGTCGAAGTGACGGCCGCTCTCGGCCACGATCATGCCGGCCACCACCGAGTGATCCAGCGCCCTGCGGTACGGCCGGTGGGAGCGCAGCGCCTCGTACACGTCGGCCACTGCCATGATGCGGGCGGAAAGCGGGATGGCCTCCCCCTCGAGTCCCCCCGGGTAGCCGCTCCCGTCCCATTTCTCGTGGTGCCGGAGCGCAATTTCCATCCCCATGCGGATGAGGGCGTTCTCCGGGTAGGTGCGGTGCACCGCGGCCAGCGTCTCGGCGCCAATGGTGGTGTGAGACTTGATGATCTCGAACTCCTCGGGGGTGAGGCGACCGGGTTTCAAGAGGATGGCGTCGGGGATGCCGACCTTGCCGATGTCGTGGAGGGGGCTGGCGTGGAAGATCGTTTCCACGAACCGGGCGTCCACCTCGCCGCCGCCGATCCCATCGGCCATGCACCCTTCGGCGAGCCGCTTGCAGTACACCCGCACCCGCTCGATGTGCCCGCCGGTCTCGTCGTCCCGGGACTCGGCCAGCTTGGCGAGGGCGACGATGGTGGCCAGTTGCGCCCGGGAAATCTCCGCCACCTGCTCCGCCACCAGCTCCTGCAGGCGCCGGTTGTGGTCGGCCAGGGCGCGCTGGAGCGAGTGCAGCTCGAGGTGCGTCTTGACCCGTGCCTCCACCTCCTCGAGCCAGAACGGCTTGGTGATGTAGTCCACCCCCCCGGCGGCAAAGGCGTCCAGCTTGGCGTCCGGCTCGTGCATCCCGCTCATGAAGAGCACCGGGACGTCGCGCAGCGCCTCGCTCGCCTTCATGGCCCGGCACACCTGGTACCCGTTCATGCCGGGCATCTGAATGTCGAGGAGCACCAGGTCCGGGGGGGCCTTGGCGGCGGCCTGCAGGGCCGTCTCCCCCCGGGTGAACGGCACCACGCGGTACCCCTTGAAGGTGAGGAGCTTGCTCAGGGCGTTGAGGTTGTCGATGGAGTCGTCCACCACCATGACGGTGTAGGTGTCGCTGCGCTGCGCCATCCCCCCTCCACCGCAAGGCCCGCTACCGAGGGACCGTGTCGCCCCCATCTTACGTCAGTTGCCCGGCAACAGCCGCTCGCCGTGCCGTTGACCGGGCAGCTATCATGGAATGGTCAGCAAGGGTTCGACGGGGGAAACGTGACCGGAGCAGCACGGCAGCGCGTCCCGGGGAGCCGAGAACGGCTTCGGGCAGCGTTCTCTTCGCCCGAGTGCGGCGGAGGTGGCAGATGAGGCCGACTTCCGGGTCGCACCCGCCCGTCCCCCACGGGCCGCGCCTGATCCGTTGGGCCATCACCCTCATCCTCGGCCTGCTTGCTGTGGGGCACCTCGCCTTCGTGGGTCTCTACCTGCCGGCCGAGCGACGGCAGCTCCACACCGCTTGGCAGGATCGCCTCGCCGCCATGGCCGACGATCGCGCCGCGGCCGTCGAAACGTGGGCGGCGGAACGGGTCGCCGACGCAACCCTGATGGCCGCCTTCCCCACGGTGGTGTACCTGGCCTCGGCCAGCACCGGCCCCCCGTTCCCGTTCCCGCAGGAACGCGGCGCCCCCGCCCACCTGGCCGACATCTTCGCCACCGCGGCGGCAACGGCGGGGTACCGGGGCGTGTACCTGGTGGACACCCACGGTCAGGTGCTGGCAGCCAGCACCGCCGCCCCGCCCCTGGAGCGAGAGTGCCAGGAGGTGGCCCGCCGGGCCATGGCGCGGGGGGAGGGCGTGGTGGACATCCACGCACACCAGGCGTCGCCCTTCGCGGTCGCCGCCGCGGCGCCGGTGCGCCAGGCCGGTGCGGCCGGCTCACCACGCCGCGTCGTGGGGGCGGTCGTCGTCTCGGTGGACCCCGAGCGGTGGCTCTTCCCCTTCCTGCGCAGCGAGCCGGCCCCCAGCCGCACCGGCGAGACGATCCTGGTGCGCCGCCACGGGCATCTCGTGCAGTTCATCTCCCCGCTGCGCCACCTCGATGTGCCACCGGCCGCGCTGACTCGACCGATTCGGGTCGTGGGCCCCGCCGCGGCGGCGCTTGCCGGTGTCGAGACGGTGGACGAATTCACCGACTACCGGGGCACGGCGGTGCTGGCCGCGACCCGCCGGATCCGCGGCACGCCCTGGGGCCTCGTCAGCAAGGTGGACCGTACCGAGATCATGGCCCCACTGACGGACAAGGCAGTCCTGGCGGCAGTCAGCGAGGTCGCCTTCACCCTGGCGGTCGCAGCCGCGGCCATGGCCTTTTTCCGGGTGCGCAGCGCCCAGTTCCAAGCGGCCCTCGCCCAGTCGCGGGCACAGTTCGCGGACCTCCTCGACCAGGTCACCGACGGCGTCTTCTTCGTGGGGCGGGACGGCCGCATCCGGACCGCCAACCGCCGGGCCGAGGAGATGTACGGCTACCCGCCAGGGGAACTCGTCGGCAAGAGCGTGCTTGTCGACCTGCGGCCGCCGGAGGCTCAGGGGGAGGCGCCGGCCCAGCTTGCCACTGGCCTGGAAGCCGGCGCCATCCGCTTCGAGACCTTGCACCGGCGCGCCGACGGCACGCGGTTCCCGGTGGAGGTGAACTCGCGGCGGGTACGGTGGGGCGATGAAGACGGCATGCTCTCGGTGGTCCGCGACATCAGCGAGCGGCGTGCCGCGGAGGAGGAACGCGAGCTGACGTTGACGGTGCTGCAGCTTGCCGCCTCCTGTCGCGACGCTGCCGATCTCGCCCGCAACGTGGTGACTCTGGTACGGGAGCACGCCGGCTGCGAGGCCGTGGGGTTGCGCCTGCAAGAGGGCGGCGACTTCCCGTTCCTCGCAGCGGAAGGGTTCCCGGAAGGTTTCGTGGGGTCCGAGAGTTGCCTTCGCGCCGTGTCTGCCGACGGCGCGCTGCTGGCGGATGAGGACGGGCGGCCGCTCCTCGACGGCCTGTGCGGCGCCGTCCTCACCGGCGGCCTGGACCCCGGCAGCGCGTGGAGCACGGCGCAGGGCAGTTTCTGGACAACCTCCTTCACGACGACCCTTGCGGAGATGGGCGAGGTCGAGCGCCGCATCGCGACCCGCGGCCGCTGCCGGGAAGACGGCTTCGAGACCGTGGCCCTCGTCCCCCTCCGGGCCGGGGGGCAGATCCTGGGGCTGCTGCACCTCGCCGATCGGCGGCCTGGGGTCCTCGACGGCGAGACTGTCGCCCGCTGGGAGCGACTCGCCGCCCATCTCGCCCTCGCCTTCTCGAAGCTGCGGGCCGAGGCCGCGCTCGCCAGCAACGAGGCGCGCTACCGCGAACTCGTGGAGCACACGTCGAGCTGCGTCGCCATTTACCGGGCCGTGGCGGAGGGGGCCGATTTCGAGATCGTCGCCTTCAACCGGGCAGCCGAGAAGGCCGAGGGCGTGGCCCGCGAGGCGGTGCTCGGACGCCGCGTCACGGAGGTGTTCCCGGGCGTTTCGGCGTTTGGCTTGCTGGACGTCTTTCGCGAGGTTTTCCGCACCGGTACCCCCGCCCGTCACCCCGTGGCGCTCTACGGCGACGAGCGGCACTCGGGCTGGCGGGACAACTACGTCTACAAGCTGCCCTCCGGCGAGGTGGTGGCCATCTACAACGACGTCACGGAGCGCGTCCTGGCGGAGCGGGCGCTGCGCGAGAGCGAGGAACGCTACCGCGAGCTCGTGGAGAACCTCAACGACGTCGTCTACCGGGTCAGGCGCGACGGGACCGTGGTCTTCGTGAACGCGGCCATCCGCCGCGTCCTGGGGTTCTCACCGGAGGAGCTCGTCGGCTCCCACTTCACCACTTATGTCCACCCCGACGACGCCGAGGCGATCCGCAGGGGGTTCGCCGCCATCATGGCCGGGGCTCAGATCCCCAACGAGTACCGTTTCATCCACAAGGACGGCTCGATCCGCTGGGTATGGGCCTCGAGCCGAATCTGGTACGAGAACGGCGAGGTTGCGGGGGTCCAGGGCATTCTCACGGACATCACCGAGCGCCGCGAGGCGGAGCAGCGGCTCGCCGCGCAGGTGGACGAGCTGCGCCGGTGGCAGGCCGTGACCCTCGGGCGGGAGGCACGCATCCTCGCCCTGAAGCTCGAGGTGAACGAGGCACTGGCCGCGGCTGGACTGCCACAGCGGTACACGACGGTGGCACCCTCGCCCCCCGCGCCAGGGGCGGAAGCAGACGGTCCCGGCGTGCCCTCGCCGCCCGACGGGGGCAGCCGCAATGGCCCGTGAGGGCAACATGCGCTACCAGCTCACGGATCTCGTGGACATCGCCCAACTCCAGGAGCTCACCGACGCCCTGTACGAGGCAACGGGGATCCCCTCTGCCATCATTGCCGCCGACGGCGAGATCCTCACCAGCTCGGGGTGGCAGCGCATCTGTACCGAGTTCCATCGCCGCCACCCGGAGATCGAACGGGCCTGCATCGAGAGCGACACCCGATTGCGCGACCGAACGGCCGCAGGCGACCCCTTCGTGGTGTACGAGTGCCCCATGGGCCTGGTCGACGCGTCCTCCCCCATCGTCATCGACGGCGAGCACGTGGCCAGCGTCTTCTCGGGCCAGGTGCTCGCGGCACCGCCGGACGCGGCCGTGGCGCAGCGCTTCCGCGACCAGGCTCGCGCCTTCGGCCTCGACGAGGAAGCGTACCTCGCGGCGTTCCGCGAGCTTCCCGTGGTGCCACCGGAGCAGTTCCGAGCGGCTCTGCGTTTTCTCGCCAGGCTGGCGGAACTCGTCGCCAGCCTCGGTCTTCTCCGCAAGCGCGAGCTGGCGGCGTCGCGGGCACTGCAGGAGAGCGCGGCGCGGCTCGCCGCCATCGTCGAGACGGTGCCCTCCGGCATCGCCATCGTTGCCGCCGACGGCCGCATCACCTTTGCCAACGCCGCCGCCGAGGCCATCCTCCGCCTCCAGCGGGACGAGATCACGGCGCGCACCTACAACGCCCCGGCGTGGCGCATCACCGCAGCCGATGGCGGGCCCTTCCCCGACGAGGACCTGCCGGTGGCTCGGGTGCTGCGAACCGGCGCACGGGTGGAGGATGTCGTCCACGCCATCGAGCACCCGGACGGTAGCCGGACCGTTCTTTCCATCAACGCCGCGCCGCTGCGTGACGAGCTGGGGAACATCAGCGCCGTCGTGGCTTCGTTTACCGACATCAGCGAACGAACGAGAGCCGAGCGCAAGGCCCGGGAGAGCGAGGCCGAACTGCGCCGGCTCCTCGAGCTGTCCGACCAGTCACGGCTGACCCTGCTGAGCATCGCCGAGGACCACCAGCGGACCGAGGCCGCGCTGCGCGAGAGCGAGGCGCGCTATCGCCTCATAGCGGACCACGCCAGCGACGTGATCTGGGTCCTGGAGCTGCCGGAGCTGCGCTTCTCCTACGTCAGCCCGTCGGTGGAGAGGCTGCGGGGCTTTACCCCGGAAGAAGTCATGGCGCAGCCGCTTGCTGCCGCACTGACGCCGGAGGATTACGGCTGGTTCCTGGACGAGCTGGCCCGCCACCTGGAAGCAGCCAGCGCGGGCAAGCTGTCCCAGCGCACCTTCGTGCGGGAACTCCGACAGCCGCGCAAGGACGGGAGTCTGGTGGCCACCGAGGTGGTCGTCACCGTCGTCACCGACGAGAACGACAAACCTGCGAGGCTCGTGGGCGTCACCCGGGACATCACCGCCCGCAAGGCGGCGGAGCGGGCGCTGCGCGAGAGCGAGCAGCGCTACATGACGCTGGCCGAGTCGGCGCCGGTGGGGATTTTCCGCACCGACCGAGAGGGGGCCACCACCTACGTCAACCCCCGCTGGTGCGAGATCGCCGGCATGGCGCGGGAGGAGGCGCTGGGGTGGGGGTGGCTGCGCGCCGTGCACCCAGACGACCGCGACGACCTGGCCGCCGGGTGGGCACAGGCCGTCAAGGAGGGGCGCGAGTCTCCTGCCGAGTACCGGCTTGTGCGGCCGGATGGTTCGGTGGCCTGGGTGCTGGGCCGGGCGGTGGCGGAGCGCGACAGCGACGGCGCCATCGTCGGCTGGGTGGGCACCACCACCGACATCACCGAACGCCGCCGGGCCGAGGAAGAGCTGCGAGCCGCCGAGGCGTTCCAGCGGGCGGTCATCGAAAGCTCGCCGCTGGCCATCCTCAGCCTTGCCGCCGACGGCACCGTCACCGGCTGGAACCCCGCGGCCGAGCGGCTCTTTGGCTGGCGCGCCGAGGAGGTCCTGGGCCGGCCGCTGCCCATCGTGGACGAGGGGCAGCAGGAGGAGTTCGCGGCCCTCAGGCAGCGGGTGCTGGCCGGCGAGGTGCTGGATGGGGTCGAACTGGCGCGCCGGACGAGGGACGGTCGGCTGCTGGACGTGCGCCTGTGGGCGGCGCCCGTCCCCGACCCCGGCGGCGCCACTGTGGGGATCATGGCCTCCATGGAGGACATCACCGAGCGCAAGGCCGCCGCCGCCGCCCTCGCCCGCCGCGCCGCCGAACTGAGCATGGTCCATCGGGTGGGGCAGCAACTCCGCGCCCTCATGGCGCCCCAGCAGCTTGCCGACGTCATGATCCGCACCATGGAGGAGCTGCTGAACTACCGGTTCGGGGCGGTGCTGCTCCTTGACGACGCCAGCGGTCGCCTCGTCCCCTTTGCCTTGAGCGACCAGGGGCGCGGCCCCGAGTTTGCGGCCCGCGACCGCGAGTACGTCACCAACGCCGAAATCGTCAAGGGCCGCGGGATCACCGGCTGGGTGGCGGCGACCGGCGAGAGCGTGCGGGTGGGGGACGTGCGCCGCGACCCTCGGTACATCCCGCTCCGGGAGGAGGTGCTGTCGGAGCTGTGCGTCCCGCTGCGGATCGGCGACACCGTGATCGGCGTCATCAACGTGGAATCCACCGAGCTCGACGCCTTCACCGCGGACGACCAGCGCCTGCTGGAGACCGTCGCCGACCAGTTTGCCGCGGCTGCCCACAACGCCCGCCTCTTCGCCCAGGTACGGGGGCTTGCGGCGCGACTCGTCGAGGTGGAGGAGCGGCAGCGCCAGGACATTGCCCGGGAACTCCACGACCGCGTCGGCCAGACCCTCACCGCCCTGGGTCTCAACCTCTCCGTGGTGGCCAGCGCCCTGCCGGAGGCCGCCCGGGAGACACTGGCCCCGGTGCTCCACGACGCCCAGGAGCTCGTGACCACTGCCGCCCGGGAGATCCGCGACGTGATGGCTGAACTCCGCCCCCCGGTGCTGGACGACTACGGCCTCGCCGCCGCCGTCCGCTTCGAGGCGGAGCGGGTGCGGCGCCGCGCCGGGCTGGAGATCACCGTTTCCGGGGACGACCTCGACCCGCGCCCCCCCGCCGCCGTGGAGACCACCCTGTTCCGTGCCGTGCAAGAGGCGCTCACCAACGTCGTGAAGCACGCCCGGGCCTCCCGCGTGGAGGTGACGGTGGCACGGGTGGACGGTGCCGTTAGGGTCGTGGTGGCCGACGACGGCGTCGGCTTCGACGCGACCCTCCCCCCGAGGCGAGGGGAGAGCGGCGGCTGGGGGATCCTCGGCATGCGGGAGCGGGTGGAGGCGGTGGGCGGCACCGTCTCGGTGGAGAGCACGAAGGGGAGCGGCACGCGGGTTATCATCGAGGTGGGAGAGGACAATGCCCGTCACGGTCCTGATCGCCGATGACCACGCCGTGGTCCGGGACGGTCTGCGGGCCATCCTGGAGGGGAGCGGGTTGGTCCGGGTGGTGGGGGTGGCGGGGAGCGGCCGGGAAGTCCTGGACCAGGCGCGGACCCTGCGCCCCCAGGTGGTCCTCATGGACATTGCCATGCCGGACCTCAACGGCATCGAGGCCACGGAGCGCCTGCGCCGCGCCTTGCCCGAGGTGCAGGTGGTGGTGCTGTCCATGCACGCCACCTCCGAGCACGTCTTCCGCGCCTTGGCCGCCGGTGCCCGCGGCTACCTGGTCAAGGAGTCGGCGGGCAGCGAGGTGGTGGCGGCGGTCCAGGCGGTGGCCGCGGGGCGGCGCTACCTCTCGCCGGGCATTGCGGAACAGGTGGTGAACGGCTACCTGCGGGGCGACGCCGCCCGACACGAAAGCCCGCTGGACCGGCTCTCCGAGCGGGAGCGGGACGTGGTGCAGCACGTGGTGGAGGGGAAGTCCTCCGCCGAGATCGCCCGCCTCCTCCACCTCTCCCCCAAGACCGTGGACACCTACCGCAGCCGGGCCATGGCCAAGCTGGGCGTGGAGGACCTCGCCGGCCTGGTCCGCTTCGCCCTGGAGCACGGTATCACCCCGCTGCGCTGAGTCCCCTGCGACGGTGGCGAACTCCCGGCCCCGCCCGTCGCTCATTCCCGACAGACGCCCCAGCGCCCCGGCCCCATCCTCACCCTAGACGAGCCGCCCGCACGGCGGGGGTTCGGAAGGGCGGGACGATGAGCAACACCGACGTTTTGATCGTAGACGACCACACCGCAGTGAGGCAGACGCTGCGGGCCTGGCTTTCGGCAGCGCTGCCCGAATGCGCCGTCTTCGAGGCGGCGGACGGCGAGGAGGCGCTGGGGTTCGTGCGCACCCACTCCCCCTGCGTGGTGCTCATGGACCTCAACCTGGGCGGGGCCTCCGGCCTGGACGCCACCCGTTCCATCAAGGCACTGTCCCCAACCACCCAGGTGGTCATCGTGAGTCTCACCGAGACCGACAATCACCGGGACGCCGCCACGGCGGCGGGGGCGGTGGGCTACGTGGCCAAGGAGCGCATGGGCTTCGAGCTGCTGCCGATCCTGGAGCGGCTGTTGCCGGCGCGGGCGCGGCGGCGCTCGCCCCTGGCCTGAGCGGCCCCTACAGGTCTGGTGATGCCGATCGTCAAGGATTCCCGACAGACTCGCCCAGCGTCCCCGGCGCAGAGTGAACACTGGAGCCGGGCCCGCGGCGAACCGCACCGGCCCCAGGAGCAGACACCGTGAGCGCCACCATCCTCATCGTCGACGATCACCCCGCCGTTCGCCGTTCGCTCCGTTCCTGGCTCGTCAAAGCGTTGCCGACCTACGAGTTCTCGGAGGCGGTCAACGGCGAGGAGGCGCTGGCGAGGCTCGGCGAGCAGCGGCCCGCCCTCGTGCTCATGGACATCAACCTCCCCGGCATGAGCGGCATCGAGGCCACCCGCCGGATCACGGCCACCGCGCCGGGGGTGCCGGTGGTCATCGTGAGCATGCACGACACCGAGGCGTACCGGCAGGACGCCGCCGCCGCCGGGGCCGCCGCCTTCGTGGCCAAGGAGCGCATGGGCTTCGAACTCTTGCCGCTGCTCCAGCGTCTGCTGCCCCCCACCGCACCACTGCGCTGACGCCCCGCTGTGAGATGGCGTGACGGCGGTGTACCATGCGAGAGGCGACCTCGGCTTCGGTGGGGATGTCTCGACCCGAGGGCGGAGGACTGACCGGTGGGCGATAGCATTCGCGTTCTCATCGTCGACGACGATGCCGGCGCGGCGGCACGGGTGGAGACGGCGCTGCGGGACAGCGGCCTCGATGTCGCCGTGCGCCAGGCGGCCACCGAGGACGCCCTGCTCGCCGCGCTCGAACCGCCCCCTGACGTGGTGGTGGCCGCAGCGCTACTGCCCAACCTCGACCCCATCACGGTGATGCGCCACCTCCTCGCGCGCGGTCTGGAGGCGCCGGTGGTGGTCGTGGCGGGCCGAGGGGCCGAGGACCTTGCCCTGGAGTGCCTGCGCTGCGGGGCCGCCGACTACGTCCGCGCCGACGACCTGGGGCGTCTCGGTCAGGCGGTGCGCCAGTCCGTGGAGAAGAGCTGGCTGCTGGCCGAGGCGCGGGCGGCGGAGGCGGCGGTCCGGGAAAGCCGCTCGTACTTTGCCACCATCTTCCAGAACGCGCCCGTCGCACTGGCCATCGTGGACGGCGACCGGCGCGTGCTGGCCGCCAACGCTGCCGCTGCGGCCATCGCCCGCAACGGGGGGCAGCCCCTGGAAGGTTCGGTGATCGGCGACGCGCTGCGTTGCCTCAACGCCCTGTCCGAGGCTGACGGGTGCGGATTTTCCCCGGCGTGCCCGGCGTGCCCGTTGCGGGCCGCGGTACTCGCCACGCTGGCGGACGGGCAGGCGAGGACCAGGGTGGAGTGCGTCATCCCGGTGGGTGCCGCCCCGCCCCTCACCCTCCTCGTCTCCACCGCGGCGTTGGATTCCCCCGCCGGGCGGCGGGTCATCGTGGCCATGGAGGACATCAGCGCCTGGCGAGCCACCGAGCGCCAGCTCGCCTCCATCAACCGCCTCCTCCTCACGGTGCGAGAGGTCCACCGCCTCGTCGCCCAGGAGCGCTCCCGCGAATGGCTGCTCGGCGAGACCTGCCACGCCCTGGCGACCCACGACGAGTTCTCTGCGGCGTGGGCGGGCCTCGTCAACCGACGCACCGGCGAGGTGGCGGCCGTGGCCGTCGCGGGGACCGACGCCGCCGTCTTCGAGGGGCTCGACATCCGCTGCGACGACGCCTCGGCCCGGCGTTGCCCCGTGGCCACGGCGGTGCGCGAGGCCCGCAGCGTCATCGTTGGCGACCTCGAGACTGCCGCGCCCAGCGCCGCTTTCGTCGAGGCCGTCCGGACCCATGGGGCGCGGTCGGCCATGGTGCTCCCCTTGAAGGTGGGAGGGGAGGTGGTGGCCGTCCTCGCCATCCTCTCCCACGACCCGGAAGCCTTCCAGGGCCAGGCCCTGGACGTGCTGGAGGGCTTGGCCGCTGACCTCTCGGTGGCCCTCGAGGCCACGGTGGAGCGGGAGCGGCGGCGCCGCATGGAGGCCGCCCTCGTCGAGAGCGAGCGCAACTACCGCGAGATCTTCGACTCGGTCAACGAGGCCATCTTCATCGACGACGCGGCCACCGGCCGGATCCTGGACGTCAACGCCACCATGCTGCGCATGTACGGCTTCGAGTCCAAGGAGGAGGTACTGAACGGCGACGTTGGCGATCTCTCGGCGGGCGAACCCCCCTTCGATCAGGCCACCGCCCGGGAGCTGGTGCGGCGGGCGGCGGAGGGGCAGCCGCAGACCTTCGAGTGGGTGGCCAAGAGGAAGAACGGCGAGACGTTCTGGGCGGAGGTGTCGCTGCGCGGCACGTCCATCGGCGGCCAGGGGCGCGTGCTGGCCGTGGTGCGGGACATCACCGACCGCAAGTCGGCGGAGCGGGCGCTGCGGGAGAGCGAGGCGCGCTTCCGGGGCCTGTTCCAGAACGCGCCGGTGGGGGTCTACCGCACCACCCCCGACGGCCACATCGTGGCCGCCAACCCGGCCCTGATCCGGATGTTGGGGTACACAAGCTTCGACGAGCTGGCGACCCGCAACCTGTCCTCCAACGGGTTCCCTGCCGACGGATCCCCCCGTGGCGAGTTCCAGGCGAGCATGCTCCGGGACGGGCGCGTGAGCGGTCTCGAGAGCGCCTGGCTCACCAAGGACGGCCGCACCATCTGGGTGCGGGAGCACGCCACGGCGGTGCGGGGCGAGCACGGCGAGATCGTGTTCTACGACGGCATCGTCGAGGACATCACCGAGCGCAAGGCCGCGGAGGACGCCGTGCGCGAGAGCGAGCAGCGCTACCGGGCGTTCTTCGAGGAGGACCTCACCGCCGACTACATCGCCCAGGCCGACGGCACCCTCCTCGACTGCAACCCGGCCTACCTGCGGTTGTTCGGCTTCGGCAGCCGCGCCGAGGCTCTCGCCACCCCCATCCACAGCCTCTTTGCCAACCCGGCCGACCGCGACCAGTTGCTGGAGATGCTGCGCAGCCAGCGCACGCTGGAACTCGTCCCCTTGAACCTGCGCCGCGTCGACGGCACGCCCCTCCACGCCCTCGCCAACATCGCCGGGCGCTTCGCCAGCGACGGGACGTTCCTTGGCACCAAGGGGTACCTCTTCGACATCACCGAGATGAAGCACCTGGAGGAGCAGCTCCGCCACGCCCAGAAGATGGAGGCGGTGGGGCGGCTCGCCGGCGGCGTGGCGCACGACTTCAACAACCTCCTCCAGGCGATGCTGAGCTACATCACCCTCCTCAAGGGGGTAGCGAACGACCCCACCCGGGTGGCGGCGGGGCTGGAGGAGCTGGAACGCTCGGTGCGACGCGGGGCCTCCCTCACCCGGCAGTTGCTGACCTTCTCCCGGCGGGGCCCGGTGGTGATGGAGACCTTCGACGTGGCCGATTTCCTCCGTCAGTCGGAGACCTTCTTCCGCCACCTCCTGCGGGAAAACATCGCCCTGGACCTCGCGGTGGCCGACGTGCCGCTCCCCATCGTCGGCGACCGGCGCCAGCTCGAGCAGGTCCTCATGAACCTCATCGTCAACGCCGCCGACGCCATGCCGGAGGGGGGCGCGCTGAGCATCCGCTGCGCCCCCACCCAGGGGGCGCAGGTGCTCCTGGAGGTGGCCGACACCGGCTGCGGGATGAGCCAGGAGGTGCGGGAACGGATCTTCGAGCCGTTCTTCACCACCAAGGGCGAGGGGGCGGGGACGGGGCTGGGGCTGGCGGTGGTGCACGGCATCGTCGGCCAGCACAACGGCCGCATCGAGGTGGAGAGCGAGCCGGGGCGGGGCACCACCTTCCGCATCTTCCTGCCCCGGGTTGGCTCGGGGGAGCAACCCACCGTGACGGAAAAGCCGGAGACCTCGCCCCTGCTCCTCGAGGGGCAGGGGGAGCGCATCCTCGTGGTGGAGGACGACGAGGTGGCCCGCGAGTCGCTCCGGGAGATCCTCGCCGCCTTCGGCTACACCGTGGAGACCGTCGGTTCCAGCGCCGCCGCCCTGGCCCTGCCGGCGGACGAGCCGTTCGCCTTGCTGCTCACCGACTATCTCCTCCCCGACGGCCGGGGGACGGGCATTGCCGCAGCGCTGCGCCAGCGCTGGCCCGAGCTGCGGGTGTTGCTCATGAGCGGCTACGCCGAGGATGCGGTGCTGCGCGACGATATCGAACGGGGCGCCGTGGCCTACCTGCAAAAACCCTTCGACATGGAGACGCTCGCCCGGGAGGTGAGGACGGCGCTGTCGCGGCCGTTGCGGTGAGTCTTCGACGGTTGTCGGGAACGGCCTCCCGGGCCCTTCCGCGCGCGAGAGTCCCGGTCCTCGTGGTGTGTCGACGCCTGCCGCCGGCTACGGGCGAGCCTTGGACACCTCGCCGCCGCCGCCGCCACCGACGATGCTGGTGCCGCCGCCAACGCCGCCCAGGATGACCAGGGGGAGGAGGGCGTTGCGCCCCTTGCTAGCGGCCAGCAGCGCCGCCCGCTCGCAGCAGCAGTCCTCAGGGCGCAGCTCGCCCCGGACGTTCATGCGCAGGACGATGCCCTCGCAGAGGAAGCCCAACACCCCGCCGCCGAACTGCGCCGCCAGCGTCTCGCCGACGATGAGGTTGCGGGCCACCGCCCGCTGCTCGTCGGTGAGGCTGACCGGGCAGGCGCGCACCACCGGCACCACCGCCGCCGGCGAGCGGGTCTCGCGCCCCTCGCCGTCCCGCACCCCCACCCGCAGATTGACCGCGGCGGTATCGGCGTCCGGCTTCGGCAGCACGGCCCAGAACCGGTCGTTGCCGGCCGGCCGCATCTCCACGAAGTAGAGTTCCGTGCGCCCCTCGCGCATGAAGTAGGCACGCACCGAGCTCCACCCCTCCGAGGGGGTGATGGTGGCCTCCACCAGGCCGTTCCCTTCGGCCGGGATGCAGGAGGGCGGCGCGAACTGGATGAGGGGGTACTCGGCCCACCCCGTGGTCGCGGCCAGCAGGACCACGAGCCCCGCCAGGATGGCCGATACACGTATACCCCTTCCACCTCCTGCGCCGCCGGGCGCACCGCCACGTGTCATCATCGCTGACACAATACGAGGAGAGCGACGCAATGTCAAGATGCGGGCCACACCAGTCGCGACCGGCGTCGCGAGCCGGCCCATCGCAGCGTACCGCCTGGCAGCAGCGTCGAGATCGCCTTGGCCTTCCATACCCACCGTCCCCCGGCGCGCTCTGGCGCCACCTACCGGAATGCAACGGTCGTGCCGTCTGCCTCATTTCCGGGCAGCTCGCGCCGTTGCGGGCTCCCCCGCCCCGCGCAGATTCGCCCCGGGGGTGCGGCCTGCCCGGATTCCGGCCATACGCTGACTCAAGACCAGCAACAGTTTGATTTTGCGAGCTTTGTCAGCCAGCAAACTGTGTTCGGGTAGCGGTCGCGGCGGACAGCAAGCTCCGCGAGCTACGGTTGCCTTCGGGCCGCCGCCGCTGCCGCGAGGGCCCGCACCTCGTCCCGCGCCGCCAGCGAGGCGGGGAGCGAGGCGGCGAGCCGCTCCGCCTCCTCCCAGCGCTCCAAGCGGATCAGGGCCAGGAGCAGCATCTTCGCGGCCTCCGGGTCGGTGTCGACCCCCACCGCGGCCAGCTCCTGGGCGGCGGCCGCCCACTTCCCCTGAGCCGCCAGCACCCGGCCGCGCAACCGGCGCGCTTGGACGTTGCCCGGCGCCAGGGTGAGGGCCGCGTCTGCCTGGGCCCACGCGGCGCCCACCCTCCCCTCCCCCAGCTCCAGCTCGGCGAGCGCGAGACGCCAGCGAATGTCGTCAGGTTCCTGGTGGACGCGCTTCTCCAGTTCCTTCCGACGCTTGGCAGGCGGCCACTGGGAGAGGATCTCGGCAGGAGCCGGCACCAGGCGCGAGAACACCGGGCTGGCGGCCAGGGTGGCCGGCGGCAGCAGCCGCACCGCCATGGCCTCGAAGGCGGCCCGGCTCTCGCCGGAGAGTGTGCCGCCGCTGTAGGCGGCAAAGCGCTCCTCCAGCTCGGCGATGCGCTGGAAGGTGGCCGCAAAGCCGGCCCGGTCGTTGGCACCGGCCTGGGCAAGGGCGAGCCGCGTCAGACCTTCCGTCAGCAGTTGCGGCTCCTCAAGCAGGCCGAAACAAGCAATGCGCAGGCGGCGAACGGCCTTCTCGTAGTCGCGCCGGTTGAAGTCCTCGGTGCCGCGGCGCAGGAGATCCTCGTAGAAGGGGTGCGCCGCCTGGGCGGTCACCGCCGCCGCCGCCAGTGCCGTGGCGGCAACTGTCAGCACCACGCCTCGTGGCCGGCCGCCGCCGCACCGTGCGATTCCCATCACCCTCCTCCGTCCAGCGGCTCGTCCATCGTCACCCGCCGGGGATTCTCGCACATCAGCCGGTGAGCCATCTCCTCCCCCCACCCCTCGGCCACGGCCCGGTACGTCGCCGACAGGCACGGCGGCCGACTCGTGGGGTCGTGGCCGTCGGAGGCCACGAAGTGGACGAGCCCTTCATCCAGCAGCCACTCGCAGCAGGCCGCCGCTCGCCGCCCCATCCCGCCGGTGATGCTGGCGCCGGTGAGCTGCAGCAGCGCCCCCTCCTCCACCAGCGCCGCCAGCAAACCCGGGGCCTCGGCCAGCCACGGGATCCGCTCCGGGTGGGCCACAATGGGCCGCCACCCGGACAGTGCCAGCTCCCGCACCACGTCCCGGGGTTGGGCGAGGAGCGGGAGGGCGGGGAACTCCAGCAGGAGGTAGCGCGAGCCGGCGAGGGACAGGAGGGAACGGCCGCTGGCGCGGTCCACCTCGTCCAGGAGTTGCGAGTCCACCCGAATTTCCGCCCCGAGCAGCAGCCTTGGCCGCCCGCCGCTCGCCGCTTCCAGCTCCTGCCGCGCCGCCTCCAGCGCCGCGGCGTCCTCGTTGCCCCACAGCTCGTGGCGCTGGTGGGGGGTGGTCACGGCCACCTGGATGCCGTCCGCGGCCGCCAGGGCGCACATGGCCACGGCCTCCGCGCCATCGGCCGGGCCGTCGTCAACTCCCGGCAGCAGGTGCACGTGGATGTCGATCATCGCTCGGCGCGGGCATCGTCCTCGCCGCTGTACGCGTACCCCGCGTAATAGCGGGAGGAACCGCCGTAGCGGCCGCTCGACACCCGGAAGCGGTTGAGGCAGGCGCCGAGGATCTTGATCTCCGAGAGCCGCAGCTTGTCGCGCCCGGCCACCGCGTCGTCCCGCACTGCGAGCCCTGCCCCCACGCACAGCACCACGCCGTCGGCCTGGGCACCCAGCACCGTGGAATCGGTGACCGGCAGCACCGGCGGCGAGTCCAGGACGATGTAGGCAAAGCGTGCTCGCGCCGCCTCCAGGAAGGTCCGCATGGCGTCGGAGGCCAGGAGTTCCGAGGGGTTCGGCGGGTGCGGCCCGGCCGGCGTCACGAACAGGTTGGGGACGCTGGTGGCCATGAAAACGTCGGCGGGCTCGGCGGTGCCGATGAGCACGTGCACGAGGCCGAGCCGGTTGGAAACGCGGAAGATCTCGTGCAGTCGGGGCTTGCGCAGGTCGCCATCGACCAGCAGCACGTCCCGGCCGAGCTGCGCCAACACCACCGCTAAGTTGCAGGCGGTGGCGGTCTTCCCCTCCCCCGCCACCGCCGAGGTCACCACCACCGTACGCAGGCCGCTGGGGGTGGAGAGCAGCAGCGCCGTCCGCAACGACCGGTACGCCTCGGACACCGAGAGCCGCGGCTGCGCGTGGGGAATTAGTTCGATGCTCACCGGCTCCGACTCGCCCCCGTCCCGGACGGTAGGCCGCCGCCGGCGCCGCGACTCGCCGTAGCCGTAGCCGTAGCCGTACCCCTTCTTGGCCCCCGCCACGTCGGGGATCACCGCCAGCACGGGGAGGGCGAGAATGCGGTCCAGGTCGTCCGGGCTCTTGATGGTGCGGTCGAGGTATTCGGCCAAAAACACCGCCCCGAGGCCCAACCCCAGCCCTAGCAGCAACCCCAGCGTGAGTGAGCGCCGCAGCGACGGGCGGTACGGCCCCCCGGGCACCAGCGCCCGGTCCACGACCATGACGTTGGAGTCCCGGGTCCCCTGGAGGCGCGACGCCACCTCGGTTTCCGACTGCTTGCGCAGCAGATCGTCCAGGAGCGCGCGGCGGGTGGAGACCTCCACCTTGAGGTTGTTGTACTCCACGGCGGCGGAGTTGAGCTGCATGGCCTCGGCCTTGAAGCGCGCCAGCTCGGCGGCGAGGGCCTGCTCGCGACGCAAGGCCGTCTGGTACTCGGCACGCGCCGATTCCAGGCTAGCGCTCACCGTCTCGTCCACCACGCTGGCCAGGTGCTGGCGGGCCCGCTCGATCTGCCCCTTGAGCTCCTGCATCGCCGGCCACTCGGGCTTGTAGGTCTGGAGCCGGGTGGCGTAGTCGCGCTCCATCTTCAGGAGCTCCTGGCGAAGCTGCGACACGAGGCCGCCGGACAGGGAGTCCGCCACCGTCTCCTTGGGGCCGCTGGTCAGCTCCTTGTAGCGGGACTCCTTGGAGATGCGCTCGGAAACCGCCTGGACGTAGTCGCGGTTCAGCGCCTCCAGGCGCTGCATGGTGACGTTGGAACCGGGGTCGAGGGCGACGATGTCGGTGCGGCGGGAGTACGCCTGGAGCTGCGCCTCCTTGTCCTGGATCTCCCCCTTCAACGTCTCGATCTGCGACGCCAGGAACGACGAGGCCTTGCCCACGGTGGCGTAGCGCGTCTCGATCCCCCAGTCGATGAACGCCTCCGCCACCCCGTTGGCCACCCGGGCCGCCAGCTCGGGGGTGGGCGCCCGATAGGACACCTCCACCAGACGGGTGTTGCGGATGGGGTTGACCTCGAGGCCGCCCAGCAGCTTCCCCGCCAGGGCGCCGAGCATCGCCTGGTCGTCGGCGGCGCTCACGGCCGGGGCCTTGCCGGCGGGGAGCGAGGCGCGGGCGGGGTTGAAGACAGGGTCCTCGGCAAGGCGCAGGTTCTTCACCACCCGCTCGGCGAGGCCGCGGCTCTGGAGCAGGCGGTACTGGGTGGGGTAGAACTCCATGTCCCACGGGTCCACCCGGAACAGGTTCTCCATGCTGGCGATCCCGGTCACCCGCCGCTCGATCTGGAGCGTGGTGGTGGCCCGGTACTCCTTGGGGGTCATGGCGTACTTGACGACGGACACGCCGAGAACGACGCCGCAGACGGCCACGAGAAGCCGGTAGCGACGCCGCACCACCGCAATCCACTGGGAGAGGTGGAACTCCTGCTCCGGTTCCAGCGGCAACGGCGGGCGATCGAAGGGAAGCTGGCCGGCCATCTCCTAGAGCACCGACTCCTTGACGATGAGGATGTCCCCCTCCTGCAGCGCCACGTCGCGGTCCTTGCCGGCGACGATGCGTTTGTAGTTGGCGACGATCTCGGTTTCCCGGCCGTCGGCCCCGCGTCGCTTGATGTGCACCTTGCTGGAGGCCCGCTCGGTGAGGCCGCCGGCCCGGGCGATGGCGGTGAGGACGGTGATCCGGTCCGAGTCCTTGAAGGCCAGAGCGCCGGGGTTTTTCACCTCGCCCAGGCAGAAGACCGTCACCTGCACCACCGGCGGCACGTTGATGACGTCGTTGGCGACGATGGGGACGTTGACGTCGGGATCGCCCCGGGCCAACAGGTCGGTGACGCTCACCGTCAGCTGGTCGGAAAGGCCATTTTCGGCGCGGCGCAACACGTAAACGACGTCGCCGTGGTTCTCCGCCAGGCCGCCGGCGAGCGCCAGCGCCTCCAGCAGCGTGAGACTGCCGGAAAAGGCGAGGTTGCCGGGCTGGCGAACCGCGCCCATGACGGCGATGGGCCGCGAGCGGAACTCCCGCACCTGGACGGTCACCGAGGCGCGCCGGACGTACTTGGTCTCCAGGAGCACCTTCAGACGCTCCGCCAGCTCCGTGTCGGTGAGGCCGCGCACCGGCACGTCGCCGATGAGCGGAAGGTTGATCGTCCCCTCGTCGGAAACGCGCCGATCGATGTTGAGTTCCGGAACCTCAAAGACGCGAATCTCCAGCAGGTCCTGCGGCCCGATGCGGTAACCGCCGCTGCCGGTCTGGGCGACGGCCACGCCCCCCAGCGTCAGCACCGCAAGGGCTGCGGCCCAGAAGCAGGAGAAGACCACCCTCAGTGGTTCGGTTCCCCCAGACGCCCTCACACGCCCCTCCGCATCACCACCATTGTGCGCGCACATTGCCGGAACGCAAGGAGAGCTGGACCCGAGTCACCGTGCGGCGTCCCTCCTCCCCGGCCCGCGCCTTGTACTCGGTTCGCGAGGCCCCCGCCGCCAGCGTCAGGGCCCGCCGCAGCTGCACCATCAGCGAGCCGCCAACGGTGGCAAGCTCTTCGGTGCGCCCCGCGGCGCCGGGGCGGTTCACGAACCGCTGCTCCCCCCCCTCCACGAAGAGGTTCGCGGTGCTCCGCCACCCGGCCCGACGCTCCAGCGCCAACCCGAGCCGGCGGTCGATGTAGTAGGGGCTCGCGTCCTGAAAGGAGAAGGCGAGGGAACGCCCGCCGTACGCCACCAGGCTCGTCCTGCCGCTGGGCGACCAGCGCAGCTGGGCCGAGCCCGCCGCCTTCTCGATGGGGACGAACTCGGAGCCAGCCTCCGGCTCCAGCGCGGGGCGAGCCACTCGCCCGGCAACCCTCCACGCCCCCCCCTCCCACTCCAGCTCCAGCACGGGGCCGCTACCGGTGGCGGAACGATCCCGGTCGGGACGGGGGAAGTCCACCGCCACCCGCTCCCACCCCACCCCCAGGGCGAACCCCTCTCGCCACCGCCAGCGCAGACCGCCGCCCAGGTGCGTCTCGTCCCGGTCAAGGGCCAGCAGCCGCTGTCCGGCCTCCCCGACCACGTCCTCCTGCCGGTACCGCCAGGCGGTGGACGAGGCCGAGGTGAAAAGGGCGAGACGACCGGCCAGCGGCGCCTCCACCCGGCCTCGAGCCTCGTCGCGCCGCACGTTGACCAGCTCCTCGACGGCGCTGGACAGGTACTCCTGGTGGCGGGCGCCGATGGCCGCCGCCTCCAGAGTGAAAGGACGGGAAAAGACAAACACCCCGACGCCGGTGCTCCAGTTGGTGACGGTGCGGGCCCGGTCGTTCTTCCACCAGGCATACTCCGGCACCGCATGGGCGGCAAAGTACACCGTCTTGCGCGGCGTCAGGTAAGCGTGGACACCGAGGGCGGCAGTGGCGGTGAGGTCGCTCCTTCGGTTCGTTGCCAGTACGGTGTCCCCCTTCACGTAGGTGACGTCCTTGATGGCGAAGAAAGGGGACCAGAGCATCGGACCCAGTCGGTAACGAGCCTCCGCCACCGCGGCTTCCAGCCGCTCCCGAGTGGGCACGGCCGAGGCGGCGAGACTGCCCGGGCCGGTGTACTGGCTGAACTGCGCGGCTGCGCCACGGGCCACGAGGAGGGCAAGCACCGCCGCGACGGTCGCGCCGCCTGCCCTACAATGCCGACGGATGACCGCCGCTTCGGACAGCCGCCGCGGCGCCCTGCTGGTGGCCGTGCTCCTCTCGGCCCTCCTCTTCTGGGTCCCGCTCCCCTTCGGCAGCGTCGTGGTCTGGAGCCACGCGGTGCTCCAGTGTGCCGCCTTCCTGCTGGTTGCCATCGCTGCCCTCGTCCTCCCCCGCGAGTCTTTGCCCCGCCGCGCCCTCGTACCGGCCGGCGCCGTGGCGGCCATTGCCGGCCTGGCGCTCCTCCAGTCCGCCCGCTGGCCGGGAGGTATTGTACGCGCCCTCTCCCCCGAGCACGCGCGGCTCCAGGAGCAGGCGGCGGCCGCCCTGACCGCCGCGGGCGGACCAGAGGCCGTTGCCACTGCCCTTTCCTTGGCCCCGGACGCCAGCCGTTCCGCCGCCCTCACCTGGCTTGCCGTGGCCGCCTGCGCGGGGGTGGCCGCGGCGGTGGGCCGCCACCGGCGGGAGCGACGCGTCCTGCTGGCCGGCCTGGTGGGTGCGGCGCTCCTCCAGGTGGGGCTCGGCACGGCGGCGCTTGCCACCCGCTCTGCCAGCATCTGGGGGGTGACGGTGGCGGGGGATGCGAGCCGTCTGCGCGGCACCTTTGTCAACGCCGACCACCTGGCTTACCTCCTGGAGGCCGCTCTCGCCATCGCCTTTGCCTGGGGCTGGTGGGCGACGGGCCGGGCTCGCTGGGAGGAGGCCCCGGAGCGCCGCATCCTCCTCGTGGCGCCCCCCGCCCTGCTCTGGGTGACGCTCTTCGTGGCGGTGGCGTTCACCGGGTCCCGGGCGGGGCTGGTGGCGGCCCTCACCGCCGCCCTTGCCCAGGGGCTCGCCGTCGCGGCTCAGCGCCGGCGGTGGCGCTTGGGCGTGTCGGGGCTGCTGGCTGGGGCCGTGGGGCTTGGGGCGGTCGCCGCCGTGTCCGTGCAGCAGGGGTTGGGCCGCTGGCTCGCCACCTCGCCGTACGAGCTGTCCTGGAACGATCGGACGGTGGTGTACGCGCTGTGCGTCCAGTTGTGGCAGCGATTCCCATTGCTGGGCAGCGGCCTCGCCACCTTTCGCGACGCCTTCCCCGCCGTGCAGCCGGCCGACCTCGCCGGGAGCTACTGGCACGCACACAACGACTGGGCCGAGCTGGTAGTCACCACCGGGGTGGCGGGGCTGGGCGTGGTGGCGGTGGCAGCGGTGATCACCGTGCGGGGGCTCGCCACCGCCCTGCGGGCCGGGCGCCGCTCCGAGGACCGTGCCGCAGCCCTCGCCGCCCTCGGCGTCGTTGCGTCCGTGGCCGTCCACTCGTGCCTGGACTTCGGCCTTTCCATGCCCGCCAACGCCGTCACCCTCGTGTCCATCCTGGCTGCGGCCCTGGCCGTCCCCGTCCCGCCCCCCACCGCCGCGCCCGCGGGGCAGGTGCGGGATCAGGGGCCTGCGGGGAGCTCGGCGTAGATCGCCGCCACCTCGCCCGGCGCCACCCTCCCCCCAGCCACCGTCTCCACCTGGAGGAGGTGAAGCCCGGCGGCGAGCGGACCACCCACCGCCACTGTGGCGCCGCTCACCACGGGACGCAGCAGGGCGAGCCGGCCATCCAGGAACAGTGCCAGCACCGACCCCTCGGGCGGCGCCTGGTCCACCGTGACCGTCAGGCCAGTCGCGACACCGCCCAGCAGCAGGTCCAGGCTCGCGACACCACCGCGCCACCGCCACTCGGTGGCCGGCCAGCGTCCGCGGGCGCAGCGGGCAAGACGGTCTTCCGCTTCGCGGAGCAACCGCTCGTCCCGGGCTGCCCGGGCCACCTCCAGCGCTACCCGGGCGAAGACGGGACCGTCCCGGAAGGCGCGGTGCACCTTGCCCAGCATCGCCACGGCCGCCCCGCCCTCACCCCTGGCGGCCAGCCAGCCCGCCTTGGCAAGGCCGTAGGGCGCCCAGGCTTCCACGTTGAGCGCCTCGCTGCGCCGCTCGTACACCTCGGCTAGGGACGGGTCCCCCGCCGCCAGGGCCGCCAACGCCGCGGTGGGTGCGTCGAGATCCCCTGCCGCCGTGGCAAGTCGCGCCACCGCCTGGGCCGGGAGTCGCTCCACCCCGCGAACCGTTCCCTCCAGCGCCCACGCTAGCCATCGCGATGCCGCCCGGCCGCTCCCTGGATCCACCGGCCCCGCCGGCGCGATCTCCAGGATCGCCGCCACCGCCGAGGCGAAAGCGGCGTCCGGCGGAACCGCCCGCACCAGCCGCCAGCAAAGGTCGCGCGCGCCGCCCGGGTCCCCGCCGGCCAGGCGAGCGCGGACCTCGGCCAGGCCCTGCCGGAGCTCGCGCTCCAGCGCCCGGTGGTGACGCTGGCGCGCCTCGCACCAGGCCGGCCAGTCGCGCAGGCGCCCGCACGCACCGGCCATGGTCTCCCAGGCTGATGCCGCATCGGGAATCGCCGCAAAGGCCGTGGCGGTATCGCCGGCAATGCGCAACCATGGCACCGCGAGGGCCGCCAGGGTGGGGGGATCCTCGAACGCCCGGCGCAGGATCGCCGCCTGAGGTGCCCGCGCCGATGTCTCCAGGAATGGCCACCGGGCCAGCGCCGCCACGGCCAACAACCGCAGCGGCTCGGGGTCCCCCGGCGCGAGCTCGAGGGCAAGGAGAAGCGGCACCTCCCAGGCCGTCGAGGGGGCCTCCGGCGTCTCCGGCGCCAACGCGCTGGAGAGGTGGATGGCGCCGCCCAGCAGCATGGCCGCCTCGCCAGAGGCCGGCCGGCGTGCCCATGCTGCCGCCGCCCGCAGCCGAACCTCCTCGAGCTTCTCGCCCTCCCGGGCGATCTCCCGGGCCGCCTCGGCCAACGGCAAGCGGGCCACCCGGCGGCGGTCCGTCACCTCGGCGAACAGCGCTCGCGCCAGGGCCAGGCTCGCCCGGACGGGGTCGGGCTCGCGCGCGATCTGCAGGGCCAGCTCCCCCTGCCGAGCCGGCAGACCGAAGAAGGCGACCCGAGCGTCCACCTCCGCCTTGCTAGCACGCCACCGCAGGTGGGCGTCGAGAGCAGCCACCGCAAGCCCCGTTGCCACCGCTGCCGCGCCCAGCCGGGGCAGCCACCACCCCGCGCGGCTCATGCCGCAACCCCCGCTCGGCAACGCCCGTCCATCCATGTCACTGTAGCGCAGGTGCCGCCGCGGGCAGGCCCCTGTATACTCGGTTGCGGCGCACGCGGCACAGCGGTGTTCGCCAAGCCCGGCCGGCGCGACCCGCCGCCGGGGCCATGGTGCGCACGGAAGGGGGCCTCGCGAAAGTGGCAGCGAGTGGCGACACCGAGGCGGGACGGGCGCCCAGCGGGATGGGGCGCTCCGCAGTGGTGCTTGCTGCAGCGACGGCGGGCATCGTGCTGGCGCCGTACCTCACCACGACCCTCGGGCATCGGCAGGCACTGGTGGCCCAGGCGGCGGCGATCCTCCTCTGCACCGCCGGCGCCGCGGCCGCTGCGCTGGGTTGCCCCGGCAGGCGGGGACGACTGTTCGCCGCGCCGCTGGCACTCCGCGCCGGGGTGGTCCTCTACGCCGCCACCGCCGCCCTCGCGGCTGCCGTGGGGGTGCTGCGGGGCAACGAGACGAGCCTAGTGGCCGGCCAGCTCCTGTCCATGGGGTTGCTGCCCCTGGGGTTCGTTGCCGCGGCGAGCCACCCTTCCCCGCGCCGCACCGCTGCCTTCGCCTGGGCGCTCTCGGCTGCGGCGGGGGTGGCGGCGCTCGTACACTTTGCCCACTGGGGGGTGACGCTGCGGCGCGGGCAGCAACTGCTGCGCCTCTACATGGGCAACAGCGTGTCCCTCGCCGGCGTGTCGTTACTGGCCTTTCTCCTCGCCCTGGGCCTTGCCGCTGGGAGCCGGGGAAGGGCGCGCCGGTGGGCGGCCGGGCTCGCGGGGCTCGTGGCCCTCTTCATTGTCGGCTCGGGTACCCGCTCTCTGTGGGTGGCCACGCTTCTGGGTCTGGCCCTCCTGGCCTGGCTGGCGAGAGCCTGGCGCTTTCTTGCCCACCCCAGGCGCTGGCGGGCCCTGGCGCTCGCCGTCGCCTGCCTGGCGGCCGCCGCCGCAGGCGTTGCCCTCTGGTGGCGTTGGCCGCGGGTCAACCTGCTCCCCGACGCCGACACGATGGCACCGCCGTTCTGGCGGTATCCGCGTGGTGCCGGTGTGGCCATCGTCGAGCTCCCTGGGGGCCCCCGCACCGCTGTCTGGTGGCAGGGCGAGAGACCGGACAGGCTGTTTGCACTCAGCCACCCCATCGGCCTGCCGGGCCGGCGTCTGTACCGGCTTCGAGGCCTTGTCCGCACCGACGGCACTGGGCTCGCCCGGCTGGGGGTGGCGGTGCTGCCAGGCCGCCGCCCCGTGTGCGCGTGGCACGTTCCCGTGCTGCCGGCAGGGTCGAGCTGGCGCGAGGTGCAGCTCTCCTTCGCGCTGGATGGGGACCACTCGGTCTACGTCGTGGCCGGCGCCAACGCCGGCGCTAGCGGCACCTTTTTCGTCACCGATCTTCGTTTGGAGGAACTGGGCGGCGCAAGCCTCGGCCCGGCGTCCCGCCAACTCGAGTATCTCGGGGGCCGACTGCGCACCACAGTGGACGTGGTCGAGAAGGGACCCGCAAAGGGGGACGAGAACGTGACCTTTCGTCTCTGGGAGAGCCTGGCGGTGTGGCAAGAGTTCACCACATCGTCGCCCGCCGCCATGCTGTTTGGCCACGGCCTCGGCGCGCGCTACCGTTTCGGGGTGTGGGGGTGGAGCGACACGGGCCAGCGAGTGTTCGTCGACCAGCCCAACTACATTCACAACTTCTACGCGTTCCTGCTGTTCAAGACCGGCGTCGTGGGCGCGGCGGCGGTGCTCGCCGCGCTCGGTTGCTGGCTCGCGGCGCTGCACCGAGCCGCGCGCACGGCCGCCGAGGCACTCCCCCGGCACCTGGCGCGGGCAGCCTGCGCGGCGCTTGCGGCGTACGCGGTATGGAGCCTGGTGTGCCCCGAAATCCTAGACTTCCGGGTGGCGCCGCTGTGGGGGTTCGTGCTCGGGACCCTGGCAGGCCCCTCTCGCGTCCCAGCGGAGGCAGGCAATGCCGGGTGCGGGGCGCGATCCGTCACATAGGCCCCACAAGCCAGACGTGTCGTCAGTTGAACCGCTTAGCCGGCCGGCGCTCTTGCGACTGAGGCCGAGCGGCCGTTGCGACGTCCTCCGCCGCGGCAGGCAGCGGGGTGTAGGACGGCACGAGCCGCCGCAGCACCGTCAGCACCTGCTCATCGTCCTCGGCGGCCGCGGCGCGCTCCAGTTCGTCGAGCTGCTCCATGAGATCCGCCGGTGGGGGAGGGTTCGAGGCCACGAGGATCCTTTCGCTCACCCTCCGGCTGCGTTCCTCCTCCTCGGTGAGGAGCTCCTCGGCCAGCTTCTCGCCGGGCCGCAAGCCAGTGAACACGATGGGAACATCCACGTCGGGTACCAGTCCGGCCATGGTGATGAGGTGGCGGGCCAGGTCGAGGATCTTGATCTGCTCGCCCATGTCGAGGATGCACAGCTCGCCGAAGTCGCCGTACGCGGCCTTGAGCACCAGCCCCACCGCCTCGGAAAGGGTCATGAAGTAGCGGCGCACCTCCGGATGGGTCACAGTCACCGGCCCGCCGGCAGCGATCTGTTCGAGAAACAACGGCACCACCGAACCGGCCGAGCCCAGCACGTTGCCGAACCGCACCGAGCAGAAACGAGTCCGCGAGCTTCGCGCAAAGGACTGGACCACCCGCTCGCCCAGGCGCTTGGACGCCCCCATCACGCTGGTGGGGCGGACCACCTTGTCGGTGGAGATGTAGACGAACCGCTCCACCCCTCGCGTCACCGCGGCGTTGGCCAGGTCCCGGGTGGCCAGAACGTTGTTCTTCACCGCCTCGCCGGGGCACGCTTCCAAGAGCGGGACGTGCTTGTGGGCGGCAGCGTGGAAGATGTCCTGAGGCCGCACCTCGTCCAGGATCGCTTCCATTCGCCCCTTGTCGCGGATGTCAGCCACCGCAACGACGGCCGCCACGGTGGGGAACTGTCGCTCCAGGCGCCGAGCCAGGAGGTACAACTCGTTCTCGTTGATGTCCACCATGACCAGGCGGCCCACCCCACAGCGGGCGAGCTGGGTGCAGATCTCGCTGCCGATGGAACCGCCGGCGCCGGTCACCAACACCCGCCGCCCGCGGACCACCCTGAACTCCGGAGTGGTGGAGAAGTCAACCTCCTCCCGGGACAGCACGTCCTCCGGACGTAGATCGGCAAGGGGGGGCGCCGCGGCGCGCTCTTTCAGGTACACGTACGACACCGGCAGGATCGTGAAACGCACCTTGAGCTCGGCGCAAATGGAGAGGATCTCCCGGATCCGCGCGGCCGGCAGCCTGGGAATGGCGATGAGTACCTTGCCCACCTCGTAGCGACGGATGATCTCGGGCAGATCGGCCACGCCCCCCAGCACCGGGTGGCCGTAGACGATGTTCCCCCACTTGCCGCGGTCGTCGTCCACGAACCCCACGATGCGGTAGTTGTGCTCGACGGAGCGCTGCAGGTCGCGCAGCAGCAGCTCCCCCGCGGCGCCGGCGCCGACGATGACCGTGCGTACCGCCCCGTTGCGGGACCAGCGCCGGTGCTCGGCCAGGTACAACCAGGCGAGTCGCGGCGAAAAGCGGACCAGCCCCATTACGGCCGTGGAGAGGAGCAATTCGAGAACCACCACCGACCGCGGCGGTATCCGCACCTCCACCAGAAAGAGAGCCAGCAGGAACAACCCGGTACCCAAAAGCCCCGCCGAAACGACTCGGGCCGCGTCGGTGAGGGAGGAGAAGCGGAACGACCAGCGGTGGAGCTTGAAAAGCACGTTGGCAGCGACCCGTGCCGCCACCAGGAACAGGAGGTAGGACGGCACCCCCGCCAGGTACTTGGGATCGATGGCTCCCTCGAACCGCAACAGGAGCGCCACCCACAACCCCGCCGCCGCTACCCCACCGTCGAGGGCCAGGAGCAGCCAGCTCCGCAGCGGCGAAATCCGCCGCGACAAGGCGTTCCTTCGGCGGCTGGGGGGGTCAGTCACGTCTCCCTCGCTCATGTCGCTGGAATTCTATCAGATGCACTGCCCGCATCCGTCACCGCTCCTCCCCCGCCCGAGCGCCCCACCCTCCGGAGCATCTTCCCCCATCGCCTCCGCCGGCACGGTGCGCTGCATCACCGCATCTACCGCTCCTCGATGCGAGATTGCCCCGGGGAAGAGAACGTGTACCGCCGCTTCGACTCCACATCGCATCGGCCACGAACCGTTGGCAACGCAGCACTGGCGCTGGCCTTTCTGATCGCAGCGCCGGTGGCCGGCCAGCCCCCTCTCAACCGTGTCATGGACACGTTGCGCCGGGAAGTACCGGCTGGCGTCTCGCTCGCACTTCGCAGCGTGGAACTGGACGGCGGCGAACTCGTCGATCTCGAACTGGAACGCTTCGAGGTGTTCGCCCCCGGCGCCGTGGTGGTCCACCGGGACGATGACGGGGAGCACCTCCTCCCGCCCCCCCGCGATCGCTACTTCCGCGGCACCGTCGCCGGACGAGCGGACAGCTTCGCCTTCCTCGCGGTGGGTCGCACCGCACGGGGGTTCATCGCAACCGATGACACCTGGTTTGCCATTGCCCCGCTGGGGGGTGCGTACGGCTCGGAGCAGGACGCTCCTTCCTTCGCGCGCCGGTTCGATCCCGATCTCGACCGACCACCGGACAGCGCCACCTGGAGCTGCGCCAACGACACCGTACTCCCACCACCGCCCTCCGCCCTACAGAGCCTGGCTGCTGCGCCTGTGGCGCCTGCATCGTCCACCGTTTACGCTGCGACCCTAGCTCTCGAGACCGACTACGAGCTGTACCAGAAGTTCGGCTCCACCGAGGCCCTTGTCACCTACGTGGCCGATCTCGTCGCCGCATCCTCCGCCATCTACCGGCGCGACGTGAAGACTGTCCTCCAGATCGGCACGCTCTACACCTACGCCACCGCCCAGGACCCCTGGTCGGCGACCACGATGGATGGCGCACTCTTCGAGCTGGGCGACTATTGGCACGCCAACCGTGCCGGCGTCTCCCGTTCCACCGTCCACCTGCTGAGCGGCAAACGCCTGGGGGGCGGCATTGCCTGGGTGGGCGTCATCTGCGACAGCGATTTTCCCTACGGCGGTCACTGGGGCGGCGGCTATGGCGTCAGTGCCAACCTCAACGGTGCGTTTTCCACGACCAACCCTTCCCTGTACTGGGACATCCTCTGCTTCTCCCACGAGCTCGGGCACAACTTCAACTCGGAGCACACCCACTGCTACAGGCCACCGGTGGACACCTGCTACAGCGGCGAATCCGGCTGTTACTCAGGACCTGTCTCGGTGCCCCCCGAGCAGGGCACCATCATGAGTTACTGCCACCTGCGCAGCGGCGGCTACAACAACATCAAGCTGTACTTTGGCGTGGTGGGTGAGCCCAGCGAGCCGGTCCTGAACGTGATTCGCTCCTACGTGGAGAGTCGCGCTACGTGCCTCGCCGCGGCGAGCGATGCTCCCACGCTCACGGCCGTCTCGCCCACCTCGGGCTCGACCAGCGGCCGCACCGTCGTCACCGTCACCGGGACGAACTTTGCGCCCGGGGCTGCCGTGGCGTTCGGGGGCAGCCAGGCAACCGACGTGGTGGTCGTGAGCCCCACGACCATCACGGCACGCACACCACCCCATGCCGCCGGGGCAGTCGACGTGGCGGTGACCAACCCCGACGGGCAGAGCGGCGCCCTTGCCAACGGCTTCACTTACACAGCGTGCGATACGGAGGTCAGCAACCGAACGATCACTGAAGCGGAAGAGATCACATCCCCCTGCGCCGTGGTAGCCGGTCCCAGCGTACGGGTCGCAGCAGGGGGCGGCGGCGTGCGGTTCCTCGCCGGCACCTTCATCGCCTTGCGCAATGGCTTCTCGGTGGCTACTGCCGCCCGCTTCGCCGCGGGGGTCACCGGCACACCGTGAGGATCGGGGCGCGGCCTTGACGAGAAGAACAGCGGTGCTTTAGATTGAACAACGATATCAGAGGAGGAAGACCATGAAAGCCTCTTGGACAAACACGGCGATCGTCGGGTTGGCAGTTGTGGCCGTCGTGGCAGTTCTGGCGCCAGGCTCCGCCGACGCCCAGGACGTGCTGTACGTGGTGAACGACAAGGTGGGGATAGGTACCGGCTCGCCGCTCAAGTTGTTCCACGTGAGCGGTGGTGACATTCTTCTCGATAACAACCGTTGGTTCCAAGTTCGCACCTCGACTGGCGGAATCGCTTCCATCTTCTGGTTGGACGGCTCGAACGACGTCAACTTTGCAGCGCCGACGGGCCGCTACTTCAACCTCCGGGAGGGCGGCACCATTCGGGTCACCATCTACCAGGGGCGGATGGGCATCGGGGTGATCACGCCAAGTCACCCCCTCCAGCTTGCGAGCGGCGCGTATTGTTCGGCCGGGGGGGTGTGGACCGACGCCTCCAGCAGGCAGTACAAGGACAACGTCCGCGAACTCACGACGGAAGAGGCCACCTCTACCTTGAGCGAGCTCGTGCCCGTCACCTTCAACTACAAGAACGACCCCGCTGACACCAGCGCCGGTTTCATCGCCGAGGACGTCCCCGAGCTCGTCGCCACCCCCGACCGGAAGGGCGTGGCCCCCATGGACATCGTGGCCGTCCTCACCAAGGTCGTGCAGGAGCAGCAGAAGACCATCCAGGAGCTCAAGGCCAAGGTGGACGCCCTCGAGCAGCGGCACTAGTCTCTTTCCGGCGTGGCGTTGGCGAGAACGGAGCGAGGCGGGCCGCAGCCCGCCTCGTCGTGTCTTTCCCAACGCCTGCTTACCGCGAACCGGCCACCCTCCTCACGATGGACGCGACCCGCTCGATGTCGTGGTCGGTGAGACTCGAGCCGCTGGGCAGGCACAGCCCCTCCTCAAACAACCGTGCCGCCACCGCCCCCCCCCTCGTGCGGCAGCCGGCAAAGACCGGCTGCAGGTGCATCGGTTTCCACACCGGTCGCGACTCGATGTCCTCGGCCTCCAGGGCCAGCCGCACGTCCTCCCGGCTCGCCCCGAAACGGGACGGCTCGATACGCACGCACGTGAGCCAGCGGGTGCATCGCCCGTAGGTGGCTTCCGGCATGAACGAAAGGCCGGGGAGGTCGCCGAGCAGAGCACGGTACCGCTCGAAGTTGCGCCGGCGCGCCGCCACCCGCTGCGGCAGGGCTGCGAGCTGTGCCCGCCCCACCGCCGCCAGCAGGTTCGACATCCGGTAGTTGTAGCCGATGGCGGAGTGCTCGTAGTGGGGCGCCGGATCGCGGGCCTGGGTGGCCAGGAAGCGAGCCCGCTGGATGAGTTCCGCCTCGGTGCCGACCAGCATGCCGCCGCCGGAGGTGGTGATGATCTTGTTACCGTTAAAGGAAAAGACGCCCAGGCGGCCGAACCGCCCCACCGGCTGCCCCCGGTAGGTAGCGCCGAGCGCCTCGGCGGCATCCTCGACGATGGGCACGCCGTACACCTCGCAGGCGGCACGGATCCGGTCGTAGTCGGCGCTTTGGCCGTACAGATCGACCACCACCACCGCCTTCGGCACCCGTCCGGCTGCCGCACACGACGCGAGTTCCGCGCCCAGCAGCTCCGGGTCCATGGTCCAGGTGGCCTCGTCGCAATCGATGAAGACCGGCCTTGCCCCTCGGTAGACGATGGGGTTGGCGCTGGCGGCAAAGGTGAGCGTGGAGCAGAGCACCTCGTCGCCGGGACCCACGCCGAGGACCTCGAGGGCCAGGTGCAGCGCCGCCGTTCCAGAGGCGAGGGCCGCCGCGTGGGCTACCCCCACCAGTTCGGCAAACTCCCGCTCGAAAGCATCCACGTGCGGCCCCAGCGGCGCGATCCAGTTGGACGCAAAGGCGTCCTGGACCAGCTCCAGCTCGCGCCCCGTCATGTGCGGCGGAGAGAGATAGATGCGGGCCATTCACCGCTCCCGGCGGAGCGGCCTTGCAGGGACACCGACGACCGTTGCCCCAGCTGGGACGTCACGCGTGACCACGGCACCCGCACCGACAACGGCGGCCGTCCCGAGACTCACGTACTGGAGGATCTGCGCCCCAGTGCCGATAAGAACCCCTTCCCCTACGGTGACGCCACCCGAAATGTTCACCGTCGGGTTCAGGACACTCCCGCGTCCAATGACCGCTTCGTGACCCAAAGTGCAGGCTAGGTTCACCACGGCAAACTCCTTCACGCTGACGTTCACGGTGGCGATTGTACCTGCGCAAATGAGTGTGCCTCGCGCGAAATTACATGATCCGGCATCGTACGCAACAGACGGATGGATGAGGGCCGGCCATTCAAGATACGGGAACGCGCTCGAGAGTTCCTCGGCCACCTTCAACCTGGCGCCGGGATTGCCGATACCGATGGCGAGAGCGTCGACATCGCCCCTGTGCGCCTCCAGCCAGCAGTAATCGCCGAGAAGCCCGTCGCGGCTGTCATGCGCACCCAGCTTGGCAAGGTCGCTCACCACGAACCCGACGAACTCGAACTTGGGTGCAACTGTATTGATCTCCGAGGCAAGCCACGCGACTTCACGGCCGAAGCCCCCCGCGCCAACTACGACAAGGCGCTGAACCGCGCTTCCCACGGCGTTACCTCCTTCCCGAGACCTCCTTGGTCTCCCCATGTGGCACGCCGGTCCCCAAAAACTGCGGCATGGTAGCGTGCCCCGGCTGCGAGACCCCCTCGCCCGTGAGCACCTTCCACACCGTCATCGCGAGGATCTTGACGTCCAGCCACGAACTCATGTGATCTACGTACCACACGTCAAGCTCGAACTTCTCCTCCCACGTGAGCGCGTTGCGGCCGTTCACCTGCGCCCATCCGGTGATCCCCGGCTTCACCTCGTGCCGGCGTGCTTGCTGCGGAGTGTACCGATCCAGGTACTCCATCAGCAGCGGCCGCGGGCCCACCAGACTCATTTCGCCCCTCAGCACATTGAACAGCTCGGGTAGCTCGTCCAGGCTCGTCCTCCGCAAGAAACTGCCAAAGCGCCTGAGCCGCTGATCGTCGGGGAGTAGCCGGCCGTCTTCGTCCCGCGCCTCAGTCATGGTGCGAAACTTGAGCAACGTGAAGGGCCGACCGCCCAGCCCCGGCCGCAACTGCCGGAACAGTAGCGGCCGGCCCAAGGCCAGCCGGACGGCGAGCGCCACTAGTGCGGCGAGCGGCAGCCATAAGGGCGCCAAACCTACGACAGCGGCTAGGTCCAGAACGCGCTTGCCCACCCGGCGGTAGAAACCCCCGACCACGATCAGCTACCGCTCGCCCCTGTGAGCACGGCATTGAACGCCCGCGCGTGCCCCGCACGGTCGAAGTGCTGTAGGCAATACCGGCGGGCCGCGTCTCCCATGGTGGAACGCAGCCCTGGGCCGTACGCAAGCTTCTCCACAGCCTCGGGGAACGCACCAACGTCACCCCAAGCTACGAAAACCCCACCTCCCGTCGGCCGGATAACTCCGCGAATCGCGCCCTCGATGGCCAACACCTTCACCTTCGGGCGCCGGACCGCCATGTCGAAGAGCTTCTTGGGGTATGTCCTCGTGGACATCCGGATTAGGAGGGGAGTGGGCAGGCAAATGGCGGCAGGTGCGGGTACTCGGCTCATCGAACACCACTGTGAATGGAGGCATCTTCGCGTACCCGTGTTGAAAGAAGCCCTAGCCCTAGGACATGTTCCACGTCGCCAGCACGAGAGTCTTGGTGTCCAGCCCAAAGCCTCCGCCATCCACCCACCACGCACCATGCTCGAACTTGTCCTCGCACCTGAGCGTTTCGTGCGGTTTACTCCGCCCATCTCGTGGTCCCCGGCCTCACCTCGTGCCGCCCTGCCTGCGCCGGAGCGTACGGATCGAGGTACTCCATCAGCAGCGGCCGTGGGCCAACGAGGCTGATGTCGCCGCGCAGGACGTTCCACAACGAGGGCAGTTCGTCCAGGCTCGTGAGCCGGAGCACCCGCCCCAGCGGCGTGATGCAATCCGCCTCGCCGAGATGGGGGTCGTCCGACGGCCGGGGTTCTCTCATGGTGCGGAACTTGACAATGGTGAAGGGCTCCCCGTGCCAGCCCAGGCGAGTCTGCCTGAAGAGAACCGGCCGCCCCATGGTCACACGCACCAGAAGACCGATGAGGACGACGAGAGGCGCCGCCACAACCCCCACGATCAGGACGGCACCCACATCGAAGAGGCGTTTGCCCCACCGCAACCAGGCGCTCATCGCCTCGCCAGCACCTCAATGTACAACTGCTCGTACCTGTCGAGCACCGACGTCGTGTCCATTCCCCGCCGTCGCAGCAGGCTCCGCCCCCGGCGTTCTCTCAGCCTGGTGGCGACTCGTGACCATGAAGCAAGAGCGGGCGGAGCCACCTCCTTGAGGCCCGGTGGACCTGCCAGAGACTCACTGAACCACCACCCTCGACAGGGAGCCATATCGCGGCAATGGCCGCCGCATTCAATGAGAAGCACCCGGGAGGAGTGGCGCGCGGTGCGACACGATCCACGAGCTATTCCCAGTCACCCCATTCTTCGCAGGGCGGCCCGGAGAAGTACTCCTTCCAATTCGTCGGTCAGGCGTTCCCGATCGAACCGTTCCACGGCCAGTCTGCGAGCTGCGGCCCCTGCCGCGGCCAACTTCGCCGGGTCGCTCACGAAATCCACCACTTGCCTGGCGGCTGTAGGGATGTCGTCTGGGGGCAGCACCAAGCCCGCGCCAGTACTGCGCAACAGATCCGCCAGCCACCCCCCGTGGTTGATCGCTACTGGCTTGCCAGCGGCCAGGGCGTCGAAGAACTTGTTAGCGGAATTGTCTTCCAAGACCCTCAGCGGAATAACAATTGACGTGCAAAGGTCGGCTGCGGCGAGCAGTTGAGGTACATCTTTCTTGGGGATGGGCGGCCAGATCCACAAGTTGCGATCGAGAACGCCACACAATCGCGCTCGACGTTCCAGGCTTTCCCGCTCAACGCCATCGCCCACCAGCAAAAAGGCCACTGCCCGCTGCATCTGCTGAACAGCTGCCGCAAGATCGACCATGTAGCCAAGGCCGTTGATTTTCCCAAACGCGCCGGTGTAAACCACCAATGGCCACGAGCGGGCCCACTCTGGCAATCGCTGCCTCACCGAACCGTCGGTAGGCACGTTACCAAAGAGTGCGAGATCGCAGCCGTTGGGGATGACCGTCACCCGCTCCTCGGCCACGCCCGCACGTATCACGCCCTCCTTCATGCCCGGGGACAAGGCAACGATCTCGTCAGCGTTTCGGTACGCAAAACGTTCCAACCGTCGCGCCAACCATATCGAGATGGGATTTCTCAGCGCCCCGACAGCGATGGGGATTTCGGGCCACAAGTCACGAACCTCAAATACCATCGGTGCCCGGAGACGTCGCTTCGCAACCACGCCAGGCAAGGCAATGGTTAGTGGAGTGCTGGTGGCGAACACGACGTCGGCGGGCAAACGGCTAGCTCGAAGCGAAGCAAGGGCAGCAAAGGTCGCGAACGCGCGGAGACGCCGGGCGTACTTCATCCGGTTGCTGTAAGGGACGTTGATGAGCGAGACTTTCAGCAAATCCGGGTCATCAATCCCCCAACTCTGGGGATTCACGTCTGTGGCTCGCACGTAGGCCGTCGAGGTAACGATGGTCACGCGGTGCCCTCGAGCGACAAGCCGCCTGGCAAATTCGAACGAGCGCGTGCCGCCGGCTCCCGAAGGTGCAACGAAATACTGGTGCAGGTAGAGAACCCTCAGCGCTTTCTTGCGCATGGCTAACCAAGCCTCCGTTGCATCCTGGCAATAACCGTGCGGTACACCTCTGCCGTCTTTCGCGCCGCTGCGCTCCACGAGAAATCCCGCAACAGTCGCTCCCGGCCGGCTCTACCAATGTGTTCCCGAGCTGGATCTTGCAAAGCGTGGATCAGCCGCTCGGCAAGTGCCTGCGGATCGCCCGGCGGTACGAGGTAGCCGTCAACCCCGTCCCGAATAACCTCTGGAATGCCTCCCACCGCGGTCGCCACCACCGGGCAGGATCTCGCCATCGCAGAAAGCACAGCCGCACTCTGTGAAGCGTGGAGATATGGGAAGACGGCAATGGCGGCCTGGTCCATCAGTGCCTCGAGCTCAACGTCTGGTACGAACTCGAACCGGAACGTGCAGCAGTCCTGAAGGCCAAGGTCCTTGGAGAGGCCCACCAGCTCCCGTGCGACACCCCCCAAGGGTCGGCCAACCACGAGCAGGCGCGCCTGAGGGAACCGCGAACGAACGATGGGCATGGCCCTCAGGAGAACCTCGACCCCCTTGTACGGCCGAATGACCCCGAACTGGAGCAAGAGAGGGGCGTCGGTCCTTAGCGTCTTCTCTTCCCTCGGCCGAGTGGAGTCCGACTGCACGTGCATCGGTCCCATCGGGACGACATGAACCTTGGAGGGATCGAGCGCAAACAGCTCGAGCACCTGGTCCCGGAGGACACGAGAGTGCACCAACACAGCATCGGCAACGGCGTACAGCTCAGACATGGTGTCGATGACAGCCTTGCTGGCCCCCTCGTGGGGGAGGGGGTTGTGTGCGGTGTACACGACGGGTTTGAGACCATTGCGCACCCTGGCGAGAAGCCTGACTTCGCGCTTGGTCACAGGGATCAAACAGAGCCATTGAACGTGTACGACGTCGTGGTGCTGGGCAAGCCCCGGGATTGATTGCAGGTCGAAAAAGTAGGCAACACCGCGCGCGACCCGCCGAGGCGCGCCGGATCGAAAGACCCTGTTGATGCGACGCAGCCACTTGGGCTCATAGAGCCTTCCACCGAGACGCCCGAAAGCACCCGCCTCCTCCGGTCGTTCCGCTGCCCATAGCCGGACGTTACAGCCTTCCGCCGCGAGAGCCTCAACCAGGGCAGCGTCGTACTGAGGCGTCTGCGCCAGACCATCAACCACCAGCGGCCGCAGTGCGCCCCCTCCCCGGCACATGAGCCCAGCCACACGATTACCCGAGTTTCACTGCTGCTTTCCCCGCTGTTCGTGTTCCCCGCCCGAAAGCGCCGCTATCATGTGTCGATCGATCTCTCCCACCTTTCCGCGGACCAACCACTTACAAGCCTCCCAGTGGGCAGCGGCGGCGTCCTTGGGGACCGGCAAGCGGAGAATGCGGGCCAGCGTACTGGCCGCGATCTTCAGTAACGAGCATGCAAAGAACAACGCTTTCAGGCGGACAACCGCGCCGCGACCGAGGTGTTTCCAGGCAAATAGCAGGTGCCCGTTGTACACGTTGATTCCGGTAAATCGACGGAGATTGGTCCAGGTGGAACCGCCTCGATGGTGAGCGACCACTTCAGGCGCGAACACCGCGCGATACCCCAGTGACCGCACTCGATAACACAGGTCAGCGGTATCGTCCGCCGACAAGAAGAAGCGCCCATCGAGCCCTTCGAGCCGACACCAGAGGTCCCGCCGCACGAAGATGCAGGCTCCGAGGATCCACCCAACGTCAACGACGCCACCCGTCGCGGCCAGACGCGCCGTTGCCCGTCGTCCAAGCCGGTCGGCGAGTCGCGACGGGAGAAGATGTCGCTGGATGAAGTACGACTCGCCCCATCTGTCTCGGCAACTGAACGTCACCGCGCCAGCGTCGTCGAGGAGCATCGGCCCCAGGCAACCAATTCCTTCGTCGCCCCCCATGATCTCCAGTGCGCGGTGCAGTGCCGGCTTTGTGATTCGCGCGTCCGGGTTGAGGAGAAGGAGGAGTCGCCCACGGGCGTACTGGGCAGCGAGGTTGCAAGCCTGAGCAAAGCCGGCGTTCTCCGAGTTTTGGATTACTGTCACGTCGATTTTGCCCGCGCAGAAACTGTCAAGCAAGGAGCCTGAACCGTCGGGGGAAGCGTTATCGACGATCACGACCTCGACACGTGGCCTGGCCTCGGCGCTCTCTAGAACGTTCAGCGCCTTGACGATATCTCGGAACGAGTTGTAGCTGACGATTATGATCGAAATATCGACCATATCAGCCCTAAGAAGCCGGTCCCGCCGCGCGTCCCCCTTGTTGCCGCGCCAGCGTCTGCAGGAGGAGCGCGGTAGCTACACCGAAGCCGAGACTGCCCCACCAGTCACCCCAGCGCATCGCGTTCATGAAGGTTGAGAGCGCCGCCGCGAGGAGAAGGTGAGCGGCGACGACGCCTCCCACAAGACTCCCGCGAAAAGCCGACCAGAGGCTTGCCGTCGACACGATCCCCAGGAACAGGGGGAAAAGAACAAGCCCGAAATTGCCGAAGTCGGCATGCACCTCACGGAGCATTGTTCCGACGTTCATCCGGTAGGGCATGTAGTAGGGCCGTTGGTATTTGGTGTCTATGGGCTCGACGTCGAGACCCAGCCGGTGCAAGCCATTCCGCAATGGCCCCAACGAGTTCTCACCCCATCTCGAAACCTCACCCCCTTCTTTGAGGTACTCGCTAAAAACAACCGGAGGACCAGCGACGTACAGATAAAATGATGCTAGCACTCGTGCGACTGACTCGGGCGCAGACTCACCTGCCCCCACGAGTTGGTATTCGTAGAAGTCCTCGCCACCAAGGTTGCGTGTTGCGCTAATAGCTCCGACCGTCGCGATCAGCACGCCCACCGCAAGTGCAAGCGGAGTTCGTCGTCGGTGGCCCCCAGATAGCCCCGGTGCGAGGCCATAACCAAACCCGAGGAGCAAGAAGCCGAGCACGATCGTCGTACGACCAGCGGTACTGAAAGCAAGCCCGGCCAGAGGGAGGAGGGGAAGCACGGCATGCCAAGGCCGTATGCGACCCCGTTTCAGGGCCCAGCCAGCGAGCCACGCTCCAGCGAGACTCGCTGCGGCCAGATACGGGATGCTCTCGGACGATAGTGAAAGCATCTTGATCCAATAGACCTCGCGTGACTTCGTGAAGAGCTCGCCTAGCGAATTCACCCACCGCCCCAGTTCTTTGAGCCGCGCCACGACCACCACCACGCCAAGCAAAGACAAGGTAAGGATTGCGCCTTGCACTATCGCGGGCGCCGGGTGTACCAGCCCTCCCCCGAACCGCCGCCCCCACCCACTGCGTCTCCCACCACTGCAGGCCTTAGCAATGCTGAAGAGCCACAACGACCCGAGCCAGTAAGAAAGAAGTGACACTACGATCCACCAACCGGCGGTAGCCGAGATCGCCTCGGTGGCAACGAACCTCGTCGTCTGGAGCGCAAAGGTTGCGGCCCACATGCCCCCGAACACCGTGAGGTGGTTGAGCCACCTGCCAAACATCACCTTCCCCGAAAGGGCAACGAATACTGCGACTGCCGTCACGCCTGCCACAACCAGGGTTGTCGAGCCGTCAGCCACGACTAACTTCCCGGCGACGCCACCGCCTCGCCAGTTGGTATCCAAACCACGCGACCACACCAAACGACATCGCGCCCGCAGCCAGCCCGAGCACCTCGCCGGCTCTTCCGGCCAGTGCTTCCATCCCACGTCCTACACAAAAACAAGCGACACCAATTGCACAGAATGTAACTATGCTTTCGCCAAATTCTACTCGAATCATCATCCTGCTGTGAAGATAAGCAAGCACCAAGCCTAGGTAGACAGCGTACGCGACCAATGTCGTGACTGCAGCGACTCTATATCCATAGCTCGGCACCAGCGCGATGTTGAGGGCCACGTTCACCACAGCGGCTGCCAGTCCTAGGGCGAGCAGCACTCCCGACCGCTCGGCGAGTTCCAGCGGCTTGTGAACGTAGAAGCCGAGATTCCAGATGAACACCCCCAAGAACACCAGTGGCACGATCGAGGCACCGGCACCGAAGTCTGGCCCCACGATTCGCCTGACGACGCGCTCCCCAAAGATCCAGACAAATCCACTCGCGAGTGCCCCGAAGAGTGACGCCCAGCGGAGTACCCTCGAGAGTCTCGCCCCGATCTCTTCGGAGGAAATGTCGGCGAGCGTCCGGATGAGATAAGGATGGACGGCCAACAAGAGCGGGCCAGACAGCAACTGGACTGATCCTGCAACCAAGTCGTAACTCGCGGTATAGAGACCAACCTCCGCGGACCCGCGTGCAAACTGAATGATATAGCGATCGGCGGCATAAAGTAACTGCGCCGCCACATACCACACGGCGAGAGGTACCCCATAGGCGGCAAACTTCTTGATGTGTAGGAAGCAGTCCGCCCACTTGACAGTTCCGCTGACTGCCGTTGAGAACCCGGCTATGCTCCACAGCCAACACAGAACCGCCGCGTTGGAAATAGCGAGCGCCCAGACGAGCGCCGCCTCACCCATCCGAAAAAACAGAACGAGAGCCACGCCGAGAGAAAAGCGGAGCAGTGCACCAACGATTCGTGCCACGGCATGTTCTCGTGCCAAAAAGAGAGCCTGCAAGATTGCCAGAATGGCACCTAAGAAGGCAGTCGAGGCTGTGGCAAGCGCTGCAGGGAGGAGAAGTGGACGCCACTGAAGACCGAGCGAGCCACGGAGCAGCGTAGCCGCCAAGAGTCCCGTCACAAGAATCCCCACGAAAGCGAAGACGGCAGCCACGATTGAGGTCTGCTTGAGCTTCAGGGCCAGGCGGGCGTCCTTGGCCGAAGGGAGGTACCGGAGAATAGCCTGCTGCAGCCATGCCGTGCCGATTCCCGCAAGGCCTGCCTGCACACTCAGGGCAATACTGGCACGGCCGAACGCGGCGGCGTCAAGCACTCTAGTGAAAAAAGCAGCCGACGCCACCGATACCAGGGCAGACACAGCGCCACCTAGGGCATATGCGCCGGTGAGTCCTGCAATCGATGGCGAAGTCTCCACATCGGGCAGAGAGACGACCTCATCACTCGTCACATGGCCGGATGACCCTTGACGGGGAGGCGGCGTCACCTGCGATTCATGCCCGGAGTACCTGCTGGCCGTCTGCGGGGAACACGTTGCGAGTATCAACGATCAAATCCACGTACTTCCGAAGCCTTTCGTAATCTACTGCGGTGTGGTCAGTGACTACCAGGGCAGCGTCCAGTTGCCGTAGGAACTGTGAACTCAGTCTTACCGATCTCAGCGGCGGGAGTTCTGGCCATGTATGGAGACGCGGGGCTGAGGGAACGTGAGGATCGTGGTAGAAGACCTTTGCCCCACGTTCCAAGAGCAACCGAATGATTTCAAATGCCGGGCTCTCCCTCGTATCATCAACATCCTTCTTGTAGGCAAGGCCAAGGACTAATATCCGGCTATCCTTCACGGCCTTACGACGCGTGTTGAGACCGTCCTGGAGCCTCTCGACCACATACTGCGGCATTCGGACGTTAATTTCTCCGGCGAGCTCTACGAACTTTGCCGACAGTCCAAATTCCCTAGCCTTCCAGGCAAGGTAGAACGGGTCCACGGGTATGCAGTGACCACCCCAACCTGGCCCAGGATTGAAGCGCATGAACCCGAAGGGCTTCGTCGCCGCGGCTTCCAACGCCTCCCAGACGTCAATTCCCATACCCTGGTAAATGACCTTCAGTTCGTTGACGAGCGCAATGTTCACCGCTCGAAAAACGTTCTCCATCAGCTTTGTAGCCTCTGCCACCCGCGCGGACGAGACCCGAACAATCCGCTGTACGACCTGGCCATAAAGCTCTTCGGCCAGGAGTGCCGACGTCTCGTCAACTCCTCCAATCACCTTAGGGATAGTCTCCGTAGTAAAGTTTTGGTTCCCGGGATCCTCCCGCTCGGGAGAAAAAGCCAAGAAGAAATCCCTCCCACATTGGCGGCTGCCGCCTTCGAGAATCTGGCGGAGGATCCCGTCGGTGGTGCCGGGATACGTGGTCGACTCCAGGACCACAAGCTGGCAGCGAGTCATCGCTGCTGAGATTCGCCGCGCCGACTCGACGACGAAACTCAGATCGGGGTCGCGCTGTGGGGTGAGAGGCGTTGACACGCAGATCAACACAGCGTCCATGTTGCTCAGCCGACCAAAATCCATCGTCGCCTCCAACCTCCCGTCGGCAACAGCCGAGGCAACTCGGCTGGCGCCCACATGCCGAAGGTAGGAGTCCCCCCGCGCTAGCATCCCCACCCTTGCAGGGTCCACTTCGAAACCCAGAACCGAGAATCCCTTCTCCGCGAAAGTGAGTGCCAAGGGCAGCCCAACATAGCCCATTCCAACAACGCCGACCTTTGCGGTGCGGTCTCTGAACCTGCTAACAAGCATCTTCGCGGCCTGACGAGTCATCTCTTGCCTCCCCATTCGCAGTGTCAGCGCCGAGGCTGAGACCCCAGCAGTAATGAGTCTTGGGTGCGGGAAAACGGGTCTTGGGTCTGGGAATGCAAGCAGACCCGCACTACCCCTCTACTTTGCTTCACCGGAAACATTCTAGGCCTCACGGAGTGCAGCGCTGGCCACTGCGAGGATCGCCACCAGAACTGAGACGAATCCTGCCGTGACGAGGGTCCGGCGGGATTCAGGCTCAGCACGTGTAACCGCGGCGGCGGCGAGGCGGACGTCTTCCACGTCCTGGCCGGCCTTGGCGAGGAGGGCCTGGTTGTAGCCCTTGGCGAGCTGGGCGAACAGTTCCCGATGCTGGTCGATGTCCCGGTCGAGCTGGGCAAGGCGCGTGTCGCGCTCGCGTTGGATGGCGTCGAGTTCCTGCTGGCGCTGCCGCTGCAGGGTGACGAGCCCGTTCTCGCGCTCCCCCTGCAGGGCCGCGAGGCCAGCCTCGCGCTCCTTGGCCAGGCGATCCACCGCGGCTGTGGCGCTGCCAACGGCCTCCTGCAGCTGTCTGAGCGTGGCGGCCAGCCCTGCGAGCTCCGCTTCCAGTTGCGCCGCCCGTGGGGTGAGGGCGTTGACCTCCGCCTCCACCCGCGCGGTACGGGAGGCGATCTCCGTGTAGATGGGGTTGATCTCCTGCGACGCCAGGCTCTTCCCCTCCAGCGACTGCCAGCCGGAGGCGCTCTTGCCTGGGCTCGCGACGCTCTGCCAGAGGGCGTCGTCGGTGATGGCCTTCTTGAGCGAGATGAACTGCGGCGTCTCGGCAAGCTGACGCCGGCTGGCGGCCAGCTCAAGCTCCTTCTGGGCAAGCTGGGACTGCACCCTGGCCTGCTCGTTCTGCAGGTCGGCAAACACCGCCTGCAACGAGGCCAGCTGCGCCTGCCGCGTCTGCAGCTCGTGCCGGCTCTTCTCCTCCTCCACCATCCTGGTCGTTTCTGCCTGGTAGCCCGCCAGGAGCGAGGCGGTCTCGCTGCGGTACGCGGTGATTCGGGCGTCCCAGGTAGTGGCGGCCTCGTCCAGCCGGCGCTGGAACTCGTTGGCCGCGGCGACTCGAGCGTCCTCCAGCGACGCCAGCCGCTGCCGGGCCTCCGGGAATTGTTGTTCGATGAACTGGACGGCCGTCGACGTGGTGCCGGCCACCAGCTCCCGAACTCGCTCGAGGAACACCTCGGCCCACACGTTGGCGATGCGCGCCGCGGCTTCGCCCGTGCGGGCTCGAACGATAGCCTGGAGCATGGGCGCCAGGGTGGTCTCCTCCGCTCGACGCGAGACGAAAATGCGGGTCTGGAGCTCCTTGCCCACGCGCAGCCGGTCGCTGGCATCCACCACACCCTCTCGTTCCAGCCGCCTCCTCGCCTCCGCCACCACGGCGTCGGACTCCAGGAGCTTCTGGTACGCCTGTACCGTGAGGGTGGACGGCTTGAGTTCCGACACCAGCGGGGGCGGCACCACCACCAGGGTGGCGGAGGCCTCCCAGGTCTGCGGCACGAAGAGAACTACCGCCACGGCGGTGAGGAGCCCGGCACCCAGGGCGGAGCCGAAGATGAGCGCCGCGTTGCGGCGGAAGAAGGCCACGATCTCGGGGAAGGTGATCTCCCCCTGCGGCACGGGCTCGCCAACGGATCGGTCGACACTCATGGAGCCTCCCGGGGACCCGGCCTTGGCGACGCAGGCTCCCGCCTCTGGTTTGTCGTACAAACCATGTCAGTGCTATACGTTGCGGCGCAGTCTCCTGGCGCCATCGTACCACCCCCGGGCTTGCCGTCCCTGCCCCTGACCACCAGCGACCCGAGGGTGGTGAGATTCTACTCGTCCCGCTCGTGCCCCGGAAATCGCCGCGCCGAGGCGCCCTCCGCACACTGTCGAGAGGTGGCGACCGAAGCCTTGCGCTCCGACGGGCGGTCCACTCACGCCCGCACGTTCAGGCGAGGCGGGGAACCCTAGCGGCGGCGCAGGAGGCGCAGGAGGTACTCGCCGTAACCGCTCTTCGCCAGGGGGGCGGCCAGCCGCTCGAGCTGGGCGTCGTCGATGAAGCCCATGCGCCAGGCCACCTCCTCCACACAGGCGATCTTCAGGCCCTGGCGGTGCTCCACCACGTGGACGAAGTTGGCCGCCTCCAGCAGCGACTCGTGAGTGCCGGTGTCGAGCCAGGCGGTACCTCGGCCCAGCACCTCCACCGCCAGCTGGCCGGCCTCCAGGTAGCGGCGGTTCACGTCGGTGATCTCCAGCTCGCCCCGGGCCGATCGCTCCAGACTCTTGGCGATGGCCACCACCTCGGCGTCGTAGAAGTACAGGCCGGTCACTGCAAAGTTCGAGCGCGGCTGGGCGGGCTTCTCCTCGAGGCTGACCGCGCGGCCGCTGGCGTCGAACTCCACCACCCCGTACCGCTCGGGGTCGCGCACCTGGTAGGCGAAGACCGTGGCCCCCCTCGTGCGCGAGGCCGCGGCCTGCAGTCGCTTGGCCAGGCCGTGGCCGTAGAAGATGTTGTCACCCAGGATGAGACACACGCCCGCACCGTCGATGAACGCCTCGCCGATCAGGAACGCCTCGGCAAGACCGCCGGGGTTGGGCTGCTCGGCGAAGGCAAAACGAACGCCCCACTGGCTGCCGTCCCCCAGCAGACGACGGAACTGGGGCAGGTCGCGGGGCGTGGAGATGACGAGGATGTCGCGAATGCCGGCCAACATGAGGGTGGAGAGGGGGTAGTAGACCATGGGCTTGTCGTAGACCGGCATGAGCTGCTTGGAAACGGCAATGGTGAGCGGGTACAGACGTGTCCCCTCGCCTCCGGCCAGAATGATCCCCTTCACGAACGCCCCCCCGCTCGTTGGAGCCCGAGTCGCTCCAGCCGGTACGCACCGCTCGTCACCCGCTCGCACCACCGGGGGTTGTCCAGGTACCACCGCACGGTGCGCCGCAACCCCTCCTCGAACGGCACCGCCGCCCGCCACCCCAGCTCCCGCTCGATCTTGGAGGGATCGATGGCGTAGCGGAGGTCGTGCCCGGGGCGATCCGCCACGAAGGTGATGAGGGATTCATGGCTTCCACCCCCGGGGCGCGGGCGCAGCTCGTCCAGCAACCGGCAGATGCGCCGCACCACCTCGAGGTTGGTGCGCTCCCCTCGCCCCCCCACTGCATAGGTTTCCCCAGGGGTGCCCCGCTCCAGGACGGTGAGGAGGGCCACCACGTGGTCCTCCACGTACAGCCAGTCGCGGACGTTCTCCCCCCGGCCGTAGACCGGCAAGGGCTCCCCGGCCAGCCCTTTCAGGATCATGAGAGGGATGAGCTTCTCCGGGAACTGGTACGGACCGTAATTGTTGGAGCAGTTGGTGAGCAGGACGGGCAGCCCGTAGGTGCGGTGCCAGGCCCGCACGAAATGGTCGGCGGCGGCCTTGCTGGCGGCGTAGGGCGAGCTGGGGTCGTAGGGGGTGGTCTCGCGGAAAACCCCCTCCGAGCCCAGCGAGCCGAACACCTCGTCGGTGGAGATGTGGAGGAAGCGGAAGTGCCGGCGCTCCGGCTCGGAGAGTGAGCGCCAGTAGGCAGTGACCTCCTCCAGCAGCGTGAAGGTGCCCACCACGTTGGTGGTGACGAAGGCCGCCGGCGCGTCGATGGAACGGTCCACGTGGGACTCCGCCGCCAGGTGCATGACTGCGTCGGGGCGGAACTCGCCGAGCAGCCGCCGCACCCCGGCCGCATCGCGGATATCTGTGCGGGAGAATCGGTACCGGGGGTTCCCCTCGACCTCCGCCAGGGAGTCCAGGTTGCCGGCGTAGGTGAGGGCGTCCACGTTGAGCACCCCGTGCGGGGTGCGGGCGATGAGGTGACGCACCAGGGCGGAGCCGATGAACCCGGCTCCACCGGTGACGAGGATCCGCCGCGCTGGCTGGTCGCTCACGTTCGTGCTCACCCCTCTCGCCCGGCCGGGTGGGATTCTAGCCGAGCCGCCGGTCCGCCCGGTTCACGGCAAGGTGCGGTGGGTGCCGTCACAGAACCCGCCGTTGGCGGAGTGTTTGCAGCCGCACCACGACACCCGACCGGGGGTGCTTATCTCCACCTTCACGGGCGCGAAGGCCGTGCCGCGGTGCGAGCCGTCGCAAAAGGGCTGGTTGGCCGACCGCCCGCAGGCGCACCACCAGTACGTCCCTGGCTGCATCTCGAGCGTGTAAGGGCGCTTCTGGGCAACGACCGGTTCCTCCGCCATACCTGACCTCCCGCTGCAAGGGTAGCAGCCCCGGCCCGCGGCCGGTCTCCGGGCTACCTGGAGGTGCTGCTTGCCGTGGGCGGCGAGGTCAGAAGTGGAGTTCGACCACGTCCCGGTCGCGCAGCACGAAATCCCGCGCCACCCGCTGACCGTCCAGCTTGCCGCCCCACACCCTGGCGAAGGCCAGGTGTTCCGCGGCTTCCCGGTGCACCTTTTCGGCCAGGTCCTGGGTGGTGGAGCCCTCCACCAGGACGAACGGCGCCGTGCGGTCGGCGGGCTTGCCCGGCGGTTTGGCGTACACCCGCACCAGCTTCAGGTGGTGCCACAGCGCCACCTTGAATACTTCCAGACCGGCCCGGGTGACGGTGGACACGGGCACCACCTGGTACGCGCCCCCGTACAGCTCCCCCAGCACCGAAACGTCCTCTTCCCGGGCCCGATCGCTCTTGGTGACCACCATAAGGGTTTCCAGGTAGGTGTCACGGGAGTCCGCGTCCTCGGGGAGCGCCCCCACCAAGTGGATGCGAACGGCAGCCAGGCGTTCCCGCACGAACTCCACGTCCTCCGGCAGGTTCGGCGAGGTGGGGTCGGCGAGGAGGAGGGCGGCGTCGGCGGCCTGCACCACGTTGGGCAACCACGGGTCCAGGTGTTCCGGCGCCACCGGCGGCAGGTCCACGAGCTGGATCTGCACGTCCTCGAAGGGCATCATGCCGGGCTGCGGGCGGGTGGTGGTGAAGGGGTACTCGGCAATGGCCGGCTCGGCGCGGGTGAGGGCGGCGAGCAGCGAGGACTTGCCGCAGTTGGGCGGCCCGAGCAGTACCACCTGGGCGGCCCCCTCGGGCTCCACCTTCACGGCGTGCCCGTGCTTGGCGGTGCGGCTCTCCTCCTCCTGTCGCAGCCGCGCCAGACGGCGCTTCAGGTCCGCCTGCATCTTCTCCGTCCCCTTGTGCTTGGGGATGGTGGCCAGCATCTCCTCCAGGGCCGCCCGCCGCTCGGCGGAGTTCTTGGCCGCCTTGAACTTGGCTTCCGCGGCACGGTACTGGGGCGTGAGGTTCGCCGGCATCGGGACGATTGTAGACTCTCGCGGTGCGACATCCGCCCGCCCGCGGGGGGCGCCGTGGCGCTATCGCGGTGCCGGTCGTGGCGACGGCCGGCGCCGTGGCCTACCTGGCGGTCGCCCTCTGGATGCCGGTGGCCTTCCCCGCCCTCTGCGCCCTCCTGGTGTGGGCTGCCGGCGCCGTGGCGCTGACCCGCCGGCCGTCCACTCGCCTCCGCGTTGCCGTCACGGTGGCCGGGGGGGTCGTGCTGGCCGTCGGTTTCGGCGCCCTCTGGCTGGCCGACGAGCCAGTGCGCGGGTTCGCGTGGCTCGTGGTGGGGGGGTTCGTGGCGCCGCTGCCCATCCTCCCGTGGCTCTACGCCGCCAGCTCCAGCCAGGGGGAGGAATGACGACCCTCCTCCTGCTGGCTGCCCTGGCCGTCGTCCTCGCCCTCTGGGGGCTGACCGCGGCTCGCACCCCCGCCGATTACTTTGCCGCTGGCCGGCGGGCGGGGGTCTGGCTGGTGGGGGTGGCGGGGACGGCGGCAGGGGTGTCGGCCTTCACCTTCGTGGGGGGACCCGGCCTCTTTGCCGTGGCGGGCGCCGGGTCGCTGTGGATGATCCTCTCGGCGCCGGTGACCGGGGCCCTGCAGTGCTGGGCGGTGGGGGAGCCCGTGGTGCGCCTGGCCCGCCGCCACGGGGTGGTCACGGTGCCCTCGCTGCTGCAGCTGCGGGCCGGGCTGCCCGCCCAGGGGGCGGCGGCGGTGGTCCTGGCGGTGGGCGCAGTGGCCTCCCTGGCGGTGCAGGCCAAGGCCGCCGCGGTGCTGGGGGAGGCCTTTCTGGGGGTGGGCGGTACCACCGCCGCCGTGGCGGTGCTGGCCGCCACCGCCGCCTACACAGCGGCGGGCGGGATGCGGGCCGGGCTCGTCGCTGACGCCGTGCAGGGCGCCGTCATGGCGGCAGTGGCCCTAGTGGTGGCGGTGGCCGCCGTGGCCGCTGCCGGGGGACCGGGGGAGGCCGTCCGGACGCTGGCGGCCGCCCGGCCGCAGCTGCTGGGGGCCTTCGGCCCGATCCCACCGGCACAGGCGTACGCCTGGTACCTGCTCTTCTGCCTCGGGACGCTGGCCCAGCCGCACTACCTGCAGAAGTTCCTCTTCCTCCGTGATGAGCGCCAACTCCGCCTGCTCCCGGCGGTGCTCACCGGCGCCCTGGCCGCCACCCTCACCGTCTGGCTCGGCGTGGGCCTGGGGGGCGCGGCCCTGGTGGCCCGCGGCGCCGTGACCATCGCCTTCGCCGACGAGCTGGCCCCCGTTGTCGTGGCGCACCTCGGCCCGTGGGCTGTGGCGCTGGCAGGAGTGGCGGCTCTGGCGGCCCTCATGTCCACCTCGGCCTCCTTCCTGAACCTGGCCGCTGCGGCCCTCACCCGCGACCTCCCCGCCGCCCTCCGGCGCCCGCCGCTGCCGCTCTGGACCGCCGGGCTTGCCACGCTGGTCATTGCGGCCACCGCCACCGCCGTGGCGCTGGCGAGCCAGCGGGCCGTGGCCATGCTGGGGCTCATCGGCTGGGGGTTCTTCACCGCAGCCCTCCTCCCCGCCCTGGTGGTGGGCCTCGCGTGGGAGGGGGCCCGCCCCGCGCCCACCGTGGTGGCCATGGTCGCCGGGGGGCTCGTGGATCTCCTCCTGGAAACCCTGCGCCCCTCGCTCCCCCCCGGGTTCGAGCCGGGGCTGGCCGGGGCGGCGGTCGGGACGGTGGTTCTGGTGGCCGGTTCGTGCCTGCGGCGGTCGGGGGACGTGGCGGTGGCGGAGGCTCCGTGAGGCAGCAGCGCTGGGGCGCCGACGAGGTGAGCTGGCTCCTCGCCCGTCTTGGCGAGGTGCGCGACGCGGCTCGCCCCACCACGCTCACCGAGGTGGAGCGCGCCCGCGATCCCTTCCGGCTCCTCGTCGCCTGCGTCATCTCCCTGCGCACCAAAGACCACGTGACCGCCGCGGCGGCGGCCCGCCTGTTTGCCGTTGCCGCCACGCCGGAGCAGCTGGCCTCCCTCGACGAGGCGCGGATTGCCGAGCTGATCTACCCCGCGGGCTTCTACCGCACCAAGGCGCGGCAGATCCGCGCCATCAGCCGCGCCATCGTCGCGAGCCACGGCGGCCGCGTCCCGGCGGAGCGGCAGGCCCTCCTCGCCCTGCCGGGGGTCGGCCGCAAGACCGCCAATTTGGTCCTGGGTCTTGGCTTCGGGATTCCCGCCATTTGCGTGGACACCCACGTGCACCGAATCGCGAACCGCCTCGGTCTCGTGACCACGCGCACCCCCGAGGCCACTGAGGCGGCCCTCGAGGCCGTGCTCCCGAAGCGGCACTGGATCGCCATCAACGACCTCCTGGTGACCTTCGGCCAGCGCATCTGTCACCCCACCTCGCCGCGCTGCTCCGCCTGCCCGCTGCGCCCCCGTTGCCCGCGCCGGGGCGTCCAGCGCTGCCGCTGACCACCACGCCGGTTCGTGCCAAGGACAAACGAAGGGCGGCAAACCGAGCAACATCGGCTATCCTGGATACGGGGGTTCCATGGACCGCATCCTCATCGTCGAGGATTCGTCCGTGATTGCGTCGCTCCTCGCCAGGTGGCTGCGCCAGGCGGGCTACGACCCAGAGGTGGCCCCTGACGCCGCCACCGCCGTGGCCGCCATCCAGCGTCACCCCCCGGCGCTCATCCTCCTCGATCTCATCCTCCCCGACCGCAACGGCATCGATCTCTGCCGGGACCTCAAGGGCCGGGAGGAGACCGCCCGCACCCCGGTCATCGTCCTCACCGCCGCGGGCAGCTCCGCCAACCGCATCCGCTGTCTCGAGCTGGGAGCCGACGATTTTCTCACCAAGCCGGTGGTCCACGAGGAACTGGTTGCCCGGGTGCGCTCCCTCGTCCGCGCCAAGAAGCTCTCGGACCGACTGTTGCTCTCGTTCATGGAACTGGACAAGCTGGGGACCTTCGCCGAGACCCTCACGAGCCAGAGCATCGCCGACTGGAGCGCCTTCGAGGTGGCCAACACCATGGCCCGCCACCTCCTGGGGCCAACCCCCGACGCCGAGCACCACCCCCGCCTTGCCTGGGCGGGGCAGGTGGTTCGCCAGCGCGTCTTCGGCTCCATCTGGTACTACCAGGCCGGCCTCTGGGTCCAGGAGGCGATGACCGTGCCCACCCAACGGCTGGCGGAACTCCTGCACCCGTTTGCCCAGGGCGCCGGTCAGTACGTGTGCAAGGGCCAGGTGCCGGCGCAGCTCGCCGATCTCCTCCACTTCCCCAGCACGCTCCCCCACGAGAACCTCGTCGCCCTGTGGCGCGGCGCCAATGTGGTGATCACCGCGGCGTACCCCTGGGAGGTGGGCGCCTACGAGTTGCCGCTGCTGCGGGCGGTGATGCGTCACTGGGCGGTGTTCGAGCGGTTGCGCTACGAAGCGCGCCTGGCAGAACAGGCCTTCTTCGCCACCATGGAGGCCTTGGCGCTGGCCGCCGAGTTTCACGACGCCGACACGGCCCGCCACGTGCGGCGGGTCGGGGAGTACTCGGCTATCGTTGCCCGGGCTCTCGGCCACCCCCCCTCATTCGTGAAGTGGCTCTCCCGCTCCGCCCCCATGCACGACGTGGGGAAGATTGCCGTGCCGGTCGCACTCCTCCGCAAGCCGGCCGCGCTCACCGGCGAGGAGCTGTCCGTGGTCCGGCAGCACACGGTGCACGGCGCCAGGCTGCTGGGGAACCTGGAGCCGCTGGCTCTGGCCCGGGCCATCGCCCGCCACCACCACGAGAACTTCGACGGGTCCGGTTATCCGGACGGGCTCCGCGGTGCCGAGATTGCCGTGGAGGCACGGATCGTGAGAATCGCCGACGTCTACGACGCCCTCCGCAGCGTTCGCCCCTACAAGCCGGCCCGCTCGCACGAGGAGTCCATCCGGGTGATGCGCCAGGGGGACGAGCGGGTGACCCCCCAGCACCTCGACCCCATGGCCTTCGAGGCGTTCCTCGACCACCACGCCGCCATGGCCGAGGTGTGGGAGCGCTCCCAGGAGCGGCCCGACGACGAGGTCGGGGGCAGCGGCGGACCCGCCTCCGCCGGGCCCGAAGGCACCCCTTGAAACGCTCGCGGGGGCGCGCTGGGAGACGCTACGTGATGCCGTAACGTTTCATCTTCCGCCACAGGGTGGCACGGGAGATGCCCAACTCCCGCGCCGCATCGCCCCGCCGGCCGCCGTGGGCGACGAGAGCGTCGCGGATGGCTTGCGCCTCCGCCTCCTCCAGGGGCGGCAGCGCCAGGGGGCGGGGCTGCGCCGGCGGGGCGTGGGTGCCGCCAGCGATGTGGGGAGGGAGGTCTCCCACTTCGATGATGTCGCCGCCGCAGACGACGAAGGCGTGCTCGATGGCGTTCTCGAGTTCGCGGACGTTACCGGGGAAGGGGTGAGCGAGCAGGCGGTTCATGGCAGCCGTGGACACCCCTTGGATGCGGCGCCCCTGCAAGGCGTTGAAGCGGGCCACGAAGTGGTGGACGAGGAGTGGGATGTCCCCGGTGCGCGCCCGCAGCGGCGGGAGCACGATGCGCACCACGTTGAGGCGGAAGTAGAGATCCTGGCGGAAACGTCCGTTGGCCACTTCGGTGGCGAGATCGCGGTTGGTGGCGGCGAGGATGCGGACGTCCACCTTCACTGGCTCCACGCCACCCAGAGGGGTGAACTCGCGGTCCTGGAGGACGCGCAACAGCTTGACCTGGACGGCCGGCGACAGCTCCCCCACCTCGTCCAGCAGCAGCGTCCCCCCCTGCGCCACCGCGAACCTGCCGGGTTTGTCGCGCTTGGCGTCGGTGAAGGCCCCGCGCACGTACCCGAACAGCTCCGACTCCACCAGGGCATCCGGGATGGCGCCGCAGTTCACCGCCACGAACGGCTTCTTCCGCCGCGGTCCCAGGTTATGGATGGCCCGCGCCACCAGTTCCTTCCCCGTGCCGGGTTCCCCCTCGATGAGGACGGTGCTCTCGCTGCGGGCCACCAGCGGCAGCAGCTCCCGAACCCCCCGCATGGTGGCGCTCTTGGTGACGATGTCCTCGGCGGTGTAGGTGGCGTGGAGCTGGCGCCGCAGTTCGGCCACCTCGGAGAGGTCGCGAAAGATCTCCACCCCGCCGAGGATCCGGCCGCTCGAGTCCCGCAAGGCGGCCGTGCTGATGGCGATGAGGAGGGGTTTGCCGTCCTTGCGGAGGATCGTCGTCTCGTGGTCGCGGTGAACGGGGCCGCCGGCCATGCTCTCGCGCAACAGGCACCGCTGGTGGCAGCTCTCGCTGCGTAGGATGTCGGCGCAAGGCCGCCCGATCACCTGCTCCCGCTTCCATCCGGTGATACGCTCCGCCGACCGATTGAACTGGGTGATCCGGAACTCGCCATCCACGGTGAAGATCCCGTGGGGGATCGAGTTGAAGGCCACCTCGGCGAAGCGCAGCAGCAGCGCTCGACGCATGCCTCATGATCTCACCAATGCATCGCCGATGCAACATGTACTGTTTCATCTGTTTCAAAAATGCGAAAGCGTGCAACACGGCAGGCCGATCCCGGCCCCGGCGCCAGCTGGACAAACCCTTGTCGCTGCAAGGGATGAACTCCTAGAGGGGCCCCTGGTACGGAGGTTGCTCTCGAGGTCGCCGGGGCCGCTGCCCCGGGGAGATGCCCACGATGGCTTTCCAGTGTTCCTACTACCTCGAACCGGTGGACACTCGCGACCTCCCTCGCCGCTTCCTGGAAGCGTTCGCCGCCATCCTCGCCCACTCCAACTACGGCCCCGTCCTCGACACCGTGTCGCGGATCTCGGCCCACTGCGCCCGCTGCGCCACGACCTGCCCCGTGTACCAGGCGAGCGGGGAACCCCGAGACATCCCCTGCCAGCGGTCCGAGCTCCTCCTTGCCATCTACCGCCGCTACTTCACCCTGGCGGGGGCGATCCGGGCCCGTGCCGGCACGGCCTTCGAGCTGACCGAGGGCTACATCAACACCCTCGCTGAAGAGGTGTACCGCTGCACCGCGTGCCGGCGCTGCAAGCTGGAGTGCCCTCTGGGCATCGATCACGGGATGATCACCCACCTGGCGCGGTGGATCCTCGCCGAGGTGGGCATCGTCCCCAAGGCCTTGCGCGTGGCCACCCGCGAGCAGCTCGAGGGTAAGACTCACAACACCTCCGCCATTCCCGCCGCGGCCATGCAGGACACGTGCGAGTTTCTAGTGGAGGATTGTCGTGACACCTACGGCATGGCTATTTCCTTCCCCATCGACGTGGAGGGCGCCGAGTACGTCTTCTTCCCGGCCGTCAGCGATTACCTCCTGGAACCCGACACCCTGATGGGGAACGCTGCGGTGTTGACGGCCACGGGAGCCTCCTGGACCATCGGTAGCCAGTACTTCGACGGCATCAACTACGGGCTGTTCTACTCGGACCGTATGCTTGACCGCATCGTCAGCATGGAGGCCGCCGAGGTGCGGCGACTGAAAGCTGAGAAAGTCCTGATTGGCGAGTGCGGCCACGCGTCGCGCTCGGCCAAGTTCTTCATCAAGACGTTCTGCGGCGGGCGTGCCGCACCGCCCGTGGTGAACATCATGGAGTACACGCTTCAGGCGCTGCGGGCCGGCAAGCTGGAGCTGCGGCCCGGTGCCATCGACGCCCGCGTCACCTACCACGATCCCTGCAACATCGCCCGCTCGGGGTGGATCATCGATCAGCCGCGGGAGATCCTCCGCGCCATTTGCGCCGAGTACGTGGACATGTCGCCCAAGGGGCGGGAGAACTACTGCTGCGGCGGGGGCGGCGGCACGGTCTCCATTGACGAGATCCGCGCCTTCCGTACGGGCGTGGGTGGCGCCACCAAGGCGGAGCAGATTCGGCGAACCGGCGCCACCGTGGTGGTGGCGCCCTGCGCCAACTGCAAGAAGCAGCTCCGCGAGGTGTGCGAGGACCACGGTCTCGGCCACGTGCAGGTGGTGGGGTTGCACGATCTCGTCCTCAAGGCCATCGTCCCCCCACCGGCCATGCAGGTGGCCCCACCGGACGGGCCTGGCCAGTCCGGAGCCTGAGGAGGAGTCATGGACGCCTGGATCGACCTTGCCCGCGGACCGTTCTTCCGCCTCTCCCTGCTGATCTGCGTTCTGGGGCTCGCCTTCCGGGTCGGCAACGCGGCCCTCCAGATGGCGCTGGCCTGGAGACGAGCCGGCGATCGCGACCTGCCAATCGGCAGCGTGATCCGAGCCGCCTCGCAGTGGCTCTTCCCTCACCGCCTCATTGCGACTCGCCCCCTCTACTCGCTCGCGTCCTTCCTGTTCCACGTGGGGATCGTGCTGTTGCCCATCTTTCTCGCCGGCCACATCGCCCTGCTCCGCGGCATCGCCCCCCCCTGGTGGCCCACCTTGCCGCCGACCCTGGCGGACATCCTGACGGTGGTGGCGGTGCTGGCCGTGGGCGCCTTGTTGCTCGGCCGGGCCGCCAGCCGAGCGGCGCGAGCGCTCACGACGGCCCAGGACCTGGCGGTGCTGGGTCTCCTGCTGGTGGTGCTGGCCTGTGGATTCCTCGCCGCCAACCCGCGGTTCTCGCCCCTCGACGCTCGCACCGTCCTCTTCCTGCACATTGCCTCCGGCGATCTGGCCCTCCTCCTCACCCCCTTCACCAAACTGGTCCACTGCGCCCTGGTCCCGCTCTCCCACCTCCTCGGCGAGGTGGGGTGGCACTTCCCCGCCGAGTCGGGGCGGCACGTGGCCATCGCCCTCGATAAGGAGAACGAGCCGGTATGACAAGCTACGCGATCCTCACCGACGTGACCCGCTGCATCGGCTGCGAAGCGTGTGTGGCGGCGTGCAAAGCGGCCAACCACACCGGCACCGACGCGCCGTGGCCGTGGCAGGGCGACGCCAGTGACCTGTCCTCCACCCGCTGGACCACCATCGTTCGGGGGCCCCGCTCGCGCTACGTCCGCGTCCACTGCCGCCACTGCCTGGAACCGGCGTGCGCGTCGGCCTGCCCGGTGGGGGCGCTCCACACCACCCCCGAGGGGGCCGTGGCCTACGACCCCTCCATCTGCCTGGGCTGCCGGTACTGCATGATGGCCTGCCCGTTCCGCCTCACCCGCTACGAGTGGGCCTCCACCAAGCCGCGGGTGCGCAAGTGCATCCTCTGTTACGACCGCATCAAGGCGGGGGAGATCACCGAGCCTGCCTGCACCGCGGCCTGCCCCGCCAAGGCCACCATCTTCGGCGAGCGGGGGGCCCTCCTGGCAGAGGCCAAGCGGCGGATCGCCGAGCACCCCGGTCGCTACCTCAACCACGTGTGGGGGGAACACGAGGTGGGCGGCACGTCGGTCCTGTACATTGCCGACGTAGACCTTTCCAGCGCCGGGTGGCCCCACTACCTGCGCCACGCCTCGTACCCCGCCCTCACCCGTCCCGCCATGCACCTGGTGCCACCCACCTTCGTGGTCGTGGCGGCGGCCATGAGCGGGATCTCCTGGGTGATCGGCCGGCGCCAGAAGCTCGCTGGCGGCGAGAACCCGAACCCCGAGCCTCCCGCCGAGCAACCCGACAGCGAGGAACGCCCGTGAATACCGAGATCAACGTCCGGCTCATCGTCACCAAGGCGGTGCTCTGGTTCCTGCTCGGGGCCGGAGCGGTCAGCGCTGCGTACCGATTCTTCCGCGGCCTCGGCCCCGCCACCGCCCTCACCGACCTGACGCCGTGGGGGTTGTGGATCGGTTTTGACGTCGTTTCAGGGGTGGCCCTGGCGGCGGGCGGCTTCGTCATTGCCGCCGTGGTGCACGTCTTCCACCTCCACCGGTTCCACGCCATCGTCCGGCCGGCCATCCTCACCGCGTTCCTGGGTTACGTCGCGGTGGTGGTTGGCCTCCTCGTGGACCTTGGCCGGCCGTGGAACATCTGGCGCATGATCGTCTACTGGCAGCCCACTTCGCCACTGTTCGAGGTGGGCTGGTGCGTCATGCTCTACCTCACGGTGCTGACGCTGGAGTTTGCCCCGGTGGTGTTCGAGGGGCTGCGCTGGAACAAAGCCTATGCCTTCCTGCGCCGCTTCACGCTGCCCCTCGTGGTGACGGGGATCGCCCTCTCCACCCTCCACCAGTCGTCCTTGGGCAGTCTCTTCCTCATCAACCCGGAGCGTCTCCACCCCCTGTGGCACTCGCCCCTGCTGCCGGTCATCTTTTTCGTGTCGGCGGTGGGGCTCGGCCTCGCCATGGTGACGGTGGAGGGGGTCGTCACCGCCTGGCTCTACAGACGCGAGCCCGAGTGGCACCTCCTCCCAAGCCTCACCCGCGCCGCCAGCATCGTCCTCGCCCTCTACCTCGCGATCCGCCTCGTCGACCTGGCCGCCCGCGGCAAGTTGCGCTACCTGGTGGAGGGGAGCTGGTGGCCAGTGCTCTTCCTGGTCGAGGTGCTGGTCGGCGTGGTGGTGCCGGTCACCCTCTTCAACCTGCCCTCGCTGCGAGGGAGCCGCCGGGCCATCGGCACCGGTGCCTCCCTCGTGGTCGTCGGCTTCATCCTCCACCGGGCCACCGTTGCCGGCATCTCGCACATAGCGCGCACCGGCCAGGGTTACATCCCTTCCCTCGCCGAGATCTTCACGAGTCTCTGCATCGTCTCCCTCATGGCACTCCTCTTCCTCTTCTTCGTGGAGCACCTCCACGTCTGGGAGCAGCCGCCGACCCCCGCCGGCCACTTCCGGCCGGCGGCGGTGGATCCGGTTTCCCGCGCGTTCATTCGTGGCCCCTGGCTCGGTGGCGCACAGCGGGCGGTGCTGGCGTGGATCGTCGGCGGAGTGGTGGCTGCGGCCTTGCTGGAGCTGGGCGTGGCCAACGGCCCGCACCCCCGGCCGCAGCCCGTGGCGCCCCCCCGCTCGGTGGACGTGGTGCGGCTGCCCCGCGCCGGGGCAACCGGGCACCGGATCACGCTGGCGGCCCTCCAAGGGCCGGACTCCGTCCCGGCACAGGGCAGCGAACGCGCCATTCTCATCGACGGGAACCACGCGGGCCGCTGGGTGCTCTTCCCCCACGAGGCGCACCAGCAACGGTTGGGGGGCAACGCCTCCTGCGGCGCGTGTCACCACCTCAACGTCCCACTGGAACGCGGCACCTCCTGCGCCCGCTGTCACCGCGACATGTACCGAGCCACCGACACCTTCGCCCACGACGGACACGTCACTGCCCTGGGCGGCAACGCCTCCTGCGCCCGCTGCCACTCGCCCGGGGCCATCAAGGACCGGGCCAACGCCACCCCCTGCCGCACCTGCCACGAGCGCGACCGCAGCCGCGTCACTCGGGTGCAGGCTTCGGGCAACCTTGCCGACGGCGTGGCGGCAGGGTACGTGGCCGCCATGCACGGTCTCTGCGTCACCTGCCACGCCCGGCAGGAAGCCGAACACCCCACCGGTGGCGAGCCGTACCTCCAGCGCTGTCCGGCCTGTCACCGGGAGCTCTCCGACGACGGGCGGGAGCTGCGCCTGCGCGAGGGCGCGATCCTCGAGGCAAGGGCACGCCCATGAACCAGCCGGTCACCTCCGAGCCCCGTCGTGTGGCGGTGATTGACGACGAGGAGGACGTGCTGACCTTCGTGCGGATAGCTCTGGAGGACGCTGGCTACGCCGTGGCCACGGTGAGTCGCTCAACCGAGGCGCTGTCGGTGCTGGAGGCGTTTCGGCCCGATCTGGTCCTGCTGGACGTGCTCATGCCGGAGCAGATGGGCCTCTCGCTCTACACCGAGCTACGGGCCCACCCCGCCCTGGGGGCGACGCCAGTGCTCTTCCTCACTGGCCTCAACGCCCGCGAGGACGTGGCGCTGCTCACCCGGGCCGCGGCGCCGCCGGCGGGCTACCTGGAGAAACCCATCGACGCGCCGTCCCTGCTCGCCGCCGTGCGGCGGGTCCTGGCAGGCGGCACGGGGGACCCGCGATGAAGCCGGCGCCGGTGTGGCGAACCACCTTCCGCGCGACGCTCTTCGAAGAAATCCCGTGCGGCGTCGCGGTGATCGACCGCAACCTCGTCATCGTCGATCACAACCGGGCTTTTGCCGACGTTTTCGGTGAGGGGCGCGGCAAGCCCTGCTGGCAGGCGACCCGGGGGCGAACCGCGCCGTGCGCCGATTGTCTGGCGCAGGAGACCTTCGCCGACGGCCAGCGGCGATCCCGCGAGGTGGTCGGGGTCGATCCCAGAGGCCAGTCGGTCTACCACCTGGTGCAGATCACGCCGGTTCGCGACGAGAGCGGCAAGATTCCATTCGTGGCGGCGCTCATCACCGACCTGTCCGCCACCAAGCGGCTGCAGCGGGAGTACCAAACCCTCTTCGAGAAGGTGCCGTGCTACGTCACGGTGGTCAACCGCGAGTTTCGAGTCGTCAAGGCCAACGGGATGTTCCGGCGGGTGTTCGGCGAGCCCACGGGGGAACACTGCTTCGAGCTGTTCAAGCACCGGCGCGAACGGTGTGCCGATTGTCCCGCCGAGCAGACGTTCCTGGATGGCAGCTCCCACACCTCCAGCCACATTGGCGTCACCCGCGAGGGCGAGGCAGCGCACTACGTGGTCTCCACCGCGCCCCTCGTGCAGACCGACGGGGAGACCACCCACGTCATCGAGATGGCGCTCGACGTCACGCGCCTCCATCACCTGGAGGCCGAGCTGTTGCGGGCCAATGCCCTGCGCGAGGCGCTCGTGGAGCACTCCCCCTACGCCATCCTCATCCTCGACCATCGCCGCCGGGTGGTGCTCGCCAACCGCGCCGCCGAGAAGCTCTGGGACAGGGATCGTCACACCCTCGTCGGTCGTCAGTTACCTCGCCGCGCGTTGGGGTGCCGGCTCGAAGAGGCGCTCCAGGCAGGCTCCGAGAGCAGCCCTCACCTGGACACCACCATCGTCACCGCCAAGGGGGAGGAGATCCCGGTGCGGGTCTCGGGCTTCCCCCTCCCGACGGCGGACGCGGAACCGAGCGCTGCCCTCATCCTCCAGGACCTGCGGGAGATCCGCACGCTGGAACGGGAGAAGCTCGACGCCGAACGCCTGGCCGCCGTGGGGCAGACCGTGGCCGGGCTTGCCCATGGCATCAAGAACATTCTGACCGGCCTGGAAGGGGGGATGTACGTGACCTCCGGCGGGCTCGCCCGCGGCGACGAGGCGCGGGTGAAGCAGGGGTGGGCCATGCTGGAGCGCAACATTGGTCGTGTTTCCGCCCTGGTGAAAAACCTCCTTGCGTTCTCGCGCGGCGACACCCCCCAGCCAAGGCTGATTCGGCCCGCTACCGTGGTCACCGAGGTTGCCGCCCTCTTTCGGGAGCTAGCCGAGCAGCACAACATCGCCCTCACCACGGAGATCGAGGACGTGGCCCCGGCCTCCATGGACCCGGAAGGGCTTCACACCTGCCTCGCCAACCTCATCTCCAACGCCCTGGACGCCTGCTTGGTGAGCCACAAGCCCGTTTCCGCCGTCCACGTGAAGTTGCGCGAGGAAGACGGCGACATCGTCTTGGAGGTCAGCGATAACGGCTGCGGCATGGACTACGAGGTCAAGCAGAAGGCGTTCACCAGTTTCTTCACCACCAAGGGGAGCGGCGGTACTGGCTTGGGCCTGTTGCTTACCCGCAAGATCGTCCAGCAGCACGGTGGGACCGTCACCTTCGAGTCGTCATCGGAGGTGGGCACCACGTTCCGCCTGCGTTTTCCACGCCGTCGTCTGCCGCCGCCGGTTGAGAGCGGCCCCGAGGTCCGCTAACGTGAGCAATGGAGGAGGCCATGCGACAACCCAGTGATGTCACCGTGCTCGTGGTGGACGACGACCCGGACATCACGACCTTCCTCGGCACCATCCTCCAGGACGCCGGGATCGGCGTCGCCGTGGCCCACGACGGCGATGCGGCGCTGGCCCGCATCCGCGAGGCACCGCCGGACCTCATCTCGCTCGACCTGGTGATGCCCGGCAAGTCCGGCATCCGGTTCCTCCATGAACTGCGCAAGCACACGGAGTGGTCGCGCATCCCGGTGCTCATCGTCACCGGCCACGGGCGCGACGAAGCGGTGCGACGGGACCTTGCGACGGTGCTGTCGGACAGCGCCATCTCCGGGCCGTCGCTCTACCTGGAGAAACCGGTGACGCCGGAGAAGTACCTCCAGGCAGTGTGCAACACCCTGAAGATCGAGCTCCCCACCACAGCGCCGGCGGCGGAGGTCGAGCTGCGCCCGGGGCTGCGGGAGGAGCTCGAACGTCTCCTGGCCACGGCCAGCGACGAGGAGATCGACAACATCATGGACATCCTCCGGTCGCGCACCGCGCGCCGCCGGGGGGAGTGACGTTGGACCCCGAGGAGGAGACAATGCCAAACCCACCCCGCATCCTCGTGATCGACGACGAACCGGACGTCGTCAGTTACCTCGAGACGTTGTTCCGGGACAACGGCTACGAGGTGGTGGGCACCACCGACAGCGGCAGGGCCATGCAGCTCGCCCGGGAGCAGCGCCCCGACCTGATCTGCCTCGACATTTCCATGCCCGAGCCCACCGGCGTGCGCCTTTACCGGGACTTTCGCTCGGACAAGGAGCTGGCCGGCGTCCCGGTGCTGATGATCACAGGGGTCATGCAGCAGTTCAAGGAGTTCATCCACCACCGAAAGCACGTGCCGCCCCCCGACGGCTACATCTCGAAGCCCTTCGAGCCTGCCGAAGTCATCGCCACGGTGGCCACGCTCCTGCGCCGCGAGTGAGACCCTCTCCGAGCGCGCCCCGCACTCGTGTCGGCGCCGGCGCTGGTTGCCGGTCGGTGCGATGATCCTCCCGATCCTGGCATGACCGCCCTCGCGGCCCTCTTGGTCGCCCTCACCGTTTCCCCGCCTCCGCCCCCCTGCGACGTGCAGTGCGAGCGCGAAGCCGGGGCGGCGCTCCTCGCCGCCCATGACCTGGCCGCGGCCACCCAGCGGCTGCGGGCTGCCCGTCAGCGCTTCCCCGACGACGTCCCCCTGGCGCTGCTCCTTGCCCGGGCCTACCTCCTGGGTGGGAATCTCTTCTGGGCCGAGCGCGTGCTCCGCGAGGCCATCGCCCGCGCACCCGACCACCTCGGGCTGCGGAGCTGGCTCGCCTGCCTGCTCCTGCGCAGCGGCGACCCTCACCTGGCGCGCCAGCTCCTCGATGCCGCGGAAAGACCACCGGAAGGCCCCGAACGTGCACGCTGGGACCTTCTGGACGCGTTTCGGCGCCACGTGGAAGGCGATCCCGAAGGCGCCGCCGCCGCTCTTGCCAGCGTCCCGCGCAGCGCCACCCTCTTCCGGGAGGACCTTGCCCCCTGGCGCTACCTCCTCCGGCAGCTCGACCCGGCCAGCGCCCACCCTCTGCGGGGGGACGTGGAGGCCAGCGCGGGGCGGACGTCCAACGCACTGGCTGGCGCCCCCACCGACCCCGGCGAGTCGGGGGGCGCCAGCGCCGTCGCCGATGCCCGGCTGGAGCTGCGCCTCGTGCCACCGGGGACGACGCCGCTGCGGCCCGTGTTGGAGGTGGCGCTGCGGGGACACGCCGTTGCCGCGGAACGCTACCGGGAACTCGGCACCTTCGAGACTGGGCTTCGCCTCGGCCTCGCCCGCACCCGGGAGGAAGGCCGACTCCTCCTCGGTTTTCGGGCGGAGCGGCTGTACATCAACCAGGACGCGAGTCTGTACGCCAGCACCCGCCGCCTCGAAGGGGAGCACGAGACGAGCGCCGGCGTCGTGGTCTTTGGCGGCTTCGGCCACCGCGCTTACCGCGACGACAACCGCACCCGCTGGGAGGCGGACGTGGGTGCCGGGATACCGCTGCGCCTGGCAGGCCCTTCCCCGGTGGTGGTGGGGGCGACCCTCCGCGCTGCCGATGCCACCGCCCCAGCGTACGACCAGCTCGGCCTCTCGGTGGCGGCTTCGGGCCGCTTTGCCCTCGGCCGCCGCCTTTCCCTCCGGCTGGCCGCCAGCGCCACCTGGGACATCTACCCACACTCGGGCGGCGCGGCAAGCCGCCAGGTTTTCGGCACCGTCGAGCGCCGACGCGACCTGTTGGGTCGGCTGCGGCTCGCGGTGGAGGCGCCGCCCTGGCACGGCGTGGTGCCCGTCGTTGAGTGGCAGGGGAGCTATCGCACGTCCACCCTCCACGAGGTCGCCGGCGCCAACTTCAGCTTCCGCGAGTCCCGCATCACCCTGGCTGGGCGCTGGCGGTTTTCCCCCGACCCCTGGGCGCCAGCCCTGGTCAGTCCCCCCGGCCACGTGCCGCTGGAGTGGGGACTCGCCGAGGGCAGCTCGGCGGCGCCCGAGTCCATCATCGACCTCCTCCGGCAGGACGAGGAGCTGCGCCGGGGGTCGAGCTGCGTCGTGCGATGAGACCGGCCAAACCTCTCTCGGTTCTCCGCGAGGCACTGGCCGTGGCCGCGGCCAGCGCCGCCCTGGGCCTGGCCGTCAACGAGGTGCGGCGCGACGGGTTGCCGCTGGTGGCGCGAGAGCCGTACCAGACCCTCGTGCCGTGCCCGGAACCCGGGGGGGAAGTGGCGGGGCTTGCAGCCCACGACCCGGCGCTCGAGTCGCCGCGCACCTTCCTGGTGGATGCCCGCTCGCCCGACGAGTTCGCGCACTGGCACCTGCGCGGTGCCGTCAACGTTCCCTTCGACTGGCTGGATCCCCTCCCGCCGGACCGGCTGGAGTGGCTGGCCCGCACGGTAGCCGCCAGCGGTGCCACGCGAGTGGTGGTCTACGGGGATGGTGACCGCCCCGACAGTGGCGAGTTCCTGGCCAAGGAACTGTCCGGCCGCGGCATCCGCCACGTGCACTACGTGGTCGGCGGCGCACCGGCGCTGGCCGGGGGGGCGGCCCCGTGACGTTCGACCGCGTGCTCGCCTGGCTCGCCGTGCCTGTGCGTCTCTACCTTGGCGGCGTGTTCGTGGCGGCTTGCCTGCACAAGATTGCCGATCCCTACGCCTTTGCCGTGGACGTGGCGACCTATGACATCCTTCCCCTGGCGCTCGTCAATCTCGCCGCCATCGTTCTGCCGTGGGTCGAGCTGGCGGCGGGCCTTGCGCTGCTGGCGGGGCTGCGCACCCGCCCCGCGGCGCTGCTGGTGGCGGCCATGCTGGCCGTCTTCCTCGCCGCCCTGATCGTTGCCCTGGCGCAGGGCCTCGACATGTCGTGCGGGTGCTTCGCCTCCCAGGGCGCCCACGAGGACCCCATCTCGTTCCGCACCGTGCTCCGAGACGTCGCCTGGCTCCTTGGGGCTTTCCTCGTGCTGGTGGGCGATCGCGGCGTGCTGGGTCTCGACGCCGTGATCGAAAGGAGACGCCATGCGTGAGGTGCTGACAGTGGCGTTGGCCATCGTCACCTTGGTGCCGGCCGGGGGCGCCCAGACGCCCGTCTGCGACGCCCTTCCCGGGCGGGAGCGCAGTCGTGCCGCCAATCTGCTCGCCACCGAGCACCTTTACGATTGCTGCGACGGCACTATCGCCCAATGCCTGGCGGCCCGGCCCCGCTGCTCGCTGGCGGTTCGCCTGGCCAATTCCGTCTGCCGCCGGGTCGCCGCCGGTCAGGACGATGCCCGCATTCGCCGCAGCCTTTCCCGCCGGGCGCGCAGCATGTTGGGCGGCGACGCGCCGGCCCGCATCGACCTGACCGACGCCCCCCTCGCCGGCGCCAGCGAGGCGCCCGTCACTGTGGTGGTGTACGCCTGCGCTCGTTGCCCGTACTGCAGCCGCCTCGTGCCAGCGCTCTACGACGAGATCACGGCGGGGGCGCTGCGGGGCAAGGTGCGTCTGGCCTTCCGCCCGTTCCCGATTCGCGGCCACGAAGGCTCCACCGAGGCCGGCCTGGGCTTTGTGGCGGCCCACCGGCTCGGCCGATTCTGGCCGTTCGCCCTCCACGCCTACCGACACTTCGACAAGTTCTCGCCCGAGGTGCAGGCGGCGTGGGCCGAGGAGGTGGGTATGGACCGCGAGGCGTTCGCGGTGCTCCTCGCCGATCCCGCCACGCGGGAAGCCTTGGTGGCGAGCAAGAGGGAAGGCATCGCCAACGGCGTGGAGGAAACGCCAACGTTCTTCATCGACGGCCGCCGCTGGGTGGGTGACCTCGACCTTGCCGAACTGGTCGATGCGCTGGAGGAGGAGGAGGAGCGCATGAGAGGGATGCCATGGCACGAGTGATTCGGGTCTTGCTGCTCGCCGCACTGCTGGCGGCGAGCCCCGCTGTCGGGCAGGAGCGGCTCGCCGTCCTGGAGTTCTTCGGCCGGCCCGCCGGCCAGTACTGCCGCGACGCGGCACCCACGGTCATTGCCCTGCAACACCAGTACGCCGGCCGAGCCATCCTCCTGGAGTACGATTACGACCGTTTCCCCAGCGGCCGCGTGGATCGCTTCTGGGCGGCGCGCACCGGCGGCGGCACCGTGTACCTGCCCCTCGTCGTGGTCGGCTCCGGCTTTCGCATCGCCTCGGGCCCCGTGAATTTCGACAGCGTCTACCGGAGCATGCTGGACGCCGAGCTGGCACGCCCGCCGCAGGCCGAGGTGGCCGTCTGGAGTCGCCGCCTGGGCAACGCCCTGCGGGTGTATGTCCGTGCCCGCAACCTCTCCGCCTCGCCCCTCACCGCCGCCAACAGTGCCGGGCTCTGGCTCCTCGCCTGGGAGGATCTGCGACGGGGGTTGACGGACACCTGGGTGCGCGCCGCCGTGGCCAAGCCTCTCACCACCACCCTCCCCCCGGGCGCTACCGTCACCGCCACCGTGGACACGCCGAGCCTCACCGAGGTGGACTGGGGGGCGCTGCGGTCTCTGGTCCTGTTGGAGCATCGCCCCGCCGGCACCGGCCCCTACGACATGCTGCAGGCAGCCCTGGCCGCGCCTGCAGGACTCAACTTCTCCCCGCCCCAACTCGTTCTCACCCCGCTGCTCTCCACCGCGACCCTTAGCCTGGACGGGCCGCCCGTACTTTCCTGGACCGCCACCGCGGACGTTCCGTGGTTGGCGCTCCAACCCACCGCCGGGACGCTCCCCGCCACCCTCTCGGTAACGCTGGGTGCCGGCGCCCCCGCTGGCGCCACGGCGGAGGTGCAACTCTCGGCCAACGGGGACGGCATGTCGTTCACCGTCTCGGTGCCGGTGCGGGTGGAGGTGGTAACCCCGCGCCTGCGCCGCCGGATCCCCGTCGCCCCCTGACGCACCGGCCGCGCCGCGAGCCAAAGGCCCCTTCGCCCGTCCCCTCACCGCCAGCGGAAGACGATCACCTCGTGGTGGTGGCCGCTGGCTTCCCGATCCACCGCCCAGCCAAGGCGGCCAAGCACCTCGCAAGCCCGGGCCAGGGTCACTGGGCCGCGCCAGTGGACTCGCCCTTCCGCCTGATGCGCGCGAGCCACGATGTCGAACCCCTCCTCGGAAAACTCGGCGAGCAACAGGCGAGCGGCGGGTCGCACCAGCTCGCCGATCCTGGCCAGCGGCCCCTCGTCCTCCAAGTGGTGCAGCACGTCCATCATGGCCGCCGCGGCGTAGCCGCCGGGCGGTGCCGGGCACGAGGCCAGCGTGCCCGCGTGAAAGGTGATGCGGTCGGCGCAGTTGACGCGCCGGGCGCGACGCGCCGCCAGGAGCTGATCCTCCCGGCAGGGATCCACGCTGGTGACAAGGGCGCCGCGGCGGGCGAGCTCCACGGCCAGCACCCCTTTGCCGGTACCGATATCGAGGACGGGGGAGGGGAGGGGCCATGCCTCGTCCACGATCCAGCGGACCGCCGCGTCGCGGTCGTGGCCGAGGTCCCGGTACAAGGCCAGGCGCTCCTCGAACGCCGCCTCCGCTGCTGCCAGGCGATCATCCTCCCGCTCGCTCACCGCCCCTCACCCCCTCGAGACGCTCGACTCGCCTTTTTGGCCATCGCCTCCTGGTGGTGTGCCGAACCCTCGCGCAGCATGGCCTTGCCGCAGCTGGGGCAGCGCTCTTCCCGGCACGGCACCCCTGGCTGGTGCGGGACCCGTGTTCCGCACCCCACGCACACGCACCACCCGCCGCTCCCCATTCCCTTCTCCCGACGATCGCTCATCGCACCCCCTGCTTGCTCGCGCACCCCCACGCGGCCTCGTCCGGGCGGTGACGCGCCCATCGCCCACCGCTGGGCGGCGGCACGCAACCCAGCCCCCGCCCCAGGCGGCGGGGGCGAATCATCCCTCAGAAGGGGGCGGCTAGGCGTTACCCCGCGCCACCATGAGGTCGAGGTCCTCCTTGAGGCTCTGGAGATCCTCTTCGTGTTCGATCTCCTGTTCCAGGATGGTGAGCGCCAGGTTGTAGGTCACCATGTCCTTGTCCTTGGTGACGTCCATCAGGTGCTTGTACGCATCGATGGCGCACTGCTCCCCGGCGATGTTCTGGTCCAGCAGCACCGCCACGTAAGGATCCTCGGGGGCGTCGTACGCGCACGGGCTCGCCTCGAACCACCCCTTGGGGTCGGTGATGGGCGTGCCGCCGAGCTGAATGATCCGCGTTGCCAGGAGGTTCGCATGGTTCAGCTCCTCCGTGGCGTGCAGCGTCAACTCCGCCGCCACCGCGTCCTTCATCGGTCCCTTGATGACCTTGGCCCCGAGCCAGTACTGGTAGTAGGCGAGCCACTCGCTTGCGTACGCGGCGTTGAGGAGCCGCAGCAGCTCGTTCACGTCCATGCCGATGATCTGTCGTCCCTTGGTGCCCATGGTGTGCCTCCCCTCGTTGCATCCCCTCGCCGCCCCCGGCGGGGATCGGCGGAGGCGATGCATGCGTCGCTGGCAGCGTAGCGCAGACGGCGGCCGGGGGCCCCCCAACCCCCGGCACACTCGCGCCCTCAGGGCGTCCCGTGCTCCCGGCCACAGTCGTGGAAGCCTCCCCCCTCGCAGAGGGAGTCCCCCGACACCAGCGTCCCGGCAACGTAGGCGCTGGCCAGCGTCACCGGATCGCCCCCACCCACGCCCAGCACCACGTCGATGCCGAACTGAGCCAACATGCTGCAGGCCCGTTCCCCCATGCCGCCGGCGATGACGGCCTGCACACCACGCTGCCGGAGCCACGCCGGGAACGCTCCCCGGACATGGGGCGGCGCCGGCACCACCTCCACCGACGGGGGCTCCCCGCCGCCCTCGCCCACCGTCACGAAGGCAAACTCCTCTGCGCCGCCGAAGTGCGGCGAGAACTTCCCGCCAGCGAGAGGAACCGCAACGATCTTCATGCTATTTTTCTCCTTTCTCTCGTGCCGCATCCCACCCCGGCCGCCAGCACGGCCCCGTCCAGGGGCAGGCCGGCCGCGACATCAATCGACTTCACCCTGGTGAACTCCCGGCGTGATGCCGCACACCGGGGCCGCATCCCGTGCCGCCCTGGACCACCGAGGAGGCAAGGAACGCGGACAGGGGTAGCTCCCCTGGCGCCGAGAGCGTCCCGGACGCGAGGCAGGTCCTCGCCTCGGGCAGGGGGCCCAGCAGCGTTGCCGCCACCCTTGGCGCTGGTCACGTCCATCATCTCGACGATGAACATCACCCCGGCAGCGACACCCGCGATCGACAGGGCCTCGCCGAACACGGCAAGGATCTTCACGCCGGTCCACTCACCAGCAGCGCCGCACCCTTCGGCTCCAGTCGCGACCCGACCACCGTGCCCCGCGTCCCCACCCCGCGGGGCACTCCCCTCGGTTCCCGAGGGGCTCGCTCCCTTCCGGGCAGGCCCTGGCGTCCGCGGTCTCGCCGGCGCCCCCGCCCCCCGGGTGAGGACGCCCGCCGCCCCAGCACCGCCCCCTCCCACCGCCCCACGGCGCACCGCCGCGGCCCACGCCGCGCTGGGCCGCCGCGTCGCCGGGGTTCGGCGAGCAATCTCCCTGCCCTCCGCCGGTCCGCGGCCCGTTTCCCCTCGGTCCCGTTCCATCGCAGCGTGGCATGTCGTCCTCCCTCAGGGTTTCTCAAAACCCCGATGCTGAGATCCGCCGGACCCATCCGGCGGGTCGCCGTCCTTCCCACGGCACCGGCACCCCCTCCCCCGACGTCTCCCCCCCCAGTGCATGGGGCACGGGAGGGGCTCCTCGGGGCCCGCCACCACGGGGGCATCGCCAATGACCAGCATCTTGCCCTCCACGAGCGCTTCCGCCACGGTGGCGCGGGCCAGCGCCAGGATGCGCGCAAAGGTGGCTCGCGAGACCCCCATGCGCTCCGCCGCCGCCTCCTGGTAGAGGCCCTCCCGGTCGGCCAGCCGCAACGCCTCGAGACCGTCCCGGCCGAGAACCAGACGCGGCAACTCGCGGGCCGGCCGCCCCACCGGCTTGAACGCCAGAGGTTCCAGCCCAGGATCCACGCGACGAAGACGGGGGGGCCGAGGCATCCGCACTCCCAAGTTTCAATCATATGCTCAAAACGCACCGTGTCAAGCCCGTCCCGGGAGTCGAGCCGCCGGGAGCCGCGACGGGCAACCGGGGCGGGGGCTCTCGAAAGCCGCACCGGCGCGAGACTGGTGTCCAAAGCGCGGCGCTCGCCGCCGACGCCCTTGGCGACACACCCTCGATTACGCGCCGCCGCGCGGGCCCGCGCCGTGCGAAGCCACCCTCGTCACACGCCACCCCTGGGGCTGGCGCGCGTCAGGCGGGGGGGTGGTATCATCTCTGCTTGTGAAAGTGAACTCACTTGGCTGCAATCCGAAAGGAGGGAAGGAATGCTGAAGAAGATCGGTCTTATCGGCGGCGGCTACATTGGTGGGGTCCTGGCCCAGGAGATCGCCCAGCGGGCGCTGGCGCGGGAGATCGGCATGACCGACCCGGCTCCCATGCCCAACCCGAGCGATCCGCCGGAGCGCCAGGAGGTGGTGAAGAAGCAGTCGGTGGCCATCGGCAAGTGCCTGGACATCGCTGAGGGGCTGCCCACCATCGGCCGGGACATTAAGCTCGTGGGATCCAAGGACTATTCGGCACTGGCCGGCGCGGAGCTCGTTATCAACACCGCGGGTGTGCCGCGCAAGGCGCGTCCCGATGGCACCTTCCCCAGCCGTGAGGAACTCCTTGCCATCAACCTCAAGGTCACGCTCCAGGTGGCCGAGGGGATCAAGCAGTACTGCCCCAACGCCATGATCATCTCCATCGCCAACCCCCTGGACGCCATCGTCTACACCCTCGACCGGCGCCTCTCGCCCCCCAAGAACAAGATCATGGGCATGGCCGGGGTCCTCGACTCGGGGCGTTACCGCTACTTCGTCGCCGAGGCGGCCAACGTGTCCGTGGACAACGTCAACGCCATCGTCCTCGGCGGCCACGGCGACGACATGGTGCCGGTACGCAGCTCCTGCCAGATCGCCGGGATCCCCGTCACCAAGTTCCTGGACGACGACACCCTGGCCAAGATCGAGGCGCGCACCCGCAAGGCGGGCGGCGAGGTGGTTGGGCTGCTGGGCTTCGGCTCGGCCTTCGTGTCGCCGGCCTGGGCGGCTCTGGAGATGGCCGAGGCGGTGATCTACGACAAGCGCAAGATCCTCCCCGTCTGCGCCAAGCTGGAGGGGGAGTACGGCGTCCACGGCCTGTTCGTCGGCGTGCCCGCCATCATCGGCAGGAACGGCGTGGAGAAGGTCATCGAACTCGACCTGACGCCCGAGGAGAAGGAAGCCCTCGCCAAGTCCGTGGCTGGCGTCAAGAAGACCTGCGACGAGGCGGAGGAGATGCTCAAGACGCTTTAAGGACCGCGGCCCCGCAGCCGGGACCCGGCACGACACGAAAGAACCGGGCGGGACGTGCGTCCCGCCCGTTTTCTTCCTGCCCCGCCGCCGACGCCGACCCGCCAGCCAGCAACCGAGCTTGCCGCCGCGATGAATGCGCCCAAACGACCAGCCCCTGCCCCAGCGGAAGGCTGCGCTCTCTACGCCGAGCGGCACCCCGTCCTCGGGAGCACGGGCCGCACCCTCCCTCGCCCGTGCCCAGGTGGCCCGGGGGCAGTGCCCACCCGGCGGCACCCTGGCCGGCGCCCACCACCGGCCGGGGCAACGCCGGGCAGCTCCCCGCTACACGGTGGGGGCCGGCGCCTCGGGGATGCCCTCCCGCCTCCCGATCCCTGCGGGCTTCTTGGCGAGCTGCGAGGGGCACTTGGTCTTGCGCAGCCGCAGGTAGGAGAGCACCAGCTCCCGCTTCATGAGCTGGATCGCTTTGGCCGGGTCCACCCCCTTGGGGCAGACTCGCGAGCACTCACCAGCGTAGTGGCAGCGCCACGGCCCCTTCTCGGAGAAGAGCAGCTCGCGCCGAGCCGCAAACCCGCCGTCCCGGGAGTCCGCGTTGTACCGCTGCGCCTGCGCCAGCGGCATCGGGCCCGAGTACCTGGGGTCGGTGGCGTAGGTGGGGCAGGCAGCCATGCAGCACCCGCACTTGATGCAGTAGGAGAACTGCAAGTAGTGCTCCAGCTCCTCCGGCGACTGCCAGAACTCCGCGGTGGGGTTCTCCCGCTCGCCGACGTCGTCGCGCACGATCCAGGGCATGAGCTCCCGGTGCCGCTCGATCATCGGCCGCAGGTCGGGCACGAGATCGCGGATGGTTGCAAAGTTGGGCAGCGGCGCCACCGCCACCACGTCGGTGGCGAGCTCCGAGATTTGGGTGTTGCAGGCAAGCCCCGGTTTGCCGTTGATGAGCATGCCGCAGGAGCCGCACACCCCCATCCGGCACGAGGAACGCCAGGCCAGGCCCGGGGCGTGCAGCTCCTTGACCTTCCAGAGACCGTCCAGGACCGTCATCCCCGGCGCGTACGGGATGCGGTACTCCTCCCAGTGCGGGGCAGCATCTCGGTTGGGGTCGAACTCGCGAACGCGGTAGGTCACCTCTTTCGTCTCGCTCATGGCCACCCCCTACAGTGACGTCGCCAGCGTGTGAGCGGCCACGGCCGCCCAGGCGCCCAAGGCAAAGAAACCAAGCCCGACAAGGAGCAGGACGATGCCAATGGCCTTGCCCAGCCAGTCGGGCGGGTTGAGTTCCAGCAGGATGTTGCGCAGGCCGTACAGGCCGTGGAACAGCGCGGCCCCCAGGAGGATCACGTAGGTCACGGTGAAGAACACGCTCTTCCCCCGCTCCACCACGTTCCCCCAATCCACCGGGTGGCCGCCGGCCGGGTTGAAGATGCCGAGGATGGCGTCCATGTGCATGATCGCCATGTGCAGGCCCAGGAAGACGAGGATGACGACCCCCGCCAGTACGTGCCACGTCCACAGTTTCGCGTCGCGCATCATGGTCGCCTCCCTAGTGCAGCACGAAAAAGTCCAACCCGCCCAGTACCATGACGATGGCCGCAAGGATCATGGCGCCGATGGCCAGGGGCCGTTGGACGTCCACCGACGTGCGGTACGGGAACACCGGCTCAATGGGCTTGCCCACCGCCCACCCCAACTCGATGAGCACCAGGCGAATGCCGTTGGCCGCGTGGAACGCAAAGGCCGCAAACACCAGATACTCGCCGACGGTGAAGAGCGGCCCGGTGACCCGGTCCATCGCGGCCTTCCAGGCTTCCGGCGAGATGGCCCGGGACGACGTCACGATGATGTGCAGGAGAAAGTAGGCGAGCAGCCCGAGGCCGGTCAGCCGGTGCAGGGTGTACAGGTACCGCTCGTACCCCCAGCGGCCGCCGCCGAGCCACCCCCACAGGCCCAGACGGTTGGGACGACCCTTCGATTCCAACATGGCGCCTCCCCCTCAGTACTTCCGTTCCACCGGCTTCCAGGTGGTGATGGTCACCGGCTTGTAGTCGAGCCGCGGCCCGCTCTCGGTCCGCCAGGCGAGGGTGTGCTTGTGCCACTTCTCGTCGTCGCGGGTCGGGAAGTCGCGGCGAGCGTGGGCGCCCCGGGACTCCTGCCGGGCCAGGGCCCCGGCCACGGTGACCTCGGCCAGGTCCAGCAGGTTCTCCAGCTCCAGGGCGTGGAACAGGTTGGAGTTGTACACCGTGCCCTTGTCGGGGACCGGGGCGAGCAACGAACGCTGCCGGAGCTCCCGGACGGTGGCGAGGGCCTGGGCCAGCTCCTCGCCCTTGCGAAACACCCCCACCCAGCGATCCATCATCGTCCGCAGCTCGCGCCGGAGGACGTAGAGGTTCTCCTTCCCCTCCCGACGCAGCAGCTCCTGGATATGCGCCCGGCCCTTGGCCACCAGCTCCTCGGGGACCGGCCCCGGTGCCGGCAGCTTCGGCAGCGCCTTGACGATCTCCTCGCCGGTGATGCCGCCCCACGCCAGGCACTCGGCGGTGGAGTTGGAGCCCAGGCGGTTGGCGCCGTGGAGGGAGACGCAGGCCGCCTCGCCGGCCGCCCAGATATTCTCGATGCGGGTGCGGCCGTCGATGTCGGTTTCGATGCCGCCCATGGAGTAGTGGGCCACCGGCCGGATGGGGATCGGCGTGTGGATGGGGTCGAGCCCCAGGAACTTCATGCACACCTCGCGGATCAACGGGAGCCGCTTGTTGATGCGCTCCGCCCCCAGGTGGGTGAGGTCGAGGTGAAGGTAATCACCCCAGGCCTCCGAGTGGAAGCCGCGCCCGGCCAGGATCTCCTCGGTCTCGGCCCGGGACACCATGTCCCGGGGGGCGAGCTCCATGAGCTTGGGGGCGTACCGCTCCATGAACCGTTCCCCGTTGGCGTTCCGCAGGTACCCCCCCTCGCCTCGGCACCCCTCCGTCATGAGGATCCCCGAGGGGACGAGACCCGTCGGGTGGAACTGGAGAAACTCCATGTCCTCCAGCGGCAGGCCGGCGCGGTAGGCCATGGCCATGCCGTCGCCGGTCACGGTCTGCGAGTAGGTGGTGAAGCCGTACAGCGTGCCGCCACCGCCGGAGGCGATGAGCAGCGCTTTGGCCCGCATCGTCACCACCTCGCCGGAGGGCGCGTGGATCCCCAGCAGCCCCACGAACCGGCCGTCCTTGACCAGGATGTCGGTGACGAAGAACTCGTCGTAGCGGGTGAAGCAGCGGTGACGCAGCAGGGTGTCGTAGAGGGTCTGCATCTCGAAAAAGCCGGTCTTGTCCGCCGCCAGCGTCGCCCGCGGGTACGAGTGGCCGCCGAAGGGCCGCTGGGCGATGCGCCCGTGCTCGTCCCGCGTCCACGGGATCCCCCAATGATCCAGCAGCAGGATCTCGTTGGGCATGGTGTGAACGAACCGGTGCACGACGTCCTGGTCGGCCAAGAAGTCCGACCCCTTGACGGTGTCCCAGGCGTGCAGCTCGAAGGAATCCCCCTCCTCGGGCCGCAGCATGGCCGCCGTGCCGCCCTCGGCGCACACCGAGTGCGCGCGCATGAGCTGCACTTTCGAGACGATACCGATGTCCACCTGCCCCTCGAGGCGGCGGGAGATCTCCACCGCGGCGCGCAGCCCGGCAAGCCCGGCCCCGAGGATCAGGACATCGTGGGTGATGGGTTCCGCCATGAACGTCCTCCCCCTTCCACGGGCGCTCAACGTGGCGCCCGACTTCGTTCCTCCTCCGGCCCGGCACCCTCCCCGAGACCCGCCAGGCGCCGTCGGCACCCGGCGGCCCACCGGCGCAGGCGCCGGCGTTCGCCGTCGTCGAGCGGCAGCTCGGGAATCTCCGCCACGCCCCCCCGCCCCACCACGGCGGGCACGCCGAGCCAGACATCGTGTAGTTCGTAACTCCCCTCCAACCGCACGCAGCACGACACCAGCCGCCCGCGGTCCCCCGCCACCGCTTCCACCAGCTCCACCAGGGACGTGGCGGCGTCCTCCTGCTGCTCCGTGCCCCCCTGAGCCGCGGCGGCCAACACCGCGGTCAGTCGCTCGGGGGGCAGGGCCCGGGTCGCCGGCACCCCGGCAACGGTGAGGCGGTCCACCAGGGGGCGCACCGCCCGGCCACTGCTCACCACCGGGACCTCCACGTCCGAAGGGGGCACGCCGGCTGCCGCCGCCAGGCCGCGGCGCAGTCGCGCCGGGTAGGCGCCGCCAGCAACGCCCAGGATGCGGCTGGCCGGCAGCGCACTGGCACGCCACACCGCCTCGCACCAGAGGTCGGTGGGGGAACTGGCAACGATCACCACGCTGTCGCGGGAGTGCTTGGCGCTGCGCGAGAGTTCGCGGCCCACTGCGGCGCCGATGCGCGCCGCCTGGCCGCTGGTCGCCACCACCACGATGTCCGCGGCCAGGGGTACCGACACGCGGGAAGGCGGCATCTCGACCCGCACCACGGTGCCGATGCCGGCCGCTGTCAAGCGACGGGTAGCCCGGGTCGCGCGGCGACCGCTCCCCAACACCACGATGGTGGCTTCCCTCATCACTACAACTGTCCCGGCCCGATGGGCACCCGACTCCCCCCGCGGCGCAACCAGGGCCGGCCCACCTTAGCACTCCTTGCCACCTCTGCCAAGGGTCATCGAAGCGTCGGCCCGTGGCCCCTTGCGCCACCCCGCGTCGACCTGCAGCGCCCGCCGGCCGCGTGGGCGGGTTGGGGTCTGCCACGGCGGGTGAATTGGGGCCGCCCATGGGGGTGCCAAGGTACGGCCCGAGCGGCGGGAGGCGGGCCGTTGCCGAGTCCTGGCCTGCCCACCCAGCACTTGCAATTCGCACGTGACCGGCGTATAAAGGACCGGCTGCTTTCGAAAGAAAGTGGGACCGTGGTCCCACTTTTTTTTCGGGGCAGCGGATGACGATGCGAGGGATCTCGACGGAACTGGAGGCCAAGCTGGCGCGCCTCGCGGCGAGCGAGGGCGTGGAGCTCGTGGCGGTGGAGCTGGGCGGCGGCGCCCGCCGGCCGGTGCTCCGTTTGGTGCTGGACCGCGCCCAGGGGGGGGTGAGTCTGGACGATTGCGAGCGGGTCTCCCGGCAGGCCAGCGTGCTCCTGGACGCCTACGACCCCTTCCCCGGCGCGTTCACCCTCGAGGTGGCGTCCCCGGGGCTCGACCGCAAGTTGTACCGTCAGAGCGACTTCGACCGTTTTGCCGGGCAGCCGGTGCGCGTGCGGATGCGCCCCACCTGGCCCGGCGGTCGGCTGATCACCGGCACCCTCGTGGCCCGGCGGGAGGGGGCGATCCACCTTCGCACTGGACCCGAGACCGTTACCGCGTTGCCCGAAACCGAGGTGATGGAGACGCGCCTGGACCCCTTCCCCCGGGAGGACCGGCGCCAGCAGCGAGGAAGGAAGAAACCATGAGGATGGATCTCGTCAACTTGATCCGTCAGGTCTCTCACGAACGAGAGATCGAACCGGCGCGCCTGGTGGCCGCCCTCGAGGAGGCCATCGCCCAGGCCGCCCGCAAGCATTACCACGAGCGGGGCGTGCGCACGGTCATCGATCTCGAGAACGGGACCATGACCTGCCTGCGGGTGCGCAAGGTGGTGGCCACCGCGGAGGAGGTCAGCGACCCCACGGCGGAGATGGACCTCCTCAACGCCCGTGCCCTCGACCCCCAGGTGGAGGTCGGCGGGGAGATCGTCCTCGGCACGCTGGATACGGCCAACCTCGGCCGCATCGCCGCCCAGGCCGCCCGCCAGATGCTGTTCCAGCGCGTGCGCGAGGCGGAGCGCGACAACATCTACGGGGAATACATCGGCAAGCTGGGCGAGCTCGTCAACGGCATCGTCAAGCGATTTGAGCAAGGTGCCATCGTCATCGAACTGGGGCGCACCGAGGGCATCATCCCCCGGCACCAGCAGGTTCGTCACGAGCGCTACAGCCAGGGCGACCGGATCCGCGCCGTGATCGTGGACGTCACCAAGGAAGCCAACAAGCCCCAGGTGGTGCTCTCGCGAACCTCGCCGCAGTTGCTCATCAAGCTCCTCGAGATGGAGGTCCCGGAAATCTTCGACGGTACCGTGGTGATCAAGGGGTGCGTCCGCGAACCGGGGGAGCGGGCCAAGGTAGCCGTCACCTCCCGCGACCGGGACGTGGACCCCGTGGGGGCCTGCGTGGGCATGAAGGGCTCCCGGGTGCAGGCCATCATGCGCGAGCTGAAGGGGGAAAAGGTGGACATCATCCCCTATTCCCCCGACCTCGTCACCTTTGCCCAGAGTGCGCTGGCCCCCGCCAAGATCAACCGCGTGGCCCTGCGCGAGCAGGTGGTGCGGGTCCCCATCACCGACAGCGAAGGCAACCCCGCCCTGGACGAGCACGGCGAGCCGCTGGTCCACGAGCGGGTGGAACCGATTCTCGACGTCATCGTCTCCGACGAGCAGCTCTCCCTCGCCATCGGCAAGCGCGGCCAGAACGTGCGCCTTGCCTCGCGACTGCTCGGCTGCCGCATCGAGATCAAGAGCGAGGAGGCGGTGAAGGACGAGGTGGCCGCCGCCCTCGCCGCAATGCTCCGCCAGGTGGAAGGGGTGAGCGAGGAGCTGGAGGTGGAGGCGGAAGCCCCGGCCGCGGTGGATTACGACACCCACCTGCCCCTCGAGGACATCCCCGGAGTCGGCGAGAAGTTGCGCGAGCGGTTGCTGGAGCACGGCTACTCCCACGCTGGCGCCCTCGCCGCTGCCGACCCTGCCAAACTCATGGAGATCCCGGGTATCGGTCCCCATTCCGCCGCCAAACTGGTGCAGGCGGCGCGGGAGGCCCTCGAGGCGCAGTCGTTGGCGCCCAGTGAGGAGTGAGGAATGTCGCAGGTTTTCCGAGTCGGCGATCTGGCCCGCCAGATGGGCGTCACGGTGGACGAGCTGCTGTTCAAGCTGCGGTCCATCGGCGTGGATGTGTCGTCCGCTGACGCGGCCCTCGACCTCGCCACGGTGCGGGCCATCATCACGGGCGAGACGCTCCAGCATCGCCCTCGGGAGGTGATCGTCCGCCGCGAGATGACGCCAACTCCCGAGGAGAAGAAGAAGCCGCAGGCCCCCTTGGCGCCTCTCAAGCGCCGCCGCCCAGCCCGGCGCCTGGCCGGATTCGACGAGGAACTCCCCGACGAGGTGCCGAACCTGGCCGGCCTCACCGTGCCGGCCTCGGCGGCCAAGCCTGCCCCGCCACCCCAGCCGTCGGAGGAACCCCCGGCGGCCCCGCCGCCACAACCCCTCCCGCCTGCCGAGGCTGCCGAGCCGGAGCCCGTGCCGGAGCCTGTGCCGGAGCCGGCGGCTCCAGTCGCGGGTCAGGACGTCACCCCAGCGGCACCCGAGGAGGCAGCCCCTCCCACCCCCGCCCCCAAGAAGCGCCCGCGCAAGAGCGCCAAGGCAGCTGCCGAGCCTGAGGCCGTCGAACCGCCGGCCGCGCCCGAGCCGCAGGCAGCGGCACCCGTCACCACTGCCGAGGAGCCGCCCCCTGCCGCGCCGGCCGCGGCGGCGCCCCCCACCGAGCGCAAAGCCAGGACCCCGCTGGAGTCGCAGCTGAGGGAGCTGTCCGCCGACGAGATTCGCCAGCGCATCCTCGCCGCCAAGCAGGCCCCGGCGGCCCCGCCCCGGCGGGGTGAGAAGGTCGTCGCCCCGGCGCGCGGCAAGACGTCCCGCAAGGCCAAAGCTGCCGCCGACGCCGACGAGATCCGCGATCTCCTCGCCAAGTTCGAGGAGTCCAAGGTGCGCGCCAAGGCCGACGCGGCAGCCCCGCAGCCGGTGCCGGCCGCGACCGCGGCACGGCCACGCAGTCACCGCCCAAAGCGGGAACGCGGCGAGGCCCCGACCATTGCCCGCACCCCCACCATCCAGTTCAAGGACGGCGCCAAGCCGGAGGGGCCCATCTACCTCTCGGAAGGGGCCACGGTGCGCGAGCTGGCGGAAAAGCTCAACGTCCTCGTCAAGGACCTGATGGCTTTCCTCATTGCCAAGAAGATCCTCGTCACCGCCAACCAGACGCTCCCCCGGGAACTGGCCGAGCAGATTTGCGAGGAGCTGGGGGTGGAGGCCATGGTGGTGTCCTTCGAGGAGGAGATCGACCTCCAGCAGGAGGAGACCGCCGAACTGGCGGGCAAGCCCGAGCCGCGCCCGCCGGTGGTCACCGTCATGGGCCACGTGGACCACGGCAAGACCACCCTCCTCGACGCCATCCGTTCCACCCGAGTGGCCGCCGGCGAGGCCGGCGGCATCACCCAGCACATTGGCGCCTCCCGGGTGATCCACAACGGCAAGCCCATCGTCTTCATCGACACCCCGGGGCACGAGGCGTTCACCCAAATGCGGGCGCGCGGCGCCAAGGTCACCGACATGGTGGTGCTGGTGGTGGCGGCGGACGACGGGGTCATGCCGCAGACTCTCGAGGCCATCGCCCACGCCCGCGCGGCCAAGGTGCCCATCATCGTTGCCATCAACAAGATCGACAAGGCCAACGCGAACCCCGACCGGGTCCGGCAGGAGCTGGCCTCCCACGGGGTGCTCCTCGAGGGGTGGGGCGGCGACGTGCCGGTGGTGGAGGTCTCGGCCCTCAAGCAGAAGGGGATTGCCGATCTGCTCGAGGTCATCCTCCTGGTGGCCGAGATGCAGGACCTCAAGGCGGTGGCCAAGGGGATGGCCCGCGGCACGGTGCTGGAAGCCCGCAAGGAAAAGGGGCGGGGCGTGGTGGCCACCGTCATCGTCCAGCAGGGCACCTTGAACCAGGGCGATTGCTTCTTCTCCGGCTCCACCTACGGCCGCGTCCGCGCCATGCTGGACGTCAACCGCAAACCGGTGCGCCAGGCGGGGCCGTCCGACGCGGTGGAGATCATGGGCTTCGAGGACATCCCCGAGGCCGGCGACACGTTCCAGGTGGTCGAGAACGAGGCGCGGGCCCGGGAGGTGGCTGCCTATCGCCAAGCCAAGGCCCGCGAGGAGCAGATGGCGGCCGGCCGCAAGGTGAGCCTCGAAGGGCTGATGGACAAGATCAAGAGCGAGGAGATCAAGGCCCTCAACGTGGTCCTCAAGGCCGACGTGCAGGGCTCGGTGGAGGTGTTGCGCGACACCCTCCTCAAGCTCTCCACCGAGGAGGTGGCCATCAACGTCATCCACGCCTCGGTGGGGGCCATCAACGTCAACGACATCCTCCTGGCCTCCGCCTCCCAGGCCGTGGTGATCGGCTTCAACGTGCGCCCGGATCGGGCCGCCAAGGAGCTGGCGGAGCGCGAGCGAGTGGACGTCCGCCTCTACTCGGTGATCTACACCCTCACCGAGGACATCCAGAAGGCCATGGCCGGCCTTCTCGCCCCGACGATCCGGGAGGAGGAGCTGGGGCGCGCGGAGGTGCGGGAAACCTTCCGGATCTCCAAGGTGGGCACCGTCGCCGGCTGCATGGTGGTGGAGGGGACCATCCCCCGCTCGGCCAAAGCCAGGTTGCTGCGCGACAACGTGGTGGTGTGGGAGGGGCACCTGTCCTCCCTCAAGCGATTCAAGGACGACGTGGCCGAGGTCAAGCAAGGGTTCGAGTGCGGCATCGGCCTGGAGCGCTTCAACGACGTCAAGGTGGGCGACATCATCGAGGCGTTCCGCACCGTCGAGGTGGCCCGGGAGCTGTAGGGTGGCGAGCCAGGCAAGGCCGGCGCCGCCCCTGTCGGGGGAGCGGCCATGAGCGGGCCCTCGGCGCTCTTCGTGGCCCTGGGCGAGGTGGAGTTGCACCTGCCCGGCGCCCGCTCGCTCAAGGACAAGCGGGCCGACCTGCGGTCGCTGGTGGAGCGGCTTCGCCACCGGCTCGCCGTGCTGGTGGTGGAGTGCGACCACCAGGACCTCCACCAGCGCGCCGGCCTCGCCGTCACGGCCCTGGCCACCGACGCCGAGGCGGCCCGCCACACCGTGCAGCGGGCCATCGACCACATTCACGAGACCTTTGCCGGCGTGGTGCTCGACGAGCGCGTGTCGCTGGTCCAGGTGCGCTAGGAGGAACGATGCGGACGGCGGGGTTGCGGCGGGAACGGTTGGCCGAGGCGATGCGCCAGGTGCTGTCGGAGATCCTCCTGGGCGGGATGAAGGATCCTCGCCTGGCGGGGGTGGTGGTGTCCGCCGTGGAACTGTCCGGGGATCTCAAGATCGCCCGCGCCTTCTTCTCGGTGGTGGGGGACGCCGAGCGGGAACGTCAAGCCGCCGATGCCCTGCACCAGGCCCGCGGCTACCTCCGCCGCGAAATGGGGCGCCGGCTGCGCATTCACAACGTCCCCGACCTGCAGTTCGCCCGCGATCGCGGTTACGAGCGGGCCGACCGCATCCACCGCATCCTCGACGCGCTGCCGCAGGCCCCGGAGGCCGCGGTGGAAGCGGATGAGGAGGACCGCCGTGGGTGAGGCGACCCGGGAACCGGGCCCGGCCTTGGAGCTGCTGCGCCGCGCGCGGCGAGTGCTCCTCACCTCCCACGCCGCCCCCGACGGCGACGCCATCGGCTCCGAGCTGGCCCTGGCCGAGCTGGCCGAGCAGCTGGGCGCCGCAGCCCGCATCGTCAACCGCGACCCGCACCCGGCCCAACTCGACTTCCTCCCCGGTGTGGCCCGCATCGCCGTGCAACCCACCCTCCCCGCCGGGGACCCCTTCGACCTGGTCGTGGTCCTCGAGTGTCCCGGCCTCGACCGCCCGGGCCTTGCCGGCCTCGAGCGCTTCCCCATCCTCAACATCGACCACCACCTGGCCAACGAACGTTACGGCACTGTCAACTACGTGGACGAGGACGCCCCGGCGGTGGGGGAGATGGTCCTCCGCCTGGCCGAGTCGGCGGGGGCGACCGTCACGGCCGACATGGCGACCAGCCTGTACGTGGCCCTGGTCACCGACACCGGCGATTTCCGCTACTCGAACGCCACCCCCCGCGCCTTTGCCGCCGCGGCTCGGTTGGTGGCCGCCGGCGCGGCGCCGCACCGCATCGCCGAGGCCCTCTGGGAGCAGGTGCCCGCCCGCGTGGTGCGTCTCCAGGCAGCGGTGCTGGAGACGCTGGAGCTTCTGGCCGACGGGAGGATCGCCGTCATCGCCTGTGACGCCGCCATGCTGGAGCGGACCGGCGCCTTCAAGCAGGACACCGAGAACCTCATCAACATCCCCCGCGCCATCGCCGGCGTGCAGGTGGCGGTCTTCCTCAAGGCCCTCGCCCCGGGGGAGGTGAAGGTGTCGCTGCGCTCCCGCGGCGCCCTCGACGTGCAGCGCGTCGCCCGCTCGTTCGGCGGCGGCGGGCACACCAACGCGGCCGGCTGCACCGTGCCGGGGACGTTGCCGGAGGTGCGGGCGCGCCTCCTGGCGGCGCTCGTACCGCTCCTGGAGAGCTCATGAAGGACGTGCGACACGGCCTCCTGCTCGTGGACAAACCGGCCGGGCCCACCTCCCACGACGTGGTGCAGGCGGCCCGGCACGCCTTGCGTCAGCGCCGCATCGGTCACACCGGCACGCTCGATCCGGCGGCCACCGGCCTGCTGCTGCTCTGCGTGGGCCGGGCGACGCGGTTGCAACAGTACCTGCTGGCCTGGCCCAAGACCTACGTGGGGGAGATCCGGCTCGGGTTCGCCACCACCACCTACGACGCCGAGGGGGAACCACTGGGCGACCCGGTCCCCGTCCCCACCTTCACGGACGAGGCGCTGCGCCGCCTGGCGGAGCGGTTCACCGGGTCGATCGAGCAGGTGCCGCCCCCGTATTCCGCCAAGAAACACGCCGGCCGTAAGTTCTACGAGCTGGCCCGGGCCGGCGAGGAGGTCCCGCTGGAGGCCAAGCGCGTGCACGTGCACACCCTTGCCCTCGCCTGGGGGGCCCCGGACCGCCTGCGCTTCGAGGTGACGTGCTCCTCCGGCACCTACGTCCGGTCGCTGGCCCACGACCTGGGGGCGGAGCTGGGGTGCGGCGGGCACCTGTCGGAGCTGCGGCGGGTGCGCATCGGCCCTTGGGAGGTGACGCAGGCGGTCCCCGCCGAGCGGCTCGCCCAGGGGGAGGTGGAAGCGGCGCTGGCGGCCTTTGTGCCCCTGGACGAGGCGCGCCTGCCGTTCCCAGAGGTCACCCTCAACCCCACGGCGGCCGGGCACTTCCTCCACGGCCAGGAGGTCGTGGTGCGGGAGGCCGACGGCAACTTTGTGCCCGGCGGCCACGTGCTGGTGCGCGCCCGCAGCGGCAGCCTGCTGGGGGTTGCCGCCACGGTGGCGTACCTCCCCCGCGCCCGGACTGCCTCCCTCGCCCCCCGCATGGTGCTGGGGGAGCTTGAGACCACCAAGAAACCATGATAGTCTTCCTCTGCCTCGAACGGCGAGGCACGAGCTGGGAGTAAGAGATGACCGAGCAAGAGTACATCGCGAGCAAGGAGCAGATCATTGCGGATTTCCGCCGCCACGAGCACGACACCGGCTCGCCCGAGGTGCAGGTAGCCCTGCTCACCAAACGCATCGAGTACCTCACCGACCACTTCAAGGTGCACGCTAAGGACCACCACTCGCGGCGCGGCCTCCTCATGCTGGTGGGCCAGCGCCGCCGCCTGCTGGAGTACCTGCGCCAGAAGGACCTGGCACGGTACCGCACCCTCATCGAACGACTCGGCCTGCGCCGCTAGCGCGCTCAAGGGAGTCCCATGGAAGTCAACGAAAAAGTCGAACTCGACGGAAGAAGCATCGAGTTTTCCGTCGGGAAGGTGGCCAAGCAGGCCGACGGGGCCTGCTTGGTTCGTTCTGGGGATACGGTGGCCCTGGTCACCGCCTGCTACCTGAAGCAGTCGCGGGAGGGGATCGATTTCCTCCCCCTCACCGTGGACTACCGGGAGTACACCTACGCCGGGGGCCGCATCCCCGGCGGCTGGTTCAAGCGGGAAGGGCGGCCCACGGAGAAGGAGATCCTCACCTCCCGTCTCACCGACCGGCCGCTGCGCCCCCTCTTCCCCGACGGTTACACCCAGGAGACGCAGATCATCGCCACCGTCCTCTCCGCCGACGGCGCCAACGACCCCGACATCCTCTCCATCAACGGGGCGTCGGCGGCACTGCTGGTGTCCGACTGCCCCTTCGACACGGCGGTGGGCGCGGTGCGCGTGGGCCTGGTGGACGGTCGCTTCATCGTCAACCCCACCCACGAGGAACGGGCGGCGGCGCGGCTGGAGATCGTCGTGGCCGGCACCGAGGACGCCGTGGTGATGGTGGAGGCCGGCGCCACCGGCGTGCGCGAGGCGGAGATCCTGGACGCCATCGACGTGGGCCACCGGGCCGTCAAGGCCATCGTCGCCGCCCAGCGCCGCCTCCAGCAGGCGGTGGGCAAACCCAAGGTGCGCGTGACCCCCAGGCCGAAGCCATGGCCCGAGGCGTTCGCCGCCGCCATCCGGGAGCGGTGGGCGGCACCACTGGGGGAGGCGTTGCGGGTGCGCGGCAAGCTGGCCCAGCTCAACGCCATCGACAGCGTGGCTGCGCAGGCCGTGGCGGCGCTCCCCGAGGAGGTGCGCGCCGAACAGACTCCGTGGGTGCACGGGGTCGTTCACGAGATGGTGGTGGAACAGTTCCGCAGCGCCGTGCTCCACCGCCACGAGCGGCTGGACGGGCGCGCCTTCGACGAGATCCGGCCGGTCACCTGCGAGGTCGGTCTCCTCCCCAGGGTCCACGGCTCCGCGCTGTTCACCCGTGGCGAGACGCAGGCCCTCGTCACGTGCACCCTGGGCACCTCGGAGGACGCCCAGATCATCGAGGCCCTGGAGGGGGAAACCCAGAGCCGTTTCCTGCTCCACTACAACTTCCCCCCCTTCTCGGTGGGGGAGGTGAAGTTTCTCCGCTCCCCCGGGCGCCGCGAGATCGGCCACGGCAACCTGGCGCGCCGCGCCCTGGCGCCGGTGGTGCCGGGCCAGGAAACCTTCCCCTACACCCTGCGCGTGGTCTCGGACATCCTGGAATCCAACGGTTCCTCCTCCATGGCCACGGTGTGCGGCGGGACCCTGGCGCTGATGGACGCCGGCGTCCCCATCGCCAAGCCGGTGGCTGGCATTGCCATGGGGCTGGTGAGCGAGGGGGACCGCTTCGCGGTCCTCACCGACATCGCCGGGCAGGAGGACCACTACGGCGACATGGACTTCAAGGTGGCGGGCACCCGGGACGGCGTCACCGCCCTGCAGATGGACATCAAGGTGTCCGGTCTCTCCCGGGAAGTGCTGGAAAAGGCCCTGGAGCAGGCGCGCACAGCCCGCCTCCAACTGCTGGACATCATGGAGGCCACCATCGCCGCCCCGCGCCCGGACATTTCGGCGTTCGCGCCGCGCATCTTCACCGTCCACATTCACCCCGACAAGATCCGCGACATCATCGGCCCCGGCGGCAAGACCATTCGCGCCATCTGCGAGCAGAGTTCCTCGCGAATCAACGTGGAGGACGACGGCCGGGTGGAAATCGCCGCCCCCGACGAGGCCGCGGCCCGCAAGGCCATCCAGATGATCGAGGGGCTCACCCGCCAGCCCCAGGTGGGGGAGATTTTCGAGGGTACCGTGCGGCGCGTCGAGGCCTACGGCGCCTTCGTGGAAATCCTCCCCAACCACGACGGCCTGCTGCACGTTTCCGAGTGGGCCTGGGAGCGCACCCGGGAGATGGCCGACGTGGTGAAGATCGGCGACAAGGTCAAGGTCAAGATCATCGGCATCGACGGCAACGACCGCATCAAGCTGTCCCGTCGCGCGCTCCTGCCACCCCCGGAAAACTTCACCGAGGAGGGGGGGGACCGCGAGCCGCGGCGCCCCCGCGAGAGCAGCGACCGCCCCCGTCGCCCCCGCAGCGAGGGCCGCGACGACCGTCGGGGCGGCGAGCGACGGGGCGGCGGCCACCGCAACGGCTAGGGCTAAACTTTCCCGGATAACCTTTCGGGTTCGTTTCCAACAGGCATGACGGTGGGTGCACTCGGCAGGCGATTTTCGCCCGCCGAGTGCGAGATATTCACCACATACTTGATTTGATGTTCAAGACGAACTACCATACTGGTGATATGGGAAAGGAGCCCGAAATGTCCTTCGAGAAGTTCGTCCCACCGCAAAAGAAGAGAGCCGACGAGGTGTCCATCAAGGCCACGGGGACCATCTCCATTCCGAGCAGCTTCGTGGCCGAGCACGGGTTTGCCGATATGCATTTTGCCACGCTCTTTTTCGACAAGGAGCGCAAACTCGTCGGTGTGAAGCCCACCGCCAACGCTCGCGAAGACGGCGCCATCACGCTCTCCCATCGCCGCCGGGTGGCCTCGCTGCGGGCGCGGGCGTTTTTCGAGCACTACGGCATCCCTCTCGCCGGCACCAAGCGGTTCCCCGTCACCTTCGATGCCGAGCTGGGGATGGCCGTCATCCCCCTCGGCGAGATCAAGCGCCGCCCCGGGCGCCGCAAGCAGCGCTGAGGCGCCTCCGTCAGCGCTGGCAGCGGCGGCAGGCGAAGGTGGATCTCCCCCCTAGCACCAGCCGCTGGATGGGCATACCGCACCGCCGGCACGGCAGCCCGGCACGGCCGTAGACCTCGAGGTCCACGGCAAAGTAGCCGGTGTTCCCGGCGGCGTCCTGGAACCCCCCGTCGGCAAGGGTCGTCCCCCCTGCGGCAATGGCCTCCTCCAGCACCGCCCGTAGCGCCGCCGCAAGCCGCGCCAGGCGTGCCGAGCTGATCCGGTGGGCCCGCCGGGCCGGGTGAATCCCGGCCCGGGCCAGGGCCTCGGTGGCGTAGATGTTGCCGACTCCCGCCACCACTCGCTGGTCCAGGAGCAGGTTGCGGATGGGCACTCGCGAGCTGGCCGCCGCCCGGGCAATGGCCTCCTCGACCCCGCTGCCCAGGGCGTCGGGCCCCAGGGCCGCCAGGATCGGCACGCTCGCCAGCGCCGCCGCAGGCACCACGGTGGCGCTGCCGAAGCGGCGGGGGTCCACCAGGTGGAGCGTCAGCCCCCCGTCGAACCCCACCACCAGGTGGGTGTGTGGCGCCGTCGGGGCGTCGCCGGGACGCACCAACAACCGCCCCGACATCCCCAGGTGAAGGACGGCCACCACGCTGTCGAGGTGCAGCAGGAGGAACTTCCCGCGGCGCTCGACGCTTCCGAGACGCTGGCCGACGACGGCGAGCCATTCCTGCGGCTCGATCCCTGCGCGCAGGCGAACCCGCTGCGCCGTCACCGCCACCACCCGCCGCCCCAGCAGGGCACGGCGCAGCGAGCGGCGCACCACCTCCACCTCGGGCAGCTCCGGCATGGCAAGGGAAGATAGCAAAGCCAGCCGCCCGCCTGCCCCCATAAACACCCTCGCGAGACGGGCCGTACACGGGAGTGAGGTCTCCTTCCTCCTCCTTCCGGGCGCCCCGGGCAACCGGGGCGCCGCACCGTCTTCCGACCCGCTGCCGAGCGGCTACATGTACAGGCCGCCGGAGACGTTGAGGACCTCGCCGGAAATGTAGGCGCCACCGGGCCCGGCGAGGAACACCACCGCGGCGGCGATGTCCTCGGGGGTGCCCAGGCGCGGGATGGCGAGGTTGGCGAGAAGCGCCTTGCGCTGCTCCTCGGTGAGCTTCTCGGTCATGGGGGTCTGGATGTAGCCGGGGGCGATGGCGTTGACGTTGATGTTCCGGCTACCCAGCTCCCGGGCCAGCGACTTGGTGAGGCCGACGATCCCAGCCTTGGATGCGGCGTAGTTGGCCTGCCCGGCGTTGCCCATCAACCCCACCACCGACGAGATGGAGATGATGCGCCCCTCGCGCTGCTTCATCATGTGGCGAACCACCGGCTGGGTGACGTTGAACACCCCATCCAGGTTCACCGCCAATACCTTGCGCCACGACTCCGGCTTCATGCGGACGAAGAGCTGGTCGTCGGTGATCCCCGCGTTGTTGACGAGGATGTGGATCCCCCCCAGCTCCGCCGCCAACCGGTCCACCACCTCTGCCGCCTGCTCCCCGTTGGTCACATCGAGGGGCACCCCCACGGCCCGCCCCCCTGCTGTGGTGATGGCGTCCACCACTTGCTGGATCGGGTCGGTGGGGAGAGAGGTGCAGGCCACCGTCGCCCCCTCCCGGGCCAACGCCTTGGCGCACGCCGCGCCGATCCCCGTGGCCGCCCCCGTGACCAACGCCACTTTGCCCTCGAGCTGTCCTGCCATGCTCCCTCCTGTTGCCCTGCCGGGGACGCCGAGCCTATCACGGGTGAGCGCGGGAGGCGAACGCCTCCACCTGCGCCACCGTCCCCACCTGCACCGTGACGGCCCCCCGGGCGATGCGCCTCACCAGCCCCGAGAGGACGCTCCCCGGCCCCACTTCCACGAAGGTGTCGAAACCGTCCGCCACCATCCGCTCCACGCTCTCCACCCAGCGCACCGGCGCGTCCACCTGCCGCACGAGAGCGTCCCGCACCGCTGCCGGTTCCACCACCGGCGCCGCGTCCACGTTGGTGTAGAGCGGCACCGCCAGCGGGGCGAGGGAGAGGGCCTCCAGGGCCGGCGCCAGCCCGGAGCGCACCGGTGCCATGAGGGGGGAGTGGAACGGCGCCGACACCGGCAGGGGCACCACCCGCTTGGCCCCCCGGGCGACCAGGCGTTCGCTGGCCCGCGCCACCGCCGCAGCATGGCCGGCAATGACCGTCTGCTCGGGGGCGTTGTAGTTGGCGGCCACCACCACTTCCCCCACGGTGCTGGCCTCCCGGCACACCGCCTCGACCTCCTCGCGCCCCGGTCCCAGCACGGCAGCCATCGCCCCCACCCCCACCGGCACGGCCCGTTGCATGAGCTCGCCGCGCAGCCGCACGGTGCGCACCAACTCCTCCACCCCCAACCCACCGGCGGCGCCGATGGCGCTGTACTCGCCCAGGGAGTGGCCCGCCACCCCTTCAGCCGCGGCGCCGCGGGCGGCCAGCACCGCGTGGACGGCCAGCGAGACGGTGAGAATGGCGGGTTGGGTGTTGGCGGTGAGTTTGAGTTGGTCCTCGGGGCCCTCGAAGCAGAGCCGCGACAGCGCCTCCCCCAGGGCGGCGTCGGCTCGCTCGAACACCTCCCTGGCTTCCGGGAAGGCCGCTGCCAGGTCCGCCCCCATGCCGGCGAACTGGCTCCCCTGGCCGGGGAAGACGAAGGCTACCTTGCCCATGCCTCACCCTCTCCGCTGGGCCGCGTGCTTGATGAGGCAGGCGGCGATCTCGTTGCGCTGAATCTGGTTGGTGCCCTCGTAGATCTGGAGGATCTTGGCGTCGCGCAGCATCTTCTCCACCGGGTACTCGCGCATGTAGCCGTAACCGCCGAAGATCTGCACCGCGTCCACGGTCACCGACATGGCCACGTCCGAGCCTACCACCTTCACCATGGACGACTCCATGGCAAAGTCGCCGGTGCCGCCGTCGATGGTGCGGGCGGTGGCGTAGAGGAGGGCGCGGGCGCTCTCCACCTTCATGGCCATGTCGGCCAGCATGTGGCCCACCGCCTGGAAGGCGGCGATGGGCTTGCCGAACTGCTTGCGCTCCGAGGCGTAGGCCAACGCCGCCTCGAGGGCCGCCGCTGCCAGGCCCACCCCCTGCGCCCCCACCGCCACCCGGGCCCGTTCCAGGGTCCGCACCGTGACCAGGAACCCCATCCCCTCCCGGCCGATGCGGTTGGCCTCGGGCACCCGGACGTTGTCGAAGATCACCTCCCGGGTGGCGGAGGCGCGGATGCCCAGCTTGTCCTCCCGCTTGCCGAAGGAGAGCCCGGGGCGGTCCGCCTCCACGAGGAACGCCGTGGCGCCCCGGCCGCCGCGGGCCGGGTCGGTCATGGCCACCACCGTGTAGAAGTCGGCCTCGCCGCCGTTGGTGATCCACTGCTTGGTGCCGTTGATGACGTACTCGCCGCCGTCCCGCACGGCCCGCGTGCGCATGGCAAAGGCGTCGGACCCGGCCTCCGCCTCGGTGAGGCAAAAGGCGGCGAGCCACTCGCCGGTGGCCACCTTGGGCAGCACCCGCGCCTTCATCTCCTCGCTCCCGGCGAGGAGAACGGGCAGTGTCCCCAGGGCGATGGCCCCGTAGGAGGTGGACACCCCCAGGCAGGCCCGGGACAGCTCCTCGGTGACGAGGCACAGCTCCATCATGCCGAGCCCAAGCCCGCCGTAGGCTTCGGGGACGAACACGCCCATCAACCCCGCATCGCCGAGAATGCGGAGGATGTCCCGGGGGAAGATCTCGTCGCGATCGAGGCGGCTGCGCACGGGGACGATCTCCTTCTCGGCAATTTCCCGCGTCAGCCGGACGATCTCCTCTTGCTGTTCGGTGAGAAAGTAGTTCATCGCTCTCGCCTCGCCCCGCGCCGGCGCAGCCGCGCGGGTTGCGCTCCCTCCCTTGCGCTGCGCCGCTCCCCCCCTCGGCGACGCTCGTTCTACCAGCGGAACAGCATGGCGGCCCAGGTGAGCCCGCCGCCGAAGGCCGACGCCAGGACCAGATCGCCTTGGCGGAGGACCCCCGCCTGGCGGGCGTCGGCCAGGGCCAGCGGGATGGACGCCGCCGACGTGTTGCCCACTCGCTCCAGGTTCACGAACACTTTCTCGGGCGGCAATCCCACCCGCTCGGCCACCGCGTCGATGATGCGCTTGTTGGCCTGGTGCGGCACGAAGAGATCCACCTCCTCGATGCCGATCCCGGCCTTCTCCAGCACCTCCTGAGACACCTCGGTCAAAGCCCGCACCGCCACCTTGAAGGTCTCGTTCCCCCGCATCTTGATAAACGGCAGCCGCGCGTCGATGTGCTCCTTCACGTTAGGCGGGTACTTCGAGCCGCCCCCCGGCATGGCGATGAAGTCCGAGTACGACCCGTCCGTGTGCCAGGCGGCTTGGAGGATCCCCTCCCCCGCCGGGGCTTGCCGCAACACCACCGCCCCCGCCCCGTCGCCGAAGAGGATGCAGGTGGCCCGATCGGTGTAGTCGGTGTAGCGCGACAGGGTCTCCGCCCCGATCACCATGGCGGTCTGTACCTCGCCGGTCGCGATGAACTGGCGGGCGACCTTGACGGCGTAGAGAAACCCCGAGCAGGCGGCGGAGAGGTCGAAACAGGTGGCGTTGCGCACCCCAAGCTGGGGCTGGATGATGGCGGAGGTGGCGGGGATGGGCTGCTCCGGCGTGGCCGTGGCGAGGATCAGCAAGTCCACCGCCTCGGGGGCCACCTGGGCGTCCTCGAGGGCCCGCCGCCCCGCCGCCACCGCGAGGCTCGCCAGACTCTCCCCCTCCGCCACCACGTGGCGTTCCCGGATCCCGGTGCGGGCCACGATCCACTCGTCGGAGGTGTCCACCGTCCGCTCGAAGTCCGCGTTGGTGAGGACCCGCTCAGGCAGGGCCACGCCCAGCCCGGCGAATCGGGCGGTCATCGTGAAGTGATCATGCACGGGCACTCCCCTCCCCGGTGCGTCGCAGCAGCTCCGCGACCCGGCGCTGAATGCTCTCGATGACCCCGCGAGCCGCGTAGGAGTGGGCGAACCGCAACGCGTTGCGGATCGCTTTGGCGTTGGAACGCCCGTGCCCCACCAGGCAGGCGCCCCGCACGCCCAGGAGCGGTGCCCCGCCGTACTCGGCGTAATCCACCTGGCGTCGGAAGCCGGCAAAGGCGCCCTTAGCCAGGAGGAACCCCGCCGCCGAGAGGGCCGAACGCTTGGCCTCGCGCTTCAAGAGCTTGAACACCATCTCCCCGAGACCTTCGGAGACTTTCAGCACCACGTTGCCCACGAAGCCGTCGCACACCACCACGTCCACGGTGCCGGCGTAGATGTCGCGCCCCTCCACGTTGCCGATGAAGTTGAGGCCGGCGTCGGCCAGCAGCCGGTACGCCTCCTGGGTGAGCCGGTCCCCCTTCCCCTCCTCCTCCCCCACGGACAGGAGCCCCACCCGCGGGTTGGGCACCCCCATCACGGCGCTGGCGTAAAAGTGGCCCATGATCCCGAACTGGAGGAGGTGCGCCGGCTTGCAGTCCACGTTGGCGCCCACGTCGACGATGAGGGTGGACCGATCGATGCCGGGGGCCGTGGCGGCCAGGGCCGGCCGCTCCACCCCGTCCACCATACCCAGCGTCACCTTGGCCGCCACCATGGCGGCACCAGTGTTGCCGGCGGTGACGAAGGCGCCGGCGATGCCGTCGCGGACCAGCCGCAGCGCCACCGCCATGGAGGAGTTGCGCTTGGCCCGGAGCGTGGCGGTGGGCGCCTCGTCCATGTCCACCACTTCCGGGGCGTCCACGATCTCGATGCCCCCAACTCGAGGGTGCAGGCGGTCCAGTTCCCGCTTGAGGACCGCCTCCCGCCCCACCAGGAGCACCTTGAGCCCGAACCGCTCCGCAGCCTCCACGGCCCCCTGCACCGTGGTCGCCGGGGCGTGGTCCCCGCCCATCGCGTCCAGGGCGATGGCCTGCGATGCGCGACCCGTCATGGCGTGGTGGCTTTACTTGACCTCTTCGACGTGCAGCACCTGCCGTCGTTCGTACATCCCGCAGTGGGGACACACCCGATGCGGCATCTTGGGCTGGTAACAGCTCGGGCAGATGGACATGGCCGGCTGATCCAGGTGATCGTGGGCCCGCCGCCGGTCGCGGCGCGCCTTGGAATGACGGTGTTTCGGGTTTGGCATGGCACTCTCCTCTTCTCTACCGACGGGGCCGGAAGTCCAAAAGCCCGTCCCACCGCTCGTCGCGGCTCGGCGGACAGGCGCACCGCCCCCGGTTGAGGTCGGCGCCGCAGCGCGGGCACAACCCCTGACAGGACTCACTGCACAACGGCTTCATCGGCACGGCAAGCTGCAGTTGCTCGGCTGCCAGCTCGCCGAGATCGAGCCACGGCTCCGCGAAGAACCGCACGTCCAGATCCTCGCTGGCAAGCCGCGTCTCCTCCTCCCGCGGCGCCAGCTCCACCGGCAGCAACCGCAGCTCGAACGCCTCGTCGAAGGCGAAGGCGAACTCCCCCAGGCACCTCACGCAACGCAGCACCGCCGTTCCCGCCGCGGTACCGTGCAGCAGGTACCCGTGCTCCCCGCGCTCCAGCGTGGCCTTGACCCGCACCTCGCCAGGGGACACCACGTCCTCACCGCAGCAATCGGCGGTGGGGTGGATCCGTTCGTCGAGTTCGACGGTCTCGGCGTCGGCGCGCGTCAGGTCGATGCGAAGCACACCTCCCCCTTTCGAGGGCCTTGCAGGATAGCAATCTGCGCCCCCTTCGTCAACGTGGCGGCCAGGCTGCCTGATGCTGCTCAACACCCCCGCCGCTACAGCTCTACCACTTTCCTGTCGTGCGCCCCCGGCGGCCCAGAACCACTGCTAAGCAAGCGGCGGGCGTGGCGGTGGAGGAAAACGTGGTTCCTGGCAGTGGCCAGGCGCTCACGAGGGGGGTGAGAGGCCGTGAGAGGGATGAAAGGGTGAAATGCGTCGCACGTTCTGCAGGTTCCGGCAGGGCTTGGCCGACCGATCCATGATGTGGATGGCCTTGGTCCGAGGCCGTAAAGGCTTCAGCCGAACTTGCGGCAGCAAGCTCGAGGATCCGCGCCCTCATCCCGAGGCGCAACGGCAGGGAGGGGTGGTCCGCCGCGATCCGCACCACCAGCCGGCGGCCGTGCCCGATCACCCGGCCCGCCACGTGGAGCAACAGGTACCTCAGCGCCTTCAGGCGTGCCACGGCCAAGCTCTCTCCACCCTCCACCTTCGCCAGCACCTGAGGTTTCATCACCTCGTTGAGGTTCAACGCCAGGATCATGACCTGCCACCAGGCCGCGTTGGCCCCAAGCTTCCCCGACGGCAACCGCCCGCCAGGTCCCGCTTCATGATCCCGTGCGCCTCCTCCGCTTTCCCGCACCGCTGCCGGTACCAGTGGATCACCGCCTCGCCGGGCCAGTCCAGGTTGGTCACCACCGCCGCCAACATGTACGGCTCGCCCGCAATGACCGCCGCGGAAAACGGAACCAAGCTGCTGCGCGGCCTCAGGAAGCAACGGCTGCTCGAGCTCCTCCCTCACCATCTGCAGGTACCCGGTCTGGGCCGGCACGTTCCCATCCCGCAGCCCGCTCCCCACCACCAGCCCCTGCTCCGCCCACCACACGGTGAGCGGCCGGTACGATCGAAACCCCTGGTAACACCGCACCGCCTCGCGCTTGTGGGTCTCCACCAGCGTCGCGTCCATGTCCAGCGTGGCAATCCCCTCGGGCGACCGCGCCTGCACCGCGGCCACCAGATCACGGTTCACCAGCCCCAGGGCCGTGAGCTCCTCACTGGCTTCGGGGATCCAGGCCGTGCCCTTCTCCCGCTTGGCCATCTCCGCTTCGTCGTGAAACGCATTGAGACAACGAAAGATCGACGATGGCGACGGCACCACCCAGTGCCGCCCTCTCCGGACCGCCCGCTCGATCCGCCGCCGTTCCTTCCGCCCCAGCCTCGGGTACCCCGCCCGCACCATCAGCGTACGCAGCCCCCGGTCCTCGGTCAGGTAGCGGATGTCGCTCACCGCCTCTCCCCCCGCCAGCTACATCATCAGGATCAACGACATCACCAGCTGCGCCTCCGCAAACCCCGCGTGCCGCTGCCTGATCACGCCACCGAGCCGGAATCGCAGCCTCATGCCAACCTCCATCGCCTCAACACGATCCAGATACGGCAAAAGACCCGCGTACCTCGTCGGCGCTTTCCTCGCCCCGAAAGCCTCGAACTGGGATGGAAGAACACCCTGTACTACCGTAACTTAACCTCGTTGGTGCGGAATTCGTTTCACACAAAGGTATTCCAACCCGCTGATCCAGCGGCACCAACGAGGTCCCCATCTCCTCCCTCGCGGAGGATTCCAGGTCTGGCACCCATATTGCTTTTTCACGCGTTATGTGATATTATTGTGTGAGGGGAGGAGATCATGGCTGACAAGGGAATCCCGAACGCGTCGCAAGGCGCGCCGTCCCGGCGGGGCTTCCTCGGGTGGATTGCGGGCGGGATCGCGAGCGGGGTGGCCTGGTTTTCGGCCGGCGGCTTCCTTCGCGCGAAGAGCGCCGCAGCCGGTCCGATCGGCGCCGCGCCGCTCCCCCAGGTCGCAGGCAGCGACATCCTGAGGATGCAGGCGGAGCTCCAGGCGGCGCTGTCGCGCCCGCTCACTTCGCGGCGCTGGACGATGGTCATCGACCCCCGCCGATGCACGGGCTGCAACACTTGCACCGTTTCCTGCCGGGCCGAGAACGTCACCGGCCCCGAGGGGAGCTACCGGCGCGTCGCGGACGCGATGGCCGGCTGGTACCCCGAGGTCAGGCACGTCTTCATGCCGTCGAACTGCGTGCAGTGCGACGATCCCCCGTGCCAGCGGGCCGTGCCGGCGGGAATGATCCTCAAGCGCCCCGACGGGATCGTCGAGTTCGACTACACGAAGCTCACGGGGAGGTACGCGCAGAAGGCTGCCGAGGCATGCCCCTACCGCGCCGTCCACGTCGACCAGGGGCAACTCTTCACGACGGGGACCCCGGCCGTGCAGGCCTACGAGAAGCGGAGCTTCGTCGAGTACCAGCGCGAGTGGAACCGCACGACCGGGATCCTCCCGAGGGGAGTCGCACGAAAGTGCCACTTCTGCCTCCACAGGATCGAGGCGGGAATGCTGCCGGCCTGCGTGGCAAGCTGCATGTGCGGCGCCATGGCGTTCGGGGACACCTCCGACCCGAGGAGTCTTGTGAGCGAGCAGCTGGCCCAGAACCGGACGATCCGCATTCATGAAGAGCTCGGCATCGAGCCGCGCGTCCACTACATCGAAGAGAAGCTCGAGCAACAGGTCCAGCAGTACTCCTGCGCGACCTGCCACTGAACGAGAGTCGAGAGGAGATGGCGATGACTTCAGAACTCGACGATCGGCACGCGGGCGAACCGGCATCGCAGAAGACGGCGAGCCGGCGTGAGCTGCTTTCATCCGGGGCGTTCCTCGGGGGCCTGGCGGCCGGGCTTGGAGCGGGCTCGCTCCTGCCGGCGGGCGAGGCTACGGACCCTCCGCATTTCTTCCCGCCGTCCGAGGAAGCCGACCCCCGGCGCTACATCTACACGACCTGCTTGCAGTGCAACACGGGCTGCGAGATCAAGGTGCGGATCCAGGAAGGGGTCGCGGTGAAGGTCGAGGGGAACCCCTATGGCCCGCGCACGATGGACCCGCACATCCCCTGGACAACGCCGGTCGCTTCGGCCGCGCAGGTCCACGGGCACACATGTCCGAAGGGGCAGGCCGGCATCCAGACCGCCTACGACCCGTACCGTCTCGTGAAGGTTCTGAAGCGGGCCGGGAAGCGCGGCGAAGGGAAGTGGATCTCGATCCCCTTTGAGCAGGCGATCCGGGAGATCGCGGACGGAGGGATCCTCTTCGCCGACGTCCCGGGCGAGGAGAACCGCTACGTCGACGGTCTGAAGGCCATTTGGGCCCTGCGCGACCCGGCGGTCGCGAAAGCGATGTCCGACGACGTCGCCCTGATCCGCAGCAAACAGATGACAGTCGCCGAGTTCCAGGAGAAACACGCGGCGAACCTCGACGTCCTCATCGACCCGGACCACCCCGACCTCGGCCCGAAGAACAACCAGTTCGTCTTCAACTGGGGGCGCCTCAAGGCAGGCCGGAGCGATTTCTTCACGCGCTTCTGGAGGGACAGCTTCGGATCGGTGAACGGCCACGGCCACACCACGGTCTGCCAGGGCTCGATCTACTTCGCCGGGAAGAGCATGTCCGACCAGCCAAGCGGCGGGAAGTGGAGCGGGGGAGCGAAAGCCTACTGGATGGCCGACACGTCGCACGCGGAGTTCATCATCTACTGGGGGGCGAACGTCCTCGAGGGGAACTACGGGCCCCCGCTGAAGAACCCCAAGATCATGAAGGGCCTGACGGAAAAGCGCCTCAAGGTCGCCGTCATCGACCCGCGCTTCTCGAAGATCGCCAGCAAGGCGGACCGGTGGTTCCCGATCAAGCCCGGGACCGACGCGGCCTTCGCGATGGGGATGATCCGCTGGATTATCGAGAATCAGCGATACGACAGGAGGTACCTCGAGAACGCGAACAAGGCGGCCGCGGCCGCCGACGGGGAGCCGACCTGGTCGAATGGCGCGTGGCTCGTGAAGATCGGCCCCGACGGCACGCCCGGCAAGTTCCTCCGCGCATCCGAGATCGGGCTCGGGGGCGATCCTGACACCTTCGTCTGCTGGCGGGACGGCGTGCCGGTGGCGTTCCAGTCGGGGGATACGGCGAAGGCGGCGGAAGGGGACCTGTTTGTCGACACGACGATTCAGGGCATCCGGGTCAAGTCTTCGCTCCAGATCCTCAAAGAAGAGGCCATGGCGAAAACCCTCGAGGAGTGGGCCGCCGAATGCGACCAGCCAGCGAGCGGCATTGCCGACCTCGCCCGGGAGTTCACCTCACACGGGAAGAGGGCCGTGGTCGAGATCCACCGCGGCGTCTCTCAGCACACGAACGGCTACTACAACGTCCTCACCACCTACACGCTGAATGTGCTCATTGGTAACCTCGACTGGCAGGGAGGGCTCGTCTACGGTGGGGGCAGCTACACGGAGGCGGGGGGGAGCGGCCGTCCCTTCACGCTCGGCGACCATCCGAGGAAGCTGACGCCGTTCGGTGTGAACATCATCCGCGGCGAGGCTACCTACGAGCAAAGCACGATCTTCGCAGGTTACCCGGCGAAGCGCCCCTGGTACCCCCTCGCGAGCGACGTCTACCAGGAAGTCATCCCGTCGATGGGCGATGCCTACCCCTATCCCGTGAAGGCGTACTTCCTCTACATGGGGGCGCCGGTTTACGCGCTCCCTGCCGGGAACCAAAACATCCCGATCCTGGCCGACACGAGCAAGGTCCCGCTTTTCATCGCGTCAGACATCATCATCAGTGAGACGAGCGCTTATGCCGACTACATCTTCCCCGACCTGACCTACCTGGAGCGCTGGGAGTTCCACCGGACGCACCCCTCCATCGTCCACAGGGTCTCCCCGGTCCGGCAGCCCGCGATTGCGCCGATCCCGGAGACGGTAACGGTCTTCGGCGAGGAGATGCCAATCTCCACGGAGGCGGTTTTCCTCGCTCTCGCCGAGTACATGGGGATGCCCGGCTTCGGCCCGGACGGCTTCAAGGCCGGCGTCGACCTGAAGCGGCCCGAAGACTACTACCTGAAGATGGTCGCCAACGTCGCCTTCGGCGACAGCAGCTCGGGCACGGACGTCGCCCCCGATGCCTCCGAGGAGGAAATTGAGATCTTCCGCGCGACGCGGGCGCACCTCCCCCCGTCGGTCTTCGACTTCGAGAAGTGGAAGGCTGCGGTGGGCGACGCGTGGTGGCGGAAGGTGATCTACGTCCTGAACCGCGGGGGCCGCTGGTGGAACTATGCCGAGGCGTGGAGCGGCGGCCAAGTCAAGGCGAAGTACGGCAAACTCGTGAACCTCTATCTCGAGAAGACCGCGACCACGAAGAACTCCATGACCGGGCAGCTCCTGCGCGGCATCGCCGGATACATCCCCGTGCTCGATTCGCTCGGGCGCCCGATCCAGGACGCGGGCTACGACCTGAGGCTCATCACGAACCGGACAATCCTGCAGACGAAGAGCCGGACCGTCTCGAACTACTGGCTCCTCAACCTCCTCCCCGAGAACTACATCGAGGTCCACCCGATCGACGCGGCGCGGCTCGGCCTGAGGGATGGCCAGAAGGCCCGCATCGTCTCCGCCACGAACACGCGGGGCGAGTGGGACCTGAAGGACGGCAGGACCGTGCCGATCGTCGGCACGGTGAAGGTGACCGAGGGCATCCGCCCGGGCGTGGTCACCTTCACGCTCGGCCACGGCCACTGGTCCTACGGGGCCAACGACCAAGTCGTGGACGGGCAGATCGTCAAGGGGGACCCGCGGCGCGCGGCCGGTGTCCACGCCAACGCGGTGATGCGGGTCGACGACCACTTGAAGAACACGACCCTCTCCGACGTTGTCGGGGGAAGCGCGGTCTTTTACGACACGATGGTCCGGGTGGTCCCGGTCTGACGAGGCGAGCGACGCTATGCGAGAAGACATCACCGTGAGGAAGACGACCGTGAGATCCGCGGTCCTGCGGATCGCCACCGCCGGGATCGCCCTGGCAATGTTCACCGCCGCGGCGCCGGCCGCCTACGCGGCCGGCGCACCCGGCAAGACGGCAGGGGACGCCACCTGTCAGGAGTGCCACGAAGACCTGTTCGCCCGGTACGCAGAGAACGTCCATGCCGGAACAGCCGCGGCACGGCGCCTGCCCGAGAGGCCCGGGTGCGAGTCATGCCACGGCGAGGGCGCCGCGCACGCGGCCGACCCGTCCGTGAAGACCGGGCTCGTAACGTTCGCGGCGGGCAACGAGGCCGCCGGTAATCGGGCGTGTCTGCGCTGCCACACCGAGGACGCCGCCGTGACCGGCTTCGAGCGGAGCCTGCACGGCCGCAATCAGGTCGGCTGCTTCGAATGCCACGTCAGCCCGCACGCAACGCCGAAGCTCAAGCTAATGCGGTCGCGTTCGACCGGGGAGGAGAGCGCTCCGGGCCTGGGTCGCCATCTGAAGCAGCACGACGCTGGCCTCTGCCTCGGCTGCCACCAGGAGCAGCAGGGGCGGTTCCGGATGCCCTACCGCCACCCGGTGCGCGAGAAAGCCATCGCCTGCGTGGGTTGCCACAACCCTCACCGCGACCTGCGCCCCGGAGCCCGGGCGAAGAACGCGATGTGCCTCTCGTGCCACGAAGACAAGCGAGGTCCCTGGGCCTTCGAGCACGGGCCGGTCACGGAGGACTGCACGATCTGCCACGAGCCCCACGGGTCGGTGGCGCCGCGGCTCCTGAAGACCGCTCAGCCGTTCCTCTGCCTCTCGTGCCACGCCCTGCCGGACGACCGGCACGGGCAGGAGATCGGGGGCATCCAGTTTTCCAGCGCGATCTACCGCCAGTGCACGTCCTGCCACGGGGCCGTCCACGGCTCCCACGAGGATCGGCACCTGAAGAAGTGAACGAGGACGAAAAGGAACCGGCCATGACGAACCTGAGAACGTTCCGCCTACTCTCCGCCGCCCTCGTGACACTATCCCTGTCGGCGACGCCCCTGCTCGCCCAGGGACCCGCGTCGGCCGCGGCGCCGGTGACGACGGGAGGCTGGGAAGCCTACGTCCGGGTGACTCCCCGTTTCTACAGCTTCGACGGCGACCAGGGCTACCTCCAGCGGTACCGGGCCCTCGACGCCGAGAACGAGGACGGCCTCGATACGGCACTCGCCACCCTGAGCGAGCTTGCCGTCCAGTACTCCAGCCCCGAGCCGGGCGCCGCGAAGCTCGAGCTTGTCCACACAAACCCCTTCGTCCTCAACGACGCATGGCTGGCCCGGTTCCGGCCGGAGGCAGGGAGCCGCCTGGAGCTGTCGTGGCACGAATACCAGCGACCCCTCGAGGCGTTCCTTCCGACGCCCGCCACGAATTCCATCACCTACGCCCGCCGTTACAACGACGACCGGGATCCGGAAAGGGAGCTGTACCGGCGGCGCGGCGATCTCGCCGTGACGGCCACCTTCGCGCCGTACGTCTGGACGGACTCCCTCCGGTTTTTCCGGAGGGCCGAGGTCGGGTTGGACCGGCGGGCAAGGACCGGGAACCGGCATTTCAGCTGGATTTTCGGCGTCGTGGAGGACCTCGTGATTCCCCGTGGCGACAGTCCCGAGCGCTGGCGGGGGAGGACCGAGGCGATCGACCAGGTCGTCGACCGGTTCGCGTTCGACGCGACCCTCGCGCTCGCGCCGGGGAACACCACCCGACTGCAGGTCTTTCGCGAGGAATTCGATAACCAGGCCCCCACCGTTACGAACGCCGATATCGCGCTCGTTTCTCCGGCGGTCAACACGCAGGCCCGGACGATCGACTTCATCGCAGACTACAGTCTTGAGGGTGTGTCCTTCGCAATGGAGCAGCCGATGGGAGGCCGCGTCACCGTCTTCATCGATGGCTCGAAGGACACCCTCACGCAGACGAGCGAGTCCCCGCTTGAGGCTGAGGCCGAGTACACGGGGAAGATACGTACACAGTCGCTGAGCGCCGGGGTCAGCGTGGAGGCGACCGACCAGCTCGTCATCGACGCGGCCGCGGGGTGGGCGAAGCGAAAGAACGAGACGCCGGTCGGGACGTCGACCGAAAGTCCGCGGACCTACCTGATCCAGGACCGTAACCTGAGCGGCCCGTTTCTGAAGTCTCTCGAAACGAAAGCCTGGGGCGGGTCCCTCAGCTGGTACGGCAAGAAGCTGTCGCTTCGCGCGGGCGCGAACCACGAGAGCTCCGAAAGGGACTTCGTGCGCGGGGTGGGCGCGAACGCCATCGTCGAAGGAATGGTGGTGTGGGGCGCGCGGTCGAACCCGAAATCCCTCTGGGCGTCCGCAAGCGGCCGGGTCGCCAGGCAGCTTCGCTGGTCGGCGCGCTACCAGTACCTGACCGCGGACGACACCTGGACCGTCACCGAACCGACGAAGTCGCACCAGCTCAAGGCGACGGCCTCTTGGGCAGCGAAGTCCGGCACGTTCGGTGTCAATGGGAACCTCAACTGGGAGGATTCCCGCAACGACGGCTTCATCTTCCAGAACGGGTCGGCGACGGCTCCCCAGCGGATGGAGCTCGACGCGACGAGCTTTGGCGTGTCGGCCTGGTACGGCGCCGGGGAGACGGTGCAGGTCTACGCCGGGTACCAGCGGATCTCTCGTGACCAGGAAGGGAACCTCGTCCTCACCGACATCCGGCGCTGGCGGCCGATGGTCCTGCCGAGGATCGGAGACCCTGCCTTCGGGTACGACAGCACGGTGACGGCATGGAACCTCGGGGCGGCGCTGACCTTCGGCGAGAAGCTGGTGGTCGTTCCGTCGATCACCTACACCGATGCCGAAGGCGGGATCGTCTCGGCCGCGACACCGGTCCGCGACTACTCGAACATCGCTAACAACGCCCTGGTGATGGCGGTTGCGGCCGATTACCGGCTCTCGAAGCGGATGCAGGTCAACCTCCAGTACGCTTACGGCGACTACGACGACGCGGTCTCGCGGGAGCTGTCCGGCAAGCTCCAGGAATTCAGCGTCGGGGTGACTGTGGGGTTTTGACAGCGCGGTGGGGGCCGGCACGGCCGGGCCCCCGGCGCGCAACCCTCCGGTCTACCCGCCCGGCCCGCGGCCCCGGTTGCGAACCTCGGGAGCCCCCCAACAAGCTGGCGCCGGGGACATCGCCAATGCGGGGTGCCCCGTGGCTCCGCGCGGCGGGCTACAGCGCCAGGCGGGGCACCAGCCGCGGCGCCGCCACCCGGGCCAGCACCCCGGCCACCACCCCACCGATCCCGGCCAGGTTGGCCGCGACCCACACGGCAGCGCCGGCGTAGGGGAGGAGCGACACCGCTACCAGCGCGGCGAGGGCCAGGGCCGTTCGCGGCATCTCCCCGCGAAGGCGCACCGGCAGGGCCGGCGCCAGGGTCCCCCCCAGCCACCACGCCACCGCCACGACCCCCATCGCCTTGACGACGAGCAGGAGGAGCACGCCCCCCACCAGCACCAGTGCGCCGCCGGAACTCGCGGCAGTCGCCACCGCCAACGTCACGAGGGCGAGCCACGCCACCACGGCGAACACCCCGACACCGGCGGTGCGCAGCGCCTCCCCCCGCAACCGTTCCCCGGCGGCGCGGACGATGCGCGGCATGAGAAAGAGGAACAGCGACGCCGCCACCAGCCACAGGCCGAGACGGAGCGCCACGAGCCCCGCCCAGACCCGCCACCCGCCGCGAGCGGAGAGCGGCGCCACCGGCCAGCCCAGCGAGGCGATCCCCACCACCCGGCCGCTGGCCGTGCCGGGACCTTCCACCCGTCCCCCCAACGCCACCACATCCCCGTCCACCCGCGCCCCCGCCGCCAGGAACACCGAGCCGGCCAGGGCAATGACGTCGCCCTCCACCGGCGCCTGCACCACCACGTTCCCGGCCACGCTGACCACCGGCCCCTGGGTGGGGCGGTCCACCGTCACCGTGCTCGCGAGCCGCGGCGCCGGCGGCGCCGCCAGGGCGCCCACCAGCAACGCCACCATCACGACCGCGGCCCCCGTCGCCGGGCGAGGGTGAGGGCGGCGAGCCAGCTCCCCGCCCCCGCCAGCACCAGCCAGAGGACAATTCCCACCCCACCCGCGGCCAGCAGCGCCCGCAGCGCCAGCGAGGACACCCGGGCCGCCGCCAGCGCATCCACGGCACTGCGCAGCGACCAGGCGAGGGCCTCGCCGGCGCCGCCGGCCATGGCGGACCACGACCCGGAAGCCGGTACGCCCCCCACGAGGGCAAGCCCAGCCCCCACGAGCCCGAGCCCCGCCACGAGGGGTGCCCAGGTGACGGCACGCCGGAGCTGCCACCGCGCCAGGGGAAGGCTCTCGAGGAGTTGAGCGGCGGCCTCCTCGTCGGTGGCCGGCTCGACCCTCGCCAGCACCGCCAGCAGCCGCGCGTGGGCACGGCAGGCAGCGCACGCCGCCAGATGGGCCGTCACGTCGGGGGTGACCTGCCCGCCCCCTTCCTCCAGCGCCTCCTGCACCCCCTTGCACGTGCCGCTCACGAGAACCCTCCCACCTGCCCCAGGTACTCGCCCAGGGCCTCTCGTAGTACGGAGTGGGCGCGGAAAAGTTTGTTCTTCACCGTGCCTAGCGGCAACCCCTTGAGTTCGGCGATCTCGTTGTAGGCAAGCCCCACGAAATGGCGGAGGATGACGAGTTCCCGGTACGCCGGCGGCAGGCGGCGGATCTCCCGCTCGAGGGCGCCGGCCAGCTCGCGGTTGGCGAGCTCCCCCAGCGGGTCTCGGGCGCTGTCCGTCACATCCAGCGTCACTTCCTGCCCCTCCTCGTCCTCCCCTGCCGACAGCGGCACCACCCCCTGGCGGCGCCGCCGCAGGCTGTCCACCGCCAGGTTGTGGGCGATGCGGAACAACCAGGTGGAAAACCGGTAGCTGGGGTCGTACTGGTCGAGCTTGCGCCAGGCGCGGATGAAGGTTTCCTGAACGATGTCCCTCGCCTCCTCCTCCACCCCCACCAGGTGCACCACGTACGCCCGCAGTTTGCCCTCGTAGCGGCGGAGGAGGACCGCAAACGCCGTCTCGTCGCCGGCGAGCAGCCGCTCGACCAGGGCCGCGTCGTCTTCCGGCACCGCAGGCACCGCGGCAGTGTACCCCAGCGCCCACGGTCGCGGCGCGCCTGGCCGACGGTCCTGCCCCGGCGGGGTCGTGGCCCCCCTCGCCCCCGACCCTGGCGCACCGCCGGCCCCCCGACTGCGCACAAGCGCGCTGACAGATCCCTTGTGAAAGGTGTTGCAAAGTCGGAAAAGAGGTGTAGAATCAGCCCCAAGCGGGGGAGGCCGACGGCGCACAGCCCCGCGCCGGCCCTCACCGGGCCACAGGGAGGCAACCACCATGGCAAACATCAACCCGTTCGAGATGGCGCAGCGCCAGTTCGACGAAGTTGCGGACCAGCTCGACCTCGACGCCGGGGTCCGGGCAATCCTCCGCTGGCCGCTGCGGGAGTTCCACTTCCGTATCCCGGTGCGGATGGACGACGGCAGCATCAAGGTGTTCCAGGGCTTCCGCGTCCAGCACAACGACGCGCGCGGCCCCGCCAAGGGCGGCATCCGCTGGGCGGCCAACGAGACCATCGACACGGTGCGGGCGCTGGCCACCTGGATGACCTGGAAGTGCGCGGTGGCCGACATCCCCTTGGGCGGCGGCAAGGGCGGCGTGGTGGTGGACCCCGCCACCCTCTCGGTGACGGAGAAGGAGCGCATCTGTCGCGGCTGGGTGGACCAGATGTGGAAGAACATCGGCCCGCGGGTGGACGTCCCCGCCCCCGACGTGGGTACCACGCCGCAGATGATGGGCTGGATGATGGACGAGTACTCCAAGCTCACTGGCGCCTACACCCCCGGCGTCATCACCGGCAAGCCCCTGGGCGGCGGCGGCTCCCTCGGCCGCACCGAGGCCACCGGCTTCGGCGTCATCTACACCGTGCGCGAGGCCATGAAGCACCTTAAGATCAAGCCCAAGGGCACGCGCGCCGCCATCAACGGCTTCGGCAACGTGGCCCAGTACGCGGCCATCGGCTTCATCGAGCAGCTGGGCGGCACCGTGGTGTGCGTGGGCTGCTGGGACCGCCACGACAAGAAGGCCTACACCTACACCAAGGAAACCGGCGTGGACCCCCACTTCCTCCTGTCCATCACCGATCAGTACGGCACCATCGACAAGGCCAAGGCAAAGAAGGCCGGTTACCTCGTGGAAGACGGCACCGCGTGGCTCGACAAGGACGTGGACGTGCTCATCCCCGCCGCCATCGAGGGCGTCATCACCGCCGAGACGGTCTCGCGCATCCACAAGAACGTCAAGATCATCGCCGAGGGCGCCAACGGCCCCACCACGCCGGAAGCGGACGCGGTCCTCAAGAAGCGCGGCGTGTTCGTCATCCCCGACTTCCTGGCCAACGCCGGCGGCGTCACCTGCTCCTACTTCGAGGGCGTCCAGAACGACATGAACTTCTACTGGTCCAAGGAGGAAGTCCTCCGGCGCCTGGACGAGAAGATGACCGCCGCCTTCCACGCGGTGCTGGACATGGCCAAGACCCGCAAGGTGTACATGCGCAACGCCGCCTACATGGTGGCCATCGACCGGGTCGTGCAGGCCATGAAGCTGCGCGGCTGGGTGTAGAGGGAGGCGGGGGCCCACGGGCCCTGCCCACCACCAGCGACCTCGCGGGGCTGCCGAGCCATCGGCAGCCCTTCGTGTGTCAGCCCCCAGCGGGCGGCGCCGGGATGGTCGGGCCGGTTCAGGGGGAAGGGGCGGGCAGCTCCCACCCCTCGTACGGCGCCAGGATGGCGACCAGGTCTTCCTCCAGGCTGCCCGAGGCCGGCGTCTCGACGATGCGGCCGACCTCCGCCCCCTCCAGGGTGACGACGATGGTGGGGACTCGCTCCACAGCCCCGAAGGGGAAGCGGTCCGGGGGGTAGGCCTTGCTGCGGTCGCCCCCCACAAGGAGCGGCGGCGCAAAGGGCGAGGCGTCGCCCAGCGCGGCCAGGATCGCCTGGAGATGGGGGATCTGCTCGCGGGAGTCGCCGCACCAGGTACCCATGGCCACGGTGATGCCGTAGCGGAGGCGGGCGGTTCGCAGGAGCGCCAGGAGATCCTCCCGGGGCGCGTAGCCGCGTCGCTCCGCCTCCCACCCCTCGATCTCCGCGTCCAGGCGGGCCGGGTCGAGGACCCCATACCAGACGGGGTAGACGTGGGGCGCCGTGGTGGCGGCCCGGACCCTGAGGATCCGGTCGCCGGGGCGCAGGCGCTTGGCCACGTCGAAGCCGGCCGTCACCCGCCCCACCACCGGGTAGCGCCCCAGAAGGTGCGGCTGCGGCGTGAGCGTCACGAAGAACTGCGAGCCTGCGGTGTCGGGGCCCGAGTGGGCCAGGCCCACGGTCGCGGCGTCGTAGGCGGCAAGGGACAGTTCGTGACGGAGGGTGAAGGGCGGCCCCCCCCAGCCGTCCCCCCGGGGGTCGCCCCCCTGCACCACGAAGTTGGGGACGACCCGGTGCACGGTGAGCCCATCGAAGAACCCGGAGCTCGCGAGCTCCGAGAGCCGGAAGGTGGCGAGGGGTGCGTGCTCCACGTCCAGTTCCACCGCCATCGTCCCCCGCACCGTGACGATCTCGAGAACGCGCGGTTGCCCCGCCCACTCGGCCACCTCCCGGTAGCGCGCCGCGTCCCACCCCGTGGCCACCGGGGGGAGGGGGCGCAGGCGGCCCGCCCGGCGCAGCGCCGCCCAAGCGGCCCGGGCCACCACCGGATCGTCGCCCCCCAGCAGTCGCAGCAACAGCTCCGCCTCCGGCTGCGTCGGCTCCCCGGCGGCGGCCAGCGCCTCCACCAGGGCCACCCGGGCGTCGGTGTGGCGCTCGCTCGCCAACAGCGAGCGCAGCCTCCCCCGCTCGGGCAGGGCGCGGCGCTCGGCCAAGGCAGTAACCACCGCGGCCCGCACGGCCCCGTCGGCGTCGGTGAGGAGGTCGCGGAGCAGCCCAGTCGCGGCCTCGCCGGGCAGCGCCGCCGCCGCCTCCACAAGGGCCAGGCGAACCGCCGGGGCCGGATCGGCGACGGCCGGCGCGACGAGCGTTGCGCCCTCCGGCAGCAGCGCCAGCGCCCGCACCGCCGCGGCCCGCTCGCCCACCTCCCCGCCGGCCAGCCATTTCTCGGCGGTCTCCCGCACCCCTGGCGCCCGCTGCTGGGCCAGGGCCAGGAGGCCCTCCCCCGCCACCCACGGTTCCCGGGACGCCACGCACGCCGCCAGGGCCTCCCTCGCCACCCCCGCCGCGCCCGCCAGGCGGATGGCCATCACCCGCTCGTGGACCCGCTCGGGGTCGGCGAGGGCCACCAGCGCCGTCACCCGGGCGGCCATGGCGTCGGGAACACCCCCGTCGCGCACGGCCTCGACCACGGTAGCAGCGCCCCCCAGCGCCGCCACCCGCACGCGGTCATCCTCGTCATCCAGGGCCGCCGGAAGGAGCGGCCACAGCCCTTGCCACCCCCCCCGGCGGACCCCTTCCCAGGCGAGACTGCGCACCGCCGGGTCGGGGCTCACCGCAGCCCGGCGCAGGGCCTCCTCCACCCCACCCCCCTTGCTCCGGGCCAGCGACCAGGCCGCTGCGTACCGCACCTGGGGGGAGGGGTCGGCCAGGGCGGCGGCGGCCGCCGCCACCCCCCCTTCCGGCGCCTGCCGCCACAGCTCGGCCAGGCAGGCGGCCCGCACCGTCGCGTCCCGCTCCCCCGGCAGGTGGTGGAGGAGCCAGCGGCCGCCGGCCGGGAACTCCCCGGCCGCGATCCCCCAGGCGGCGGCCCGCCGCACCTCGGGGCTGCCGTCGCGCAACAACCGGCGCAGCACGGCCGCCGCGCCCTTGCCGTGCTTCGAGGTGGCGCCGAGATCGGCGGCGAGCCGCCCGGCGCTCTCGGCAGCCGCGGCCCGCACCGCCGGGCTTGCGTCCCCGGCGAGCCTCCTGACCAGGGTCAGCGCCCCCGGGTGGGCGAGCCCCCCCGCCACGCGGGCCGCGCCTTCCCGCACCGCCGCCTCAGGGTGCGCGGCGAGAGCGTGCAGCAGCGCCTCGTCGAAGCGCCGCCCGTCCAGGAGCGAGAGGAGCTGGGCCCGCGCCTCCAGGGCGGGGACAGCCGCGGCAGGGGGCGCGGCAAGGAGCAGGGCCAACACGACCGTGGGCAGCATGCCACCTCCTCGGCACCCGTCAGGCGCCGTGGTACAGGCGATCGCCAAGCACCGTGGGCAGCCCCGCGGCGATGATGCGCCGCCGGGCCCCATCGATGTCGTAAGGGACCCGGTAGAGGGTGAGCCGGCCGGAGGCGCTGTCGTACATGGCGTAGGCCGCCCGCGGGTCGCGGTCCCGCGGTTGCCCCACCGAGCCCGGGTTGATGAGGTACGTGCGCTCCTCGTCCAGGTCCAGGACGATCCGACTGCCGCGCAGCAACACCCCCACCGCCCCGTAGCTGCCCGGCGACCGCTCGAACAGACACGGCACGTGGGAGTGGCCGAAGAACGTCACCCGGGCCGGCAGTCGTTCCATGGCCTGGGTGGCCTCCGCCTCCGTGAACAGGTACTCGTCCTCGTCCGCCGGCGAGCCATGACAGATCGCCACCCCTTCCGCCACCACCTTGGGCCCGGCCTCCAGGCGTTCCAGGTAGTGGCGGTTGGGGGTGGTGAGCACGCTAGCGGTCCACGCCGCCGCCTGACGCGCGTTGGTGTTGAAGAAGAAGGCGCCTTGACTCGCGTCCAGGGCGACCCGGTCGTGGTTGCCGCGCACCGCCAGCACCGGCACCCGGAACGCGCGCAGCCGCTCGATGACCTGGTTGGGGGATGCGCCGTAGCCCACGGCGTCCCCCAGGAACAGCACCGCGTCCTTCCGCTTGCGGGCAGCGTGGGCGAGCACGGCGCGCAACGCCTCCAAATTGCCGTGGATGTCGGAGATGACGAGAAACCTCACCGCACCCTCTCCAGGAGCAACAGCAAACGCCCCGCCAATGCTTCCGCGTCCTCGTCGGGCTGCACCTGCACCCGCACGTCGGCCAAACGATAGTGCGGCAACCGCTCCAGGTAAAGGGTGTGGGCCGCCTCCGGCGAGGCGAAGAGGGGGCGCTCGTCGCGCTTGCCGGGGAGCCGCCGCACCACCTCCCCCCACGGCACGTCCAGGAACACGGAAACCCCCAGGCGGGCGATGATCTCCCGGTTGGCCTCCTGGGCGAAGGTGCCGCCGCCGGTGGCCACCACCACGTCGGGGAAGCGGCCGCACAGGGCCAGCTGTCGCCGCTCCTCGGCCCGGAACGCCGCCTCGCCGTGGGCGGCGAAGATGGCGGCCACCGTGGCGCCGAACTGCGCCTCGATGCACTCGTCGAGATCCACGAAGGGAACGCCGAGCCGCCGGGCCAGGGCGCGGCCGGTGCTGCTCTTGCCCGCGCCCATGAAGCCGACGAGGAACACTCGCATGGCCGCGGGCTACGACTGGCGCAGAAACCGCTCCATGAACTGGGTGGACAGGCGCCCCGCTTGGAAGTCCTCGTCGGCCAGGATCCGCAGGTGCAGGGGGATGGAGGTCTTCACACCGCCCACCAGGAACATGGAGAGGGCCCGCCGGCCGCGGGCCATGGCCTCCTGGCGGTCGCGCCCGTGGACGATGAGTTTGGCGAGGAGCGAGTCGTAGTAGGGGGGCACCCGGTAGCCGCGGTAGATGTGGGTGTCCACCCGCACCCCGGGCCCCACCGGGAAGGCCAGTTCGGTGATCTCCCCCGGGGAAGGGGCGAAGGTGTCGGGGTCCTCGGCGTTGATGCGGAACTCGATGGCGTGCCCGGACAGGCGCGGCCGCCGTCGCACCGACAGGGGCGCCCCCGCGGCCACCCGCAGCTGCTCCAGCACCAGGTCCACACCCGTCACCGCCTCGGTGACCGGGTGTTCCACCTGGATGCGCGTGTTCATCTCCATGAAGTAGAAGTTGCCGTTGTCGAACAGGAACTCCACCGTGCCGGCGCTCACGTACCCCACCGCCGCCGCCGCCGCCACCGCCGCGTCGCACATGCGCGCCCGCAGCTCCTCGTCCAGCGCCGGCGACGGCGCCTCCTCCAGGAGCTTCTGGTGCCGCCGCTGGATGGAGCACTCCCGCTCCCCCAGCGCCACCACCTTGCCGTGGCGGTCGGCCATCACCTGCACCTCGATGTGCCGCGGCGCGGTGAGGTACTTTTCCAGGTACACGTCGGCCACGCCAAAGGCGCGCTCCGCCTCGTGGCGGGCGGTGTCGAAGGCGTGGCGCAGCTCCCGGGCGTCCCGCGCCACCCGCATCCCCTTCCCGCCGCCCCCGGCGGAAGCCTTGAGGATCACGGGGAAACCGATCTCCTCCGCCAGCCGCACCGCCGCCTCCCGGGAGGTGAGGGGCTCGGGGGAACCCGGGAGCACCGGCACCCCTCGCGCCGCCACGGTGCGCCGGGCGGTGGCCTTGTCCCCCATCAGGCGGATGGCCTCCGGCGGCGGGCCGATCCAGGTCAGGCCGCACTCCCCCACCACCTCGGCAAAGTGGGCGTTTTCCGCCAAAAAGCCGTACCCGGGGTGGATGGCGTCGGCGCCGGTCACCTCGGCGGCGGAGATCACCGCGGTGATGTTGAGGTACGACGCGTTGGCGTACGGGGGGCCGATGCACACCGACTCGTCGGCCAGCCGCACGTGGAGGGAGTTCCGGTCCGCCTCCGAGTGGACGGCCACCGTGGCCAGGCCGGCCTCGCGGCAAGCGGCGATGATGCGCAGGGCAATTTCGCCGCGGTTGGCGATGAGGACTTTCGAGATCATTGCCGCTCTAGGCCGGGCGGATGGCGAACAGCCGCTCCCCGAACTCCACCGGCTGGGCGTTCTCCGGGTAGATCTTGACGACCACCCCGGAGGTGTCCGACTCGATCTCGTTCATGAGCTTCATGGCCTCCACGATGCAGAGGACCTGCCCCTTGGTGACCGTGTCGCCGACCTTCACGTAGGGTTCGGCGTCGGGGTTGGGGGCCCGGTAGAACGTCCCGACGATGGGGGAGGTGACGTAAGTGAGGTTCTCCTCCTCCTCGCTCGCCACCGGCGCGGCAGCGGGCTGGGCCGCCGGCGCCGGCAGGGGTGACGCCTGGGCAGCCGCCACCGCCGCCTGCGGCGCCACCAGCGCCGGGCCCACCGCCATCGTGGCGGGCGGCGCCGCGGCCTGCACCACCGGCGTGGGCGGGATCCCGTCCACCCGGTAGCGGACGCCGTCCCGCTCCACCTCCACCCCCCCCACCCGCGTCTCCGACACCACGCGAATGAGCGCGCACAGCTCTTCGAAAGTGAACATGTGCCTCCTCTTACGCGAACTCGTTCCGCAGCCGGTGGGCGGCCAGGCGGCTGCGGAAGCGGGCCTGCCCCTGGTTGCCGGACTGCTCCACCAGGGTCATCAGGAAGTACTCGCCGGTGATGGCGGTGATCACCACCGCCCGTTCCACCCCGGCCACCACCACCTGCTCCACCGCCCCCAGTTGCAGCTCCCGGTTGGCGGAACTCACCTCGCGGATCAGCGAGGAGAACTCCGCCGCCATCTCCTCGGCGAGGTCCGCCGCCGCACCCCTGGCCTCCACGGGGATGCCGTCGCGATCGGTGATGAGGGCGGCCAGTACCCCCTGGCACGCCGTGATCGGCTCCAACTGCTCCGCAAAGCTCATGGCGCCCACCGTTCCCGGCCCAGTGTAAGGGAGGCCAGCCATCGCTGCAACGCCGCCACCTTGCGCTCCCGCACCGACAGCGGCGGCAACGCCTCGCCCTCCCTTACCGCCATCATCTCGCGCACCAGATCCAACAGGTCCCGCGCCTCCTGATGCGCAGGCTCCTGGTCGAGGATGCGCTCCAGCACCGCCACCGCCCCTTCGTAATCCTGCTGCTGGATGTGGAGCCGGGCCAGGGTCACCGTGGGGCGGCTCACCGGCGCCGGAGCCGGCGCCGCGGCGGGGGGTGCGACCCACGCCTCCTCGGCGGGTGGTGGGGCCGCCACCTCGGGTGACGCCCCCTCGGGCTCGACCACGGTGGCCGCAGCCGGCGCCGCCTCCCCCACCTCGGCCCCCACCTCGGGCCCTCCCACCTCGCGCCACCCCTCCCCCTCCCCCACACCCACCGCACCCGCCGTTGCGTGCCCGGCAGGGGCGGGTTCGGCCAGCCACAGGTCCGCCGCCGGCTCCTCGAGCCCCGGCGCGGCCGGCATGGCCCACCCCGCCGGAGGGCTTTCGCCCGTGTCCCCGGCCTCGGCCAGCGGTGCCGCGGCCCTGGCCTCAGCCAGCGACACACTGGGCGCCACCTCCGGCTCGAGCCCAACCGGCTCCGCCTCCGTCTCGCCCCATGCCCCCTCCTCGGCGGCGGCCAGCGGCTCGGCGGCAGGTGGCGCGGTTTCCCATGGGGTTTCCGGCGCGCCCCCGGGCTCCAGGCCTTGCTCGGCGGCCACCGTCGCCGCCGCGGCGGGCGTGGCGGCCACCGCACCCGGGGCCGGCAGCGGCTCGCCGAACACATCCTCCCCCACGGCGGGGGGCGGCGGCTCCAGCAGGAACGGGTCGCCGGGTCTGGCCGCCGGGGGCCCCGGCAGCGGCCCCAGCGCAAAGGGCTCGCCCGCCGGGGCCACCGGGGCGGGAATCTCCACGGCCGGCGCCGCCACCTCCGCGACCGGGAGCGGCGCTGCGGGGGGTTCCCCCGCCAGAGCTGCGAACGGCGGCGGCGCTGCCGGCGCAACCCCCTCGGGCGCTCCCGGTTCCGCCGCCACGGCCGGAAACGCCTCGCCCTCGGGGGCAGCCACGACCTCTTCCCCCGCGGGCGCGGCGGCCGGGGGCGGGGGTGCCGCGAGCGGCGCCGGCGCTACCGCCTCCGGGAGCGGTTCCGGCGCTGCCGGGGCAGCCCCCTCGGGCGCTCCCGGTTCCGCCGCCACGGCCGCAAACGCCTCGCCCGTTGCGGCGGGGGCTACCGCCGGCTCCGGCGCAGCCGGGGCGGGGGGCTCGGCCTCGCTGGCCGCGGCAAAGGAGCCGGGGGGCAGCGTCTCCCCCGCCAGGGCGTCCACCGCCGCCGCCAGCATCTCGTCCCCGGGGGCCAGTTCCAGGGCCTTCTGCATGGCCGAGAGGGCGCCCAGGCGGTTGCCCTGCATCAGCCTCGCCTCCCCCAGCAGCCGCCAGGCCACCGGGTTTTGCGGGTCCAGCTCGATGGCCCGCTGCAGCACCTTGGCGGCGGCCACCGCCTCGGTCAGCTCGATGAGGGCCCGCCCCAGGGACACCCAGGCGGCCACGTAACGCGGGTGGTGGACGAGGCCGGTGCGCAGCACCGCCACGGCCTCCTCGGCGCGCCCCTCCCGGCGCAGCAGCTCGCCGAGCTGGTAGAACTGCCGCGACGCCGGGTTGGCCGCCACCTCGCGCTGCAACTCCGCAATTCGCTCCGAGGCGTCTGGCATGGTGGGATTATACAAACTTGCGCCACCCCCGCCAAACAGCCGCCCCCGGCCTGCTGCCGGGCCAGCAAAAGGAACGGGCCCGCGCGAACGCGGGCCCGGTGCGTGTCGTTTGGCGGTCTCGACTAGGGCGAGAACGTGATGGTGCAGGTCTGGGGATCGGCGGTGCCCAGCGTGATGCCCGTGCACGAGCTGTTCGGCGCGCAGGTGCCGCAGGCCGAACCGGAGAAGCTGTACTGGGTGTTGGTGGTGTTGGCAAGGCTTGCAGTAGCGCCGAAGCCTCCCAACGGAGCACTGCTGAAGGTATAGGACGGGCAGGAGTAGGTGCCCGCCGCCATGACACCCGGCGGGCTTCCTCCGTCGTACTGGCACCCCGCCCCTACCGACGCTACCGGATCTATAAATATGCCGAAGCTAGTGTCGCCGTTGACGCCCCCGGACAGACTCACCGTCACGGTGGTGGTGTAGGTGTAGGCCGAGGCGAGCGTGCTGGTCTGACCGGTGGCGTCGGTCACCCGCACCGCCACCGGGCCGAGCACGTGCGCGGAGGTGGTGCAGATGAGCTGGGTGTTGGCCACCGTGGAGACGGCGCACGCGGCCGGCGTTCCGGTCGGGTCGAAGCTCACCGTGTACCCCGCCACCGCGGTATCCGTGAAGTCGCCGGCTGACACGGCGATGGAGACGGTGGTGCCGCCCGCCGAGCTACCCGTGTTGGGCGAGACGCTCGTGAGGGTAAAGGTGTTGTAGTAGGCAAAGTCGTTCGCCCCGGCGATGCTGCCCGTATTCGAGGTGCTGTCGGTGACCACCACGTCCACGAACTGGCCGCTGGCGTTGGCCGGGGTGGTGGCCTGAAGCTGCGTGGCGGATACCCAGGTCGCCGCCACCGCCGGGTTCGCGCCGAAGGTGACGGTGTACGGCGCTGCGCCGGCGGGGAAGCTGCCGTTGATCAGCACCACCTCGCCACCGGCAGCCTTCCCCAGCGCCTGGTTCGAGTACAGCGGGTTCTGGATCGAGGTTACGGAAATGGGGGCGACGTAGGTGAAGGCGCTCGCCAGGGTGGTCGTGGCGGACGCACCGTCCTGGACCCGCACCGCCACGGTGCCCGCGGCATGGGCGCCGGTGGTGCAGGTGATGACGGTGGCCGTCACCGAGGTCACGGCGCACGCCGCCGGTGTGCCCAGCGGGTCGAAGGTGACGGTGTAGCTGCCGCCCGCAAGGAAGGCGCCGTTGAGCTGCACGGTGTCGCCGCCCGCTGGAGAACCGGTGTTGGGCGTCACCGAGGTGAGGACCGGCGGCGGGTAGTAGGAGAAGGCGTTGAAGAGCGTGGCCGGGGCGTGGCTAGGAACCCCGTCGCTCACCTCCACGTTGACGTTCAGCGCTGCTGGATGGGCCGTGGTGGCGCAGGTGATCGCGGTGCCGCCCGGGTTGGCGAACGCCCCGGTGCACGGCGCGGGGACGCCGGTGGGGTCGAAGACCACGGTGTACGCCGCCGACGCCGTAAAGCTCCCATTGATGGTCACGGTTGTCCCGCCGGCGGTGGACCCGGCCGCCGGAGTAATTGACGTCACCGTTGGCGGGGCGTGGTAGGTGAAGGCGTTGGTCTTGGTGGCGCTCTGCGCCGCCTGGTCCACGACCTGCACGTCGACGATGCCCGCCGCATGGGCCGAGGTCTGGCAGACGATGGCGCTCCCCGTCACCGAGGTCACGGCGCACGTCGCTGCCGTGCCTCCCGGGTCGAAGGTGACGGTGTAGCTGCCGCCGGCGAGGAAGAGCCCGTTGATGGTGACTTGCGTGCCGCCAGCCGTGTCGCCCACCGTGGGGTTCAGCGTGGTGATGATGGGGGTCGCGTAGTAGGAGAAGGCGTTGACAAGCTGGGCGCTTTGGCCGGCCCCGTCAATGACGGTGACGGTCACCGTGCCTGCCGTGTGGGCCGGCGCGTTGCAGGTGATTTGCGTTGCGCTGGCGGCGGTCCCGGACACTACGCTGCCGCCGAAGTCCACCACGTAGGTGCCGCCGGGTGTGAAGTTCGCGCCGGTGATGGTGACTAGAACGCCCCCAGCCGTGTCGTCGTAGTTGGGCGAGAGGCTCGTGAGCGTCGGCGGCGCGTAGTAGGTGAAGGGGTAGTACGTGCCGGTCTGGCCGCCCAGGTTCTGCACGGCCACGGTGACCTGGCCCGCCGGGTGGGCCGGGGTGGTGCAGGTGATGGTGGTGGAGTTGACGACGGTGACGTTGGTGGCGGGGATGCCGTCGAAGGTGACGCTGGCGCCGGCCCCAAAGTTCGAGCCGGTGATGGTGACGTTGGTCCCGCCGGTGGTGGGCCCGCCCGCCGGGGACACCCCGGTGATGCTGGGACCCGGTGTGGCGTTGACCCCCACCTCCATGGTGGCCGTGCCGCCGCCCAGCACCGCGTCGAGGGTGCCGGTGATGACCTGCGGGCCGCCGGGGGCTGCGCCGTACACCGTGAAGGTGGCGGAGCTGGCGCCGGTGGGGATGACCACCGTGCACTGCTGGGCGTAGGCGTAGGTCCAGGCCGGCGTGGGGTCGCAGAGGGCGCCGCCGGAGGCCGCGTCGGGGGAGAGGTTGACGGTGACCGGGAACGCCACCGAGAAGGTCCCCGGCGGCAGCAGGAGCTGGGCGGTGATGGTGGCGGTGCCGGTGAGGTTCACGGCCGTCACCGACGGGGTGAAGTCGAGCTGCAGGGCCAGCACGAGAACGTCCAGCTTGGCTTCGGGGCCTGCGGCACCGCCCAGGGCGGCGTCGAGTTCGAGGTTCACGTCCACCGCTGGGTCGGCGAGGGAACCGGTGGGGGAGAGACCCCGCACCCGGAACTGACCGCTGTTGCCGCCGGACGGGATGACGATGGAGGCGATGCCGCCGGTGCCTGCCGCGTTGAACAGCGCCACCCGCGTGGGCTCGGCGGAGAAGAGCTGCACGGTCACGTTCTTGGCCAGGGTGACGCCGGTGGTGACGGTGATGAGGGCGTCGGTGGCCGCGGCAATCTGCAGGTTCGCCGGCTGGGCGGCGAGGGTGAGCCGGGTCACCGCAGTGATGGTGGAGGTGTCGGAGCCGGAGCCCAGCGCCGGCGGCAGCGTGGCGGTGATGGTGGTGGCCGCGCCGGACATGCTCTCGCCCACCGCCGTGAAGGTGACCGACGTCTGACCGGCGGGGATCACCACCGAGGCCGGCACCGACACCACCGACGGCGCGGAGCTCGTGAGCTGCACCGTGGTGGGGGTCGCCTGGGCGGTGGGGATGGTGATGGTGAAGATCTGCCCGCCCCCCGCCATCAGCGAGCCCACGGTGTCGGGGCTCATGACCAGGGGCAGGGCCGACACGGTGACCGTGGCGGTGGCGTGCGGCGTGGCCAGGGCGTTGAGGGTGGCCGGCAGACTGCCCTCCACCGTGCCGCTGCCGGTGGCGGCCAGCGCGGTGACGGTGAAGTCCGCCGAGGTGGCCCCCGCCGGGATGGTCACCGAGGTTGGGATGGTGAAGACGCCGCCGCCGCCGTTGTTGACCAGGGTCACGGTGGCGGGGGCAGCCAGCGCCACGGGGATGGAGGCCGTCATGGTGCCGGTCTGGCTCGGGGCCAGGTTCATGGTGGCCGGCGTGAGGGTGAGCGGGAGGTCGGTGATGGTCAGCGTCTCGCTGTCGTGAGGCGCGGCGGAGGCGTTGAGGGTCGCCGGCAGGGTGGCCCTGACGATGGCGGTGCCGCTCGTGCCGGGGGTGGCGACGAAGCTGGCGGAGGTGCTGCCCGCGGGGATGGTCACCGTGGCCGGGAAGGTGGCGGAGCCGGTGCTGGCGCCGTCGAGGGCCAGGGTGACGGTGGTGTCGGCGTTGCGCGCGGCCGGGATGGCCACGGTCATGGTCTGGGTGGTGCCCTTGTAGACGGTGACCGGCCCTTCCGGCGTGAGGTCGAGGGGCAGGTTGGCGATGGTCATGCTGAACGTCTGGTTACCCGTCGCCAGTGAGGGCGGCAGGGCGGCGGACAGGGTGCGGGTGCCGAGGGCTGCGCCGGTGACCGGGAAGGTGACCGTGGTCCCGCCGGCCGGGATGACCACCGTGCCCGCGGCGGGGACATCGAGGTCACCGGTTCCGCCGTAATCGGCCACCGTGACCGTGGTGTCAGCCGGCACCGGTGTGGCGGTGGTCACCGTGGCTGTGGTGGAGGTGCCCACGTAGACGGTGCTGGACGCCGCGGTCAAGGTGAACGTGATGGCCGTGACCGTGACGGTGGGCGTGGGCGCCAACGCCTGGCCCCCCGCCGAGCCCGGCAGGGTCACCGTGATGGTGCCGCCGGTGCCGGGCTGTACCGCGCTGACCGGCACGTTGTAGCTGGTGACCCCCGCCGGGATGGTGACCGGGGAGGGCACCGAGACGTAGGCCGGCGCCGTAATCGTGACGCCCGTCAGCGCCGCCGGTAGCGGGTTGGTGAGGTTGATGGTGAGCGTGCCCGTCGTCCCGGCGGGAATCGTCAGCGCCGCCGGCGAGACCGTGGCGTCGAAGATGGTGACGCTGGCCTGGGACGCCAGGGCTGCTGCCGCGGCCCGCACGGGGCTTGCCGGCTCCCACGGCGGCGTGGCGGTGATGGTGGCGTTGCCGGTCCCCACCACGGTGGGAGTGAAGGGGGCGGAGGAGAGGCCGGCCGGGATCGTCACCGTCGGCGGCACGGTGACCACCGACGGGTTGGAGGACTGGAGCTGGACGATGGTGGGCGTCCCCTGCACCGGCGAGATGGAGATGGTGATGGTGGGCGCCGGCGCCGAGGCCTGCCACATGAACGGGTTCGGGCTCAGGGTGAGGGTGGCGGTGCCGGGCCCGACGGTGGCCACGGCGGTCCCCACCGGGCCTCCCAGCGCCGCGGGACCCGTCCCGGTGATGGTGATGGGGCCGCCGTTGGTGACACCGGTGATGGTGAAGGTTTTGCTGGTATCGCCGGCGGCGAAGCTCACGCTGTCGTCACCCGGGCCTGCCCCGTTGATCTGCAGCACCGTGCTCCCCGGTGGGCTCATGGTGAGCGGCAGCACGAACGGGTAGGTGAGCACGTTGAAGCTGGCCGGCGGCAGCGGGTAGTTGAAGCTGGCCGTCATGGTGACGGTGCCGTTGATGGACAGCGTCACCGGGTTGGGCGTGATGGTGAGGGTGTACGGCGCGCCGGTCACGGTGACCGTGCCGGTGGCGGTGGCGCCGCCGAGGCCGAACGGCAGCGGGTCGGGCAGCGTGGCCACGATGCTCACCGGGGTGGTGGTGGGCTTGACGCCGAACACGTTGAAGGTGACGGTGGTGGAGTTGGCCGGCAGGGTGACCGCGGCGGGACCCGCCACCGCACCGTTGGTGCCGGAGTAGTCGAGCTGGATGATAGTGGGCGCAGCGAGGGCCGCCGCCATCTGCAGCGTGAAGGTGCCGATGGAGCCCACGGGCAGGGTGAGGGAGGCCGGCACGAACCGGAGCGGGTTCTCCACCGCGACGGCCACCGAGGCGGTGGAGCCGCCCACGGCGAGCTGCCCGTAGATGGTGGCGTTGCCGATGTTGTTGCCGTAGATGTACACCGCCGGCGAGGTCAGCGAGCCTGCGTTGATGGTGACGCTGGCGGCCGCTGCAGCGGGCGGCTGCGTCAGCGTCGGGTACGCCACTCGGTTGTCCGAGGTGGCCAGGTTCACCACGAGACCGCCCGCCGGGGCCGCCTGGTTGAGCTGGAAGATCACCGTCTGCCAGCCGTTCCACGGCACCGTGAGGGTGGTGGGCACCGCGGTGAGCGAGTAGGTGGCCACGGTTACGTTGACGGTGGCCGTGGCGCCGCCCACCGCCGCCGGCAGCGACAGCGTGATGGTGGTGGTGCCGGCGGTGACGCCGGTGACCGTGAAGTTGCCGGTCACTGTACCGCCGCCGGCGATGGTGAGGGAGGCCGGGGCGACGGTGGCGACGAGGGTGTTGTTGGACTGCGCGGTCACCGTGAGGCCGCCCGCCGGGGCCGGGATGTTGAGCTGAGCCACGAAGGTGCCGGTCCCGCCGGGGGTGACCACCAGCGACGTGGGCACCGCCGTCAGGGTGTAGTTGGCCACCGTCACCTGGACGTTGGCCGCCGAGCCGCCCATGGCCGCCGGCAGCGTCGCCGTGATGGTGGCGGAACCAATGTTGCCGCCGGTGACGGTGACGGGTGCGGACTGGGTGGAGCCAGCCGGGATGGTGATGGACCCCACACCCAGCGTGGCCACCTGCGGGTTCGAGGACGCCAAGGTGATGGCGGCGCCGCCTGCCGGGGCCGGCTGGTTGAGCTGGAGGATGAAGGTGCCGCTGCCGCCCGGCGTCACCGTCAGCGACGTGGGGATGGCGGTGAGCTGGTAGTTGGCCACCGTGACCGCCACCTGGGCCGTGCCGCCGCCGTAGGCCGCCGGGAGCTGGCAGTAGATGGTCGTGGTGCCGAGGGCCACACCGGTGACGGTGAAGGCCGCCGTGGTGGTGGTCCCGGCCGTGAAGTGCGGCGCGGCCGGCGGCGTCACCGTCGCCACGCCGGTGTTGCCGGAGGTGGCGGTGACGTTGATGTTGGCTGGCGCCGGGGTGGAGAGGACGAGGATGAAGGTCCCCGTGCCGCCCACCGGGACGGTGAGGCTGGCCGGGTTCGCCGAGATGGTCATGGGCCCGACCGTCACCGTGGCGCTGGACGGCGGGGCGTTGAGGCTCGGCGGCAGCGACGCGGTGATGGTCACCGGGCCGCCCTGGGCCAGTGCGGTCACCTGGAAGGTGGCCGTGGTGTCGTTGAGCGGGATGGTGACGGTGGCCGGCAGGCTGATGATGCCGGACGGGCCGGTCTGCGTGAGGGTGACGGTGATGGCAGCGGGGCTGGCCGGACGGTTCAGCGTCACCGTGAAGTTGCCGGTCTGGCCGACGTTGAGGTTCATGGAGGACGGGGCCAGCGTGACGGTGTAGGCGGCCACCGTGACGGTGGAGGAGTCGGACGCCCCGCCCACCGAGGACGGAAGGGTGACGGTCACGACGATGGGCCCGCCCGCCGCCAGTGCGTTGACCTGGAAGGTGGCTTGCTGCGTGCCGGCGGCGATGAACACCGAGGCCGGCGTGGAGATGACACCCGACAGGCCGGTCTGGGTGATGGTGACCGTGAGGCCGCCTGGAGGCGCCGGCGAGTCGAGGGTGACGGTGAAGTTGCCCACGCCGCCGGGGGCGAGGAGCAGGTCCTCAGGCGACAGGGTCACGGTGTACTGGCCGACGAACACGGTGGAGGAGTCGCTGGCGCCGCCGAGTCCGGGGGCGAGGGTTGCCGTGACGGTGACCGGCCCGCCCGCGGTGAGGCCCTCGCAGGTGAAGGCGTAGGTGGAGGAGCCGGCCGGGATGGTGATGGTGAAGGTGCTGTCGTTCGGCGGGTCGCCGGGGTCGCCAGCCCAGTCGAGGTCGATGACCCCTGCGGGTCCGGCGAGCTGCACCGTGACCTGGGCGCCGCCGGCCGGGGCCGGGGACGAGAGCTGGATGGTAAGGGCGCCGTTGCCGCCCACCGGCAGGTTGAGGTTCTCCGGCGTCAGCAGGATCCCCAGGGCGCCCACGGTCACCTGCGAGGTGTCGGTGGCGCCGCCCAGGGAGACGGGCAGCGTGGCGGTCACGGCCACCGGGCCGCCGCCGGTGAGGCCGTTCACGTAGAAGGTGGTGCAGGCGGAGCCGGCGGGGATGGTGACGGTGATGGCGGGCGCCGCAGGCTGCGGGCCGGGGCCGTCCGGGTCGAAGTTGACGACGCCGGAAGGACCGGACTGGGAAATGATGACCTGGGTCGGCGTGGCCTGGATGGCGTTGATGCACACCGTCATCACCGCGTTGGTGCCGACACCCAGCGTGAGCTGGTTGGGCGTCAGGTCGACCTGGATGGTGCCCACGCGGCAGGTGGGATCGCACGGCTCGAGGATGAGGGCCGGGTTGAGGCGGTCCTCGCAATTGTTGTTGTTGTTCTTCACCGTGAACGGCAGGCCGGTGGGGATGTCGCGAGTGCCCACGGCGCCGCCGCTGGTGCAGGCCGCGGTGGCCATCTGCACCTGGGAGAGGTCGGGGAGCTGGAAGCGGATCTCGGTGGGCGACACCCAGGTGGTGAGCACCTCCACCGACGGGTTCTCGAAGATGACCGACATGGCCGAGTTGGTGGAGTTGGGCCGCCGCTCGAAGTTCTCGCCGTAGACGATCACCTCGTACTGGTTGTAGGGCGGGTGATTGGCGTCGTTGCAGGCGGCGATCCCCAGCGGATCGTGCTGCTGCACCACGTTGGTGCCGGTGTTGACGCCCTGCTTGACCACCTCCACCCGGGTGATGAGGGGCCGGGCCGGTGTGTAGGTGTAGGTGGGCCCGGTGGCGGAGATGCCACTGTTGATGTTGGTGACCACCACCGTGCCGGTGCGGTTGGAGCAGCTCCGGTCCACCGGCGCGCCGGTGAGGACGACAATTTCCGTGCCGGACACCGAGAGCACCTGGGCAGCGACGCCGGCGATGGTCACCGCCACCGGCGCCACGAACCCTTGGCCGAAGATGGTCACCCGCTGGCCGCCCAGGTCGGGGCCCGAGGCCGGCGCGATGGCGGAGATGAACATGGCGTCGCCGTAACGGAACGGCAACGAGTTGGACGCCTGGCCGGTGAGGGCGTTGACCACCCGCACCTGGGCGATGATGGGGGTCGTCGGCTGGGTGGCGGTGATGGACGGGCTGATGCACACCACCGTCGTGTAGTTGACGGAGACCACCTGCGCCTGCCGGTCGCTCCCCATGACGTTGAACATCACCTGGACCGGGTACTGGAAGCCGCGACCGTTGATGGTGACCCGCGTGCCGCCCTCGATGGGGCCGGAGTTGGGCGCCAGGGAGTAGATTTCGGGGCTTTCCGCCTCGCGGTACTGGAACCCGTCCGCCAGGGTCACCTGCTGGTCGCGGCCGGTGCCGGCCTCGGAGACCACGGTGACGTCCACCTTCCCGTCGGCGGGCAGGGTGATCCGGGCCGGCGGGGTGAGGATGGTGATGGTGGTGCCGTCCGCGGCCACGTCGGTGACCTCGGCGTCCCCCACGCCCACGAAGGTCACCCGCACGGGCCGGATGAAGTACCGCCCGTAGATGGTGACCTCCTCGCGCCCCTCGCGGCTGCCCTTGTCGGGATCCAGGTAGTAGATGATGGGCGGGCGCGCCTCGCCCACGTAGGTGAAGGCGTTGTTGAAGGTGCCCGTGCGCGAGTTGCCCGACCCCACCATGGTGGTGATGCGGATGGCCACGTTGACGTCGGTGGTCACCGGGTTGGGCGACGCCTGCGGCGTGACGATGACGATCTCGGTGCCGTCACCGCTCACCGACAGCACCTGCGCCGGGTACGTGACCGACAGCGGCGCGCCGATGATGAACTCCACCTGCACCGGGGCGGTGAAGTTGCGGCCGATCAGGCGCACCTCCTCGCCGCCGCGGGGGCTGCCGCGGTTCGGTTGCACCAGGAAGAGTTGCGGGTCCAACGTCTCGTGCAGGTACGTGAACGCCCCCGTTGCGGTGTAGCTACCCGCTGCGTTGGTGACGATCACCGCCGCCACCGCGTCCGCCGTCAGCGGACCCGGCGTGGCTTCCGGCGTGCGGACCCTCAAGCTCCGCCCGTCCGGGGCACCGCCCAGCACCTCGGCGGCCCGGGTGGCGTTCACCGGGGCGCCGATCTGGAACTCGACCGTGGGCAGCGAGTAGCACTCGCCGGTGGTGGACACCACTTGGCCGCACAGGTTGGCGCCGAGGATCGTCACCTCCTCGCCGCCGCGGGCGCTGCCGCGGTCGGGAATCACGCCGTAGATCACCGGCGCTCCGGGGTCGATCACCGGCGGCACCCAGGTGAAGGCGCTGGCCCGCACCACGGACTGCTGCTGCGCGGTCCCGTACCGGGTGTACACGGTCACGTCCACCGTGGTCGCCTGACCGGAGTGGCGCGGCGTCAGCACCCGGACCTGGCTGCCGTCGCTGGTGACCGAGAGCACCTGCGCGTCCTCGTTGCCGAACACGACCTTCACCGGCTCCACGAAGTTGGCGCCGTAGATGGTCACCGGCTCGCCGCCGGTGGTGATGCCGCGGTCCGGCACGATCTGATAGATGCGCGGATCGGTGAACTTCTTCTCGAACACGTAGGCGCCGGTCATCGTGACCTGCACCTGCGCGTCCGTGCCCGCCGCGGCGGTCACCCGCAGGTTGGCGGTCTGCTCGGCGGTGGCCGTCTCGGGGTTCACCGGCGGGGTGATGGCGGTGAGCTCGGTCCCCGCCGCGTTCACCCCCACGATCTGGGCAGTGAAGGCCCCGTTCCCCACCACGAACTCCACCACCAGCGGCTTGGCGAACCCTCGGCCGCGCACGATCACCTGCTGGCCGCCGGTCGCCGGCCCCCGGGTGGGGATGATGGAGTACAGGGCCAACGTCTGCGGGTCGGTGGGCTGCACGAAGCGCACCACCAGCGCCGCCACGGCGTTGGGCACTCGCGCCTTCACCTCGAAGGCGCCGTCCACCTGCGAGCCGATCACCGCCGTGGCGGTGCCCGCCTGGGTGGTCCGCACCATCTCGCAGGTCCCGTTCTCGAAGTGCGGCGTGGTGGCCGAGCTGGGCACGCAGCCGGTGATGGAGAACGTCACCGAGGTGCCGTCCGCCACGTTCTGCCCGCCGCTCGTCACCCGGGCCGCCACGACGATGGACGAGTTGACCACCGCCTCGGTGGGCGACGCCGTTAGCGAGATGGAAAACGCGGTCGGCGTCGGCGATGCGGGCGGCGACGTCGGGCTGTCGGAGGAGCAGCCGGCTAGCGTCAGCAGCGCTCCCAGCACCATGATGGTCAGGATGGAGTTTCGCTTCATGGTGATCTCCCGCATCTCGCGCCTCACGGCGTCACGTAGTAAAAGTTAAGGTTCACGTCGAAGGCAACGCTCACGTTCTGCCCGGCCACGGTCTTGCCGAACACCTCCACATGGAGCCGCTGCCGTACCGTCCGCTGCCCCGTGGAGGGATCGAAGCCGCCGTTTTCCGGGAACAGGTACGACAACGGCACCTGGCGGAAGTAGTCGGACGGGAAGATCCGGTAGTTCTCGAGGTTGGCGTTTCCGTTGGCAGGGACGTAGACGCTGTAGAAGTTCCGCCACTGGGGGGAGGCCACCGCGCCGCCATCCGTCCGGCTCGGGGTGACGACCCACTCCGAAAGGTGGACGTCCTGCTGCTGCGACAGGATCTCGTCCGGGCTCTTGGCGTGGGAGTTGATGGTCATCCGGGGGATGATCACGTCCACGGGGACGCTGACATCCACGTCGGCAGGCCCTTCCTCGATCTCCACCGAGAGAAACACGGGCGCCTCCGTGTCGCGGGAGTCGTTGCCCCCACACCCGAAAAGGCCAGCCAGGCCGGCGACGAGGGTTGCGATGATCGCGAGCCGGTAGAGTTTCATATCTCCCCCTAGTACTTCACGATGCGCGGCGTGATGAAGATGAGCAACTCATCGTGTTTCTTCGACAGTTCGCTGTTCTTGAACAACCAGCCCACCACCGGGATCTTGGACAGCCCGGGGATGGCGTTGATCTTGTCGCTGTCCGTGACCTTGAAGATCCCGCCGATCACCGTGGTGCCGCCGTCGCGCACCATGAGGGTGGTCCGGGCGTCCCGGGTGGAGATGGGCACGTTGCGGGCCTCCTGCAGGTTGATGCCCTCGAGCGGCTCGCGCTTGCGCAGGTCGATGTCGAGGATGACGGTGCCCTCGGCGGTGATCTGCGGCGTCACGTCCAGGGACAGCGTGGCGTTCACGTAGGTCACAGTGACCGTGTTGTTGGCCACCGTCTGCACCGGGATCATGACCCCGCTCTGGATATGCGCCAGCTGGTTGTTCTGGGCCATGACCTTGGGCGACGAGACCAGCTTCACCAGACCGTCCGACTCGGCGGCGGAAAGGGCGAAGTCGAGGTTGAAGGCGTCGAGGACGTCGCCGAAGGCCAGGGCGATCCCACCGTTGGCCGGCACGTCGAGGCCGACCCCGCCCTCCACCCGGTAGCTGTTGGGGAACTGGAGACCGGTGGTGGTGCCGTGGGCCGCGTCCCCCAGCCCCACGAACCCCCAGTTCACCCCCAGGGCGCGGGAGAAGGTGCGGGTCGTCTCCACCACCCGCGCCTCGATGATGACCTGCGGGTTCGGCTGGTCGAGACCGTCGATGAGGGCGAGGATCCCCTCCATCCGGTCCACCGCGTCACGGATGATGAGCGTGTTGGTGCGGTCGTCCACCACCACCGCGCCGCGGTCGGAGAGGATGAACCGCTCCTGCCTGATGACCCGCTCCACGTCCTTGGCGCGGGCGTAGGAGAGCGTCTTGGTGACCGTCCGCATCGGCCGTGCCGCCTCCTCCTGCTTCTTGAAGTCGGCGTACGCCCGCTTCTCCTGGGTCAGCCGATCGATCCTGGCGACCCGCAGGACGTTGTTCTCCACCACGTAGTCCAAGCGGTTGATGCGGAGGATGATGTCCAGGCACTGATCCCACGGCACGTTCTCGAGGTTCACCGTCGCCGACCCGGTCACGTCGGGGTCCACCACGATGTTGAGGCCGGTGATGCGAGCAAAGGTGCGGAGCACGTCCTTGATGTCCGCGTCCTTGAGGTTCATGGAGATGGGCTCGCCGGTGAAGCGGCGCTCCTCGGTCTGCACTTCCCGCATCACGCCCGCCGGCGGGACCACCGGCACCGCCTGCTCGGCCATGGCCCGCGGGGTGGAGGTCCACGGCGACTCGGCGACGGGCTTAGGCGCCGGCGCTGGGCTTGTCGGCGGCGCTGCCGCGGGCGGCGGCGCCGCTTCGGCCTGCGTGGCCGGCTTGGCGGCCGGCGCTGGGGCTGGCTCGCTCACCGGGACCGGCGGGGCGGTCAGGGGCGCCGCGTCGGCCACCACCACCGGGGCTGGTACAGCGGCTGGCGGCGGGGTCTCGGCCGCTGCCGCGGGCGTCGCGTCGGCCATCACCACCGGGGCTGGTGAAGCGGCTGGCGGCGGGGCCTCGGCCGCTGCCGCGGGCGTCGCGTCGGGCGGCACCGCCGGGGCTGGCGTCGCCTCAGCCACCATGGCTGGAGGCTGTTCCGGCTCGGCAGCGGCCGCCAGGGAAGACTCCCCCACCCGCAACACCGCCCCGTTGTCCAGGGCGGTGAAGGTGTACGGCAGGGGGCGCTCCAGGTCCACCACCACCCGGACCACCGGCGACGGCTCCGTGGCGAACTGGGCAATGCGGACCCGCTGGATCCCCGCTGCCTCCACGGGGTGGACGCGGCGGTTCACGCGGTTCACCACGCCGGGCAGGTCCACCACCACCCGCGGCGGGTCGCTGAGCGTGAAGGTCTTGCCGACGAGGGGACCCCCCGCCGCCAGCACCACCGACACGCCGCGCTCGTCGGCCACCGCCAGCAGGTCGCTCACCGCAGCGCCCTTGGCCGCCACGCGGGAGGCCCCGACGAGGCGCACCTCGAGCCCGGCTGGGAGCGCCGCGAGCGTTGCTTCGACGCCGCTCGCCAGGCGGAGGGTGAGCCGGGCAAAGGAGGCGCCACCCTCCTGCACCTCAGCGAGTGTCGCGCCCTCCAACCCCGCCGCCGGGTTCGCCACCGGCGGCACGGCGCCGGGCAGCACCGCGTCGGCGAAGTCCACCTGGACCACCCCGGGGGCCGGGCGAGACTCACCGTAGACCAGCGGGCCGGTCGCGCTCACCACCAGGGCGGAGGCGGGTTCCGGAGTCCATGCCATGCCCAGGATCGAGACCGGCTCGCCCCCCGGGCTCGGGCTGGCGAAACCCAGGGCGGTCGTCACCGCGATCGCCACCACCGCCATCTTCCAGCGTTTGCCTGTCGCCATCATCGCAACCCCCAGAAAGATCACTGCAGCGTCCGCACAACCTCGCGGTAGGGCTTGAGGCTCTTTGGGTCTGCTACCTGCACTTTGAAGACCACCTGGTTCTTCTCCACCGATTCCACGGAGCCATCGTAGAGCACCGTGCCGGGTCGGATGAGGTAACTCAGGTTGTCGGTCCCCTGCACCATGCCGACGTACCCCTCGGGAAGCTTGATGATCCCGGTGAGACGAATCTCGTCCACCGCCATGCCACGCAGGCCGGGCGGCCGCTCGCCGAGCTCTTCCCGCTGCCGCCCCTTCAGCAAGGACCGGAACGGATCCCGCCGCCCCGCCGGGTCGTAGGTAAAGCCCGAGCCGGCCTCCGCCGCCTCCTCGCCGCGGAGGATCCGCTCCACCGTGGTGGTGTCGATGGCGGTCTCCGGCTGCGCCGGCGGTGGCGACTTCTCGGGCGTTTGGGCCAGCGCCACGCCGACCCCCGCCACCAGAGAGAGGAGCACAAGGGCGCGTGCCATCATCGCTGCCTCCTCACGCCTGCCTGCTCCGCTTGCCCGTAGATGAACGTCTTCATCGTGAAGTTGGAGTTGATGGTGTAGGCCCCGGAACGCTCCAGCGCCTTGATGGCCATCGACTCGACGTTGATGATACGCGAGAACCGCGACAGCCGATCGAAGAACAGCGCCAGCTCGTGGTAGTTGCCCTCCAGCTGCACGCGAATCGGCCACTCGCTGTAGAACTCCTTCTTGACGAAAGGCTGCGGCTGGAACGTCACAAACCGGAAGGCGCCGCGCTCGGTGAGCGACTTGATCTTCTTGATGATCTCGTCGGTCTGCATGGCCGTGGGGAGGATCCGCAGCAACCGTTGGAGCTCCGTCTCCAACCGCTCCGCCTCCTCCCGAAACTGCGGCAACCGAGCCTCCGCCGCCTTCCCCTCGCGCACCTTCTGCTGGAGCGTGGTGAGGTCCTTGGTGCGCTTTTCGATGTCCTTGCGGATCCCCTTGAACCAGTACGCGTCGCTCGCCCAGTACAACCCGCCCGCGATGATCAGGCCGACGATCGCCGCCACGTACCAGGGACGGTTCTCAAGATCGAGCGCTGCCATGGCCGCTCGCCCCCTCTAGCTCCGCGGAGCGGAGGCCTGGCCGGCCTCCTGCGGGCTGTACGTAAATGTGCACGCCATATCGAAGCTAAATACACCTTGATTATCTTGCGCCATGATCCGCAGCGTGGGTTCGGCGAAATAGGGGCTCGCGTCGAGGTTCGAGATGAAGTTGGCGACGGCGTTCTCGTTGAGCGCCCGACCCTTGAGCGTGATGGTGTTGCCAGCAAGGTTGAGGTCGGTCAACCACAGCAGGTCGGGCAACGCCTTGCTCACCTCGTCCATGATGCGGACCGGCCCGTACTGGTCTGCCTTGAGCTTCTCGATCACCTCGATCCTGTGCTTGAGCTCGGCGTTGTTCTTCTTGAAGGCGTCCACCTCGGCGATGATTGGCTTGAGACGCTCGAACTCCTTTTGGTTGACGGCAATCTCCTTCTCGATACCGCTCAGTGTGGAGCTGAGCCGCCAGTACGTCACCCCCACGACCCCCAGCCCCAGCACCAGCATGGCCACCAGGATGATGTTGTTGAGACCCTGGACCCCGAGCGAGACGATCGGTTTGCGCGCTACCTTTTCGGCACGAGCTTCGGCCACTAGGTTGATCTTGATCATCGCTCACTCCCCGACGGTCCGCAGCGCCATCCCCACCGCCAGCGCCATGGCCGGCGCGTGGCGGTTCAACCATTCCGGCGGGAACTGGCTCTCTGAAAACTCGATCTCGCGGAAGGGGTTCATCACCTCCGCCCGGACGTTGAGCCGCTCCTTGATGACCGTGTCCAGGTTGAGCACCTGACACGCGCCACCCGCCAGCACCACCTCGTCCACCCGGTCATGGCTCGAGGTAGTGTAGAAGAACTCGAAGGTCTTCTGTAGCTCCGTGGCCAAATCCTCGCTCACGCCGTTGAGCACGCCAAGGATGGTCTGCGGCGTGTGATCGCCGAGCTGCTCGCCGGTCTTCACCGCCTCGGCCTGCTCCCGGGTGAGGTTCAGCTCGCGCTGGATGGCCTCGGTGTACGCGTTGCCGCCGAAGACGATGTCGCGCCAGAACACCGACTGACCGTGGGCAATGATATTGAGGTTCATGATGTGGGCGCCCACGTTGAGGAGGGCCACGACCCGGTCTGAGGCCACGCCGTAGTTGTGTTCGTAGGCGTTCTGGAGGGCGAACACGTCCACGTCCACGAGGGCAGGCACCTTGCCGAGCTGGGCAACGATCCCCGTGTAGTCGGCGATGCGGTCCTTGCGGGCGGCCACCAGCAGGATGTCCATGGTATCCGCATCGGCGTTCAGCACCACGTAGTCGAGGTTGACCTCGTTGACGTCGAAGGGGATGTACTGCTCCGCCTCCCAGTGGATGGACTCGGCCAGCTCGGCCTCGGACATGGCGGGGACCTGGATCTTGCGGATCGCCACCGACATCCCGGAGAGGGACACGCCGAAGTTGGGGTTCTTGACCCCTTGCTCCTGGATGAGCCGCTGCGCCACCTCCACGACCAGGGAGGAGTCCATCACCGTCCCCTCGACGATGGCCTCCGGCGAGAGCGGCGCGTGGGCTGCGTGGACCAGGGAGTATCGGCCTCCTTTACCCTGCTGCAGCTCGACCAGCTTCACCGCGGAGGAACCGATGTCCAGCCCGACAATGTTCTTCTTCTTGCGTAGCAGCACGGTTCACCGCCCCCTTGTCCGTTTTCCCTTCCCGCGAGCGAGGGTTGATACGCACATAGACCGTGTTGGAAGTCAATCTAGCAAGTCCACCCCCCCTTGTCAAGGAAAGCAAAATCGGCGGCGTCTTTCCCCGCGGCCCCCCCGGGCCCGTCGTTGCCCCGCTTGCACGATCGGCGATCGTCGACTATACTTTGCCCCCCGCGACGCGGGCGGAGGAGTCATGGCACGAGCGTGCGACGTTTGCGGCAAGAGCATCCAGGTCGGCAGCACCATCAGCCACGCCCACAACGTGTCGAAGCGCCGGTGGCGCCCCAACCTGCGATCGGTGCGCGCCCAGGTGAACGGCCGGACGGTGCGCCTGTCCGTGTGCACCCGTTGCCTGCGCTCAGGCCGCATCGTCAAGGCCGTCCGGTAGGCATCCCACCCGCGGGCGGCGCGTTCTCCCCTCTGCCGGCTCCGGCACCACCCAACCTCAGTTCAGCAAGCGTGGTCGGCGACGCTGCCGCGCCTGGGCGGTGGGGGCGAGGGCGTCCCCCGGCCGCGTTCGCCGGGTTGAGCGGGAGTCCGCCGACGCCACGCCGGACACGCCGCGAATGGCCGTGAGAATCCGGCGAAGGTGGTCGCGGTCGTGGACCTGGACCACGAAATCCACCGTGCCAAGCCCGGCGTCGTGGGTGGCCAGGTGGCAGGAGCGGATATCACCCCCCTCGCCGGTGATGGCCTGGGAGATCCCGGCCAGGATGCCGCTTCGGTCCTCAAAGGCGACGTGGATCGGCACGGCGTACGCGCCGGTCTCGCTCCCCCACTCCACCTCCACCTCGCGCTCCGCCGAGAAGAGGAGCCGCCGCACGTTGGCACAGCTCGCCGCGTGGACCGCCACCCCGCGGCCGCGCGTGATGTAGCCGACGATGTCGTCGCCGGGGAGAGGGTTGCAGCAGCGGGCGCGGAAGGTGAGCAGCCCCGTCTGGCCTTTGACCAGGATCACCGCGTCGCCGGGGGAGGCGGGTGCGGGTAGGGTCTTGGGCGGGGAGGGCAGCCCCTCGCCCGCCGGCAGTTTGGGCGCCAGCAGCTCCCGGGGGGAAATCCGCCCGTAGCCGATGGCGGCCAGGATGTCGTCCTCCTTGCCGAAGCCGTGTTCCGCCGTGATCGCCGCCAGCCGACCATCCTCCCGGAGCTGCTTGAGCGTCATCCCCAGCTTGCGCGCCTCGCGCTCCAGGAGGCGACGGCCGGCGTCGATGGCCTGTTCCTTCTCGCGGCTCCGCAGCCAGGCGCGGATCTTGTTCTTGGCCCGCGCGGTGACGGCAAACTCGAGCCAGTCGCGGCTCGGCACCTGGGTGGGCGAGGTGAGGATCTCGACGATGTCGCCGGTCTGCAGCGGCGTGCGCAGCGGCACGAGCCGGCCGTGTACCCGGGCCCCCACGCAGTGGTGACCCACCTCGGTGTGGATGCGGTACGCAAAGTCGATGGGCGTGACGCCGCGCGGGAAGGCGTACACCTCCCCCTTCGGCGTCACGACGTAGACCTCCTCCGGGTAGAGGTCCAGCTTCAACGAGTCCAGGAACTCCCTGGGGTTTTCCTGCTGGCCCTCCACCAGGCTCCGCATCCACGCCACCCGCTCGGCATCCTCCCCGCGGACCTTCCCCTCCTTGTAGAGCCAGTGGGCGGCGATGCCGCGCTCGGCAATCTCCTCCATGTCCTCGGTGCGGATCTGGATCTCGAAGGGGTGACCGCCCGGCCCAATCACCGACGTGTGGAGCGATTGGTAGGCGTTGGGCTTGGGCATGGCGATGTAGTCCTTGATCCGCCCGGGCACCGGCCGCCACAGTTGGTGCACCTGGCCCAGCACCGCGTAGCACTGCCCCACCGTGCGCACGATGATGCGAAAGGCCAGGAAGTCGTACAGCCGATCTACGCCGATCCCTTGGCGGCGCAGCTTGCTCCAGATGGAGTAGAGGTGCTTGATCCGGCCCCGCACCTCGCCGGGGATCGACTGCTCCTCCAACATCTTCGCGATGGTGGTGCGGATTTCCTCGATGCGGGAGAGCGCTATCGCTTCCCGCTGCTGCAACTCCTCCACCAGACGCCGGTGGTCCTCGGGGTAGAGCTGGGCGAAGGCCAGGTCCTCCAGTTCCGCCTTGATCCTGCCGATGCCCAGCCGGTGGGCGATGGGAGCGTAGATCTCCAGGGTCTCGGCGGCGATGCGCCGCCGCTTGGCGTCGGGGAGGAAGCGGAGGGTCCGCATGTTGTGGAGCCGGTCCGCCAGCTTCACCAGAATCACCCGCACGTCCTTGGCCGAGGCCAGGAGCATGCGGCGGAAGGTCTCCGCCTGCGCCGCCGCTCGCGCCGCGAAGGACTCCTCGATGCTGCTGATCTTGGTGAGCGCACGCACGAGGCCGGTGATCTGGGGACCGAATTGCTCCTCGAGTTCCGCCTCGCTCACCCACGTGTCTTCCAGCAGATCGTGGAGCAGCCCGGTGGCGATGGCCGTCTCATCGAGCCGCATCTCGGCGAGGATCCGCGCCACCTCCAGCGGGTGGACCAGGTACGGCTCCCCCGACACCCGCACCTGGCCGCGGTGGGCCATGGCGGAGAAGACGTACGCGCGCCGCAACAGGTCCTCGTCGCAGTCCGGCTTGTAGCGGGCCACGAGTTCGAGGAGGTCCTCGATGCGCGGCAGCGGCTCGGTCATACATCCATTCTAGGGCACGTCGCCGGAGGCGGGGCTGGAGCTCGAGGGGCCGCCCTCTCCAGCGGATTCGGGCTCCCGGGGATCGCAAGGGCGGTCCCGCCCGGCCGGGCGCTGGCGTGGGCCACACTCCGACGCTCCTGCCGGGGGCAGGGACTAGCGCCGCCGCGAGCGGGAACAACGAGGAGCCCCGCGCAGGGGCTCCTTCACAAACAACGTCGCCAACGGCGGCTAACGGCGGCGGCGCGCCTCCCGCCGACGCTCGAGGAGGTTGCTGATGGCCAGCGCCACCGGTGAGGCGATGTAGATGGAGGAGTAGGTGCCGATGATGATCCCCACCACCAGCACGAAGGCAAAAGTGTTGATGACGTCGCCACCGAAGAGGTAGAGGCAGAGGACCGTGATGAAGGTGAGGCCGGAGGTGATGACGGTGCGGGAGAGGGTCTGGTTGATGGCCAGGTCCATGGTGTCGGGGAGCGACTTGCCGCGGTCCAGCTTCAGGCGCTCACGGATGCGGTCGAAGATCACCACCGTGTCGTTCACCGAGTAACCCACCAGGGTGAGGAGCGCAGCCACGGTGGGGAGGTTCATCTCCCGGCCGGTGAGGGACAGCGCCCCCAACGTGATGATGACGTCGTGGAAGAGGGCCACCACCGCCCCCACGCCGTAGGCGAAACGGAAGCGGAACCAGATGTACACCAGCATGCCCACCAGCGAGAAGCCCACCGCTTGCGCCGCCTTGTTGCGCAGGTCCCTCCCCACCAGGGGGCCGACGTTGTCGGCGGCGAGGAGCGAGAAGGCGCCGAACCGGGCGGCCGTGGCCAGGTACTGGCGGCTGGCCGCCGAGAGCACGCTCAACCCCTGCAGGTCGGCCGCCGAGGTGAGGATCCCCTTCTCCTTGCGGAGGGCGAGAATGCCTTCCGCCATGGGTTGATAGTGGCGCCGACGGTCCTCCACGTCGCCGCCCACCCGGTCGGGGTCGGCAGCAACCAGGTCGTCGCGAATCGCCTCCATCCCTTGGAGGTTCATGCGCAGGCCGCCCGCCGCGCCGTTCAGCTCCCGGTCCAGCGCCGCCACCATCTGGGCCGTGAAGTCGCCCTCCTGCTTGGGGTTCTGCACGCGCACCAGGAACTCGTGCGCCCCCACCTCGTCGAAACGCTGGATCGTCACCGCCCCCAGGCGCAGCGACTCGAGGGCCGCCCGGACCCTGCCGAGATCCGGCTCCTCCACAAACTTCAAGGTGAGCTGGGTGCCGCCGGCAAAGTCCACACCCATCACCAGGCCGGGACCCGCGAACAGCAGGCCGAGGCTGGCCGCCACCAGGAGCAGGGAGGCGCCAACAAACACGTGTCGGTACTTCATGAAGGGGAAGCTGGTGTTCGTGAGCAGTCGCATGGTCTCCCCCTAGATGGACAGGGTCTCCACCCTGCCGCGCCGCGACAGTACCCAGTCGAACAGCGTCCTGGACACGAAGACGGCCGTGAACATGGAGATGATGATGCCGATGGAGAGGGTCACGGCAAACCCCTTGATGGGGCCGGTACCGAACTGGAAGAGGAAGAGCGCCGCGATGAGGGTGGTGAGGTTGGAGTCGACGATGGTGGCGAAGGCCCGGGAAAAGCCCAGGTCCACCGCGCTCCGCACCGTCTTCCCGAGGGCCAGTTCCTCACGGATGCGCTCGAAGATCAGCACGTTGGCATCCACCGCCATGCCGATGGTGAGGATGATGCCGGCGATGCCGGGGAGGGTCAGCGTGGCCTTGAAGGCGGCCATCGCCCCCAGCAGCAGCACTGCGTTAAGGACGAGGGCCACGTTGGCGTTGATGCCGGCGCCCCGGTAGTAGAACAGCATGAAGGCCATCACCAGCACCAGACCGGCGAGCCCCGCGCGCAGCCCGCGGACGATGGAGTCGCGCCCCAGGGAGGGGCCGACGGTGCGCTCCTCCAGGTAGGTGATGGAAGCGGGGAGGGCACCGGCGCGCAGGACCAGGGCCAGGTCCTCGGCGGAGGCCACGGTGAAGTTCCCCTCGATGATCCCCGAGTCGGAAATGGTGCCGCGGATCACCGGCGCCGAGCGCACCTTGTTATCCAGCACGATGGCCATCCGGTCGCCGATGTGGGCGGCGGTGTAGGCCTCGAACTTCTTCGCGCCGGCGGGGTTCAGGGTGAAGCTGACCGCCGGCTGGTTGTACTGGTCCTGGGAGCGCCGGGCGTTCCTCAGGTCGCGGCCGGTGATCACCGACGCCTTCTTGAGGAGGTAGTACTCCCGCCCCGTCACCCGCCCCTGCAGATCCTCCACGTCACCGGGGACCACCTCGCTGTCGTCGGGCACCACCCCCCCCCGCGCCGCGAGGAGCGCCTCCCGGGTGGGCGCCACTGCCACCACCGGCTTGATCTCCAGAAACGCCGTGGAGCGGATCAGGTCCTTCACCCGCCCGGGGTCGTCCACGCCGGGGAGCTGGACGACGATGCGGTCCCCCTCGATCCCCTGGCGCTGGATGGTGGGCTCGGCCACGCCGAACTGGTCCACCCGGTTGCGGATGGTCTCCAGCCCCTGGCGCACCGCCATGTCCCGCACCGCCCGCACCACTTCCGGCTTGAGGGTGGCGGTCACCTCCACCCCCCGGGAGACCTTGAAGTCTGGCAACCTGGCGTCCAGGACGTCGCGCAGCACGTCGTCGGGGGTGTTGGGCGCCGGTTTGAAGCGGAACCCCACCTCCCCCTCGGCCAGCCGCGTCATGGAAACCGGCGGAAAGCCCTTCTCCGAGAGCTCCCCGCGCACCCGCTCCATGGCGTCGTCCACCTCGGCGCGCACCGCATCGTCGGTGTTCACCTGCAGCACCAGGTGGATGCCGCCCCGCAGGTCCAGGCCCAGCTTGATCTTGCTGGTGGGCCACATGGAGTAGACGCCGAAGGCGGTGACGACGCCGATGAGCACCCACCGCCACGTGAGTTTGCGCGCCATGGCTCCCCCTACTCCTTCGGACCGAGGTTCACCGAGCCGGCGTCCTTGGCGAGCCCCGCAATGGCGTTGCGGGCAACCTGGATACGCACGTTGTCGGCGATGCGCAGCTCGATGACGTCGCCCTCGGCGTTGACCACGGTGCCGAAGATCCCGCCGCTCGTGATGACCCGATCACCCTTCGTGAGCTGGTTGAGCATCTCCTGATGCTTCTTCTGCTTCCGCCGCATGGGCAGGAACAGCAGGAGGTAGAAGATGACCACCATGATGAGGATCGGCGCCAGTGACATCAGCGCGTTTGGCTGTTGTGCGCCCATGAGTTGCTCCTCTTCTCAGTCCCCGCTCCCCGAAGCCGCGGGCAGCAGCGCGGCGCCGACGGCCGGAAAACGGCCGCTGATGATAGCCGAACGGAGCCGCCGCATCAAGCCGAGGTAGAAATGGAGGTTGTGGACGGTGGCCAGGACCACGACGGCGGCTTCCCGGGCGAGGTACAGGTGGCGGAGGTACCCCAGGGAGCACGAGCGGCAGGTGGGGCACTCGCACTCCGGGTCGGGGGGTTCCGGGGAGGAGCGGAAGCGCGCGTGTTTGAGCACCACCGGCCCGCGGGAGGTGTGCAGCAGACCGTTGCGGGCGTTGCGCGTGGGGATCACGCAGTCGAAGAGATCGATCCCCGCGGCCACCGACCGCACGATGTCGGCGACGGTGCCCACCCCCATGAGATAGCGGGGCCGCTCCACGGGCAGCCAAGCGGCCACGGCATCCACCGTCTCCCACATGGCCTCCGGCGGTTCACCCACTGACAGGCCGCCCAGCGCATAGCCGTCGAAGCCCACCTCCCCCAGCTCGGCGAGGGAGCGGCGCCGCAGCTCGAGGTCCAGCCCCCCCTGAACGATGCCGAAGAGCAGCGTCTCGCCCCCCGGCGGCAGGGTCCGCCGGCAACGGAGCGCCCAACGCGAGGTGAGGGCCACGGCCCGCTCCAGCTCGCCCCGCTCTGCTGGCAGGGCCGGGCACACGTCCAGGGCCATGGCCACGTCCACCCCCAGCCGGCGCTGCGCCGCCACCGAGGCCTCCGGCGTGAGGCGAATCTCGGCACCGTCGATGTGGGAGCGGAACACCACCCCCTCCTCGTCCAATCGGCGGTTGCGCGCCTGGGAGTAGATCTGGAAGCCGCCGGAGTCGGTGAGGATCGGGCCGCCCCACGCCATGAAGCGGTGCAGCCCCCCCAGCGCCTCCACCGTCTCGATCCCCGGCCGCAGCCAGAGGTGGTAGGTGTTTGCCAGCACCATCTCCGGCGCCAGCCGCTCCAGCTCCCACGGCGCCAACCCCTTGACGCTGCCGGCGGTGCCCACCGGCATGAAGGCGGGCGTTCGCACCACGCCGTGGGCGGTGACGAGCTCCCCGGCCCGGGCGCGGGTCGCGCCGTCCAGCGCCACCACCCGAAACTCGCCGACCACCTACTCGGAGCCCCGCGCCTTGAGCTCCACCACAGTCACGTCGGCGGGGAGGACGAGCGCGAAGAGCTCGTCGGGGACCGGCTCGTTGCGCCGGATGTTCGTGAAGGAGTATGAGGTGCGGTCGCCGTCCCGCTCCGTGTACGTGAACCCGATGGGGATGAACCGGTCGCGGTCGATGATCACGGTGAGAGAGGAGATCCGCTTCTTGATCTGGAGCGCCGTGGGGTCGAGCTCCAATACGTAGGGTCCGGTGGCTCCGGGGTCGCGGAAGGTGAAGGAGAAGTACCGCCGCAACTCCTCCAAGGGCTCGCCGGCGCCGAGGAAGCGCAACACCCGCCGCTGGATGCGACCGAACTCCACACGCTCGGCGCGCCGTTCCGCCGGACGGTAGGTGGTGGCGGCGCCGTTGGCCAGGAGCACCGTCATGGGCCGGGGTGTCTCGTACTCCCAGCGCACCGAATCCGGTGCCTTGAAGTACATGCGCCCCCGCGAGCGGCTCGGGTCCTTCAGGAGGTAGCTCACCCGCTCCTGCTCGAAGTCCGCCACCAGCGTCGTCGTTTCCCGCTGCACCTGGCTGACCCGCTCGACGATGAGGGCCAGCTTCTCCATCCCCCGCACCCCCTCCGGCAGCGGTTGCTGCGCCAGGGCCGTCGCGGCGACAAAAAAACAGCCGGCAAGGGTGCGGCTCATCATGGCGTCACCCTAGCAAAGGTTCGACGGACGGTCAACGCGACGGCTCCCCGGCGCGGTTGGTGATCTCGTAGGCCAGCTGGTCCCGGGAGAGGGTCACCCGAGAGTACGGCGGCACCGAGGTGGTGAGCCAGACGTTGCCGCCGATCACCGACCCGCGCCCCACCACCGTGGCGCCGCCCAGGATGGTGGCGCCGGCGTACACCACCACGTCGTCCTCCAGCGTGGGGTGCCGCTTCACGCCGCGCAGCAGCTCCCCCCGCTCGCCCCGGGGGATGGAGAGGGCGCCCAGGGTCACCCCCTGGTACAGCTTGACCCGGTCCCCAATCACGGTGGTCTCGCCGATCACCACGCCGGTGCCGTGGTCGATGAAGAACTCGCGGCCGATGGTGGCGCCGGGGTGGATGTCGATGCCCGTTTCGTTGTGGGCGAACTCCGTCATGATGCGGGGGATCAGCGGCACCCCCAGTTCCCCCAGCAGGTGCGCCAGCCGGTACGTGAACACGGCCTTCACCCCGGGGTAGGCCAGGATCACCTCCTCGATGCAGCTGGCCGCAGGGTCCCCCTCGTACGCCGCCACCACGTCCCCGGCAATGAGGTCCATCACCGCGGGGAGTCTCTGGAAGAACGACTCCACCACCTGCCTGGCATCGAGGGGCGGCGGCGTCACCCGCTTCCCCCCTGGCAGGTGGCAAGCGCTGCAGAGAGCCTTGCGGACTTCGTGCTCCAGCGCCCGGGACAGGGCGTAGAGTCGGTCCCCCAGGTGGCCGCGCAGGTACTGGCGGTACAGCACCTGGTCGCCGAAGTAACCGGGGTAGATCACCTCCTGCAGCCCGCGAACGATGGCGATCACTTCCCGTTTCTGGGGGAGCGGCTCGTCGCTGCCGTGCAGCAACGGTTCGCCCCGCTGCGCGACGCGTCTGACGATCCTCTCGATGGCCTCGACGATCCCCGGATTGTTCCCCGTGCCCATTCCCACGCTCCCCCGCCGGCTAGCCGGCGGCCCCCATGGTAGCGCCCGCCCCGGCGCGGCGGCCCACCTGTCTACAATGGCGCGCGAGGAGGTGGCGCGTGCCCCACCGCACCGTCGTGGTGAGCTTTGCTGGCGAACGCCGGCAGGTTGTGAGCGGCACCTCGGTCAAGGATTTCCTCGCCTCGTTCTACGGCGAGCTGCCGCGGGACATTCTCGCGGCCCTCGTCAACCGCCGACTGGTGATGCTGGATTTCCCGCTGCGCGGCCTCCACGTGGACCTGGAGGCGGTGCGCTCCAGCTCTCGGGAAGGGGAGGCGGTGGCGCGCCGCTCCGCGGCCCTTGTGCTCATGGAGGCGGTGCGGGAACTCTACCCGGAGAGCCGGCTCGTGGTGGGCCAGTCCCTCGGCGGGGGGTACTTCTACTCCTGGCACGGCCCCACCCCCCTCACCGCCGCCACCGTGGCCTCCATCGCCCGCCGGATGGCGGAGATCAGTGCCGAGGACCGCCCCTTCGTGCGGCGCACTGTCACCCTGGAGGAGGCCGAGGCCATTTTCCGGGCGAGCGGCGACGAGTCCAAGCTCCACCTGCTGGCCGCGTACCGCTCCTCCACCGTGCCGGTGATCAGCTGCGGCACCTTCCTCGACATCGCCCACGGCGCCGTCGCGCCCTCCACCGGGGCGGTCACCGGCTACGCGGTGGTCCCCTACGAGGACGGCCTCCTCCTCCGCTTCCCCCGGGACGGGGATCCGGCCCAGCTCCCCGAGCTGCGCCCCCAGCCCAAGCTCTTCGCCACCTACCGGGAGACCCGCCACTGGAACGAGGTGCTGGGGGTGGCCAACGTCGGCTCCCTCAACCGCCTGTGCCTCTCGGGGGAGATCGCCGAGGTGATCCGGGTGGCGGAGGGCTTCCACGAGAAAAAGATTGCTGCCGCCGCGGACACCATTGCCGCCCGCCGCGGCCGCGTCCGGCTGGTGCTGGTGGCCGGGCCCTCCTCCTCGGGCAAGACCACCTTCATCCGGCGGCTTGGCGTGCAACTGCGCGTCAACGGCATGCGGCCGGTCGGCATCTCCATCGACAATTACTTCGTGGACCGTGACAAGACCCCGCTGGGCGAGGACGGCACCCCCGACTACGAGGCCATCGAGGCCCTCGACCTCGACCTGTTCAACCACCATCTCGAGGCGCTCCTGCAGGGGAAGAGCGTGGAGGTGCCGCGCTACGACTTCGTGCTCGGCCGGCGCGTGGCCCGCGACCGCTGGACCAGGTTGCAGCTCGGCAGCGACGACATCCTTCTCGTGGAGGGCATCCACGGCCTCAACCACCGCCTCACGGCGGCAGTGCCCGAGGAGGCCAAGTTCCGCATCTTCATCTCTGCCCTCACCCAGCTCACCTTGGACGACCACAACCGCATCTTCACCTCGGACGCGCGCTTGCTGCGCCGCATCGTCCGCGACCGCCTGTTCCGCGGTCACCCGGCCACCCGCACCCTGGAGATGTGGGGGGCGGTGCGGCGGGGGGAGGCCCGCTGGGTGTTCCCCTACCAGGAGGAGGCGGACGTGGTGTTCAACTCGGCCCTGGTGTACGAGCCGGCGGTCCTCAAGGTCTTTGCCGAGCGCTTCCTGCTCGAGGTGCCCCGGGAGCACCCCACCTACACCGAGGCCTATCGCCTCCTCAAGTTCCTGGCCTGGTTCGTACCGGTCTTCCAGGACGACGTGCCGAGCACCTCGATCCTCCGCGAGTTCATCGGCGGCGGGGCGTTCCAGGACTAGCGTCGCTCGCGGGGGTTAAGCATCGCCTTCAGCTCCTTGCCCGGCCGGAACCTGGCGGTGCGGGAAGCGGCCATGCTGACGGTCTCGCCGGTGCGGGGGTTGCGGACCTGTCGCGGCGGTCGCTCCGACACGTAGAAGCTGCCGAGGCCCGGCACCACCACCCGGTCACCCTGCTGCAGCCACTCGCCGATGGCGTCCACCATCACTTCGATGGCCCGCGCCGCGTGGGCCTTCGGCATCCCCGTCTCGAAGGCGATCCGCTCGATTATGTCGCTCTTCCCCGCCATGGCTGCACCTCGTTTCGCCGCAACAGTACACGCCGGCAACCGACCTTTCAAGCTGGCCGGCGCAGCAGGTGGATCGTGAAGCCGTCGCCACCGGCCGCCGGCACGACCACCACGCCCCCCAGGCGCGTCGGCAGCGTCACCACGCCGGCGGGGAGCCTCTCGCCCAGCGCCACCGGCTCGAGGGGCAGGTCCACCAGCACCTCCTCGTTCTCCTCGGGTTCCAGGGAGCAGGTGGCGTAGAGGAGGTAGCCGCCGGGCCGCAACAGGGGGGCGGCCGCCGTCAGCAACCGGCGCTGCAGCGCCGCAAACGCCGAGAGGTCTTCCGGCCGCAGCCGCCACCGGATCTCCGGGTGCCGCCGCAGCGTCCCCGTCCCCGAGCACGGCGCATCCAGCAGCACCGCGGCGCAGCTCCCCGGCGGCAGCGGCGGGGCGGTGCCGTCCGCCGCCACCACCCACGGCGGGCGAGCCGCCAGCGCCACGGTCCGCCGCAGCAGTGCCACCCGCCCCAGGTGGCGGTCGCAGGCCAGACGTCGTACCGCCGGCCGCTCCACCGCCAACGCCAGGCTCTTCCCCCCCGGCGCCGCCGCCAGATCCACGACGAGGCCGTCCACCTCCGGCAGCAGGCGCGCCACCAGCACGGCGGTGGGGTCCATGGCGTAAGCCCGCCCGGCCCGGAGCGCGGCCACCGCCGCCGCGGCCCCCTCCTGCACCACGAGCACCCCAGCCACCCAGGGGTGCTCGACCACCCGGCAGCCGGCCGCCTCCAGCTCGTCCCGCGAACTCACCGCGGTCAGCAGGGAGAGGGGGGCGGGCTCCTGGGAGACGGCGAGCACCCCTTCGAGGTGCGAACCGAGCCGTTCCCCCCAGCGCGCCACCAGCCAAGGCGGATGCGCGTAGCGGATGGCCAGCGGCACGCCCTGATCGTCAGGCTGCGGCCAGCGGGCCCCACAGACCCGGCGGAGCACCGCGTTGACGAGGCCGGCGGCGGCGGGGGCCACGCCCCGGGCCACCCGCACCGCCTCGGCCACCGCCACCGGGCGGAGGGTGCGCAGGCGATGCACCTCGTAGGTGCCGAGGCGGAGGATGGCCCGCACCGGCGCATCCAGCTCGGCCAGGGGGCGCCGCAGCACCGGTGCCAGGAGAGCGTCGATGGTGAGCTGCCAGCGCAGCGTGCCGAGGACCAGTTCGCGAACCAGGGGGGGAACCTCGGCGAGAAGGCGCGCTGCGTACGCCCCGGCGACCTCCACCCGCGCAAGAATGGTCGCTGCGCTGCGGCGGGCGTCAGGAGAACCGTTCGCCGACCGCAACCCGCTCCCCGATGACGAAGGCGTCGGCGGGGAGGCGGCGCCGCCCCTCCCGCTGGAGATCGGTGAGGAGGGCCACCGAACCTTCGCCACAGCGCACGGCGATGCCTGCCGAGGAGACCGCCAGGACGGTACCCGGGGGCTGCTCCCCCGGCAGCGGCGCGCCCACCTCGAGGCCGTGCACCTTCAGGCGCCCGCCGCGGAACGTGCAGTAGAGCCCCGGCCACGGGTCGAACGCCCGCCCGCGCCGGGCCAGCTCCTCTGCCGGCAGCCGCCAGTCCACCCGCCCCATGCGGCGCTCCAGCTTCGGCGTGACGGTGGCTGCCCCCTCGTCCTGGGGACGGGGCGCCACGGTGCCGGCCGCGAGCCCTGCCAGCGTGGCCACGACGAGCTCGGCCCCCATCACGGCCAGCCGCTGCTCCAGCTCGGGCGCCCGTTCCCGGGGACCGATGGGGGTTTCCCGCTGGAGGAGGATGGGGCCCGTGTCCATGCCCTCGTCCAGCAGCATGGTGGTCACCCCGGTGACGGCGTCGCCGCTGGCAATGGCCCACTGGATCGGCGACGGCCCGCGGTGGCGGGGCAACAGCGACGGGTGCAGGTTGACGAACCCCCAGCGAGGGATGACCAGGAGGGGGGGCGGGATGAGGCGCCCGTAGGCCACCACCACAGCCACGTCCGCCCCCAGGGCGCGCAGGCGGGCGGCAAATTCCTCCTGCCCCAGCTTGGTGGGCTGCGCCAGGGGGAGACCGAGTTCGCGAGCCGCCGCCACCACGGGCGGGGTGGCGAGCCTGAGGTGGCGCCCGGCCGGCTTGTCGGCGCGGCTCACCACCAGCGCCACGTCGTGCCCGGCAGCCACCAGCGCCCGCAGGGTGGGCAGGGCGAACTCCGGCGTCCCGAAGAAGATCACGCGCATCGATCGAGAGTGTACACGGCCAGCGCGGCCCCCGCGCTCAGGTGCCCTCGCGCCACGAGGCCAGGTACGCCTCCTGCTCGGGGGTGAGCGTGTCGATGGCGAGACCGAGGGACGCGAGCTTCAGGCGCGCGATCTCCTGGTCCAGTTCGACGGGGAGGCGATGGACCCCGGGCCCCAGCTCGTGCCCCCGGCCGGCCAGGAACTCGGCGGCCAGCGCCTGATTGGCAAAGGACATGTCCATCACCGCGGCGGGGTGGCCCTCGGCGGCGGCCAGGTTCACCAGGCGCCCCTCGGCCAGCACGTGGACCGTCTTCCCCCAGCGCAGGCGATAGGCCGCCACGAACGGCCGCACCTCGCTCACCTCCACCGCCTCGGCGCGCAGCCCCGGGAGGTCGATCTCCACGTCGAAGTGCCCGGCGTTGGCGACAATGGCGCCGTCCTTCATGCGCCGGACGTGGTCCGGACGGATCACCCGGCAATTGCCGGTGAGGGTGACGAAGATGTCGCCGATGGCGGCCGCTTCCTCCATGGGCATGACGGCAAAGCCGTCCATGGCCGCCTCCAGCGCCTTCACCGGATCCACCTCGGTCACCACCACGCGGGCGCCGAGCCCGTGGGCGCGCATGGCCACGCCGCGGCCGCACCAGCCGTACCCGGCCACCACCACCGTGAGACCGGCCACCAGCACGTTGGTGGCGCGGAGGATGCCGTCCATGGTGGACTGCCCGGTGCCGTACCGGTTGTCGAACAGGTGCTTGGTGTCCGAGTCGTTGACGGCAATGACGGGGAAGCGCAGCACCCCGTCCCGCTCCATGGCCCGCAGGCGGATCACCCCGGTGGTGGTCTCCTCGGTGGACCCCTTCACCCCCTCCACCAGGGCGGTTCGGTCCGCCGCGCCGAGAGCCTCGGCAAAGGCCCGAACCTCCTCGTGCACGCCGGCCAGCTCCCCCCGCGCCACGAAGAGCAACGAGGAGACGAGGTCAGCCCCGTCGTCCATGGTGATCGTGGGCCGAAATTCCAGGCAGGCACGGATGTGGCGGTAGTAGCGAGCGTTGTCCTCCCCCTTGACGGCGAACACGGGCACCCCGTACTCGGCCACCAGGGCCGCCGCCACGTCGTCCTGGGTGGACAGGGGGTTGGAGGCGCACAGCCGCACCTCAGCGCCACCGGCCTGGAGCGTTCGCACGAGGTTGGCGGTCTCGGTGGTGACGTGGAGGCAGGCGGCGAGGCGCTGCCCGGCCAGCGGGCGCTGCTTCGCAAAGCGCTCGCGGATCTGGCGCAGGACCGGCATGTGGCGGTCGGCCCAAGACATCCGCTGCAGACCAGCGGTGGCCAGGGAAAGGTCCTTGACGTCGTGCGGCGGCAGGCTCATGGGTCGTCTCCTCGGGCGCCGGGAGGCAGCGCCGACGCATCCTATCCCAGCGGCCGGGCTGCCGCCACCCCGCTTCGGCTACCATGGGCACCGCGTGGCGAAGGGGGGTTCCCATGCATCGGCTCTCGACGCTGCTCATGGCCACGGTGGCGCTGGCCACCCACACCGCCGCTTTGGCGGCCGAACCGGTCATCCTGCCGCCGGCCGGTAGCCGGCTCGCTTCGGGGCAACGCTTCGACGTGCGGGTTGCCGCTGAGCTGCCGGCAGGCGGCTCCCTCGCCGTCACCCTGGACGGCACCCCCCTCGGGCCTGGGGTGCGGATCGGCAACGCCTGGCTCTTCCGCCAGGTAGCCATCACCCGCCCCGGCACCCACACCATCGAGGCAGTGGTTGCCGCGGGCGACGGCGCCGTGGCGGAGCGAGCGGTCCGCACCCTCACCGTGGAGGGGTGGCCGCGCCCACGCGCCGGGGCCGTTCGCAACGTCATCCTGATGATTGGCGACGGCATGGGGCCCGCCCACCGCACCGCCGCCCGCGCCTTTCTCCACGGCACCGCCAACGGCTACCCGGGCGGCTGGCTGGCCATGGACCGCCTGCCGGTGGCCGGGTTTCTCGCCACCGCCTCGCTGAGCGGTTTCGTCACCGATTCCGCGGCAGCGGCCCACGCCTACGCCACCGGCACCAAGACCGCCAACGCCTTGCTCGGCGTGTTCCCGGACGAGACCCCGGAGCGCAGCGACGACGACGCCACCGTGGAGCAGCTCCCCAGCCTCCTGGCCCGCACCCGCGGGATGGTGACCGGCGTCGTGACCACCGCCGACGTGGTGGACGCCACCCCAGCCGGGTTCCTGGCGCACGCGGCGGACCGCGGCAGCGGCGACCTTTTGGCCCGCGGCGAGCTGGCCGCCGCCAGCGACGGCGTGCTGCGCGTCCTCATGGGAGGCGGGCGCCGCCGCTTCGTCGCCGACGATGGCGCCCTCATCGAGGCCTTCCGCCGCCTCGGCTTCGTCACGCCCAGCACCGCCGGCGAGTTGCGGGACGTGGTGGCGGCCGGTGCCGATCGCATCCTCGGCCTGTTTCACGACGGCCACATGAACACCGCCTTCGACCTGCAACAACGCGGCGACCCCAACGTGGTCAAGGATTTCCCGGACCAGCCCACCCTCGAGGCCATGACTCGCGCTGCCCTCGCGGTGCTGGCTCGCCACCGGGCCGGCTTCTTCCTGATGGTGGAGGGCGCCCACATCGACCGCCAGTCCCACGCCGCGGACCAGGAGCGCATGGTCTGGGAGGTCCTCGCCTTCGACCGAGCGGTGGCGGCGGCGGTGGCCTTTGCCGCCGCCACCAACGACGACGCCGACCCCACCAACGACACCCTGGTCATCGTCACCGCCGACCACGAGACCGGCGGCGTCGTCCTCCCCGGGGTGGGGGACAGGGCCGCCGTGGGCACCCGGGAGTACCTGCGCACCTACGACAGCGGCGGCCCGCTGCCGGCCAACGACAGCGACGGCGACGGCTTCCCCGACGTGGCGGACCCGGTCCGCAAGGTGGTCATCCACTTTGGGGCGGCCCCGGACCGCTACGAGGATTGGCAGGCTCAGCCGCGACCCGTTCCCGTGGCCCTCGGGCGGACCGGCCGCGATCGCTTCGTCTACCCGAACCCGGAGCGCGACGGCGGCCGCGGCGTGCTCCTGGGGGGGGTGACCCCCACCGTCATCCCGGCCGAGGGGTACGCCCCCACCCAGGCGGTGCACACGGCCGTGGACGTGCCCCTCTCGGCCATGGGCCCCGGCGCCCAGGGGCTCGCCGGCGTGCACGACAACACCGAGGTCTTCTTCGCCATCCTGCGGGCGGTGGGGAGCGATCCGCCCGCCCGGCCCGGCAGGCACTGACCATGGCGAACCTGGCCCTGTTCGAGGACGACGCCTACCGCACCGAGTGCGACGCCGAGGTGGTGGCCGCCGGGAGCGACGGCGGGCGCCCCTGGGTCGTTCTCTCGCAGACCGTGCTCTACCCCGAGGGCGGCGGGCAGCCCGCCGACCGCGGCTGGATCTCCGGGGTGGCGGTGGTGGACGTCCAGCGGGTGGGGGGGGACATTCGCCACACCCTCGCCTCCCCACTGGCCGGAGGCACGGTCCACGTGACCCTCGACTGGCCTCGCCGCTTCGACCACATGCAGCAGCACACCGCCCAGCACCTCCTCACCGCCCTGGCGGCGGACCGGTTCGGCTGGGTCACCACCGCCTTCCACCTGGGCGAGCGGGTGTCCGACGTGGAGTTGGCCGTCCCCGCCCTTGCGCCGCCCCAACTCGCCGCGCTGGAGGAGGCGGTGGCCCTCGAGGTGCGGCAGGCGCGCCCGGTCCACGCGCGACAGGTGAGCGCCGAGCTCTTTGCCACCATGACGGGGGTTCGCAGCCGCGGCCTCCCCGCCGACCACAGCGGCCCGGTGCGGCTGGTGGAGATTGCCGGCCTCGACATCAACACCTGCGGCGGCACCCACGTGCGCTCCACGGCGGAGCTCGAGGCGGTGGCGCTGCTAGGCACCGAGCCGATGCGGGGCGGCACGCGTCTCTTCTTCGTCGCGGGGGGTCGCCTGCGCCGGCGCCTGGCGGCCCACGAGGCGCGCAACGCCGCCCTGCGCAGCGCCCTCGGCGCCCCCGACGACGAGCTGGTGGCGGCGGTCACGGCCCGGCTCGAGGCGCAGCGAGCCCTCGAAAAGCGGCTCCAGCACACCGAGGAGGAGCTGGCCGCCGCGTGCGCCCGGGAGCTGGCGGCGGCGGGGGGGGCCCTCGCCGAGGCGCACTTTGACGGGCGCGAGCTGCCGTTCCTCCAGCTCGTGGCCCGCGCCTTCCAGGCCCACGCCCCCGACCGGGCGGCCTTCCTCACCGCCTTGGGGACGGCGGGGGCCTCGTTCCTGCTGGCCGCAGGGCCGACTTCCCCCCTCGACGTCGTGGCGGCGGGTCGCCAGGCGGCGGACCTCCTCCACGGCCGGGGCGGCGGGAGCGGCCGCCTCTTCCAGGGCAAGGCGTCGAGTCTCGCGGCGCGGAGCGAGGTCGTGGCGCGGCTGCGCGCCCTGGCGGAGCCCGGCGAGTCATGAGTAACCTGCTTCGCCTGTTCGTGGACTGGGTGCTCCACCTCGACGCGCACCTGGACGTCCTGATTCAAAGCTACGGCGCGTGGACCTACCTGCTGCTCGTGCTCATCGTCTTCTGCGAGACCGGCCTGGTGGTGACGCCGTTTCTCCCCGGCGATTCGCTGCTCTTCGCCGTGGGCACCTTCGCCGCCCGGGGCTCTCTCGACCCGGCCATCGCCATCCTCCTCCTGGCCGGTGCCGCCATCGCCGGCGACACGGTGAACTACTGGGCGGGGTCGCTGGTGGGACCGAAGGTCTTCCACCGCGATGACGTCCGCCTCCTCAACCGCAAGCACCTGGAGCGCACGCACGCCTTCTACGAGCGGCACGGCGGCAAGACCATCATCCTCGCCCGCTTCATCCCCATCATCCGCACCTTCGCCCCGTTCGTGGCCGGGATCGGCCGCATGAGCTACGGCCGTTTCCTCGCCTACAACGTGGTCGGCGGCATCCTGTGGGTGACGCTGTTCGTCCTCGGCGGGTTTTACTTCGGCAACCTGCCGGTGGTGCAGCGGCACTTTTCCCTGGTCATCCTCGCCATCATCGTCATCTCGGTGATGCCGGGCGTGATCGAGTACCTGCGGCACCGCCGCCGGTAGCGGCGCCCCCTCACTCGGCCCGCAACGCCTCGATGGGGTCCAGCCCGGCAGCCCGCCGGGCGGGGAGGAAACCCGCTGCCACGCCCACCGCCAGGCTCATCACGACCGCCGACACCATAGCGCCGATAGGAGTGCGCAGGGGCAGGCCGGGCAGCGCGGCGCGCAGGGCCTCCCCGAGGCCGACGCCAGCGGCGAGCCCGAGCAGACCACCGACGAGGGCCAGAATCACCGCCTCCAAGAGGAATAACCGGCCGATCCTGCCAGGCGTCACCCCCAGGGCGCGCAGCAACCCCACCTCGGCGGTGCGCTCATGCACCGAGATCCAGAGGATGGTGAGGATCCCCATGGCGCCCACCACCAGGGAGATCCCGGCAATGGCGGAGACCGCCACCGTGACGATCCCCAGCACCCGGTCGAAGGTGTCCAGCATTTCCGTCTGCGAGGTGACGGTGAAATCCTCCTCGCCGCGGTGGCGGGCGGCGAGCACCTGGCGGATTTCGGCCACCACCGACGGGATCGCCTGGGGGCTCGAGGCCGTCACGTCGATCTCCACCAGTTCGCCGAGGTTGAAGATGCTCATGGCGCTGGCCACCGGAATGTAGGCGGCGTCGTCCAGGTCGAATCCCAAAAGTTGCCCCTTGGCCGCCATCACGCCCACCACCAGGAAACTGCGCCCGCCCACGCGCACTCGCTGGCCCAGCGGCGAGGTAACGCCGAACAGCTCCCGCGCCAGTTTCGGGCCGAGCACCACGGAGGCGCCCTGCCGGTGGGCCTCGACGGCGGGGAGGAAGCTCCCCTGGGCGACGGCGAAGCGCCACGCCGCCGCGGCCTCGTGGTTGACGCCGTAGACGTACACGTTGCGGCCCCGCTGCCCCGCCTCCACCAGCGCCTGGCCGAACGCCACCGGCACAACGTGCTCCACTCCGCCGATTCGCCGCAGCGCCTCGGCGTCGTCGATGGTGAGCCGGTGAGTGGTGCCGCCCAACACCCCCGGCAACCCGAAGGTCTTGACCCTGCCCGGGGTCACCGCCACCAGGCTGGTCCCGAACTGGGCGAACTGCGCCACGATGTGGGTTCGCACCCCCTCCCCCAGGGAGGTGAGGAGCACCACCGCCGCCACGCCAATCGCCACGCCCAGGGCGGAGAGGGCCGAGCGCAGCCGGTGCCCCTGGAGGGCGGCGAGGGCGAAGCGGAGCTCCTCCACCGCTGGCACGTCACCTCCCGGCCAAGGCGGCCACGGGGTCCAGCCGCGTGGCGCGCCGGGCCGGCCAGACCCCGAACAGCCCCCCCACCGCCAGCGACATCGCCGCCACCAGCGCCACCGCCCAGAGCGGCGGGGTGGCCGGAAAGGAGGGGTAGATCCTGGTGAAGACGCGCACCGCGAGGGCGCCGGCCGCGAGCCCGCACGCGCCGCCGGCCAGCGCCAGCAGCACTGCCTCGGCGAGAAACGCCGCCAGCACCTGGCGGTCCCGGGCGCCCACCGCCTTCAAGAGGCCAATCTCGGCCCGCCGCTCCGTGACCGACACCAGCATGACGTTCATGATCCCCACCCCCGCCACCGCCAGCGATACCGAGGCAATCCCCACCAGGGCCAGCGTCAACGCCTCCAGGATGGAGGAAAACGCCGACAGTACCGCGTCCTGGGTGATCACCGTGACGTCCTCGGCGCGGTGCCGGTCGGCCAGCAGCGCCAGCAGCTCTCGCCTGGCGGCGGCCATTTCCGCCGGTGCCCGCGCCTCCGCCAGGATGCGGAAGAGTGAGGAGCGGTTAAAGATCCGCATGGCGGTGCGGACGGGGATGAAGACCACGTCGTCGAGGTCGAACCCCAACGAGCGGCCGCGGGGGGCCAGCACCCCCACGACCCGGAACCGGAAGCTGCCGATGCGCACCACCTGGCCCAGCGGGTCGCCGGCCGGGAACAGCTCCCGCGCCACCTTGGGGCCGATCACCGCCTCGGTGCCGCCCCGGGTGGGGTCTCCCTGCGGCAGGAACTCCCCCGCCGCCACCGTCAAGCGGCGCACCCGTTGAAACTCGGCGGTGGTGCCCAGCACTGGCACGGCCCGGGAGCGCTCCCCCGCCTTCACCGTCTCGGTGGCCACGCACAGCGGCGCTGCCTGGCGCACCCGCGAAAGCCTCGTCACCGCCAGGTAGTCCTCGACGGTGAGGTCGTGGACCACCCCGCCCCAGGGCGCGGCACCGCTCGTCTCCACCTTGCCCGGCATGACGATGAGCAGGTTCGAGCCTAACAGCGCGAACTCCGCCGTGACGTACCGCCGCGCCCCCTCCGCCAAGGCGGTGAGACACACCACCGCCGCGGTCCCCACCGCCACCCCGGCCACCGACAGGGCGGTGCGGAGGCGATGGCCACGCAGCGCCCCCACCGCAAAACCCAGCAGGTCGACAAACCTCATGGCGGCGCACCCGGTCCGTCGTCGACGATCTCGCCGTCCGCCATGCGCACCACCCGGCGCGCTCGCGCGGCAATGGCCGGGTCGTGGGTCACCACCACCAGGGTGAGGCCGGCGCCGTTCATGGCCTCCAGGAGCGCCATCACCTCCTGCGCCGAGGCCCGGTCCAGGTTGCCGGTGGGCTCGTCGGCCAGCAGCACCTCCGGGGACATCACCGAGGCCCGGGCGATGGCCACCCGCTGGCGCTCGCCGCCGGAGAGCTGGTCGGGGCGGTGTGCCGCCCGGTGCGCTAGCCCCACCGCCTGGAGGGCCGCGGCGGCACGGCGGCGTCGCTCCTCCGCCGCCACCCCGGCGAACAGCATTGGCAGCTCCACGTTGCCTTGCGCGGTGAGGCGCGGCAGCAGGTGGAAGAACTGAAAGACAAATCCGACGCGACGCTGGCGCAGCAGCGAGCGTTCCTCCTCGGACAGCTGACCCACGTCTCGGTCGGCAAAGAGGTAGCGCCCCGCGGTGGGCCGGTCGAGGCAGCCGACGATGTGCAGCAGGGTGGACTTGCCGGACCCCGACGGGCCGGTCACCGCCACGTGTTCGCCGCGGCCGATGTGCAGGGAGACGTTGCGCAGGGCGTGCACCTCGGCGTCCCCCAGCCGGTAGGTGCGCCAGACGCCCACAAGACGGATCACCCTTGGTTCCTCGGCACGGCCCGGGCGCCGGGGCGGATGTCGGCGGTGTCCCGCACCGTCACCACCAGCTCGCCTTGGGCGAGCCCCCCCTGGACCTCGGTGAACTGCCAGTTGCGCAGGCCAGCCGCCACCGCCTGCTCCCGCAGCACCCCGTCGCGAAGTACAAGCACCGTGCCCCCGGGCGCCACGGCAGCGGTGGGGACGCGCAGCACCCCGTCCCGCCGCGCAAGGATCACCTCCACGTCGGCGGAGGTGCCCGGCAGGAGGGCGGCGGCGACGTCCGGGTCGTCGAACTCGGCCTCGATCTCCACGGTGCGGTTCTGCTCCAGGACGTCCAGGACGAAGGGCGCCACGCGGCTGACCCGGCCGCCGAACTTCTCGCCCGGCCGGGCGTCCACGCTGATGCGCACCGGCTGCCCCACCGCCACCCGCAGGGCGTCCACCTCGTCGATGGGCGCCGCCACGTAAACCGAGGAGGGGTCGAGGAGATCCAGCACCGGCGGGATGGGGACCCCCGGCGGCGCCGGCGTGATCCACTCCCCCACCTCGGTGGCCACCTCAGCGACGATGCCGGCGAAGGGGGCCCGCACCTCGGTGAGCGCCACCTGCGCCGCGGCCAGACGCTCCTGGGCCCGGGCCTGGCCGAGGACCGCTCGCGCCGCGGCGCAGCCGGCGCGGGCCCGGTCTCTCGTGCTCCGGAGGTTGTCGAGGAGTTGCTCGGAGGCGAGCCCGTCCCTCGCCAGCGCCGCGCCGCGGGCCAGCTCCTTCTCGGCCAGATCGAGGGCCAGGCACGCCTCCTCGGCCCGCGCCGCCGCGCTCTTCACCTCCTCCCGCGCCAGGGCCAGTTGGGCCTCCGGCACCGAGCTGTCCAGCCGCAGCAGCACGCTCCCCTCGCCCACCCACTCCCCTTCCCGGTGCGGGAGGGCCACCACCAGCCCCCCCTGTTGCGGCGAGAGCTTGGCCCGCCGCCGGGCCTTGACGGTGCCGGCCCGGGTGTTGGTGACGCTCTCCTCCACCGCCCCGCGCTCCACCCGCGCCACCTCCACCACCACGGGCCGCGGCGCCAGCAGGGTGAGGCGGAGGACCGCGGCGAGGGCCAACGCTGCGGCCACCCACGGCACCGCCCGTCGCATCGTTCGCATCCCCCGATGCTAGCAGCAACCGTGGCGGTCCCGCAGCGGGCGCCGGGATCTCAGCCGTGCATGAGCTTCAGGTACAGCTTGACGATGACCATGATCACGCCGACGAAGGCCAGACAGCCGAACCCGAACCGCACCCACGGGCCCCCGGCCTTGCGGGTGTACGAGGCGCCGATCTGGGCCCCCACCGTGGTGCCGATGAGAAGCGCCAGCACCAGCACCAGGTGAACGTTGCCCTTGAAGGCGTGGGTGAGCACGCCGTAGCCCGAGGAGAAGACGATCTCGAAGAGGTCGGTGCCCACCGCCACCACCGTCGGGCAGCCGAGGATGTACACCAGCGCCGGCATCCGGATGAACCCGCCGCCGACCCCCAGCATCCCGGAAAGGAAGCCGGTCAGGAACCCGACCCCGAGGATCACCCACAGGGAGATGGACTCGATCCCCGAGGCGGGCAGGGACACCATCGGCCACAGCTTCACGGTCCGCAACCGCACCACCGTCGGCGACACCGGCGTCTGGTCGGCGCCGCGGGTCGCACCGCCGAGGCTGCGCACCGTCCGCAGCGACTCGCGGATCATGGCCTGGCCGAGGAAGATCAGCAGCGCCGCGTAGACCAGGCTCATGACGAAGGTCATGAGGTCCACCGAGCGGCCGAACAGCGTGATGGCCTTCGAGTGCTTGAGCAGCTCGAGGATGGAGGCCCCCACCTCGACCCCCGCCGCAGTGCCGGCGATCATCAGGAAGCCCAGTTTGAAGTCGATGTTGCCGTACCGCATGTGGCGCACGGTGGCGGCGGTGGACATGCCGCACATCTGCCCGAGATCGGAACCCACCGCAATGTTGTAGGGGATCCCGAACACCACGTTGAGCATCGGCACCATGAGGAAGCCGCCGCCGACGCCAAAAAAGCCGCCCAGGGCGCCGATCACCAGGCCGAAGAAGATGAGGAGGGGGAAGCTGTCGAGGCCGACGAGGAATTCACCTGCTGACATCAGTGGCCCCCTTTCGCCAGCGTGATGCCGAACACCCGCTCGATGGCCTTGAGGCCGTAGCCCACGACCAGACCGATGGTGACGGGCAGGAGCACCGAGACCAGCAGGTACAGGGGCTTGGCCTGGAAACCCTCCGCGGTGGGGTCTGCGTCCTTGCCGAGCTGCTGGAGCCAACCCAAGACGTCCATTCGCACCTCCCGAGTGTCGCGTCCACGACAGCCCCCTGATCGCGGACGCCCACGAAGATCTAGCGGTACGCGCTCACCGGTTCCACGGCGAGCCGCACGTCCTTGACGCCGGGAACCTCCCTGACCACGCCGAGCAGCTCCTGCTCCCACCGGGTGCTCGCCCGGGTCAGCATGATGGGCTCGGGCACCTCCCCGCCCACCGTCACGACCCCGTCCGCCGCCGCCACCTCGAGGTCGAGCCCCCGCGCCGTGGGGCTCGCCGCCAGCGCCATTCGGACCCGGCACGCCAGGGCAAAATCCGCGAGCTTGCGCAGGATCTCCGGTGTGACGATGTACTCGGGCTGGCGCACCACCTCCACCACCGTGGCGCAGGCGCTCTTCACCGACATGTTCTCGAGGTTGATGACGAGGTCGTACAGGCTCGGGTCGCGGAGATCGACGCCGTAGATCATCCTCGTCCACCGCACCCGACCCTCGTCCACCTTGCGGATGTAGGCCTCGGCGGCAGCCCGGTCCAGCCCCTGGCGCTCCACCACCGCCCGCACCCGCATCTCGAGGGGCGCGATGAGCCGCACCCGGAGCACCCCTGGCACCCTGGCCAGCAGCAGGTGCCCGGCGTAGCCGTGGTAGACGAGGTTGCCGCTGGCCACGTGCTCGGCGAGGGCCGCCTGGACCGCCGTCACGTAGGCCCGCCGCTCCGAGGTGAGGCGGTCCCACAGGCCGGGGCTGCGCTCGAGCTTGCTCGCCAAGACGTCTTCGGAAACCCCCAGCTTGTGCGCCGCCTCGACGAGGATCTCGCGGCCGACACAGGGGATCTGCAAGGCGTCGCCGAGACACTGGGCGAGCGCCTGGCCACCGCTCATAGAACCGCGGGAGATGGTGATGACAGGCACGAGACCTCCTCCTCCCCCCGCCGATACGATACCCGATTGCCGCGGCGGGTCAAGACGCGGCGGCCTAAGTGGCGGCGGCTGCGCCACCGTTGCGCGGCGGGGACCTCCCGGCTATAGTGGTCGAGCAAGGTTGGGCTTTTGGCGGTCGACGCAAGGAGGCGCCCCGGTGAGATCGTCGCTGCTCCGCACCAAGCCCCTGGCCCTCATCCTGGAAAATTCGGAAAGCGAGCGGCGCGGCCTTCGCCGGGCCCTGGGCCCCTGGGACCTTGTGGCCATCGGCATTGGCTGCATCGTCGGCGTCGGCATCTTCGTCCTCCCCGGCGTCGAGGCCGCCACCCACGCCGGGCCGGGCATCATTCTGTCCTTTGCCATCGCGGCGGCGGCCTGCGCCTGCGCCGCCCTGTGCTACGCCGAGTTGGCCGCCATGATCCCCGTGGCCGGCTCCGCCTACACCTACGGCTACGCCACCCTCGGCGAGATCGTCGCTTGGATCATCGGTTGGGACCTCATCCTCGAGTACATGGTGGGGGCCAGCCTGGTGGCCATCGGCTGGTCGGCGTACCTGGTCAACCTGGTGAACCAGATTGGCCGTTCCTGGGGGTGGGAACTCCCCCACGCGCTCTGCGCCGCCCCCTGGGGGGAGAACCCCGGCATCCTCAACCTCCCGGCGGTGCTGGTGGTGGCGGTACTCACCTGGCTTTTGGTGCGCGGCATCAAGGAGTCGGCCCGGGTCAACCTGGCCATGGTGCTCATCAAGGTGGGGGTCATCGTCCTGTTCATCGTGCTCACCGCCCGGTACGTGGACCCCGCGAACTGGAAGCCGTTCATGCCGTTCGGCTTCTCGGGAGTGGTGACGGCAGCGGCCATCGTGTTCCTGGCCTACGTGGGTTTCGACGCCGTGTCCACCACCGCCGAGGAGGCCGTCAACCCGCAGCGCGACATGCCGGTGGGGATCATGGGCTCGCTGCTGGTGGCCACCGTCCTCTACATGGCCGTGGCCGCCATCATGACCGGGATCGTGCCGTACCGGGAACTGGGCGTGGCCGACCCCGTGGCCCTCGTCCTCAACCACCTGGACATGCGATGGGCCTCCGCCCTGGTGTCGGTGGGGGCGGTCACCGGCATCACCTCGGTGCTCCTCGTGCTGCTCCTGGGGCAGCCGCGCATCCTCTTCGCCATGTCCCGCGACGGGCTCCTGCCGCCGGCCCTCTCCCGCGTGCACCCCCGCTTCCGCACCCCGCACCTGACGACCATAACGACCGGCATTGTGGTGGCAACGGCGGCCGCGTTGACGCCCATCAACGTGGTTGCCGAGCTGTGCTCCATCGGCACCCTGTTCGCCTTCAGCATCGTCTGCGCCGGCGTCATCGTCCTGCGGTACGTGCGCGCCGATGCCCACCGCCCGTTCCGCGCCCCCCTCTTCCCCCTCGTCCCCGCCCTGGGCATCGTCCTGTGCGGGTACCTGATGGCGTCGCTGCCCGGCGTGACCTGGCTGCGGTTCGTGGTGTGGCTCGCCATCGGCCTGACTATCTACACCACCTACTCGTACCGTCACAGCCTCGCCGCCGGTGGGCGGGCGCCGCACCCCACGTCGCCGGAGCCGTAACGCCCCGACGCGGCCGCCCACGCTGCGGGCACAAGGTATCGCGGCTCATTGCCTTGCCGATCGGTCGGGGGTGGCGTAACCTATCTCGTTCGAGGTGGGTATGCCGACCACGGTCGTGGACAAGATCCTGGAGTTTTTCCTCGGCTCCAAGCACGAGCGCGAGATGAAGCGGCTCGCGCCACGCATCGCCGCCATCAACGCCCGCGAGGCGGAACTCGAGCGGCAAAGCGACGATGAGCTGCGCGCCCGCATCGCCGCGATCCGCAACGAGATCCGCCAGGCCACCGCCGACCTGCCGGAGGACTACAAGGCGCGGCGCACGCTGATCCAGTCGGTGCTCGACGCGCACCTGGAGGAGGTCTTTGCCATCGTCCGGGAGGCCTCCCGGCGGACCCTGGGGATGCGCCACTTCGACGTTCAGCTCATCGGCGGCATCGTCCTCCACGAGGGCAAGATCGCCGAGATGAAGACGGGCGAGGGGAAGACTCTGGTGGCAACCCTGCCGGTGGTGCTCAACGCCCTCACCGGCCGCGGCGTGCATGTGGTCACGGTGAACGACTACCTGGCCCGGCGGGACGCTGAATGGATGGGGCAGATTTACACCTTCCTCGGCCTCACGGTGGGATGCATCCAGAACCAAATGGGGGATGCCGAGCGCAAGCAGGCCTACGCCGCCGACATCACCTACGGCACCAACAACGAGTTCGGCTTCGACTATCTGCGCGACAACATGAAGTTCGAGCTTGGCGCCATGGTCCAGCGCGGCCACGTGTACGCCATCGTCGACGAGGTGGACTCCATCCTCATCGACGAGGCGCGCACGCCCTTGATCATCTCCGGGCCCTCGGAGCTGTCGGTGGGCCTCTACTACCAGGTCGACCACGTCATCCCCAAGCTCGTGAAGGGCGAGGAGATCCGCGACCAGTACGGGAACAAGTCCACCACCGGCGACTACATCGTCGACGAGAAGGCCCACTCCGCCAGCCTCACCGAGGAGGGCGTGGCCAAGGCCGAGAAACTCCTCGGCGTCCCCAACCTCTACGACCCTGCCAACATCGAGGTCCTCCACGCCCTTCAGCAGGCGCTCCGCGCCCACACCCTCTACCACCGCGACCACCACTACATCGTCAAGGAGGGGCAGGTCATCATCGTCGACGAGTTCACCGGGCGCCTGATGCCGGGCCGCCGGTGGTCCGACGGGCTGCACCAGGCGGTGGAGGCCAAGGAGGGGGTCAAGATCGAGGCGGAAAACCAGACCCTCGCCACCATCACCCTGCAGAACTACTTCCGCATGTACGAGAAGCTGGCCGGTATGACCGGCACCGCCGAGACCGAGGCCGACGAGTTCGCCCACATCTACGGCCTCGACGTGGTGGTGATCCCCACCAACCGGCCGATGATCCGCATCGACAACCCCGACGTCATCTACCGCACAGCCAAGGAAAAGTGGAAGGCGGTGGTGGAGGAGATCGTCGAGCTCCACCAGCGCCAGCAGCCGGTGCTGGTGGGCACCGTGTCCATCGAGAACTCCGAGCGGCTGTCGGAGATGCTCAAGCGCCGCGGCATCCCCCACGTCGTGCTGAACGCCAAGTACCACGAGCGGGAGGCAGCCATCGTGGCCCAGGCGGGCCGCCCCGGCGCCGTGACCATCGCCACCAACATGGCCGGGCGCGGCACCGACATCATCCTTGGCGGCAACCCCGAAGGGCTCGCCCGGGCCGAGACCGACCCGGTGAAGGACCCGGAAGGGTACGCCAACACCCTCGCCAAGTTCCGCATCAAGTGCCAGGAAGACCGCGAGAAGGTGCTGGCAGCGGGGGGCCTGCACATCCTCGGCACCGAACGCCACGAGGCCCGACGCATCGACAACCAGCTCCGCGGCCGGTCGGGCCGCCAGGGCGACCCCGGCTCGTCCCGCTTCATCCTCTCCCTGGAGGACGACCTCATGCGCATCTTCGCCTCCGACCGCCTGCGGGAGTGGATGAAGCGGCTGGGCATGGAAGAGGACGTGCCCATCGAGTCCAAGATGGTGACCCGCTCCATCGAACGGGCGCAGAAGCAGGTGGAGGGCCGGAACTTCGAGATCCGCAAGCACCTGCTGCAGTACGACGACGTCATGAACAAGCAGCGCGAGGCGGTGTACCGCCTGCGGCGCAACGTGCTGGAGGGGAAAGAAGGTCGGGAGTGGGTGCTGCGCGCCGCTCGCGACATCCTGGACGCGATCCTCGAGAACTATTGCCCGGCGGACAAACACCCCGACGAGTGGGAGCGGGAACCCGCCGAGCGGGAGCTGCGTGACTTCTTCGGCCTGACCCTGAGCGACGCCGACCTCTCCTGGGACACGGCGACCCGACCGAAGCTGGAGGAGGCCCTGCGCGTGGCCGTGGAGCAGCGGTTCGAGCAGCGCGAGGCCGCCATGGGGGCGGAGGCCTTCGCCCAGCTCGCTCGCTACATCATCCTCTCGGTCCTCGACGCGCAGTGGAAGGACCACCTGCTGGCCCTCGACCACCTCAAGGAAGGCATCGGCATGCGCGCGTACGGCCAGCGCGACCCGCTGGTGGAGTACAAGCGCGAGTCGTTCGACCTCTTCGAGGACATGATGGCGCGGGTCGAGGACCAGGTGGTGCGGTACCTCTACCGGGTGGAGCTGGTGGAGATGACCCCCGAGCGCCGCCGCCCGCAGGCGCCGATGCGGGAGTCCAAGGCGGAGATGTCGCCGCTGCAAGGGGAGCGGCGGGAGGCGCAGCGCTCCCCCACCGCCGGTCCCCCCACCACCGTGCGCCGGCAGACGCCCAAGGTGGGCCGCAACGACCCGTGCCCGTGCGGTTCGGGGAAGAAGTACAAGAAGTGCTGCGGCGCCGGGGAGTCCTCGCGAACGTGATGGATCGGGAAGTGGCAGGGGCTCGGCCGGAGGTCCTAGGCCCCGCGCGCAAAGGGTCCGCGTTCCCCCTCCGAGTGGGCAGCGTCCCGGCGCCGTGGCGGTGGGCCGGGGCCGTGGCGCTGCTGCTCGCCTACGCCCTGGTCGGGCAAGGGGCCCGGGGGATCTTCGAGCCCGACGAGGGGCGCTACACCGACATTGCCCTGGAGATGCTGGCCTCCGGCGACTTCCTCACCCCCGCCTTCAACCACGAGGTGCCGCACTTCGCCAAGCCGCCCATGGTCTACTGGGCCATTGCCGGCAGCGTGGCCCTCCTCGGCCGCAACGAGTGGGCGGTGCGGTTGCCCAACGCCGTGGCCTTTACCGCCACAGTGCTCCTGGTGGCCGCCCTGGCCCGGCGGCTGGTCCCGCGAGAGTGGTGGCTGGCCCCCCTCGTCTACGCCACCTTCCTTCTGCCGGCCGGCGCCAGCAACGTGGTGACCACCGACACGCTGCTGACGCTCTTCGAGACTGCTGCGGTCCTCGGTTTCGTGTGCTGGTGGCCGGACCGGTCCTCCCGCCGGTGCCCGCCGTCGCTGGCGGGCATGTGGCTGGCCTTTGGCCTTGCCTTTCTCACCAAGGGGCCGCCCGGTCTCCTGCCCCTGGCCGGGGTTGCCGTCTTCGTCGCCCTGGCCGGCGGCGCGGCCGGGCTGCGCCGAATGTTCTGCCTGGCGGGCCTCGGGTGCTTCGTGGTGGCCGCCTTCACCTGGTACGCCGCCGTTGCGCTCACCTATCCGCACCTGCTGGTCGCGCTGGTCCACGACGAGGTGGTGGGGCGCATCGCCTCCGACATCCATCACCGCAACGCCGCCTGGTACGGCGCCCTTTTCGTCTATGGGCCGACGCTGCTCCTCGGCAGCGTGCCGTGGACCGCACCGCTCCTGCGTGCCGCCTGGCGCGCCCGCCGCACCGTCTTCGGCCGCACCTGGTGGCGGGAACGCCTAACCCGCGACCCGTGGGCGGCGTTTCTCGCCTGCTGGATCCTCGTCCCCCTGGCAGTCTTTGCCGCCAGCCGATCCCGCCTCCCCCTCTACATCCTCCCGCTCTTCGCCCCCCTGGCGGTGGTGGTGGCGCGGCAGCTCCGCTGGCCCGACCAGCGCCGGTTCGTCACCGCGGCCGCCCTTGCGGGCGTCCTCTTGTCGCTGGGCATCCGCGGTGTCGCCGCTGCCCTCCCCAGCGACCGGGACGCCCGACGCCTGGCCCAGGAGATCGTCCGCCTCGCCCCGTGGCCGCCCGGGGAGGTGGTCTTCGTGGACAGCGCCGCCGTCTGGGGGCTCGCCCTCTACTTGCCGGGCGCAAAGGTGGAATCGGTACTTCAGACGAGCCCCCGCCCGCTGGACGCTGCGGTGGGGGGCGCCCACGACGAGAAGCTCCGCCGCGAACTCGTGGAGCGCGAGCCGCGGACCGTCATTCTCGCCCGGCCAAGCAGTAAGGCCGCGGTGGCCGACGAGCTGCAGCGCACCGGCCGGCGGTATCAGCGCCTGGGGCGGCTACGGCGCTGGGAAGTCTTTGCCGTGGAGTGAGCGCCGGCGTCCAGGCGGACCCCCTCTCCCCCCGCCGCGCTCCGGGGAGCCGCCAGATCCCCTTGCACCGAGCCGGCGGATGGGCGAGACTTCGCCATGCCTGATCACGCTATCCCGCTCGCCCTGACCTTCGACGACGTGCTGTTGGTACCGGCGCGGTCGTCGGTGCACCCGGCCAAGGTGGACGTCTCCGCGAACCTGACGCCGGGGATCCGTCTCAACGTCCCCATCGTCTCCGCCGCCATGGACACGGTGACCGAGGCGCGCCTGGCCATCGCCATCGCCCAACTGGGCGGTATCGGCGTCATTCACCGCAACATGTCCATCGACCGACAGGCCGAAGAGGTGGACATGGTGAAGCGCTCCGAGTCCGGGATGATCGTGGACCCCGTCACCATCCACCCCGACCAGCTCGTCCGCAACGCCCTCGAGCTCATGGCGCGGTACCGCATCTCCGGGTTGCCGGTGGTGGACGAGCACGGCCAGCTCAAGGGTATCCTCACCAATCGCGACCTCCGCTTCTGCACCGAGCACGACCGCCCCATCGCCGACTTCATGACCAGGGAAAACCTCGTCACGGCGCCGGTGGGGACCACCCTCGAGGAGGCCAAGGCCCTCCTCCACCGGCACCGCATCGAGAAGCTCCTGGTGGTGGACGAGGAGGGGAACCTCAAGGGGCTCATCACCGTCAAAGACATCAAGAAGGCCCAGGAGTACCCCAACGCCTCCAAGGACGCCCTCGGCCGGTTGCGGGTGGCGGCGGCGGTGGGCGCCGGGCCGGACCTGGAGGCCCGCTGTCGGGCTCTGGTGGCGGCCAAGGTGGACGTGCTGTGCCTCGACTCCTCCCACGGTCACGCCGAGGCGGTGCTGCGCGCCGCGGCTCTCGTCAAGGAGCGTTTCCCGGAGGTGCCCCTCATCGCTGGCAACGTGGCCACGTTCGAGGGGGCGCGGGACCTCATTACCCTCGGCGTGGACGCGGTGAAGGTGGGCATCGGGCCAGGGTCCATCTGCACCACCCGGGTGGTCACCGGCGCCGGGGTGCCGCAGATCACCGCCATCCAGGAGTGCGCCCGGGCCTGCCGGGAGGCCGGCGTGCCGCTCATCGCCGACGGCGGCATCAAGTACTCCGGCGACATCACCAAGGCCATCGCCGCCGGCGCCGACACGGTGATGATCGGCTCCCTCTTCGCCGGCGTGGACGAGTCCCCCGGCGAGCAGATCCTCTACCAGGGGCGGACCTTCAAGGCCTACCGCGGGATGGGTTCTTTGGGCGCGATGAAGGAAGGGGAGGGGGCGCGGGAGCGCTACTTCCAGGGTGAGGAGGAGCTCGCCAAACTCGTTCCCGAGGGGATCGAGGGGATGGTGCCTTACAAGGGGCCGCTGGCCGTGCAACTCACCCAGCTCGTCGGCGGCCTGCGCGCCGGCATGGGGCTCGCCGGCTGCGCCACCATCGCCGAGCTGCAGACGCGGGCGCGGTTCGTGCGCATCACCTCGGCGGGGCTCAAGGAGTCCCACGCCCACGACGTGGTCATCACCAAGGAAGCGCCCAACTACCGAGTCGAGCCGTGAGCCGACCGCTCGGGAAGCGCACCTGGGCTAGGGCGCCCCCTCGTCGGGCTCTCCACCGGGTCGACGATGGAGTACGGCTTCCCGCGGCTAGTGAGGGTTGCGGCGAACGGATCATGGAATGGCCCGCGCCCCCCACCCCCCGGCGGCCCTGACCGGCGGCGACCTGCGGCATGGGCGCACGGCTCACAACAGCCCTCTCGCAGCGGCGGAACCTGAGGCCACCCGTGGTGTACACTGCCCGGCGTGAAGAGCGCGTTGATCACCGGGGTGACGGGCCAGGACGGCTCCTACCTGGCCGAGTTCCTCCTCGCCAAAGGGTACGAGGTGCACGGACTGGTGCGCCGCGCCTCCACCTTCAACCGGGAGCGCATCGACCACCTCCGTGAGGACCCGGCGCTGCGCGACCGCTTCCACCTCCACTACGCCGACCTCTCCGACGCCGACTCCCTCCACGAGGTCATCGAGGCCAGCAAACCCGACGAGGTCTACAACCTGGCCGCCCAGTCCCACGTGGGCATCTCATTCCTCCAGCCCACCTACACCGGCGAGGTGGTGGCGCTGGGGACGATCCGCCTGCTCGAGGCGATCCGCCAACGGCGACGGCAGGCTCGCTTCTACCAGGCGTCTTCCTCGGAGCTGTTCGGGATGGCCGAGGAGTGCCCGCAGAGCGAGCGGACCCCGTTCCACCCCCGCTCGCCCTACGCGGTGGCGAAGATGTACGCCTTCTGGGCCACGGTGAACTACCGGGAGGCTTACGGGCTCTTCGCCGCCAACGGCATCCTCTTCAACCACGAATCGCCGCGCCGGGGGGAGAATTTCGTCACGCGCAAGATTACCCGGGCAGTGGCGGAGTTCGCGGCGGGTCGCCGCCAGGAGCCGCTCGCCCTCGGCAACTTGGAGGCGCGCCGCGACTGGGGGTACGCCGGCGACTACGTGGAAGCCATGTGGCTCATGCTCCAGCACCACACCCCTGACGACTTCGTGGTCGGCACCGGCGAGACCCACTCGGTGCGCGAGTTCTGCGAGGCGGCCTTCGCCGAGATCGGCATCACCCTGGAGTGGCGCGGGCGAGGCACCGGCGAGCGCGGGGTCGACCCCCGGGACGGCAGCACGCTCGTGGTGGTGGACCCCCGTTACTTCCGGCCCGCGGAGGTGGAGCTTCTCCAGGCCGACGCCCGCAAGGCCGCGGCGATTCTTGGCTGGACCCCACGCCACACCTTCGCCGACCTGGTCCGGTTGATGGTGGCGGCGGACATCGAGCGCACCAAGGGCGGTTGAGTTGGTCGAGGGCCCTGTCGGGACCGCCATCTCATTCATCATCGCCACACGCAACCGAGCGAAAACCCTCCCCTCGGCCGTCGCGTCCGTCCGCGCGCAGACGCTTCCCGAGATCGAGGTTGTCGTCGTCGACGACGGATCCATCGACGAGACCGCGGCGGTCTGCGAGGCCATCAGCCGGGCCGACCCGCGGGTTCGGTTGATCCGAAGCCAGGCCACCGGCAGGTCCTCGGCGCGAAACTTGGGCCTTGAGGCGGCCACGGGGGCGTGGGTCTCGTTCCTCGATGACGACGATCTCCTCGCCCCCGAGTTTGCCGCCCGCATGGTCGGCGCGGCCCGGGCCTGGGGCCGCGCCTGCTGCTGCGAGGCTCTCGTTTTCGACGCTCCCCTCGAGCGAGCGCTCACGCCCGCCGACGTTCTGCGTGACGCCGATGGGACGCTGCGCCCGCGCCCGCTGATCGCCCGGCCGCTCCCCGACCGGATCGGCCTGGCGGACCTCCTCCTCGCCAGTTTCTTCCCCATCAACGCCGTCATCGTCGAGAGATCGCTCCTTCTCGAGCTCGGGGGCTTCAGGCCGGGCCTGGAGTTCGGGGAGGATTACGAGCTCTGGCTGCGCGTGGCCGCCAGACTCGGGGCGATCCCGGTCCTCCACGAGGCGCTCGCGCTGGTGCGCAGGCACGACCGCCAGAGCAGCCGCGACCTCGCCAGGATGGCCGAATCCACCCTCGCCATCGTGCGGGCTGCGTGGGCCCGGGAATCCGGGGGCACAACCCCGATCTCCCCGGTAGCCCTCCGGCGGCGCCTCGCCTTCCTGGAACGGGAGCGAAGCTACGCCGCCCTCCTTGCCGGCGACGCGTTGACGGCTCGTCGGGCCGCATTGGCCAGCGTGCGCCTCTGGCCCCTTGCCTGGAAGAGCTGGGGCTATCTCGTGCTCGCTCCCGCTCCGCGGCTCTACGGTGCGCTGCGCAGCGCCGTGCGGGCTGCTTCCCGCCGCCTCGGCCGGACCCGGCGTCCGCTGCTAGAATCGCCCGAGTCGCCCGGGCCGCAAGGCCGCGCGAGCTAGCGGGTGTTGTGCCGCCTCGCCGAGCGAGCGCTCGCGTCGGCGGCTGGGAGCAGGGGAGGAGAGGTCGGGCGTGGTGAGCCACGATGCGTCGCTGCCGCAACCGGCCCCAGCGCTGGTGATCGGCGCGGGGGGGCGCCGGCCGCGCCTGCGCCTGCACGAGATCTGGGAGTACCGCGAGCTGCTCTACTTCTTCGTCTGGCGCGACGTGAAGGTGCGGTACAAGCAGACGGTCCTCGGCGCGGCGTGGGCCGTGCTCCAGCCGGCAATGAGCGCGGTAGTGTTCACGGTGTTCTTCGGGAGGCTCGCCGGCGTCCCCTCGGACGGTGTGCCCTACCCCCTGTTTGCCTACGCCGGGCTGGTCGTCTGGACCTTTTTTGCGCAGGGGGTCTCCCAGGCCGGCAACAGCCTCATCGGTTCGGCCAACCTTATCACCAAGGTGTACTTCCCCCGCATGGTCGTGCCCGCGGCCAGCGTCCTCTCGGGTCTCGTGGATCTGGCCGTCGCCACCCCGGTCCTCGTGCTCCTCATGATCGGCTATGGGGTTCGCCCGGGGCTCGCCATGCTCATGGTCCCTGCCGTGCTGGTGCTGGCGCTGGCCACGGCCATCGGGGTGGCCCTGTGGCTGTCGGCTCTCACGGTGGAGTACCGGGACGTGCGCTACGTGGTCCCCTTCGTCGTGCAGCTGTGGTTGTTCGTCACCCCGGTGATTTACCCGGCCTCGCAGGTGCGACCGCTCCTGGCGTCGCACGGGCTGCCCGCGTGGCTGCTCGGCCTGAACCCCATGGCGGGGGTGGTGGAGGGGTTCCGGTGGGCGGTGCTGGGGACACCCACAGCACCGTGGCCGCTGCTGGCCGCGAGCGCACTTTTCGCCGCCGCCATCTTGACAAGCGGCGCCTACTACTTCCGCGCCGTGGAGAGATCCTTCGCCGATGTGGTCTAAACCGCCGTCACCGGCGCCGGTGGGTGCGAAACCGTGAGCAGGCCGGCAATTCGCGCGGCGGGTCTCGGCAAGCAGTACCGGATCGGCGAGCGGCAGCCGTACAAGTCGCTGCGCGAGTCCATCATGCGGGCCCTCTCGGGCGGCTCCCGGCGGCGCTCCCGTGGCGCCCGGGAGCTCATCTGGGCGCTGCGCGACGTGTCCTTTGCCGTCGACGCGGGCGAAGTGGTGGGGATCATCGGTCGTAACGGCGCAGGCAAGAGCACCCTCCTCAAGATCCTCTCCCGCATCACCGAGCCCACGGAGGGCCGGGCGGAGCTGTTCGGTCGCGTCGGGTCGCTGCTCGACGTGGGCACCGGCTTTCATCCCGAGCTCACGGGGCGCGAGAACATCTTCCTGAACGGTGCGATCCTCGGCATGAGGCGAGCCGAGATCGAGAGCAAGTTCGACGAGATCGTCGCCTTTGCCGAGGTGGAGAAGTTCATCGACACGCCGGTGAAGCACTACTCTTCCGGCATGTACCTGCGACTCGCCTTCGCCGTCGCGGCCCACCTTGAGCCGGAAATCCTCCTGGTGGATGAGGTTCTGGCCGTCGGCGACGTGGAGTTCCAGAAGAAATGCCTCGGCAAGATGGGGGAGGTGGCTCGGGGGGGGCGCACGGTCCTGTTCGTGAGCCACAACCTGCCGGCGGTCCGCTCGCTCTGCTCGCGGGGGATCGTCCTTGCGCAGGGTCGAGTGGCCTTCGACGGCCCGGCGGGGGACGCGGTGGAGGCCTACCTCTCCCGCCTCGCCGACACGGCCGGGGGGGAGGACGGCACCCTGCGGTTCGTCCGCCGCGCCGCCCCCTCCGCCACCGCGGCCGATTCCGGCTTTGCCGTGGAGCGCGTGGAGGTCCTCGACGAGAGCGGCGCGGTGCGGAGGACGCTCTGCACCGGCGACTACGCGTGCTTCCGGATCACGTTCCACTCCCCCGAAGCGGTGGAAAAGGGCGGCGTGGAGCTGGGCATCCACACCCTCGACGGGGTGCGACTCATCCAGTACTCGACGCGGCCGGTGAGCGACTTCGAGCTGAGTTTCGCCCCGGGCCAGAACGTGGTGGAGTGCGAGTTGCCGCGCTTCCCGCTGGCGGCGGGGAGCTACGTGCTGGCGGTGGCGCTCACCCGACCGGGCATGGAGTGGCTGTTCGTGGACGACCACTTTGGCGTCCTCGACGTGCTGGGCCGGGCCATCGAGGCCGGCGGGGTAGCCGTGACCGCCTCGCGGTGCCTCCTCGTGACCGAACACCGCTGGCGGCTCCCCGGTCCACCGCCGCCGCAGGGTCGTTGAACATGGACGGGAGCAGGCCCCGCGCCAACCCTGTCCCCCTCTGGCAGGTGATCCTCCTCGCGGTTCTGGCGTGCCGTGTGGTGGGCTTTGCCGCCATGTGGAGTCAGTTGGTCCTCAACATGGACTTCTCGGCGTACTACACGGCAGGCAGAAGCATGAACCGGGGGCTCGACCCGTACCGCAACCAGGTGGGCGAAGCGGGTGGCGAGGACCTCTGGGACGGCGTCTCCCGTTACCGGCACAGCAGGTTCCTCTACCCGCCGCTCGTCGGCCACGCCTTCCGACCCATCGCGCTCCTCCCCTTCCCCACTGCCAAGTTGCTCTGGGCGGCGATCCAGCTTGCGGCTCTCATCATCGGGGTCGCCCTGTTCGCAAAGGCCGCCCGCCAACCCCTCCTCCCCGTCCTCCTCCTCGCCCTCGCCAGTCACCCTCTCCTGGTCCATCTGGAGCGCGGCCAGATCGATCTCGTCACCTTCGCCCTTCTCGCTGCGGCGCTCTGGCTGACCGTGTCGCCACCGGGGAGTTGGCGGCAGTGGGCCGCTGGGGCGTGCGTGGCCGCGGCGACGCTCGTCAAGCTCCCCTGCTTCCTGCTGCTTCCCTTTCTCGCCCTGCGCCGGCGGTGGCGGAGCGTGGGGGGCTTTGCCGCCACCCTTCTCGCCCTCATCGCCTTGGACGCCATCCTCGACCGACGGCTGACCATCCAGTACTACTCGGCGGAGCTGCCGAGGATTCTCCGGTTTGGCGAGGCGGGGCCTTCCCACTACCTCCTCCCCGAGGGCGTACGCGGCCCGCTCGAGATGGCCATGGCCCAGGGGCAGGTCACCGTTGCCGGGGACAGCTACCAACTCACCGCCATGCCCTTTGTCTTCAACGCGAGCCTTGCCCGGGAACTCGCCCAGCGTCACTGCCGCGATTGCCCGTGGCTCCCCGTGGCCGTCCTCACGGGGTTGCTCGCCGCGGCGTGGGCCCTTGCCGGTCGAGGCCTCCACGCCCCGGGGGGCGCCACCGGCGAGGTGGCGTACTTCCTCCTGGCCTGTGCCGTCACCCTGCTCGCCAGCCCTCTGTCCTGGACCATGAATACCGTCTGGCTCTTCCCCGGGATGTTGCTCCTGTCGCCGTTGCAGGCCCACCCCCGGCGGCGAGCCTCCCAGGCGGCGCTGGCGGAAGTGGGCCTTGCCGCCACCGTGGTCGGCCTCGGCCTCCTGGCGGTCCCGGACCAGTTTGCTTTTCCCCTCGCCCTGCCACCCCCGTGGGCCGAGTTTCTGAGGTACAAGTACGTCCTCTCCGGGCTGTTGCTCCTCGTTGCCTGCGGTGTGGTGCTGCGCTTGACAAGCGCCGGCGCTGCCGACGCCCGTGCGCTGCCACCTCAAGTCTCGGCGGGGCGCGACGTCGCCGGGGCCGGAGGTTGATTCCCCTTGGACGAACTCACCCTCCACCCCCACGACCAGGCCGTGGCCTCGCGGTAGGGTAGCGGCGCGGCGCAATGCCGCCGACGGCCTTGCCGCACCGCCCCTCTGGTATGCTCGGCGAGATGCCGCACGGGCCAACCGTCTCGGTCATCGTCCCCACACTGAACAGCGCAACGTTCCTGCGCGAAACGCTGGACTCCCTCGCGGCGCAAGGCGAGGTCCGGCTCGAGGTGGTGGTGGTGGACGGCGGGTCCAGCGACGGCACCCTGGACATCCTCCGTGCCGCCGAGGCCAGCATGCCGCTGCGGTGGATCTCCGAGCCCGACCGCGGCCAGGCGGACGCCATCAACAAGGGGTTCGCCATGGCCTCGGGCGAGGTGCTGGGCTGGCTCAACGCCGACGACACCCTGGTCCCTGGCGCCCTCGCCAGGGTCGCCGAGTGGTTCGGGAGCAACCCTTCCCTGGACATGCTCTCCGGCCTCGGCATCCTGGCGGACCCGGCCGGCGGGTTCCTCCGCGTGATCCCGGAAACGCCCATCCAGGCGATGGGGGACCTCTACCGCTTTGGCTGCCACATCTGCCAACCGTCCACCTTTCTGCGCCGCCGCGTCGTCGAGCGGCACGGGCCTCTTGACACGAGCTACCACTTCGCTCTCGATTTCGAGTATTGGCTCCGCATCGGCCGGCACGTCACCTACCGCTTCGTGCCCGAGATCCTGAGCAGGTTCCGGCTCCACCCCTCATCGAAGACCGTGGCTTCCCAGCGACGGTTCTGGGAGGAGGAGTGGCGGGCCTTCCGGACTCACGGCGGCTCGTGGCGGTCCCCCTTCATGCTCGCCCACCTCCACAACACCCGCCTGCGGTGGGCTCTCTACCTGGCCGGGGCGCCGCTCCGCGCGGTGCTGTGGCCCCTGTTCGGGTTGCGCCGGGGCGAGTGGCTCACGCCGGGACCGCCACCGGTCCTCGCGCTCCAGGCCAGAGAACCCAATGCCCCGTAACCGACTCGGGACGTCCCCAGTTCGGGCCGCCGGCCGACCCCTTGGCCCCACAACCCTGGTGGGGTGAGACCCACGAGGCCCGCCGCGCCGTCGAGAGGGCGCTGGCGCCGTGGCGGGGCTGCTCTCGTGACGGCGAGGAGCGTGGGGCACCCGCCGGGCGGAACGGGGCTGGGAGCGTGCTACGGTTTTCTCGTGCGCTCGTCTCTTGGCGTCGCCGAGGTCGTGGGCCCATCATCCGCCCGCTGGCCGGCGCTGCTGCTCCTCGCGGCCATCGCCGCCCACGTTGCGCTGCTCACCCCCAACTTCGACGACGGCATCAACTCCTTGCACATTGCCAACAGCGCCGCCGGACGTTGGTTCTTCAACGACATGTTCGGCACGCCGTTCCCCTTCCAGAAGCCCCAGACGGTGCTGAGCGCCCTGCTGTGGCGCGTCTGGCCCGCAGCCTTCTGGCCCCTGGCCATCCTCCAGGGAACGCTGGTGCTGTTCTCCTGCCTGCTCTTCCACGCCACCGCCCGCCGCACCGCCCCCCCCGCCGTCGCGCGCACCGCCACGGCCCTCCTCGCCACCTACCTCTTGACCCACAACTGGCTCGCCCCCACCCGCCCCGAGACGGTGCTCCTCGCCGTGAGCCTCGGGGTCCTGGCTCTGTGCCAGCGCTTCGACGAGCAGCCCCGCCCGCTCTACCTCGTGGGCGCCGCGGCGCTCGTCGGGGGGGTGGCGGTTCCCACCCACCCCAACGCTGTCGTGGTGGTCGCCTTCCTGATCCTTTTCCTGCTGACGCGTCGCCGGGCGATCGGCGGCACGACACTGCGCCTGGTGGGGGCGGCGCTCCTCGTGGCCGGTGCCGTCGGCGTCGCCGTCGTCCTCGCGCCGGACCCCGGGGGGACCCTCGCCTTTCTCGCCAAGATTAAGGGCGACGGGCAACGGTTTTCCTTCGTGCTCGGCGAGGTCTACCGCTTCTCCTTCCTCTTCCGCTTCCTCCACTATCGCTACCTGAGCCTGCTCCTGCTCGGCGTGGCCCTCGCCCGCGTGCTGGCCGGGCCGCGGCGGAGGTTCCTGGCGGAGGCGAGGGAGACGGTTGGCCTGTTCGGCCTCTGGGCGGTGGCGGTGTTCAGCACCTTCGCGGTGTTTCCCGCCGCCCGCTGGTCCGCGTACGTGGTGCTGCACCTCCCGTGGTTCGCCCTGGCCGCCGCCGGGCAGTGGCATGCCGCCCCCCCGCAAGGCTGGCTGCGCCGACTCCCCCTGGCCCTCATGACCGTGGCGAGCCTTGGGACCGTGATGGCCAACGTCGGCGTCAGGCGTCCGGACCTCTTCGACATGGCCAAGTACGCCTGCCTCCTCCTCCCCCCCCTCGCCGCCGCCGCCATGTGGGCACGTCGCCGGCCATCGCTGCTTCTGCCCGCGTTGGCCCTCGCCCTCGTCTTCAAGCTGGGTCTCGCCACCGCGGACGCTTCCGCCGCCCGGCGGGCCGCCGGCTTCCTTCGCGAGCAGCGCGTGCCCGCCGTGGTGAACGCTGCCCTCCTCTGGACCCCTGGGGTTGTGGTGCACTCCTGGCGCGTTCCCGCCACACCCCTTCACCCGCCGCCGCGCCTCGCCCTGGTGGCCCACGAGGAGCAGCCGCTCTTCGACAGCTGGTTGGCCGGCAGCGGCTGCCGGGTAAGCCGCGCAGGGGCGCTCGAGGACCCCGTGCCGGAGCGGTTCATCTCCCCCTGGTACCGTGCCTTCGCCTGGTACGAGCTGACCTGCTCCCGGGAGGATTCCCGGGGCGACGGCCCAGCGGCCTCCGGTACCCCAGGGGCGCCCGACTCCCCCCCGTGACCCTCGCCCGCGCGGCGGCGGGCGAGAAGAGGGGGCGGTTGCGCCTGCCGGGGCGACTCAGTAGCATGCTGCGCTCTGGAGGACGCCATGCGCCTCGTCGAGTGCGTTCCCAATATCTCGGAGGGTCGCCGCCGCGAGGTGTTCGAGGCGGTGGCCGCGGCGGCCGCCTCGGTGCCGGGGGTGACCGTCCTCAACGTGGACCCCGGCGCCGAGACCAACCGCACCGTGATCACCTTCGTGGGGGAGCCGGAGGCGGTGCTGGAGGGGGCCTTCCGCCTGGTCGCCAAGGGGGTGGCCCTCATCGACATGACTGGCCACCAGGGGGCGCACCCCCGGATCGGCGCGGTGGACGTCGTCCCCTTCGTCCCCATCGCCGGGGTGAGCATGGAGGAGTGCGTGGCCCTGGCCCGTGCCCTCGGCGAGCGGGTCGGCCGGGAACTCGGCGTGCCGGTGTTCCTCTACGAGTTTGCGGCCACCGCGCCGCACCGTCGCAACCTGGCCGACATTCGCGCCGGGGAGTACGAGGGGCTTGCCGAGAAGCTCGCCGACCCCCGCTGGCAGCCGGACTACGGTCCGGCGGAGTTCGTGCCGCGCTCCGGCGCCACCGTGATCGGCGCCCGCAAGTTCCTCGTCGCATACAACGTGAACCTCAACACCACGGACCGGCGTCTGGCCAACCGGGTGGCCTTCGACGTGCGGGAGAAGGGGCGCAAGAAGCGGGACGCGGAGGGCAACGTGGTCGTGGACGAGCGGGGGGAACCGGTGTGGGAACCCGGGCTGCTCAAGTCCGTGAAGGCGGTGGGCTGGACCATCCCCGAGTTTGGGTGCGCCCAGGTCTCCATGAACCTCACGGACCTCGACGAGACGCCGCTCCACGTGGCCTTCGACGTCTGCGAGGAACGCGCCGCGGAGCGCGGCTTGCGGGTGACGGGCTCGGAGCTCGTCGGCCTCGTCCCCGAATCGGCGCTCCTTGCCGCGGGACGTCACTACTTGCGGCGCATGGGGCGCTCCGCCGGCGTCCCCCGCCGCGAGCTCCTGCACGTGGCCGTCCGCACGTTGGGCCTGTCGGAGGTCAAGCCGTTCGACCCAGCGGAACGGATCATCGAGCACCGCCTCCGCCCGCCGAGCCGCCTCGCCTCCATGACGCTGCGGGAGTTCGTGGACGAGCTGTCCACCGAGTCTCCGGCCCCGGGCGGCGGGTCGGTGGCCGCGCTGGCCGGCGCGCTGGCCGCCGGTCTGGCGGCCATGGTGGCCAACCTCTCCCACCCCAAGAAGGGGTTCGAGAACCGGCAGCCGCGCCTGGAGGAGCTGGCCGTGCGGGGCCAGGAACTCAAGGACCGCATGCTCGCCGCCGTGGACGCGGACACCGCCGCCTTCGAGGCCCTGCTGGCGGCCATGCGCCTGCCCAAGGGCTCCCCGGAAGAACAAGCCGCCCGGGAGGAGGCCGTGACCCGCGCTACGGTGGCCGCCATCGAGGTACCTCTGGGGGTCCTGGAGAGCTGCCAGGAGGTGTTGGGGCTCTGCCTGGAAGTGGCGGAGATCGGCTTGGCCGCCTCGCGCTCCGACGCCGGGACGGGTGCCCAGATGGCCCGGGCCGCCGCCGCTGGCGCCTACCAGAACGTGTGCATCAACCTCCCCGGTCTCGCGGACAAGGACGCAGCGCGCTCTCTTCTCGCCCGGGCCGACGCCGCCTTTGCGCGGGCGAGGGACCTGCACGAGAAAGCCGAGGCGACGATTCTCGCGCCCCTCCGCGAGGCCGCCGCGAGCTGAGGCAGCCGCCGGTCAGCCACCGCCGCCACGACCGCCCACGACAGACGGCGGGGCCGCGCCGGGCCCCGCCACGTGGGGTTCGTTCTCTGGGCGTGCCGGTGCCGGGGAGTCAGGCCTTGAGCTTCTTGATCTCCTCGGTGAGGGCCGGCACCACCTGGAACAGATCGCCGACGATCCCGTAGTCCGCCACCTTGAAGATGGGCGCTTCGGGGTCCTTGTTGATAGCCACGATGATCTTGGAGGAGGACATGCCGGCCAGGTGCTGGATGGCGCCGGAGATGCCGCAGGCGATGTAGAGGGAAGGGGAGACCACCTTGCCGGTCTGCCCCACCTGGTGGGCATGGTCGATCCACCCGGCGTCCACCGCGGCGCGGGAGGCGCCCACCGCCGCGCCCAGGGCGTCGGCCAGCTCCTTGAGCAGGGCAAAGTTCTCCGGGCCTTTCAGGCCGCGCCCGCCGGAGACGATGATGTCAGCCTCCGCCACGTCCAGCTCGCCGCCGCCGGTGGACACGATCTCCTTCACCACCGCCCGGATATCGGCGGGGATGGCCGGCAGCGCCTCCACCTGCGCCGTCCCGCCGAAGGTTTCGGCAGGGAACACGTTGGGGCGCAGACTGACGACTAGCGGCTTGGCCGCCCCGCCCTCCACCGTGGCCAGCGCCTTGCCCGAGTACACCGGACGCACCGCCACCAGCGCCCCGCCTTCCAGGCGCAGCTCGGTGACGTCCGGCACACACCCCACCAGCAGCCGGGCCGCCAGGCGACCGGAGAGGTCGCGCCCCATGGCGGTGGCCGACAGGAACACGGCCTCCGGCTGGCACCGCTCCACCGCAGCGCGGACCGCCGCGGCGTAGCCCTCCGCCGAGTATCGGCCGAACCGCTCCTCGTCCACCACGTAGACGGTGGACGCGCCGTAGTTGCCGAGCTCCGCGGCCTTCCCCGTCACGCCGCTGCCCACCAGGACCGCGCACACGTCCCACCCTGCCGTCGCCGCCAACCGCCGGGCGTGGGAGAGCGCCTCCAGAGAACCCTTGCGGACGGTGCCGTCCCGCTGTTCCACGAAAGTGAGGATGCACGCCATGGTCGCCTCCCTCAGATGGCCTTCGCCTGTTCGCGCAGCAGGGCGGCGAGCTGCCGCGCCGCCCCCGCCGGGTCCTCTTCCCCGGGGATGATGGTCCCGCCCGACTTGGCCGGCGGCAGGGCCAGGGCGCGCCAGCGCGACCCGGCTTCCGGCCCGGCCAGCGCCGCCTCGTCGAGCCCCAGATCGGCCACGGTGAACGACTGGATGGGCACCCGCTTGGCCGCCATGATGCCCTTGAGGGACGGGTAGCGCGGCTCGTTGAGGCCCTTCTGGGCGGTGATACAGCAGGGCAGCGGCGCCGTCACGACCTCCGCCCCCCCCTCGATCTCGCGGTGAGCCACCAGGCCCCCATCGCCGATCTCCAGCTTGGTGACCCCGGCCACGTGGGGCATGTCTAGCAGCTCGGCGACCATGGCGCCCACCAGGGCGTGGTCGCTCCCCACCCCCTTGACGCCGGCGAAGATGAGGTCGAACGTCCCCACCTTGCGCACTGCCGCGGCCAGCACCCGCGCCACCGCGAGAGCGTCGCCGAAAGTGGCCTCCCCACCCTTCACGTGGACCGCCGCGTCGCCACCGCGGGCCAGGCACTCCCGCAGCCCCGCCTCGGCCCGTGCCGGGCCGTAGGTGATGTAGGTGACGCTGCCGCCGCGGCTCTCCTTGAGCTTGAGGGCCTCCTCCATGGCGTACTCGTCGTACGGCGAGATGATCCACTTGATACCGGACTCGTCGATCCGGTTCCCCGCCGCGCCCACCTTGATGACCGACGCCGTGTCGGGCACGTGGGCCGTCAGAACGCAAATGTTCATGGGTTCCCCCTCCCCGCCCGCCGCGCCCGGCGGGCAAGAATGAATGCGCGCTCATTCATATCAGGAATGTGCCGACAAGTCAAAGGGCAGGCCGGGCTCACCGCACCTTGCCGAGGACGATGCAGGCGTTGGTACCGCCGAAGCCGAAGGAGTTGGAGATGGCCACCCGGATCGGGCGAGAGCGCGCCTGGTGCGGCGTGTAGTCCAAATCGCACCCGTCGTCCGGGTTGTCCAGGTTCAACGTCGGCGGTACCAGATCGTTGGCGATGGCCAGGGCGGTGATCCCCGTCTCCAGCCCCCCCGCGGCCCCCAGGAGGTGCCCGGTGGAGGACTTGGTGGACGAGATCGCCAGGCGGTAGGCGTGCTCGCCGAACACCTTCTTGATGGCCAGCGTCTCGATGCGATCGTTGTGCGGGGTGGAGGTCCCGTGAGCGTTGATGTAGTCCACCTCGTCCGGCCGCACGCCGGCGTCCGCCAGGGCGTTGGCCATGACCCGTGCTGGCCCGTCGGCGTCCTCGGCCGGGGCGGTGATGTGAAAGGCGTCGCCGGTCATGCCGAAACCCAGCACCTCGCAAAGGATGGGCGCGCCGCGCCGCCGCGCCGACTCCAGCTCCTCCAGGAAGAGGATGCCGGCCCCCTCGCCCATCACGAACCCGTCCCGCTCCCGGTCCCACGGCCGCGACGCCTTCTCGGGCTCGTCGTTGCGGGTGGAGAGGGCGCGCATGGAGGCGAACCCCCCCACCGCCAGCGGCGTGATCACCGCCTCGGTGCCGCCGCACAGGGCCGCGTCGCAGTAGCCGTGCTTGATGTAGAGGAACGCGTCACCGATGGCATGAGCGCCGGTGGAGCAGGCGGTGCAGGTGGCGGAGTTGGGACCCTTGGCGCCGGTGCGGATGGACACGAGCCCCGAGGGCATGTTGACGATGCTCCCGGGGATGAAGAACGGGGAGATGCGCCGCGCCCCCTTCTCCAGCAGCACCTTGTGGTTTTCCTGGATGCTGGGGAGACCGCCGATGCCGGAACCGATGACCACACCCACCCGGTGGGCGTTGTTCGGGCCGATGGTGAAGCCCGAGGCGGCAAGGGCCATGTCGGCAGCGGCCACGGCGTAGTGGACGAAGAGGTCGAACTTGCGAGCCTCCTTGGGCTCGAGCCAGTGCTCGACCTGGAAACCCTTGACCTCCGCGGCAATGCGCACGGCAATGTCGCTGGTGTCGAACCTGGTGATGGGGCCGATGCCGGACTTCCCGGCCACCAGCCCCTGCCAGGTGGGCTCGGTCCCGACCCCCAAGGGGGACACCAGACCGACGCCGGTGACCACCACCCGGCGTGCCATCACGCCTCCTTCACGTGCTCCTTGAGGTACGCGATGGCGTCCGCCACGGTGCGGATCTTCTCCGCCGCCTCGTCCGGGATCTCCACCCCGAACTCCTCCTCGAACGCCATCACGAGTTCGACGGTGTCCAGCGAGTCGGCCCCCAGGTCCTCGACGAAGGACGCTTCCGGCTTCACCTTTTCCGGGTCGACGCCGAGCTGCTGCACGATGATGTCCTTGACCTTCTGTTCGACGTTCATGCGCTTGTCTCCCTCACGCTTCGTCTACAGCAGGGGGGATTTGTAGCACAGGCCGCCGCCTCACGCAAGATCGCAGGGCGAGCCGGGAAGCACGTTGCCGTCGCTGCCGAGAACCTTCAGTTCCAGCTCCAGCTGCACGCCGAAACGGTCGCGGACGCGGCGGGCCATCAGGGCCACCAGTCGCCGAACGTCGGCGGCGCTGGCCCCCCCGGTGTTCACCAGGACGTTGGCGTGCCGCAGCGAGACCATCGCCCCGCCCACCTGCAGCCCCTTGCACCCGGCCAGCTCCAACAGGCGCCCGGCATGATCGCCGGGGGGGTTGCGGAAGACACTCCCCGCCGAAGGCTCGCTGGGCAGCGCCGCCCGCCGTCGCTCCCGCGCCTCCCGGGCCCGCTCCGCCAGCACCTCGGGGCGCTCGGGGGCGAGGGAGAACTCCGCGGTGGTCACGACCCGTCCCCTGCCGAGGACACTCCACCGGTACCCCCCCTCGATCTCCCACCGCTCCAGGCGGCGAACCGTGGCGTCCCCCTCCACCACCTCGGCCCAGGCCAGGACGTCGAGGATCTCCTGCCCGTAGGCGCCGGCATTCATGGCCAGCGCCCCGCCCACCGTGCCGGGGATGCCACCCAGACACTCCACCCCGGCCAGACTGGCATCAAGCGCTGCCCGCACCAGTTTGGCGAGGGGCAGCCCGCCCCCGGCCACGAAGCGGCACCCGTCCCGTTGGAGGCCGGCCAGCTCGCCATCCAGGACGAGCACCGCCGCCGCGAGCCCCTCGTCAGGCACCAGCACGTTCCCCCCCTGGCCAAGAACCACCCACGGGACGTTGCCCTCCGCACAGGCGGCGACGGCCTGGCACACCGCTTCCCGGCGCAAACACCGCACCAGCACCCGGGCCGCGCCGCCGAGGCGCAGCGTGGTGCGCGGGGCCAGCGGTTCGTCGGTGCGCACCTCCGCCACCTCGGGGGGCAGTGCCTGCAGCCGGTGGCGGAGGAGGTCCCAATCAGGGGTTGGCATCAGTCTTGCTCTAAAGTTTGGTGCGGTGCGGGTCGCGGCCACGACCTGAACGCACGAATCCAACCTCCTCCTTCTTCCCGGCGGGCTTTCGAGCCCGCCCCTCTTTTGCTAGCGGCTCGGCACCTCGACCACCAGCGTGGCCCCCGTGGCCCCGCGCAGGCGCACGTGCCGCCCGCTGGCGCCGTCCAGGGCCCAGCGCTCCCCCGCCGGCGAGCGCCAGACCACGGCACCGTCGGCACCCAGCACGACGGCTTCCCCGCCGAGGGCGACGGCCGCGCCCCCTTCCAGGGCCAGGGCCTGGAGCGGCGGGTGGTTGGTGCCGGCGAGGACCGGCGTGGGCCGCCCCGCCCCGTGGCGTGCCCACAGTTCCAGGTCCAGCACCATCCCCTCCACCCCCGCCACGAAACGGCTCCCCACCACCGTCGCAAAGACCACCGTGTCCGGGGCGCAGCGCACCACGATGGTCTCGAAGACCGGCACGCCGCGAGCGAGAGCGTAACCGGCCCGGTGCAGCGGCCCGGGCCCCAGCGAGAGGACGAGCACCTCGTCCAGCACCCCGCTTTCACTGGCCCGCGGGACCGGCGTCCCGACACTCCCCACCTCGATGGTGGCCCCCGGCTCGAACACCCCCGACATGGGACCGGCGAGCTGGGGGGACGAGCTCACCGGCAGCGCGGCGCTCACCACCCACCCCACCTTCGGGAAGTCCTGCCAGTGCGCGGCGAAAAGGCTCCCTTGGCCGGCCGCCAGGGTGAGCGATCGTGCCCCCGCCTCCAGGGCCATGAGAAGGGGGAGGAAGGTCATCCTGCTCAGTGTACCTCACCACCCCCTCGTTCGGAGATCCCCAGTTCCCTGAGGTGGTACAGGAGAGTCTGGCGGGAGATGCCGGCCCGCCGGGCCGCCAGCGTTCGGTTGCCGCCGGTGGCCGCCAACAGGTCCGAGAAGTAGGCACGGCGAAACGACGTGAGTGCCTCGCTCCACGGCGCCAGGCTCGGCGGCGGGGGCGGTGCCATGTCGGAAAATCGGTCAGGCCCCAGCACCTCCCCCGGTCGCGCCGCGGCCACCGCCCGAGCCAGGCACGACTCCAGCTCCCGCACGTTCCCCGGCCACTGCCCCTGCCGCAACACCGCAATGGCTGCCGGCGAAAGACGCACGCCGGGCCGGTGAAAGCTGTGGGCGAGTTCGGCGGTGAAGTGGACCGCCAGCTCTTCAATGTCGTCGGGGCGCTCCCGCAATGGTGGTACGTGGATGAGGGCGTAGGCCAGGCGGTAGTAGAGGTCCTGGCGGAAGGTGCCGGCGGCGATGGCGCTGGCCAGGTCGCGGTTGGTGGCCGCCACAAAGCGGACGTCCACCCGCCGCGGCACGGTGGCCCCTACCCGCCGCACTTCCCGCTCCTGGAGGAGTCGTAGCAACTTGCCCTGCAGTTCCACCGGCAACTCCCCCACCTCGTCCAGGAACAGCGTCCCCCCCTGGGCCGCCTCCACCAGACCGGGCCGGTCGCGGTCGGCGCCGGTGAAGGCGCCGCGGACCACCCCGAAAAGCTCGGACTCCAGCAACGTTGCCGGGATCCCGGCGCAGTTGACGGCCACGAATTCCCCCCGGCGACCGCTCAGGCGGTGGAGCTCCCGGGCGACCAGCTCCTTGCCGGTGCCCGGCTCGCCGGTGAGCAGCACCGGGGCAGGCAGCGGCGCCCAGCGGGCGATCTCCTCGCGGATCGCGGCCAGGGCTGCGCTGGACCCCAGGAGTGCGGAGCCCGCGGGGCCGGGCAACGCCTCGCGGGAACCGAGCAGGAGCGGGACCTGGCGCAGCATCAACAGGAGCGCCGCCCGGGCCACCTCGCCGAGAGCCCCGGTCACCTGCACCGTGACGCTGCCCACCGAGAGCAGCTCCCCGTCCCCCACCGGGCCCACCGCGGCCACTTCCTCGCCGCCCACCGCGATCCGCAGCCCCTCCACCTGCAGCGCCCGGGCCAGGCGCTGCAGACGCGCCGGCGCCAGGGCGTCGCTCCCCGCGCCCAACACCCCGTCCAGCGCCCGCACCACCTCCAGCGTGTCGCTCCCCAACTCCCGCCGCAGCCGGGCGGCCCAGCCGTCGAGCCCGGCCTGCTCCAGAACCTGCTCCGCGCGCACCCGCAGCGCCGACCACTCGGCAGGGAGGCGTTCACCGCGCCGTCGTAGGGCGATGGCGAACCGGGCGAAGCCCAGCGCCGCCTCCTTGGGGCGATTCCCCAGCCCGCGCGCCAGTTCCTCCCGTGCTGCCACTTCCCTCCCCTGCCGCCAGTGGGCGAGGAGTTGCGCCGTCGCCACCAGCCCCCAGCGCGGCGGCAGCCCCCGCGGCGGCAGCACCCCACGGTCCCCCTCCACCACCGCCAGGATCAGGGCCCGTTCGCCCTCGTCCGCGCTCTGGCACGCCGCTGCTGCGCCCGCCAGGTCGCCCTCGCCGAGGGCCAACTGGGCCCGCGCCGCGGCCAGCCCCTGCTGGAGACCAACGCGCTCCTCCACCCCGCGGGCCGCTTCCTCCAGCCGCGGCAGCGCCGCTGCCACCGCCTCCAGGTCGCCGCGCACCAGGTCCGAACGCACCAGCTCCAGCTCCTCGAGCAATGCCGACACCGTGCCCGCCTCGCCGCCGCGCCGCTCCCGGGCGGAGTGCACGAACTGGCGGGCCCGCCGCCAGTCCAAGAGATCGTTGGCGAGCATCGAGCGGTTGAAGCGGACCACGGTGGTGGCCCGCTCGGAACCGGCCCGCTCGAGCCACTGTTCGGCCAGTGCCAGGTGACGTTCGGCGGCCTCGGGCCGTTCCTGCTGCAGCGCCGTGGCCCCCAGGTCCGCGTGGATCTCCCCAAGCAGCTTCGGGTTGGCGCCGGTGGCGTGACGCAGCGCCGCTCGCAGCGCCGTGGCCGCCGCCGGGTACTGGCTGCGGAACCACGCCCGTGCGGCCAAGGTGGAGAGAACCAGCGCAATGGTGTCGCCACCCCACGCTCCAGCCAGCATCGCCCGGGCCCGACGCACCGCCCCCCGCCCCTGCGCCGCAGCCACCTCGGTGACGGCGTCGGGCACCGTCAGGGGTGCGAGGCGCGCCGCTCGCTGGAAGGCGCGCAACTCCCCATCCCGGTCCCCCCGGCGAAAACAGAGCTGCGCCTCGAGCCACGCCAGGCGCGCGGCAAGGCGGGGGGAAAGCGCGGCATCCCCCACCGGCGGTGGCTCCCCGCCGGGCAGCGGCGTGCTGCTGGCCACGGCCCACCACCAGCGGAGGACCCACCAGGCGGGGCCATGTTCCCCTTCCGCCACGGCCTCCAGGTGCGCTCGCGCCTCCCCCAGGCGGCCCATCTGGAGGGCGGCTTCCGCCGCCAGCTCGGCCATGCCGCCGTGGGGTGGAGCAACGCGCACGACCTGGTACACCTCGCGAGCCCGGCCCTCCTCGAGACGTGCCGCAGCCCAGCCAGCCAACGGCGCCGCGTCGCCCCCCGCCAGGGCCTGCGCCAGGAGTCGGCGGGGCGAGGTGGTGGGGAGTTCCCGGGCCAGCCGGGTAAGCCGCGCCTCATCGGCCTGGTGCAGCGTCACCGCTCGCCAGACGCCGTCGTGCAGGTAGGCGAGGCCCAGCCGACGCAGCTCGGCCAGCACCTCATCCCCGCCGACGCCGAGGGCGGCGAGATCGTCGGCCGTCAACCCCGCGGGTGCCGCAGCCAGCCACGTCAGCGTCCGTCGCGCCGCGGGGGAGGCGAGCGACGCCCGGTCGCTTTGCGGCGCTCGCGGCGGCTGGGCAAAGGCCTCGCCGGCAGCGGCCTCGAGGATCCGCCCCGCCAGGGCCGCCTGATCTCGCCCCAGCTCCAGCACCGCCTTCACGTGGGCGTGAGCGTGGGCAGCGGCAGGCGCCAACACCCACACTGGCTCCCCCTCCTCCAGGTGCAGCACCCGGGCCACCTCCAGCGGCACGGTGGTGACCACCAAACAGTCCGCCCCCGCCGCCACCGCGGCGGCCTCCTGGGCGGCCACGTCCTCCTCGTCCAGAGCGCCCCCCGCAGCGCGCAGCGGCCGCCCCCGCGCGCACGCCGCCAGCTGCGCGGCCGCCAGTACGCGGGGGGGCGCCTCCTCCCCCTCCACCCACACCACCCCCGACTCGGGGACGGCAAACTGCCGGGCCCACAGCGCGCGACCCGCCCCCGCCGGGTGGGCCAGCAGAGCGCCGCCCCGGTTCTCGGCCAGAAGCTCCTCCACCGCCGCCGCCCCCGCCTCGGCGGGTGTGCATCGGCGCCAGACCTCCTGGAGGCGCGCCGCTCGCTCGGGCAGGAGCACCGCCACCAGCGGGGCGAGGGTCCGCCCCACGAGCGCCTCCTCCCAGCGCACCACCCGCTGGAGGCGTAGCGAGCCGGCCACATCCCCCGCCCGCAGCAGCGGCGGGGCGAGGAGACGCAGCCAGGGGCCGGCGGGCTCACGGGCCACCCGGGCTTGCCGCAGGAGGCCGCGCAACGGCAGGAACCCGCGCTCCATCAGGAAGTTGGTGCAGGCCACGAGCTGCAGCGTCACCGCGGCCCGCAAACCCCGCGGCCACCCGCGCACGGCCAGGAGCGGCAGGCCCACCGCCCGGCACGCCACCTCGACCCTCTCCCCCACCCTCTGCACCCCCACCACCTGCGGGAGGAACGGCGCGTCCCACGCCAAAAGACCTGCCAGCGCCAGGGTCTGCTCCCGGCGCAGCGTCAGCCGGCGTTCGCCGACAACCTCGCCCATGCGCTCCAGAACCCCGGCCACGACTTGGCCACGCAGTGGGGGTCGGCGATGCGCACCCCCGGCACAACGCTCCCGGCCACTGCCAGCGCCATGGCCACGCGGTGGTCCCGGGCCGGCCACAGCGGTTCGTCGCCCCCCCCCCGGCCGGGTATCCCGCCCGCGGCGCCGAAGACGTCGCCGCGGCACCACACCGCAAACCCGATCCGCCCGAGGAGCTCCGTCATCACCGCCAGCCGGTCGCTCTCCTTGACGGCCAGGGCAGCGAGACCCCCCAGACGCCCCCCCAGGCAGGCCGTCACCACCGCCAGGGGCGGGAAGAGGTCGGGGGTGTCACGCAGGTCGGCCACGAGGGGCTGGCTCGCCGGGCCGCTCACCCTCACCCCCTCCCCCGTCGCCTCCACGCTGCAGCCGATCCCCGCGAGGAGTCGAGCCACGGTGGCGTCGCCCTGGCGGGAGTCGAGGCGCACCCCCTCCACCTCCACGCTGCCCCCCGCCACCGCCACGGCAGCCATGGGGAAGGCGGCGGCCGACCAGTCCCCCTCCACCGCGAACTCCGCCGCGACGGGCCGGCACGGCGGGACGCGCACGGCCAGGGGCCCCTGCCACTCCACCGCCACGCCGATGCGGGCCAGGACCTCCGCGGTGAGGTCCAGGTAGGGCCGGGAAGCGGGCGGGCCGGCGAGCCGCACGGCGAGACCCTGCGGGAGGCGAGGCGCCAGGAGCAGCAACGCCGACAGGAACTGACTGGAAACCCCCGCATCCAGCGTCACCTCCCCCCCGCCCAGCTCACGGCCCACGACCTCGAGAGGCAGGGCCGCTGGCCCCTCCCCACCTTCCCCCCGCACGGGGGCGATGGAGGCGCCGAGCTGAACCAGGGCCTTCACCAAGGGGGCCACCGGTCGCTCCCGCAGCCGCGCGTCGCCGTCCAGCCGCCACCGCCCCGGTGTCACGGCCAGCTGCGCCAGCATGAAACGGGCGCCGGTGCCGTTGTTCCCCATGAGGAGTTCGCCGCCCCCCCGGGGGGCGAACCCTTCCGAGCGCACCTCACCCTCCCCCCACGTCAGCCGGTAACCCGCCGCCGACAGCGCCGCCGCCAACAGCCTCGGGTCCTCGGCGTCCAGAGGCCCGACGACTCGCGAACCGGGCGCCAGCGCCGCGGCCACCAAGGCCCGCTGGGTGACGCTCTTGGAGGGTGGCACCCGGATCCGGCCCGTCACCCCGGCGTGGGCGAGCGGCGCCGTGATCACGATCTCATCGAGCTGCGCTGGCATCCCAGGGCCGATTCTCCCCGCCGCCCTTGCCAGCGTCAAGGGAGAGGCGCACATTTGTTCCGTGAGCGAGCGTCTCGACGGCCTCACCGTAGCCCGGCGCGACCTGGCGCGGCCGCACCGCTCCGGCAAGCTGGTGTGCACCGCGTGCGCCCACACCTGCAAGCTCGCCGAGGGGGCCCGGGGAGTCTGCCTGGTGCGCTACCGGGAGGGGGATGCCCTGCGCGTCCCCTGGGGCTACGTGGCCGGGGTGGCGGTGGATCCCATCGAGAAGAAGCCTTTCTACCACGTGCTCCCGGGCGCCCGCGCCCTGTCCTTCGGCATGCTGGGGTGCAACTTCCACTGCGCGTTTTGCCAGAACTGGCTCACCTCCCAGGCGTTGCGCGACCAGCGTGCCAGCGCTCGCGTCTCCCGCATCTCGCCGGAGGAGCTGGTCCGGGCCGCCACGGAGACCCGCTGCGCCGTCGTCACCAGCACCTACAACGAACCCCTGATCAGTGCCGAGTGGGCCCACGACGTGTTCGCCCTGGCCCGCCGCCTCGGGCTGCGCACCGGCGTTGTGTCCAACGGCTTCGGCACACCGGAGGTCCTCGACTACCTCGCCCCGGTGCTCGACGCCTTCAAGGTGGACCTCAAGGCGTTCCGGCGGGAGACGTACCGGGCCCTGGGCGGGCGCCTGGAGGCGGTGCAGGAGACCATTGCCGCGCTGCTGGCGCGGGGGGTGTGGGTGGAGGTGGTGACCCTCGTGGTCCCGGGCCTCAACGACAGCGATGCCGAGCTGGACGGGATCGCCACGTACCTGGCCGGAGTCTCCCCGGATATCCCGTGGCACGTGACCGCGTTCCACCCGGACTACGAGATGCTGGAGCCGCCGCCCACCCCGGCGGCCACGCTGCGCCGCGCCGCCGAGCGGGGCCGCCGCGCCGGGCTGCGCTTCGTCTACGCCGGTAACATCCCCGGTGGCGTCGGCGATCTCGAGGACACCCATTGCCCATCCTGCCAGCACCTGCTGGTGGAGCGCCGCGGCTTCACCGTCCTCCGGGTGCACCTCGACGGCAACGGCCGGTGCCCCGCCTGCGGCACGGCCATCCCCGGCATCTGGGGGGGCCGGCCGTCGTGAGCTGAGAGCTGCCCGAACCCCTCTGCCCCGGTTCTCCAACTTTCCTCGCGCCGCTGCCCGTCACCCCCCCACGGTGGTACCATCCGCCCCTCGGAGATGCGACCACCTCGACTCGCCCGGCTTTCCATGGAAGGGTTCAAATCCTTTGCGGGCCGGGTCGAGCTGCCGTTCCCCGGCGCCCTCATCGCCATCGTCGGCCCCAACGGCGCCGGCAAGTCCAACATTTGCGACGCCATCGCCTGGGTCCTGGGGGAGCAGTCGGCGCGGCTCCTGCGGTCGCAGACCATGGCCGACGTCATCTTTGCCGGCTCCCCGACGCGACCGCCCCTGGGGGCTGCCGAGGTAGGCATCAGCATTGCGGCCGACGACGGCCGATGGAGCGCCACCGGCGGCACCCTGGACATCACCCGCCGGGTATTCCGCGACGGCACCTCCGAGTACCGGCTGCAGGGCCGCCGGGTGCGGCTCAAGGACGTGATGGACGCTCTCTTCGACGCCGGCCTCGGGACCCGGGCCTACGCCATCATCGAGCAGGGGCGGATTGGTCAGGTGCTCTCGCTGCGCGCCAACGAGCGCCGGGCCCTCTTCGAGGAGGCGGCCGGGATCACCAAGTTCCGCGCCCGTCGCCACGAGGCCGAGCTCAAACTCGCCGAAACCCGCGCCAACCTGCTGCGCATCACCGACATCGCCAGCGAGGTGCGGCGCTCCCTGGAGGCGGTGCGCAAGCAAGCCCGTCGCGCCGAGCACGCCGCGGCGATCCGCGACGAACTTCTCGCCACCCGGGCGGCTCTGCTGGCCGGGCGCCGTCAGGCCGCCCTCGCCGCCCTCGCCGATCGGCAGGCCGCGGTGGCCGAGGCGGCGCGCCGCGAACTGGACGAGGCGGCCCGCCTGGCCGGTGCGGAGGCGGCGCTGGCCCAGGCGCGCCAGCGCCTCGACCTGGCCCAAGCCGCCCTGGCCGAGGCCCGCCGCGACGCGGCGGAGGCCAACGCCGCCGCCCAGCGCCGCGAGGCGGAGGAGGCGGCGGCCCGCCGCGAGCTGGCCGAGGCCGAGGCCCGCAGCGCCCAGGCGGAGGAGGAGACAGCCAGGCTGGAGGTGACGATCCGCGAGATGGAGGCGGTCAGCGACACCGTGGCCGCCGCCGTGGCCGCGGCTCGCGCCGGGTTGGCCGACGCCGAGGCCGCCCTGGCCGCCGCCGAGGCGGAGGCGGCGCGGGCGGCCGAGGAGGCCCAACGGGTCGCCAGCCGCGCCGAGGAGCGCCGGCGCGACCTCCTCGCCGCCCTGGCCGCCGCCGGTGAGGCCCGCGCCCACGTGCACAGGCTCGAGGTGGAGCTGGAACAGAACCGCTTCCAGGCAGGTCGCCTCGCCGCCGAAGGGGAGCGGCTGCGCGGCCACCTGGAGGCCCTTGCCGGCGCCGAGCGCGAGGCCTCGCAGCGTCTCGAAAACGCCGAGGCCAGGGTCGCGACGGCCGAGGCGGCGCGCCAGGAGCTCCGCCAGCGCCAGGCCGAACTCAAGCGGGCGAGCGCCGAGTGCGCGCACCGCCGCGATGCTGCGGCCCATGCCCGCTGGCAGGCCCGCCACGAGCGGGAAGGGATCGAGCGGCAGCTCGCCGCCGCCAAGGCGCTCCCCCAGGCCCTGGCGCGGGCGCTTCCCACCGAGGCCGTTCGCGGCACCGTGGCGGACTTCCTCGCCCCCCCCGCCGAGCTGGCCCCGGCCCTCGACCGGGCCTACGGCGAGCTTCTGTCGCTGCCGGTACTGGCGGACCGCGACGCTCTGGCCCGTCTCGCCGAGGCCCTCCCCCGCCTGGAGGGACGGGTGGAAGTGGTGGTGGCGGACCCCTCCGCCACCCCGCGCCCGTCGCCGCTCCTCGCCGCCGCCGGGGTCGGCGAGGGTGACCTGGGGTGGCTCTCTCGCGCGCTCCCCCGGGCGACCCTGGCCGAGAGCGACGCCGAGGTGGAGCGCCTGGCCGCCGAAGACCCGGACTTGGTGGTCGTCCCCCCCGGCCGCGGTCGCCGCCGCGGGACACGGGCCGACTTCGTGGCGGGCACGACGCAGCCCCCCGGCGTGCTGGAGCTGCGGAACCGGGTCCGGGAAGCTGCTGCCGCCGAGGCGGCGGCAGCAGCGGAGGAGGAGCGCCTGGTAGCCGAGCTTGCCGCCCTGGGCGAGCGAACCGCGGCGGTGGAGGCCGATCTGGCAAGCCAGGACGAGGAAAACCGGCGGGCCGCCGAGGCAGCCGCGGCGGCCCGCTTGCTGGCGGAGGCCCGGCACCGCGAGCGACTCCGGCTGGAGCGGGAGTTGGAGGCCCTGGCCGGGGAGTCGGCGCGGCTGGACGAGGAGACTGAAGCCCTCGCCCGGCGCCTGGAGGTGGCTCGCAGCGAGGCCGACCGCCTGGCGGCCAGAGCCACGGAGCTGGAGCGGGGGGTGGACGAGGTGGCGGCCCAAGCGCAGGACGCCCGGCAGCGGGACGCTACCGCCGCGGCTGCCGCCGAGCGCGCCCGCAGCGCCGTGGCCCTCAGCCGCGAACGCCTGGCCGCCGCCCTGCGGGAGGAGGAGCGGCACCAGCGCGACCTGGAGGCCCTCGCGGCCCGGGGGGCGGCGGCTGCCGCGGAACGCGCGGACCAGCAGGCGCGGGCCGTGGCGGCGCGTCAAGCCGTGGCCGCCGCCCGGGCCGACCTCGCCACCCTGCTGGCCGCCCACGCCGAGGCCGCCCGGCGGGTAGAGGTCGGCACCGAACAGGAGAGCAGCGCCCGCCACCAGGTAAGCGAGGCGGAGGCGGCGGCGGAGACGGCGCGCCGCGCCCACGCGGCGGCGCGGGAAGCGGTGCATGCCGCCGAACTGGCCCTGGCCGACGCGAGGGCAGAGCTCGCTCGCATCGAGGAGACTGCCGCCCTCGCCCTGGGCGAGGCAGCGATGCGGTCGGCGGAGCCGCCGGCCCCGGACGCACTGCCCGAGCTGCAGGCCCGCGAGGCCCGGCTGGCCGCCCAGCTCGCTGAGCTGGGGCCGGTGAACGAGCTGGCCGTCACTGAGCGAGCGGCCCTGGAAGAGCGGCATGCCTTTCTGCGCGCCCAGATGCGCGACCTTGAGCGCTCCCTGGAGTCGCTGGCCGGCACCATCCGGGAACTCGACGAGACTTGCGCGGCGCGCTTCCTCGCCACCCTGGAGGAGGCCTCGCAGAGCTTTGGGGAGGTGTTCCGCACGCTGTTTGCCGGCGGCGACGCGTACTTGGAGCTCGCCGACCCCTCGACCCCCCTGGACAGCGGCATCGAGGTGCGGGTCCGCCCCCCCGGCAAGCACGCCCAGTCGGTGCTGCTCCTCTCCGGCGGGGAAAAGGCGCTGGCCGCCATCGCCCTGCTCCTCGCCCTCTTTCGCATCCGACCGGCGCCCTTTTGCGTTCTCGACGAGGTGGACGCGCCTCTCGACGACAGCAACGTGGAACGGCTCTGCAGGCTGCTGCGGGAGATGAGCACGGCCACCCAGTTCATCCTCATCACCCACAACCGGCGCACCATGGCCCACGCGGACGTGTTGTACGGTGTCACCATGGAGGAGCCAGGCGTGTCTCGCATCGTCTCGGTGCGGCTGGAGGAGTGATGGGTCGGGGGACGAGAACGCCGGCAACCGGGCCCCGTCCCCTCCCCGACCGGGCGCTCCAGCGCCTGGCCGAGGTCGCCGCCGTCGTCCTCGTCATCGTCGTCCCCCTGGTCTGGGACGTCGGCGCCGCCAGCCCCTTCCGCGGGCCCAAGCAGTCCCTCGCCCTGGCAGCCTGGCTGGCGCTGGCTGGCGTGTTCTCCGCCTGGAGCAGCCGTGCCGCCTGGCGCGACCCGTGGCTCTGGCCGTGGGCGGGCGTGGTGGCGGCCGGGGCGGTGAGCGCCGTGGCCAGCGCCCAGCCGGCTCGGGCCGCCTTCGCCCTCCTCCCCGTCCTCCTCGCGGGGGCAGGCGTGGCGGCGCTGCGCATGCTCCCCGAGGTGAGCCGTCTGCGGCTGCGCGCCCTGGTGGTGACGAGCGGCGTGGTGCAGGCCGTCCTGGCCCTGGCCTTTCGCCTGCCGGAGGTGCAACCGGCCAGTTTCCGGGCCCTCCAGGCCGCCACCGGTCGCTTTGCCATCGTCGGCACTCTCGGCAACCCCGGCGACGTGGCCGTGTTCCTGGCTCTGCCGACGGTACTGGCCACGGCGCTGGCCCTCGAGAACCGGCGGCGGCGCGGCCTCCTCGCCGCGGCGGCGATCGTCATGGCCGGGGCGGCGGTGTCCACCGCCACCGTCTCGGTGGTGGGCGCCGTGGCCGTTGGGGCGGCCCTCCTGCTCGCGGGTCGCCTCGCCCCGCGGGCAAGGGTCGTCGCCCTGGCGGTCCTGGCCGGCGCTCTGCTGCTGGCCGCGGCGGTGGGTCCCCTCTCCCAGCGGGTTCACGACGTCGGGGAACAGATAAAGCGGGGGGACTGGCTGTGGTTTGGCAGCGGTCGGGCGGTGAGTTTCGCCGCCGCTCTCGCGATGCTGGCCTCACGGCCCCTCACTGGCGTTGGCTTCGGGCTCTTTGGCGCCGAGTCGTTCCGCTTCCAGAGCGAGGAGGCCCTGGCGGTGCGGGGGCGCGTCCTCGACCTGGTCACCGGTTTCGGCGAGGCCCACAGCGAACCGCTGCAGTTTGCGGCGGAGACCGGCGCGGTGGGGGTGCTCCTCCTCCTCGGCGCCGGCGTGGTGGCCTGGCGCCGCGGCGCGCGGCTCGGCCGACTCGTCCCCGCCCCCGGCGCGCTGGCCCTGGTCGCCCTCCTGGTGGCGGCTGCCCAGTTCCCGCTCCACCTGCCGTCGGTGGCGGCGCAGTGGGCCGTGCTCCTGGCGCTGGCCCTGCCGCCGCTGCCGCCGCGCGGGTACGCCGGCCGGAAGGCGTGGGTCGCCCTCGCCCTCGCGTTGATCGTGGCAGCCGGCGGCGCGGGGGTGGCGTGGAAGCGATACCGGGCTTTGCGGGCCATCGGCGCTGCCGAGAGCATCGTCCGCGCCATCCGCGCCGGCGAGCTGGGGGCGCAGTCGGCGGCGCTGGCGGCGGCGGCGCTGCCGCGCTTGCAGGCCCACCTGCGGTGGCTGCCCTACTCCGTGCCCGGGGAGCTGGCCGCCGGCAACCTGGCCATCGAGGCTCGCCGCCCGGACGAGGCGTTGCGCCACTTCACCCGCGCCCTGGCCCTGGGGGAGCGACCGGAGGCGCGCTTCGACGTGGGGATGACCCTCCTTCTCCTGGGCGACCGGGAGGCGGGGTTCGACCACCTCCTGCGGGCGGTCAAGCTCAACCCGGCGGTGCTCAAGCGGGTGGAGGACCCGGGCTTGGCCCGGGAGCTGCGCCGCCGGTTGGACGCCGACGGCTACGGCCGTCGCCACCCGTGGATCTACGTCGACACGCTGGCCGCCACGCCCTGATGCGAGCCACTACCCTGCTCTACAATGCCCCCGTGGCCTTTGCCGCCATTCTTCGCCACCTGGGCAGCCTTGCCGTCGTGATGTACCTGTGCGCCGCCGGCTGGTTCTTCATCCTGGCCCCATGGAGCGGTTTCTGGTCCTCCCGGGTGGTGGCGGAGGCGCCGCTCTGGCTCGGTGCCTGGCTCGCCAACCCGGCGCTGCGCGGCGCCATCTCCGGCTTCGGCGTGCTCCACTTCCCAATGGCGCTGGGGTGGCTTTCCGGCGGGGCGAGACGATGACCGTCCTGGGGGTCGGCCTCGACATCGTCGCCGTCCATCGGGTCACCGCCCTGCTGGCCCGGCACGGGGAGCGGTTCCTCTCCCGCTGCTTCGCCGACGGCGAGGTGCGCCGTCGCGACGGCGAGCACGTGGCCGGGCTCGTGGCCGCCAAGGAGGCGTGCTTCAAGGCCCTCGGCACCGGTTGGGGGGAGGGGGTGGGGTGGCGGGACGTCGTCGTCGAGGCCACCGCCGCCGGCGCGCCGGTCCTGCGCCTCGCGGGCGGGGCGGCGCGGCGAGCCGCCCTGCTGGGCGTCACCCGCCAGCACGTGGCCATTTCCCACGACGGGGGGCTGGCCGTGGCGGTGGTGGTTCTGGAAGGGGTGGCGCCGGCGAGGCCGCAGGGGGGCGGCGGCGGGTAGGTCGCGGCGGGGTGGGCCTCGGCCGGCCCGCGGCAGGAAGTGCGTGCGCAACACCGCCTCAGCGGGGGAGCCCGTGCCAGCTCGACCCTCTCTAGGCCCAACTTGACGCTTCAAGCGTCACTCTCTAAGGTTTGCGCCACGGCCTCGCCGGGACCGCAGCGGGCGGGGCCACGAGGCGCACATGTACAAGGACACGTTGAACCTTCCCAAGACCGACTTCCCCATGCGGGCGGACGCCCCGAGGCGAGAGCCGGAGCGCCTCGCCCGCTGGGAGCGGGAGGACCTGTACGGCAAGCTGCGGGCCGCCCGGGCCGGGCGGCCGCGCTTCGTCCTCCACGACGGCCCCCCATACGCCAACGAGCACATCCACCTCGGCACAGCCTTCAACAAGATCCTGAAGGACCTCATCGTCCGCAGCCGCAGCATGATGGGCTTTGACGTCCCCTTCGTGCCGGGGTGGGACTGCCACGGGCTACCCATCGAGCACAAGGTGGACCGCGAGCTGGGCGCCCGCAAGCAAGGGATGTCCGACCTGGAGATCCGCGCGGCGTGCCGCGCCTACGCGGAGAAGTTTGTGGCCATTCAGCGCGACGAGTTTCGACGGCTGGGCGGCTGGGGGACCTGGGACGCCCCTTACCTCACCATGTCCCCCAGGTACGAGGCGGACATCGCCGCCGCCCTCGGCCGGGTGGTGGAGCAGGGGCTCCTCTACCGGGAGCGCAAGGCCATCCGGTGGTGCTGGCACTGCCGCACCGCTCTCGCCGAGGCGGAGCTGGAGTACCACCCCCGCCGCGACCCCGAGATCTGGGTGGCGTTCCCCGCCGCCGAACCGGCTGCGGTCCGCCGGGCCTTCGGTCTGGCCGGCGACGCGCCGGTGGCCTTTGCCATCTGGACCACCACCCCTTGGACCATCCCCTCCAACCTGGCCATTGCCGTCCACCCGGAGGCGGAGTACGTGCTGGTGGAGACCGAGCACGGCGGCCTGGTGACCGCCGGCCTCCTCGCCCCCCCAACCCTGGAACGAATCGGTCGGGGCGGGCAGATCGTCGGGCGTGCCCGGGGCGCCGCCCTGGTGGGCCTGCGCTACCGTCACCCCCTCCCTGCCCCGTGGCGGGCCGTGGTGCCGGCGGGCGCCGACGTCTTCCGCATCGTCCCCGCCGACTACGTGACCCTGGACACCGGCACCGGCCTCGTGCACACCGCGCCGGGGCACGGCGAGGACGACTTCCGCACCGGCAAGCTGGAAGGGATCCCCATCGTCTCGCCGGTGGACGAGGGGGGGTGCTACACCGCCGAGGTAGCGCAACTCGAGGGGGCTGGGGTCCTCGACAGCAACCGCCGGATCACCGAGGAACTCGAGCGGCACGGTGCCCTTCTCGCCGCCTCCAGCGGCGAGCACGACTACCCCCACTGCTGGCGTTGCAAGGAGCCGGTGATCTTCCGCGCCACCGAGCAGTACTTCATTGCCCTGACGCCGGGGGCGACCCCCCACGCGCGGCTGGATTTGCGACGCAAGGCCCTGGAGGAGATCCACCGAGCCAGGTGGGTGCCGCCGTGGGGGGAGCCGCGCATCGCCGGGATGGTCGAGAACCGTTTCGAGTGGTGCGTGTCCCGCCAGCGCCGCTGGGGCTCCCCCATCACCGTGCTCGTCTGCGCCAACGACGCTTGTCGCGCCATCTGGCCCGACGGCAGCGACCCCGAAGCGGTTCGCGCCTTCTTCGCCAGGGTGGAGGCGCGCTTCGCGGAGGAGGGGGCCGACGCGTGGTACGCCCGCCCGGCGGAGGACTTCGCCCCACCCGGCCTGGTTTGCCCCGCCTGCGGCGGTACGGCCTGGAGCAAGGAGCACGACATCCTGGACGTGTGGTTCGACTCCGGCGCCTCCCACCTGGCGGTGTGCGACAACGGCCGCTTTCCGGGGCTCTCCTGGCCAGCCGACCTCTACGTGGAGGCTCACGACCAGTACCGGGGTTGGTTCCAGGCGTCGGTGCTGGTCGGCGTCGTCACCCACGGCGCCGCGCCGTTCCGGGAGGTGGTGGTTCACGGCCACGTCCTCGACGCGGCTGGCCGCAAGATGTCCAAGTCGTTGGGCAACGTGGTCCCGCCCGGCGACATCGTCGAGAAGTACGGCGCCGACGCGCTGCGCCTCTGGGCCGCCTCGGTGGACTTCCGGGAGGACATGCCGTTCTCCACCGAGTCCATGGACCGCATCGCCGAGGCCTACCGGAAGATCCGCAACACCCTTCGCTTCCTCCTCTCCAACCTCAGCGACTTCGACCCGGCCCGCCACACGGTGGCGCCGGGGCGGTTGCTCCCTCTGGACGCTCACTTCCTCAGGCGCGGTCGCGACCTCGCCCGGCGCATCGAGAACGCCTACCGGAACTACGAGTTCCACGTCGTCTACCACGCCGTCAACAACTTCTGCAACGTGGACCTGTCCGCGGTGTACCTGGACATCCTCAAGGATCGGCTCTACTGCTCGCACCCAGAGGCCCCGGAGCGCCGCTCCGCCCAGACCGTGCTGTGGCGTCTGGCGCACATGCTCACCACCGCCACGGCGCCGATCCTTGCCTTCACCGCCGACGAGGCGTGGGAGCACCTACCCGGGGTCTCGCTCCCCTCGGTGCACCTGGCCGAGCTGGACCGCCTGGAGGACGCCGGCGAATCCGGCGAGGTGGACGCTGCCCTCCTCCGGCTGCTGGGGCTCCGGGACGAGATCTTTCGGGAGCTGGAGGTCCACCGGCAGGCCGGCGAGTTTGGCAAGGGGCTGGAGGCCGCCGTGCTCCTGGGGGGCGAGCGGGACGCCCTCGAGGCCGACCTCCGCCTCGCCCGGGTCTCGGTGCCGGAGCTGTGTATCGTCTCCCAGGCGGTCCCCGGGGCGGGCAGCGTCGCCTCCGCCGTCTACCCTGGTCTGCGCTTTGCGGTGCAGCGGGCGACGGGCACCACCTGCCCACGCTGCTGGCAGGTGAGCGCCACGCCCTCCGGCCACCCCCGGCACCCCGACCTCTGCCCGCGCTGCTTGGCCGTGGTGTCGGCCCTGGGCCGGGGCGAGGAGTCGTGATGGCCCTGCGCACCGCGCTGGTCGCCGGCGCCGTGGTGGTCCTGGACCAGCTCACCAAGCTGTGGGTGGTGAGCGCCCTGCCGTTCGGGGCCGAGCGGGACGTGGTCCCCGGGCTCCTGCGTCTGGTTCACACCCGCAACCGCGGCATCGCCTTCGGTCTGCTCGGGGACGCCGGCCCGCTCGTCCAGGCGCTGCTCCTCCTCGTGGTGGTGGCCACCGTCGGCTTCCTCGTTCACCAGCTGCGCCGCACCGGCGCCGGTGCGGTGGCGGCGGGGGTCGGCCTCGCCATGGTGCTGGGCGGCGCCCTGGGCAACCTGGCAGACCGCCTCTGGCGCGGCGAGGTGGTGGACTTCGTGGACGCCTTCGTGCGACTGGCCGGGCGGGAGCACCACTGGCCGGCCTTCAACGTGGCCGACGCCGCCATCACCCTCGGGGTCGCCGTCGTCATCGTGGCCGAGCTGCGCAAGGGGAGGGAAGGTGTTCCCGGTACTCGTTGATCTCGGCTTCGTCCAGCTCCCCACCTACGGCGTGCTGCTGGCGCTGGGGATCGGCCTCGGCCTGCTGCTGGCCGCCCGCCGAGCCAACGCCGTGGGCCTGCCCGGCGCCACCGTGGCCGACACGGCCCTCTGGGTGGTGCTGTGGGGGCTCGTGGGGGCCAAGGTCCTGCTGGTAGTGACCGAACCGTCGTACCTGAGCTCCCCCGCAGGCTGGTGGGGGCTGCTGCGCGCCGGGGGGGTCTTCTACGGCGGGCTCATCGGCGCTCTCGCCGCCGCCGTGGTGCTGCTGCGGCGCCATCGCTTGCCGCTGCTGCCGGTGGCGGACGTGCTGGCGCCGTCGGTGGCCCTCGGGCATTTCTTCGGCCGCCTCGGCTGCTTCTCGGCCGGGTGCTGCTACGGCGCCCACTGCAGCAAGCCGTGGGCGGTGGTGTTCACCCACCCGCAGGCCGCCGCCATCTCCGGCACCCCCCTGGGGGTGCCGCTCCACCCCACGCAGCTGTACGAGGCTGCCTTCAACCTGGTCAACTTCCTCTTTCTCTCGTGGCTCTTCGGCAAACGGCCCCCGGCCGGTACGGTGCTCGGCGCGTACCTGGCGAGCTATGGGACCGCCCGTTTCGTCATCGAGTTCTTCCGGGGCGACCCGGATCGCGGCTTCGTCCTCGGCGGGGTGTTGTCCACCAGCCAGGCCATCGCTGCCGTCATGGTGCCCGCCGGGCTCTGGCTGGTCGCCCGGGCCTGGCGGCGCCAGTCAGCGGCACGGGGGGAGGGCGGGGCCGGCCGGAGGTGAGGAACACGTTCCCCCACGGCCGTGACCTTCTGCTCGCTCACGCCTTACGGGTCGTAGAGGCTCACGATGCCTGACGCGCCCGAAACGGTCACGCTGGTGGTGGGGGAGGATCGGGCGGGGCTGCGGCTCGACCGGTTCCTGGCGGACAGCGGCCGGGGGTGGTCGCGGGCGCAGGTGGCCCGGTGGATCGCCCAGGGTCACGTGCTGCGCAACGGCGCTCCGGCAAAGCCGGCCCAGCTCGTGCGCCCCGGCGATCGCATCCATATCACGCCGCCGCCACCAGCCCCGTCGGTTCTCGCCCCGCAGCCCATTCCTCTTCGCGTTCTCTTCGAGGACGAGCACATGATCGTCATCGACAAGCCGCCGGGGCTGGTCATCCACCCGGCCGCGGGCAACCCCGACGGCACGCTGGTCAACGCCCTCCTCGCTCACTGCCGCACCCTGTCGGGGGTGGGCGGGGTGGAGCGGCCAGGCATCGTCCATCGCCTCGACAAGGACACCTCCGGGGTGCTGGTGGCCGCCAAGAGCGACGCCGCCCACCGGGCCCTCTCCCTGGCCTTTCGCTGGCGCACCACCGATAAGCGGTACCTGGCGGTGGTGTACGGCCAGCCGAGGTCCGAGGAGGGGGTGGTTGACCGCCCCATCGCCCGCCACCCCAGCGACCGCAAGCGGATGGCGGTGGTGGCGGCGGGGCGTCCGGCGCGGACCCTCTGGTGGGTGCGCGAGCGCTTTGCCGGCACGGCGCTGCTGGAGTGCCGTCTCGTCACCGGGCGCACCCATCAGGTCCGTGTCCACCTGGCTCACATCGGCCACGCCCTGGTGGGGGACCCGGTCTACGGCGGCAAGCAGTGGCGGTCCCTGGCCGACCCCCACCTGGCCCAGGTCTGTCGGGACTTTCCTCGCCAGGCGCTCCACGCCTGGCGGCTTACCCTGACCCACCCGGTGAGCGGGGAGGCCATGACCTTCGAAGCGCCGCTGCCGGAGGATCTGGCCGGGCTCCTTTCGGAGCTGCGGCGCGCCCAGTCCCCTTGAGCCGCCGCCCGGCTGCGGCGGACCCTCACGCCGGCAGCGAACGCTCCCTCGCCACCGTCCACCGCTGGTTCCGGTAGCGCTCCTGCTCCAGCAGGCGGGCGCGCCGCTCTTCGTCGGCGTTCATGGCGGACCTTTCCAGTGCCACCCCCAGGCTCTCGGCAAACCCCGCCGCCAGGGCCTCCGCCACGGCGTGCGCCGACGGCACCACACCCAGCACATCCTCCAGCGTCACCACCGCGGCGCGCAGCACGGTGTCGTCGGCAAGACCCAGACAGCCGGCCTGGAGACGTCCGTCCCACCCCAGCAGCACGGCCCCGTGCTGGAGCACGGCGTCCCCGACCCGGCGCATGGCGGAGCCCACCAGCTTGCGGTGCCCCACCACCACCTCCCCCGCCGCCGGCCCCACGAAGCAGGGGATCGCCTCCACCGGCCGCACCGGTGGGCCGGTCTCCGCACCGGCGAGGGAGGCGTCCACGCCGAGGCGGCGCAACCCCACCACCAGCGCCTCGCAGATCCGCCGGTAGACCCCCTGGAGATCGTGGCCGAGGGGCGCCACCCCCAGGGGAGCCGCAACGAGGTACGTCACCTCCACGTGGTGGAGCACGGCGCGGCCGCCGGTGGGGCGGCGAACGATGTCGACCCCCGCCGCCGCACAGAAGGCGGCGTCAGCCACCCCGAACGGCTGCGACGCGCCCAGCGACAGGCACGGTGGCGCCCACCGGTAGAGCCGCACCACCGGCGGCGATGCCCCCGCCGCCACCGCCTCCGCCAGGGTCTCGTCCACCGCCATGTTGCGGGGACCGCTCGCCGCCCCATCCAGCAGGAGTCGCCAGCGCATCGCCGGGAAGTGTACCGCCCCCCTCGAGACACCGGCGGTTCCAGACAAGGGGCACGATCCCCGTCGGTCGGTCCTGCGCCGCCGGGTGTGCACCCTCTTCACGTCGCCTTTGCACGGGAGGTGTACTAGGATAGTCGCGTGCATCGCAACGCGCTCGACCGCGTGGAGGCGCGGATCGAAGAAGGAGGATATATGGAGAGACATCGTTCGTGGTTCCGATGGTGCGCGGGCGTCCTGGCGGCCCTGGCCGTGGGCCTGGCCGTCCCGGCCCTCGCCCAGACCGACGTCACCACCAGCCGCATCTCCGGCGTGGTGACGGACGCGGACGGCGGGGTTCTGCCGGGGGTGGCGGTGGAAGCCCGCAACAACGAGACCGGGTACACCGCCCGGACCGTCACCGATACCCGCGGCTTTTACGTGCTCCTGAACCTGCCCACGGGCACGTACACCGTCACTGCCGCGCTGCAAGGGTTCGCCACGGCCTCTCGCCCCGACGTGCGGCTGGTGCTGGGGTCGGCCCCCACCGTCAACTTCACCATGCAGCTGGCGGCCGGCCAGGAGTCCATCACGGTGACGGCCGAGATCCCCCTCGTTGAGGTGACCCGGACGGCGGCGGGGACCACCATCCTCACGGAGCAGCTGGCGTCGCTGCCGGTGAGCAACCGTGACTTCGAGACCCTGGTGTACCTCACGCCGGAATCGCGCAAGGAGAGCGAGCGCGGCTACATCTCCCTCTCCGGCCAGCGCGGCATCAACACCAACATGACCATCGACGGCGTGGACAACATGAACGGGTTCTTCGGCGGCGTCACCGGCGATGCCGAAGGGCGCGCACCGCTGTCCTTGTCCATCGAGTCGGTGAAGGAGTTCACGGTCATCACCAACGGCGCCTCGGCCGAGTTCGGCCGCTCCGCAGGCGGCTTCGTCAACATCATCACCAAGAGCGGCACCAACGAGTTCCACGGCTCGGCGTTCTGGTACAACCAGCCGCAGAGCATGGTGGCGGACCCGCCGGCACCGTTGAAGCTCAACGACCAGTCCAAGGATCAGTACGGCTTTTCCCTCGGCGGCCGCTTCATCCCCGACAAGCTCTTCTTCTTCACCTCCTACGACCAGCAGGCCCAGGACGAGACGATCAATATCGACGCCAAGATCATCGACGCCGACATCTTCGCCAAGTACCCGGTGCTCACCACGCCGCCCACCTACATCCGCACCAACGACGGGCGGGTGTTGTTCGGCCGCCTCGACTACTTCCTCTCCAACGCCCACCGGTTCATGGCCCGGGCCAACTACGCCGACTACGAGGGCCAGAACGGCACCTCCGGGTCGCCCACGCGGGCCGAGTCGTACAACGGCATCGAGATGATGTACACCCGCTCCTACGTCGCCAGCTACTCCGCCACGCTGGGCTCCAACATGCTCAACGACCTGAACCTCCAGTACGTCATCGAGGACACGCCGCGCAAGGACAAGGGGCTCAGCCTCCCCGACATCCAGGTCCGCAACTGGGGCAACTACGGCGAGGTGGCGTTCCTCCCCATCGACTCCACCAACCACCGCAAGACCATCGGCGACACCTTCACCTGGATGAGCGGCGAGCACGTGGCCAAGGGCGGGTTCGAGTACAACGAGTCCGACGTGGACCAGGTGTTCAAGGGGAACTGGCGCGGCGTCTACCTGTTCAACTCCAAGGCCGACCTGCTGGCCGGCAAGTGGTACGAGTACCGGCAGTTCATCCCGCTGGGCGGGAAGACCGTGGACGAGGCCGGTCGCTCCAACTTTGCCCAGAAGGAGCTGGCGTTCTTCGTGCAGGACCAGTGGTACGTGAGCCCCACGCTCACCGTCACCGCCGGTCTGCGGTGGGAGAAGTTGGACAACCCGGACTTCGGCGTCCTCAACCCCGATGACATGAACGCCGACGGCTCCTTCAAGAAGACCCGGCACATCCCCGACATGAACAACCAGTGGTCGCCGCGCTTCGGTATCACCTGGGCGCCCGCTGCCAAGACCGCGGTGCGCTTCTCAGCCGGCCGGTTCTGGAGCCGCACCCCGGGGTTGCTGTGGGCCCAGGCCAACACCTCCAACGGTTACAACGCCACCCAGCTGGTCCTCACCGCCGGCGCCTCCGGGCCGTCGAGCCCCATCGCGCCGCCGTGGGGCTCCGCCTGGACGCCGGAAGGCGGCTTTGCCTACATCAACCCGGCGGTGGTGACGTCCATCCCCAAGCCCGGCGTCTTCACGGTGGACCCAAACTTCGAGAACCCCTACACCGACCGCTTCACGCTCCAGTTCGAGCGGGAACTCTTCGCCAACACCGCCATCACCCTTGGCGCCGTCTATGCCAAGAGCGAGCAGCTCGAGCGCCTCACCGACTTCAACCTCCAGTACGACTGCGCCGACGGCCCGCCCTCCAGGACCTGCGTACCCAAGACCGCCCCCAACGGCCTGCCCCTCTACTCCACCACCCGGCCGTACTCGTACTACTCCCGCATCACCATGTACACCTCCGACGCCAGCTCCGAGTACAAGGCGCTCACCGCGGTGCTCCAGCGCCGCTTTGCCGAGCGTTTCTCGGGTCTCCTCTCGGTGACGTGGTCGAAGGACCAGGACAACGACTCCAACGAGCGCAACTACTCGGGCCTCCAGGCCGAGGACAAGAACGACATCGACCGCAACTGGGGCTACTCCAACCGCGACCAGCGGTGGAAGATCGCCGCCAACGGCACCTGGAACACCCCCTGGTGGGGCTTCGTGTTCTCCGGCTCCGCCTACTACAACACCGGCCAGCCCTACAACATCACGGCCGGGTCCGACCTCAACAAGGACGGCGATAGCGGCACCGACCGGCCGACGGTGAACGGCAGGCACTTCCCCCGCAACAGCGGCCGCCAGCCCGATTACTGGGGCCTCAACCTCAGGTTGCAGAAGCCGTTCCGTCTCGGCCCCGGGCAGCTCTCCGCCATCGTCGAGTGCTTCAACTGCACCGATGAGCAGGACTACCGCGTCACCTCCACCACCTGGGGCACCGGCGAGACGCCGCGCGCCGACTTTGGCACCAAGAGCTACGTGGGCACCCCGCGGACCTTCCAACTGGCCCTGCGCTACGACTTCTAGCACGTTGGCGAATCGCGAAAAGGGGGCGGCAACGCCCCCTTTTCTTTTCCCGCCACGCCAGCTACCCTCCTCCCGCCCGTCCCCTGGCGGGCGAGGGAGGTGCCATGAGAATCTCCCAGCGGGCCGCAGCCATTCAGGAATCCCCCATCCGCAAGCTGGCGCCCCTGGCCTCCGCCGCGCGGCAGCGCGGCGTTCGCATCCATCACCTCAACATCGGCCAACCGGACATCCCCACCCCGCGGGAGTTCCTCCAGGCCGTAGGCGGTTTTGCCGGGCCGGTGCTGGAGTACGGCCCCTCCGACGGCCTCCCCGAGCTGCGGGAGGCCATGCGCGGCTACTTTGCCCGCTACGGCATTGCCCTCGACCCTGCCGAGATCCTCATCACCAACGGCGGCTCGGAGGCGATCCTGTTTGCCTTCACGGCGGTGGCGGACCAGGGGGACGAGGTCATCATCCCCGAGCCGTTCTACACCAACTACAACGGCTACGCCGAGATGGCCAACCTCCGGGTGGTACCGGTGCGCACCCACGCCGAGGACGGGTTTCACCTGCCCCCCGACGAGGTGCTGGACCGGGCGGTCACACCGCGCACCCGGGCGATCCTGGTGTGCTCGCCCAACAACCCCACCGGCACCGTCCTCACCTGGGAGGAACTGGAGCGCCTCGCCGCCTTCGTGCGGCGGCACGACCTCTTCCTCATCGCCGACGAGGTGTACAAGGAGTTCACCTATGACGGGCGACGCCACCGCTCGGTGCTGGAACTGCCGGGGGTGGAGGAGCGGGTGATCGTGGTGGACTCCATCTCCAAGCGGTTCTCCGCCTGCGGCGCCCGGGTGGGGGCGGTGATCTCCCGCAACCGCCAGGTGATGGCCGCGGTGCTCAAGTTTGGCCAGGCGCGCCTCTGCCCCCCCACCCTCGAGCAGCTCGGCGCAGTGGCGGCTTACGGCCTGCCGGAGAGCTACTTCGACGCGGTTCGGGCCGAGTACCAGCGGCGCCGCGACGTGATGTTCGAGATCCTGACCCGCGACCCCGGCATCGTCCTGCGCAAGCCCCGCGGGGCTTTCTACGTCATCGTCAAGATGGCCGGCGTGGCCGACTCCGACGACTTTGCCGCCTGGCTCCTCAGCGACTTCCAGCTCGACGGCGAGACGGTGATGGTGGCCCCGGCCGGCGGCTTCTACGCCACCCCCGGCGCGGGCAGGGACGAGGTGCGGATGGCCTACGTGCTGGAGGTGGACAAGCTGGAGCGGGCGCTGCGGGTCTTCCTCGCGGGGCTGCACCGTTACCGCCAGCGTGCTGCCGCCGCCGGGTGAGCGGGGAGCGAGGCGCCGCCGTCATGGTCCCCCTCTCCACCCACCTCTTCCTCGTCGCCCTGCCGCTTTTGGTGTGCGCCGCGGCGCTGGTCGCCTACCTCCGGGGGGGGCGCCGTGGCCGGTGACCCCGCCATCGCCGCCATCGTGGCGGTCTACATGGCGGTCCTGCTGGGCATCGGTGCCGCTGCGGGGCGTCTGACTCGCTCGCCGGAAGACTTCTTCCTCGCCAATCGCTCCCTCGGCGCGTGGGTCACCGCCATCTCCTCCACCGCCGCCTCGGAGAGCGGCTGGGTGGTGCTGGGGGCGGTGGGGATGACCTACGTCCACGGGGTGGCGGCCCTCCTCTTCGCCCCCAGCTGCCTGGCCGGTTACTGGATCAACCTCTATTGGCTCGCGCCCCGGCTGCGGCGGGCCGCCCGGCGCACCGGCGCCCTGACCCTCCCCGACTTGCTGGTGGCCACCATCGGCGACCGTTTCCACCTCCTGCGGCTTCTGTCGGTGGGTATCATCGTGGCTTCCCTGGGCGGCTACGTGGCGGCGCAGATGACCGCCACCGGCAAGGCCATGCAGGCCATCCTCGGCCTCACCTACCCGCAGGGCATCGCCATCGGCGGCGTCATCATCGTGATCTACACGCTGATGGGCGGTTTTCGGGCGGTGGCCTGGACCGATTTCGTGCAGGGGCTCATCATGGCGGCGGCCCTGGTGGTTATGCCGGTCCTGGCGGTGGCCTCGGTGGGCGGCTACAGTGAGATGCTCCATCGCCTCGCCGAGGTGGACCCGCACCTCGTCACCCTCTCCGGGGGGCGCACGAGGTTTGCCCTCTTCGGCTTCGCCACCGGATTGCTGGGCATCGGCCTCGGCTACCCGGGTCAACCCCACGTGCTCACCCGCTACATGGCGGCGGCCGGGGAGGAAGAGATCCGCCGCAGCCAGGTGATCGCCATGATCTGGGGGGTGGTGGTGTTCTTCGGCGCCGGCTATCTCGGGCTCGCCGGCCGGCTGCTCATGCCGGAGCTGGGGCAGGGGGGGGATCCCGAGCAGCTCTTCCCCCTTCTCGCCCGCACGTTCCTCCCTGCCGTGGTGGCTGGCATCATGCTGGCCGCCATCCTCTCCGCCATCATGTCGACGGTGTCCTCCCAGCTCCTGGTGGCCGCATCCGCGGTGAGCCGCGATCTCCTCGAGGGGGTCTTCGGCGTCGTCCGTTCGAGCCGGGCCTCGGTCCTGGCTGGCCGGGCGGCGGTGCTGGCGGTGGGCGTGGCGGCAATGCTGGTGGCGTGGCAGGACGTGCGGGTGGTGTTCTGGTTCGTGCTCTTCGCCTGGTCGGGGATGGGTGCCGCCTTCGGGCCGGTGCTCCTGCTCTCCCTGGGCGGACGTCGCGTCACCCACACCGGGGCGCTGGCCGGGCTTCTCACCGGGTTTGTCGTGACCGTGGCTTGGAAGCTTGCGGGGCTTTCCGGGCTGATCTACGAACTCGTCCCTGCCTTCCTTCTGGCCACGCTGGCCACCATCATCACCAGTCGGCTGGAGGCGAGGCGCGGCCGTGCCCCCGAGAACCCCTGAGGAGATGATACCCTCGTGGGGGAGGTGGGAAACGCCATGTCGGATGGGCCGCTCGAAGGCGCCACGCGCGCCATCGCTCGACCGTTCCAGGAGTTCTTCCGCGCCGAGACGGCGGGGGGCCTGGTACTGCTGGTCTGCACAGCCCTGGCCCTGGCGGTCGCCAACTCCCCGTTGGCCGACGCCTACACCGCCCTGCTGGCGAGCCCGGGGACGGTGGAAGTAGCGGGGATCGGCCTGTCCAAGCCGCTCTTGCTCTGGGTCAACGACGGCCTCATGGCGCTCTTTTTCTTCCTCATCGGCCTGGAGATCAAGCGAGAGATCCTGGTGGGCGAGCTGTCGTCGCCCCGGGAGGCGGCCCTCCCCATCGCTGCCGCCATTGGCGGCATGATGGTCCCCGCCGCCATCTTCGCCGCCTTGAACGCGGGCCGCGACAGCATCGTCGGCTGGGGCATCCCCATGGCCACCGACATTGCCTTTGCCCTGGGCGTTCTCGCCCTGCTCGGACGCCGGCTGCCGGCGAGCCTGCGCATCTTTCTGGCGGCCCTCGCCATCGTCGATGACCTGGGGGCGGTGCTGGTCATCGCCATCTTCTACACCGCCGAGATCTCGCTGGCCGCCCTCGGGGTGGCGGCCGGTTGCTTCCTCCTGCTGGCCGGTGCCAACGCGGCGGGGCTGCGCAGCCCGGTGGTGTACGGTGTGCTCGGCGTGGGGCTGTGGGCGGCCATGCTCTCCTCCGGCGTGCACGCCACCGTGGCGGGGGTGCTGGTGGCGCTCACCGTGCCGGCCCGCAGCCGTCTCGAGCCGACCGCTTTCGCAGCACAGATGCGCCGCCTCCTCGAGGCCTTTCACCACGCCGGCGAGCGCGGCGGGGGCGTGCTGGCCAACGAGGAGTGCCTGGCCACGGTGCAGGCCATGCAGGTGGCCTGCGAGCGAGTGGAGACGCCCCTGCAGCGCTTCGAACACGCCCTCGAACCGTGGGTCACCTACGGCATCATGCCGGTCTTCGCGTTGGCCAACGCCGGTGTCAGCATCTCCGGGAGCGCGGGGGCCGCCCTCTTCCAGCCGCTCGGCCTCGGGGTCTTTTTCGGCCTGCTCGTCGGCAAGCCGCTGGGGATCAGTCTCTTCTCGCTCTTGGCCGTTCGCCTCGGTCTTGGCGCTCTCCCCGCCGGCGCCACCCCCCGCCACATCCTGGGCGTGGGCTTACTGGGCGGGATCGGCTTCACCATGGCGTTGTTCATTGCCAACATGGCGTTCACCGACCCGGCTGCCCTCGCCACCGCCAAGCTCGCCGTGCTGGCGGCCTCGTTCCTCGCCGGAGTCGCGGGCACCGCCGTGCTGCTCGGCGCGCCCCACCAGCGGTCCTGACTCACTATTCTCGCGGCGAGTCCCACCGGCGAGGCTGCCGCAGCGCCCGCAGGGCAAGCGCCGCCACGGTCACAGCGGTGAGCGGCACCGCAAAAAGGACCATGAAACGACCGAACGGCTCTGCCGCCTCCCGGGAGGCGGCCTCGAGGAGCAGGAACACCGTGTACGCGGCGTAGTAGACCACGAACAGCGCCCCTTCCCAGCGGTCGATCCGGTGGCCGGTGAAAAAGATGGGGAGGCAGGCCACGGCCACCGCCACCATCACCGGCAGATCCACGTGCCGGGCGGCGGGGGACACGGCCAGCCCCCGGGGGGACGCCAGCGCGCTGGCGCCGAGGACCACCAGCAGGTTGAAGAGGTTCGAACCCACCACGTTCCCCACGGCAATGTCGCGCTGCCCGCGCAGTGCCGCCACCACCGAGGATGCCAGCTCCGGCAGCGACGTGCCGGCCGCCACGATGGTGAGACCCACCACCAGTTCCGGCAGACCGAACGCCCGGGCAAAGGCGGACGCGCTGGTCACGAGCCAGTGGGAGCCCAAGACCAGCAGGCCGAGCCCCGTCACCACCAAGACGGTCTGGAGGGGGAGCGGGTCGCGGGGCAGCGCCGGCTCGGCGCCGGGCACCGTCCCGGGGACCTCCCGCCGCGCCCACGAGATGAGGAACGCGGTGTACGCGACCCCCCCCAGGAGGAGGAGGGCCCCGTCCAGCCGGGAGAGACGCCCGTCAGCCGCCAACCCCCAGGTGAGGAGGGACACCCCAATCATCACCGGCACGTCGAGAATCACCAGTTGGCGGGCGACGACCAGCGGCGCCACGAGCGCGGCAAGACCGAGGATCAGCAGGACGTTCAGGATGTTCGACCCCACCACGTTGCCCAGCGTCAGCTCGCCCTTGCCGCCCAGCGCGGCGAGGATCGACACGGTGGCTTCCGGCGACGAGGTCCCCGCTGCCACCACGGTGAGACCGATGACGAGGGGGCTGATGCCGAAGCGGCTCGCCAGCCCCGCCGATCCCCGCACCAGCGCCTCGGCACCGACGACGAGCGCGGCAATACCCAGCCCGAAGAGCAGGAGATTCAACGTCACGGCAACGTCCCCGCTCGAGAGTGTACTCCCGAGACCCTCACCGCCCTTCCTCACCGGCCTCGGCCAGCGCCGCGACCAGCCGCTGGGCGGCGCCGCGCCGATCCACCTTGCCGCTGGCCAGCCGCGGCAGCTCGTCCACCACCACAATGCGGCGGGGCAGCTTGAAGGGGGCGAGCCGCTCCGCCAGGGTCTGCCGCAGCGCCGCCCCGGAGAGGCGAACGCCCGGGGCCGGAACCACCGCCGCCGCCACCACCGCTCCCCACACCGGGTCAGCCACCCCGAACACCAGTGCCTCGCGCACCCCGGCCACCGCTACGAGGGCCGCCTCCACCTCTTCGGGGAGGACGTTCTCCCCGCCGGTGACGATGACTGTGTCGCGTCGGCCCAGCACCTCCAGCCGGCCCTCCCGGTCCAACCGCCCCAGATCCCCGGTGGCGAGCCAGCCGTCCGCCGTGAAGGGGGACGGGAACGCGCCGGTCGGCACCACCGCCGAGCACACCACCTCCCCGCGGAGCTGGATCTCCCCTCGGTAGATGCGCACCTCCACCCCGGGGAGCGGGGGGAGCGCAAGGCCGTCCGCCGGTGTCCAGCCAGGCGCCGCCGTGGCCACCTGGGAGCCTGCCTCGCTGAGCCCGTAGGTGGGCAACACCGGCCACCCCCGCGCCACGGCCTCGGCCAGCAGCGGCAACGGGCACGGCCCCCCTCCCACCAGCACCACCCGCAGCGACGGCGGTGCCGGGCCGTCGCTGGCGTCCAGCAGGCGGCGCAACTGGGCGGCCACCACCGACAGCAGGGTGACCCCATGGCGCTGGATCGTTGGCACCATTGCCGCCCCCTCCGCCAACACCACCGCCCGCCGGGCCAGCAGGCAGCGGGCCACGATGGCGAGCCCCCCCACGTGGGCCGGCGCGAGGGACAGCAGCCACCGGTCGGCGGCTCGCCACCCCAGGCGCAACGCCGATGCCCGGGCCGAAGCCGCCACTGCGGCCCTCGACAGCACCACGCCCTTGGGCACCCCCGCCGAACCGGAGGTGAACACTGCCGCCAACGGGCGTCCGTCGTCTGGGGGCGGCCCTCCCCCCGGCACGTCCCCCCCTGCCGACCACGGCACTTCCGCCGCCTCCAGGCCCGAGGGGAAAACGGCCGCCGCCCGGGCCCGCTCCGACGCGGTCCACCGGGGGTGGAGCAGGGCCACCGGCACCCCCACCTCAAAGGCGGCCCACAGGCGCACCAGGGTGTCGACGGACGGTGCCGCGTCCAGGAGCAGCCACGGCCCCTCGCCCCCCGGCGGCGCCACCGCCGCCTGGGCCACCCGCGCCAGCGCCGCCGCCGCCGCCGCCACCCGGGGCGCCAGCTCGGCAAAGCAAAAGGCCCGCCCCTCGGCCACCAGGGCCACCTCTTCCGGGGCCTGCCGAACGGCGGTGAGGAAGGAGAGACTCATGGCCCGGACACGCCACCCCCCCCGCCGCCCAGGAGCAGCCCGGCGGCCAGGAGCAGACAGTGCAGCAGCAGCAACCCGCCGGTACCGGCGAGGACCTGGTTGGCCGACGGCCCGTCCGCCCGTGTCGCCAGACGACGCGCCAGGCGCACCGCCAGGGGGGCCGTGGCCAGCGCCGCGAGGGCCGCCCGCGGCGCCGCGCCAGCCACCACCATCCCCACCGTACCCAGGTAGGCGAGGAACAGCAGCAGCCCGTACTCCACCACCCCCGCCGCCCGCCCCCACCGCGCCGGCACCGTCCGGCGGCCCGCCGCCCGATCGGTGGCGTGGTCCCGGGTGTTGTTCACCACCAGGATCGCCGTGGCGAAGGCTCCGGCCACGAGCCCCCCCCACCAGGCCGCAGCGGGGACGCGGAGGGCCTGCACGTACGCGGTCCCGGCCACCGCGGCAAAGCCGAAGAACCCCATGACGAAGGGCTCGCCCAGACCGTGCCGGGCGAGGGGGTACGGACCTACGGAGTACGCCAGGGCCGCCAGGATCGCCGCCCCGCCCAGCGCCAGCACCGGCCAGCCCGCCACTGCCGCCAGGGCAGCGCCGACCGCGCACGTCGCGGTGAGCACCACCGCGGCCCCGCCCCACACCTGGCGTGGCGTCAGCAGCCCCGCTTGGGTGACCCGCAGCGGCCCGAGGCGTGCCGCGGTGTCGGTGCCGGCCTGGAAGTCCGCCACGTCGTTGACGAGGTTGGCGGCGATTTGGAGCAGCAGGGCGCCGGCGAGGGCCGCGGCGGCCGGACCGGCCTTGAACCCGCCCACCGCCCAGGCGCAGGCGGTACCCAGGAGCACCGGCGCCGCCGCCGCGGGCAGTGTCTTGGGTCGTGCCGCCAGCACCCAGGCACCCACCCCGCCACAGGGCGCGGGCCGGCCGCTTGCCGGCGCCTCGGCGTCGCTGCCCCGCTCCCGCACCGTTTCCCCCCCCGGCCGCGTCATGGGAAGCGGGGGAACTTCCTGAAGTTGGGCTTGCGCTTCTCCAGGAACGCCCGCTTCCCCTCCTGGGCCTCCTCGGTGAGGTAGAAGAGCAAGGTGGCGTCCCCCGCCAGTTGCTGCAGACCCGCCTGACCGTCGCAGTCGGCGTTGAAGGCCGCCTTCAGCAGCCGCAGCGCGGTGGGCGAGAGTTCGAGGATCTCCCGGCACCAGCGCACCGTCTCCTCCTCCAGCCGCTCCAGCGGCACCACCGCGTTGACGAGCCCCCACTGCAGTGCCGTCTGGGCGTCGTACTGGCGGCAGAGGAACCACACTTCCCGGGCGCGCTTCTGGCCGATTACCCGGGCCATGTAGGAGGCGCCGTAACCGCCGTCGAAGCTGCCCACCCGCGGGCCGGTCTGGCCGAAGCGGGCGTTGTCCGCGGCGATGGTCAGGTCGCAGACCAGGTGCAGCACGTGGCCGCCGCCGATGGCGTAGCCAGCCACGGCAGCGATCACCGGCTTGGGCAGGGTGCGGATCTGCCGCTGCACGTCGAGGATGTTGAGTCGCGGCACCCCATCCTCCCCCACATACCCCCCTTCTCCGCGCACGCTCTGGTCGCCGCCCGAACAAAACGCCTTGTCCCCCGCGCCGGTGAGGATCACCACCCCCACCGACCGGTCCTCCCGGGCCAGTTCGAAGGCCGCTGACAGCTCCTGCACTGTCAAGGGACGGAAGGCGTTGCGCACGTGCGGGCGGTTGATGGTGATGCGAGCGATGCCCTCCGCACAGGTCTCGTAGCGAATGTCCTTAAACCCTGGTCGTTCCACCCACTCCGGCAACGTCATACCCTCTCCTCCTTGCACCTGGCCGCCTCCTCCCCGGTCCCCAGCAGGTAAGCGGCCACTTCTTCCGGCGCCTCCAGGACCACGTTGTGGCCTGCCCCCCGCACCACACCCACCCGCCCCTGGGGCAGCTCGGCGGCCATCGCCTCGGCCAGGCCGACGAACTTGCGGTCCTCCTCCCCAACCACGAGGCGCACCGGCACCTGGATGGCCGACAGGGCCGGCCAGAGATCCGGCATGGCGGCCAGCCCCAACGCCTCCAGGCACCTGGCGAGCCCCTCGGCGGGGAGGGCGCTGCGCCACCGCCGCTGGGCCTCGCACCGCGCCGCCGGCAACCGCCGTTGGGTGGCAAAGAGGGGCTGTGCCTCCCACGCGTCCAAAAACGCTGCCACCCCCTCCTCGCGCAGCAACCGGCACCACCCGGCGTCCGTCGCGCGGCGCTCCCGCCGCTCCGCCTCCCCGCGCAGTCCGGCGCTGGCGCCCACGAGCACAGCCCGCGCGACGAGCCCAGGGTGGCGGACCAAAAGCCCCAGCGCTAGCCGACCGCCCATGGAGTACCCCGCCACCTGCCACGGCGGCGGTGCCAGGGACGGCAACGCCGAGGCCAGCGCGTCCACCGCCTCGGTAAAGCCGCCGCTGCCGAACCACCCGGGGTGGGCATCGTGACCCGGCAACCACGGGGCGGCGACAAAAAAGCTGCCGGCCACCGCCCCGGCCACCTCCTCCCACGCCGCCGGCGCGCCAGCGAAGCCGTGGAGGAGCAGCAGCGGTGGGCGACGCGCCGCCGGCCACACGAGCCACGGCACCCCGCCGACCACCAGCCGCCGGCTCACGCCGCCCCCGCCGTCATCCGGGCCAGCACCGCCTCCCGCAGGGCCGCTCGCCGCTCCCGCACCCCAGGGCCCGAGATCACCGCTTCCACCACCCAACTCCCCCCATCGCGGCAGGCCGACGCCACCGCTGCCTCCACATCGCTCGCGCCGGTGACGCGAACGTGGCGCACACCGAACCCGGCGGCCAGGTGCGCCACCTCCGCCCCCTGGTCGGCGATGAAGAGCGAGGACACGGTCTCCTCGTCCAGGCGCCCGTCCCCCAGCGGCAGCAGCTCGAAGACCCTCCCCCCACGGTTGGCCAGCACCACCAGCACGAGCGCGCCCCGGGCATGACGGCAGGCGGCCAACCCGCCCACGTCGTGGAGCAGCGCCAGGTCGCCGAGGATGGCCACCACCGGCCGCGCCGTCACCGAGGCCGCGCCCGCCGCCGCCGACACCGCCCCGTCGATGCCGCTCACCCCCCGCTGCGCCAGCACGCCCACCCGGGCCATCTCCGGCGGGCAGGCCAGATCCACCTCGCGGATGGCCAGGGAGTTCCCCACCGCCAGCAGCGCCCCCTCGGGCGCAGCGCGCAGCGCCGCGCGCACCGTCGACGCCTCGCTCAGCCAACCCGCCACCCGGTCCCGGGCCTCAGCCTCGGTCACGACCTCCCGCACCACCGCCTCCGCCCGCGCCCAGCGCGATGCCCACTCCGGTTCCGCTGGTTCCCCCCGGCCCAGAGCGTCGAAGAGTGCCGCCAGCACCAGTTCTTCCTCGCCGGCCACCACGCCGGCGGCCCGGTCTGCGGGATCGGCCCAGCCGTGAGGGGTCACCACCCAGCGCTCGGCGGCGCCGTCCCCGTCGAGCCACCTCCCCCACGCCGTGGAGGTGGGGTAGGCGCCGAGCTGGAGGACGAAGTCCGGGCAGAGGTCCGCACCGCCCCCTGGGGGCGCCAGCATCTCGAACAACCCCAGGACCTCCGCCGCACCGGCGAACCGCATCTGGGAGGCGGCCTCGGCCAGGAGCGGGAACCCCAGGCGGCGACTCAGCGCCACCGCCAGCGGCAGCGTGCCGGCCGCCCACAGTGGCGCTGGTCCTGCCACGATCACGCCCCGGCGCGACTTCCGGCAGGCTGCCGCCAGCGCCGCCACCGCCGCCGCAGACGGGGCCCGGCGAGGCGGGAAGAAGACGGGCGGGGGCTCCGCGGGGGCCGTCTCGACGAGCGTTGAGGGTTCCAGGGGCGGCCGGAACGGCGCGTTGAGGTGCACCGGCCCCGGCTGCGGGTCGAGACTGCGCGCCACGGCCAGGGCAGCGGTAGCCTGCACCCCCCGCAGCGCCCGCTCGTCGCCGGCGGGTGGCCCCAGCTCGAAGAAGGCCCGCAGGTGGGGACCGAACAAGCGAGCCTGTTCGACGGTCTGGAGAGCGCCGCGGCCGTGCAGCTCCGGCGGGCGGTCGGCGGTGATGGCGATGAGCGGCACGTTGGCGGCGGCCGCCTCCATCACCGCCGGCAGGTAGTGGGCACCGGCGGTCCCCGAGGTGCACACGAGCACCGAGGGCCGCCCCGTCGCTCGAGCCTGGCCGAGGGCAAAGAACGCCGCCGACCGCTCGTCCACGATGAGGGAGCAGCCAAGGCGCGGGTGGGTCGCCGCCGCCAGCGCCAGCGGCGTCGAGCGAGACCCCGGCGAGATCACCACCCGCTCCACCCCGGCCTCGGCCAGGCCCGCCACCAGCCTCCGCGCCCACAGGAGATTGAGGTCGCCGCCGGTCATCCCCACCATCGGCGGAGGGTAGCAACGGCGCGGCGCCACCGGCAAGCGGGCGGCGCCGCCGTCACGCCCCCAGGCCCAGCACCGCCAGGGCGGCGCGGGCCTTCATCCCGGTCTCGAGGAACTCCCCCTCTGGCGTCGAGCCCGCCACGATCCCGGCCCCGGCCCACAGCCGCGCCCGGCGGCCGCGCACCAGCGCCCCCCGCAGCGCCACCGCAAAGGCGCCGTCGCCGGAAGGCTCCACCACCCCCACCGGCCCCGCGTACCACCCCCGCGCCACCGGCTCGTGGCGGCCAATCCAGGCGAGCGCCGCCGAGCTCGGGGTTCCCCCCACCGCCGGGGTGGGGTGCAGCCGCCGCGCCAGTTCGGTGACGGGCACCTCCCCCCGCAGGCGGCCGGAGATGGGGGTGTGGAGGTGCACCAGCTCCCCGTATTCCCGCACCGACGGCCTCGCCGCCACCGCCAGCGTGTCGCAGAGCGGCTCCAGCTCGCCGCGGATGGCCTCGACGACGATGTCGTGCTCGGCCCGCTGCTTGGGGTCCTCGGCAAAGGCCGCCAGGGCCTCGCCGTTAGCGGCGGAGCCGGCGAGCGCCTCGCTCGCCACCTCCCTGCCGCGCCGCGCCACCAGCAGTTCCGGCGAGGACCCCAGGAAGGTCGTCCCCGAGAGCCGGAAGGCGAACCGATGGCCGCCCCCGTTCCCCGCGCACAGGCGCCAGAGAAAGTTTGTCACCGGGAGAGTCGCTGCCGCCTCCACCTGAAACGGGCGCGCCAGCACCACCTTGCGGAGGCTGCCCGCGGCAATGGCCGCGAGGGCCTCCTCCACCATGGCCCGCCACCGCCTCGCCGGGATGGAACGGACCCGTACCCGCCCTAGATACCCCGCCGGAACAGGCCTCCGCAGCCGGTCCAGCACCGCCCTCGCCTCCGCCGCCAGTGCCTCAGGCCGCGGGAACTCGGCGGGGGCCAGCGCCAGCGTCAGGGTGGCCCGACCGTCCCGGTGGCGCTCGTAGGTCCAGCGGGGCAGCACGAAGGTCGCCGCGCCAAAGGGGCGCCACGCCCCGCGGCTCCCCTCGGCGGCAAAGGCAAAGCCGCCCAGCAGGGCAGGGGCGACGGGTGGGGCGTCCGGGTGTCGGACGGCCAGACAGGCGTTGAGGGTCGCGGCCGCCGCGCCCACCCGGGCAAAGCGCTGCTCACCGGATGCGGTCACCGCCAGCGCCTCGCCCACCCCGGCCAGCTCGCGCCCGCCGGGCTGCGCCCAGACCACCGCAGGGGCGCCGTCTTCCCCCCACAGCGCGGGCAGCGGCGCCACCGGCGCCGGGACGGTGACGAGCGTCAGCGCCTCCCTCGGCCCGCGCCCTGCCCCCTCCACGAGGAAGCGCACCACCTCGCCGTCGCAGGCCTCACCCGGCCCCCTCGTGAACGCCGGTCTGCTCGTGTGCCCTCCCCCGGCAGCGACCCCGCCGGGGGCGGCATGCACGCCGCCCCGCGGGCCGCCGCCGACTCCACCGCGACCTGGCCCGCAGCCTCAGGCTTTGCGCCGCAACACGTTCAGCGCGCTGCCGGCCTTGAACCAGCCGATCTGCTCCGCGTTGAAGGTGTGGCGGCAGGCGATCTCCTCCGTGGTCCCGTCGGCGTGGTGGAGAACCACCCGCACCGGCTTGCCCGGCGCCAGCTCGCGCAGCCCCAGGATGGACACCCGATCCCCCTCGCGGAACTTCTCGTAGTCCCCGGGATCCACGAGGTGCAGCGGCAGGAGCCCCTGCTTCTTGAGGTTCGTCTCGTGAATGCGAGCGAAGGAGCGGGCGATGATGGCGGCGCCGCCCAGGTGCCGCGGCTCCATGGCGGCGTGCTCCCGGGAGCTCCCCTCGCCGTAGTTCTCGTCCCCCACCGCCACCCAGCGCAGCCCGCGGCTCTTGAGATCCCGGGCGATCTTGTTGAACTCCATCACCTCGCCCGTCAGCGGGTGCTTGCCCTTGCCGGCCTCCCCCGTGAAGGCGTTGACGGCGCCCAGAAACAGGTTGTTGGCGATGTTGTCCAGATGCCCGCGAAAACGCAGCCACTGCCCGGCGGGGGAGATGTGATCGGTGGTGCACTTGCCCTTGGCCTTCATGATCACCGGCAACTGGACGAAGTCGTTGCCGTCCCAGGCCGGGAACGGCTCGAGGAGCTGCAGGCGCTCGGAGCCCGGCTGCACCTCCACGGTGATCCCCGCCGGCTCGTCGGGGGGCGGCAGGAACCCTTCGGCCTTGAAGACGAACCCGCCGGCAGGCACCTCCGGTGCCGGGGGCGGCGGCGACAGCCTCACGGTGCGGCCGTTCACCGGGATCTCGTCCTTCACCGGGTTGATCTCCAGGGTGCCGGCGACGGCGTAGGCCACCACCACCTCCGGCGAACCGATGAAGGAGAGGGTGGCCGGGTTGGCGTCGTTGCGGGCCGGGAAGTTGCGGTTGAAGGAGGAGACGATGGTGTTGGGCGTGCCCTTGGGCATGTCGTCGCGCTGCCATTGGCCGATGCACGGCCCGCAGGCGTTGGCGAGGACGGTGGCGCCGAACTCGTTGAGCGTGGGGAGCAGACCGTCCCGCTCGATGGTGGCGTAGATCTGCTCGGAGCCCGGCGAGATGAGGAGCGGCACCCGCGCCTTCACCCCTTGCGCCAGCGCTTGACTCGCCACCGAGGCCGCGCGGGAGATGTCCTCGTAGGAGGAGTTGGTGCAGGAGCCCACCAGCGCCGCCGAGATGGTCGTGGGGTAGTTGTTCTCCCGGGCAGCTGCGGGCATGGCGGAGAGGGGGCGCGCCAGGTCCGGGGAGTGGGGACCCACCAGGTGCGGTTCCAGGGCCGACAGGTCGATCTCGATGACCCGGTGGAAGAACTTTTCCGGTGCCGCCGCCACCTCCGGGTCGGCCACGAGAAGGTCGCGGTTGGCGTTGGCGAGGTCCGCCAGGGCCCCCCGTCGGGTGGCCCGCAGGTAGGTCTCCATCCGCTCGTCGTAGGGGAAGATGGAGGTGGTGGCGCCGTGCTCCGCCCCCATGTTGGTGATGGTGGCCTTGCCGGTGCACGAGATGGATGCGCACCCCGGCCCGAAGAACTCCACCACGGCGTTGGTGCCGCCCTTGACCGTGAGGATGTCGAGGAGCTTCAGGATCACGTCCTTGGGGGCGGTCCAGCCGGAGAGGCTACCGGTGAGCTTGACGCCGATGAGTTTGGGCTGCAGCACCTCCCACGGGAAACCGGCCATCACGTCCACCGCATCGGCCCCCCCCACCCCCGAGGCGAACATGCCGAGGCCCCCGGCGTTGGGGGTGTGGGAGTCGGTGCCGATCATCATCCCGCCAGGGAAGGCGTAGTTCTCCAGCACCACCTGGTGGATGATGCCGGAGCCCGGCTTCCAGAAGCCGAGGCCGTACCGGGCCGAGCAGGACTGGAGAAAAGCGTACACCTCCTTGTTCATCTCGATGGCTCGGGCGACGTCCGCCGCCGCGCCGGAGCGCGCCACGATCAGGTGGTCGCAGTGCACGGTGGTGGGCACGGCGGCCCGGTCCATGCCGGCGAGCATGAACTGGAGCAGCGCCATTTGGGCGGTGGCGTCCTGGAGGGCCACCCGGTCGGGCTTGAGTTCCAGGTAGGCCGTTCCAGGGTCCAGGACCGCGTGCTCCGGGTCGGCCAAGTGGCCGAAGAGAACCTTTTCCGTGAGGGTGAGGGGCCGGCCCAGCCGGCGCCGCACCACCGCCAGACGTTCCCGGCTCCGTTCGTAGACCGCGCTCACGAGTTCGGGGGTGCTCTCGATGGTCGCCACGGTTTCCTCCCTTTCGGACCCAACGCCGGACAGCGTTGCGGCGTCCCGCGTTGCGCCGGGAGTATACCCCCGGCGAGCGCCGCGGCGGCAGGAGTGGGCAGCCCGGCCGCCTGCCCGACGACCCTCCCCCGGCGGCTGTGTTATCCTCCCGCCGGCACGACGGGAAACGGAACCAGCCATGGCCACGAGCACGGTGGAGCAGTTCTTTTCGGCAGCCGACAGGGCGGCGGTGGAGGCGGCCGTGCGGGAGGTGGAGCAAGGCACCGCCGGCGAGATCGTGCCCTACGCGGTGAGCGCCTGCGACGACTACGAGGTGGCCCGGGTGCGCGCCGCGCTCCTGGCGTCGTTGGCCTGCGCCCTGCTGGCCGCAGTGGTGCATGCGGTGGGGGGGTTCTGGGGCGCGTACCTGGACCTGTGGATTGCGGTGCCACCCATTGCCGGCGCCGCCCTCGGCTACCTGGCCGCGGCGCTCCTGCCCGGGCTGCGGCGGGCGCTGGTGCCCGACGAGATCCTCGAGAAGCGGGTGGCCCAGCGTGCCGCCACCGCCTTTCTGGAGCAGGAAGTCTTCGCCACCCGCGACCGCACCGGCATCCTCATCTTTCTCGCCCTCTTCGAACGGCGGGTGGTGGTGCTGGGGGATTCCGGCATCGCCGCGCGGGTGGCCCAGCACGAGTGGGACGATATCGTGGCGGGGATCGTCGCGGGCATCCGCGCCGGGACGCCGGGGAAGGCCCTCGCCGAGGGGATCCGCGCCTGTGCCGTGCTGCTGGCACGGCCTGGGATGGAGCGCCGCCGCGACGACACGGACGAGCTACCCGACTACTTGCGGCTCGAGGAGCGCTAGCCGTGGGCCCTTCAAGAACGGCGGCGCCAGCGACTCTCGCCCTTGCCGTCGCCCTGGCGTGCTCCTCACTTGCGGCCGCCGCCGAAGTCCCCTACCTGGCGGGCCGGGTCAACGACACCGCCGGCATGGTCCCCGCCGACGTGGCGGCACGCCTGGAGGAGCGGTTGCGAGCCCTCGAGGAGCGCACCGGCGCCCAGGTGGCGGTGCTCACGGTGGACAGCTTGGAAGGCGACTCCATCGAAGAGTTCGCCATGCGGGTGGCCGAGACCTGGAAGCTTGGGCAGAAGGGGAAGGACAACGGCGTCCTCTTCGTGGTGGCCAAGGGCGACCGGGCGATGCGGATCGAGGTGGGGTACGGCCTCGAGGGCGTCCTCACCGACGCCCTCGCCAAGCGCATCCTCGACGGGATCGCCCGGCCCCGGTTCCGGGCTGGCGATTTCGGCGGCGGCATTGAGGCCACCGTGGAGGCCATCGCCGCGACCATCGAGGGGGACACCAGCGCCGTGCCGGCCGAGGCGGAGTCGCGATCGCTCACCGACCAGAACGTGCCGTTGCCCGTCCGCATCCTCGGCATGCTCATCTTTGCCGTGGTCATCGGCGTCTTCTCCATGGTGGCCCTGTTCGGCAGCGGCTGCCAGAGCTGGTTCCTCTACGTCTTCCTCATGCCGTTCTACTTCACCTTCCCGCTGGTGTTCCTGGGGGTGTTCGGGCTGGTGCTGCCGGTGCTGTGGGTGGTGGGCTTCCCGCTGGCCAAGCTGCTCCTGTCCCGGACCCCAGCGGGGAAGCGGTTCCGGGACGCCCACCCGGGGCTCGTGGCCTTTGCCACCTCCTCCGGCGGCGGCTCCCATGGGTGGAGTTCGTCGGGATCCAGCTTTTCCGGCGGCGGGGGGAGCTTCGGCGGTGGCGGGGCCTCCTCCAGCTGGTGAGGAGGCCAGGGGGGACACGACCCCATGACGGCAAGCGCGGACGAGCAACGACCCAGGTTCCTCAACGAGAGCGAGCGTCCCAGCCGGCAGCACTTCGTGGTGCTGGGGATGTCGTGGGCGGGGTGGCTCTTCGACTTTTACGACCTGATGCTGTTCTCCTTCCTGCTCGTCCCCATCAAGGGCACGCTCCAGCTCACCGACGCCTCGCTGTCGCTGCTCCTCGGCGCCTCCCTGGCGGCCACCGCCCTGGGCGGCGTGCTGTTCGGCAACCTGGCCGACCGTTTCGGTCGCAAGACGGTGCTGTCCTGGACCATCCTCGTCTACTCGCTGGGGACGTTCCTCTGCGGCTTTGCCCAGAGCGTCTGGTGGCTCGCCGCCTTTCGCGTCGTCACCGGGCTCGGGGTCGGCGGGGAGTGGGCAACGGGCCAGACCCTGGTGGCGGAGACGTTCCCGCCGCGGGTGCGCGCCCGCTTCGCCGCGGTGATGCAGACCGGGGCGCCCCTGGGCATAGCCCTGGCGGCGCTGGTGGGCGGCTTCGTGGAGCCCGCCCTGGTGCGGGCGTTTGGTGCAGAGTGGGGGTGGCGGGGGTGTTTCTTCCTCTCCCTCCTGCCGGCGCTCCTGGTGGTTGTCATCCGCCGCGCCATGCCGGAGTCGGACGTGTGGCTGGCCCGCCGACAGCGGCGCGAGCGACCCGAGAGCGGCCAGCTGCGGGAGCTGCTCACTGTGGCCGAACTGCGGCGCCCGTTCGTCCTTGGTCTCGTCCTCGCCCTCACCGACATGTCCGCCTACTGGTTCACCTACAGCTGGCTGCCCAAGTACCTCTACGACCAGCTCGGCTTTTCCATGGCCCGCTCGGGGATCTGGATGCTGGTGACGCAGCTGGGCGGTTTCTTGGGCTACCTGTCCTTTGGAGCGGTGGCCGACTGGCGCGGGCGGCGGGTGGCCTACAGCGCCTTTTCCGTGGTGTGGGCGGTGGGGCTGCTCGCCATCACCTGGCTGTGGGGCAGCATTGCCGTCTGGCCCGCCCTCACGCTGGTGTTCATGTTCCTGGTGGGGTTCGGCACCGGCAACTTCTCGGGGTACGGGCCGATCTTCTCGGAGATCTTCCCGACCCGGGTGCGCAACACCGCCATGGGCACCGCCTTCAACCTGGCCCGTGGCGTCCAGTTCTTCACGCCACTGGTGATCACCCAGGTCGCGCAGCGCTATGGGCTGGGCGGCGGCATCTCTTTGGCTGCCTTCTTCGCCCTCTTCACCGGCGCCTGGGTGTGGCTCCTCCCCGAGACCAGGGGCAAGCGCATCGTTGCCGGGGAGTGAGCCGCGCCGCGGACCCCTTGTCAGCGGCGCGCTCCGGGGTAGAGTGGTGGCCGACGTTGCCCGGCGACGGCACGGGGGGAGCATGAGGGACGGCCAGCACAGGAGGCAGGGCGAGTTCGTGCGGGGGCTCGAGCTGTGGGACGCCACCATGGTGGTGGCGGGTTCCATGATCGGCTCGGGGATCTTCATCGTGTCGGCGGACATGAGCCGCACGCTGGGGGCGGCGGGGTGGCTGCTCGCGGCCTGGGCCGCCACCGGCGTGCTGACGGTGACCGGCGCCCTAGCCTACGGGGAGCTGGCGGCCATGATGCCGGAGGCCGGCGGCCAGTACGTCTTCCTCCGCGAGGCCTACTCGCCGCTCTTTGGCTTCCTCTACGGCTGGACGCTCTTCCTCGTGATCCAGAGCGGCACCATCGCCGCGGTGGCGGTGGCCTTCGCCCGCTACCTGGGGGTCCTGGTGCCGGCCATCTCCCCCACCGCTTGGATCGTGCCGCCCGTGAACCTCTCGCAGGGCTACGCGGTGAGTCTCTCCACCCAGCAGGCGGTGGGGGTGGCCATGGTGCTCCTCCTCACCTGGGCCAACACCCGCGGGCTGCGCCTCGGCAAACTGGTGCAGAACGCCTTCACCTCCACCAAGGTGGCTACCCTCCTCGCCCTTGCCGCCGTGGGCCTGGCGGCGGGGGCCAACGCCGAGGCGATCCGGGCAAACTTTGCCGCGGCCTGGCGCCCGGTGGGGGCCGCCACCATCAGCTCGGATCTCGGCATCGTCGCGGCCACCAGCGCGGCGGCAGGGGTCTTCGGCCTGCTTGCTGCCTTCGCCGTCGCCCAGGTGGGTTCGCTGTTCTCCGCCGACGCGTGGAACAACGTCACCTTCACCGCCGCCGAGGTGAAGGACCCGGCCCGAACGCTGCCCCGCGCCCTCTTCTTCGGCACCGCGCTGGTGGTGGTGCTCTACCTGCTCGTGAACCTGGCCTACCTGGTCACGCTGCCGCTGCCCGAGATCCAGAACGCCCCGGACGACCGCGTGGCCACCGCCGCCCTCGCCCGCATCTTTGGTGCTCCCGGCGCCGCCATCATGGCCGCGGCCATCGTCATCTCCACCTTTGGCTGCAACAACGGCCTGATCCTCACCGGCGCCCGGGTCTACTACGCCATGGCCCGCGACGGCCTCTTCCTGCCCCAGGCGGGCACCCTGAACCGCGCCGGGGTGCCGGGGGTCGGCCTCTGGCTGCAGGGGCTGTGGACCGCTGTGTTGATCCTGCCCCGCACTCGCCTGCGCGGCGCCGATGGCACGCCGCTGCTGGACGCTGGCGGCCGCGCTGTCTACGGCAACCTCTACTCGAACCTCCTCGACTACGTCATCTTCTCGGTGCTGCTCTTCTACGCCCTCACCATCGTCGCCATCTTCGTGCTCCGCCGCACCCGCCCCGCGGCCCCCCGGCCGTACCGGGCCTTTGGCTACCCGCTGCTCCCCGCCCTCTACGTGGTGGCGGCCCTGGGCATCGCCGCCGCCCTCTTCCTCTACCGCACCCAGACCACCCTGCCGGGTCTTGCCATCGTGCTGTCGGGGATTCCGGCTTACGCCCTGTGGCGGCGGTTTGGCAGACAGTCAACGTGAGGCGGAGGGCGGCCCACACCATTTCTCTCCCCCCCCCGCGCCGCCCCTGCCCGGCCTTCCCGCCCTCTTCCATGGCAGGAGGTGTCGAGAGACTCGACTGGCGCGAGGATTCGCGGCGGGGACCATGGCTAGCGAGGAGCCGGCCATCAGCCGGGGGAGTTCCTCAGGGTTGCAGCCACTACTGCTGCGGCGTCGGACCTGCTCATGGGCGTTGGCGACGGCAACGCCACGGTGGAGCCGGCGGACCCTGGTACAGCCTCGCCCGTGGCGGCGGCCATGAGGCGAACCACCCGCACCGGCGAGGTGGTGGGCCCCGATCAAGCCCCCACCGTCCACGAGGCGCTGCGGGCCCACACGCTGCTCGCTGCCCACGCCGTTCACAGCGACGCTACCCGCGGCCCGTCACGGCCGGCACGTCCGCGGATCGCGTGGTCTGGCCGCTAACCCCTCTGGCGTGACCGCCGCTCCAATGCAGTGGGCTCGCCCGGACCCTGCCATGGTTGGGGAACCGTCGTCCACTGGGTGATCCGCCCCGTCCGCCGGCGGGTTCCGGGACGTGCCGGGTGAGGCGCACGAGGTTTTCCGCTACCATCCGGAGGGGAGGTAACCATGTCGGGCCTTTCGCGTCCCGTGCTGGTCGTTGCAGCCGCCGCCGGCTTGGCCGCCTGCAGCGGCATGTACTACTCGGCTCTCGAGAAGGTGGGCATCGAGAAGCGCGAGATTCTCGCCGATCGCGTCAAGGCGGCGCGGGACGAGCAGGCGGCGGCGCAGGAGCAGTTCCGCGATGCCCTGGAGCAGTTCATGGCGGTGGTGGGCCACCGCGGCGGCGAGCTGGAGCGCATGTACGAGCGGCTGCGCGGCGAGTACGAGGACGCATCCTCCCGCGCCGCCGCCGTCCGCGATCGCATCGGGGCTGTCAAGGACGTGGCCGAGGCGCTGTTCCGCGAGTGGGGGACCGAGATCTCCCAGTACAGCGACCCTCGCCTCAAGCAGGCGAGTTCGCGGCAGCTCGCCGAGACCCGGCGTCGGTACGGTCAGCTCGTCGCCGCCATGGAGCGCGCTGCCGCGAGAATGGACCCGGTGCTTGCCGTGCTCAAGGACCAGGTCCTTTTCCTCAAGCACAACCTCAACGCCCAGGCCCTGGGCTCGCTTACTGCGACGTCGTCGGCCCTCGAGGCCGATGTGGAACAGCTGATCCGCGACATGCAGGCGGCCATTGCCGAGGCGGACTCGTTCCTCGCCACCCTCGGCGCCGGCGGCTAGGCCCCGCCTCCGCACAGCCTTCCCTGGCCCTGGTGTTCACGTCCTGCACAGTCAGCGCGGGACGTCGCCGTCCTCAGCGCAGCAGGGGTTGGAGCGCCGGGCTCTTCTCCGCCGCCTGACGGGCCTTCTCGCCCCCCAACGCCAACGCTCGCCGCAACGTCTCGCGGGCCCGCCCCACCTCGCCCAGTTCCGCCTCCAGGCGGGCCACCTGGAGCAGCGCTGGCGGGTTCGCCTCCCCCATCGCCCGCCACTGGGCCAGGGCCTCACCCTTGCGGCCCAGTTGCTCGAGGATGCGCGCCCGCATCACCACCCCCTGCACCAGCGACGGCTGCTGCGCCAGCGCCTGCTCCACCAGCGGCAGCGCCTCCGCCGGCCGCCCCGCCTGGGCGAGCAGCGCGCCGAGGTTGTAGGTGGCCTCGACGTTCTTGGGGTCCAGTTGGTGAGCCTTGGCCACGCACTGGATTGCCTCGCGCTGCTTGCCGCTCTTGGCCAGCAGCGAACCCAGGTTGTTCCAGGTCATGGAGTGGTCGGGGTCCAGCTGGAGCGCCCGCTGGTACAGGGCGAGGGCCGCCCGTGGGTCCCCCAGTCGCTCGCTCACCACCGCCAGGTTGTAGTGCACGGCGTGGCTGGTTGGGTCCTTGCGGGCGTACTCGGCCAGTACGTCCCGCGCCTCCTGGAGCCGGCCGGCCCGGTTGAGGCAGTTCCCCAGCCCCGAGGCGGCCAGAGAGGAGTTGGGGTCGATCGCCAGCGCCGCGCGGAAGTGCTGCTCTGCCGCCGCGTAGTCTTGCCGGTCCAGGGCGAGATCCCCCAGCACGGTGTAGGCCTCCACGTTCTGAGGCTGGATCTCCAGCAGCCTGTGCAGCAGCGCCTCCGCCTCCTCGAAGCGCCCCAGTTGCCCCAGCAGCCGCGCGGACCCCAGGTAGGGGGCGTCCCGGTTGGGCTCCAGCGCCATCATCCGGTGGTAGACGGCCAGGGCCTTCTCCCGCTCCTCCCCGTGCACCAGCACCATGGCCAGCGACCCCATGGCCACCACATTGTTGGGGTCCACCGCCAGGAGCGCCTCCACCTCCGAGCGGGCCTCTTGGTACTTGCCGTCACGGATCAGCTTCTGGGCGTGCTGGAAACGCTCCCAGAAGTGGATCCGGTCCTTGGGGTCGGGGAGCCCTTCCCCAGAGGCCTCGCGCCCCCCCCAGACGTAGCCCAGCGCCGCCAGCTTGCGGCGGGTCTCCTGGTCCACGCTCCCTTCCTGCTGCTCGCCGCGGGTGAACGGGTCGGCCGCGACGATCTCGCGCAGGCGCGCGATGAGGGCGCGCCCCTCCCCTGGCACCGTGCCGCCGTCCAGAAGGTTGCGCTGTTCCCCGGGATCCTTGCCGAGGTCGTAGGCCTCGGGGCGTGGCGCCAGGATCACCTTCGTCTCGCCGTCCCGCATCCCTCGTAGCTCCGACCAGCCGAAGTTGAGGCGCGGCACCAAGGTCTCCAGGTACGCCACCCGGCGGTCCCCGCGCCCGTTCCAGACCGGCACCAGCGAGGCCCCGTCCAGATCGCGGGGGACCGGCAGCCGGGCGAGCTGGAGCAGCGTCGGGGCAACGTCCACGAGGCGCACGAGCTGGTCGATGCGCGTGCCCCGCGGCACGCCCGGACCGGCGAAGAGCAGCGGCACCCGGGTGGTGGCCTCGTAGATGAACAGGCTGTGGGTGTCCTCCCCGTGCTCCCCCAGCCCGTCGCCGTGGTCCGAGGTGCAGACCACGATGGTGCGGTCGAGGAGCTTGCTGTCGTCAAGCTCCTTGAGGATGTAGCCCAGGTTGTGGTCGGCGTAGGCGATCTCCCCCTGGTAGGGGTCGCCGGGGAACTTGGCCCCCCAGTCCGGTGGCGGCTCGTAATCGGCGTGGGGGTCGAAGAAGTGCACCCACAGGAAGAACGGCCGGTCCTTGGGCCGGGACTGGAGCCAGCGCACCGCCCGGGCGGCCGTCTGTTCCGCCTTCACCTCCTTGAACATGAACATCTTCTGCTTCGGCCCGCCGGACAGGTCGTCGTCGTAGCCGTCAAACCCCTGGTCGAGCCCGAAGCGGGAGTCCAGCACGAAGGCGGAGATCACCGCGTGGGTGGCGTACCCCGCGTCGCGGAACCGTTCCGCCAGGGTCGTGTTCCGGTCGGGGACGATGTAGGTCCCGTTGTTGCGCACGCCGTGATGGTAGGGTTCCAGCCCGGTCATGATGGTGGTGTGGGCGGGAAGCGTCAGCGGCTGCGAGGTGAGACAGGTGGAAAACCAGGTGCCGCGGGCCGCCAGGGCGTCCAGCATGGGGGTCAGGCCGCTGCGGCCGGTGGCGTAGCCCACGTGGTCCCACCGCGTGGTGTCGAAGGTCACGAGGAGCACATTCACGGGCTCGCGATGACAGGCCACCAGCGCCGCGGTGGCGGCGAGGAGCGTTGCGAGGCCGACTCGGCGGTTCATGGGCACAGGGTACTCCCTCCGCAAGGAACCAACCGCCCCGGGACGAGCCCGGGGCGGTTCGTGGCTACTTCCAGTGTTGCAACTTACTTCTCGGTGTGCTTCCTGCCCGCCTGCTTGCGAGCCTGCTCGGCCCGGGCATGCTCCAGGGTGTCGAACACCGTCACCCTGGCGCCCCGGATCTCGCCGTTGCGGTCACGGTGCACCGTGACCACCACCGGCGTGCCGGGCACAAGCGCCTCAGCGCGCCGGGCGCTGACACGCTCCTGCTTGCGGTGCACCCGCTGGGCCCGCCGTTCCTCGGCGCTCGGCCGCTGCTGCGAACGGGCTTGCCCCTTGTCCGGCTTCACGTGCCCTTGCCGCACCTCCAGCAGCCCCTCCCGCACGCGCAGGGTGCTGCCGTCCTCCAGCTTCATCTCCACCACCCCACCAGCCCGCGAGAAGCCGGTGAGCGTCGTGACGTGCACATCCTTCTTCACCGGCTTGGCCTGACTCGCCGCCCGGGCCGGCCCCGCCAGGGCCACCCCCACGAGGAGAACCGCCGCGGCACCAACCCAGCGCCGGCGGCGCAGCAACAGGCTCCCCACCAGCAGGAGCAACCCTGAAAGCAACAGCAACCCCCACTGCCCCAGTGTCGGAATAGGCGCCATATCGTTGTCCTGGATGGTGACGGTCACCGTGGCGGGGGAGCCCACGAAGCTGTTCCCCTGCAGGTCGGTGAGGGTCACCGTGAAGGTCTCGTTCCCTTCCACGATGGCGTCGTCCACGATGGGCACCACGATCTGCTTCGTCGCCCCGTCCTGGTCAGCCCAGGTCAGTTGACCCGAGACGGCCGTGTAGTCGCCCGGAGCCACCGCCGTGCCGTTGGCCGAGGCGTAGTTCACCGTGATGGCGCCGCTCGTGCCGCCGGTGCGGGTCACGTTGAGGGTCACCGAACCCGCGCCCTCCCCGACGCTCACCGCCGCGACGCTGAACTGCACCGTGCCAGCCCCCACCAACGGCGTGACCGTGGGGTCGGCCACGGCCGGCGTACTGGGATCGTCGGTGAGGGTGGTGCCGCTGCTGTAAGCGGTCACGGTCCCCTGCGTCTGCACGGAGGTGCCGCCGTTCACCACCACCCGCCAGGTGATGGTCACCGGCGGGATCGAGCCCATGACGCCGACGGCCACCGTGGGCGGGTTTTCGGACTGGACGGTCCCCTGGGTGGTGGTCACCGAACCGGGTACCACGGTGGTGTTGGGGTCCACCGGGGCGGTGAACGTCACACCGACGTCGCCGCACCCCATCGTGTTCAGCACGGCCGTGTACTGGAGGGTGTCCCCCACCGAAGCCCCGGGCGGCGCCACGTCGTTCACCACCGCGTCCACCAGCGTCGCCTGCACGCTCACCACCGGTGCAGCGGTCAGGAACGGCTGGAAGTCCACTGCGCCCCCCGTGCTTTCCTCGTCATCGGAAATCCTGTTGTCGATGGTCACCGGGTTGGTGGAGCCCCACCAGTTGTTCTCGGCCTTCACGGGATCGGAATCAGAGTTTCTGAAATCCCGGGTGGTATTCCCGGCAAGGGTATTGTTCCCGGGCGAGTTGCGGTCCCCACCACCGAAATCCGCCGGCGGGTCGTTGCCCACGTCTTGTGTAATGCCAACGTCGTTGCCGGTGATGATGTTGCAGGCCACGAGGATGCCGTTGCTGCCGAGATCGTTCGAGGTGAGATAGAGCCCACTCCCCCCGTTGCCCATGAGGACGTTGTCGGTGATGCGGGCGTCGAGAGTGTTGGAGGTCTGGCCGGAGAAGTAGAGCCAGATGCCGTCCCCCGCGGAGCCGGTGACGGTGTTGCCCCGGACGAGCACCGTCTCGGTGACCTGGTTAGAGCTGAACCACGAGTACGCCGGGTACGCACCGATGCCATCGCCCCCCGCGTTGGTGATGGTGTTCCCCTCCATGGTGAGGTTGAAGATCCCGGTGCCGGAGAAGGACATGGAACTCATGTCGAAGTAAATCCCATCGGCGGAAGGGCTCGTCACGGTGTTGTTGGCGATGATCACCGACCAGTCCATGCCACGACCACCGGAGAAGTACGACATGCTCCAGGCAACGCCGGTGTAAGCGCCGGAGATGGTGTTGCCGGCGATGGTCGCGGTTCCCTCCATCTGGCCGTTTGACCATTGGCTCAGATACACGTTTACGCCGGTGCCGCCAGTGACGGTGATCGTGTTGTTGGTGATGGTGGGCGAAAACACGTTGCGATCGGACGAATCCGAAACCGACAGCGTGGTGAGGGACAGGTCGACGGCGGTCGAGGCGCCGGTCATGGTGTTGCCGGAAATCACCGGCGCCACGGTGTAGTCGCCGTCGATGGAGGAGTAGTAACCCCCCATCTTCACGTTGTAGTCGGTAGCTGCCATCGTGTTGTTGCTGATGGTGGGCTGGAAGGTGGCGTTTCCAGAGTAGCTGTAACCGTACAACTGGCAATAGACGTTCGTGCTCGCGCCGCTCTGGAAGTCGTTGTCGGTGATGGTGGGGTTGAAGAGCAGGCCGCTCCCTGGCCCGTACGGGTAGAAGGTCACGGAGACGTCGTTGTCGGTCGTGTTCCGGCACGTGTTGCCCTGGACCAGCCCGCCCACCGTGCCCTCCGGCGTCGCGGACATCGTGTATCTGATGGGGGAGTCGCACTGGGTGAAGGTGTTGTTGGTGATCACCGGCGAGAAGACGTTCCCGGTTCCGGTGGTGACGTTCTGCAGCCAGGTCCCGATCCAGAGATCGGTGAAGCTGTTGGCGTCGATGACGGGTGTGAACACACCGTCGCCGGGGCCGTCGTCGTAGAAGGTGATCGCTTGGTCATGAAAGCCCACGGTGGGACTGCCCGCAAAGTGGTTGTGGTCGATCCGCGGCGACATGGTGGCCGTGTCCACCGCGAACCTCATCAGCGCCCAGTCACTGTCCCCGTCGTGCTTCAGGGTGACCCCGGCGAGCCGCGTGGTGGCGCCAAGGGGTGTATCGTTGTTGAAGAACACCGGAACCCCCACCGGGGCAGAGATCACCACGGTGGCGGGGTTGGCGGTGTCGCCCAGGATCTCCACCCCGTCCACCAGCGCCAGCGGGAAGGTCTCCCCGTTCCCCGGCGTGTCGTACAGCCCCGCCGCCAGGTGCACCACATCGCCGCTTATCACCTGCCCCAAGGCGTGGGTGAGGGTCTTCCACGGCGACCCGGAGCTTCCAGTGTTGCCGTCGTTGCCCGAACCCGGGTTCACGTAGTAGTCCGCGGCCCACGCCTCGGGCACCGCTGCGGTGCCGAGCGCCAGGGCCACTGTCAGGAGAAGCCCCACACCGCGGCGGAAACTCCCCCACTCACCTGGAGGTGCCAACATGTGCTGGTCCATGCGTCCCCCTTCCTTGGAATCAAATTCTAGGCACGATCTCGAGGCTGTCAAGAGAACCGCTCCGGGCCTTTCCACAACACCCACACCCCCGCCGACGACCCCTACGCGCCCTCCTTTTCAGGTAAATGTATCATGAGTAACGGTTTCAACGTTCGTGTAGATGCTGCCGGGAGGCACGAGGAAACCCGCGCCAACTCGCTGTAAAGCGCCTCGAGAGGGGAGCGTTGCTGGACGAAAGCAACGATTCGAACCCGCGGGGCGTGGTGGCGAGTTCCGCTAGGGAAGCAGGGATGGTGCTGTCCACGCGGGCGCGGCAGGGCATGGTGTCCCTTCCCGGCAACACGCGGAGGGCGCGGGTCGTGGCGACCCCGACGGCCGCGGCCGCGGCATCCTCTCAGCCCTGGGCTTACTTGCCGCGCCGTCGTCGGCCCTCGATGCCGATGTGGAACAACTGATCCGCGACATCCAGGCGGCCATTGCCGAGGCGGACTCGTTCCTCGCCACCCTCGGCGCCGGCAGCTAGGCCCCGCCTGCCCGTTCACTCGCCGGGGTCGAGGCGGGCCGCCAGGCGCGCCACGTCCGCGGCCAGCGCCTCCACCCGCGCTTCCAGGGCCGCAAGGCGCTCCTCGACCCCACCCGCGCCCGTCGAAACCGGCGCCGACGCCGCGGCCGGCGGGCCCGTGCCCTCGCCCACCAGGTGCGTCCAGCGCGCCTCCTTCTGCCCGGGCCGCCGCGGCAACTCGACCACCAGCGGCTCCGGCCGGCTGGCCAGCCGCCGCAGCGTCTCCTCCACCTCCTCGAGCGACCCCCAACCGTACGCCCGGGCGCTGCGGGCGCGCAGCTCCCCCGGCGTCTGCGGGCCGCGCAGGAGCAACTCGGTGATCAGCGCCTTGGCGGGCGCGTCCAGGCCCCACCGGCGATCCAGGTTGTGCTCGAACCGCTCCGCCCGGGCGCCCCGCGTGGACCACACCAGCACCTCCCCCCGCAGCCGATCCAGGGCGGCCCGCACCTCGACCTCGTCCAGGTTCAGCACCGGCTCGCGGTTGGAGCGCTGGTTGCACGCCGCAACCAAGGCGGCAACGGTGAGCGGATAGACCTCGGGCGTGGTCTGCTGCTTTTCCAGCAGGCAACCGAGGACGCGGATCTCCACCGCGTCGAGGGGACGCATCGCCCGCACCGGCTCACCCCCCATGGCCTGCCCCTCGCCGGGAGGCGCACGGCACCGCGGCCGACGCCTCGTACCTCACGCTTCCCCCCCCGCCGTCCGGCGCCCGCCCAGGAACCACAGGGCGCGGCCGAGCGTGCCCTGGAACGCCTCCAGGTAGGTGTAGATCACCGGCGTGATGAAAAGGGTGAGGGACTGGGAGACCACGATCCCCCCCACCACGGCCAGGCCCAGGGGCTGTCGCGCCTCGGCGCCGGCGCCGATGCCCAGCGCAATGGGCAGGGTGCCGAAGAAGGCCGCCATGGTGGTCATCATGATGGGTCGGAAGCGCACCACGCACGCCTCGAAGATGGCGTCCGCCGGCGACTTCCCCTCCCGTCGCTGGGCCTCCAGCGCAAAGTCGATCATGATGATGCCGTTCTTCTTCACGAGCCCCACCAGCATGATGATACCGACGAACGCGTAGATGTTGAGATCCTGCCCGAACAGCAACAGCGTCGCGAGCGCCCCGGCCCCGGCCAGCGGCAGCGCCGACAGGATGGTAAAGGGGTGGATGAAGCTCTCGTAGAGGATGCCCAGCACCATGTAGATGACGACGATGGCCAGCACGAGGAGCAGGCCCAGCCCCTGCATGGAGGAACGGAACGCCTGGGCGGTGCCCTGGAAGCTGGCGGCAATGGTCGCGGGCAGCGTCGCCCGGGCCAGCCGCTCCACCTCGGCGGTGGCCGGCCCCAGGGAGACGCCCGGCGCCAGGTTGAAGGACAGGGTCACGGCGGGCACCTGCCCCAGGTGGTTCACGGTCATGGGGCCGAGACCCGGCGTCATGGTGACCAGGGAGTCCAGCGGCACCAGGGCGCCGGAGGCGGCACGCACGTAGAGGAGCGAGAGGTCGCGCACGTCGGTCTGGAACTCCGGCAGGGTCTCCATGATCACCCGGTACTGGTTGTTGGGGGCAAAGATGGTGGAAATCTGCCGGCTCCCGTACGCGGTGTACAGCGCGTCCTCGATCTGCTGCGCCGTCACCCCCAGCGCCGCCGCCCGGTCCCGGTGGATCTCGATGTCCACCTGGGGGTTCTTGAGGAGGAGGTCGGTGGAGACGTCCACCAGCAGCGGACTTTGGCGCAGCGCGGCCTCCAGTTGCGGGGCGGCGGCGTACAGCTCGGCGGTGTCGGGACCGGTGAGGGTGAGCTGGTACTCGCTGCGGGTCCTCCGCCCCCCCACCTGGATGGCCGGGGGGCTCTGGGCGAAGACTCGCACCCCGGGGACCCTCGCCATCTTGGGCCGCAGCGCGTTCACCACCTCCTCCGCGGTGAGCGTGCGCTCCCGCCGCGGTACCAGGCGCGCAAAGAAGAACCCCGTGTTGGCCGCACCCATGCCGCCGCGGCCGCCCGCCGAGGACATGAAGGCCTCGATGTTGGGGTCCTGCCGCAGCACCTCCGCCACCTCCTGCTGGTGCCGCACCATCGCCTCGAAGGAGATCCCCTCCACCGCCTCCACCTGCCCAAAGATCTGGCCGATGTCCTGGGAGGGGATGAACCCCTTGGGCACCGCCACGAAGAGCGCCACGGTGAGGGCGGTGATGAGGACGGTGACGAGGACGACGGTGCGGCGGTGCCGCAGCGACCAGGCAAGCCCGGCCTTGTAAGCGTCCAGCAGTTTGGCGAACAGCTCCTCGAACAGGTTGTAGAGCCGCCGGTGGCCGCCAGCCGCGGGCGGCACGATGAAGCGGCTCGCCAGCATCGGCGTCAGCGACAAGGCCACCACCCCGGAGATCAGCACTGCCACGCCGATCACCACCGCAAACTCGCGGAAGAGCCTGCCGACGATGCCGCCCATGAAGAGCACCGGGATGAACACGGCAGCCAGGGACAGCGTCATGGAGACGATGGTGAACCCGATCTCCCGCGCCCCGTCCAGGGCGGCCTCCAGCGGACCCTTACCCATCTCCATGTGGCGGACGATGTTCTCCAGCATGACGATGGCGTCGTCCACCACGAACCCCACGGAGAGGGTGAGGGCCATCAGCGACAGGTTGTCCAGGGAGTAGCCCAGCAGGGCCATGACGGCAAAGGTGCCGACGATGGACATGGGCATGGCCACCGAGGGGATGGCCGTGGCGGAGAGGTTGCGCAGGAACAGGAAGATGACCAGCACCACCAGGACCAGGGTGATGACCAGGGTGAGCTTGACGTCGTTCACCGACTCGTGGATCGACTCGGAGCGGTCGAAGAGCACCTTCATGGCGACGCTGGCCGGGAGCTGCTTTTCGAAGGTGGGCAGGAGGTCCCGCACCGCCCGCGCCACCGCCACGGTGTTGGTCCCGGGCTGCCGCTGCACCGCCAGCACTACCGCCCGCTGATCGATGAACCAGGCGGCGGTCTTGTCGTTCTCCACGCTGTCCACCACCCGCCCCAGCTCCTCGAGGCGGACCGGCTTGCCGTGGCGGTAGGCCACCACCAGCGGGCGGTAGGCGGCGGCCTCGGTGAGTTGGCCGCGGGTCTGGATGGTGTAGGCCTTTTCCGGGCCGTAAAGCACCCCGCTCGGCAGGTTCACGTTGGCGGTCTGCACCGCCCGCGACACCTCGTCGATACCCAGGCCGCGGGTGGCCAGGGCCCGCGGGTCGAGCTGGATGCGCACCGCGTACTTCTGCGACCCGTACACCATCACCTGGGCCACCCCGGAGACGGTGGAGATCCGCTGCGCCATCATCGTCTGCCCGTACTCGTCCAGCTCGTACAGGGGCAAGCTTGGTGAGGTCAGAGCGATGTAGAGGATCGGCTGGTCCGCCGGGTTGACCTTCTGGTAGGTGGGGGGGGCCGGCATGTCCTGGGGCAACTGGCGGCTGGCCCGGGAAATGGCCGCCTGCACGTCCTGCGCCGCGGCGTCGATGTCCCGGTCGAGGGCGAACTGCAGCACGATGTTGGTGTTCCCCAGCGAGCTGGAGGAGGTCATGGAGTCGACGCCGGCAATGGTGGAAAACTCCTTCTCCAGGGGCAACGCCACCGAGGTGGCCATGGTGTCGGGGTTGGCGCCGGGCAGCGACGCCGACACGGAAATCGTCGGGAAGTCCACGTTGGGCAGGTCGCTCACCGGCAGCTGTCGGTAGGCCAGGAAACCGAAGAGCAGGATGCCCCCCATGACGATGGTGGTCATCACGGGGCGCCGGATGAAGACCTCGGACACGTTCATGGCCGGCCGCCCCGCCTCTCGCCGGCGATCTCCACCGCCGCCCCCGACACCAGCCGCGACTGGCCGTCGGTGACCACCGTTTCGCCGCCCGCGAGGCCGCTTGAGATCACCGCGTCACGCTCGTCGGCCCGCGCCACCACCACCGGGCGCTGCTCGGCGGTGCCCTGGGGGGTGACGACGAAGACGTACTGGCCGCTTTGCCCGGTCTGCACCGCCGCGGCCGGGCATACCACCCGGTCCGGCTCCTCCCCCAAGGTCACCGTCACGTCCACGAACTGACCGGGCCACAACCGCTCCTCGGCATTGGCGAATACCCCCTTGAGGAGCACTGTGTTGGTGGTCTGGTCCACGGCGTTGTCCACGAAGGCGAGGGTGCCCTGCTCCGCCGCCCCGGGGTCGTCGGCGATGGCCGCCGTCACGGCGATCCCCGCGGCGCGGCGGGCGAGCAGTTGAGGGAGCAGCTTGGCGGGGACGGCAAAGGCCACGTAGATGGGGCGGGTACGGTTGATGGTGACGAGAACCGTCTCGTTGGCCTTGACCAGGTTCCCCAGTTTCACGGCGAGGGCGCCGGTGCGCCCGGCCACCGGTGCCGTGACGGTGCAGTACTCCAGGTTGAGGCGGGCGTTGTCCACCGCGGCCCGGTCGGCGGCCACCGTGGCCCGCAGCGAGGCGGCGTTGGCGGTGACCTGGTCGAACTGTTCGCGGGTGACGAAGTCCTTGGCCACCAGTTCCGCGTAGCGGGTCACGTCGGCCTCGGCCTTGGCGAGGAGCGCCTCGTCACGGGCCAGGATCGCCTCCGCCTGGCTCAGCGCCGCCACGTAAGGGCGCGCGTCGATCTCGAACAGCACGTCCCCCGCCGCCACCGTCTGCCCCTCCCGAAAACGCACCGCCACCACCTCCCCCCCCACCCGGGACTTCACCGCCACCGTTTCCATGGGCTCCACCGTGCCGATGGCCCGGAAGGTCACGGGGACGGTGCGCCGCTCCACCGTTCCCACCCGCACCGGCACCGGCGGCGACCCCCGCCGCTCGGTCCCGGCCGGGCCGCCGCAGCCGCTGGCGAGGACCGTGAGCACCAGAGCGGCAACGGCCGGCAACGGCCACGGTCTCGCCGCCCCTGTCACCGCCTCGAGGATGCCGTTGGAGCCCGCTCGTGTCATCGTTCCCCCTCGCTTTCCACGGCCACGGCCGCCGCCAGTAGCGGCGAGGCCGCGCCGGTGTCGTGGGCCAGTTGGGCCAGTGCCAGGTACCAGCCGGAGCGCGCCGCAATCTCCGCCGCCCGCGCCCGGGACAGGGCGGTCTGGGCAGCCAGCAGGTCGAGGATCGTCCCCACCCCCTCCCGGTACCGGCCCATGGCCACCGCCTCGGACTGCTCGGCGCTCGCCACCAGGTCGCGGCTGGTGGCGACGAGCTGCGACGCGGTCTTGAGCGCGTAGGCGCTGCTCCACACCTCCAGGATCAGCCGCTGTTCCACTGCCTCCACCTGGGCCGCCGCCACCGCCGCCTCCTCGCTGGCCTTGGCCACGTTGGCTCGCTGCTCGAAGCCGGTGAACAGCGGGACCCGCAGGAGCAGCCGCGCCGACCAGGTGTCTTCGCGACTCGCGTCGAGGGCCGGGTCAAGGTAGGTGCGGCCGGCGCTTGCCGACAGCACCACCCGGGGCAGTCCCTCGGCCCGCACCGCCTCCACGTGGGCCGCCGCCTTGGCGGCGGCAAGCCGAGCAACAGCCAGCTCCGGCCGGGCCGCCTGGGCCTGGGCGATGAGCGTTTCCACCGCGGCTTCGGCCTGGTCCAGCGGCAACTCGGCGGGGAGGTCCCCCACGTCGTACGGGGTGGTGGCGGGCAGCCCCATGGCGGTGGCAAGAGCCCCCCGCACCACCATCACCTCCCCCGACCACTGCTGCTCCTCGAGCAGCGCCTGCGAGAGCGCTGTCTGCGCCTGCAGCACGTCGGCGATGGTGGCGACCCCGGCGTCGTGGCGCACGGTGGCGGCCTCCAGGGCGGTTCTGGCGTGGGCCACGGCGTCACGCGCCGCGGCCAGTCGGGCCTTGGCGGAAAGGTAAGCCACGAAGCTCCTCTCCACCTCGAGCACCACGTTCTGGACCGTGGCGTCATGGGCCCAGTCCGCCGCCTCCAGGGCGAGCCTCGCCTCTTCCGCGTTGGCGGCCCGTCCTCCCAAATCGAACAGCAGGTACTCCAGCGAGACCGTGGGGCCGTAACTGGTCCACGGGCCGCCGGGGTTCCCGCCAAAGGCGGTGGCGCTCTGGCGGGTGAGGGCGGCGGCGAGGTCGGCGCTGGGGTAGTAGGCCGCGCGCTTGGCCGCCAGTTGCGCTGCCGCGGCTCGTGCCTGGTGATAGGCGGCCCGGGTCTGCGGGTTGTTCTCCAGAGCCACGGCCACCACCTCGGCGAGGGCCAGCGTCAACCCCGGCTCCACGAGACGCGGCGGTACCGTCACGGCGGTGGCACCCCTCCCCGCCGGCGCCACCAGCCGGGCCGGGGTTGCTGGCCCGGCGGGGAGCGGCGCCGGGGCCGTCAGCCCCCGCGGACCGAGCGTCGCGCAGCCGACACCCACGACCGTGACCGCCACCACGCCAAACAGACGAACCCTCATGCCTTCCCCTCCCTGTTGGGCCGGGGGTCGCGCGCCGCCCCGCGCCGCGCCTCCTCGTGCAGCCGCTCCACCGCAGCCACGGTGAACCGCACGATGTGGGCGGCCAATTCCGCCACCGCCGGCGGGGGGAGCGGCGCTGCGGCCTTGATCGCCGCGAATTGGTGCGCGTGAACCACGTGCAGGAGCTGGCCGACGAAGGACTGCACGCACAGCCGGACCGTGCGTTCCGGCAAGTGCGGCGCCGCAGCGGCCATGGCCGCCGCCAGTGCCTGGCTGACCGGGACCACGAGCTGATCCCGGAACAGACCGGGCGGCAGCTGCGGGTCCGCCATCTCCCGGGCAATGAGCTGCAGCGTCAGCCGGCCCTCGGCACCCTCCTGGAGCGGCGCGAGAAACGCGTCGGCAAAGGCGGCAAGGGTTCCGGCGAGGTCATCCGGCCGAGCCGCCGCCAAGGCCGCCAGGCGCCGCTCCCGCATCGCCCCCAGCCGACGACGCAACACTTCCCGGTAGAGCCCCGCCTTGCCGCCAAAGTGGTAGTTCACCGACGCCACGTTGCACCCCGCCGCGGCAGTGATGGACCGTACCGAGGCCCGCCGGTAGCCGGTCTCGGCGAACAACCGTTCCGCCGCGTCCAGCAACCGCTCCCTCGTGGACCCCTCGAGCTGCCGATCCCCCTCGCGCGTCACTGGGCCCCCAAGCCAAACGAGAGTATGAAACGCGCGTTTGAAATGTCAACACGCGCCGCCCAGGAGCCGGCGAGGCACCGCGCTAGAGCGTGCGCTTCCAGAAGTCCAGCATGGCCTGGTGGACGTGGACGCTGGTACCGCGCAGCCCGTGCTTCTCCAGGGGGTAGATCATCATCTCGAACGGGATCTTGGCGAGCTGCAACTCGCGGGCGAAGCGCCAGGCGTTCTGCGGGTGCACGTTGTCGTCCCCGGTACCGTGGATGAGCAGCAGCCGCCCCGCGAGATCCTTGGCGAAGTTGGCCGGGGAACCTGCCCGGTACCCGTCGGGGTTGTCCGCCGGCAGGCCCAGCCGGGCTTCGGTCCACACCGTGTCGTAGTAGCGGAAGTCAGTCACCGCGGCCACCGCGATACCCGCCTTGAACACCTTGGAGTGGGTCATCAACTGGAGCGTCATGGTGCCGCCGCCGCTCCACCCCCACACGCCAATGCGCCCGCTGTCCACCCACGGCTGCTCGAGGAGCCAGCGCACGCCGGCCAGGATGTCCGGCACCTCGAAGGCCGACATCAGCTTGCCGTAGGAGGTGTCCGCTAGCGTCTTGCTCACCCCGGCGGCGCTGCGCGGGTCGATGGTGAAGACCACGAACCCTTCCTGCAGCAGCACGTTGGTGAAGAGGATGTCACGTTGCCAGACGTTGCGCACCTGGGGCGCTGCCGGACCGCCGTAGACGTCGAGGATCACGGGGTACTTCCGCTTATGGTCGAAGTCCTTCGGTTTCCAGAGAAAGGCCGGCAGCGGCAAACCGTCGTCAGCGGGGACGGTGAGGAACACCGGGGTCTGGAGATCGAGGGGCGCGTACGCCTCGGTGGCCGGGGGGGTGATGGTGGCCGTCCGCGCCCCATCCACGGTGTGGAGGTACAGCCCCGGCGGCGTGTCGGCGGCGCTCCAGGCGTCCAGGTAGAAGCGACCGTCGGGGCTCATCGACACGCGGTGGCTTCCCGCCTCGGCGCTCACCCGCTCCACCGGCCCTCCCCCCAACGGCACCCGGTACAGGGCCGGCGCCACCGGCATCCCGCTCGTGGCCGTGAAGAACACCGTGCCGCTGTCCTCGTCCACTTTCACCACCCCGCCGCCCACGGCCGGGTCGGCGGAGGACTGGGTCACCATGAGGGGGCCGGGCGTCAGCTCCCGCAGCAAGGTCCCGTCCCGAAGGTAAAGGTAGAGGTGGTTGAAGCCGTCCCGCTCGGAGCTGACGATGAACTGCCGACCGCCGTCCACGAACACCAGGTCGTCGGCAGGGTTGATGGAGGTGGTGCTGGCCTCACGGAGGATACGCTGGGCCTCGCCGGTCTTGCGGTCCACGGAGAGCACGTCCAGACGCTGCTGACGGCGGTCCAGGGTCTGCACCACCACCCGCCGCGAGTCGGGCTGCCAGCTCACCCGCACCAGGTACTCCGGGGCCGGCTGCCCCAGTTTCGCCCATCGCACCGTCCCCGACGCCACGTCGGCCAGGCCGAGGCGCACCCGAGGGTTGGCCTCGCCGGCCTTGGGGTACCGCTGCCGCTCCACCCGAGGGGTGGCCGGCTCGAAGTCGGGGAAGACGCACTCGCCCACCGGCGCGTCGTCGCTTTCGAAGAACGCCAGGGTGCGTGAGTCGGGCGACCACCACACCGCGGTGTCCTGGCGGCCGAAGAACTCCTCCCAGTACACCCAGGAGAGGGTGCCGTTGCGGGTGGTGTCGCTGCCGTCGCGGGTCAGCCGCCGCTCCTTGCCGGTGCGAACCTCCATGACGTAAAGGTCGTTGCGGCGAACGAAGGAGAGCCAGGCGCCGTCGGGGGAGAGGGTGGGGTTCTTCTCCTCCTCGTCGTTGTAAGTGAGTCGCCGGAAGCGCGACGCGGGGAGCTCCAGGGCAAACAGGTCGTGATGCACCGCGTAGATGGCGAGCCGCCCGTCGCTCGTGAGGCTGTCCGGCCAGCCCAGGCTGTCGGGCGCCTCGCCGGCCTGTTCCCCGAGCAGCGCCTTCAGGCTGGCCAGCGCCGCACCCGCGTCCACCGCCGGCCGCCTGGTCCCCGTTGCCGGATCCAGCAGCTCCAGCGTGCGCGACGCCTTGGGGACCCGGCTGTCCAGCAGCAGCACCGTCCCGTCCGCAAGCCACCGGTGCTGCGGCACGCTCGCCGCATCCCGCAACCCCCGGTCGAACGCCCGCTCCACCGTCAGCCTGCCCGGCTCCTCCGCCCACGCCCCGGCGAGCGCCGCAAGCCACAGGCCACAAGCCAAAAGACCGCCTCTTTGCCGCATCACGCCCTCCTGAACACGGGGGCATTGTACGGCGAACCCCAGGCCGTGCGCCCCCGCCCAATCGGAGCGCCAGCGTGCTAGGATCGGTGGGAATGTAAGGCGATTGCCGCCTCATCGAAGTCAGATGGGCGCGGGGGGCAGGAATGGGCGATTTCCCCATCATTGACGTCGTCGCCGACCTGGTCCCGACCGGCGACCGCTTCCCCGATCCCGACTACTGGTGGGGCAACGCCCTTCGGGGCGCCCTGGGTGTTGCGCTCCGTCTCATGCTGTGCCAGCGACCCAAGACGCTGTGCCGCTCCTGCCCTGCGGCGTTGTCCTGTGAGTTCCCCCGCCTCTTCAGCCCGGAGCGACAGGATGGCGCCGACAACCGGGGGCCGCGGTACCGCCTGGCACCGTGGCTCCTCGACGCCGCCGTCGAGGGCCGAACGTTGCGCGTTCACTTGCGGCTCTTCGGCCCCGCGGCCAGCGACCCCTGGCGGTGGACCTCGGCGCTCGGGGTTGCCGCCGCGCGGGGGATCGGACCGCGCAAGAAGTCGTTCACCTTCGCGGGCCAACCCGCCGTCCACTTCACGTCGCTCCACGGGTCGGTCCCCGAAAGTCCCCCCCCGGCGGGCGGCCCCCTCACCCTCCGGCTGCTGACTCCCCTCCGCCTCGTGGCCAATGCCACGCCGGTACAGGGGCCACCCTCCTTCGAGGGGCTGCTGGCGGCGGTGGAGCGGCGACTGCGCTTGGCGCACCTGTGCTGGTCCGATCACCCCCTCTCACCGCGCACGGCGGCGCCGGCCAAGGCGGATGGTGTTGCCATCCTCCACCACGCCACTCGCTGGCGCGACTTTCCCAGGTTTTCGCGCCGACAGCGCCGTCGCATGCGGTTGGGGGGGCTCGTCGGGGACATTACCTACGGTGAGGGTTGGCAGCCATGGTGGCGCGTGCTCGCCACGGCGGCGGTCCTGCACGTGGGCAAGTTGACCACCATGGGGTTCGGCAAGGTGGCCTTCGACTTTGATCAGAAGGGGCCGGGGTGAGCCGCGCGCCACAGTTCGAGGAGCAGCTGGCCCATGGGAGAAACCGCCCAACGGCGCTCACCGCTCTGCTCCGAGGGCCCTGCCAGGCACACGGCAAACTGAGCGAATCGCGCGTTGGCTTCGCTAAGGGATGGCCCGAAGCGACCGACCAGCACGGACTCCGGCACCTCGCCGAGAGACAAGAGATCCCCGTGCTCCTGGACCAAAGAGAGATCGGCCCGCAATGGGAGCGGTGGGAACTCAATGATTTCGGGGAACCGTTCGAACAGGTAGAGTACGGGGATCGCGAAGGCCTGACCGAACGCCACCGCGGTGGCGATCTGCGCCTTGAACCCGCCGGTGGCGTCGATGACCACGTTCTTCACGCCGTGTTCTCGCGTGGCGCGGGCCAGTACCTGCACGAGGTTGCGCAACCCCGCCACTTTGAACGTCGAAGGCCGCTCGTCGCGAAGGTCGGCGATCCGCCGCCGCTCCACCGCCAGGCCGAAACGACTGGCCAGCAACTGCTGCAGCACCGTTGCGGCCGCGGCGCCTTCCTCCGTGTCGCTGTGGAGGAGCACGACGGCCCGCAGCCCGGCGTACGCCCCCTCCGCGCGCAAGGCCTCCACGCTGGCCACCTCGGCGCCCAGCACCCGTACCCGCCCGCGAATCTCCCCCAGCAACTCCGCCACCGCGGCAAGGCGCCCCTGCCGCAGGGCGGCGCTGGCACCCACTACCTGCTCCCGGTGTTCGGCAAGGACCCCGCGATCGCACTCGGGTTGGCCCTGGCACCACTCCTCGTAGTCCCGGAGGATCCTTGGGTCACCCAGGTTGAGAAGCAGCGACGTCCCCACCGTCTGCAACAGCACCGATCGTTTGCCCGACATCACGCGCCCCCTTCCCCTCGCGGCGCTCCTGCACCGGATGGTGCCAGGGCCACGCCCCCCTTGACAAGGCTGCCCGCCTCGCGCATATTGACACCAGAGCCGCGATCGAGCCGCGTTGTACTACCTGCCACACGAGATCGCCCGCCACTTTCTACCCGCCTACCAACCCGCCAACGATATTCTGGAATCACCAAGAAGGAGGTCTCATGGAGCCACCGAACCTTCGTCTCTGGCAAGCCAAGCTCGCCGCCTGGCTGCACGACCCCCCCGAGAAGGCGCTGGTCCTCGCTCGCACGGTGGAAGGGCACGAAGGCGGCACTGCGGCAAGGTTGTACGAGTTCTGTTTCGGTGGGGAAATCGGCAAGGAGCTGCGACGCCTCGCCGCGCTGGCCGACCACTGGGCGGCCGCCTCGGACCGCCCCCAGTGGCCGCTCCCCAAGGAGGGCAAGACCGGCGACCAGCAACTTCTTTTCTGGTCGCGAAAGGGGGCTGAGCTGGTCCACCCCCTGGGGGGCGACCACTACCAGCCGGGGGACCTGTACGTCACCGTCTCGGGCCGCATCGTCAAAGCCGCTGCGGACAAGATCCAGGGCCTGCTCGCCGAGGCCACGGGTGACGTGGAGTTTACTGCCGCCGCAACCGCAAGCTCGGGGACGATCCGGGAGCTGATCAACGGCGATGCCATGCTCGCCCCGGCCGGCATCCCCGACGACCTCGGCAAGGAGGAAAGCCGGACCCTGGAGGCGATCAGGAGGGCAGTCCTGGCCCTGTGGCGCCTCGGTCCCGTGAGTGACCCCGAAGGGCTCGGCCTCGGCGAGGTGTGGCGGCTCCTGCCCGCGGACTCCCGGGTCCCCGACCACTCCATCTGGGAACACAACGCCCTGGCCTCGGCCTTCGCCGGGGCCCTCGCCGCCGACGACCAGGAAAACCCGGCCCTCCTGCTGGTATCCCTGGGGCCGGTCCAGGGGTTCATCGAGCAGGCCCGCTCCACCTCCGACCTGTGGGCCGGCTCCCACCTCCTCTCCTGCCTGGCCTGGCAGGCCATGAAGCCGGTGGCGGAGAAGTACGGCCCCGACGCCATCGTCTTCCCCTCCCTCTGGGGGGTGCCCCTGGTGGACGTGTGGCTCGAGGAGCAAGGGCTGAAACTGCCGGACGACTCTAACGACCGCCGCTGCCCCCAGTGGAAGCGCACCCCCACCGATGCCAACCCGCTGTTCTCGCCGTGCCTCCCGAACCGCTTCGTGGCCGTCGTCCCGGCCGGCGCCGCCGCCGACCTGGCCCGAGACATCACCCGCGCCGTGCGCTGTTGGATGTTGGAGCAGACCGAGGAGAGCGCTGCCGAGCTTTGCCAGCTCGCCGGGGTGGAGCCGACCGACGACATGCGAGGGCAGCTCGAGCGGCAGCTCGCGGGCTTCCCCGAGGTCTACTGGGCGGCGGTGCCGTTCCGGCCGCTGATCGAGGGGGTGGCACGTCGCTCCGCCGAGGCGAAACGGCAGGGCGGGGACGACCAGGGGGAGGGCCAGAAGGGCGAGCGAGTGGCTTGGGATACCGGCACACTGGACGTGGCGGCCCTGCGGCAGGCCCTAGAACGGTTTCTTGGCAGTCAAGAACCCGGCTTTCTGGGTACGGAGTTCTGGAAGACGCTGACGGAGCTACCGACCGGCGCCCGGCAAGCCGGACCCGAGGCTGGGGCGCTGTTCCTCCGCTACGAGCCCAACCCCGGCACCCTCTACCCGGCGCTGCTGCAGCTCGCCGAGCGCGCCCAGGCGGCCAGCAAGGCCACCCGCGAGTTCGCCCAGACCCGTGAGGAGGGGTACCGCTGTTCGCTCTGCGGCGAGCGGGAGTGGCTGCGGGGGCCTGGCGACGACCAGCCGCCCGCCTCCGAAGCCGGGAAGAGCAGGCCGAGGAGGAGATTCGAGCTGCCCCGGGGACAGCGCGAGAACACCCTGTGGCAGATCCTCAGCGAGAAGCACCCGGCCATTGCCAAGAGCGGCGAGCACCTGTGCGCCCTCTGCGCCACCAAGCGCCTCTGGCCCCGCCGCTTCGCCACGATGGCGGCCGCGTGGGCGCAGTTCCCCAAGGAGAAGGTCCCACGCTTCGTCGTCTCCACCCACGCCATGGCCCTCGCCCCGGACCTCGCGCAGTTGCCTCTGGCCCGCCAGCCCAGTGAGCCTGAGGAAAGCTTTCGCCAGCGCCAGAAAGCTCTCGATCGTTTGCGTGAGCTGGCAAGGAAGCACGGGGACCCCTGGAGCGTGCTGCCCAAGAAACTCGCCGATGCCCTCGAAAGCAAGGCGGAGGAAGCGAGGAAGCTCGCCCGCGCCGTGCCGGAGCTCTTCGACCGCGCCCGGGAGGCTGATTCGGGGGGCGGCGAGTCGGCGTCAGGGGAGCCCGCTGCGATCTCGCGGGACACGCTGGAACGGCTCTTCCAGCAGGCCTTCAGCCACCGCCCCGAAACCTACTACGGCCTCATCCTCATGGACGGCGACGAGGCCGGTAAATGGCTGTCGGGCGACCCCGAGCTGATGCTGAGGCTGGAAGATCTCTGGCACTCGGAGCTGACCCTTTGGCTGCAACGGCAAGCGGGACGGGACGGCCCCGTGGCCCGCCTGCTGGCGTGCCCGAGACCGGCCAGCCCCGGCTATCACGCCGCCCTCTCCGGGGCGATGAGCGCCTTCGCCCAGGAGGTGGCCCGCTGGGTGGTGGAGGATCTTTTCCTCGGCAGGCTCATCTACTCCGGCGGCGACGACGCCCTGGCCATGGTGGCCGTGGACGACCTCTTGCCCTGCATGTTCGCCCTCCGCTGCGCCTTCTCCGGCATCGTGCCGAGCGGCGAGAGAGACAGCGTCTTCGAGCTGTACCGCCAGCTCGGCACCAGGCTTGGCGACATCGACCGCGGCCACGTGCGGGTTCGGGGGCGCCTGCTGCGCGCCATGGGGGGCCGTATGACCGCCTCCATGGGTGCGGTGGTGGCCCATCACGAGGCCCCGCTGCAGGCCGTGCTGCGCCGGCTCCGGAAAGCCGAGAAGGATGCCAAGGACAACGGGCGCAACAGCTTCTCCATCGCGTTGGTCAAGCGCGGCGGGGGCGAGACCACCTACACAGCCTCCTGGGGCTTCGGCGGGGCCCAGCGCAACGGGCTGGCCCCCGACGCGCACCGGGACGTGCCGTACATCCCGGATCAGTGGGCCGATGTTCTCACCAAAGGTCTCGTCACCCCCATGGGGGTGCTGGTGCGGCTGCGGGACACGCTGGATCTGCCCTTCGTCTCCCGCCGGGCGGTTTACCACGCGCTCGAGTGGCTGTCCGGCCTCCCTGCCCACCCCGGCTGCCAACAGGCGCCGATGGAGGAAGAGGCCTACACAACCATGCTCACCGACACGCTGGCGTGGCAGCTCAGAGAGCAGGGATTGAAGGCCAAGAACTTCGAAAAGGGCTGCAGCGACGCGGCCCGGGACGACGGTGACCCCGCCGTGTCCCTAGCCGAGGCAATCGTGGCGGTGGCCCTGCGTCAGTGCCGCCCCTGGGGCCGGCGAACGATGTGGCGTTCGGTGCCCGAGCACCTGGCGCAGATGCTCACCGTGGCCGAGTTCCTGGCTCGCGAGGGGCGGGCGCCGCAGCGCACCGCTCCCGAAGCAGGGCAGAAGGGAGGCGAGGCATGAGCGTGCAGCTTTTTCTGCAACCCCTGGACGTCCTCTACCTGCGCGGCAACACCCTCTTCGGCAGCGCGGGCGACCACGCCGAGGCCCTCATGCCGCCCTGGCCGTCGGTCCTTTCGGGGGCGCTGCGTTCGGCTCTCCTGGCCCGCTCCGGGGCGGACCTGGGGCGCTTCACCGACGAGGGCGCCGACCACGCGAGAGAGGAATACGAAAAGGTCCTCGGCACCCCCACTGACCCCGGCGACTTCCGCCTGAGCGCTGCCCTGCTGGCCCGCTGGCAGGGAGGCGACGTCGAACCCCTCTTTCCTACCCCCGCCGACCTCGTGATCATGAAGACGCCCCCTGGGCAGCAGGGACAGGGGGGGGTCGCGCAAGAAGGCGCGACCGCACGGTGTGAGAGTTGCGAAAGAAAGACCGGCGGTGAGGGGCAACGATCTCACAAGGCCCCGGACGTGGTGGTGCATCGACTTCGCCCCACAGCCCTGGGAGGGCCACTCACCCACATCCGCCATGGCGGCCCCACCCCCATGTTGCCGGTCCTCGTCACACCGCAGGAGGGGAAGTCCGACTCCGGCTGGTGGCTCACGGCCGAGGGCTGGAAGACCTACAGCGAGGGGGGGGTTCCAACCCCAAGCCACCTCGTTGAGCCGAGGCAACTGTGGGGAAACGACTTCCGTCTCGGCATCGCGCGCAGTCGGGAGACCTTCACGGCCGAGCAGGGCCGTATCTACACAACCCAGGCGGTGGCCGTGAAGCCGGGGGTGGGGTTTCTGGTGGGCGTGGAGGGGTGCCCCGCGGAGCTGCTGCGGGGCATCGACCTCGTGCGCCTGGGGGGGGACGGGCGGGGGGCGCAGGTGCGGCTGCTCGAGTCGCTGGCCTGGCCTCGCCTCGAGGTGGGGCAGGGGGCGTCCTTCGTCCTCTACCTCCTCACGCCCGGCCTCTTCCCGGGCGGGTGGCTGCCGCCCGGAGTGCGGCGCGGCGAGGACGGCACCCACCGGGTTGCGTGGGACGGGTTTTCCGCGCGCCTCGCCTGTGCCGCCGTGCCCCGGGCCCAGGTGGTCTCCGGGTGGGACCTTGCCGCCCATACGCCCAAACCCGCCCAGCGGGCGGTTCCGGCGGGGGCGGTCTACTACTTCGACGATGTGACCGGGGACCCCGCCACCTACGCCGTTCACCTGTGGGACGTGCTGCAGGAGGAACTGGTTCAGCAGCACGGCCCCAAAGCCTGGGACACTGTCTGGAAGCAGCGCAAGGCTGAAGGTTTCAACAACGTACTCGTGGGCCGTTGGCCCCAGCAAACGTGAGGAGGGAAACATGTACGAAGAAAAGCGACTGATGTTCCTCTATTGCCTGAGCCCGGTGCACATGGGCGCGGGTCAGGCCCTCGGCGTGGTGGACAACCCGATCCAGCGGGAACGTCACACCGGCCACCCGCTCTTCGCTGGCTCCGGTCTCAAGGGCTCTTTGCGAGATCACTTCTTGGAGTTCAAAGCGGCCGAGCTCGCCAAGAGTGAGAAACCCGACGAGGCCCGCCGAAAGGCGGAAGCACTCACCAATTGTCTCTTCGGTCCCCTTTCCGAGTCTGGGGAGGAGGTCGCCCACGCCAGCGCGGTGGCCTTCACCGACGCCCAGGTGGTCCTGTTCCCCGTGCGTTCCCTGCGCGAGTCGTTCGTCTACGCCACCTGCCCCACCGCCCTCGGCCGCCTCAAGCGTGCCGGTGAACTGGTGGGAGACCAGGTGGAATGGTCCGTCCCCGTTCCGGCCAACGACGACGTCTGCCTCGTCGGCGAGAAATCCGGCCTCACCGTCAAGGCGAAGATCGACAAGGCGGATGTGGAGGCGCTCATCCTCGAGACCTATCAGTTCACCGCCGGCATTGATGGCAAGGCTCGAGAGCAACTCGGCAAGATCGCCGAGTGGCTGGCTGCGCGGGCCCTCCCGAACGACGCGAGCTATCAGTACTTTCGCGACAAGCTCAAGAAGCACCTCGTGATCCTCACCGACACCCGCTTCGACTACTTCGCCCAGAACGCCACCACCGTGGAGCCCCACGTGCGCATTAACGACGAGTCCGGCACTGCCGACGAGGGCAGGCTCTTCTACACCGAGAACGTCCCCCCTGAGGCCGTGTTCTTCTCGGTGGCGATGGCCTCCCAGCAGCGGGGCAAGCGCGAGCAATCCGCGAACGGCAAGAAGAATGCCAAGGCAATCATCAATCTCCTGGAGCGCCACCTCAGCGGGGCGGTGGTCCAGATCGGCGGCGACGCCACCGCCGGGCGCGGCCTGGTGGCGGTGAGCTTCGCCGGGTGAAGGAGGGCGCCATGTGCCAGAGCCTCGATCAGAAGCGAGCTGCCTACGCCTGGGAGCGAGTGCAGGAGGTCACCTCCGATTATGTGAACCTGGCTAAGGCCGCCCCCTCCCTCATCATGGGCAACGGCCTCATGCAAACCCTGGCCTTCTTCAAGTCCAAGGGAGGCGAACACCACACTAAACTGCTCGGGGACATCCTCGGGTGGCTGGTCAAGGGGGAGGCTGCCTGCCCGTTCCTGACCTCCCCGGAGTTCGAGCAGGCCATGAAAACCCTGGCGTCGGACGTCTCCTCCGAGCAGTACCTCCACGCCACCCAGGAAGCTCTCGCCATCCTTAAGTGGATCCGGCAGTTCGCTGCCGCGAAGGATCGCAAGAATGGCGAGGACCGGCGAGGTGCCCGATGACAGTCGCAGTCCCCCAGTATGTTCGCGAGGCTCTTCGTGCCGCGCCAAAGCTCCCGCCCGGCCACTGGTTTCGCCTTTACTTCGGGGGCTGGTGGACCAAGGAGCTCGAGGAAGCGCGGGTTGCCCACCTCTGTCGCAAGTTGGAGCACGCACAGGAAAACCAGAAAAGAGACTTAAAGAGGAAACTCGAGAAATCAAAAGACCGCAAAGACACTACTCCCTCGTTCGCGGAAATTGATAACGAGGCTAGAAGCATGTTTCTTTTCAGAGTCTTCGACGGCACACCGGAAGACACGTTGCAAGCGCGCCTGGACTTGGAGGGTGTGGGGCTTCCTCAGTTCTTCCCGAGCTCCTTGGCCGGATTGGGGCAGATCAACGCGCGACAGCGTGAAGCAGCAAAGGCCTGCGGCGCCCTTATCGTCCCGGCTGGTGTCTTGGTGAGCCCATTCACCACCGGCTTGGGGATCGAGCATCCCCTGGAAAACGGCTTTGCGTTCCTGGACCCCTATGGCTTGCCGTACTTGCCGGGCAGCGGCGTCAAGGGCGTCGTGCGTCGGGCAGCCGAGGAGCTGGCGCTCTTCGAAACCGACAAGCAGGGCTGGTCCATCCCCGCTGTCTGGTGGCTCTTTGGCTTCGATGCCTCGAGTGCCTTCTTCGCCGGCGGGAACGGCAAACTCCCAGACGCGCTCCGGCGCGAGCGGGAGGCCTGGAAGGAGGCCTACTCGCGACACGTGCAGAGCCTGGATAGTGACCAGCTCGAGTTGTTGGAGCAATTCTGCCGGAGCGTCAAACCCAAGGGCGTGAGCGAGAAGGACGTCCGCGAGGCCCTCGAGGGCGATGGGGGTGAGGCCCTCCGCAAGCACCTCCACCTGCGGGGGGCTTTGGAGTTCTGGGACGTCATCCCCGAGCCCGCCGACGGCAAGCTCCGGGTCGACATCATGAACCCTCACTACAACCACTACTACCAGAACGGCGAGCCCCCCGGCGACTGGGGCAGCCCCGTACCGATCTACTTCCTCGCCCTCCCTCCCGGCACCGGCTTCACTTTCGTGGTGCGGCTGCGCCCGCCCGTCGCCTGGCCACTGAAGGTCCGTGAGTACTTCGGGCCACGTTGGCAGGACCTGGTCCGCGCGGCATTGGCCTTCGCCTGGAAGTGGCAGGGGTTTGGCGCCAAGACCACGGTGGGCTTTGGCCGCATGGCTGCTGGCTCGCCGCAGCCTTTGCCTTCCCTTGAACTCCCCCAGGGTCCGGGAGGTGTCTGATGCCTCAGCAGACGTACATTGTTCGCTTTGTCACCCCGGCTTTCTTGGGAGGCGCCGCTCAGAAGGGGGAGTGGCGTACCCCCCCCTTCAAGGCGCTACTGCGTCAGTGGTGGCGACTGCTTCTCTATGCACAGAACGTCAGCAAGGGGAAGGGCGTTGCCATACATGCCCTGCGCGCCAGGGAAGGGGAGCGTTTCGGCCACGCATGGCTCGAGAGCAACGGCAGGAAGTGGTTCTTGCGCAGTCCCCTCCGGCTGGCCCTGGACCGCTGGGAAGAGGGCGCGATGCCCACGGTTTCCGGCGAGATCAAGATCAAGCACCCCGAGGTTACGATGGAAGTGGGGGCCCTGCTCTACACCGGCTACGGGCCCCTCGTGTACAAAGGTGGGCACACAAGTCTGAAAGCTCCACCAGCCCTCGCGCCGGGCTCTGCCGCCCGTCTCACGCTCTCCTGGTCCCAACGCGACGTCGACAGTGTCCACAAGCAGGTGCAGTGGCTGGCAATCCTTATCCACTGGTTTGGGACAGTTGGGGGGCGCAGTCGCAACGGCTGGGGCTCCCTTCAGCTCTTCTCCAGCGACGGGCGCCCGGTCAATCAGCTGGTCGACCTCAAGGTCTTTCAGGATCTCTTCTTGCCGTTGAAGCAATGTTTGCAGAACGAGTGGCCGGCCGCCCTGGGTCGGGATGACAAAGGCCCGCTGGTATGGTGGGGCAAGGCCCACGCCACCTGGCAGGAAGCAATGAAGGAGCTGGCCGAGGTAAAGATCGCCTTTCGCACTGCTCTCCCCGCCGGGACCCCAGGCAGCCTTGCAGACCGTCACCTGCTCGCCTATCCCGTCACAAAGCACTCGGTCAACGCGTGGGGCAACCAGCGACGGCTCGCCAACCAGCTGCGCTTCAAGATCCACGCTGTGCAGAAGCGAGGCGGCAAGGAGCAGTTCCTGCCACTGGCGTTCCATCTGCCCCACCGGCTGCCGCAGGAGTTGGTGAATCTCCTCCCGGCTGCCGACAAGCAGAAGATGTCTCTCTCGCGACAAGAGGAGGTGTGGCACGAGGTTCACGGGATCCTCGATGGAAAGATGCGGCGAGCCTCGTTCGGCGTGACACAATCCGCGGCAAGCCCGAGATAGGGCCATGTTGGAGCGTGGTCGGGTGCCCTCCTTCCACTGCCTCGCGGCGGTGCACCGTGGGGCCGGACAGGCGGAGGGTGCCATTGACAACCCCGTTCACGGAGAACGGCATGCCGGTCACCCCTGCTTCCTCGTCTCCGGAGTCAACGGCTCTTTGCGAAACCGCTTCTTGGAGTTTAAGGCGGCCAAGCTCGCCGCAAATGGGCAACCCGGCAAAGCCCGAAGAAAAGCGGAGGCACTCACCGATGGGCTTTTCGGCCCCCTTTCCAAACCTGGGGAGGGGGAGCCCCCCGCGGGCCGCGTAGCTTTCGAAGCCACGATGTTGCTCTTGCTAGCGCGCCCCCCGCGTCACGCCTTTGCCTGGGTCACCTTGCCCGCGGCTTGGCCCCGCGTGAAAGACCGTGACAGGCGTTTCATTTGCGGCGATGCAGCCCCCAGGCGCGCCTCGTCGGTGCTCCTGGCGGTCAATCGGCTAGCCGACGGGTTCATCGGGACCATGGTGGCGTTACCGTGTTGGCGAGACGATCGTTCCGAGGAGCGGCAGGCATGGTTGTCCTTTCTGCCTGGTGGGCCGCAGGGCTCTGGCCAGCGTCACCGCGAGAGCCACTCGACGTGAGATGGGCGCCGTCGCCGATCGCGGGCCAGAGCCCGGCGGGACTGTTGGAGCCAATCCCGAGAGACCTCACCGGTCGGGGAGGCAATCCGGGGAGCGCGCCAAAGGAGGGAAGGGGACGACGAGTTGCGATCGTGAGGGGGAGTGGACACCCGTAACAGATGGACACTCGCGGGGGTTTCAGATGTGACGAGGGCTCAGTTGATTCAGGGCGTTGCCCGCGAACGAAACGGCTCGTGCTGCCGCAGGCGAGATCGCGGTGCGGCCGCTCCCCGTGCGACTTCGCTGGGCGATGGTTCCCGGGCAGGCCACCGATTACGTTGGGCTCACCAACAACGAGGGGCTCGAACTCCCGGCGGACGAATCGCGCCAGTGCCGAAGGGCGGCCATCGCGGGCCTGCTGGGCGGATAAGGGGCGGCCATGCAGCCTCGCGCCCTCGCCAGCCACGCGGAATGTGCTTGCGAATGGGGTTCGGGGCTCGGCTTTCGCGACGCACTGCACGTCTGCTGCCCGCTACCGCCATGCTCGCTGAGCAGGCTCCGCCAGACTAGGAGGCCACGTCTTTCCATGCGAACACTCCTCTGTACCGTCGGCACGTCCTGGGCGGTGGTCCCGGAAGCCGCGCAGCTGTTCGGCGATGGCGGCTTCGCTGCCGTCCACGTCCTCACCACTGCGAGCCCCCGCCTCGACGCAGGTCTCGAGCAACTGCTGGAATTCTTTCGCCGCCACCCGGTGGGCGAGCTGACCGTCGCGCGGGTAGCGGGTTTTGCGGACTTGCGCTCGGAAGAAGACCACGCCCGCTTCGAGGAGGTGCTCTTCCGCTGGATCCTCCACCGCTGTCCCGACCCCTCTCGCCGCTTCGTTTGCCTCGCCGGCGGGTACAAGACCATCTCCGCCGCCGCACAGCGGGCCGCGTCGCTCTTCGGCGCCGCCGACGTCTTCCACGTCCTCTGCGAGCCGCGCTTCGGGCCCGATGGCAACCGCGAGGCCTCCACCCTCGAAGAGGTGGAGCGCGCCGTCGCCGAGGGGGCGGTACGCTTCGTCCGGCTCGGTCCGGAACCGGGTTGGCCGCAGCTTGCGCAGGTGCGGGCTGCGGACTTCCCGCTCCGGGAGGAGGGCGAAGGCCCCCTTCGCCAGGTTTCGGCGGAAGGCAACGCCCTCGCGCGAACGGTGCGAGACACCCTCGAAACCACGCGCCGCATTGCCGCCGCGTGGGATCGGATACCCGAGCTCCCCTTCCCGTCCCTCGCCACCTGGCCACCGTCGCATCTCGCGTGGCTGCAGCAGCCCCTCGACCCACAGGGAGACGTGGCCTGGGTGCGGGCCTTGCCGAAAGTGGAGTTGCACTGCCACTTGGGGGGCTTTGCCACCCATGGGGAGGCCCTGGCACGGGTGCGGGCCGCTGCCCAGGAACCGTCCCGACTGCCAGCCTGCCCCGAGCCGCCGTTCCCGGAGGGGTGGCCCCTGCCTCCTCGCCCCGTTGGGCTGCAAACCTACATGCGGCTGGGCGACGCCACCGGTTCGGCCCTGCTCCGCGATCCAGGCTGCCTGGCCGAGCACTGCCGCCTCCTCTATGAGGCACTGGCGGGCGACCGCGTGGTGTACGCCGAGATCCGCTGCTCGCCAGCCAACTACGCCGACCCTCGGCGCGGTCGTTCCGCCTGGGACGTGCTGGCCGACATCCGCGCCGCCTTTCAGGCCGCCATGGAGGCCGCACCCGGGGATCGCCGATGTCACGTCAACCTCGTGCTCATCGCCACCCGCCAGGAGGGGGGCGACCGCTCTCGCATTGCCCGCCACCTGGCCCTGGCCGTCACGGCGGCCGAGCACTGGCGGGATGGGTGCCGGGTAGTGGGGGTGGACCTCGCAGGCTTCGAGCATCGTGACACCCGGGCAGCGCTTTTTGCCACCGACTTCGAGCCCGCACACCGGGTCGGTCTCGCCGTCACCGTCCACGCCGGCGAGAACGACGATGTCGAAGGGATCTGGCAGGCGGTCTTCAAGCTCTCCGCCCGCCGCCTGGGGCATGCGCTGCACCTGGGGCGAGCGCCTGATCTGCTGCGGGCAGTGGCGGAGCGGGGGATCGGGGTGGAGTTGTGCCCGTACGCCAACCTCCAAATCAAGGGCTACCCTCTGGACGGTGAGCCCGGGGAGCCCTACCCGCTTGCCGACTACCTCCAGGCCGGGGTGCCGGTCACCGTCAACACCGACAACATTGGCATCTCGGCCGCTACCCTGAGCGACAACCTGTTGCTGGCAGCCCGCCTCGCGCCCGGGCTGCGGCGGGTAGATCTCCTTCGCCTGCAGGCCCATGCCGCCGCCGTGGCGTTCGCCGGGCCGGCCGAGCGCGCGCTGCTCCGCAACTGCCTGGGCGCTTGCCCACTGCCGTGACTATGCCGGCGCCAAACGATCCCACCGCCGGCCGCACCCTCCCGGGTGGCACCGCCCACACCCCCACGACTCCCGGGCGGTGTCCAATGCTCCCGCCGGCGGAGTCGGCCGGACGATTAGATACGTTGCTCTCGAAATTGAGGAGGTGATCATGAACGAGCAGCCGTCCACCACCGCAAAGCGTCATGTGCTCCTCGTCAACCTGGGCCGGGGTAACCTGCAACTCGAGCCGCCCCACTACGAGGTCACGACGTACGTCATGCCTGATGGGCGCCAGCTCACCTCCCGAGTCGCGGGGCTCGCCCTCTGGTGGTGGCTGCGGGAGACCGGCCAGGAACCTCAGAGCGTGTTGTTCGCCTGCACCGACGCCGCCTGGGAAGACAAACGCGATGCTGTCCAGCACGAAGCGCTGAGGCTGGGCCTACCCTGGGATCGGGTCAAGGACGTCCACCACGAGGTCCCGCGCAGTGAGGGGCAGCTTTGGGCGACCCTCCCGAAGCTGGAGAGCTGGCTGCGAGAGTCGGGGGCCGCCCCGAACGCCCCCGTCGTCCTCCATATGGACCTCACCCACGCCTTCCGGGCGATCCCCATGGCCCACTCGTGGCTAGCCCTCTACCTCCAGCGCCGGGGGATGGCGGAGCTGGGCGTCTGGGGGTACGGCGCCTTTGATCAGAACCAGAAGGATCTCACCCCCTACCTGGACCTTTCGCACTTTGCTGCTCTCGCCGATTGGGCGGAGGCGGTTCGCGCTTTTCGTGAGCGCCTCGACACCGTAGCTGTCGCTCGTCTGCTCGAACCATTGGAACGAGCGGTCCGCCGCCAACTCGCGCAGTCCGGCACCCTTTCCCCCGACTACATCCGGGCCGTGGTGAGCGCTGCCAAAGAAGCTGGCCCCTTCTTGCGGAGCGGTCTGCCCCTCGAGGTGGGTATTTCGATTCGCCAGAAACTGGGAAAGATCACCGAGGAGGAGGTCGGTCGGACCGCGCCCGGGGACTTGCAGCCGTTCGTCCCTCTGGTCAGAGAGTTGGCCGCCCGCCTCAACCGCTTTTCTCCGGCATCAGTGAGGAGGAAGGACCCGAAAGGACAGCTGGCCCTCCATCAGGCCGAGGTGACCCGGCAGCGGGACCTGGTGGAGGCGTGGCTGGACGCTGGCATGGTGGATGCTGCGCTGCGCGCCATGCGGGAACTCGTGGTCAACCGGGTACTCCTGGCCTGGGGGAAGCAGGGTGAATGGCTCCAGCGGGAGGCGCGGACGCTGGCCGAAGGGCGGCTCAACGGGCTCGCTGCCAGCCCGCCTCCCCGCCACCTCTCCCCAGCCGAGCATGACCTCCGCAGCCTCTGGCGGGAGGTCCGCAACCGCCGAAACCCATTTGCTCACGGAGGGATGGGACCAGAGACCGTGAACGTTGGGGAGGCCGCTGACTCCTTGCGGAGAAGACTCCTGCCGATGTTTGACGCTCTCAACCGCGACCTCGATGTCTGGCGGCTGGCCGGAATACCCGAACGTCGCGAAGGGGATGAGGTGTGACAGGGGGACCCCCGTTCGACGCGGCCCTCGTGCACCAGCTCCTCGCCTCGGGGGCTGTGGACCGGGCTCGCGAGGCCCTGCGCGCTGCCACCGCCGCCCGTCTTCAGGAAGCCGGTGGCCACCGCGACTGGGGCCTGCTGGCCGAGCGTCTTGGTCTTGTGGGCATCGCTGAGCGCGAGTTCAACCTCGCTCTGCGGGACGACCCAGGTGATCGCACCGCCCTCGACCATCTCGTGGAGCTGGCCCTCGAACGCGGCGCCTTTGAGCGGGCTGCCAACCTGCTCGAGCGCATTCTCGATCTCGACCCCAACCAGACCGAGGCGCTGCGCAGACTTCACGGGATTTACCTCGAGATGGGTGCTGCCCCCCGTGCCGAGGCGCTGCGCCAGCGCGCCGTCACGTTAGGGCTTGCACTCCCGTCGGCGGCGGACGACGGGGCCCCGTTCGAAGACGGCGCTGGCGCCGAGCCGGTCATCCCCGCGGACGCGGATTTGGTCCGTTTCCTCGCCGCCTTTGGCGGGCGCGAGGACGTGTACGCGCGCCAGTGGTACTCCCCGGCCAAGGGGCAGGGGGGCTACTCCCCCGTCCGTGAGCCGCTCACGGTTCGTCAGCTCCGTCAGCATTTCCTGGGCGACGTCACCCTCGGCGTCTACCCCATTCGCCTCGACGGGACCTGCGTCTTTTGCGCTCTCGATGTGGACCTGCGTCGTGACGCATTGGAGGAGGCGTCCCGCAGGCGCGAGCTAGCGCGCCTCGTCCGAGCCGAGCTCCGCGAAACCACCATGGCTGTCAGCCGCGCCCTCCGCGAGGCAGGGTTGCCCCACATGGTGGAAGACTCTGGATACAAGGGCCGACACTTCTGGTTCCTCCTTCAGGCGCCAGAACCGGCTGCCACCCTTGTCGCTTTGGGGCGTGCCGTCCTGGATATCGTGAGCCCTCACCTCGGCCCGCACCTCGCTGCCGAGTGGTTCCCCAAGGCCGCCCGACCGGGCAACAAAGGGCTTGGCAATCTCATCAAGCTTCCCCTTGGGTTGCACCGCCGAACCGGCCGCCGTTCCTGCTTTCTCGATGAGAGTGGCGCGCCCATTGCCCGCCCCTTCGAAGCCCTACGAGCGACTCCCAGGCTCGGTCGAGACGCCATCGTTGCCCGCATCGATGCCGCCCGTTCGCGCCCCGCTCCCCCCGCCGAGGAGGTCCCGGAGCCTCGGCGGAGCCCGGCCGAGGTGGAGACCCAGCCCCCGCCCCTTGCCATACCATCTCGGCCGGCCTGGACAGCGGTGGATTTCGATCGAACGCCTGCGTTCGCACGGCTGCTCGCGCGCTGTCCCGTCTTGGGGGCCCTACGGCGCAAGGCCGAGGAGGATCGGCGTCTCACCCACGACGAGATCGTCGTCCTGCAGCACACCCTGGGCCACCTCCCGGGGGGCGTTGCAGCCGTCAATTACCTCCTCGAGCGCTGCCTCACCGTTCCCCCCTCCGCCTTTCTCAAGTCCACTCTGCGCGGCAATCCCGTCTCTTGTCCGAAGATTCGGGCTCGGCTGCCCCACATCACGGCCCGCGTACCCTGCGCCTGCGAATTCCCCGACAACCCGGACACCTATCCCACGCCCCTCCTGCACATGTCGGGTCTGCCCCCGGAAGATCTCACACCGCCTCCCCCCACAGTCATCCCCGAAGACTCGGTCCGGCGCCTGGTGCTACTTCGCCACCGGCGCAACGAGCTGGACGCCGAGATTGCGGCGGTGGAAACTTCCCTCGCCGAGGCCCTTCGCGCAACGGGGCAGCCCTATTGGGAACTACCTGAGGGCACCTTGCGTCTTGTTGAGGACGACGGAGTGACCACTCTGGAGTGGGCCGCCAAGGACCCTGACGATGAGCAAGAGCGTCGCGATCACTGAGCACGGCCATTCATTGCATCTCGAGGGGGAGCGGCTGGTCCTGCGCAGCGCCGGCCGTGTGGCCCGCGTGTTCAGACTCCGGGAGGTGGACCAGATCTTGCTGTTCGGCCCCATTGAGGTCACCCACGCCGCGCTGGCCGCCATGCTCGCGACCGGCGTGGATCTTGTTTTTCTCACTGGTTCGGGGTCGTACCGGGGGCGCCTGGTAGGACGCGCCTCGCGCAACGTCGAGTTGCGGCTGGCCCAATACGATCGTCTGCGTGATGACCACCTTGCCCTTTCCGTGGCCCGGTCCATCGTTGCCGGGAAGATTCGAGCTCAGCGCCACTTGTTGCTCCGCTCCCAGAGCACCTTGGCCGACGAGGAGGTGGCGAGCGCGCTGGCCAGGCTTCGCTTTTTTGCCGAGGATGCTGGCCGCGCCAACGACCGGGAAGAGCTCCTGGGCATCGAGGGGGCGGCAGCGGCCGCCTACTGGTCGGCCTTTGGGAAGGTTGTCAAGAATCCCCTCTTTGCTTTTCGACATCGAACCAAACGACCCCCGCGGGATCCCATCAACGCATGCCTCTCTTTCGGCTACACGCTGCTCGGTACGCTCATCGAAGGCGAGGTGGCAGGGGCCGGCCTCGACCCCCTGCTGGGCGCGCTGCACCAACCTGACTACGGACGCCCCTCCCTCGCTCTGGACCTGCTGGAGGAGTTTCGGGCCCCCATCGTGGACGCGGTGACCTTGCGCCTGGTCAATCGTCGCCAGCTCGTCCCGGACGATTTCGCCTCCCCGTCCGAGGCGCTCGGGCTCGACCAGCTCCTGGAAGCTGACGACGCCGTCGAGCCTGAGGGCGTTTACCTTGCTCGCCGGGGCCGCCGGATCTTCATTGCCGAGCTCTTTCGCCGGCTTCGGGAGACCGTCTACTATCCGCCCCGCGACGCGTCGCTCTCCTTCCGCGAAGTCATTCGTCAGCAAGTCTATCACTGCGCGCGCGTCATCCGTGCTGAGGAGCCTGCCTATGTGCCCTTTGTCTCCCGCTGACAACGCCGGCAGCGGCATGCCGCTGGTCCCCGGCATCCGCACCGGTCGTCTAGCGCACGTGGTCGTCAGCTACGACATTACCGACGATGGTCGTCGCTCTCGTGTGGCGAAAACGCTTGCCGCCTACCTCGGCCGCGTCCAGTTTAGCGTCTTCGAGGGGGAAGTTGCGGACACCGACCTTCCCCGCCTCCTGGAACAGGCCGTGGCGCTCCTGGATCTTCGTGTGGACAGCCTTCGCGTGTATCATCTCTGCAAGGCGTGCGTCGGGCGCAGCACGTTCTTTGGTGTTGCGCCCACGTGGCCCTCGCCCGACGAGGACGAAGTGCTCTGAGGGGCGCTCCTTGACAAACCAACGAACCCGAGTGTCGCTGAGGTGGGTTATGTCACCTCGTGTCGAATCAGACAATTACGGTTTTCAATCCCGGACGGTTGGTTGGTGGGTTAGGTCGTTTCGTTTCAGACCCTTCCCTTCATTGCCGCAGGCCCGGCTGGCGGGAGGTCGCGGCGCGGGGGGGTGGTCCGCACGAACCGCTGCCCAAACTCCGTCGCACGTGGGAGCTACGCAGCAGGGATTGGAAACCTAGCCTCGAGCAGAAGAGGATTACGACGATCTTCGCAGTGATTGGCATAGCTTTTCCTTTCTGCATTGGAAACCTAGCCTCGAGCAGAAGAGGATTACGACTGCCATCCCTTTGTGGTGGCGTGAACGCGCATCCTAATTGGAAACCTAGCCTCGAGCAGAAGAGGATTACGACTACGATTGAATCACCATCGATCTTCGCAGTGATTGGATTGGAAACCTAGCCTCGAGCAGAAGAGGATTACGACTACTGCCGCACCGTAGGTTTTCAAAGAACCGCGCCGTATTGGAAACCTAGCCTCGAGCAGAAGAGGATTACGACATCGGCTGCGACGTCTTCCCTCACCGCCCATTTCGAATTGGAAACCTAGCCTCGAGCAGAAGAGGATTACGACGTGCTGTGGCAGGCGACTGCGTTCTCAGGGGTCGCGAATTGGAAACCTAGCCTCGAGCAGAAGAGGATTACGACCAGCCAACATGGTATCGGCTGCGACGTCTTCCCTAACATTGGAAACCTAGCCTCGAGCAGAAGAGGATTACGACATGCTTCCGCCGCCATGAACTGGGCGAACGCGCGCATATTGGAAACCTAGCCTCGAGCAGAAGAGGATTACGACCATCGCAGCCAACATGGTATCGGCTGCGACGTCTTCCATTGGAAACCTAGCCTCGAGCAGAAGAGGATTACGACCTTGACGCTACGTCAAGCTCGCGGACGTGAACGTCCGCATTGGAAACCTAGCCTCGAGCAGAAGAGGATTACGACCTTCCGCCGCCATGAACTGGGCGAACGCGCGCATCAATTGGAAACCTAGCCTCGAGCAGAAGAGGATTACGACTTCCCATTGTTTGCCGGCGCGCTCGAATTGAACGCGCATTGGAAACCTAGCCTCGAGCAGAAGAGGATTACGACCAGCGGTCGCATGAAGCGGTCAAAAAAGACTACCACATTGGAAACCTAGCCTCGAGCAGAAGAGGATTACGACACACTACCCCATTACGTTCGACTTCATCCATGTATTCATTGGAAACCTAGCCTCGAGCAGAAGAGGATTACGACCGGCGCACAAGCGCGAATTGTGCGCGCTTGTAGGCACCGATTGGAAACCTAGCCTCGAGCAGAAGAGGATTACGACTTACTTCTCCATCGATCTTAATTTTGGCCCTCATGGTATTGGAAACCTAGCCTCGAGCAGAAGAGGATTACGACCAGGCCCAACAAACACAACCCCCATATCACCCTCCTATTGGAAACCTAGCCTCGAGCAGAAGAGGATTACGACATGGGCTTCCACCCGCCCGTTGTGGCGTGTACACGCATTGGAAACCTAGCCTCGAGCAGAAGAGGATTACGACTCATACTTTACACGAACAAGACCGATCGCGAGTGTGTATTGGAAACCTAGCCTCGAGCAGAAGAGGATTACGACGCGGACTAGCGCAAACTGTTCACGTTTGCGCATTCCGATTGGAAACCTAGCCTCGAGCAGAAGAGGATTACGACAATCGATTCCACAGTAGAACCGATTCTGCGCCTCCTCCATTGGAAACCTAGCCTCGAGCAGAAGAGGATTACGACTCGGCGCTCATGATACGGTTCAGTGCCGCTACGAGTGATTGGAAACCTAGCCTCGAGCAGAAGAGGATTACGACTGTTGGTGGGTGCGGGTTTGGGCGGCTGAATCGGCCGCCCATTGGAAACCTAGCCTCGAGCAGAAGAGGATTACGACATGGCTTTTCCCCCTGCAGAATTGTCTGCATGGGTTTCAATTGGAAACCTAGCCTCGAGCAGAAGAGGATTACGACGTAAACCGCATCTTCCGCCTCCCGCCGCGACGCCTTACATTGGAAACCTAGCCTCGAGCAGAAGAGGATTACGACTTGCAAGTATTCAACAGCCACAATTGCTTTCGACAAATTGGAAACCTAGCCTCGAGCAGAAGAGGATTACGACCTCCTGTGGCGCCGGCGCCGGTGCTGCACCTTGCGCATTGGAAACCTAGCCTCGAGCAGAAGAGGATTACGACGAGCGGCTTCTGCGAGCGGCCGCGCCAAAACACGGCCATTGGAAACCTAGCCTCGAGCAGAAGAGGATTACGACCGTCTCAACGCGTGTCGAAAAGAAAGCCGCGCCGTGTGATTGGAAACCTAGCCTCGAGCAGAAGAGGATTACGACCATCAAGCACAACGCGTGCGGCCGACACCATGTCGGATTGGAAACCTAGCCTCGAGCAGAAGAGGATTACGACTCACCTGGTACACAACTCCCTTATGTTTGACTTCATCCATTGGAAACCTAGCCTCGAGCAGAAGAGGATTACGACCGGGAGCCCATTCTGCACGATGCCGATGGGCTTCCAATTGGAAACCTAGCCTCGAGCAGAAGAGGATTACGACTTGTGCGGATCGAAAACGCGTTCGCGTGCTTGCGCATTGGAAACCTAGCCTCGAGCAGAAGAGGATTACGACTGGCATTCACGTATAGCGGGAGCCCATTCTGCACGAATTGGAAACCTAGCCTCGAGCAGAAGAGGATTACGACCGGGCCATCGGGTCCGGGCCCGAGAATACAGCTAACGCATTGGAAACCTAGCCTCGAGCAGAAGAGGATTACGACTGCGGGATCACCCGCACGCCGTTTTCCACGAGCCCGCATTGGAAACCTAGCCTCGAGCAGAAGAGGATTACGACCTCTGCGACTGACGCGCCCGCGCCAGGTCCCCGTCCCCATTGGAAACCTAGCCTCGAGCAGAAGAGGATTACGACCCGGACGCCTCGATGGCGCCCAGGCTGACGGCCACCATTGGAAACCTAGCCTCGAGCAGAAGAGGATTACGACGACCTTCGCGACGCCTTTGCACCACCACGTAAACTTCATTGGAAACCTAGCCTCGAGCAGAAGAGGATTACGACTCACCGCCCATTTCGGGCGGGGAAAGACCCCAACCAGCATTGGAAACCTAGCCTCGAGCAGAAGAGGATTACGACCTACGCGTTACTTGCGCCTACGTGGCGCGGCCTCGGCATTGGAAACCTAGCCTCGAGCAGAAGAGGATTACGACAATGCTTGCGCGCGAATCCCTCGACCGCGCGCACAAATTGGAAACCTAGCCTCGAGCAGAAGAGGATTACGACCATCAAAAATCCCGGCGAAGCCTGCTCCAGAGCCAAATTGGAAACCTAGCCTCGAGCAGAAGAGGATTACGACGCCCCGACTGTGGCATTCACATATAGCGGAAGCCCATTCATTGGAAACCTAGCCTCGAGCAGAAGAGGATTACGACTTTGATGCTTGCCATTGCTTCTCCTTTCTGTGCGTGCATTGGAAACCTAGCCTCGAGCAGAAGAGGATTACGACTCGAAGGGCACGTACAACACCACATACTCACCTTCCAATTGGAAACCTAGCCTCGAGCAGAAGAGGATTACGACCTCACGCACCGCCCATTTCGGGCGGGGGAACACTCCATTGGAAACCTAGCCTCGAGCAGAAGAGGATTACGACAAAATCTCCCCGCGGCCGCCTCGGCGAGCGGCCGCGCATTGGAAACCTAGCCTCGAGCAGAAGAGGATTACGACCGCCACGCGGCGCGGCCTTGGGGGCGGCTATTCCTTATTGGAAACCTAGCCTCGAGCAGAAGAGGATTACGACAATGCACTTGCATCCGGCGAGAAGGGTATCCTTCGAATTGGAAACCTAGCCTCGAGCAGAAGAGGATTACGACGAAGATACCTACCAGTCCAGGTCCCACGAAGATAATTATTGGAAACCTAGCCTCGAGCAGAAGAGGATTACGACAGTATCGTTCGGCGCCATGGTGCACGTTTTGTGTACATTGGAAACCTAGCCTCGAGCAGAAGAGGATTACGACCACCGAACAACTGCTGGACGACGTCGCGACGACACGATTGGAAACCTAGCCTCGAGCAGAAGAGGATTACGACATTCACCTTCTACCTTTGCCTTGATGTTTGCCATTAATTGGAAACCTAGCCTCGACCAGAAGAGGATTACGACGTCACGTGCCAGGCTAATCACCCGGTACGTGACATTGCATTGGAAACCTAGCCTCGAGCAGAAGAGGATTACGACCACTAACCCGGTCCAACGAACATGATTCCCACGTCACATTGGAAACCTAGCCTCGAGCAGAAGAGGATTACGACGAGCAGAAGAGGGTTACGACTACGACGCGTGCTTGCGCATTGGAAACCTAGCCTCGAGCAGAAGAGGATTACGACCACTAGAATGCTTGCGCGCGAATCCTTCGATCGCGCATTGGAAACCTAGCCTCGAGCAGAAGAGGATTACGACCGACAAAACGCGGCCGCTAGTCCAGCAGCCGTTCCGGATTGGAAACCTAGCCTCGAGCAGAAGAGGATTACGACAGGTGCACTCTTCCACGAAAACACCATGCGCCGAGTATCATTGGAAACCTAGCCTCGAGCAGAAGAGGATTACGACAACTTCTGCACTACTCCGCGACGACACGGCCGGACTCATTGGAAACCTAGCCTCGAGCAGAAGAGGATTACGACGGCGCCGGCGCTGCGTCCACCGACATGATTTGTGCGAAATTGGAAACCTAGCCTCGAGCAGAAGAGGATTACGACTTTGTTTGTCGGCGCGCTCGAATTGAACGCGCCAATGATTGGAAACCTAGCCTCGAGCAGAAGAGGATTACGACCACAAGCGCAAACTGTGCGCGCTTGTAGACACCGCCAATTGGAAACCTAGCCTCGAGCAGAAGAGGATTACGACCTATTCCCTACAGACACCCTCTCGTTCCCCTTCCCTCATTGGAAACCTAGCCTCGAGCAGAAGAGGATTACGACCCCCAACGCCGCGACGATGAGCTGCTGTTACGCATGAATTGGAAACCTAGCCTCGAGCAGAAGAGGATTACGACGCGCGGGGTGTCTGGTGACTACAACTTCGTACTTCAATTGGAAACCTAGCCTCGAGCAGAAGAGGATTACGACGATGAGCTGCTGTTACGCATGAAACAGCAGCTCATCAATTGGAAACCTAGCCTCGAGCAGAAGAGGATTACGACGGCGCTGCTTCCGCCGCCATGATGCGATTCAACGCAGATTGGAAACCTAGCCTCGAGCAGAAGAGGATTACGACTCCGCCGAACACCCGGAGAACGGTAACGCGTTCTCCGATTGGAAACCTAGCCTCGAGCAGAAGAGGATTACGACGTGCGGGATCACCCGCACGCCCTCATCCACGAGCCCGCATTGGAAACCTAGCCTCGAGCAGAAGAGGATTACGACACGCGGCTTGACGCCACGTCAAGAGGGCGGACTACCAATTGGAAACCTAGCCTCGAGCAGAAGAGGATTACGACGATGGGCCCACAAAAATGACTCCCATCTTTCCTCCCAGATTGGAAACCTAGCCTCGAGCAGAAGAGGGTGACGACTCCATGCGTTCGGCGTATGTCATCACGTTCCCCTCTGTCCCCTGCATGGGCCGCCGAGGAAGGTACCGGCGGCCGCCTCGCCCTGACTCCAGCAAGGCTGTAGCACCGCAATGGGCGCAAACTCAGTCTCCTGCGGAGGGGTCACGACGAGCAGGGCCGCGGTCTCGACGGCACGTCTGTCCCGCAGCCGCCTTGCTTTTTCACGCCAGCAACCGGGTTCGTTGGTTGAACCAAGGGGGCAATGGAGGGCGGCGCATAGGGTGCATCGCCCGCTGGCGCGCCCGGCGCGAGCCGGTTGCACGGCGCTCACAGACCGCCGCAGCGATGCACCGCCGAGCCGAACCCCCTCACTCCTCCAGGACCGGCGCGGTACGTTCGGACTTGAGGCGGCTGCGGCGCTTTTTGGCGGCGAGGCGGCGGGCCCTGGCAGCCGGCGGCACGGTGGTGGGCACGCGGGGAACGTCCTCGGCCAGCGCCCACCGGAGCAGCTCTGCAAACCGCGCCAGGACCTCCTCGCGGTTCGCCCTCTGGCTGCGGTGGCGCTGGCTCGAAAGTCGCAGCACGCCATCCTTGTTGATGCGGCCGGCAAGACGCTGGCGAATTCGGGCCTTCTGCTCCGCGGAAAGGCTTGGCGACTCGTCCACGCGGAAGAGCAAGGTGACGCGAGTCTCCACCTTGTTGACGTTCTGCCCGCCGGGCCCGCTGCTGCGAGCGGCAACGAAGGTCACCTCGACGAGAGGGATGGCGAGACTCTCGGTGACGGCGATCATCGGGTGTCCCCACCGGCCGACACCGGTGCAGTCAGCTCGGCTGCCGCTCCAACCAGCGGTTGAACAGCCACATCGCCAGGGCCGTGGCGAACCCCACCAGCATGAGGATGACCCAACCCAGGGCGTTGGCGGTGGGGTCGAGTTCGAGAAGGCCGTCCTCCCGCACCACCGCCCCCCTGGCCATGATCTCGTTGAAGATGAACGCCCCCACCGGGCCGCCGGTCAAGGAGCCGATGGCAAGGGGCAAGTTGGCGTAGCCGAGGAACAACCCCTCCTGCCCCTTGGGGGCGAGGGCGCCAATGTACTCGTACATGCGCGGCGACGTGAACAGCTCCCCGAAGGCGATGAGGCCCACGGTGAGGACGATGAAGACCGAGGCGATGGGCAACCAGTTGGCGACCACTGCGCGGATCCCGCCGGCCGCGAAGATGGGCACGAGGTTGATAGCCATGGACACGCCGATGACGATGCAGCCGATGATCATGGAGCGCACCGGCTTCATCTTCCCGAACAGGCGCGTGACGAGGAGCTGGAAGCCAACGATGACGAAGGGGTTCGCCGCCGTGTAGAGGTCCATGGCCGGGGACAGCTCCACCACCCGCTTCACGTAGAGCGGCAGGACGTTGTAGACCTGGTTGTAGAGAAAGAAGAAGCCCGAGACCACGAGGAGGAACAGGGTGAACCGGCCGCTCCGCAGCACCAGGACCATGTCGAGGAGGATGCGCCCCACCGACCGCCGTGGCCTGCCCGCTGCCTCCGGCGGCGCGCTCGGTTCCCGGTAGAACAGCAGCACCACAAAGAAGGCCACGAGCGACGCCACCGTGGCCACCGCAAAGATGGAGGACAGGCTCGGCCCTGCCCCCTCGCGAACCTGGCCGAAGTCCAGCGACAGCAGCCACGAGATGACCCCACCGGCCGCCCCGACGATGGCCAGGGAACCCAGGGTGGTCTTGGCGATGCCGCCCTGCTCCTCGCGGTGAGCCACGCTCCAGCGCACCAGCAGCACGAGGGCCGCGGCGGCCACGGCGCAGACCGCCACCACCAGCACCACCAGCACGATGCTGGAGCGGGTGCGCACCACGAACGCCGTGCCACGCCCGAACAACGAGCCGATGTTGATCACCATGTAGAAAATGGCGAAGCCCAGCGTGGCCAGTGGACCGGCGGTCTTCTGCACCGTCCCCGAGATGCACGGCTTGATCACCGAACCGCCCATACCGATGAGGAGCACCGCCACCACCACGGTGACCACGAGCTGAGTGGGGGCCGTGAACTCCTTGTGGACCACCGGAGCAAGCTCGGCGCCGCCGAACCACACCGGGAACCCCATGAGGAAGTACCCGGCCGCCAACAACACGAAGGCCGCCAGGAGCGAGCGGCGGAACCCCACCTGGTCGGCGATGGTGCCGGAAAGGATGGGCAGGAAGTACACCAGCGTCCACAGCAGCGAGTTGAGGTTGGACGGCCAGTAGGCGCCGAGGCCGAGCTGGCCCAGGTAGATCACCACGAAACTGGCCATGGAGTAGTAGGCGGCGCGTTCGAACAGCTCCACCACGTTGGCGGTCCAGAAGACCGGCGGAAACTTGTGGCTCTCGGTCATGGCGCCCCTCCCCGGCGAGCCCTGGCGGGCCAGTGCCCCGGGATTGTAGCCCACGGCCCCAGCCCGCCGAGGAAGGTCGGCGCCATCCCCCAGGGGCGGGCGACGCGGGAAGCGTGTCACTACAATCCCACCATGAACCCCCGCCGCGGTGCCGCGCGCCGAGCCAACCGAGCGGCCCTGGCGGCGCTCCTCATCGCCGGCCAACTCGCCATGGCAGACCCGGCGCCAAAGGGGGTGCGGCCGCGACTCGCCGCCGCCCTGGCGGCGACGGTGCGGGTGGACGCAACGGCGATTCGCCGCCGCCTCGACCCCAGGCTCGTGGGCAGCAACCTGCAGTACACCGGGGGCGGCGACGGCGTGCTGGACCCGGCAACGTTGGCGCTGCGGCCGGCCCTCCTCGCCAAGCTCGCGACCCTCGGGCTCGGCAGCATCCGCTTCCCCGGCGGCGCCCACGCCGACCTCTACCACTGGCGCGACGGGGTCGGCCCCCAGAGCGAGCGGCGCATCGGCGAGGGGTACTTCGGCAGCGGCCCGCAGACCAACGAGTACGGCACCGACGAGCACCTGGCCCTGTGCGCCGCGGTGGGCGCCGAGGCCACGATCACCCTCAACTTCGGCACCGGCACCCCCCGCGAGGCCGCCAACTGGGTGGAGTACCTCAACGGGCGGATCCCGGCAGCGGGGACGGAGGGGTGGACGGTGACCTCCTGGGACGGGGGCGAGGAGGCCCCGGCCGGTTACTTCGCCTGGCTGCGCGGGCAGTTCGGCCACCCCGAGCCGTACGGGGTGAGGCGGTTCGAGGTGGGGAACGAGGTCTACAACGACTGGTCCAGCCGCACCGACGCCGCCGGTTACGCCCGTCGCTTCCTGGAGTACGTGGCGGCGGTGAAGGCGGTGGACCCCACGGTGCAGGTGGCGGCCGTGGGGTACGACCGCGCCGAGGCACCGTGGAACGGGGAGCGCGAGGCGTGGAACCGGGTGGTGGCGCGGATTGCCGGTCACGCCATGGACGCCATCCACGTGCACACCTACTTCCCCCTCGACGATGGGCACTCCGTGCTCCTCGCCTCGCCGGACCCGGTCCACTGGCGGGTGGAGCTGCCGGTCACCGGCACCTGGGAGGTGCGGGTGGTTGCGCAGGGACGGGGAGGTTTCGGCCCCTACCCGCCGGCGGACGGCGAGCTCGCGCAACTCGCCGTGGCCGTGGACAACCACACGCTCGGGGTCTTCCCCCTGGCCTCGCCGGTCCTCGCCCGGTACGCGGTCAGTCGGCGCCTGGCCGCCGGGCGGCACACCGTCTCCGTGTGGGCGCCCAACGCCGGGCTCGACCCGGTCACGACGGCCGGGCGAGCGGTGCTCCTCGACTCCACCATCGTCCTCAAGGAGGCGGAAACCGAGCTGCGGCTGCCGTGCACCGACCCCTCGGCGCTCCACCCCGCCACCATGGCCGGCCCCGTGCAGATCGGCCGCGAACTAGCGACGCTGGCCGAGATCCTCCGCGAGGAGACCGGGCGGGACGACATCGAGGTGTGGGTCACCGAGGCCAACGCCTGGTTCGGGATTTTCGGGGTGCGCCCCGACGTCCACTTTCAGCTGCGTGCGGGGGTCGCGGCCGCAGACCTTGCCCTGCGGGCGGTGGACGCCGGCGTCTCCCTCTTCCAGCAGTGGAGCCTGGTGGACGACTGGACCTTCGGCCTCGTCGCCGACCCGGTGACGGAGGGGGAGCGACCGGCCTTCCACACCTTCCGCCTCCTGACTCGCGGTCTGCTGCCGCTCCTCCTGCCGGTGGAGGTCACGGCCCCGAGCTTCGACCTTGCCGCCCCCTTCGGCGTGGTGGAGGCGCGGCGCGGCGTACCGTACCTGGACGCCCTGGCCACCCGGGACGACACGACCGTGGCGTTGCTGCTGGTCAACCGCCACCCGGACCGGCCGGTCCGTGCCGATGTCACCTTAAGCGGCTGGACGGTGGGGCACGCCAAGGCCGAGACCGTGGTGTCCGCCGCCCCCGACACCGAGGACGTCAACCCCCCGGACGCGGCCTACCGCTTCGTGCCCGGCCGGGTGCACGGTGCGGTGTACCTCGACGCCTCGCGCCCCGTCCTCCACTCCACCGTGGACCGTCTCGACGCCGCCCGGGGCACCGTGGAGCTCTGGCTGCAGCCGGGCTGGGACGGCGAGTCGGCGGAGGAGCGTGCGGTGCTTTCGGCCGGGTGGCTCCTCCACCTGGTGAAGACGGCCTCGGGTCACCTGAGCGCGGCGGTGCTGTCCGAACAGCTCGACGGCGTCAGCGTAGTCTTTGGAGACATCGCCAGCTGGCGGGCCGGCGACTGGCATCACGTGGCGGTGAGCTGGGAGGAGGGGGGCGACCTCGTCCTCTACCTGGACGGGGAGCCCGTCGCCACCACCCCCCTCGCCGCGCGCTGGACCACCGTGGACCACGCCGTGGGGTTGTGCCTCGGTGCCTCCTCCGTGATCCAGGGCGACGGCCTGGCCGGGGCCATGGACGAGGTGCGCGTCTCGCGGCGAGCGCGGCAGCCCCAGGAGATCCGGGCGGCCTGGGAGGCCGGGCGCGCTGGCACGCCCCTCGCCGCCGACGCCGACACCACGACCCTGCTGCGGTTCGACGGCACCATCGGCGACGCCGTGCGCGACGAACGCACCCATACCCTGCGGCGCGCGCTCCGTTACCGCGCCGACGGCACCGTGGTGGACCTCCCCCCCACGAGCCTCACCCTCGTGACGCTCCAGGGCGAGCCCCTCGTGCCCCGGGCCGCGGGCACCGTTGTGCCAGCCGACTCGCCGGGGGTGGCCATCGCGGGAGGCGCGCTGGCCGCCCCCGGGCACACCTCGTCGGCGCCGAGGTCCACCCGACTGCCGCACAGCCGCGGCTCGCCGTCCACGTCGCCCTCCCCCTCGCCGGGCACGAAGGCCGGGTCGCCGGCATCCACCGCCGGCGAACCCTCCCCAAGATGCGGGTCCGGCAGGGCCGGGTCGGCCAGCTGCGGGTCGGCGAACAGGGAGTGCGCGTCCTGCCCCGACGCCGCCCGGAACGCCTCGAAGGAGCCGTACTCCTCGTCCTGCCAGACGAACGTGGCGGCGGACGGGCCGCCGGCCGAGAAGTAGAGGTTGCGGTCCAGAAGATTGTCGCGGCTCCACGCGGGCGAGACGTAGTTGGTCACCATCACGCCGGCCTCGTGGGCGACGACGACGTTGTGGGTGATGGTGTTCCCCCTCGCCACCTGGACGACGATCTCGCCGCTGCCGCTGCGGGTGGTGTCGTTGTGGACGAGCGTGTTGTGGCGGAAGGTGCAGCCCACCACCACCCCCCGGTCGGTGTCGTAGCCGCCCAGGGCGATGCCCCCGACCAAGTTGTGATAGACGAAATTGTTCCGCACCAGGACGCCCGACGCGCTGCCGCCCCGGTTCTCGCACCCCACCTCAATGCCGTAGTCGTTGTCGTGGACGATGTTGCCGTCGATGAGGATGGCGCGGGCGCCGTCCACGTAGATGCCCCCCGCCGCCAGGTCGGTGTACGCCGGGTTCCCCGCCGCCGAGTTGTTCCACACGAGGTTGCCGCGAACAACGCCCTGGCGCGGCTGGTCGTCGGCGGCGGCCGTGCCCTCCCAGCCGATCACGTCGATACCGATGTTGTCGTTGTCGTGAACGCGGTTGTCGCGGACCTCGAACCGTTCCACGTTGCCGTTGACGACCAGCGCCTCGGAGGAGCCCAGGGTGCAGTGAGCGATCTCGTTGCCGGCGATGAGCACGTCGTGGATCGGCGCAGCGGCGCTGGTGCCGTAGACCGCCAGGGCGTGGGCGTCGCGGCCGCCGCCGTCCCGGTCCACCGGGGCGGTGTTGGCGATGTGGTGGATCGTGCAGTGGAGCACCTCCACGTGGTGCGAGGGCCCGGTGACGAGCAGTCCCACCGCGAGGTCGTTGCGGGTGCCAGTGCGGTAGTTGGCGATCTCCAGCCCGACGATGCGAACCCACGCCTCGCCGTCGATGGTCAGCATGGAGGAGACACCGGTCGGCGCGGCAAGGGTGGTCCCGTCCAGCACCACTCGCTCGGTCGGGTAGGCCTGGAAGGTGACGTAGCCCGCCTCCGCCGAGCCGGAGACCGCCAGCCGCACGCGCTCGGCGTAGACCCCGCCGCGGATCAGGACGGTGGACCCCGGCGTCGCCGTGGCCGCCGCCTTGCCGATGGTGCGCCAGGGCCGTTCGGCCGTGCCGGGGTTGGCGTCGCTACCGTCCGGCGCGACCCAGTAGGTGGTGCCCGAGACGCGAGGGACGCGGCGGCGAACCCTCCCGACCCCGCCGGAGGGGTCCTTGGCGGCCAGAAGAAGACCCGACACGGCCACCAACAGCCCCACCGTCGCCCCTACCCGCCCGGCAACGCCCAGGCGCCGCCGTGCCGTCACCCCGACTTGCTCTGCCGCCGTCACTGGCCTGGAGTATACCCGCCGGCAAATGGTGGAGACCCCGGCGCCCCCGCCCTTCGCCTGTGGGCCGGGGAGCCCCGGCCTACCGGGTGGGCGGGTAGTGGGTCGCCACGTACTCGTCCACCAGGGCGAGGAACGCGGTGGCCAGCTCCTCGGGGTTGCCCTTGAGCGTGGTCACCTTGCGTCCATCCACGAACACCGGGCATGCCGGCGTCTCCCCGGTGCCGGGGAGCGAGATGCCGATATTGGCGGAGCGAGACTCCCCGGGGCCGTTGACGATGCACCCCATCACCGCCACCCGCATCGTCTCGACCCCCGGGTGGGCGGTCTTCCAACCCGTCATGCGCTCGGTCAGGTGTCGCTCCACCCGCTCCGCCAGCTCCCGGAAGGTGGCCGAGGTGGTGCGTCCGCACCCGGGGCAGGCCGTCACCGACGGCGTGAAGGAGCGCAGCCCCAGCGCCTGCAGCAGCTCCCGCGCGGCCACCACCTCGTCGCGCCGGTCGCCCCCTGGGCGGGGGGTCAGCGAGACCCGCACGGTGTCGCCGATCCCTTCGGCCAGCAACACCCCCATCGCCACCGCGGACCAGACGATCCCCTTGACCCCCATCCCCGCCTCGGTGAGCCCCAGGTGGAGGGGCTGGCGGGTGCGGGCGGCCAGGTCCCGGTAGACGGCGATGAGTTCCCGGGGCTGCGAAAGCTTGCAGGAGATCACCACGGCGTCCTCGCCCAGGCCGTTGGCCAAGGCCAGCTCTGTGGACTCCAGCGCCGAGCGCACCATGCACTCGCCGAGGATCTGCTCCGGCGACTTGCCGAGCCCGCGGGCGGCGTTGTCCGTCATGGCCGCGGTCACGAGCTCCTGGTTCAGCGAGCCGGCGTTGACGCCGATGCGGATGGGCTTGCCGTGCTCCCTGGCGACGGCGCAGATGGTGGCGAAGTTGTCGTCGCGGGTCCTCCCCTGGCCGACGTTGCCGGGGTTGATGCGGTACTTGTCCAGCACCCGCGCGCACGACGGGACCTGCCGCAGGAGCAGGTGCCCGTTGTAGTGGAAGTCGCCGATGAGCGGCACGTTGCAACCGGCGTCATCAAGACGCTTGCGGATCTCCTCCACAGCGGCGGCCGCCTTTTCCGTGTTGACGGTGATGCGCACCAGCTCCGAGCCGGCCTCCGCGAGTTCCTGGACCTGCCTGGCCGTGGCCGCGGGGTCGGCGGTGTCGGTAGAGGTCATGGACTGCACCACCACCGGCGCGCCGCCGCCGATCTGAACGCCCCCTACCCGCACACCCACCGTGTCGCGGCGAAGTATGTCCGCCATCGTTCGAAACCCTCCGGGCCGGACGGCCCCCCCCATTGTAAGGAGCCTCGCCGTTCGGGAATTTCCGCGCCTCTCGTCGTGACCTGGCCCGGCACCGACGCTGCCCCGGAGCCGGGCGCAAGCCCCGGCCCGAGGCGCGGCGGGGGTTGGGCACTCCGTCCCCAACCCCCGCCGCCATCCCCCTGGGCGGGCCTCGCCCCGCCGCCGCTCACCGCTGGCCGGCTCGGCGCGCCCTTTCCTGCGGTACGCACGCTCGCAGCTGCGGGGCGCTCTGGCTCAGTGTTCCTGGCCCGAGCCAGGCTCCTGGCCGGTCACCGCCTTCCCAGCCCGGGTGGAACGCTTCCTTCGCTGCTTCGCGGGCAAGTACCGCTCCCCGCTCGGCAGTGTCTTGGGCTGAAGCGACACCGCGGGTATCCGGAACGACTTCCCTACCCTCGCGGAGATGGTGGGGCGACCGGCGTGATCCACCGGCACGAGCAGCCTTGCGGAAGGGATTGCGTCGGACATCTCCTGGATCGAGCCGTCCGGTTCCAGGTACACCTGGTCGTCCTTGCTGAACACCACGCACATCCGGAAACTCTTCACCCGGACGCAGAGGGCAAGCGCCTTGTCGATCACCTCCTGCCGAACTTCGGGTCGCAGTCGGTCCCCGTCCCAGGGGTCGGGGTGCACGACGACGATGGAACGCGGGCTGGGGTTCTTCGGCGGCGTCGGCCCGACGTAGATCTTCTCGTTCTGGTAGACGGTGGCCATGAGACGAACCACCAGGTAGGGGAACCTGGCCGGGGCCCCCATACGAATCGGCACTTCCCGATACTTCACGTCGTGACTCATCGGTCTTCTCCTTTCTGCTCGCAGGTCTGCTGCTGTGGCACAAGAACCTCGAAGTTGATGCGTCTCGGCACCCCCTTCACGACGGGTAGACCCCCGTCCGCTGCGCGTCCAGGGGGCTCGGGCACACGTGGCACAGGTCGATGCGGGCGATGCGACCATCCTCCACGTCGATCATGGCCACGCAGACGAGCTTGTCGGGCGTGCCCTGAGCGAGGAGCGCACAAGGTCTCGGCCCCGAGGCGGAGGCGAACACCCAGGTGGACGCAAGCTCCGCGAAGATCCGCGCGTCGCTCCGCCTCCTCGTCACCTCGATCTTGGCCTGGAGGTGCCCCAGCACCCTCTCCCGACCTTCCAGCTCGTCAAACACGGCCTGCGAGGCGAAGCGGACGTCGTCGGCGAGTAGGGGCCACAGGAGCGAGACGTCGCCCCTGTTGAGGGCGCGGGCAAAGGTCTGCACCGCCTCGAACTCCGTGAGCCCGGGGCCTGGGCCGCGCCCGGGGGGGCCCTGCTTCTGGTCACTGCCTGGTTGCTGGTTGGGTTTCGTCATCGGTCCCTCCTTTCGTCTCTGGGAGGGCCCCGTGCCGTCCGCCTCACGTGTGGGGGATGTGCCAGGCCTGAAAGTCACGAGCCCCGCGCTCGAGCATCAAGAGCGCGGGGCCGACCTCCGGACACTTGGTTGCCGCTTTCGCGACCGCATCCCGCCTCGCAGCGGTAGGCACCTTGGGTGTCCGTCCCAGGTTGCCGGGCCCGGCGATGCCGGGCCGCTCTCGATGCATAACTCAATATCGGCCCGCCAGGGCGAAAACGCAAGGGGTGCACGCCGGCGGCTTGCGACGCAGCGCCGGCACAGGCAGGCGCAACGCCACACGGGAGGGGCAGCGGGACTCCTTCGCCGGCCTTGCGATCCGACCCCATCGGGGGGCCCGGGGCAGCTTGTCCGTACTCGCCCCGACAGCTTTGCATCCCCCCAGGGAGATTCGTCACGACCAAGACAGCTCACGCATCACTCGTTGCCGGGGCGGCCGTCGTGATGGCTTCCCAGGCCCCAGCTCCCCTGCTGGCGGGCGGGGGCGCGGCGATCGCGACGGGCGAGGGCCGTGAACGCCTCGAGCGCCTCCCATCACGCGCTGGACGCCCAGTGCACGGCTAAATTGACGTACGCTTGGTATTTCCCGGGATCCGACACCCGCCCTCTCGACGCGAAGAGCATCACCGGCTGGTACGACGCGTATTACGCCGGGATAGCTCAAGTCTATTCGGAGGGCAAATCTTGGTCTCCCTCGTCGGGCCGCAGCGGCGTCATCGACGGGGCCACGAGCCGCCGGAGGAGGGGGTGACGGGGCCACCGAGACCGCTGCGCTGGGGGGCCGCCGTCGTTATTGGGGGCGGCGGCCGGGCCGCAGGACCCCGTCGCGGGCACCGTGCCGGAGTTCGTCATTCTGCGCCGACGGCGCGGCACCGAGGGGGGCCGCCTGGTTGCCGGGCGAGGGGGTGGCGCGCCGGGAGGGACTCGAACCCCCAACCGCCTGATCCGAAGTCAGGTGCTCTATCCGTTGAGCCACCGGCGCCCTCGCCCTCTATAGCACACCTCGGCCGCCCGGGCGTAACGCTAGCGCGAGACATGGTGGGCCCCTTTTGCCTCACGGAAGCATCTACACGAGCGGTACACGTTGACTCGCGGGAGAATCTCTTCAAGAGGAGGCTCCTGTGTGTCCGTCGTGGGGGGTGTGGGTGCTGTGGGAATCCCGAGGGTGGGGGGTGAGGGCGGGATTCCCAAGAGGTGTGGGCAGCCGGGAGGTGTGGGAGGGGCGCTTTCCACACCTCGGGAGCGTCCACAGCCCACCCGCCAGCGTTGCTACTCTCGCCTTGAAGCGTGATGATCTGGCGGTGCAGCCGATCGATGCGCCGTTGCAACGCCGCCGAGTTGAGCGTCGCATCCAGGGCCAGGAGTGCCTGCTGGCTCTGCTGGCTCGTGTGCGGCAAGGTGATGCCCTCACCCTCGCAGGAGCCCTGCAGGTGGTGGTTGCCGGTATCGCGCTGCAAACGTCGTCACCACCACTCGCCGCTCAGCCGTCCACAGCCTCATCTCGACTTCCCTCTGCGGCAGCCCTCATCCCCTCACTGCCTTCGGGTCGATTCTTATGTCAGGCAACGATCCCGCTTCGAGTAGATTCTTCGTGAGTCAACGCGCTCACTCAACCCCCGGGCAGCCCCGCGGCTATCCAACAACCAACCAAGGGAGGAGCGGCTGGAACAAACAAGCGCCCCCGAGTTCACCCCCCAGAGTCCACCGCCCGGGGAAGGGGCGGGGTGGCTTTGCGGGAACGGTAAAGGTCAAGAGGAGGGAGGTCAAGGTGGCGGCGCTCTTCCCCGGCCGGCCGGGGAACACCTTCCTCCTGCTGTACAAAACCGGCAACGCTTCCGGACCCCATTGACCCTCGGCGGTCCCCGCCGGGCCGCCCGTTCTTCCAGTACAGCCATGGGCCCGGGCCCCTCCCTCCCTTGACACCCGCCCGGGCCAAGGCTAGCTTACCGGCAGAAGCGGGGGTCGGATGAACGGCAAGAGGCGTTCCGGGGCTTCTTCAAGTCCATTGGCCCCAGCCAGGGTCGTGAAAGGCGGCATCTCCTGCGGCGCCAGGGGCGCTGCGGATCCATGAAAACGGGGAGAATGGGGAAGACCGCCGTGCCCAGGAAAACGGCAGACTCCCACGCGGGCCCTCCCGGGGGAGCGGGCGCCGTCCCCTCCGCCATGGCCCACGGCGGCCTACACCCCCGGCGGGGGGAGAAGCGCCTCCCGCGGCGATTTGGGCGGGGTCTTTCCCGAAGCCGCGGACCTTGCAAGGGACGAGGACGCCCAGCGGAAGAGAGGTGCCGAGAAAGAGAGGCCAAGTTGAGCGGGCAAACGCGCCGGACTGACACGCCGGTCCAACAGGGGCATCAGGTTAAGGTAGGATTGGAAGGGGATTGCCGCTGAAGGTCGTATCGGAACCAGCCTGTGCTTGGCCGCTGCGGATCGTGCGAACCCGCGCGACTCGCGGCCTAGCACGTCGGCCCAATATGCGTTGGGCCCAAAGGAGAAGACGTGAAGCCAATTCTCGGAATCGCAGTCATTCTCGGTGCGGCAGCCTTGATCGCGTTTCTTGTGCTCAAATCAAATAGGAGCAAGGGTACCGCTAGAACTGGCATTGCTCGGCCGAACGTCAGCAGCAGATTGAGGGAGAAGCTCTTCTCCACAAACCCAAGAGAGCTCGGTCTGGCACCATCAAAGCAATTGCCAAATGTTTGGGGCGTTGTCATGGAAATTGGTTTTCCTGATTTCACAGCGACCATGTTCTCCCTTGCAGAAGGCACTACAAGTCTCTATCTCAGCTCGGGAGGGGGGGTCATTGGCGGTGGGCAGCACGAGGCGGTCCGACGCCGGGCCTCGGAATTTCTGTTTGCGGCCGAACGTGCCCTTCCATTGTTCAGACCAACAACAACGTTCCCGCTCGCGGGTCCAGGGATGGTCAGGTTCTATATCCTCGCCTATTCCGGAATCTATTTCGCCGAAGCGCCGGAGTCCCTTGTCACCACTTCTGGCCATCCTCTGTTTCCGTTGTTCTCGGCAGGCCACGACGTTATGACCGAGCTCAGGCTAATCGACCAAGAGATGCGGCCTAAAGGCGACGTTAGGCGGCTCCCAGGGGATGACGAGCTATGAGGAAGCTCCACTGTGCCGCTGTAGTGGTGTTGTCGGCCTGCGCAGCTGCGGCAGCGGCGGGACCCGACCAGGTGAGGCGCTGGAAGCTCGTTGAGGAGGTTACCTACGACTGGCGGGGTGACTCCAACCCATATGAGTTCGTGATGCGCATCCCTGAAGACCACGAAGCGGGCGGTTACTTTACGCAGCTCCGCATTTTCCGTGGCGGCCGCGAGATCTTCCAATTGACAGACGATGACGGCCTTGCGAAAGTCAAGGAGGCGCTTTCCTTTCCCGAAATTGTGGAGGCGTCGAGTCAGAATCTCCTAAAGTCCGAGTATCTCCTCATGCTGCCGGGTCTCAAGGGCCGATCGACGGACCCCGTCCTGATGCTGTTCGGTTGGGGCTACGGAAGCTCCCCGGGTAGCCTCCACGTAATCGCCTTGGATAGCACTGGCATACCAAAGGGGATCCTTAGGCTGACCAACTTTGACCTTTGGTCCATTACGGATCTGGATCACGACGGCGTGCCCGAGTTGATTGGCCGAAAGTGTTTGACGCAAGAATGGGGGCCAGGTTTCCTCACCTACGACCCAGTGCTGGTCTATCGCTTCGGCGCGGGTCCCGACTCGCCAATGACCTTGGATACCGCGCTCAGCCAGAGATACAACGAGGAGCACCTGTACGGCTGGGCGGGGAGCGAATGCAGCGAGGACCTGGCGGTGGTCTTGCACCCTCCTGGAGGCGGAAGCCCCAGAATCATGCCCGCGAAGGAAGCCGAGGCATTGTTCAAGTGAGCGAGCCACCTAACATGCCGTTGCAGCCGCCCACTCGGCTGTCAAGCCCCTTCCGTACGCAGTCGGCGCGCCAGCCGGCGGGCGGCTGAAAGGCGGCGTTAGCCATCATTATCGGGGCTTCAAGCTATGACTATTGCTGATTGGCTCAGGATCGCAGCAGTCCTGATCGGTCCGATTGTGGCCGTTCAGCTGACTCGCTACCTAGATAACAAGAGGGAAGTGCACGCAAGAAAGCTCGACATCTTCAAGACCCTGATGTCCACAAGGGGTTTATCCTTAGCACCAATGCATGTGGAGGCTCTTAACCGAATTGACCTTGAGTTTAGCGCAAAAAAACGCGATGAGCGTCAAGTTCTCGAGGCCTGGAAAGCCTACCTCGACCTCCTAAGCGATAAGAGCATCCCGCCAGAGCAATGGGGCGTTCGCCGCGTCGACCTCTTTGTGGAGTTGCTCCATAAGATGGCTACGGTGCTGGACTTCCAATTTGATAAGACTCACATCAAGAATTCGTCTTATTCTCCTGTGCTTTATGGAGACATTGAAGCCTTTCAAGCAGAGATGCGTACTGCCCTACGCGAAATGATGGCGGGCAAGCGGTTTATCCCTATCTGGGTTGCGAATTTTCCTCCGCAACCGATAGGCAACGAAGTAGCAGCCCCTACACCCAATGAAGGCTAACAACGCGTTGCAGCGGACCGGTCCCTGCGGGACCCGATCCGCTTCCCCGGGAACTTGCCTCTGTCTCTGCTGTCCCTCGGTTGTGCCCGGCCGCTGAACGCGAGCGTTGATATGACTCCCGGTGTCAAGGGTCTTTGGGCTTCAGTTTGGGCTTCTCTCTACCTGGCGCTCCTTTCTTTGATCGTTTCTGACAAGGGGTCCGGGCGGAGGCGGGGCCAGTACATTCGACGGTCGATCCTGCTGATATCCGTGGGTTGGTTACCACCGTACTCTTGTCCGTCGGGCGCCTTCCTCCCACTAGGCACGAGGGTCGGAGCGAGCCGCCTCCTAGCGCCGGCGAGGGTTGCGCCAGGACTGGGGCCGGGCCTCCGCCCGGATGTGGACCGGCGAGTTGGGCGAGTTATCCGTTCAGCGGCACCTCCTTGGCGAGGGCCCACAGGGAGGCGAGGAGTTCTCGTGACGTGCTCCCAAGTTTCATACCAGGAGGAATGAGAGAGATCAACACGTGAGATCGTCCTCGTGGATCCCGGTGGGGATGGCACGCAGGTCGGAGGTCGACGGAGTCGGCCGGAGGCCTGCGTGCGTGGCGAACTCGGCTGGAGGCTGGCTGCCGAGCGACGAATGCGGCCTGACGTGGTTGTACTCGCGCCGCCAGGTCTCGATGACGATGCGGGCGTCGGCCAACGTCGTAAACCAGTGCAGGTTCAAGCACTCGTCCCTCACGCGGCCGTTGCAACTCGCGATGCGGAGCACTGCTCGTTCGCCTGCTGCGGCACCAGCCTCGGCCCGCAGCTGGCCTGGGCCACGCGCGTGCGCCGCATCCGACGGACCGCCACGCCCTCCTCCGTGTAGACCCGCTACACCCGCTTGTGGTTGACCTGCCGCCCTTCGCGCCGGACGTACAGCCACAGCCGACGGTAGCCAGAGCGGGGCGTGGTCGCCGCCAGCTCCCGCAGACGCACGCGCAGCCATCGATTCGTCGCGCCCTCCAGCGGCTGGTAGCGCATCGTGGATCGGCACAGCCTGACGAGTTCGCACACCTTGCGTTCGCTTACAAAGTCGATGAGTGAGTCGCCTGGAAAAGAGGTGAAAGATGAGTCGGAGAGCCAGTTCGAGGGTGTGGGCGACGGCACTCGGCGCGGCTGTGTCGATCGTGTTCTCATGCCTTGCAGCCGGCCCCGCAAGGGCGCAGGTGGGCGAGCAGATCACCGACCCGTGCCTGATAGGCGGTCCTGAGATCTGGGGCCCTGTCTGCAGCTACGGGCGGCCCAGCGGCGGCGGCAGCGGCGGCGCAGCTCCTTGTTGCAAATGCCTCCGCTGCAAGCCCTGGGGGCACTTCGGCGAGTACGCGTGGGCGAGCTGCTGCTAGGGTTCGTGCTCGGGAGGGCCCGGCATGTGGTGCACCACCGTCAACCTCTATCGCCGACAATGTACGCAGGTGAACGATGCGCTGGGAGCGAGTTGCCGCGGCTATGGTGAAAGCTGTTCCTGCCAGTCTCGCGGCGGTGGTGGCTTTCTCAGCTGCGATCCTCATGGCTGGCGAGGGCCCCTGCATCCGCCTCGAATCGCCCGGGAACCTTGCAGCGGCAGGGCGAGCCACCGTGGTTGCCGCGGATGGCGGGGTCCTCGGGGTTGCAGCGCTGGAGCCTCGCGGCACCGGCCTCGACGCCTGCGCCACCTTCTCCGCAGCCACTGACGAGCCGTCTTACCTCGTTGGGGACGGCTGGGTCACGGCCCCGTTCCTGTGGAACACAGAGCGCACGGTGGAGGTCTTACCCTCCGCCCGGCTCCGCCTGTCGGTGCGGGCAGAACATGGGGCCCCGGGCCGCGCCTGGGTGAAGCTGCTCCCTGAAGAGGAGACCAGCCACGGCCGCACCCTCCGTTACCTAGCCGAATGGGAGGGGGACGTCGTAGAGGCTGTGCTCCCCGCGGGAACGTGGCGGGCCGTCGTGATCTTCGAATCCTCCGGGCCCCTGCCTCTCGGCACGGTGAAGTTGTCCGCACAGCAACCGACGGTGCTCCCCGGCGCGACGGTTTCCCCGGGGGACCACCTGATCGTGGAGTTCGAGCCCGACCGCGGCGCGGCCATCCCCCCGACGCCCGGGTGCTGGTGCGGCCAGCTGCCGAGGCGGACGATCTCTGGTGTGCGGCAGAGGCGGGCACCCTGGAACTGATCACCGGATGGGAGCCCCTGGAGGAGGGGGATCGCACGGTCTACTCGGGAATCCAGCTCGGCGATCTCGTGGCCCTCCTGGCCATCCCCGGCAAACCGGCGCTGCTGGCAGGGCCGTTCCCTTTTGGGGGGCAACGGGGCGACCACCGCGTTCGTGTACCGGTGGGGTGGGGTTCCCTGGTCGTCGACGTGCCTCACCTTGCCCCCTATCTGGGTTTCTCCAGGCACGCGGCGCAACTCGACGTGGCGTTGCAGGTGGGGGGCACGCTGAGCCGTTGCGCCGCCTCCGTTCCGTTCGACGCTCAGGGCGTGGCGACAACCCAGGACCTGGCCTACGGGACCTACGTGCTTCACGTGGCGACCCGCGCCTGGACGAGCGGGCACGTCGTGGCGAGGCACACAGTCTCGGTGACTTCCCCTCTACCGGCTCACGTCCACCTCGACGTTCCCGGTCTCGTGCAGGGGCGCGTGGAGGTGGGGGCCGTCTCGCCGGTAGACTGCCTCGTCACCCTCAACGTCCGCGACGCCTCGAGTGGCGTCGTCACCCCTGGCGAGGCGTGGACCGATCACCGCGGCATGTTTGCCATGGTGGGCATGCCGGAGGGGGACGGCTGGGCGCGCCTCCGCTGCCTCTCGCCGAGCGCCGGGGGGGCTGGTGCCCGACCTTCGAGTCAGGCACGGCGAACCTCTGCTCTTGCGGTTAGGTGACGCGAAGATCCTCGGCACGGTGGTGAACGCGCAGGGGATCCCTCAGGCAGGGCGCAGCGTGTGGGCGACGTGGCTCCCCCCCGGGGATGGCAAGGCCGGGGCGGTCGTGGAGCCCATGCAAACCACCACCGACGAGCGGGGAGCATTTCGTTTCGCCAATGTGGCAGCAGGACGGTGGCGGCTGGAAACGCGCTCTCCGCGCAATACGATCGTTGCCGCCGCTATTGACGTCGCTCAATCCGGCGAGGCGCGGGTCGTGCTCACCGAGGCCGAGGGGGCGTTGCGCTTGCGTCTTTTGGATACCAACGGGCGGAGCGTCCCGGGGGCCCAGGGCCAGGCCCTCGCGCTCCCCCGCGCCTCGGACGTGGCCGGCGGGATCCTGGGGACTGAGGTGAACTCGGACGCCGCAGGGGTGGTGGAACTCCCCTGGGCGAGCGAGACGGTGGCGGCGCTCCTGCTGGACCTCCAGCTCCCGAGCGGCGCCGAAATTCCCACGGTCATCCCCACCGGCGTCGGTCTGCTGGCGATCTCCTTTGCCAACCGGCAGCAAAACGGGTTCCCTCGAGTCGCACTGACCAGCGCAGGCGGCGGAGTCTGCGACCTCCTGTTCCACTGGGCCACGGCACCGGGAAGGTCCATGGCCTGGTCAACCCAGGATCAACGGCTCCTGGTGCGCCTCGTGCCCGGGGTGTACCGCCTTTCACTCCCACCGCCCGGCACGTCCTCCCTTCTCCAGGCCATCCCATCGGGTCTCAAGACGGCCCTGGACGTAGAGGTCGTAGCAGGCGGCACCGTCACCGCTGCTGTGCCCTAGCGTGCGGGCGACCCGCTGACGGCCAGGCCGCCCCACCGTTCACGGTGTACGCAGGCGCGTTCGCTACCCCTCGCCCTGTGTCAGCTGGCGCGCCGGCTTACCGGAACGGGACGGGCCGCGACCCAGGCGGGGAGGCGCCGCGAAGGTCGGGGTAGACGGTGCGGGTGCGCCAGAGGATCCAGAAGACCGCCGCGAGGATCAGCGCTGCGGCAGCGAGGAGCGGTGGATCGAGGCTTTCCAGGGGGATGCCGGCCCGACCGGCGGCAAGCGCCAGCAGGTTGTTGAGGGCGTGCCACACCATGGCGGGGAAGATCGAGCCCGTGAGCAGCGTCACCGCTGCAAACAGCACGCCGAGAAACGCGGTGGGGGCGATGCGGAAGAGCGAGGTGTGGAAGAGGCCGAACACGAGGCCGACCACGAGGGCGAGGGCCACGGGGTGAAGGCGCCTGCGCAGCCCGTGCAGGAGGGCCCCGCGGAAGGTCAGCTCTTCAATGACCCCCGGCATCACGCAGAGAAACAGCGCGATCTGCCAGAAGGGCATGTCCGGCGGCGCGAGGATCTCCCCGAAGGCGCGCAGCATCTCGGGTGGCACCGGAACGACGAGGTTGGCAAGCTGGAAGACGCCGAGGCCGGTGAGCAGCCCGGCCGGCGCGCCCACGAGGACCGCGAGCCAGACGATCGGCCTCACCGGCCGCAGCGCAAACACCTCCCGGGGATCCAACCGGTAGGCCCGAAGCTGCAGGAGCGTGCCGCCCAGGAAAACGACCCCGAGGTTGACGGCGATCTGGACGCGGATGTCGGCGTCGGCCGTCATGTTGGCCGCTAGCACCAGCAGCACCGCCCACATGATGGCAAAGTTGCGCAGCACCTTCCGCTGGAACGCCACGGGGCCCGGGACCCGCTCGCTCTCCACGGCCAGCGGCGCGATCAACCGCTCGTTGGAGAGGGCCCGGGCCGCGAGCACCGCCAGGTACGCCGCCGCCGCCGCGTTGACGAGGAAGGTCAGTACCAGCATCGGCCAGTCGAAGACCCCCACCAGGATCTCCTTGGCCGCCACCGCCACGTTGGCAATGGGGACGAGCACGATGGCCGAGCGCAGCTCGACCCCCGGCAGCAACGGCGCCAGGGCCGGCAGCAAGCCGAGGAGGAACACCGGGAAGAAGTGGAGCTGCGCTTCCTTGTAGCTCCTGGCGTAGCCGGACAGGAGGAGGAGCGCCGCCGCCACCAGTGCCGTCATGGGCAGGTAGAGGAGGAGGAGCAGGCCGGCCACCCTGGGCGGCACCGCCGCGGCAAAGTCCTGGGGCGCGGGGATGAGCTCGAAGCCCACGTACACGAGGAGGTTCGCCACCTGGATGAGGGTGATGAGGAGCGCCACGGAGAAGATGGCCGCCAGCTTGGCGGCGACGATGTCCAGCCGGCCCGCCCCGCTCGTCAAGAGCGTCTCGAGGGTTCCCCGCTCCTTCTCGCCGGCCAGGGAGTCGGTGGCCACCACGGCACCGCCGGACAGCATGAACAGGAGCAGGAGGACCGTCACCAGGCGGCCGAGGGTGAGCCCCGCCACCTGGCCGGCGGTGGCCACGTTCACCGACGCCACGGTCACCACCCCCGCCGGATCGCCGGGGAAGCCGGCCGCCACCAGACGCGCGTGGCGCTGTTGCCGGCGCACCTCCTCGAGAACCCCGCGCAGCGTCCTGTACGCCTGCTCCGAATCGTCGCGGTCGCCCCGGTAGGCAATCTCCACCACCGGCGCGCCGGGGAGGAGCGGTTCGCTGCGGGCCGACCTCTCTCCCCCTCCGGTTTCCCCCTCGCCGACCTCGGCAGTGCCCGCCGTCGCCTCCGCCGCCGTCAACCCCCGCAGGACAAGGGCCACGGCCTTGTCGGCCAGGGCCCGGTCCGGGTCCGCCACCGCCGCCTCCCGGAAGCGAAACGGCTCCCCCTTGGCCGCGGTCGCCGCCTCCGCGGCGGTCAGGAGCTGGCGGACGACCTCCCCCTGCGAGCCCGCCACCGCCACCTGGAACACCGAACGTTGCAGCTTGGCCTGCCGCCGCTGCTCCACCCAGCGGGAACCGAACAGCATGATGGGCATGACGAGCAAGGGGAGGACGATGGACATCACCACGGTGCGCCGATCCCGGAGCAGGTGGCGCATCTCGTTGCGGTAGATGGCGGCCACGATGGGGCGGTCCACGCTCGCCCTCCCCTACCCCGCCGGCGCGGCCGGCGCCACGTAGTGAACGAAGATGTCCTCGAGGTACCGCTTGCCGGTGGCCTCCCGCAACCGCTGCAAGGTGTCGCAGGCGTGGATGGTGCCGCGGTGGATGATGGCGATGCGGTCGCACAGCCGCTCCGCCTCGCTCATGATGTGGGTGGAGAAGATGATGGCCTTGCCCTCGGCGCGGAACTCGGCGATGACCTTTTGCATCTCGAGGGCGTTGAGCACGTCCAGGCCGACCGTGGGCTCGTCGAACACCAGCACCGGCGGGTCGTGAGCCACCGTCCGGGCGACGGAGACCTTCTGCTTCATGCCGGAGGAGAGCTTGTCCACCCGGGTGTCGGCGTACTCGCCGAGACCGAACCGCTCCACCAGCGCCTCCACCCGAGCGGCGATGCGCGACGCCTCGACGCCGTTGATGCGGGCGAAGAACTCCAGCGTCTCGCGGGCCGTGAGGCGCGGGTAGAGGGCCGTGGTGGCCGAGTAAAAGCCCAAGCAACGGCGCGCCGCCTCGGCCTCGCGGGTCACGTCGTGACCCATCACCGCCGCCCGTCCGGCGGTGGGCGCCAGGACGGTGGCGATCATGCGCAGCGTGGTGGTCTTGCCGGCGCCGTTGGCCCCCAGAAGGCCGAAGATCTCACCGGCGTGGCACGAGAAGGTGACGCCGTCCACCGCCCGCACCTCGCCGCGAGCCTCGTCGTAGAACACCTTGGTAAGCCCCTCCACCACCACCGGTGCCGTCATCGGCCGACCTCCGCGGCAGCGGCGCTCCGCCGCCGTAGCACGCGCTCCTTCACGAACCCGCCGAGACTGCCGCTGTAGGACCCCGTCACCACGTCCTCGAAGGCGAGGATGGCCACCGCCAGGCGGAGGCAGCCGGCGATGGTCAGCGCCGACACCGCCACGGTAACGGCCATGGGCAGCCAGTGGTACACCCCCGACACCGCCTCCCGCACCATCATCGTCACGTTGACCACGGGGATGAGGGCCAGCGGCAGGGTGAACTCGAGCCCCGGCACCTGCAGGAACATCACCGGCAGCAGGACCAGCATGTAGAAGGGCGTGATCATCGACTGCCCCTCCTTGAAGGTGCGCGCGAAGGCGGCGAAGATCATCATCCCCGCCGCCACGAACAGCGCCAGCAGCAGCGCCCCCACCGCCAGCACCGGGATTGCCCCGAGCGGCACGGCAAACTCCAGCTCCTCCCCCGTGCCCTTCACCAGCGGGGCAAGGATCGCCCCCATGGAGGCGGTCATGGCGGCCACGTTGAGGATCCCGGCCACGCAGCCGAACAACGCCACGTAGAAATACTTGGCCACAACCACGGCGAGTCGGGGGACGGCCAGGGTCATGGTGGTTTCCCAGGTGTTGCGCTCCCGCTCGCCGGCGGTGGCGTCCACGGCGGGGTAGTAGCACCCAACCGCCACCATGATGACGAACAGCATGGGCAGCAAGAGACCCAGGATGAACTGGCCCATCTCCCTGGACGAGGCCGCGTTGCGGCCACGGATCGAGAACACCTGCCACGCCTCCGCCGTCACCCCCCGTGCCGCCGCGGCCTGGCGCAGCACCTCGTCCCGGTGGCGCTGGAGCAGCCGCTCCAGCCGCTGCCGGGCCACCTTGCTGCGTTCCTTGGCGTCGTCCGCCGTCACCCGCGCCGCCACGTCCCCCGCCACCTCGAGCCCCCCCGGCGGCGGCCCCAGCTCCAGCACCGCGTCCAGCTCGCCGGCCCGCACCGCGGCCACGGCGGCCTCCAGCGAGGCGGGCCCCCGGCGCAGCTCCACCTTCGGCTCCACCTCCAGCATCCGCCGCAGCTGCGGGGGCGCCTCGCCCACCACGACCACCCGGGAGACGAACCCCTCGGTCCGCCCCATGACGAAGCTCATCCCCGTGAACATCCCCCAGAACAGGAACGGGTAGAGCACGATGGGGACGACGATGCTGTTGACGACGATGGTCTTTTCGCGGAGGGCGGCGCGAACCTCGGTCCGCAGCAGCACCCAGACGCTGGCGAGGAAGGGCGGCCCGGCGCGCATTCACGCATGCTACGCTCGTTTATCCGTTCGGGTTGCACCCCCGGGCGCGCCGGGCGCCGTCGCCCCCGACCGCCGCGTGGTAGAGTAGGCAGCAGAGGGGGGCCTGGCGATGCCTGAAGACTACCCTGAGAAGCGCCGCTTCCCGAGGATCTCCTCGGACAACCCCGTGCTCGTCACCAAGCTCGGCCCCGAAACCCTCGAGCGGTTCGCCCGCACCCGGGTGGTCGGGCTGGGCGGCTGCATGTTCGTGGCGGACGCGAGTTACGGCGTGGGCTCTGCCGTGGAGATGCTCATCTCCGTCAAGGGGCAGGTGGTCCGGGCGCGGGCGCGGGTGGCGTGGGAGTCGCCGACGCCGGACGGCAAGACCGAAGTGGGCGTGGAGTTCCTCGCCATCGACGACGTCGACCGCCGCACGTTGGAGCAGCTCTTCGTCACGTCGTAACGGCCGGCGACGCGCCACCGTCCCTCCGCGGCGCCCCATCCTGCAGCGCACCCGTTGTCAACGCCCCCGCGAGCCCGGTCGGCTACCATGTCACGTCCGGGAGGGATGCGATGCTGGAAGCCCTGCGCCGTGAGCTGGCCGCCGCCCTGGCGGCGGCGCTGGAGTCCATGGGGGTGACCGCCCCCTCGGTGGTGCTGGAGGTGCCGCCCAACCGCACGCTGGGGGATCTGGCCTGGGCCGGCGCCCTCCAGCTCGCCCGTCCCCTCCGGCGCTCCCCCCGGGCCATCGCCGAGGAGGTGGTGGCCCGCCTCCCCCTGGCGCACTGCCCTCCGGCGAGCCCCCTGCGCCTCGTCGAGCCGCACCCCGCCATCGAGGGCCCGGGTTTCGTGAACTTTCGCCTGCGCCGGGGGGCGACCCTGGCGGCGCTCCTGCGCCCCCAGCCCACCCCTGCCGCCGGAGCCGATGGCGCCGGGGGCAAGGTCATCATCGAGCACACCAACATCAACCCCAACAAGGCCGCGCACATCGGTCACCTGCGCAACGCCGTGCTGGGCGACACCCTGGCCCGCTGCCTCAGGCGCCTCGGCCAGCGGGTGGAGGTGCAGAACTACGTGGACGACACCGGCGTGCAGGTGGCTGACGTGGTGGTGGCCTTCTTGTTCCTGCCCGAGCGCGAGCTGGCCGCAGCGGCGGCGGCGGTCTGGCCGGAGGTGGAGCGGGAGGCGCCGCGCCGGGCCGTGCTGGCCGCCCTTGCCGCCCGGGCGGCCAACGGCACCCTCGTCACCGACGCGCTGGGCGTCCCGGATTTCGACGACCTGTGCTGGGCCCTGTACCCGGCCGTGACGCGCCGCTACGACGCCGAGGAGACCTTTGCCGCGCACCGGGCGGAAGTCCTCCACGCCATCGAGGGGGGGTTCCCCGAGAGCCTCACCCTCCAGGGTGCCGTCGAGGCGCTCTGCCCCCCGGGGCCCCCATCCCGGACCCCCGACCCCGCCGCCGTGGCGCGGTTCGCCGCCGCCGTGGCCGAGGCCAACCTGCGCTGCCACCTCCTCACCATGGCTCGCCTCGGCATCCCCTACGACGTCCTCCCCCACGAGTCGGACATCTTGAAGCGCGGCTTCTGGCAGCGAGCGTTCGAGCTGCTCCGGGAGGCCGGTGCGGTGCGCCTGGAGACCGAGGGCAAGAACGCCGGCTGCTGGGTGATGTCCCTGGCCGACTCGCCAGAGTTCGCCGGGATGGCGGACGCCGACAAGATCCTGGTGCGTTCCAACGGCACCGTCACCTACACCGGCAAGGACATCGCCTACCAGCTGTGGAAGCTCGGCCTGCTGCGGGACCGCGACGGCACGCTCCACGACTTCGGCTACCGGGAGTTCGCCCGTTGGACCCAGGACGGCCCGGCGGCGCCGGTGCGCTACGGCGCGGGTCGCCCCCTCCACCGCACCACCGCCGACCCCACGCAGCGCCCCCCGGACGCCCGGTTCGGCGCCGGCCAGCGGGTGTACAACGTCATCGACGTGCGCCAGTCGTACCCGCAGAAGGTGGTCAAGGAGGCGATTCGCACCTTGGGGCACCAGGAGGCGGCGGACAACTCCATCCACTTTGCCTACGAGATGGTGGCGCTCACCCCTCGCGCCGTCCGCCGCCTGGAGGAGACCCAAGGGCTCGACTTCGGCCTCACGGCGGAGGACATGGCCAGGCCCTTCGTGGAGATGTCGGGCCGGCGCGGCATCGGCGTCACCGCCGACGCCCTCCTCGCCACGCTCACCGCCGAGGCGGCCGCTGCCGTCGCCCGTCGCCAGCCGGAAGGCCACCCCCTTGCCGCCGAGGAGGTGGCCGAGCGCGCCCGCGCCATTGCCGTCGGCGCGCTGCGCTACCAAATGGCCCGGCAGGGGAAGAACCGCGTCCTCGCCTTCGACTTCGAGGACGCCCTCGCCTTCGAGGGGGACACCGGCCCGTACCTGCAGTACTCCGCCGTGCGCACCGCCAAGATCTTTGAGAAGCTGGCGGCGGCGGGGCTCGCCGGCTCGGCGGCGGGGGACGCCGAGGCGGCGGCGGCCATGGCGGTGCCCGACGACCTCTGGGAACTGGTCTTCGCCTGCGCCCGGGTGGACGAGATGACCGCCAAGGCGGTGGCGAGCCTGGAGTTTTCCCTCATCGCCGGGCACGCCCGGGAGCTGTCGCAACTCTTCCACCGCCTCTACCACGACCACCCCGTGCTGCACGCGGCGGACGAGGCCACCCGCACGCTGCGTCGAGCCGTCTTCCGCCTCTTCGGTCTCACCGTCACGGGGATCCTGGAGGAGCTGCTCGGCATCCCGGTGCCCCGGGAGATGTGAGGCGGCCATCGCCGGGTAACCCCTCACTGTGCATCGGCAATACGGTTGACACTGGAACACCGTCACCCCATGCTAGGAAGGGGCAGTCGGCGCGCCGACTGGGGAGGGGTTATGCCTGGCAAACTTTCCAAGGGCAAGCTCTTGCTACTGTTGGCCGTGCTGGCCGCGACGCCGGCCTCCCTGCCGGCGAGCGGGGGGCCGGGGGGCGGGCGTTGTGTGACGTTGCCCCTGGCCGTCACCGACCCCGACACCGGCGAGACGCTGGTCGTCATCCCCCCCGACTGGCGGGAGTACTACCCCTTCTCGGAGCGGTTCGCGGCGCCCCTGCCCGGGCAGACGCCCCAGCACGTCATCGACCTCAAGGCCATCCGCTTCGCGACCGACTCCCTGGCCGTCAGCGACCTCAGGGGGAAGCGCAAGTTCCTCCCCCCGGACACCTCGAGCTTCCCCGCCGAACTGATCCGCCAGCCCTTCGCCACGGGCGACACCGACCTCTTCATCGTCCAGGCCGCCAACCCGACCAACCAGGCGGCGCTGCGCAGCTTCCTCGAGCGCAACCGCATCCAGATCCTGGACTACATCCCCGACCTCGCCTACCTGGTGCGCCTGGACGCCGCCACCTGGGACAGACTGCCCGACAACTCGCTGGTGTTCTGGGCGGGGCTATACCAGCCAGCGTTCCGCATCCACCCCCACCTGGACTACGTCACCGAGGCGGACCCGGGCCACGACCTCGAGGTCATGACCCACTTCGACCTGGCCGCCTTCGACTCGGAGCGCGATCTCGTCGATGCCCTCAAGGGGGTCGCCGAGGTCTCGCTGCTGGAGGTGACGCGGAGCAGCAACGCCTGGCTCGTCCGTTTCCAGGTCAAGGCGCGCGCGGTGCGGCCTCTCGCCCTCCAGCGCGGCTTCCTCTGGGCGGAGCAATGGGTGGAGCGGGAGCTGCACAACAACGTGGCCCGCACCTCCTCGGCCGTCCCCACCGGGCGCGGCGCCACGCCGGGACCCCTCATGGACGTGGAGGACGTGTGGGCGCGGGGGATCCACGGCGAGGGGCAAATTGCCGCCGCCGCCGACACCGGTCTCGACACCGGCGACCTCGCCACCCTCCACTGGGACTTCGGGCAGCAGGGCTCGGCCACCAACCCGCTGCGGGTCATCAAGGGGTACGCCCTCGGCCGCCCCACGTGGGACGACAACCAGACGACCGGCGGTGGTCACGGCACGCACACCTCCGGCTCCATCGTCGGCAACGGTATCCGCTCCGGCTCCACGCCGGACACTGACACCTTCCCGCCGGAGTGCTTCGCCGGCAACGCCCCCAAGGCCCAGTTCGTGTTCCAGTCGGTGATGGATTCCTCGGGCAAACTCGGCGGCCTCCCCGCCGACCTCACCACCCTCTTCCAGCCGCCCTACGCCGACGGGGCCCGCGTCCACTCCAACTCCTGGGGGGCGGCGGTGGCCGGCTGGTATGACACCAGCGCCCAGAACGTGGACAAGTTCGTCTGGGACAACCCGGACATGGTGATCACCTTTTCCGCCGGCAACTCCGGAACCGACGCCACCGGCCGGGACGGTGTCATCAACACCGATTCCATCGGTTCCCCCGGCACCGCCAAGAACTGCATCACCGTCGGCGCCAGCGAAAACTACCGCCCGGACTTCATCTACGAGTATCCCGAGGGTGACTGTAGCGGTACCGGTTTCACGCAGCAGGCCTGGGGGTGGTTCAACAGCACGGCCTTTCCCGCAGCACCCATATACGCCGACCTCATGGCGAACAACGCGAACGGCATGGCGGCGTTCTCCTCCCGCGGCCCCACCGACGACGGCCGCTTCAAGCCCGACATCACCGCCCCGGGGGTCGCCATCATCTCCACCCGCACCAGCGTCAACCAGCAGTTTGAGCAGTGGGGGACCTGCAACGTGCCGGTGGCCCAGCGCCCCTACTACCTCACCATGGGCGGCACCTCCATGTCGAACCCCCTCACCGCCGGCGCGGCGGTGCTGGTGCGCCAGTACTACGCGAGCGGCTGGCACGCCAACCACAGCGCCACCACCAACGCCTCCCCGGTGCCCGGCGACGGCTTCAACCCCTCCGCCGCCCTCGTCAAGGCCACCCTCATCAACGGCGCCTGGGACATGGCCCCCGGCCAGTACGGCACTACGAGCCCGCAGCCGGAGATCCCGCCCAACTGGGACCGCGCCGCCTCCCGCGACCTCCCCAACAACGCCGAGGGGTTCGGCCGGGTCGACCTGGAGCGCTCGCTCTTCCCGGGCTCCGGGTGGGGGGACGACCCCGCCCGCGTCATGGAGGTGCATGACGTCACCACGGGGCTGCGGACCGGCCAGTCCACCAACTACACGGTGATTGTGAGCAGCAACGCCAACCCCCTGGTGGTCACGCTGGTGTGGACCGACCCCTACGGCGCCGTCACCGCCGCCACCGAGCTGGTCAACAACCTGGATCTGGAGGTCTACTCCCCCACCGCCGTCCGTTACTACCCCAACCGCAAGAACTGGACCGGCGGCACCCAGGACGCCAAGAACAACGTGGAGCAGGTCATCGTCACCTCCCCCGCGGTGGGCACCTGGACCGTCACCGTGCGGGGGACCAACGTTCCCGGCAACAGTCAAGCCGGCACCAACGCCCAGCCCTACGCCTTGGTCATCTCCGGCGTGCTCTGCACCCCCCCCGGCCAGCCGGTCATCACCTCCATCACCGACGACGACGCCTGCGCCCAGAGTGGCATTCGCGTCACCTACACCGGCGGGGCGGGGGCCGTGCGCCACGACCTGGTGCGGGACGGCTCGGTGGTGGTCACCGGCTACGCCTCCGGCGCCCTCTACGCCCCCGGCGACGGCGCCTCCCACAGCTACGTCGTGCGCGCCGTGGCCAACGTCGCCTGCAGCACCGACAGTGCCGCCTCCAGCTTTGCCGACGGCAACGCCACGCCGGCCACGCCCGCAGCGCCCACGGTGACGGACCCCGACATCTGTGGCGCGTCCGGAGTCCAGGTCTCGTGGTCGCCGGTCTCCGGCGCCACCGCCTACGACCTGCTGGTGGACGGCGTCACGGTGGTGGCAGGGGTGACGAGCCCCGCCACCTACGTCCCCGGCGACAGCGCCGCGCACACCTACCAGGTGCGGGGCCGCAACGCCTCCTGCACCGGCGCGTGGTCCCCCGCCGCCTCGGGGACGGACCGGAGCGACTGCGTCTGCACTACCCCCCCCACCTTCGCGGGGCTCGCCACCGTCACGCCGCTCACCGGCAACGTGGCGTGCGGCCTGCGCCTCTCCTGGAGCGCGGCGACGAGCAACTGCCCGAACGGGCCCACCGTGGTCTACAACGTCTACCGGCGCACGGGTGCGGACCCCTTCGCGCTCCTCGCCTCGTGCGTCACCGGCACGAGCTACGACGACACCACGGCGGTCCCCGGCGTCACCTACGACTACACGGTCCGCGCCGAGGACGGCACCACCTTCGGCGGCGGCCCCTGCAACGGCGGCAACGAGGACGCCAACAGCGTCGTCCGTTCCGGCACGGTGGCGAGCCTGAACGAGAGCGCCACCCAGGTGACGACCCCGCTCACGGCGTCCAACACCCAGGCTACCACGAACCTGTCGCCGGCCTTCACGGTGGTCTCGCCCACGTCGGCCACGGTGTCGTACACGCCGGCCTACTCGAGCGCCGGTGGGACCGTGGACCTCTTTGGCCCCGACGACGACCCGTACAACAGTGGGTTCTGGACGATCGCCGGCACTAACCAGACGGTGACTCACTGCGGGCACTCGAACAACTACGCCCGCATCAACCAGGACCAGTACATGACGTTGACGAACCCGATCTCCACGGTGGGCTACACCAACATCACCGTCGTGTTCGACTGGATCACTTTCAACATGGAGTCGGGCGACATGCTGCGCCTCGACTATTTCAACGGGATGACGTGGGTGAACAACGTCTGGAGCGGTTACAACAGTGCGTGGCAGTGCGTTCACACCGTCACGCTACCCCCGGGCGCGGCCAACATTCCCAACCTGCAAATCCGTTTCTTTGCCGACGGCAATGCTGGCAACGGCAACGAGCGAGCCGGCGTGGACTACGTGATCATTCGCGGCACTGGCGCTGGCGGCAGCGGAACGTGGACGAACAACGTCCGCGTGACGCTCATCGATCCCTCGGCCAACGAGACCGTCCTCAAGGGGTACGGCCAGGCCGACGCCTCCCCCTACGACGTGCTGAGCGCCTACACGGGCCCCGGGACCTACCGGCTGCGGCTGGAGGAAAACGCCGGCGGCACCGCCACCCTCACCAACGGCGCCATGCAGGTGCAGGGCACGGCCTGCGTGCCCTCCGGCGCCCAGCCGCTCCAGTTCCTCACCGCCCGCGCCTCGGGAGACGGAACGGAAGGCACGGTGAAGCTGGAGTGGCTCAACCCCGCCGCCCCCTACGGCCTCACCCGCATCTGCTACAGCACCAGCAGCTACCCCTCGGACCCCACGAGCTGCTCGCGCGTGGTGGCCAACGACTGCAAGCCCGGCGACCCCACCTGCCCGTCCAGCGCCGGCGCCTACGCCACCTTCACCCACACCGGCCTCGCCAACACCGGCGCCACGACGTACTACTACACCGCCTGGGTCAACGCCTCCCCCACCGGCGCCGGCCCCTGGTCCTCGCCCAAACGGGTGGCGGCCACCCCCTTCAACGCCGCCAACCCCAACTCGCGCAAGTGGGCCTACTCCACCGGCGCCTCGGCCCTCGCGCCCCCCGGCATCATGCCGGGCAGCATCGGCGCCGGCGCCGTCTTCGCCGTCTCCAACGACCGGGTGCTCCACGGCCTCGACCCCACCGGCGCCGGCGGCTCCTGGCTGCGCAACTCCCCCTTCGCCTGGCTGCCCGTGGCCATGGCCGCCCCGTCCCAGCACCAGCCGCCGGTGGTGCCGCTCTCGTCGGGGATGTGGGTGTACCTCGCCGCCCAGGATGGCCGCGTCTACTGCATCAACGCCCACACCGGCGCCCTCCAGTGGCCGAGCGGCGCCACCGGCCCCACCCCGGTGCTGGCGGAGATGCTGCAGGCCGGGCCGGCGGCCTTCTTCACCGAGTACCTGCCCACCGTCCCCAACCTGGGCTTCGTCGGCACCCGCAACACCACCGCGGAAAACTCCCTCCTCGCCCTGAACCCCATCACCGGCCAGCGCTTGCCGGCCTTCGACTTCACCCAGACCGGCGCCAACGCCATCGGCATCATCACCGGCATCACCGTGGATTACGACACCCGGCGCGTGTACTTCACCAGCCGCGCCCGCAGCGGCGGCTCCAACCACACGGTCTGGTGCGTGGACACCTCTTCCGGCTCGGCGGTGAAGGTGTGGTCGCGAGCGGTGGGGGACATCGACGGCGGGCCCGTGCTGGCCAACGGAAGACTGTACGTGGGCACCAACGCCGGCACCGTGGTGGCGCTGGAACTCGCCGACAACGGCGCCACCATGCGCACCTACGCCACCGGTGACGGCCCCGTGAAGGGGTACGTCTGGCCCGAGTGGGGCACGGCGAACCTCTACGTCTCCACCTCCACCAAGGTGTGGGGCCTCGCCGACCCGGGCAGCGGCTCGAGCCTGGTCAAGCGCTGGGACAGCGGCACCGCCGTGCCCTCCCCCTCGGTGCCGATGCTGCTGGACCTCCAGGGGCGGGTGCTGGTGGGCGGCGGCGACGGCAAGCTCTACCAGCTCGACGCCGCCACCGGCGCTCTGGCCGGTGCGGCCGTGGCGCTGGGGCCCAGCGCCCTGGGGCCGCCTGCCTACGACGTGTTGAGCGGGACGCTCCACGTGGGCTCGACGAGCGGGGTGATCCACGCGGTGGTCACGCCGCTGCCGGAGTCGGCGGTGGAAACCTTCGCCGCCGCGCCCCGACCGGCGCCGCCGCCGGAGGCCAGCAGTGACGAGCGGGCCGCCCCCTCGCCGTGCGCCACCATCCAGGTGACCTCGCCGCAGCAGCGTCTGGGGCCGCTGGCCAGTTTCTCCGCCACCAAGATCCTCGACCTCGCCATCACCGCCTCCCTCGCCGCCACTATCACCGGTCGGCACACGCTGGAGCTGGACGTCTACGCCCCGGATGGCGGGCTGTACCGGACCTACACGGTGCCGGTGGAACGCACCCTCCCCGTGGCGAGTCAGGGGAAGGTGACCGTGACACTGCCGGTGGCGGGCACCGACATCGTCAGCAACGGGCTCTACGGGGTCTGGCGGGTCCGCGCCAGGCTCGACGGGGCGGCCTCGCCGTGCAGCAGCGGCGGCGATTTCCGCCTGGGCAGGTAACGGCATGGCCGAGCGAGGAGGTGACGTGACGATCCGGCGCGCGGCCCATACCGCCTGGCGGCGGTTGGGCGAGGAGCTGGTGGTGATCGACCTGGACGCCAACCTGGTGTACGGGCTGGATCAGCCCGGCGGACAGGTGTGGGAGTTGCTGGGCGAGGGGCGGGGGCTTGGCGAGATCGCCGCGGCCATTGCTTCCGAGGCCACCGAGGGCGAACCGCTGCAGGCCGTGGAGCGTTTCCTCGCCGAGCTGGCCGCGGCGGGGCTGGTGGAGGGGGTGAGTGAACCCGCCGCGGCGGCACCCCCCGCCGACCCCGCCAGCGTCTCCTCCCCCCGGATCCTCTGGCGGGAACGGGTCCAACGCTTCGGCGGCAGTTGCGGCCTGCGCCCCGGCCAGGGCACGCCGTGCGGCGGCAAGCCGCTCTGGTCGTGATGGACGCGGCGCCGGTTGCGCCCTCCCCCCACTGGGCCCTTCCCTTTGCCGTGGCGGGCGCGGGGGTGGAGGTGTGGGGTGCGGGGGGGGTGCTCCGCGAGACCCTCCTCCAGCGCTTCGGGGCGGCGGCGCGTGCTCCCAAGGAGCCGTGCCTCCTGATCCGCACTGGCCCCAACCCCGCGGCGGTGCTGGACCCCAACCCGGGGTTGCGGGCCGAGGGGCCCGGCTGGAGTGCCGCCATCGACCTGCCGCGGCGCCGCGCCATCGTGAGCGGGGAGGCCCTCGCCGATGGCGTGGAGGCGGCCCTGCGGCTGGCCTTTCCTTACCTGCTGGCCGACGGCCTGCTGGTGCACGCGGCACTCCTCGAGGTGGGGGGCGAGGGTGTCCTGGGAGTGGGCCCCTCCGGCGCGGGGAAGACCACCCTCGCCCGCCTCTGCGCCCCCCACGCCCGGGGGGACGAGCTGGCCGTGGTGCGCCACGACGGGAACCGCTGGTTGGCGGAGGCGTTCCCCACCCCGGGATCACGCCGCGGCGCCTTGCCCCTCGCGCGTCTCCTCCTCTTGCGGCACGCGCCCACCCACGAACTGGCGCCCCTCCCACCGGGGCGGGCAGCCGGCCAGCTGGCCACGCAGGTGCACTGGCCCACCGGCGATCGCGCCGCGGGGGGACGCACCTTCGCCACGCTGGCCCGGCTGGCGGGGGAGGTGCCGTGCCTCACCCTCGGCTTTGCCCCGCACCCCTCGGTGTGGCAGTTCCTGGCGGGGGGTGACGGGTGACGACGGCAACCCACTTTGCCCGCGTGGTCGGGGAGGCCACCCTGGCGGCTGTGCCGCTGGAGGTGATCCTTGAACTCACCCAACGCTGCAACTTCCGCTGCGCCCACTGCTACCTGCCGAGCCACCGCGACACCGACCCCCTCCCCACGCCGCGGGTGCTGGCGCTCGTGGAGGAGCTGGCGGCGGCGGGCACGCTTTTCCTCACCCTCTCGGGCGGCGAGCCGCTGCTGCGGCCCAACTGGCGGGAGATCGTCCGGCACGCCCGCCGGCTGGGTTTTGCCGTCACGGTGCTCACCAACGGCTCCCTGGTGGACGAGGAGGCGGCTGCCTTTCTCGCCGCGGAGCGGGTGTCGGTGGAGGTGAGCGTCTACGCCACCGATAGCGCCGTCTTCGACAACATCGTCGGCGCTGCTGGCGCGGCCGCGGCGGTGCGCCGCGCCCTCGAGGCCATCGCCCGGCACGGCGCCCGCCTCACCCTCAAAGTGCCGGTGCTCGCGGCCAACGCCGGCAGCGTGACTGCTGTTCGCGCCCTGGCCCGCGACCTGGGTGCTGATTGCCTCACCTACCCCACGGTGTTCGCCCGGCGGGACGGCGACCCCGGCCCCATGGCCCTGGCCCTGGCGGGCGAGGCCCTGGCGGGCCACCTGCAGGCCTCCCCCGACGCCCCCCGCACCCTCCCCGCCCCGGCGCCGGACCGCGACGACTGGCCCCTGTGCGCGGCGGGCACTCGCGCCGCCACCGTTACCGCCAGCGGCGAGCTGCTCCCCTGCCCGCTCTTCCCCCAGGCCGCCGGAAACCTGCGGCACAGCTCGTTCCGAGAGGTGTGGGGAGGGTCGGCGCTTTTGGCACGCCTGCGCTCCCTTCGCTGGCGCGACCTTGCCACCTGCCGGGGCTGCCCGCGCACCTCCTACTGCGGGCGTTGCCCGGCCCAGGCCCTGCTGGAGGGGGGCGACGGCACCGGGCCGTCCCCCTCGGCGTGCAGCTTTGCCGCCGCCCTGGAGAAGGCCCGTGGGTGCTGCGGCTGAGGCGCTTCGCCACCCGGCCCGCACGGCTCGCGCCGCGCTGCTGGTGGTCGCTACCTCGGTGCGCCTGGCGGCGCTCATGCGCCGGAGCGGCCTGGACCGGACGCTGGCGGCGCTGCGTTCCGGCCCGCGCTTGAGGGGCGCCCTCGCCGACCCGCTCCTCCACCTGCGGCTGGTCAACCGCCTCCTGCCGGTGCTGCCGCCGTACCGCGTGGGGCGCTGCCTCAAGCGCTCGTTGCTCCTCCTCGCCCTGTGGCACCGGTGCGGGCTGCAGGTCCGCCTCCACCTGGGGTTCCGCCCCGCCGCTGCCGGCCCCTGGGGGGGGCATGCCTGGCTCAGTTGCGACGGCTTCGAGGTGCCGGAGCCCCTCGCCAGCCCCAACGGCCACCTGGAGGCTTTCGTTCTCTAGCCGCGCAGGCGGCGCCCCCAGCGGTGGCGGACCGCCCCCCACGCGTAGCGGGGCAGGCGCAGGAGCAGCTCCAGCGGCCGGACGAGGCGCCAGAACGCGACCCCCCAGGCGCTGCGTTGCGGCCCGTGCATGACCTCCACCTGCCCCGGGGTGAGCCACAGCGCCTGCCCCAGCTCCCGCAGCCACCCCCCCACGGTGCGCGGCTCCCCGGCGACCCCGAGGATGGCCCGCCACCGGAGCGCCTGCTGGTAGCGCCGGTCCACCGGGCCGGCCAGAGCGTGGCGGAGGAGGCGGGCGGCGCCGTCGTCCGCCCCGGCGAGGAGGTGGGCCGCCGTCCCTGCCCGGAGGACTCGGCAGAGCTCTCCCACCGCCGCCAGCGCCTCGGGCGGCAGCCGCCCCCCCACGAGACTCGCCACAGCGGACATGAGCGCCTGGTCCCCCGGGGTGCCCACCCCCAGGTCCACCAGGTCGGCCACCATTCGCATGGGCGGGTACGAAAGCGGCGCCGTGCCGTGCTGGACGAGGCCGTGGACCAGGCAGTGCGCCACCAGCAGCTCCCGCGCCGGCAGCAGCCACCCCTCCGCCCCCCCCTCCCGGGTCAGCAGGCCGGCCCCCTCCAGCGCCTCGAAGGTGGCGTCGGCCGCCCCCGGGAGGGCGACCCCGGGCAGCCTGGTGTGGACCTCCACCGGCACGCCGCGCGGGGTGAGGAAGGGGAACAGGTGGTGGGGCACCCGGAGGAGGCGCTCCTCCCGGCAGCCGGAGGCCAGGAGCGCCCGCCGGGCCGTTGCCGCACAGGTCGCCGGCACCAGCACGTCCAGGTCCGAGGCGGCCCGCCCCCCGGCCGGCACGTGACCCGCGCAGCGCAGCGCCGCAAACTTGAGGAGGACCACCGGGACGCCGGCCTCCTCCAGCCACCGGCGCACCTCCCCCGCCACCGCCAGTACCCGCTCCCCCCACCCCTCCACGGCAAGCTGGTGCGTGACCAGAGTCTTGGCAGCGGCCTCCCCCACCTCCCCCCGCAAGCGCTCGAAGGGGGTGCGAGCCGCGATGCGCACCGCCAGATCGTGGGTGATTGCCGTGGCCACCGCCCGCTCCCCGTCGGCCGGCGGGGGCGGCGGCTCCCCTTCCGCGGCAAAGGCCCGCGCCAGCGCCCACCGGAGTTCCGGGGTCGCGGCGACGGGCGGCGGGGTGAGCGGCCAGGAGCCCACCCGGTGATTATTCCACCCCAAGCCTTGCGGCGACCGCCCGCAACCCGCCGGGGAAGCTGCCGTAGACTACGCCGGTGAGCAACGGGAGCCCCCGTGCCGCAGCCCTGGCCCGGCTCTTGCGGGAGCGCATCGCCGTCTTGGACGGTGCCACCGGCACGGCCCTGGCCGGCCGCGGCCTCACCGCCGAGGACTACGGCGGCGAGGCCCTGGTGGGCTGCCACGAGGCCCTCGTGCTGGTTCGCCCCGACGTGGTCCTGGACCTCCACCGCGGTTACCTGGCGGCGGGTGCCGACATCGTCGAGACCGACACCTTTGGGGCCACCCCGGTGGTCCTGGCCGAGTATGGCCTCGCCCACCGCTGCCGCGAGATCGCCCGGCGGGCCGCGGAGCTAGCCCGTCAGGCCTGCGCCGAGGCGGAGGCCCGGGACCCCGCCCGGCCCCGCTTCGTGGCCGGCTCGCTTGGCCCCACCACCAAGTCCCTCACCCTGGGCGCCGGGGTCACCTTCGCGGAGCTGGAGCGGGGCTACGCCGAGCAGGTGCAGGGGCTGGCCGAGGGCGGCGCCGACGTGCTCCTCGTCGAGACGAGTCACGACCCGCTCAACCTCAAGGCCGCTCTCGTCGCGTGTCGCGAGGTGGCGCCCCACCTGCCGGTGGCGGTGTCCGCCACCCTCGAGCCCACCGGCACCACCCTGGGCGGTCAGACCATCGAGGCGGTGGCGGTGATGGTGGAGCCGTGGCAGCCGCTGTGGGTGGGGATCAACTGCTCCACCGGGCCTCGCCCCATGGCCGAGCCGCTCCGGGCCCTGGCGGCCCTCACCCCCTCCTTCGTGGCGGTGGTCCCCAACGCCGGTCTCCCCGACGCCGAGGGGCGCTACCACGAGACGCCGGAGGAGTTTGCCGAGGCGTTGGCCCGCTTCGCCGCCGCCGGCTGGCTGAACCTGGTGGGGGGGTGCTGCGGCACCCACGCGGGGCACGTTCGCGCCCTCCGGGAGGTCGCTGACCGGCACCGGCCGCGCGTCCCCCCTGCCTTCGACCCAGCTCGCCTGGCCGGCGGCGAGGCCGTGGAGATCACTATCCAGCCTGGGCCGCTGCTCGTGGGCGAACGGACCAACGTGTTGGGCTCCCGCCGCTTCCGCACGCTGGTGCAGGAGGGGCGGTTCGCCGAGGCGGCGGAGATCGGCCGCCGCCAGGTGCGCGGCGGCGCCCAGGTACTCGACGTGTGCGTGGCCGACCCCGACGGGGACGAGGTCGGGGCCATGGCGGCCACGGTGACGGCCCTGCGGCGGGCGGTGCGCGTGCCGCTGATGATCGACTCCACCGACCCCGCCGTGTTCGAGGCGGCGCTCCGCCTGGTCCCTGGCAAGCCGGTCCTCAACTCCGTGAACCTGGAGGACGGCGGCACCCGCCTGCGGCGCGTGGCGGCCCTGGCCCGGCGCTACGGCGCGGCAGTGGTGGCGGGGTGCATCGACGAGCACCCCACCGAAGGGATGGCCCGCACCGCCAAACGCAAGTTGGAGGTGGCGACGCGGCTGCTGGAGACCCTCGAGGGGGAGGGGCTGCGCCGGCGAGAGGTGCTGCTCGACCCCCTGGTCTTCCCCGCGGCGGCCGGCGACCCTGCGTTCCGCGGCGCGGCGGGGGAGACGGTGCGGGCGATCGCGCAGATCAAGGAGCGCTTCCCCGACGCCCTCACCATCGTCGGCGTGTCCAACGTCTCCTTCGGCCTCCCGGCCCCGGCCCGGGAGGTCCTCAACGCGGTGTTCCTCCACCACTGCCTCGCGGCCGGCCTCGATGCCGCCATCGTCAACACCGAGCAGCTCGTGCGCTTCCCCACCCTGGAGGCGGCCGACGTCGAGCTCGCCGAAGCGGTCCTCTTCCAGGGCGACCAGCCGGCGGTGGACGCCTTCGTGGCGCGCCACCGAGCGGCGGCGCGCCCCACCCCTGCCGCTGGCACGCTGCCCCCCGAGGAGCGTCTGCGCCGGATGGTCATCGAGGGCTCCCGCACTGGCCTCGAACAGACCCTGGACGAGTTGCTGTTGGTGAGCGATCCCCTGGCCATCATCAACGGGCCGCTCCTCGCTGGCATGGACGAGGTGGGCCGCCTGTTCGGGGCAGGCCAGCTCATCGTCGCCGAGGTGCTGGTCTCCGCCGAGGTGGTGCAGGCGGCCGCCGACTACCTGCGCCCCCACCTGGGCGGCGACGCCTCGGGGCGGCGCGGCTCCATCCTCCTGGCCACCGTGCGGGGGGATGTGCACGACATTGGCAAGAATCTGGTGGGCATGATCTTCGCGGCCAACGGCTACCGCGTGGTGGACCTCGGTGTGCAGTGCCCCTCCGAGCGGCTGGTGCAGGCGTTCAAGGAGGAGCGCCCGGACCTCATCGGCCTGTCCGGATTGCTCGTGCGGTCCGCCCACCAGATGGCCGCCACCGCCGCCGACCTGGCGGCGGCCGGGGTCGCCGTGCCGTTGCTGGTGGGGGGGGCCGCCCTCACCGCCACCTTTGCGAACACCCGCATCGCCCCCGCTTACCCCGCCGGGGTGTACTACGCCGCCGACGCCATGGCGGGCCTCGCCCTGGCAAACCGCCTGCGCGCCGGCGAGTCGGTGCCCACCGAGCCCGCCGCGTCTCGCCCGGCCCCCCGCCCCGCCCCCCCTGCGGAGGCGGCGGCGCCAACGGCGCCGCCCGCGGCCGTTGCCGACATCCCGCCGGTGCCGGACCTGGCGCGCCACGTGCTCCCCGCCCTGCCCCTCGACGAGGTCTGGGCGCACCTCAACCGCCAGATGCTGCTGGGCAAGCACCTGGGGCTGCCCGGCTCGTGGCGGCGCCTGCTGGAGGCCGGGGACCTGCGGGCCGTCGAGCTGGCGGAGCGGGTGGAGCGGCTGATGGACGCCGCGGCGGCCCGGGGCTGGCTCGCCCCCGCGGCGGTGTACCGCTTCTTCCGCGCCCACTCGCGGGGGGACTCGGTGATCGTCCTCTCCCCCGAGGGGCAGGAGCTGGCGGCGCTGCCGTTCCCCCGGCAACCCCGCCCCCCGTACCGCTCCGCCGCTGACTGGGTGCGTCCGGACCCCGCCGACGGCGACGCCGTGGCCATCTTCGTCGTCACTGCCGGCGGCCGGGTGGCGGAGGTGGCGCGAGAACTTACGGCGGACGGGCGTCTGCTGGACGCCTACGCGCTGCAGGCGCTGGCGCTGGAGACCGCGGAGGCGGCGGCGGAGTGGTTGCACCGGCGCTTGCGCGAGCTGTGGGGGTTTCCCGACCCCGCCGACCTCACCATGGAGGAACGCTTCCGCGCCCGCTACCGGGGCATCCGCCTCTCCTTCGGTTACCCCGCCTGCCCCGATCTGGAGCCGCAGCGCGACGTCTTCCGCCTCCTCTCGCCGGAGGAGATTGGCGTGACCCTCACCGAGGGCTGCATGATGGACCCGGAGGCCTCGGTGTCCGCGGTGGTGTTCCACCACCCCGAGGCGAGGTACCTCGCGTGACGACCCCCCGCGTGCACCGCCGCTTTGCCGACCACATCGTGGTGGCGGACGGGGCCATGGGTTCGGAGCTCCTGGCCCGTCTCCCCGCCACGGCGCAGCTGGACCTCGCCCCCCTCCACCACCCCCGGGAGGTGGAGGCGATCCACCTGGCCTACCTGCAGGCCGGCGCCGAGGTCATCGAGACGGCCACCTTTGCCGCTTCCAGGCCGCGGCTCGCCCGGCTCGGCTGCGGCGATCTCACCGAGGCGGTGAACGAGGCCGGGGTCAAGCTCGCCAGGGAGGCCCGGGAGGTCTCCGGGGTGGACTGTTTGGTGGCCGGCGCCATCGGCCCCCTGGCCGGGGTCCTGGACATGGACGAACCGGCGGGCCGCGCCGCCATCGCCCAAGCCCACGCGGAGCAGGCGGCGATCCTGGCCGGGCGCGGCGCCGACCTGTTGGTGCTCGAGACCTTCTTTCGCCTCGACGAGCTGGAGCTGGCCATCGAGGCGGTGCAGGGGGTCACCTCGCTGCCCATCGTCGCCCTCCTCACCTTCGCCGACGAGAGCCACCCCGAGGGGATCGAGGAGCAGGCCGCCGCCGTCCGGGCGCTCCTCCAGCGCGACGTGCTGGCCGCGGGAGTCAACTGCACCCCGGGGCCTTCCGGTGCCCTGGCGGTACTCCAGGCGGTGGGGGCGGCCCCGGGGCGGCTCGCCGCCATGCCCAACGCCGGCCGCCTGGTACGCCGGGACGGGAGACTCCTGAGCCCCCCGGCCACGCCCTCGTACCTGGCGCGCTTTGCTGCCGAGGCCGCCGCAGCCGGGGCGATCCTGGTGGGAGGGTGCTGCGGCACCGGCCCCGAACACATTGCCGCCATGGCGGCGGCGGTGCGTGGCGTCCACCCCGCGCACCGGCGCCGCGTCCGGGTGGCGGTAGCGGCCCCGCCGGAGCCGGCCCGGCCGGCACCCCGTCGACCGCCGTCGCCCCTCGCCGACAAGCTGGCGGCGGGCCGGTTCGTGCGGGTCGTGCAGTTGGACCCCCCCAAGGGCACCAACTCGGACCGGTTGGTGGCCGCTGTCGCCACGATGGCGCGCCACCCGGCAGTGGACGCCGTGGACATCAACTCCAACCCCCTCGCCCGCCTGCGCATGGATTCCCTCTGGCTGGCCGCGGAGCTGCAGCGGGCCACCGGCGTGGAGGCCATCGCCCACGTGACCCCGCGGGACGCCTCCCTGATGGGGCTGCAGTCGCAGCTGCTCGGCGCCTGGCGAGGCGGCGTCCGCTCCCTCCTGGCCATCACCGGCGACCCGTCCCAGCTCGGCGACTACCCCGGCGTGCACGACGTGTACCACGTGGACATCTTCGAGCTGGTGCGTGCCATTGCCCGGATGGCCGAGGGGGTGGACTGCGCCGGGAACCCCATCGGCGAGCCCCCCGAGTTTTGCATCGGCGTGGCGGTGAACCCCGCCGCGGACGACCTCGACCACGAGATCGGCAGGATGCACCGCAAGGTGGAGGCCGGCGCGCACTTCATCATGAGCCAGGTCTTCTTCGCCTGGGACGTGTGGGAGCGGTTCCTGGACCGCTGCGGCGGCCGGCTGCCGCTCCCGGCCCTGGTGGGGATTTGGCCGCTCCCCTCCCTCAAGTTGGCGCTGCGGCTCCACTACGAGGTGCCCGGGATCGTGGTCCCGGACGAGCTCTTGGCGGCGCTGCAAGCGGCCGGCAGCGGCGCCGCCAGGGTCGGGCTGGAGCGTGCGCTCGAGCTGCTCGCTGGGGCCCCCGGCCGGGCGTCGGGGGTCTACCTCATCGCCCCCTTCAAGAACCCCGAGGAGGTCCTGGCGCTCCTCCCACCTGAAGCGACCGACCCCCGCTGAGACGGGGGGCTGCCACCACGCCGGGGCGGCGGCCCGCTAGCGCACCGCCCCCACCAGGCGGATGGGCACGGCCTGCTCGCCGGTGGGGGCGCGCAGCACCACCGTACCATCCACCGCGACCTTCTGGCCCCCCACCAGCGCCCCCACCACCCCGGCCGCCACGTCCGCCAAAGAGGCCGACTGCTCCAGCAACACGTCGCTGGTCACCCCAGGCCGCAGGCGAAATCCGGGGCGCACGCCGCGCATCACCGGGGCGTCGCCCACCTTCACCGCGTAGTCGAAGCGCGTGACCACCAGGTCGAAGCCGAAGGGGTTGTACAGGCGCAGCAAACCCTGGAAGGCCACCTCGGCCAGCCCTGGCACAATTCGCGCGTCGTCGAGGTGGGCGTAGGTCTTGGCCAGCTCCTCCGCCGGAACGACGAGGCGGTTGCGGTCGTTGGGGTCGATCTCCCCCGCCACGGTGAGCACCAGGTTGCCGCTGGCGTCTCGCCCCTCCCAGCGTACCGGCACCAGCTCGAAGGGGATGCCCAACACGCTCTCCGGCACCGCCTTGAGGTCCACCTCGAAGGCGATGCGGGTGCGGGCGTTGCCGAACTCCGGCTGCGGCTCCCCCTGCACCGGCACCGGGATGTCGGCGAGGAGCAAGCGCTGGGAGCGCACGGGTGCCAGCCCCTTGCCGTCGAAGGGCGCCGCCGCCAGGTCCACCCGCAGCCGATCGCGACTCGCGAGTTCCACGGTGACGCGGTCCAGGCTCAAGGAGGCGGTGACGGCGGGGGCCGCCACGCTGACGGCGGCCTGTCCGGCAAGCAGGAGGGTAAGCAGCGGCGTCATGATCATCTCCCAACCGCAAAGTGTAGCCCACGCAGGGACACCCCGAGGGTTGCTCTCTGACGCTTGTGAATACTTTCGCGTTATACTATAGTTGCCACGGAGGCGATCCGGGGGGGGCCCCACCCCCACCCGGCGCCCTGCAGTGGGCAGCATCGCTTCCTTCCCTTCTTCCGCCCCGCTCCGGCGGGGCATGTTTTTTTTCCTCCGCTACACTGGCAGCCAGCAGGGGCGGCCTTGCGACCGCCCCGGGAGGTCACGATGGCGCCCACGCGAGGCGCGACGTTGGCCGTTCTCGTCACCCTGGGTGCGGCCCTGGCGGGCAGTGCCGCGCCGGCGGAAGAGACCGGTTGGCTCATCACGCCGGAGGAGGCAGCGCTGGCCGAGGCCCCACCGGAAACCCCGCCAGTCCCCTCCATCCGCCTGCGAGGCGCCCGGGCGGCGGGCCAGGGCCCCACCATCGAGCTGGTCACGCCGGAGGAGGGCAAACCGGTGACGGCCCCCGTCACCGTGTTCATCCGCTTCCTCCCCAACCAGGCGCCGGTGGACCTTGGTTCTCTCAAGGTGGTTCTCCTTAAGGTGGTGAAGATCGATATCACGGACCGCCTGCGCCCCTACGTGAGCGAGGAGGGGATTCGCATCAACGAGGGGAAGTTCCCCTCGGGGAAGTTCCGCCTCCGCGTGACCCTCGCCGACGTCCAGGGCAACACCACCAGCGGCGAGGGGGAGATCGTGGTGCTCTAGTCCGCCGGCAGCTCCTCCAGCCATTCGGTGGCGTAGCCGTCCGTGGCGGGGATCACGCAGAGGAACTCCACCTCCTCGCGACCTCGGTTCTCGTAGGCGTGGGCGCAGCCGGCGGGGATGAGCACCGCGTCCCCCGGGCCCACCACCTCCTCCACCCCGTCCAGCGTCAACACCATCTCCCCCCGCAGCACCACCTGTTGGTGCTCGATGGTGTCGTGGCGGTGGGCCGGGATCCGCCCGCCGGGCGCGAGGACGAACCGCCGCGTGACAAGCTTGTCCCCGCCCTCCGCCGGTCCCACCAGCACTGCCATGCGTGCCCCCCGCGCCCGCTGCACGTTCTGGGCGCTCGCCTCCCCCGCCCTGACCACCCGCGCCGCTCTGCCGTTCCTCCCCATCTGGCCTCCTCGTCTACTGCCACCCTGCTACACTGCGCCTCGCTCGGAGGCACCCATGCCCGACGATCGTACGATACTCCACGAGTTCAAGCGCAACGCGGAAGAGACGCTGCGGATCTCCCTCGCCACCTTCAAGGGCCGTACCTACGTGGACCTGCGACTCTTCTACACCGACGCCAACGGCGAGCTGCAGCCCACCAAGAAGGGCATCACCGTCACGCCGGAACTGTGGGACGCCTTCCGCGAGGGCGTGGCGAAGGCCGAAGAGGAGCTCCAGGCCCGCAACCTCTGGCACCCTGCAACCTCCTAGCCAGCGCGCCACTTCGTTCCCGGCCGCCCCGACCCCCCAAGCCGCCTCGGCTCACCCCCTTGCCGGGCCGCCACCGCACGCACGGCACGAGCGCCAGCCCTCCAACGCCCTGGCCGCTGCCCGCCGCCGGTGGCCGACGCCGTCCCCTACCCGCCGCCCCGCGTCTCCCAGCCTCCCCACACCGGCCAGCTGGCCCGCAACCAGTCGCGCCGATGACAGCATGGCTGTGCGGCGGCGTGGCAAAGGCGCGACGCACAACCCCGGACCATCTGGCTTCCCCCACCCCCCACCCGGCCCCCACCCATTCCCGCGCGTCTGCCCCGTGAGGCGAACAACGTTCTGCTAGACTCTGCACGGCTGCCGGAGTGGCGGAATGGCAGACGCGCGACTCGAAACCCCACAACATCTGGCTTCCCCCACCCCCACCCAGCCCCCACCCATTCCCGCGCGTCTGCCCCGTGAGGCGAACAACGTTCTGCTAGACTCTGCGAGGCTGCCGGAGTGGCGGAATGGCAGACGCGCGACTCGAAACCCCGCGACATCTGGCTTCCCCCACCCCCACCCGACCCCCACCCGTTCCCGCGCGTCTGCCCCGTGAGGCGATCCACGTTCTGCTAGACTCTGCGAGGCTGCCGGAGTGGCGGAATGGCAGACGCGCGACTCGAAACCCCGCAACATCTGGCTTCCCCCACCCGTTCCCGCGCGTCTGCCCCGTGAGGCGATCCACGTTCTGCTAGACTCTGCACGGCTGCCGGAGTGGCGGAATGGCAGACGCGCGGGACTCAAAATCCCGTGTCCGCAAGGGCGTGTGGGTTCGACTCCCTCCTCCGGCACCACCCGCCGAACGCCCTTCCGCGCACAAGCCGGGTGACGACCCGCCACGGAGACGCGTGACCTCGCGGAGGCTCGCCCTCGCGTAGAATGGCGGCATGGCAACGACCGTCGAACAGCTCGGGATTGCCCTCGCCAGCGCCTACCCGCTCATCGCCGTGATCTCGCCGGAGGAGGAGCGCATCGAGCGACTGCTCCAGCGCTTCGCTGCCGGTGCCAAGCCCCAACCCCTCCCGGTGTCGGTGTGGAACTGCCGGGACGGCTTCGTGGGCACCGGCAACCACCAGGACCCCCACGCGGCCCTCGATTGGCTCGCCGGTGAGGCGCCGCCCGGGTTTTACCTTCTCAAGGACCTCCACGTCATGCTGGAGAGCGATCGCAAGGTGCTGCGGGCGCTCCGCGACACGGCGGCAGCGGTGCGCAACCGGGGACGGTTCCTGTTCCTCGTGGGGCCCAACCTGACGCTGCCGGAGGAGCTACGGCCGCTGGCCTACGTGGTCAACGCGCTGTTCCCGGACGAGACCGAGGTCACCGCCACGGTCAACGCGGTGCTGCAACAGAGCCGCCGCACCGTGGACCCGGCGACGGTGCAGCACCTGGTGAGCCTGTTGCGCGGAATGAGCCTCCTCGAGGTGGAGCACATGCTCCGGCGGCTGCTCGCCCGACACACCGCCCTGGATGCCGCCTTCATGAACGAGGTGCTGGCCGAGAAGGAACAGGTGATGCGCAAGGAGGGGATCCTCGAGTTCGTCCCCCCCGAACGCGGCCTTGGCGACCTGGGGGGGCTCGACCAGCTCAAGACCTGGCTGCGCCAACGCGCCCAGCTCTTCACCCCGCAGGCTCGCGAGAAGAACCTGCCGAAACCCAGGGGCATCCTGCTCATGGGCATGTCGGGGTGCGGCAAGTCGCTGGCCATCAAGGTCATTGCCAACGAGTGGAAACTCCCGCTCTTCCGCCTCGACATGGGCGTGGTTTTTTCCGGGGCGATGGGCTCGCCGGAACTGGTGTTTCACCGGGCCCTGGAAGCGGTAGAGGCGGTGGCCCCCGCGGTGCTCTGGATTGACGAGGTGGAGATGGGGGTGGCCGGCTACCACGAGGGGGAGACCGGCTCGCTCACCCGCATCTTCGCCAGCTTCCTCACCTGGATGCAGGAGCACCGGGAGGACGTCTTCGTGGCCGCCACCGCCAACCGCATTCACCTCCTCCCCGCCGAGGTGATCCGCAAGGGGCGCTTCGACCAGGTGTTCTTCGTCGAGCTGCCCAACGAGGAGGAGCGCAAGGAGATCCTCACCATCCACATGCGCCGCCAGGGGCTGGACGTGAGCAAGTTCGACCTGGTGCTGCTGGCCTCCGCCACCCGGGGCTGGAACGGCGCCGAGATCGAACAGGCGGTGATCGCCGCGCGCATCGCCTGTTTTTCGGCGGGCAAGCCCGTGGAGGAGAAGGACCTCCTTGCCGCCATGGGGCAGATCGTGCCGCTCTCCACCACCATGGCGGAACAGATCAAGGCCATTCGCTCCTGGGCCCGCACCCGCGCCCTGCCGGCCACCAGCCCCGGCAAGCCCGAAATGTAACCACGCCCCAACGGCCGCCCCAAGGGCCGGCCAGGGGCCTCACGGGGCCGCGACGAGAATGACGTCCGCCCCCTCGTCCGGCGCCGGCACCTCGCCGGGGCACGTCCGGCTCGCCGGCCCGCCGAGTCGGGCGATGAGGTCCATCACCCACCGCTCCTGGGCGGCACGGGCCGCCTTGAGTCGCCCGCCGGCCTGCGGCACGGCCACGCAAAACGCGACCTCCCCCTTGGCCGTACCGGCAAAGCCGGCCAGTACGGCGACCCCGCCGTCGGTACTGGTGAGAGTGCCGGTCTTCCCCACCACCGATGCAGCAAACTCGCCGGTGGAGAGGAGGGGAAAGAAGCGGGTCACCGTCCCGCCGTCGCAACCGCCCACCGGCAGGACGGCCTCCAGGGGGACGCCGAGGCGCTCGCAGGTGTGGCGGAACTCGTGGAGCAGCCGCACCACCACCCGGGGGGAGAGACGGTTGGTGCCGAGGCCCGAGGCGGTCTCCAGCTGGATGGCGTCGGCGGGGAGGCCGCAGCGCACGGCCAGCAGCCCGACCAGCTCCGCGACCGGCCCGAGGCCCGCCGCGACCCGTTCGATATCGTTGTTGGAAAAGCAGTTGAACCGCCGCAGCGCGGCCAGAAGAGGTTTCGAGCGGTGGACCACCAGGAGCTCGCCCCCGCGGCTCTCGCCGTCCACCCCCACCCCGCCCCGCACCACCACCCGGGGGGGAGCGTTGCGGTTGAGACCGCGCCGGGCTGCGAAGTCGTGCCAGGTGCGGCGGATCGAGGGGTTCCACCGGCGCGGGTCGAGGGCCTGCTTGAGGCGGGCCGCCATCCCCATGCCGCGTTTGAACGGGTCGGGTTCGGTGCCGGCGGAACCGTTCTCCCACCCCATCCAAAACGACCGGTTCACCACCAGCGCGCCGCGCACCTCCCGGACCCCCGCCTGGTTGAGAGCGGCGGCGAGGAGGAAGGCGTTTTCCGCATGGAAATCCGGGTCGCCGCTCCCCTGCACCACCAAGTCCCCGTCCAGCACGCCCCGGCTGCGGTCCACGCTGCCGCGGGCAAAGCAGCGCGTCTCGTAGCGGAACTCGGGACCCAACCGCTCCAGGGCCCAGAGACTGGTGGCCACCTTCACCACCGAGGCCGGGTTGATGGGGTCGTCCGCTCCCTGGCTCGCCACCTCCCCGCCGTCCCGGTCCTCCGCGTACCAGACGAGGCGCAGCGGCGGCCGCACCGACCGCCTCCCTCGCTGCCCCGCGGCCTCCGCCGCCATGCTGGCCACGGGCAGCGCAAGCAGGAGGGCACAGGCGAGGGTCCGTCTCACGGGGGCGGATTCTATCCCACTACACTGTCCCCTCGGGGAGGGCTCGCCCATGTCGGGGATCGACGAGTTCATCCAGGCGCGCCGGCAGGCCAACGCGGCGGTGCTGGCACAGGACCACCTGGGGATCAAGCGCTTCTTTAACCTGGACGAGGCGGCGTACCGGGACGGCGCCCTGCCGGGCCGGGTCAAGGAACTGTGCGGGCTGGTGGCGTCCCTCGTGCTGCGCTGCAACGATTGCGTGGACTATCACCTGGTGCAGTGCCGCAACGCCGGCTGGAGCGAGGCCGAGATCGTGGACGCGCTCAACGTCGGCTTGATCGTCGGCGGCTCCATCGTCATCCCGCATCTGCGCCACGCGGTGCGCACCCTGGAGGAGCTGCGGGGCCGACAGGTGACGCTCTAGCGCCACCCCTGTCGCTCCCGCCTGGCCGGCGGCGACTCGGTCCGGGAACCTGGCCACCGGCGCCGTGGGTGGCGGACCCCGGGGGAGCTACGGGCCCGGTGGGGGCGCCGCCTTCGGCGCGGCGTCCAGGTGCGGCAGGAACGGGATCAGCGCCATGGCCGGCAGCGTCGCCACGAACGTCAGCCCAAAGTAGACCGCAAAGCCGGCGGCGGCGGCGAGGTAGCCGGAGAAGACGCCGGCCATCGTGGCGGAGACGCTCATCAGCCCAGTGGCGACGGCCATGTTGGCCGCCTTGTAGGACGGTTTCGTCGTCCGCATGATGAAGACCATGAACGCCGCCGTCCCGAGCCCCGCGCCGAAGGCCTCCACGACCACCAGCACGGTGACCAGGCGCAGGTCCGCCGTGCCGAGCTCGGGGTGTCTGAGGATCGCCGCGTAGTGCCACGCCAGGTACACGTAGAGGAGGTTCGGGAGGTTCTGCGCCAGCGCGAACGGCCAGATGCAGCGCCGGAGCCCCCACTTCGCAATGAGCGACCCGCCGATCAAGCTGCCGCCGATGGATGCCGCGACCCCGAACGTCCCATAGGCGATGCCGTAGGCGGCCCTTGTGACGCCGATGTCCCTGAGGAACGGGTACGCCATGTTGAGGAGGAACGACTCGCCGGTGCGGTAGAGCACGATGAACGCCAAGATCACGGCAATGCGCGGCTGGTCGAGGTAGTCGACGAAGGCGAGCGCGTAGGTGGAGCGCGACGCGTAGAGCCGGCGCTTGAGCGCCGGCGCCCGCACCGCCACCATCGCCAGGGCGAGCAGCAGGCCGAGCACGATCCAGTTCGGGATCGAGACGCGGGAGAGCGTGCGGGCGAGCGGCGCCGCCGCCGGCCGGGCAACCAGCCATCGCCCGGCGAGAACCGCGAGAACCGCCACCGCCACCGCAGCCACCACCCGGCGGGTGAGGAGAAAGCGCAGCAGCTCCCGGGCCGGCGCCCGCGGGGCCTCGATCCGCGGCAGGAACAGGGCGTGGACGGCGAGAAGCCCGCCCAGCACGACGGCGGCGAGCAGGAACGCGGCCGGCCACGACGTGTATCCCGAGAACGCAACGATGCCGCCGCCGCCGGCAATCAGCGCCAGGCGGTAGGACATGGCCTGGAAGCCCACGAAGCGGGCCTGTTGCGTGCGGTCCAGGGCCTCCAGGTAGTAGCCGTCGATGGCGATGTCGTGGGTGGCCGACGCCAGCGCCATGAGCAGGAACACCACCGAGGCCACCAGCAGGGCCTCGGGCCAGACCGAGGCCACTGCCATGACGGCGGCGAGGACCGCGAGCGTCAGCTCCGCGGCCACCAGCCAGCGCCGCTTGGTGGCGTAGGCGTCCACCAGCGGGCCCCAGAGGAACTTCAGCGTCCACGGCAGCCCGTAGAGCGAGGTGAGGCCGATGGCCTGCAGCGACGCCCCGGCGTCCTTGAAGAACACCGTGGAGATCTGGCGGACGAGGGAGTAGGGGAACCCCTCGGCGAAGTAGGTGGTCACCACCCACCAGGGGCGCACCGCCGTGCCGGTCGCGCGGTTATGGCTCACCGCCGGCCATGGTACACGGCGTGCCCCGACCGGCGCCTACCGTCCGCCCTCGGCGGCCAGCACCATCCGGTAGCGAGCCTGGTTGCGGCGGGTCCGCTCCATGGCCTCGTTCACCTCCGCCATCGGCACCACCTCGGTCACCGCGGCAAGGCCGTGCGCCGCCGCCAGCTCCAGCATCTCGCGGATCACGCCGGGGGCGCCGATGGCACTGCCGCAGACGGAACGCCGGCCGGTGATGAGCGGCATGCCCGGCACCACCAGCGGCTCCGGCGACGCGCCCAACTGACAGAACACCCCCTTGGGCCGCAGCGCCGCCAGGAAGACGTCCATGGCCGGGGAGAAGTGCGCGGTGTTGAGGACGAGGTCGAAGGATCCCGGGCGCGGTTTCGTCGTCAGGAAATGGTGGGCGCCGAACCTTTTGGCGTCAGCCTCCTTGTCCGCTGCCCGGCTGACGGCCGTCACCTCGCACCCCATGGCGCGGGCGAACTGGAGGGCCAGGTGGCCGAGGCCGCCGATGCCGATCACCGCCACCCGGGCGCCGGCGCCGGCAAAGCGACGCAGCGGCGAGTACACGGTGATGCCGCCGCACAGGAGGGGGGCGGCGGTGGCGGAGTCGAGCGGGTCGGGGATGGGCACGGCAAAGCGGCCGTTGACCCGGATCCGGTCGGCAAAGCCCCCGTAGTGCCCGGCGCAGGTGGCCTCGCTCTTCGGGCACAGTTCCTCCTCGCCGCCCAAGCAGTACTCGCACGCCCCACAGCTCCCCCGCTGCCACCCCACCCCCACCCGCTGCCCCGGGGCGAACCCTTCCCCCGCCACCACCGTGCCGATGACCTCGTGGCCCGGCACCAGGGGGAACACGGGGCCCCAGTCGCCGTCCGCCAAATGGACGTCGGAGTGGCAGATCCCGCAGTGGGTCACCGCAATCTCCACGTCCCCCGCTCGCAGCGGCTCCGGCTCGAATTCGAACGGTTCCAACTTGGCCTTTGGTGCACGAACCACCCACCCGTGAAACGCCATGCCACCCTCCGCCCGGCGGTGCCGGGCCTGTGCTCTCCTCAAAGTGGGCGGAGCGGCGCGCCATTCCCGCCGCCCGCCGCAGCCATAGTATGCTCCGCAGTGCGTGCGTCCCGGGGCGCGCCCGTTGCCCGGACCCCCGGCGGGCACCGAGGAGGGTCTCATGCGTCACGTCGTCGTTGCCGTTGCCTGCCTGGCAGCCTCCCTCGCTTGGGGGGCGCCGCCGAAAGCCACACCGCCCCTGGATCGGGCCGTCTACCAGCCCAAGTACCGCGACCCGGTTCTCAAGGAAATGGAGGACGCCAACGAGGAACGCGCCAAGCAGGAGGCGGCGGCCACCGAGGCCGTGCGCGACGCCCAGAAGGCGCGGGACGAGGCGGCCAAGAACGAGGAGACGGTGCTGCGGTTCGACATGTCGAAGGTGGTCAAACCAGCCGGCCCCGAGGCGTTCGTGCAGGCGTGGCACTTCCCCCCGGTCGCCCAGTACCTCACCGGCACCTGCTGGAGCTTTTCCACCACGAGCTTCTACGAATCCGAAATCCATCGCCGCTTTGGCCGAGCCATCAAGCTCTCGGAGATGTACACGGTCTACTGGGAGTACGTGGAGAAGGTGCGCCGCTTCGTGCGCGAGCGCGGCGACTCCTTGATCGCCGAGGGTTCGGAGTCCAACGCGGTGGCGCGGATTTGGAAGCAGTACGGCATCGTCCCCGCCGCCGCCTACCCCGGCGTCCTGAGCGCCGACGGCCGGCACGACCACTCGCGCCTCATCGACCGGCTCGGCAAGCTCACCCGCTGGGTCAAGGAGCACGACATCTGGGACGAGGATCTCGTCATTGCCATGGCCCGGGCCATTCTCGACCGTGAGTTGGGCCCGCCCCCCACCACCGTGACCTGGGAGGGGGCGACCTACACCCCGCGGGAGTTCCTGGCCCAGGTGGTGCGCCTCGATCTGGACGACTACGTGGAGATGATGTCCACCCTGAAGATCCCCTTCTACACCCGTGGCGAGTACAAGGTGCCGGACAACTGGTGGCACGACGCCAGCTACCACAACGTCCCCCTCGACGAGTGGTACGCCGGCATCAAGCGGGCGGTGGAGATGGGGTACACGGTGGCCATCGGCGGCGATGTCTCGGAACCCGGCATCAACGGGTTCGAGGACGCGGCGGTGATCCCCAGCTTCGACATCCCGCAGGCCTACATCAACCAGGACGCCCGGGAGTTCCGTTTCGATAACCACACCTCCGAGGACGATCACGGCATCCACCTGGTGGGCATGACGAGGACGCCGGACGGCCACGACTGGTTCCTCATCAAGGACTCCGGGCGCTCGGCTCGCCACGGCAAGTTCGAGGGGTACTATTTCTTCCGGGACGACTTCGTGCGCCTGAAGATGCTCACCTACACCGTGCACAAGGACGTGGTGAAGGACCTGCTCGCCAAGTTCCAGTGAGCCCCACGCACGCCCGCGCCGCTCGACCCGCCGGCCGCTCCGGGGCCGCGGGAACATGGCGAGCGCGGCGCGCGTTGGCAGCTAGCGAAGGGAGGTTTGCATGTTGTCCCCAACCATCGAAAAGGCGCTCAACGACCAGTTGCACGAGGAGATGTTCTCGTTCTATCTCTACCTGTCCATGTCGGCCTACTTGCAGTCGCTGAACCTGACCGGCATGGCGTCGTGGATGGCCAAGCAGGCCAAGGAAGAGCTGGGGCACGCCATGAAGTTCTTCGAGTTCATCCACGAGCGCAGCGGCCGGGTGACGCTGGAGTCCCTGGCCAAGCCGGACAGCGAATGGGCGTCCCCCCAGGCGGCCTTTGAGGCGGCCCTGGCCCACGAGCGTCACATCACCAGCTGCATCCACAAGCTCGTGGACCTGGCCCAGGGCGAGCGCGACCACGCCACCGCCAATTTCCTCCAGTGGTTCGTCAAGGAGCAGGTGGAGGAGGAGGCCACGGCGGAAGGCATCGTCAACCGCTTCAAGATGGCCGCCGGCCACCCCGCCGCCATGATGTTCATGGACCGCGAGCTGGGGGCCCGGCAGTAACTCCGCAACGCGCCACGGCGGGGCGGGCAGGGTACGCCTGCCCGCTGCCCGCCGGAGTCGGCCAGAGCACACCATGATGGTTGCCAACGTGGGTTCTCCCCCGTCGCCGGGCACTGCCCCGGCCATCCGCTGCGTGCGCCTCGTCAAGCGCTTCGGCGAGGTCACGGCGGTGGACGGTCTCCACCTCGAGGTGGCCCGAGGCGAGTGCTTTGGTCTTCTTGGCCCCAACGGGGCCGGCAAGACCACCACCATCGAGATCCTCGAGGGGCTCCTCGCCGCCGACGAAGGGTTTGCCGAACTTCTCGGTCACCGCTGGGGCGACGGCCACGACGCCGACCTGCGCCAGCGCATCGGCGTGCAGCTCCAGGAGACCCGCTTAGGGGAGCGTCTCACCGTCTTCGAGACCCTGCGCCTGTTTCGCAGCTTCTACCGCCGCGGCCGACCGGTGGAGGAGGCCATTGCCCTGGTGGGGCTGGAGGAGAAGCGCCACGCCCGGGTGGGCAAGCTCTCCGGAGGGCAGCGGCAGCGCCTCTCCCTGGCCTGCGCCCTGGTGGGCCGGCCCGAGGTCCTCTTCCTGGACGAGCCCACCACCGGCCTCGACCCTCAGGCCCGGCTGCAGGTCTGGGACGTGGTGAAGGCGTTCTGCGCCGAGGGGGGGACGGTGCTCTTTACCACCCACGCCATGGAGGAGGCGGCGCACCTCGCCCACCGGGTGGCCATCATGGACCACGGGCGCATCATCGCCCTGGATACCCCGGCCCGGCTTGTGGCCTCCCTGGAGGCCGAGCAGATCGTGGAGTTCGAGACCGCTCGCGAGGTGCCGGCGGCGGCGCTGGAGCGGCTGCCGGGCGTGCGGGGGGTGGCGTCCAGCAACGGCACCGTGCGCCTGGCGGTGACTGAAATGGGCGCGGCGCTCCCCGCCCTGCTCGCCGAGCTGGATCGGCTGGGCGCCCCCCTGGCGTTCCTGCGCACCCATCAGCCGACCCTGGAAGACGTGTTCGTCCGTCTCACCGGCCGGGCGTTGCGGGATGGGTGAGATGGCCGCCCCCGGTCGTCCCGCGCATCCGCTGGTGGAGCTCACTCGGGCCCGCATCCTGGAGTTCCTGCGCGAGCCGGAGGCGGTGTTCTGGGTGTTCGTCTTCCCGGTCCTCCTCGCCCTCGCCCTGGGCATCGCCTTCCGCTCCCGCCCCGCGGCGCCACTGCGGGTGGCGGTGGTGGACAGCGGGGCTGCGGCGCAGGAGCTGGCACGCAGGCTCGAGGGGGCGGACGAACTGACGGCGGTGCTGCTCGCCCCCACCGCTGCGGCGCAACAGCTGCGCCGCGGCAAGGTGGACCTGGTGGTGGCGCTGACCGGGGAGAACGAGGGGGGCAGCGCCCCGCAGGCCACCGGAAGCCTCGTCGTGCGCTTCGACCCCTCCCGCGCCGAGGCCCGCACCGCCCGGCTGGCCCTGCGCGAGGCCCTGCGCGGCCCCGGCACCGACGAGCCCCTCCATCTCCGCGAGGAACCGGTCACGGAACCAGGGTCCCGGTACATCGATTTCCTCATCCCCGGCCTCGTGGGCTTGAACCTCATGGGCAGCGGCATGTGGGGGATCGGCTTTTCCGTGGTGGTGGCACGCACCCGCAATCTCCTCAAGCGCTTTGCCGCCACCCCCATGCGGCGCAGCCACTACCTGCTGTCCTTCGCCCTCTCCCGCCTGCTCTTCCTGGTCTTCGAGGTGGCGGCGCTGGTGATCTTTGGCTGGCTCGCCTTCGGCGTGCTGGTGCGGGGCTCCGTGACGGCACTGGCGGTGGTGTGCCTGGTGGGAGCCCTCGCCTTCTCCGGGCTCGGCCTCCTCGTGGCGGCCCGCCCCCGCTCCATCGAGGCGGTATCGGGGTGGATGAACCTCGTCATGCTCCCCATGTGGTTGCTGTCCGGCACCTTCTTCTCGTACGAGCGCTTCCCGGAGGTGACGCACCGGGCGATCCGCGCTCTCCCCCTTACCGCCCTCAACGACGCCCTGCGGGCGGTGGTGAACGAGGGGGCGGGGGTGCGCGCTACCATCCCGGAGCTGGCGGTGCTGGGCCTGTGGGGCGCAGCGTCCTTCGTCGTGGCCGTGCGCCTGTTTCGTTGGCAATGACGCTGCCCTGCCGGTTCCGCCGGCACCCCGGGCCGGGAATAGTCCGGCACCTCGGCTGCTTGGGGAAGTGGGCCGTGGCGGCCGGCGGCTGAACGGCCTGTGAGGAGCGAGATGAAGGCGCCCACACTCAACGCAGTGGTGGTTTCGAACCACGAGATCGCCCCTGGCCTGTTCGTCCTGCGCGTGGCCCCGGACGGCTGGACCCTTCCCCCTTTCACCCCTGGCCAGTTCGCCGTTCTCGGCTTGCCCCCCGACGCCCCGCGCCACCCCTTGGCCGACCCGGACGACGACCCCCGCCCCGACCGTTCCGGGCTGATTCGCCGCTCCTACTCCATCGCCTCGCCGGCTCACGAGCGGGGTTACCTCGAGTTCTACTTCACCGTCGTGCGCTCCGGCGACCTCTCGCCGCGCCTGGGCGCGTTGGCGGCGGGGGATCGCCTGTGGCTCGGCCCCAAGATCTCCGGATTCTTCACCCTGGACCAGCTCCCCCCCCACGCTCACGTCATCATGGTCGCCACCGGCACCGGCCTCGCCCCCTACATGAGCATGCTCAGGACCTTCCTCCCCGCCCAGCCTGAGCGACGCTTCGGCGTCATCCACGGCGCCCGTCACTCCTGGGACCTGGGGTACCGGGCCGAGCTGGAGACGCTCCAGCGCCGCTTCGGCAACCTCACCTACGTACCCGCCATCACCGCCCCGGAGGAGGAGGCGACGCCGTGGGGGGGGCCAGTGGGGCGCGTCCAGGAGATCTGGCTAGAGCGACCCTTCGACGACCGATGGGGCTTCAGGCCCGACCCTTCCACCACCCACGTGATGCTGTGCGGCAACCCGGCGATGGTGGAATCCATGACCGAACTCCTCGCAGGGGAGGGGTTTCGCCCCCACAGTCGCACGCGGCCCGGCGAGGTTCACGCCGAGCGCTACTGGTGATCGGCCCCTGGCGCTGCCCTCTCGGTGGTTGACAGCGCCGCTTGGCCGTTGCAGAGTGACGCGGCGGACCACCGGGCCGGGCGGCGCGGTGGACACTCGGGAGGTTGCCATGGCGCTCCAACTCGACTTCGCCAAGCTCCAGCCCCAGGACGTGCTCGACCTTGCGCTCTTTGCCGAGCGCGAGGCGGAGGAGGGGTACCACCGGCTGGCCGCCCTCATGGCGGCGCAAGGCAAGGGGGAGCTCGCCGCCTTCTTCCGCCGGATGGCGGCGTGGGAGCAGGAGCACCAGGCCCGCCTGGAGGAGCGCCGCCGGGCGGTCTTCCCCCACGCGCCGAAGAACCTTGCCGACCGGGCACCGTGGGCCATTGAGCTGCCCGACGACGCCTCGGTGACCGCCGACATCACGCCGCGCCGGGCGCTGGAGCTGGCTCGCGCCGCCGAGATCTCTGCCTACGAGTACTACACTGCCGCCCTGGACTACGTCACCGACGCTGGCGTCACCAGCGTCCTCGAGTTGCTCCGCAAGGAGGAGCTCGGTCATCAGCGCCTACTCGAGCAGGAAATCGCCAAGCTCTAGGCATCCGGGCCAAAGCGACCCCTTCGCGTCCCACACCACGCGCGTGCTAGACTCACGCGATCTCAAAGGGAGGATGCCATGGGGCTGTTCGGCGCATCGTTCGACGAGAAGGTGAAGCACGCGCTCGACGAGATCCGCTCCTTGCGCCTCGGGGTCACCGACCTCGACGCCACCATCGACGGCAAGGTGGTGACGCTCACGGGCTCGGTCCCCGACATGGCGACCAAGAGCCGCGTCATGCACGAGTTCAACAGGCGCGTCGAGACCGCCAACACCATCAACCGGCTCCGCGTCATCGAGCCGGCTGCCGCCAAGCCGGCGGAGGCGCCACAGGCGGCGCCGCCGGCGGCCGAGGAGACGGTCCACGTGGTGGTGGCCGGCGACACCCTCTCGGGTCTGGCCAAAAAGTACTACGGCAAAGGCAGCCTCTACATGAAGATCTTCGAGGCCAACAGGGATCAACTCTCCGACCCCAACCTTATCAAGGTAGGTCAGAGGCTTCGCATTCCAAAGCCCTAGCCTGCCCGTCTCGGAAGGGTCTGTGGGGAGCGGGCGGAGATGTCGATGCTGGTGTGCGCACACATGGGTGAGGTGGGGCGGCGTACTGTCGAGTAGGGGGCACCTGCCTGGCCCGGAACAGGGCCGCCGGCGCGATACGATCCGCCCGCGCACACCAGCACTGGTGAGACTTGCCGGTCAGTGCGACGTTGACCGCGTCGCGACGGCGCCCCGGCCCCGACTGGGGTGCCGGAAAGGTAAAGTGGGTGTACAATGACCCGCCCGCCTGAGAGCGGGTGCCGGGCGGCGCGTGCCGCTGGCAAGGGTGACGCTATGACCGACGACAAGATCCCCACCCCCGACAACCAGAGCTTCGTGGAAGCGCTCGCCGAGTCGTTCCAGCAGGAGCAGCTGCAGCTGGGCCAGCTCATCACCGGCGAGGTGGTGGCCGTGACCGGCGATGTGGCCCTCATCTCCGTGGGCGGCAAGACCGAGGCGTTGATGGACCGAGCGGAGCTGGGGGAGCTGCGCCCCGGCGACGGTCTCGAGGCGGTGGTGGTGTCCCTCACGCCGGAGCTCCGCGTCTCGCACAAGGCAGCCATCGAGCGGCGCGAGCGCGAGGCGCTGCGCGGCGCCCACGCCAACGCCATCCCCGTGGAGGGCAAGGTCACCGGTCGCAACAAGGGCGGGTACGACGTGTCCATCGCCGGGATTCGGGCGTTCTGCCCCATGTCGCAAATCGACCTGGGTTTCCCCCGCAACGTGGACGCCTACCTGGGCAAGAGCTACCGCTTCCTCATCACCGAACTCGCCGACGATCTGGGCACCATGGTGGTCTCCCGCGCTCTCGTCCTCAAGGAGGAGCGGGAGCAGGCCATGCGTTCGGCGTGGGAGCGCATCGTGCCGGGCGCCGAGATCGAGGGGACGGTGAAGAGCATCCGCGACTTTGGCGTCTTCGTGGACTGCGGCGGGGTGGACGGGATGGTGCACCTCTCGGAGCTTTCCCATCGCCACGGGGTGCGCCCCTCCCAGGTGGTGAAGGTGGGCGAGAAGGTGCGGGTCAAGGTCCTCGAGGCGAACCGCGAGAAAAACCGGATCGCCCTGTCCATCAAGGCTCTGGAGCCGGACCCCTGGGCCGAGGTGGCGGAGAAGTTCCCGGCGGGCGCGCCGTTCACCGGCACGGTGGCTCGCAAGACCGATTTTGGCGTGTTCGTGGAGGTGGGACCGGGGGTGGACGGCCTCATCCACATCTCGCAGCTGCGCCCCGGCATGACCCTGAACGGCCCCGAGCTGCAACCCGGCGCCACCGTGCAGGGGTGGGTGCGGGAGTGCGACGTGGACCGCCGCCGCCTCTCACTGACACTGCGGGAGATGGCCACCTCCGACCCGTGGGCGGATGCGCACGAGCGCTACCCCGTCGGCACGGTGGTGGAAGGCATCGTGGAGCGGACCGCCAACTTTGGCGCCTTCGTGGAGGTGGAGCCAGGTCTCACCGGGCTGATCCCCGCCTCCGAGAGCGACCTACCCAAAGGCGCCGACCTTGCCACGGCGTTCCCCCCCGGCACCAAGGTTGCCGCGGCGGTGCTGTCGGTGGACCGGGAGCGTCGTCGCCTCTCCCTGTCGGTGAAGAAGGCCAAGGAGAGCAAGGTGGCCAAGGAGTTCCGCTCGTGGGCTGCCGAGCGGCAAGCGCAGAAGCAGCCGGAGATGACCACCTTCGGCGCCATCCTCGCCAAGGCCCTGGCCGAGAAGCGCGCCGAGTAGCCGGTGCGCTGCCCTGCCAGGGCAGGCCTGGAGCCGCTCCACGTCAGGGGCCGGCGGCCGGGAGGGTCACGGTGACCGTCGTCCCCTCCCCCTCCCGGGAGGCGAGCTGCACCGTGCCGCCGAGGGCCTTCACCAGGTGCTTGACGATGGCGAGGCCAAGGCCGGACCCCCCCTCGCTCTGGCTGCCCCGGTGCACCCGGTAGAAGCGCTGGAAGACCAAGGGCAACTCGGCCGCCGGGATGCCGATGCCGTCGTCCGTCACCACCAGACGCACTTGGTCCCCCTCGGCCGCCGCCGTCACCGTCACGCTCCCCCCCGGCCGGTTGTAGCGGATGCCGTTGTCCACCAGATTGGTGAGGACCTGGGCCAGGCGGCGGGGATCCGTGGCCAGCTGGACGCTGCCCACATTGGTGCGCAGCTCGACGCCAGCCGCCTCGGCCTTTTTCCGCAGGTCCCCCACCACCTGCCCCACCAGCACCCCAAGGTCCACCGGGGCCATCTCCAGGCGGACCCGCCCCGACTCGATGGCGGCGAGTTCCTCCAAGTCGTGGGCAAAAGCTTCCAAGCGTTTGACCTGCCGCTCCATGGAGGCAAGGAGGTCCGCCGCCACGCCAAGCTCCCGCAGCTCCTCGCCGAGGCCGGCAAGAACGGTCAAGGGGGTACGCAGCTCGTGGGCCAGGTCGGCCACCAGGGCGCGGCGGGCCCGCTCGAGTTGGCGTTCCCCCCGCACGTCGCGCAGCACCACCGCCGCCGCCAGCAGGGGGTGGGCCACGGCACACACCCGCACCGCCAGTTCGGCGCCCTGTACCTCCCCGCAACTGGTGAGGCGGTCACCTTCCCCTTCCAACACCTCTCGCACCGCGGTGACGAGGGCCGGATCCCGCACGGTCTCGACGAGCGGCCGGCCGATCGCCGCCGGCTGGCCGAGGAGCCGGGCGGCAGCGGCGTTGGCAAAGCGTAGGCAGCCGTCCCGGTCAAGGAGAAGCACCCCCTCGCTCACCTCGGCGAGGGCCGCCCGGGTGGCGTCCAGCTCCCGCTGGAGCCGCTCCCGCTCGGCCCGGAAGTGACGGTCGGCGTCCTCCGCCAGCGCCTCGAGATCCGCCGTGGGGGGCAGATCGCTCCAACCCACCAGATGTCGAGCCACCCGGCCCAGGAACCGCTGCACCCGCAAACGCGCCACCAACGCTGCCCCCGCGGCCAGGGCCAGCGCCAGCACCATGGCAGCCCAGGGACGCGCCGGCGGCTCCAGCTCGACGGCCAGCCGCAGGAAGCCCATTGGTCGGTCCCGCGGGCCGACGAGACGGGCCACGTACAGCGTTTCCCGATCGGTGGTCACGGAGCGGCGCCGGGCGGTGCCCGTCCCCTGCTGTCGCGCCGCCACCACCTCCGGTCGCGAGCCGTGGTTCTCCAGGCGATCCAAAAGACCGGCAACCGTCCACGAATCGGCGTGGACGACGCCGTCGGCCCGGATCAGCGTCACCCGCAAGCCGCTCACGGCGGCCCAGCGACGGATCTCCGCCTCCGCCGACTCCGGCGTGGCGGCCAGCAGCCGACCGGCGTCCTCGGCCAGGCTCTCCACCGCCGTGGCGAGCTGCCGCTGCTCCCGGCGCACCAGTGTCCGGCGCTGTACCTGGTCGGTGATCACCACCACCAAGGCGGCGGTGAGCAGCGCCGCCCCCCCCACCACGCGGACCGGCTTGAGGCGCCTCACGGCTGGCTCCGGAACCGGTACCCGGCACCAATGACCGTTTCGATGACGCCGGCCGACAGCTTGCGCCGGAGCGTCCGCACATGGGCATCGATGGTGCGGGCGTCCACCGTGGCCGCAAGGCCCCACACCGCGTCCAGGATCTGCTCGCGGCTGGCCACACGCCCCCCCAGGGAGATGAGGTACCAGAGGATGTCGAACTCCCGGCGGGTCACGTGCGCCTCGCGCCCGTCGAGGAACACCTGCAGGCGCGCGGCGTCCACCTCCAAGCGACCATCCCGGTAGACGCCCTCCGGGGTCCCCCGGTCCCAGCGGACGCGGCGCACCAGCGCCCGGGCGCGGGCCACGAGCTCCCGGAGCGAGAACGGCTTGGGGAGGTAGTCGTCGGCCCCCACGTCGAGACCGGTGACACGGTCGGCTTCACCGGCCCGGGCGGTGAGCATGAGGATGGGCACGGTGCGGGAAGCCTCCCACTGCCGCAGCTCCCGGCAGAGGGTGAGACCATCGGTGTCGGGGAGGTTCAGGTCCAGGATCACGAGGTCCGGCACCCGCTCCTCGCAGGCAGCCAGGAACGTCGCCCCGTCGGCGAACGCTCCCACCTCGAACTCGCCGGTGCGCTCCAGGTGGCGGCGCACCATTTCCCGGATGTCCGCCTCGTCCTCCACGTAGTAGACCAACGTCTTCATCCGAACCTTCCGGAAATGTAAGCCTCCGTTGCCGCCTCCCGCGGCGTCGTGAACATCTCCACAGTGGGGCCGTACTCCACCAGCCGCCCATGGAGAAGGAACGCCGTGCGGTCGGCCACCCTGGAGGCCTGTTGCAGGTTGTGGGTGACGATGACCACGGTGAGCTGCCGGCCCAGTTCCAGCACGAGCTCCTCCACGCGCTGGGTGGAGATGGGGTCCAGGGCCGAGGCGGGTTCGTCGAAGAGCAACACCTCGGGCTTGACGGCCAGCGCCCGGGCGATGCACAGCCGCTGTTGCTGTCCCCCCGACAGCATCGCCGCCGGCTGGTCCAGACGGTCCTTCACCTCGTCCCAGAGGGCGGCGGCCCGCAGCGCCTCCTCCACCAACAACTCCAGTTCCGCCCGCTCCCATCGCCGCTGCAACCGCAGCCCGTAGGCCACGTTGTCGAACACCGAGGAGGGGAATGGGTTGGACCGCTGGAACACCATGCCCACGCGTCGCCGCACCGCCACCGGGTCGGCGGTGGGGGCGTAGATGTCCTCCCCGTCCAGGAGCACCTGGCCTGCCAGCGAAAAGCCGGGCACCACGTCGTTCATCCGGTTGAGGCAGCGCAGGAGCGTTGACTTGCCGCACCCGGAGGGGCCAATGAGGGCCGTGACACCGGCTGCCTCGATGTCCATGCTGAGGTCGTGGATCGCCACCGCCCCGCCGTACCGGCAGGTGAGCCGGCGAATGCGGAAGCGGGGCTCGGCCGTCACGAAGAGGGCTCCGAGTGGCTGTGGCGGATGTCTTCCCCCTCGACGAGGAACACCACCTGTTCGGCAATGTTCGTCCCCTGGTCGGCGATGCGCTCCAGCGAGCGGGCAATGAGCAGGATGGCCAGCGCCCGCGGGATCGTGCGGGGGTCCTCCATCATGTAGGTGAGGAGTTCGCGGAAGATCTCCTCGTGCATGGCGTCCACCTCGTCGTCGCGTCGGATGATGTCGCGGGCCAGTTGGGTATCGGCGCGAACGAAGGCGGTAAGGGCGTCGTTCACCATCCGGGACGCCGCCGTCGCCATCCGGGGCAGGGTCACGAACGGTTTGAGGGGGGGGTACTTGTTGAGTTCCAGGGCCTGTTCGGCAATGTTCACGGCGTGGTCGGCGACGCGCTCGAGATCGGGGGCAATGCGGGCTGCCGTCATGACTAGCCGCAGATCCCGGGCCAGCGGGCGCTGGCGGACGATGATCTCCCGCACCAGGCGGTCCACCTCGATCTCCGCCCGGTCGATGGCCGCATCCCCCTCCACGACGGCTCGGGCCAGGGCGCTGTCCCGCTCCACCACTGCCCGCACCGCGCGGTCCACCTGCCGTTCCACCTCGCCGCCCATGGTGAGCAGCAGCTTCTTGAGCGCTTCCAGTTCCTGTTCGATGGGTCGCTCCACGGCCCCTCCTCGCTCACCCGAAACGCCCGGTCACGTAGTCCTCGGTGAGTTTTTCCTGCGGCGCCTCGAACAACCGCACCGTTTCCCCCTCCTCCACCAGGCGACCCAGGTACAGGAACGCGGTTCGGTGAGCCAGCCGCGCCGCCTGCTGCATGTTGTGGGTCACCAGCAACACCGTAACACGTTCCGCAAGCTCGAGAATGGTTTCCTCGAGCCGGGCCGTGGCGATGGGGTCGAGGGCGGAGGCCGGTTCGTCGAGCAAGAGGATGTCGGGCCCGGAGGCCATGGCCCGGGCGATGCACAGGCGCTGCTGCTGCCCGCCGGACAGGGCGAAGGCCGACGTGTCGAGGCGGTCCTTCACCTCCTCCCACAGTTGGGCGCTCTCCAGCGAGCGCACCAGGATCTCCTCCAGCTCGGCGGGGGCCGCGACGCCGGCCAGGCGCGGCCCAAAGAGGACGTTTTCCCGGATCGACAGCGGGAAGGGGTTGGGCTTTTGGAACACCATCCCCACCGTGAAGCGCAGCGACTCCACCGGCCAGGCAGGGTCGTAGACGCTGCGCCCGTCCACCAGCACCTTGCCGCGGAGGAAGAACCCCGGCAGGTGATCGTTCATCCGGTTGAAGCAGCGTAGCAGCGTGGACTTGCCGCACCCAGAGGGGCCGATGAGGGCGGTAATGCGGCGAGGCGGCACGGAAAGCGAAACGTCCTGGAGCACCGTGTGCTCCCCGAACCCGCAGGTCAGCGCCGCGGTGGCAAGGGCAGCACCGTTCATACCGCGGCGCTCCGCAACCGCCGTCGCAGGCGCGACCGCAGCGTGATGGCTGTCAGGTTGAGGGCCACCACGAGGAGGAGGAGGACGAGCACCGTGGCGTAGACCATGGGCTTGGCCGCCTCGATGTTGGGCGACTGGAACCCCACGTCGTAGATGTGGAACCCCAGGTGCATGAACTTCCGCTCCAGGTGGAAGAACGGCGGCGTGCCGTCGAGGGGGAGCGCGGGGGCCAGCTTGACCACCCCCGTGAGCATGAGGGGCGCCACCTCCCCCGCCCCTCGAGCCACCGCCAGGATGGTGCCGGTGAGGATGCCCGGCGTGGCGTAGGGGAGCACGACCCGGCGGAGAGTTTGCCAGCGGGTGGCGCCCAGGGCGCGGGCCCCGTCGCGCACCGCCTGGGGCACGGCCTGAAGTCCCTCCTCCGTGGCCACCACCACCACCGGCACGGTGAGCAGGGCCAGGGTGAGGGAAGCCCAGAGGATCCCCCCCGTGCCGAAGGTGGGGGTGGGGAGCGTGTCCGAGAAGAACAGGCGGTCCACCCCTCCGCCTACCGTGTAGACGAAGAACGCCAGACCGAACGCGCCGAAGACGATGGACGGCACGCCGGCGAGGTTGGCCAGGGCGAGGCGGACGGCGCCGGTGAAGGCGTTGTCCCGGGCGTACTCGTTGAGGTAGACGGCGGTGATCACGCCGAGCGGCACCACCGCCACGGTCATGAGCAACACCATCAGGGCGGTGCCGAAGATGGCCGGGAAGATTCCCCCCTCGGTGTTGGACTCCCGCGGCTCCCCGGAGAGGAACTCCCACCACCGCGCCAGGTACAGGGCGATCTTGCCACCTGCCGAAAGGCGGTTCACGGGCACCGCCCGCACCACCCCGGCCACCGGGATCCGCCGCTCCTGAGCGTCGGCGGTTGCCATCACCAACTCGACGGCGGCGGCGCGTTCGCGCAGAACCACGAGCTCCGCCACGAGCGGCGCTGCCGCCTCCTGCTCCCGGCGCGAGGCCTCGGCGAGCTGCCCCTCCAGCCCGGTCGTGTCCTTTCCCTGGCGGTGGGCTGCCGCCAGGCGTAGGCGCAGCTCGGCCACCGGTTCGTGGAGGCGGCTCGCCCGGCGCAACAGCTGCTCCTCCCGCGCCACGAGGCGGCGCGCCTCGGCAAGGGCCGCCTCCAGACGTTGGGCAAAGGCCGGATGGTCGGCGGGGAGGCTCCCCTGCGGCCCCTCGAGGGATCGGGGGACGCCGTAGAAGTTCCCGTACTCCCGGCGCTCCAGGAGCCACGCGTCGGCGGGGATGCGGCGGCCGGTAACCTCGGCTTCCCGCACCCACCGGAAGTCGAGCCCCGCCACGTCCCGGTTGCCGGTCTTCAGCCGCAGGCGCGACTGGTTCGCGGCGCCTGGGTCCTCCTCGCGCCCCCACTCCTCCCCCAGCACAACCGCTCCCGAGGCGAGGCGCAGCTCCACCAGCGGCCGGGGCCAGAAAAAGCTCGCCGAGACGCTCACCACCACCCCCACCAGCCCGACGATCATGGCCAGCGCCATCAGCAGCGCCGCCCCTGCGAGCCAGCGCTGGGCGGTCCCCTCGGCAATCCAGCGGCGCACACCCCTCACGCGGCGAGCCTCCCGAATCGGCGGCGGAGGCGGCTCGACACCGTCACCGCCACCGTGTTGATGACGAAAGTCATGGCGAACAGGAGCAGTGCCGTCAAAATGAGCACCCGGTAGAGGGTGTCGCCGTACGGGGCCTCGGGCAATTCCACGGCAATGCAGGCGGACATGGTGCGCATCCCGTTGAAGGGGGACAGCGACAGCAGCGGGGTGTTGCCGGTGGCCATCAGGACGATCATCGTCTCCCCCACCGCCCGACCCAGTCCCATCATCACCGCGGCAAAGAGGCCGGGGCTGGCAGCCGGGACGGCCACCGTGCGGGCCGCCTGCCAGCGGGTGGCGCCGAGGGCGAGGGAAGCCGAGATGAGACTGGGCGGCACGTTGGCGAACGCGTCCTCCGCCAGGGTGAAGATGATGGGAATGACGGCAAAGCCCAGGGCAAAGCCGACGACGATGGCGTTGCGCTGGTCGTAGGTGACGCCGGCGTGGCCGGCGAGCCAGCCCAAGAAGTCCCCGCCGAACAGGGCGCCCGTCACCACCCTCTCGCCGGCGAAGATGAGCAGCACGGTCCCCGTCGCAGCACCCCCCGCCGCTGCCAGCTCCGCCGCCGCCGGGAGTCGCCGGCGCACGCTTCGCGGGAGCGTCTCCCAGAGCACCGCCGCCCCCACCACCGCCGCCGGCAACGCCACCAGACTCGCCAGTACCGCCACCACGTGGCGCTGCAGCAGCGGCGCGAGCAACAGCGCCGCCAGGAAGCCCACCACCACCGACGGAAGCGCGGCCATGAGTTCGATGGCTGGCTTGGCGATGAGGCGCAGTCTCCGCGGCGCGAACTGGCTCACGTACAGGGCTGCCGCAAGCCCGGCGGGGGCGGAAAAGAGCAGGGCGTAGAGAGCGCCCTTGAACGTCCCCACAACTAGCGGGACCAGCGACAGCTTGGGTTCGAAGGACGACGTCCCCCCGGTGGACTGCCAGACCAGCTCGGGCTTCGCGAACCCCTCGTACCGCACGGGCAGGAACAGGGTCGAAAAGGTCGCCTCGGGGTGCGGCACCGAGAGGCTCCAGCGGTGCACGGCGGGCTCCGCCGTCACGGCAACGATGCCATCCCGGCGCGGCGAGAAGCCGATCCACACCACGCCCTGCGGCACCTCGGGAAGGGGGAACAGCCGGCGACGACTCGTCAGGTGGACCAGTTCGGCGCTGTCCCCGCGCAGCACCAGGAACGTCTTGTCCCGCTGCGAGGTTGCCAGTCGCACCACTGGCCCGCGACCGGGGAAGACCGCCGCCGGGTCCAGGACCCGCGACCCCACCATGGAGCCTTCCACCGATTGCCAGCCGGTCACCGTCCCGGCCTCGTCTCCCACCAGGCAGGTCACCCCACCGAGCACCATGGCCATGGCGGTGGGCCGGGCCGGCAACGGTGCCCGCGCCTCCACCGGTGCCGCCGAACCATCGCTGGTGCCCCGCAGGGCAAAGAGCAGGAGCTCTCCCGAGCTCGCCACCCAGGCCTCGGCACCATTGTCGGTGAAGGTACCGGCCAGGGCGGGCAAGGTCATGGGGAGCGCCACGGTGCGCGGGGCGTCGCCCGCCACGGCCACCACAGCCCCTCGCTCCCCGGCCAGGAGAACCGAGGCCCCCCCCTCGCCACCGGCCACCGCCAGCAACGGACCCCCGGCCATCGGGGGCAGCTCGGCCACCCGGCGCACCACCGGCTCCAGCGTCCGCTCCTGCCCTTTCCAGGACGGCCGCATGCGCAGCGACCACACCTGCACGCTGCTGCGGGCATCCCGCACGGCCACCAGCCGGCCGGCACCGTCCATCACCGCCTCGGCCAGCGGCGGTTCGGCCCCGGTCATGGCGACGGCGGTGCTGCTGCCGTCGGCGCGGACGACGTGCACCGCCGCGTCCCGCCCCACCACCATCACCGATTGCCGGTACTCGTCCTCCACAGCGGCCAGGGGCGCCACGCCGACCCGTGCGGTGCCCGCTCCTCTCGCTGAGCCGTTACCCAGCAGCGGCAGGCACTCCACCAGCAGGAAGACGACGAGCAGCGCCGCCGCCACCAGCACCAGGGAGCCACCCCCGGTGATGAGAGCGGCCACCAGCCGGTCGACGGTGCGAGCGCGGGTCAGACGCTGCGCGGGAAGGGGGCTCATGATTCGGTCGTCATTGTGTCAGAGACCAGGCGAGTCACGCTCGCCGACCGGTCAGTCGAGCTTGGCCAGTTCCCTCGACACCACCGATGCGGGGAGCGGCAGGTAGCCGTCCTTGACCACCACCTCCTGGCCCTGCCGGGACAGCACGAAGCGGAGAAACTCCTTGGTCAGCGGGTCCAGGGGGCGACGCGGATCGTGGAGGACGTACACGTAGAGGTAGCGGAACAGGGGGTAGGTGCCAGCGAGGGCGTTCTCGTAGCTGGCCGCGAAGGCCTGTCCGCCCACGCTCTCGGACAGGGCCAGGGCCTTCACCCCCGAGGTGCGGTAGCCGATCCCCGAGTAGCCAATGCCGTACAGGTCCTCCGTCACCCCCTGCACCACCGACGCCGAGCCCGGCTGCTCCTTCACCGTGTCCTTGAAATCCCCCTTGGCCAGCGCGTGGTCCTTGAAGAAACCGTAGGTCCCCGACGCGGCGTTGCGCCCGTACAGGGAGATGGGCTTACCGGCCCATGTCCCTTTGAGGCCAAGCTGCCCCCACGTGGTGATGTCGCGAAGGAAGCGTTGCTTGCGGGTCTTGGAGAAGATGGCGTCCACCTCCGGGATGGACAGCTGCGTGAGCGGGTTGTCCTTGTTGACGTAGACGGCCAACGCATCGATGGCGACGACAATGGCGGTGGGCGGGAAGCCGTACTTGGCCTCCAGCGAGTCCAGTTCCGAGTCCTTCATCTCCCGGGACATGGGGCCGAGTTGCGCCGTGCCAGCCAGCAACGCCGGCGGCGCGGTGGAGGACCCCTTCCCCTCCACCTGGATGCGGACCGCGGGGTGGGTCTTGGCAAACCCCTCGGCCCAGAGCGTCATCAGGTTGTTCATGGTGTCCGACCCCACCGAATTGAGGTTGCCGGAGACCATCGCCGCGGGCGTGTAGGGGGGGATGGCCGGGTCCACCTGGACCATCTCCGCCGCCACCGCCCCGGCAACCAGCCCCAACAGCGCCAGCACCAGCAAGGGGGTGTGCTTCATGCGAGCCTCCTCAGCGCGGGTCGAACCCGCCGGCGAGATGAGACCGCGCCGGTGTGAAGACGGTGTGAAGTTCCTTCACAGGGGGCCGCCCTGCCGCGTGCGGCCTGCGTGGCGAACGGGCCCTGCCCGGCGCAGCGGCCCACCGTCGGCTAGACTTGCGGCATGTGTCGCCTGTCTCTGCTCGTTCCCCTGGCAATTGCCCTCGCCGCGTGCCGGGGTGCCGCGGCGCCGCCGGCGCTGCCTGTCGCCGGGCGAGCCGAGCGCGTCGTGCTCGTCTCCTTCGACGGTCTTGCTGGAAAGCGTCACGCGGCCTTGCTGGCCGCCGGGGCCTACCGCGACGGTGCCGGCCTGGCCGCCTTCCGCGGCGCGGGGCTGGTCGTGGAGCAAGCCATCCCCGTCAACCCCACCCTCACCTCCCCCTCCCACATTGCCATTGCCACCGGCGTGGCGCCGGCGCGCAGTGGCATCGTGGGCAACCGTTTCCACCTCCCCGGCACCCCCATCACCGACACCGTGTCCGGCTTCGACCACACCATCGGCGCGGAGACCCTGTGGGAAGCGGTGCGTCGGCAAGGCTCCCGGGCAGGGTCCCTGGCCTACCCCGGCTGCAACGGCCCTGACGAGCGGCGCCGCGCCGACTTCGGCATGGATTACGTGCAACGGCCGATTCTCCCTGCCGGCACCGTCCGGCTTGCCCGCCCCGACTTTGCCGTGGCCCGAGAGACCGGGCCGGAGGGAGCGCCGGCCACCGCCGTGCTCGTGCTCGCGCCGCCAGCCCCGCCGTTCCCGGCCGGGTGGCGTCTCGCCCTCACCGCCGCGGACACTCGCCGTGATTCCGTCGCCGCCTACGACACCCTGCTGGTGGACGACGATGGCGACCCCGCCACGGGCGTCCTCGCCGAGGCCCGGCCCGGCGACTGGTTCGCCGTGCGGCAGACGGTCCCTCACCGGGACGGCGGCACTGCCGTGGTGGGGTGCTGGTGGTTGCTGCGCGCCCTGGCGCCGGACCTGGCCGAGGTGAACGTCTACCGCGGGGAGTGCAACGCCACCGACGCCTACCCCCGGGCCTTCCGCGAGGCCCTGGACGCCGGCGCCGGGTTCTGGCCCGGCCCCCCCGACGGGGAGGCTTTGGAGCGGGGGGTGCGCGGCGAGGAGGGCCTCACCCCGGGCCAGTACATGGAGCAGGTCCGCCGCTTCTCGCAGTTCTTCACGGCCGCCGCCCGCCTGGCCATCGAGCGCGAGCCCTTTGCCCTCCTCCTCGCCTACCAACCCATCGTGGACGACGTGCAGCACCTGGCCACCCTCACCGACCCCCGCCAACCGGCCTTCTCCCCGGGGCTGGCCGCCACCTGCGCCCGGCTCGTGGACGACACCTATCGGCTGGTGGACGGGGCCGTGGGGGAGATTGCCCGGCGGCTCGACCTGGCGAAGGACGCTCTGGTGGTGGTGTCCGACCACGGCATCGCCCCGGTGTGGGCCGCCGTCCACCTCAACGAGGCGCTCCGACGGGCGGGGCTGTGCCGGCTGGCAGAGGTGAACGGGAAACGCACCGTGGCGGCCGACTCCGCCGTGGTGGCGGTGGCGTCGGGGGGGTTCGGCCAGGTGTACGTGAACCTCCTTGGCCGGGAGCCCACCGGGGTGGTCCCCGCGGCGGAGCTGGCCGAGACCGTGCGGGCGGCGGCACGGGCCCTGGCGCGAGTGGAGGTGGGCGGGGAGCCGGTGGTGGAACGCCTCGTGGATCGGGCCGGCCTGGCCGCGTTGGGACTCGACCACCCAAACAGCGGCGATCTGGTCGTCTTCCTGCGGCCGGGCTTCGCGGCCACCTCGGAGATCGGCGGGCCGCTGTCCAGCCCGGCCGGGGTGGCCGGGGTGCACGGCTTCTGCAACACGCACGCCGAGATGGCCGGCGTCTGGTTGGCCCGCGGCGCCGGCGTCGCCCCGGCCCACCACCGTACCGCCCCCCTCACCGCCGTGGCCGGCTACGTCTCGGCGCTCCTGGGCCTTTCCCCGCCGGGTGCTGCACGGTGACCCTCAGCGGCGCCAGAAGGCCCGCGAGAAGAGCACGAGGATGGTGAAGATCTCCAGTCTCCCGAGAAGCATGCAACCGGCCAAGACGAGCTTGGCCACGGCCGGCAGGTGGGCAAAGTTGTCGAAGGCGCCCACCTCGCCGATGCCGGGCCCGACGTTGCCCACCGCCGTGAGCGCCGCCGAGACCGAGGTGGGGAGATCGTACCCACAGGCGGCCATGACGGCGCCGCCCAAGGCCACGAGCAGCGCGTAGGCGACGAGGAACGCCCACACACCGGCAAGGACACTCTCCCCCACCACCTGCCCATGAACCTTCACCGGCACCACGGCGTTCGGCCTGATGAGTCGGTGGAGCGTGCTCCGCAGCGCCCGCACCGCCAGCAACAGCCGCAGCACCTTCGGCCCTCCGCCGGTGGAACCCGACATCCCACCCACGAGCATGAGCAGCAGCAGCACGAGCTGGGCCAGGTGCGGCCACCCTTCGAAGTCGGCGGTGACGTAGCCGGTGGTCGTCACCACCGACACCACCTGGAATACCGCGCCGCGCAGCACGTCCGCGTTCACACCGCGGGAGGCGGCCAGTGATACCACCGTCACCGCGCTGGCCGCCACGACGATCCCCCCGAAGAGGCGCAGCTCCTGGTCGCGAAGCACCTCGCGCGGGTTGCCGGTGAGCAGCCGGAGGTGGAGGACGAAGTTGGTGCCGGCCGCCAACATGAACACCACGATCACCCACTCCACGGCCGGCGAGCCGAACTCGCCCACCGAGGCGTTTCGGGTGGAAAATCCCCCGGTGGCGAGGGTGGTGAGACTGTGGCAGACGGCGTCGAACCAGCCGAGACCGCACCACCTGAGGGCTAGGCACTCGGCAACGGTGAAGCCCACGTAGACGAGCCAGAGGACGCGAGCCGTGGCCGTCAGGCGGGGTCGCACCTTGTCTGTGACCGGACCTGGGACCTCGGCCTTGAAGAGCTGCATCCCCCCGATCCCCAGAAGCGGCAGGACGGCAATGGCAAAGAGGATGATCCCCATGCCCCCGAGCCACTGGGTCATGGCCCGCCAGAGGAGGAGGCTGCGGGGCAGGGCCGTCACGTCGTTCACCACCGTCGAACCGGTGGTGGTGAAACCCGAGACCGTCTCGAAGAGGGCGTCCACCGGCCCTAGCGACCGATGGAGGACGAAGGGCAGCGCACCGAACAGCGAGGCCAAGAACCAGCTGCACGCGACCACCAGGAACGCGTCGCGAGGGAACATGCGGCGCTCTTCGGTGCGGGTGAGGGCCACGAGGATGCCACCAACGCCGGCGGCACTGGCGGCGCTGGCCGCAAACGGCCAGGCCGCCTCGCCGAGGGCCACCGCGACGGGCAGCGGCACCAACAGGAGGGCGCCCAGCAGCACCGCAAACCACCCCAGCAGGTTGAGATCGAAGCGCCGGTTCATGCCCTCAGGCCACCAGGAACTGGTCCAGCATAACGGCGCGTTCCGTGGTGGTGATGAGGAGCGTCCGGTCGCCGGGGAGAAGCGCATCCTCGCCCCTCGGCACGATGAGCCTGCCGCCACGGAGAATGGCCGCCACCAGCGCGCCCCGCGGCAGACCCAGCTCGGCCAGGGGGGCGCGGGTGAGGCGCCCTCGCTCCGGCACCTCCACCTCGACGATCTCGATCACGTCCTCCATCAGGGCGGCGGCAGCCCGAACCTTGCCACGGCGGAAGAACTGCACGGCCAGGCCGACGGTCAGCAGTCGGGGCGAGATCACGGCGTCGATGCCCAGTTCCCCGACCAGGGCCGAGAGGACGGGATCGTCCACCAAGGCAAAGGCGCGGGCGGCGCCCAACCGACGGGCCAGGAGGGCAGCCACCACGTTGAGCTGGGGGTTGTCGCTCACCGCCACGAAGGCGGCAACCCTCCCCACCCCCTCCTCCTCCAGGCGCTCCGAATCGGTGGCCGAGCCGCGGATGACGGTGGCGCGGGACAGGAGAGCGGCGGCGTTGGCGCAGCGCCCCTCGTCCTCGTCGAAGATGGTGACGTTGAACAGCGACGTTTCCAGCTGCTGGGCGAGGGCCAGGCCGATCCGGGTGGCGCCGGCAACGTGGACGCTCCGCTCCTGGCCGCGCCTGGCGTGAAGCAGCCCGAGGACGTTCTCCAGTTCGGCGGGGTCCAGGGCGAGGTAAACCTGGTCGCCGGCGCGGATCTCGTCGCTGCCGTGCGGGATCAGCCACTGCTCGCCGCGGCGGATCGCCACGGCCAGCACCGGCGCCGCCGGGAACAGCAGCTTGAGGTGCGAGAGCAACAGCCCCGCCAGTTCGCTGGAGGCGGCAATGGGGAAACCAGCGATGAACAGCCGCCCGTCCAGGAAGGAGGCCACATCCACCGCCCCCGGCACCGGCAACAACGAGAGGATCTTGTTCACGGCAGCAATGTCCGGGTTCAGGCAGAGATGCTCCCCCGGTAGGCGCTCGGCCAGCACCCGGAAACTCGCCTCGTGGTCCGGGTCCCGCAGGCGTGCCACCACCCGCGGCACCCGAAAGACGGCCGAGCCCACCAGCGCCGTCACCATGTTCGCCTCGTCCGAGGAGGTGCAGGCAAAGAGAATGTCGCACGCCTCGATGCCGGCCCGCCGCAGCGTGTCCACCGTCGTGCCGTTCCCCGCCACGGTCTGCACGTCGAGGCGATCAGCCAGGGCTGCCAGCTTGGCGGCGGCCTGCTCCACCACCACCACGTCGTGGCCGGCACGGCTCAGGCGAGCCGCCAGGGTGGAGCCCACCTCGCCGCCGCCGACGATCAGCGCCCGCACGCTGCGCCCCCCAGCCCCGCCGCGGCAGCTGCCGCCCCCGGCCAGGGGCGCGGTGGACCGCCGCAACAGGGCCGTGCTGCCCTCACGGGACGGACACCGCCAGAGTCACGGCGAGGAAGGTGTTGGTGGCCAGATTCCAGGCCACGTTGGCCCCCAGCGCCGGCACCGGCACCTCCTCCTCGGCGGCGGTGAACGCCCAGCGCAGCGGCAACACCAGCAGCACCGACGGGGCCATGGCCACAAGCCCGAGGGGCGGCAGCGCCCCCACCGCCACCGCAGCGGCGATGGCCGCGGGCACGGCCAGGGCCGCCAGCACATAGACGATGGCGGCCGGGCGACGCCCCAGCAGCAGTACGAGGTTCGACCGCCCCCCGGCGCGGTCCGCTGCTTCGTCCGGGAACTCGTTGAGGAGAAGCAGGTTGAAGGTCATGAAGAAGGCCGGCACCGACGCCGCGAGGGCGGTGTCCCGGGGCATCGCCCCCTGCACCAGGGCCGTCCCCCACACCGGCAGCGCCCCCAAGCCGAGACCGGCAAAGATCTCGCCGAAGCCAATGCGGGCCAGCATGTCCGTGTACCCCAGCACGGCCACCGCCCCCAGCGCCATGATGGGCAGCAGCGGCCAGCCCACCCGGGTCAGGAAGAGCAGGCCGATGAGGCCCCCCGCCGCGGCGCAGGCGAGACCGAAGCGGCGGGCTGTCTCGGGGCGCATCAGCCCGGCGGGGAGCGTCCCGCTCCCACCGGAGAACGGCGTCCGCAGGGTGTGGAAGTCGATGCCGGTGCGGGCGTCGGAGACCTCGTTGAGCACGTTGACGGCAACGTGCAGGAGCACGAGCCCCACCAGGGCCAGCAAGGTAGCGCCCCAGGAAAAGTGCCCCTCGTACGCGGCGGCGGCGGCGCCGCAGGCCACCAGCGTCACCGGCAGGAGGAGGAACGGCGCCCGGGCAACGCCGAGGAACGCCTGGAGCTTACTCATCGCCACGATTCTACTGCGCCTGGAGGTCGGTCACGCCCAGCCGCCCCGCCGGTAAGCCACCTGGGCCGCGCCGGGCTTGCGCGGGGACCGGGTGCGGGAGATGATGACGGTATGCTCAGCAGGCCCTTGGTGCCTACGCCCAACCGCCGTGGCAGCGCTCCCGACCCTTCGGCCGGGCGCGGCTGGGGCCGACCGCTGGCCCGCATGCACCTCCCCCTTGCCCTGGCGGCGGCCCTGGTGGGCGTTCCCGCCCCTTCCCAGGTCGCCGACCCCTCCCCGGCAGCCGACCCTGCCCGCCGCCTTTTGGCCACCATGAAATGGTTACGCTCCACCCACCCGTACGGGCACACGGGCCTCCTCATGGTGGCGGGGGGTCTCGTCGTCTACCTGGACCCGGTGGACCTCGTCAACCGGGACCTTCCCCCAGCCGATATCATCCTCGTCAGCCACGACCACGCCGACCACTTCTCACCGGCCACCATTGGCAAGCTGGCGACGCCCGCCACCACGGTGGTGTCGATCCCGGCCGTGGCCGCCGCGCTCCGCACTCACACCACCATCTCCCTGGCGCCCGGCGACAGGACCAAGGTCGGCCCCGTCGAGATCGAGGCCGTCCCCGCGTTCAACGACACGCACCCTGCGGCGGCACGGTACCTGGGGTTCGTGGTGACGGTGGGCGGCGTGCGCGTGTACCTCTCCGGCGATACGGCCCTCCACGAAGCCCTGCTCTCCATCCCCCGCCTCGACATTGCCGTACTCAACGTGAGGCGGCGCTACGCCCTCTCCGGCGAGGAGGGCGTGACCTTTGCCAGGGCGGTACGACCCCGTTTTCTCGTCCCCATCCACTGGATGCCCGACGACGACAGCTACGGGGACCGGGCCGAAGTCGCCGTGATCCAGCGGGACACACCCGTCTCCACCGAGGTGGTCGTGCTCCCGCTCCACTAAGAAGCGCTGCTCCCCCGAAGCTCGCCTGCTGCGCCCACAGTGCCACCGGTGCGCTACTCTGGGGCAGGGGTGGCACGTGGCGCGGCTCGTGGCAATGGGGCAGGGGTCGAGAGGGGAGGGCGGGGGGGTCGGCGTGCTCCTGGTCAACGTCGGCTCCCCCCGCACCCCCACCCCCCGGGCGGTGCGGCGCTTTCTCGCCGAGTTCCTCGGCGACCGGCGGGTGGTGGAGCTGCCGCGCCCTCTCTGGTGGCCGATCCTCCACCTGGCGGTGCTGCCGTGGCGTGCCCCACGCTCCGCCCGACTCTACGCCTCCATCTGGACGCCGGAGGGCCCCCCCCTTGTGACCGCCACCCACCGCCAGGCCCGGGCCCTGGCGGCGGCGCTCCGCGAGAGGTTCACGCCAGCCCCGGACGTGGCGGTGGGGATGCGCTACGGCGAACCGTCCCTGGCGGAGGCGGTCGCAAACCTGCTTCGCGGGGGGTGCCGCCGGCTTCTTGTGCTCCCCCTTTTCCCCCAGTACGCCTCGGCCACCACCGGCTCGGTCTTCGCAGCGGTGACCGCCCTCCTTGCCCGCCACCGGCGGGTGCCGGAGCTGCGCTTCGTCTCGTCGTACCACGACGATCCCGGCTACATCGACGCCCTTGCCGCCTCCATCCACGAGCTCTGGGGGCGGGACGGCGAGCCGGAGCGGCTCCTGCTCTCCTTCCACGGCATCCCTGCAAAGGCGTCGGCGGGCGGCGACCCGTATTCGTGCCAGTGCCGCACGACGGGGCGGCTGGTGCTCGAGCGCCTCGGCTGGCCCGCCGAGCGCGCCGCGGTGACGTTTCAGTCGCGCTTTGGCCGCGCCGAGTGGCTCGCGCCGCACACCGAGGCCACCCTCCGGGAGTGGGCCGCCGCCGGCGTGCGCCGCGTGGATGTGGTCTGCCCCGGATTCGCCGCGGACTGCCTGGAGACCCTGGAGGAGATCGCCGTGCGCGGCGGGCGAGCGTTTCTCGAAGCGGGCGGCACGACGTTCCGGTACGTGCCAGCCCTGGGCGACCGACCCGACCACATTGCCGCCCTCGCCGCCCTCTGCCAGCGGCACCTGGCGGGTTGGGCCGCGCCGCGGGGCGATCGGGACGAGACCGCGGCCGCGGCAGAGCGCGAGCCGCGGGCTGGAGCGACGCCATGAACTCCCGTGAGCGGCGAGGACACGGGTTGCGCCTGGCGCCAGCGGGCGCGCTGGTCCTTGCTGCCCTCCTCGGCGGGTGTGCCACCGCGAGAGTCGCCGGCCCGTGCCCCAGCGTGCGCCTCGCCGTCCTCACGCCGGTGGACGCGGTACCGGTCCGGGACGCCTCGGTGTGGCAGCCGGCCGAGCGCGAGGAACTCCTCGCCCTCCTGCGGGGCGATCTCGCCGACGGCCTGGCCCGCGCCGGTGCCACCGTGTGCGAGGACGACGGCGATGCCGACCCCCGCGATCCTGCCGCACTCGCCGCCCGCGGCCGGCTCGCCGGAGCGGACGTGGTGGTGGCCACCGAACTGGTGGCTTTCGGTGAGGTGCGCCGCTCGTGGCTGTGGCTGCTCGCCGGGCAAGGGCTGGTGGCCGGCATCGGCCACGGCGTGGCCGCCGCCGCCGTCACCGGCCGGGCCGCCACCGGCTGGTGGATCGGCCTTGGCGAGTTCGCCCTCGAGACCGTGACCTGGGTAGGGGGGGCGATGGTGGCCTCCCACTGGCTCGACCCGGTGGTACTCCGCTGCCGCGCCGTGCGGGTCGCCGACGGGGCGGTGCTGGGGCGCTGGACCGTCGAGGGGGCGCGACCGGTGCGCCAGTGGCTGTCGGCCGACCGTCGGGCCCGGTCGGAGCGGCTGCGGGAGGTGGCGGACCGCCTCCTCGCCAGGCTCGCGCCACGCATTGCGGCCCGTTGCGGCAGCGCCGGGGCAGTCCGGCGAGGGGAGGGGTCATGAGCAGAGAGACAGCGGACAAACCCGTCAAGATCGGCATCTCCTCCTGCCTGCTGGGGGCCAAGGTACGCTTCGACGGCGGCCACAAGAAGGACGACTTCTTAGTCCACACCTTCGGCCGGTGGGTGCAGTGGGTGCCGGTCTGCCCGGAGGTGGAGGTGGGGATGGGCACGCCGCGGGAGTCGATCCGGCTCGTGCGCGACGGGGACGAGGTGCGCCTCGTGGCCCCCAAGAGCGGCCGCGACTGGACCGCGGAAATGCGGGCCTACGCCCGGCGGCGCGTGCGGGAGCTGGCCCACCACGACCTGGACGGCTACGTTCTCAAGAAGGACTCGCCGTCCTGCGGGATGGAGCGCGTCAAGGTCTACGGGGGCGGGATGCCCACCAAGTCGGGCCGGGGGCTCTTCGCCGCCGAGCTTCTGGCCGCCAACCCCAACCTGCCCGTGGAGGAGGAGGGGCGTCTCAACGACCCGCGCCTGCGCGACAACTTCGTCGAGCGGGTGTTCGCCTACCGGCGGGTCAAGGAGCTCTTCGCGGGGCGGTGGACGGTGGGTGAACTCGTCGCCTTCCACACCGCCCACAAGCTCCAGCTCATGGCCCACTCCCCCGCCGTGTACGCCGAGCTGGGGCGTCTGGTGGCGGCCGCCAAACAGCTCCCGCAGGAGGAGGTTCGCGCCACCTACGTGGGCCGGTTCATGGCCGGCCTTGGCACCATCGCCACCCCCCGGCGCCACGCCAACGTGCTGCTCCACATCCTCGGCTACTTCAAGAAGGTGCTGGACAGCGAAGCGAGGGCCGAGCTGTTGGGCCTCATCGAGGATTACCGGCGGGGGTTGGTCCCCCTCATCGTCCCCATCACCCTCGTGCGGCACCACGTCCGCGTCCACGGCATCGCCTACCTGGCGGGCCAGGTCTACCTGGACCCGCACCCCAAAGAGTTGATGCTGCGCAACCATGTCTGAGCCGGCTGGCCCTGCCCCGCCGCGGTCGGGCGGGCCGGCGCGTCAGCTCACGTCCTGGAGCAGCTTGCTGATGGACTCGCCGCGGTCCAGGCAGTCCACCGCCTTGGCGAAGTAGCGTTGCACGTCGACGATGTGCAACCACCCCCCGCACTCCTCGATCTCCGCGGCCGACAGGGTGATGGAGTTGGTGACCACCACCGCCTTGAGGATGTCCTCCGCCACGGCCCGGGCCAGGCGCTGGTGGGCCGGCGGGCTGAACACGCCATGGGTGGCGATGGCAGTGACCGAGGCGGCGCCCAGCTCCCGCAGGGAGGTGGCGGCGTTCACCAAGGTCCCGGCGGTGTCGATCATGTCGTCCACCGTGTAGACGTCGCACCCCTTGATGGCGCTGGCGTCCCCCACGAGGCCGAACGGCATCTTCGTCACGTTGGGGCGGGAGGCGTCCCGCTCCTCCTTGTAGAGGAGGCTGAAGGGCACGCCCAGTGACTGACCGAACACCTTGTTCATCTCGAAGGCGCCGGCGTCCGGCGCCACGAAGAAGGCGTTGTCCATGGGGTAGAGCTCGGGGTGCGAGCGGAGATGGTGGAGCAGGGTGTGAGCCGCCTTGAGATTGTCGAACTTCACCGGCGGCCGGAAGGCGAGGCCGGTGGAGCGGTTGTGCACGTCGATGGTGAGCACGTAGTCTACCCCCACCGCCTCCAGCTGCACTGCCGCCATCTGCAGGTCGAGGCTCTCCCGCCCGGTGCGCCGGTCCTGCCGCGAGTACGGCAGCCAGGGGAGCACGGCGGTGATGTACCCGCGCCGGGTCACCGCGTCGCGGGCCGCCTCGATGGTCCGCAGCAACTCCTGGAAGTTCTTGTCAATGTCCACCTTCGCCTCCACCGCCAGGAGGCCCCGGCCGTGCCGGTCCGCAATGGTGCAAGCTTCCCGGCCGAGACGTGTCACGTAGGCCTCGTTGGGGGCGTCGTGGCTCATCGGCACCAGCGTGGCGTGGCTTTGCACGTCTGCCACCACGAACACGTCCTCGCCACGGATATGCCGATCCAGGAGCACCTTACCCGAGGTGTCCGAGAAGGTGGTCACGCTGGTGGGTACCCACAGGTCGGGGATGCTGGTGCGCACCCCCCGGCGGGGGAGGTAGTGTTCCCGCAGCCAGCGCTCCAGACCGCGGGCGAACTGGTAGCCGCTGCGGGTGGGGATGATGAGGGGGAGCTGCTCGCCCTTCATGGCGCTGCGCCCTTCTACCACGCCCGCGCCCGTGCGTCCAGGGGGGCCGGGGGCCTTACGGAGCGGCGGGGAGGCGCCGCCGCACCGGCCGCTGGGCGCTGCCATCGTGCTCGGGGATCTCCACCCGGAAGGCCCCGCGGCCGTGGGTGAAGGCGAACAGCACCGGCCGCCCCCCCGAACCCGTGGTGATGGCCAGCGCCTCGGTGACCACCGAGGCAAAGCCGGTGTTCTCCACCAACCACGAGGCGCCGCCGTCGGGGGACACGAACACCCCCAGGTCGGTCCCGAGAAACAGCCGCTGGCGGTTGTGGGGATCCACGAGGATACAGTGCGCCGGGATGTCGGGGAGGGCCGCGGCGCCGCTGCCGTCCCGGGGGGCCCAGGTGGCGCCACCGTCCCTGCTGTGCCACACGTGCGCGCCGCCGAAGCCGCCGTAGGTGGCCCACACCACCTCGGGGTCCGCCGGGTCGAAGGCCAGGGAGGTGACGAAACCGGGGCGGGGCGAGGCGGCTTCCCACACCGTCGTGGAGGAGGCCGACGTTGCTCGGGAGGAACGGTAGATGGTGCCGCGATCGGTGCCCGCCACCACCCGGTCGGACATGCCGGTGGCCACGGCCAGCGCACTCACCTTGCCGCCGTCGTCCAGAGTCGTGGAGGCGGCGGACCACCGGGAGGCGCGGTCGTCGGAGCGCCACAGCCGCCGGCCGCCGGCCCACAGGCGGGACGGTACGTTGGGGTCGAGGATGAAGGGGGTGATGAAGAGAAAGTCGGAGGACACCTCGCCGATCCCGCGTACCGCCGAGGTAAAGGTGCGGCCGCCGTTGCGGGAAACGTAGAAGTCGAACCACTGGGTCTCGGCGTACACGATGTCTGGAGCGCTGGGATCCACCGCCACGTAGCCGCCGTCGCCGCCGAGGATCCGTTCCCAGCCGTCGTGGCCCCACCCGTCGTCGCCCAGCAGCGTGCCGTTGTCCTGGGTCCCGCCCAGGTAGCGAGTGCCGCCGGGGAAGGGGGCGCCGTGGTAGAACTGCGTCACCCCGAAGTGGCGGTTGAGGGGGGTAAAGCGCACGCGGGAGCGGCGCGGGTTGCAGAGGTCGTCCAGATCGGACCCCACCGCCGCGCGCGCGTTGTCGGTGCGGAAGATGCCCCCGTCCCCCACGGCGAACATGGTTTGATTGGCAGCGCCGTCGTAGGCCGGGTGGAAGGTGATGCCGTGGTGATCGGCGTGGGCGAAGGAGGACGTCGCCTCGTCGGCCCACCAGTAGCTCGCCGCTCCCCACGACGCGCCGCCGTCCCCGGAGCGGAAGAGGTCCACCCCAGCAGCCCACACCATGTCCGGGTCCCGCGGGTCAACGGCCACCACGTTGACGTACCAGCCCATGGTCACGTAGACGTTGGCCGCGGCGAAGCCGCACTCCCGGTAAGAGGCAGCGATGGGGTTGGTGAGGAGGAGCGCGGCGAGCTTGGAACCACTGTCGTAGCGCACCCGCGTCTCCCAGGTGCCGGGGGCGCCCCCCGCGGTGGAGCGGAAGACCCCCAACACCCCCTGATCGAACTGTTCCCGACCCAGCGGGTCGTTGAACGCGGCAAGGGCGTAGACCACGTCGGGGTCCGACGGCGCGATGGCGAGGGAGGTACGCCCCATGCCGGGCTCGGCCAGCACCGCCTCCCACGCCCCATCGCCCTCGCCAACCTCGGTGCGGTACACCGTCGCCTGCTCGAAGGTCCCGCAGGAGGCGAACAGGGTGTCGGTAGGCCGATCGGCGCGCACCGCCAGGTCGAGGCACCCCCCCATCACCTGCGTGGCGAGCACCCGCTGCCACGACTGACCCCCGTCCAGCGATCGCCACACCCCGGACCGGGTGGCCGCGTAGATCCGTCGCGAATCGTTGGGGCTCACCACCAGGTCGTTGACCCAGTGGAAGTCCGGTCCGTCAGTCCCGGGGAGCTGTCGCCAGGAGGCTCCGCCGTCGCTGCTGGCGAAGATGCCGGCGCCGCGCAGCGGCAAACCGGTGCCGCGCACCAGCTCCCGGAAGTACCCCTCCCCGGTACCGGCGATGAGCGTCTCCGGGTCAGCAGGGTCGAAGGCCAAGGCGTTCACCGTGATGTTGGCAAGTTCGTCCGCCAACGGCTCCCACCGCTGCCCCCCGTCCACCGTCTTCCACACCCCGCCCGACACACCACAGGCGTACATCACCGCGGGGTTCCACGGGTGCACGAGAAGGACCCGGGTCCGGCCGCCAATGTTGCCGGGCCCGAGCGGTTCCCAGCCGGCGAGGTGGGGGGCCGCGGCCATGCCCGCGTCGCCCCCCGTCACCGCTCCCCCCAGGGCGAGGGCGTGCCGCGGCATGGCCGCCATGCGGCGGCGGGCCTCGCGGTAGGCCGCCACCGGATCGGTACCGGGAACGAGCGGTTGCCGCTTGGCGGCGTAGAAGCGGGCGGCGGCGTCGGGTTCGTCGCTGCGTCGACCGCTCCTCTCGGCGATTTCCTCGGCAACCCTTCCAACGACGGCTGAACGGGTGGCCTCGGTTGCTGTGCTGCGACCGCTTCGCCACCACGGCCCAAGGAGGAGGGCGGCTCCCCCTGCAGCCACAACGGCGACGAGGGATACCCACGTCGGCACGCTCGTTCTCCATGGCCTCATCGGCACACGCTCCCTGCGGATGATACGCCGCGCCATCGCCGCGGTTGTGCGTCCCTCGGGGCGCGCCACCCGATGAGCGGGGTTTCACTGCCCCGCCGCCGGCGGCTGCGGCGAGCCGGTGTCGAAAGAGCGAAGGAGACCCTGCAGCTACAGCGCCAACGCCCCGTCCACCGCCGGCACCCATTGGTCCAGCGCCGCCGTGTGGAAGCCGGAGACAACGTCGCTCGCCTCGATGGTCGAGCTGTCGCTGCGGGGCTTCAGTGTGAAGGTGAGCGTCCCCGACAGTGCGCCGCCCTGGAGCGGCCCAAGCCCCCCGGCCAGTCGCACCACGGCGCCAGGCCTGGCGAGGACGACTTCCCGGTGCCGCGCTCCGCCCTCTCCGGCAAGCGCTCCCCCAGGCACCCACCCAGCGCCGGATCGAGGGAGAGGTTTGCCGCGTTGCCGGAGCAGGTGTGGGCGGGGTGCCACCAGCGGCCGACCTCGGCCACGAGCGCCTGGCCGACCCGTCCCGGACGGGCGGCAGCGTCCCGCACCACCTCCACCCGGAAGTGATCGGCCGCAGCGACCACCACCTCGCCGGAGCACGGCGGGACCGCTCCTGCCGCCATCACCACACCCATCACGAGCCACCGGCGCCGCCTGGAGCCCCGTGACCCACAGCAGTCGCCGGGAAGCCTCCGAGGCCGGGCGGCAAACCGGCAGCCCCGCGCCGTGCCGGACGTCTCTTGCTATGCTGGCAGTCAGCTGGAGGCAACCATGGTCAAGGGCCGTTCGCTTGGCGGTGTCGCGTTTGCGCTGGCCGTGACCACGGCGGTGGGGGCACTCGGCCTCGACGTCGCGAGCATGGCACCCCAGGGGAAACTCGAGGGGCGCGAGGTGCAGCGGATTCAGATCGTGTTCTCTTCGCCGGTGGTGCCGCTGAGCGAGGCGCGACCGCTGCGTCAGCCACCGCCGTGGTTGTCGGTGACGCCGCCGATCCTCGCCCGCTGGCGCTGGGCTGGCACCGCGGAGCTCATCGGCGAGCCCCTCGCGCCACTGCCGCGCGCCACCAGCTACGAGGTCCGGGTGGACGGCTCGTTGACCGCCGTCGACGGATCCACCCTCGGGCGCGAGGCCATCTTTGCCTTCACGACACCGCTGCCGCTGGCGACCATGATGAAGGACACGACGGGGGAGGCGGACGCGTTCCCCATCGTCCTCACCTTCAACCAGCCTGTCGATCCCGGCTCTCTCCCCTCGCGCCTTCAGGTCCGCATCGCCCCGAACCCTCTCGACGCCATCGACGCCGAGATCGCCGCCGCCCAGAGTCGCCGCCTGCAGGGGGAGGACGCCAAAGCCCGCGCCGAGTGGGAGCGCTTCCTGGCGCTCGCCCGCGGTGCCCAGCCCACGACGCCGGACTTCACGCTCGAGGCCGACCCCGAGCGCCCGCACGAGGTCTTCTTTGTCAGGCCGGTCGGTTGTTGGCCGCCCGCCGCCAACGTGGAGGTGACCGTGGCACCGGGCGTGCGCAGCCTCGAGGGGCCGCTGCCCTCGGACCGCCCCCTCGGCGCGGTGTTCCAGACCCCCTGGCCGTTCGGGCCGGTGCGGTTTGCCGGTCGGCCCAGCGGTGACGGAGCGGGTCTTGAGCCGGAGTCGGTGCAGCTCGTCTTCTCCAGCGAGGTGACCTGGCGCGACATCGCCCCCCACCTCACTTACCGCCAGGTGGGGGAAACAAGCTGGCGCACGGTGGCGCCCTTCGCGGAGGAGTGGGCGTGGGAGTGGGAAGAGACCGAACTCTCGCTGGCCCCCTTGGGTCTGGAGGGGGGGCGCCGGTACGAGGTCTGCCTCGACGCCGACACGGTGGACGCCAGGGGGCGGCGGCTCGGGTTCCCGTGGTGCGGGACCTTCGCCACCTCGCACCACGCGCCGGTCTTTCGGCTGGTGGAGGGGGACGGGGTCGTGGAGTGGCAGGGTCCGCACCTGCTGCCGCTGCGCGTGCGCAACGTCACCCGCTACCGCCTCGAGCTGCGGCGCATTGCCGAGGAGGAGCTGGTGCCGCTGCTGGCTGCCCGGGAGGAGCGCGCTGCGGAAGGCCTCTCCCGCCCCGTCTCGGTGGCGGTGGACGTCCCTGCTGACCGCTCCGCCGTGCTGCCCGTGGACCTCGACCCCGCCCTCGGCGGGCGCCCGGGGCTGGTGCTCACCAGGGTCCAGGTGGAGTCGGTGGTGGATGGGAGCGAGTACGACCAGGACGAGGCGGGCTGGTTGCGGGCACCGCGCGCCTCGGTGACCCAGGTGACTTCCCTCGGCCTCACCGTCAAGGGCTCGCGCCACGAGGGTCTCCTCGTCTGGGTGACGGAGCTCCAGGAGCCGCGCCCGGCCGCCGGCGTGACCGTGACGGTGCGGGGCCGGAGCAACGACGTCCTTTGGCGGGGCAGCACCGATGAGCGCGGCCTCGCCCGCACCCCCCAAGCGGTGAGCCTCGAGCAAGCGTTCCTGGTCACCGCCCGGCGCGGTGACGACCTGGCGTACGCCCGCACGAGCTGGTGGGAGGGGCACCGGGGGTGGGAGTTCAACCTGCCGGTGGACTACGACGTGGCTCCGCCGGTCCTGGCCCACGTCTGGAGCGACCGGGGGGTGGTGCGCCCCGGCGAGTCGCTCCACCTCAAGGCGGTGGCGCGGCGGCAGGAGGAGCGCAGCCTGGCGCTCCCCGCCGCCGGCCCCTTCACCTTCGTGGTCCGCGGCCCCGACGGCGAGGACGCGGTCGTCGCCGAGACCACCTACGACCCCCGCAGCGGCGCCGAGGCGGAGATCCGCCTGCCCGCCAGCGCCCCCCTGGGGGCGTACGAGGTGATGGTGGGCAGCCGCTACGACCGCGACCGCCGCGCCTTCGCCGACGACGGCGCCTGGAACGGCGAGTGCTCCTTCCGAGTGGCCGAGTTTCGCCGCCCCAAGTTCCGCGTGACCGCCGCCGTGGAGCGGGACCTACTGCAGGCTGGCGATCCCCTCGCCGGCAGTGCCGAGGCACGCTTGCTGGCGGGGGGCGCCATGGCCGGCGCCGACGCCCGCTGGAGCGTCAAGGCCCGCCGGGAGGACTGGCGGCCGGCGGGGGAACGCTGGGCGGGCTTCGAGACGCTCCCTGCCGCTTTCCTGGACGAGGAGGACGGCGCCCAGCCGGTGGCCATGCGCACCACGCGCCTCGATGAGACCGGTCGCCTCTCCGTGACGCTCCCCCGGGTGGAGGCGATCAAGGGGTGGCCGGCCCGTCTCGACTTGCAGGTGGAGGTCACCGACGTGGACCGGCAGTCCGCCGCGGCCACCGCCAGCGTCACCGTGTTGCCCGGGGAGTTCGTGCTGGGGGTGCGGCGCCCGCCGTTCTTCGTGCGGGCCAGTGACGGCGTGGCCACCGCCGTGGTGGCCCTGGCCCCCGACGGCACGCCGCGGGCCGGCGTGAGCGTGGACGTGGTCCTCCTCCGCCGGCACTGGGAATCGGTACGCCGCCGGGAAGTTTCTGGCCGGTACGTCTTCGAGTCCAGGCCGGTGGTGGAGGAGGTGGCCCGAACCCAGCTGGTGACGGCTCGGGACCCGGTCCCGGCCCGTTTCGAGTTGGCCGCGGGGGGGGAGTACGCCCTGGCGGCCCGGGCCACCGACGGGCGCGGCAACCCCATCGAGGCCTCCACGGCTTTTTACGTCTTCGGCAGCGGCTTTGCCCCCTGGCGCTTCGACCAGGAAAACCGCATCGAGCTGGTCCCCGAGCGGGAGCGCTGGGCTGCCGGCGAGACCGCTCGCATTCTCGTCAAGTCGCCGTGGGAACGGGCCCTGGCCCTAGTGACGGTGGAGCGCGCCGGCGTCCTCGAGGAGCGCATCGAGGAGCTCTCCGGCACCATGCCCACCGTGAGCATCCCCATCCGCTCCGAGTACGTGCCCAACGTGTTCGTTTCCGTGGTGCTGCTGCGCGGCCGGGTGGAGGCGCCGCAGGACCCCGAGCTGGTGGACCCCGGCCGCCCCGCGTACCGGGTAGGGTATTGCGAACTCACCGTGCCGCCCCAGGGCAAGCGCCTGGCGGTGGCCATCGCCACCGACCAAGGGGAGTACCGCCCAGGGCGGCAGGCCGAGGTGACCGTGAAGGTGGCTGGCGCGGACGGTGCGCCTCGCGCGGCGGCCGTCACGCTGTGGGCGGTGGACGCCGGCGTGCTGGCCCTCACCGGTTACCGCACCCCCGACCTTCTGGCCACCTTCTACGCCCGGCGCGGCCTCGGCGTGACCACCGCCGAGTCGCGCTCCCGCCTGGTGGGGCGCCGTTCCTACGGCACCAAAGGGGACAAGCCCGGCGGCGGGGGCGGCGTGGAGATCGCGGGCGAGCAGGTACGGCGCGACTTCCGCGCTGTCGCCTTCTGGGAGGGGACGGTGCTCACCGACGCCAGCGGTCGCGCGGTGGTCCGGGTGACGTTGCCCGACTCGTTGACCACCTACCGGGTCATGGCCGTGGCCACCGCCGGCACCGAAGAGTTCGGCGCCGCCGAGCGGGAGTTCCTGGTCACCAAGCCCGTCGGGCTGGAGCCCGCCCTGCCCCGCTTCCTGCGGCCCGGCGACAAGGTCCGGGCCGGGGTCGTGGTACGCAACCGCACCGCGGCGGAGCGGGAGGTGGAGGTGACCCTCACCCTGCCCGGCGGCAGCCCCGTCGAGTTGCGCGGCACCGCCAGCCGCGTGACCCGCGTGCCGGCAGGCGGCTCGGCGGAGGTTGGGTTCGGCCTCGTGGCGCTGGCACCCGGAACCGCGACGATGACCTTTGCGGCGCGTTCGGCCATGCCCACCGCCGAGTCGGACGCCGTGGAGTTTGCGCTGCCGGTTCTGCCCGTTCAGCCGGTGGAGACGGTGGCCACCTTCTTTGCCACCACCGGCGACGCCCGGGAGGTGGTGGCGGTCCCCACCGATGCGTTCCCGTCCAGCGGCGGTCTCACCGTGCGCCTGGCCTCCACGGCCCTGGTGGAGGCGGGGGGCGGGGTTCGCTTCCTGGAAGGCTACCCTTACGCCTGTTCCGAGCAGGTGGCGGCCCGCGTCCTGGGCATGGCGGCGGCGCAGCGGCTGGGGCCCGGGTTCGCGCCGGCCACGGTGGACGGCACGCCTCTCCAGAGGTGGCTTGCCGAGGCCGTGGCCCTGCTTGCCGAGCGCCAGCGCTCGGACGGCGGCTTCGCCTTCTGGCCGGGCGGGGCCTCCTTCGAGGAGCTGTCCGCCTTCGTGTGTTGGGCGCTGGTGGCCGCGCAACAGGCCGGCGCACCGGTGGACCGCAAGGTCCTGGACGCTGCCGGCGATTACCTCTCCCGCTCCCTGCGCCACGATCGGCGCCGCTGGGGCGAAGGCCACGACTGGACGGCTCGCGTGCTCCTGTCTTTCGGCCTCCAGCAGCTGGGCCGCGCCGAACCCGCGTACTTCCAGGCCCTCTTCGACCGCCGCCGGGAGGCTGGGAGCCTCTGGGGACGGGCGCTTCTCGCCGCCACCATGCTCGCCGTGGACCGCCGCGACCCCCGTGCGGCAGCGCTCCTCCAGGAGGTGCGCAACGCCCTGGTGGTGGAAGCGCGGGCGGCACGCTTGGAAGAGCCGGTTCCGGAGTGGGGGTGGTGGGTGCTGTGGAGCGAACCCAGGAGCAGCGCCGCAGCGCTTCTGGCCCTGCTGGCCGCCGATCCCCGCGACCCGGTCACCGAGCGCCTGGCCCGCGGCCTGCTTGACCACTTGGGTCGGGACCGCTTCCGCACCACCCACGACACCGCCTGGATGCTCCAGGCGCTGGCCCGCTACCGGGAGCGTCACGAGGGGGGGCTGGCGCGAGGCTCGGTACACGCGCTGCTGGCCGGCGGCCAGCTGCTGGCCGGCCAGTTCACCGGCCGCGCCGCCGAGACCCTGACCGCCACCGTGCCCATGGAGGAGCTGCAACGGCGGGTGGCGGCCAGCGGCGGCCCGCTGCCGCTGGAGGTCCGCCTGGACGGGGAAGGCACGCTCCACGGCGCGGCCGAACTGGCCTACGCCGCGAGGCAGGGGGACCGGCCGCCGGTGGCCCAGGGGCTCGGTCTTGCCCGCCGCATTCTGGACGCAGCCGGGCAAGACGTTCGCCGTGTCGCGGCCGGCGAGGAGGTCATGGTGGAACTCACCGTCACCTGTTCCTCCATTTGCCGTTTCGTGGTAGCCGACGTGCCGATCCCGGCCGGGCTCGAGGCCGTGGATCCGGGCCTCGCCACCACCTGGGCCGACGAGGCCGAGACGGCGGACGACGGGACCCTGTGGCAGCCGGGCTTTGAGCGGGTCGAGCTGCGCGATGACCGCATCGTGGCCTTCGCCACCGAGCTGCCGCCCGGCCGTCACAGCCACACCGTGCGCTGCCGGGCCACCACCGCCGGCACCTTCGTCGTCGCCCCCGGGAAGGCCGAGCAGATGTACGCCCCGGAGGTCTTCGGCACCACCGCCGCCGACACCTTCGAGGTCACCCCACGGCGGTGATGACCGGCGAGGGGCGCGCCCTGTGACCGTGACTCCGTTGCCGGACGTGCCCGCCCCGGCCCCCCGCACCGCGGCGGCCGCCGCCCACCGCGGCGTGTGGGCCGGCCTTGCCGCTGCGGCGGTCGTTGCTGCTGTCGTGGGCACCGTGCTGCTCTCCCTCCCGGACCCGGTCCGCCGCCTGGCCAACCGTCCCGAGATCACCGGGCTGGTCACCGATCGCCACGGTGTGCCGTTGCGCCTCGTGCCCGGCCAGGGCGGCACCCGCTTCCTCCCGGTGGACCCCCGCCGCGTCTCGCCCCACCTGGTGGCGGCGGTGCTCGCGGCGGAAGACCGGCGCTTCTTCCGGCACCCCGGTGTGGACGCCGCCGCCCTGTGCCGGGCCGCCTGGCAGAACCTGACGACCGGGCGCATCGTCTCCGGCGGTTCCACCATCACCATGCAGCTCGCCCGCCTCCTGGACCCCCGCCCCCGCACGCTGGTGGGGAAAGCGCTGCAGATCGTCCAGGCGATTCACCTGGAGTTGCGCCTCGACAAGGACGAGACCCTCGCCGCCTACCTGTCCCGGGTGCCCATGGGGAACCGCCTGGTGGGTTTCGAGGCCGCCGCCCTCGCCTACCTCGGCAAACCGGCGAGCCAGCTCTCCCCTGCCGAGGCGGCGCTTCTCGCCGCGGTGCCGCGGGCCCCGTCGCGGACCAACCCCTGGCGCGACCTCTCCGCCCTGCGGCGAGCCCGGGACCGGGTGTTACAGCGGATGTACCGGGCTGGTTTCCTGGACGGCACGGCCCTGGCGGCCGCCTCCCGCGAGGAGGTGATCCTGGCCAAGGAGCCCTTCCAGATACAGGCGCCTCACTTCCTGGCCCGCGCCCTCGCCGAGGCTGCGGCGGTTACCCCCGACCCGGGGCGCGTCACCACCACTCTGGACCTCGCCCTCCAGCGGCGGGTGGAGGTAATCGTCCGTCGGCACCTCGCCCGACTCGCCGCCCACGGCGTCACCCACATGGCGGTGGTGGTGCTGGACGTGCCCCGCAGCGAATGGCTTGCCCTGGAGGGCTCGGGCGGCTTTGCCGAGGCCCCCGCCGGTCAGTTGGACGGCACCCGCGTACCCCGCCAGCCGGGGTCGGCCCTCAAGCCCTTCACCTACGCCACGGCCTTCGACCGGGGGGTGACACCGGCCACCATCCTGGCCGACGTGCCCACCGCCTACCCGTGGAGCAACGGCACCTGGGTCCCCCGCAACTACGACGAGCGCTACCACGGCCCGCTGCGCGCCCGCCAGGCCCTGGCGTGCTCCGTCAACGTTCCGGCCGCCCAGGTCCTGGCCGACGTCGGCCCCGAGACGCTCCTCGACACTTTGCGCAACGCCGGCATCACCACCCTCACCCACAGCGCCGAGCACTATGGGCTGGGTCTCACGCTGGGCGCCGGGGAGGTGCGCCTGGACGAGCTGACCGTTGCCTTCGCCGCGCTCCTGCGCGGTGGCGAGTGGCGGCCGGCCCGCTCGGTGCGCGCCGTCTGGCCCGCCATGGCCGACCGACCGCTGCGCCCGCAACGGGGCGAGCCTCGCCGTGTCTGCTCCGCCGAGGCCGCTGCCCAGGTGGTGGACATTCTCGCCGACCCCGAGGCGCGCGCCCCCGCCTTCGGCGAGTGGAGCGTCCTGCGCCTGCCCTTTCCCGCCGCGGTAAAGACCGGCACCTCCGAGGGCTTCCGGGACAACTGGTGTATCGGCGGCACCGCCGAGGTGGCCGTCGGGGTGTGGTGCGGCAACTTCGACCGCACACCCATGGGCAACGTGTCCGGCGTGACCGGTGCCGGTGCCGTCTGGCGCGAGGTGATGCTGGCCTGGGCGGCGCTGGCCCACGGCAGCGACACGCTGGCCGGCCGCGACACCCTCGGTCCCCGCCCCCCCGGGCTGGTGCGGGCGCGGGTGTGCGCCCTCTCCGGCCAGGGGCCCACCCCCGCCTGCCCAGCCACGGTGGAGGAGTGGCTGCGCCCCGCCGACGCGGACCTCCCCCCCTGCGCCTGGCACGTCACGGCCGCCGATGGGCAAACGACGGTGCGATGGCCGGCGCGCTTTCGCGCCTGGGCCGCCGAGGCCGGTCTGGCGAGCAAGGACGCCGCTCCCGCGAGCCCCAACGGGGAACCTTCTCTGGCCATCCTCTCCCCCGCCGACGGGGACGCCTTCGTGCTCTCCCCCGAGTTGCCGGCGGCGTTCCAGCGCCTGGAGCTGCGCTGCGCCGCCACCGGCATCACCGGCGAGGTGGCGTGGCTGGTGGACGGGGTGGAGGTGGGGCGGGGGCCGGCGCCGCACACTTTCCGCTGGCCCCTGACCCGCGGCTCCCACCGCATCCACGCCGAGGCGGCGGGGCTCCGCTCCCGGCCTGTGCGCATCACCGTCTATTGACACCGCACGTTGCCGCCTGGCCCCGCACCGCGTAGACTCATCCGCACCAGCCGGAGGCGCCCATGCTGGAACGCTCCTGCACCGCCCTGCTCCTCGCCGCGGTCGCGGCGGCGACCAACGCCGGGGCTGCGCGTGCCGCCGATCAGGCGGCGAGCTATCAGGTGGTCTTCGGCCCCTTGCCGCGCTACACCCTGGACCTCTACGCCACCGGCGGGGCGGTCACGTTCACCTTGCGCGGCGCCGGCATGGCCATTGCCGGCGCCGGCCCGCTCTCGGGCAACGCCGTGACGCTGTCGGCACCGGTGGGGGATGGAGCCACGCTCACCATGACGCTCGCCCTCGCTGTTGACTGGCAGAGCTTCACCGGCAGCTGGCGTCTGGCCGGTGGCCCCCGCGCGGAGGGCAGCATCGTCGGCAGCACCGCGCCGTGGCCGGTTCACGACGTGGACACCCTGGGCGTCCCCCGCCTCCTCGTCGCCGACGCCATCGAACTCGGGAAGATCGGCCGCGTCTCGCGGTTCCGCTCCGGCGAGGGGCACGACTACTCGGACGACTTCGAGAGCTGCCGCAGCATGAAGCACTACTACGATCCCCTCCCCGGCGTCGAGCGGCGCAGCGTCGTGCTCTTTGCGCCGGTGACGGGGGCGGTGATCGGCACCGCCGACGAGTGGGACGGCGCCCTCTGGAAGGGCACCGCCATCAACGTGCAGCCCGACGGCCAGCCGGCCTTTCACGTCACCCTCTACCACGTGGACGCCCACCCGCGCCTGGCGGTGGGGGATCGGGTCGTTGCGGGGCAGGTGCTGGGCACCTCCGCCAAGATCTCGGGCACCGTCACCGACCTGGTCGTGGGGGTCCACACCCGCGGGGGGTACCGGCTGGTGTCGGCCTTCGACGCCATGTCCGACGGGGTGTTCACCCGCTACGCGGCACGCGGCGTGGCGGACCGGCAGCGGCTCGTCATTCCCCGTGAGGAGCGCGATGCCAACCCCCTCGTCTGCACCGGTGAGACCTTTCTTGATCCGGGAACCCTGGAGAACTGGGTGGCCCTCTCGCCGCCCCCGCCCCCCCGCCCACTGCGCCGCCGTCTCCCTACCGTTCCCCCGCTACCGGCGCTCCCCTCCGGCCCCGGCTCGCCCCCATCGCGCCCCTGAGGGAGGCCGCGGCGCCAGGCGGCGTCAGCTCCAGCCACCGCCAGGGCACGCCGCGCGTCGTCCTGGTGCCATCCCTCGCCGGGACGCGGCGGGTGACGTGGCGACAGCCGGTGTGGCCTGCCGGCACGGCCCGTGACGTGCCGCGCCGCCAGGTGCGGGAACCGCCCCCACCGGTGGCGGCAGCGACCCGCCACGGCTGGGGCGTTGCGGATGCAGACCGACCGACCCACGCGGCTGGCAGCCGCCCGATGGGGGGAACCTCCGTGGTGGCGACGCAACGCCCCGAGTGGGAGCGGCGACACGGCAGTCCGCAACCAGCGGTGGTCTTGCCGCAAGCAGTATCATGAAATCGTGACGCAGGAGTCGAACACGCCACGTCGGCCGCGGACGCGGTGGCGCAACGCCGCCTTCGAGGCCTTGCCGGACGGCGCTGTGGTGGTGGACTGTCGCGGCCGGGTGGCGGACCTGAACCCTCGCGCCGCCCAACTGCTCGGCCGTCCCGCCGACGCCTGCCTCGGCCGGCCGGTCAGCGAGCTCCTGCCAGGTTGGCAGCTGGACGGCAGTGCCGCCCAGACGGTGGAGGTGGCCGTGCCGGGGGCAGCGGACAGGCGGCGCCTGGAGCTGCACTGGCGCTGGCTCGGTGGCGCTGGGCCGGCGCGACTGGTGCTCCTGCGCGAGGGGGCGGTGCAGGTTGACCGGAACGCCCACCCCCCGGCGCTCGCCCCACTCGGCTCCCCGGCGCGCCGCGCGGATCTCCTCGCCCAGATCCTCTCCGTGGGCGATTTCCTGCGGCTGCACCCCGACACCGGCGAGGCGCTTCAGGAAATCGTCAACGCCGCCCGAGCTGCGTTGGGGTTCGACATCGTCGTCCTTAACCTCCTGGACCCGAACACCGGTGTCTACGACCTCCACGCCTTTGCCGGGCTCACACCGGAGGGCCAGGAGGTGCTGGCCAAGGCCGCCTACACCCGCGAGATTATCGCGCCGCTGATGCGCGAGGAGTTCCGCAAGGGTCGCTGCTACTTCATCCCCGCCGGCGCTATGGACTGGGAGCACGACTTCGCTGCCCCGACCTACAACCCGCTCGCCAACGACCCAGGCTGGTCCAAGCTTGCCGAGAGCGACGCCTGGGACCCCCAGGACGCCCTCATGGTCCCCGTCGAGTCGCGATCCGGGGAGATCGTCGGCCTCCTCTGGGTGGACGCCCCCCTGGACGGCCGCCGGCCCAGGGAGGAGACGCTCCGGGCGCTGGAGATCTTCGCCAACCAGGCAGCGGTGGCCCTCGACAACGCCCGGCTCTTCGCCGAGGTGCAGCACCTCACCCTCGTGGACGAACTCACCGGCCTCCACAACCGCCGGGGCTTCTTTCAGATCGGCGTCCGGGAGTTCGAGCGGACCCGCCGCTTCCACCGCCCGTTGTGCGCCTTCTTTCTGGACATCGATCACTTCCGGGATTTCAACAACCGCTACTCTCACGCGGTTGGGGACGAGGTGCTGCGGGCGGTGGCGGGGCAGTGCCGCGACACGCTGCGCAGCATCGACATCGTGGCCCGGTACGGCGGCGAGGAGTTCGTGGCGCTGCTCCTGGAGACCCCCCTCGATGCGGCCCTGAGCGTGGCCGAGCGGCTGCGCCGCGAGGTGGAGACCATGCGCGTCCCCACCGTCCACGGCCCGTTGAGCGTGACGGTCAGCGTGGGGGTGGCAGTCCTCAGCGACGAGCTGCCCGATCTCGCGGCCTTGGTGGACCGGGCCAACCACGCCGAACACCTGGCCAAAGAGCGCGGCCGCAACTGCGTGGCGACCGCCCCCTGACGGCCCCAACGCGGGCCACCGCGCGTTGCCGCCAGGCCCACGGTGCCGGCATCCCCCGAAACGACGGGCAAGCTGCCCGCACGAGTCGCGAGGGAGGGCTGTGGGCGAACCTCGAGCCGCCGGGCTGCGTAGGACGGGGGGTGGCCCCGAGGTGCGCCGGGGCGCAACGGTGCGGTGCACGCCGGGGTAGGGAGGGTTGCCCATGCCCGTCATTGCTGCCGGCCCCCGCGTTCTCCTCCTCGCCATTTCCATCCCCGTCACGGCCGCAGTGGCCGCCGACACCAGTGAACCCGAGCGGCCGGGGCCGCTGCCGGTGCCACGCGCCACCGCCCCCATCCGGGTGGACGGCGTCCTGGACGAGGCGGCGTGGCGCGAGGCCCTGACGCTGGAATTGCCGTACCAGGTGTACCCGGAGGAGAACACGCCGGCGCCCGTGCGCACGGAGGTACTGCTCCTGTACGACGAGGCAAACCTCTACGCCGCCTTCCGCGCTTTCGACCCGGAACCTTCGGCCATCCGCGCCCGGCTCTGCGACCGGGACGCCATCGACGGCGACGACTGGGTAGGGGTGGTGCTGGACACCTTCAACGACGAGCGCCGCAACTACCTCTTCCTCGTGAACCCCTACGGCATCCAGCGGGACGGCATGGAGATCACCGGCTACGGGGGGGTGTCCTGGGACGGAATCTGGGAGTCGGCGGCGCGCGTGACCGAGTGGGGGTGGGCGGCGGAGATCCGCGTGCCCTTCACCTCCCTCGCCCTGCAGCGGACCCGCGGACCGCAGGTGTGGGGGTTCGACGCCATTCGCGGCTACCCCCGCAGCACCTTCCGGCAGATGGGGGCCTTCCCCCGCGACCGCAACAACAACTGCTACCTCTGCCAGGCCATCAAGATCGTCGGTTTCGACGGGGTCGTGCTGGGCCGCAACCTGGAACTGGACCCCACGGTGACCGCCACCACGACCCGCCTCCGCGACCAGCTGCCGGACGGCCCCCTCGGGGACGGGCACCGTGACGCCGAGGCCGGCCTCACCGCGCGCTGGGGGATCACCCCGAACCTGGCGCTGTCCGGCACCCTCAACCCAGACTTCTCGCAGGTGGAGGCGGACGCGGTGCAGCTCGACGTCAACGAGCCCTTCGCCCTGTTCTTCGAGGAGAAGCGCCCGTTTTTCATGGAGGCGGCGGACTTTCTCCGGCTGGCCATGGACGTCGTCTACACCCGCACCATCCGCGACCCCGTCTGGGGGGTCAAGCTCACCGGCAAGGAAGGGGGGCACACGGTGGCCGCCTACGTCGTGAAGGACGAGGTGACCAACCTCCTCTTCCCCGGCCCCACGGGGTCCGACGGCACGTCGCTGGCCAGCGGCTCCCTGGACGCCGTGGCCCGCTACAAGCTGGACATCGGCAATCGCACCACCTTGGGACTCATCGCCACCGACCGGGAGGGGGAGGACTACGCGAACCGCCTGGTCGGGTTCGACGGCGATTTTCGCTTCACCGACACCGACCGCCTCCGGGTGCTGGCCCTTGCCTCCCGGACCTACTACCCCGACACGGTGGCCACCGAGTTTGCGCAGCCGCTGGGCACCTTTTCCGACTGGGCGGGGGAGGTGGTCTACTCGCGGGACACCCGCAATTTCGACTGGTACGTCCACCTCCGGCACATGGGCGAGGGGTTCCGCGCGGACCAGGGCTTCATCTCGCGGGTGGGCTACCGCGGCGGCGAGGTGGGCGCCAGCTACGACTGGCTGCCCGGGCCGGGGAGCTGGCATTCGGGGATGGAAATCGAGGCAATGGTCAACTCCTTCGACGATCCGGCGGGCGAGTTGCTGCTGCGCCAGGCCCAGGCGGAGTTCACGGTGAACCTGCCGTTGCAGTCCCACGTCGTCGTGGAACTCACCCGCAGCCTGGAGGGGTACGGCGGCCGCCTCTGGGACTGGAACGAGGTCCGGTTCCACGGCTCGGTGCAGCCCACCGCGGCCACCGGGGTCTGGGCCACGGTGCGGGTCGGCGACCGTATCGATTACGCCAACGGCCGGCTCGGCAGTCGCAAGCGGTTCAACGGCGGTCTCGAGCAGCGGCTCGGCCCGCACCTCCTGCTCGCCGCCGACGGGGCCTACGAGGTCATGGAGGTCCCCGGAGGGCGGCTCTACGAGGCCGCGGTGGCCCAGCTCACCGCTGCCTACCAGTTCACCGCAGAGTGCCGCCTGCGCGCCATTGTGCAGGGCACTCACCAGGAACTGGATCCCACCCTCTACGTGGAGGAGCGGGAGCCGCGGCAGAGCCGGCTCGCGAGCCAGCTCCTCCTCTCCTACACCCTCAACCCTCGCACCGTGTTGTTCGTGGGCTACAGCGACAACCGCATCGGCAACCAGGACTTTGCCCCCGTGGTGGCGGACCGTACCGTCTTCGTCAAGCTGGGCTACGCCTGGACGCTGTAGGGACTCTCGCCGCGGGTCCTGGGCTTTGCCCTCGCCGTCTTGGCGCGGGAGGTCGAGCTTGGCTGCCCGCCCAGGCGGCGTGGCTCGCCGTCCGGCCGCATCCGCGGGCGACAGGCCGGCTCCCCAGCAGCTTGCCGAGGTGGAAAAGCGCCCGACACGCCGCACCGCGAGGACCCCGAGGTTCGTGCCCGGCGCCCGGAAGGCCCCCTGGACCACACCCGCGACGGTGCGGGCCCCACCGAGTTCCGCCGCGGCGCTGGGAGGCGGTGGCCGCGGGACGGGCAGGAAAGACAACCCCGGCGGGGAGAACGACCCCTGCGGGAGAAATGCTAGGGTGAAGGGGATGAGCGGGGACGCCGCACGGGGGGCGGTGGCCGTCACCGGGGCGACCGGGTACATCGGCGGGCGCCTAGTGCCCAGACTCCTGGAGGCCGGCTACTCGGTCCGCTGCCTGGCGAGAACAGCGCGCAAACTCGCTGGACGGGCGTGGGCCAGCGACCCTCGGGTGACCATCACCGAGGGCGACGTGGGCGATCCGGCCACGGTGCAACGCTTTCTGGAAGGTTGCGCCGCAGCCTACTACCTCGTCCACTCCATGGTGGCGGCGGGGCCGCGCTACGCGGCGCGGGACCGTGAGTTGGCCGAGAACTTTGGCCGCGCGGCAGCCGCGGCGGGGGTCCGGCGGATCATCTACCTGGGCGGCCTGGGCGAACTCGGCCGCGACCTTTCCGAACACCTCTCCTCGCGGCGAGAGGTGGAACGGGCGCTGCGCGCCGGGGGGGTGCCGGTGACGGTGCTGCGAGCCGCCATGATCATCGGCTCCGGCTCGGCTTCCTTCGAGATCCTCCGCTATCTCGTCGAGCGACTGCCCGTGATGATCACCCCCCGCTGGGTGTCGACACCCTGCCAGCCCATCGCGGTGCGAAACGTCTTGCACTACCTCGTGGCCTGCCTGGCCGAGGAGCGGACGGTCGGCCGGGAGCTCGATATCGGCGGCGCCGATGTGACGACGTATCGCGAGATCATGCAGGTGATGGCGCGAGCGTTGGGCCTGCGGCGCCGCCTCATCATCCCGGTGCCGGTCCTCACGCCCCGCCTCTCGTCGCTGTGGATCCACCTGGTGACACCCATCGCCAAGGACATTGCCCGACCCCTGGCGGAGGGGTTGCGAAACCCCGTCGTGTGCCGCAACGACGAGGCGCACCGGCTGATGCCCCAACCTCTGCTGACCGTGGCCGAGGCCATCGACGCCGCGGTGCGGCGCCAGGGGCAGGCGGGGGTGGAGACCTCCTGGAGCGACGCCGGGCCGATCCCCGGGGACCCGGATTGGGCGGGGGGAAAGGTGTTCGTGGATCGGCGCGAGGTCACCGTCCGCGCACCGCTCGAGGCCGTCTGGGCCACCCTCTGCCGCATCGGCGGGGGGCACGGCTGGTACGCCGCCCGACCGTTGTGGTGGCTGCGCGGTGCCGTCGACCGGTTGCTGGGAGGGCCCGGACTGGGGAGGGGGCGACGCGATCCCGAGCACGTGGCCTACGGTGACGCACTGGACTTCTGGCGGGTGGTGGGGGTCGACCCAAAGCGGGAACTCCGGCTGCGCGCGGAAATGCGGCTGCCGGGCGAGGCGGAGCTGGACTTCCAGCTGGAGGCCATCGAGCCGGGCGTGACCCGCCTCGTCCAGCTGGCGCGGTTCAAGCCGCGCGGGCTGGCCGGCCTGATGTACTGGGGCGCGGTGTTCCCCGCTCACGCCTGGGTGTTTCGCGGCATGCTCCAGGGGCTCCGCCGCGAAGCGGAGCGACGGACCGCCTGACCTTGGGCGCGCCGCGCCCGCGGCAGAACCCATACGATCCCGGCCAGCCGCCAGCGCTCCGCCAAACGCACAGCGGCCAGCACGCGCTCCCGGCGCGGCGGCGTACTCAGCCCCCGCGCCCGGGCCTCGGCGCCTGGCGTCCACCGACGCGACCCCCAGCGTTCGAACCCACCGACCCAGCCCGCCGGTGGGCGTGCAGGTGGGCCTACTGGCCAACGGTGATGTGGATCATCTTCACGGGGGTCTTGGGACGGTCCCCGGGGCCAGTGGGGGTGGCCTCGATGGCGTGGACCACCTCCATCCCCTCCGTCACCCGACCGAACACCGGGTGTTTCGAGACGCCGGGGGAAAACCAGTCCAGGTAGAAGTTGTCCGCCGTGTTGATGAAGAACTGTGAGCCGCCCGAGTTGGGGCGCCCGGTGTTGGCCATGGCCAGGGTCCCCTTCGTGTTGGAGAAGCGAGCGGTGGCCAGGTGCTCGTCGGGGATGGACCCCGAGGGGGGGCCGCCGGTGCCGGCGCGCGGGTCGAGGGGATCGCGGCTGAACGGGCAGCCGAACTGAACCATGAAGTCGCGAATGACCCGGTGGAAGTGGAGGCCGTCGTAGAACCCGGACCGCACGAGGGCAAGGAAGTTGCCGGCGGTGATGGGCATTTCGTCCAGAAAGATCTCCGCCTTGAACGTCCCCAGGGACGTCTCGAACGTCACCACCGGGTTGGTCATGGTCTTTCCCCCTCGTTGTCAGTATACACCACGCGGGCGGGTGCCCGCCTCCGCCGCTACCGCGCAAGGACGAGGGCGTTGCGGCCACCGGCCTTGGCGCGATACAGGGCCCGGTCCGCGGCCTGGAAGACGGCAGCCGCGCCGCCGTCCCCGCCCCCCTGGGCGGCGCCGATGCTCACCGTGACCGCCAGGGTCTGGGGGCGGGAAGGCACCGGTTTTGCTCCCTTGGGTCGCCGGCGCGGGCGGTCGCGGCCCCGCAGGGCGAAGGGGCTTGCCGCCACCGCCCGCCGCAACGCCTCCAGGTGCGGCTCCACGGCGGCCAGGGTCTTGCCCGGAAAGACGACGGCAAACTCCTCGCCACCCACCCGGTACGCGGTACCGCCGCCCCCCACCTCGCGCAGCCGCGCCGCCACCATGCGGAGCACCTGGTCCCCCACCGGGTGGCCGTGGGTGTCGTTGACCCGCTTGAAGTGGTCCACGTCCACCACCGCCAGGACGAAGGGGCTGCGCAGGCCAGCAAGCCGTTCGTCGAAGGCCCGCCGCCCAGGCAGGCCGGTGAGGGGGTCCGCCACGGCGCTCGCCATGGCCCCTTGCAGCACCGCCACCGCCAGCGACCCCCCGGCGCCGGCGAGCAGCAGCACCTGCCCGTCGCTGCCTGGGTCGGCGCGCAGCGCAGCACAACTCAGCCCCAGGCCCACGAGGATCGCGGCCTCCACGGCCGTGCGCCGCCGCACCAGGGCCACCGCCGCTGCCACGGCTGCCACCGTCGCGGCGGCCAGGGCCGGCTGGCGGAGCAGACCCCACCTCTCCGGCAGGCCCTCGGCCAGCCGCTGCTCCACCGCGGCGATGGGGCCGGACCAGACCGCCAGCCAGGCCACTGCCGCGAACCCGCCTTGCCCCGCCACGGCGGCCAGGCGCAGCAGCCCCGAGGCCGACCACACCGGCCGCTCGCGGCACGTGGCAGCCAGGGTGAGGTTGATCGGCAGGAGCACGCCGACGGCATTGACACCGAAGCGGATGAGGTCCTCCCCGGCCAGCGGCGGTGCGGCTAGGTGCAGGAGGGCCCGCTCGGCCAAGGCCAGGGCAAGAGCCGCAGCCGCGATGCGGCTCGATCGGAACGCCACCGCGAGAACGAAGGCGAGGCCGAAGAGCAGCGCCGGGTACGCCCGCAGGAACGCCGTCACCGGCGCCGCCGCCGGGAGAGCGCCAGCGAGGACGGCGGCACCGGCCACCGCCAGGGACGGGGCGAGGGCCCGCCCCACCTGCCCCGCCGCCGTCACGACCCGCTCCCCGGCATGGGCGGCATGATAGCCCGTGGCACCTCCTTGCCGGCGCCGGCGCCGTTCGTTATCTTGTCCTCGTGGCCGGTTTGCCGGCCCCGCACGAATCTTTCGTCTGGCGCGGGCGGGCAGCACCGAGCGGCGGCACCGCCCCACTGCCCGGTCGCCCGCGTCCGGGAGGTTCTGATGCCGACGTACGAGTTCAAGTGCACCAAGTGCGGCACGACGTTCGAGGTGGCGATGTCCGTGGCTGAGCGGGAGACCCGCAAGGTGTCCTGCCCCTCGTGCTCGTCCACCGAGGTGGAACGGACCGTCACCGCCTTCTACGCCAAGACGTCCCGCAAGGCCTGAAGGCCCCACCTGCGGCGGCTCCCCTGCGGCCGACGGCGCACACCGCCGGGGGAAACCATTCCCGCCCGTGCTCGTACCTTTCTCGAACCGGGTCGGGGAGGGGTCGTGTGCCGCGACGGCGCCGCAAAGCGCGCGATTGACAGGGCGAGAAGGGCGTTGGTATGCTCGTGGCGGTGAAACACTTGCAGTGCGCCGAAGCCCGCGAGCCGCGCCCCGGCGCGGGACCGTCCCCCAGGCGCGAGGAAAGGAGTCGCCCATGTGGCAGCGGCTAGTCAACCTGTTTCGCGGATTCATCGGCCTTTTCATCTCTGGGCTCGAGCGGCAGAACCCGCGGGCCCTCATCGAGGTGGAGAAGGAGAACCTGCGCAAGCAGATCGCCCGCTTCAACGACAACCTGGCCACCCACGCCGGCTTCTGCGAGCGGCTCATGCGGCAGGTCAAGAACCTGGAGGCGCAGGAGCGGGACCTGGCCGCCAAGGCGGCGGCCAACCTCAAGGTGGGCAACCGCAACGCCGCTGGCCAGTACGCGCTGCAACTCAAGACCGTGAAGGAGCAGCTCGAGGAGAACCGCCAGCAACTGGTGGCCGCCGAGGAAACCTACAAGAAGCTCGTGCAGGCCCGCGACGTGGCGGTGCGGGATGCCCAGGCCAAGATCGAGAGCCTGAAGCGACTGCTGTCCGAAACCGAGATGTTCGAGGCCCAGGCCGAGCTGCAGGAGATGGCCAACGGGATGATCTCCTCCATCGGCGGGGCGGGGGACACCCTGAACCGGGTGGAGGAGTACCTCACCGAGCGGCGGGACAAGGCGGCGGGCCGCGCCCGGGTGGCCGCCTCCACCATCGACGCCTCCAAGGTGGAACTCATGGAGGCTGAGCAGCAAGCGCTGGCCGACCAGGCGCTCGCGGAGTTCGCGGCGGCCTACGGCCTCGAGATGCCGGCGACGACGTCGGCAGCGGCGGAGACGCCAGCGCCGCCGCCCAAAGACATGGGGCCGGTGACGGAAGGGTCGTGACCGGGGAACCCCGGCGCACCGACCGGGGTGGGCAAGGAGGGTGACGATGAACGGCGAACAGAAGGTGGGACCAACCGCGCTCGGCAAGGTGGTGCTGATCCTCTTCATCCTGGGGTGCATCGCCGGGGCGGCCTACTACTTCCGCGACATCCTCGCGCCCAAGGGGGCCGGGGGCCAGCGCACCATCGACCTCGACGCGCTGCGCCAGCAGGTGGGGAAGGTGGAGGCCCCCGACACCAAGGGGATCACCACCGTCAACGAGTACACCTACGTGCCGGCGGAGAAACTGCCGCCGGTGAAGGGGGTTTCCGCCTACCGCTGGAACCCCGCCGACAAGGTGGTGCAGTTCCCCATCAACGTGTGGATCGGCTGGCTGCCCATCGTCGCCGCCAACCACGGCTTCTCCCCCAACACCGAGTCGATCTTCTTCAAGGACTACGGGTTCAAGGTGAACCTCAAGCTCATCGACGACCCCGTCGTGGCACGGGACGCCTTCGCCTCGGGGGAGAGCCACATCCTCTGGGGCACGCTGGACATGATGGTGCTGTTCGCCCCCGGGTTGATGGCCGACTCGCGCACCGCGCCCCGCATCTTCCAGCAGATCGACTGGTCCAACGGCGGGGACGGCATCGTGGTCCGCGGCGCCATTCACTCGGTGAAGGACCTCAAGGGCAAGACCGTGGTCTACGCCCAGAACTCCCCGTCCCAGTACTTCATCAACAACCTGCTCATTGCCGCCGGGATCCAGCCGAACCAGGTGAACCACAAGTACACGGCCACCGCCTTCGAGGCGGCAGCAGCGTTCGTGGCGGACAAGCGCATCGACGCCTGCGTGTCGTGGGCCCCGGACATCTACAACATCCCGGAAAAGGTGGCCGGGACGCGCATCCTCACCACCACCTCCGAGGCCAACAAGCTCATTGCCGACGTGTGGGCGGCCCGGGCCGACTTTGCCAAGGATCACCCGGACATCGTCAAGGGCCTCGTGGCCGGGATCTTCAAGGCGATGGACCGACTTGCGGATCCGGCGTTCAAGGAGCAGGCGTTCCAGTGGATGGCGGAAGGGTACGGCATGAGCGTCGAGGAGGTGCGCGCCATGCAGAACGACGCTCACTCCACCAACTTCGCCGAGAACAAGAGCTTCTTCCTCAACGCCAACGACCCCACCAACTTCGAGCGCACCTGGAAGAACATCACCTTCGTCTACCGGGAACTGGGGCTCGTGGGCACGCCGGTGCGGTTCGACGAGGTGATGGACTTTTCCGTGATCAAGCAACTGGACCAGGAGGGCCTTTTCCGCCACCAGCAGGACACCTACCGCACGGCCTTTGCCCCCACCACCTACACCAAGCTCTCCGCCGAGGCGCCCATCGTCACCCAGACCATCCGCATCAACTTCTACCCCAACTCCTCCAACATTTACGAGCCGCAGCACGACGAGCTGGGCAACCCCATCCCCAACACCCTCTACGACCCGTCGGTGGAGGCCACCCTGGAGAAGGTGGCGCGGCTGGCGGGTCAGTACGAGCGAGCGGTCATTGCGGTGGTGGGTCACACCGACTCGTCCATGAAGGGCAAGGGCACCCGCTACCAGGACGTCAAGCAACTCTCCCTAGACCGCGCCAACGCCGTCAAGCAGGCCCTGGTCAAGAAGTACAAGTTCGACCCCAACAAGTTCATCGTCGAGGGGAAGGCGTGGGACGAGCCGGCCGACCCCGACGACCCCATGAACCAGGCGCTCAACCGTCGGGTGGAAATTGCCGTGTACCCACCCGAGGCGAAATGAACGACCAGCGTCCCCTGCCGGGTTCCGGGGTCCGGGGTCGGGGGTCGTTGGCCGGCCCTCGGGGAGGCGGCCAGTGGCTGCGCATCCGCGAGCGGGTGCCGGCCCCCCTGGCGTGGGTGCTGGGCGCGGTGCCGGTGGTCCTGCTGTTGCTGTTGTGGTTCGCCGCCACTGCGGGGAGCGAGGCGGAACGCCGCCTCATCTCCCCCACCATCCTGCCAAGCCCGGTGGAGGTGATCCGCTCCTTCCCCGAACTGTGGTTCGACCGCGCCCTCACCCGCAACCTGTTCATCTCCTTCAGGCGGGTGCTGGAGGGCTTTGCGGTGGCGCTTTGCGTTGCCTTCCCCCTGGGCCTGTTCATGGGGTCGTTCACCAAGGTGAAGGCGACCTTCCACCCCCTCACGGTGTTTGCCGCCTACCTGCCCATCCCCACCCTCGTCCCCCTGACCCTCTCCCTGTTCGGCACCGGCGAGACCCAGAAGGTGGTGTTCCTCGCCATGGCCTTCGTGATTTACCTCGTGCCGCTGTTCGTGGCGGCGGTGGACGCGGTGGACGACACCTACCTCAAGACCGCCTACACCCTCGGCGCCAGCCGCTGGCAGACGGTGCGCAAGGTGCTGCTGGCCATCGCCTGGCCGGACATTTTCGAGGCCATGCGGCTGGGCTTCGGGGTGGGGTGGAGTTACATCCTCCTCGCCGAGATGGTGGACATCGGCAAGGGGCTCGGCGGCATCGTCATGGTGTCGCAGCGGCGCGGGCCGCGGGAGCACATCTACCTGGTGCTGGTGGTGATCGTGGCGGTGGCCTTCCTCACCGACCGCCTGTGGGTCTGGGGCGGGAAGCGGCTCTTCCCCTACCGGGAGGCGAGACGATGAGGACCACCCCCCCTCGTGCCTGCTCCGGCTCCCGCCAGGGCTGCGGGTGGGCCGCAGGTTGTGGTCGGCCATGCGCGGCGGCCTCGGAGGGGCGGTCATGAGCGACGCGGTGCAGACGGCGTTGCCGCCCGTGGTGGAGTTCCGCAACGTCTCCAAGACCTTCAACGCCGGCACCCCGCACGCGTTCACGGCCATCGAGGGGGTCACCTTTTGCGTGGAGGACACCCCCGGCTACGGCGAGTTCATCGCCATCGTCGGCCCATCCGGTTGCGGCAAGTCAACCATCCTCAACCTCATTCACGGGTTTGCCGACGTCTGGCCGCCCACCACCGGCGAGGTGCTGGTGCGCGGGGAGCCGGTCCAAGGGCCCGGCCCCGACCGCGGCATGATCTTCCAGCGGTACAGCTCCTTCCCCAACCGGACGGTGCTTGCCAACATCACCTTCGGCCCGGAGGTGAACCGGGAGCGTCTCGGGCTGTCCCGCGCCGCCATGCGCGAGCTGGCCATGGAGTGGATCGAGAAGGTGGGGCTTCTGGGTCACGAGAACAAGTACCCGCACCAACTCTCCGGCGGCCAGCAGCAGCGGGTGGCCATTGCCCGCACCCTCGTGCTCAAGCCCCCCATCATCCTCATGGACGAGCCGTTCTCCGCCCTCGACGAGCCCACCCGAATCGAGATGCAGCGCCTCATCCTGGAACTCTGGCACGAGGTGGAGACCACCGTCTTCATCGTCACGCACTCCATTGCCGAGGCGGCGTATCTGGGGGACCGCGTGTGGATCATGACCCCCGCCCCGGGCCGGATCGGCCGCGAGTTCCGGGAGGAGATCCCGGCCACCCGGGGGACCGATCCCCTGGAGGTGCAGGAGAGCGCCCCGTTCAAGGAGCTGGTGGCCACCATCACCCACGAGTTCCGGCGCATCGAGAAGCAGGGGAGGGGGTGAGGGGGCGTGCGGCGCAGCACCCCACCGCTCTCGCGGGAGCCGGCACCGTGACCGAGGAGCGGCTCCCCTACGGCGAGTACCTCAAGGCGGCCTTCCGGCGGGGTGTTCGGGTGCCGGGCCTGGGCGCCATGCCCATCAACCAGATGGGGCTCGTGGCCTTTCTCCTGCTCGGCCTGGCCAACCCGGGCTTTTGGTTCCTGGGTGCGGCCGCGGAGGTGGCGTTCCTGGTGTTGCGCTCCACCAGCCGGCGCTTCCAGAACCTGGTGGAGGGGGAACGGCTGCTGCGCCGGCAGTCGTCCTTTGAGGAACGAGTCCGTGCCGCAGTGGCGGCGCTGCCCGAGGTGGCCCGGGAGCGCTACCGCCGCCTGCTGCGGGAGTGCAGCGCCATTCTCGGCATCACCCAGACGGTGGACCAGGAACGCCTGGGAACCTTGCAGGACCTGCGCGCCGGCGGCCTCAACCAGCTTCTCTGGCTGTTCCTTCGCCTGCTCACCTCGCGGGAGCTGATCGTCGCCAACATTTCCCAGGTGGACCGGCGAGCGGTGGAGGCGGACGTGGAGCACGTTCGCCAACGCCTGGCCCAGGCCGAGCCGGATTCGGCGCTGGCCCGCTCCCTCCAAGGCACCCTCGAGATCCAGCTCAAGCGCCTGGAGAACCTCACCCGCGCCGGCAAGAGCCTGGAGGTCATCGACGCCGAACTGGACCGCATCGAACAACAGGTGCGCCTGATCCGCGAGGAGTCCGCGGTGTCGGGGGGGCCGGAGTTCCTCTCGGCCCGCCTGGACGCCGTCACCTCCACCCTCGCCGAGACCTCCCGGTGGATGGACCAACACGCGGAGTTCCTGGGATCCCTGGAGCTGGACGAGCAGGTGGCCGGTCCGGCGCTCCTCCCAAGCCTCCCCGAGGACCCGGCACCGCCGGCGCCGCCCCCGCCGCCGCGGGCCAAGCAGCGGGCCTGAGCCGTCGGCGGCGGCGAGTCGGGGAGAGGAGGACCTGTAGTGGCCGACACACCCCCCAGGGAACCCCCTCCCGCACCCGACCCGGCCGGGTGGCCGGCCGGGCTACGTCGCTACCGTCCCGTGGAGCTCCTCGGATCGGGGGGGATGTCGCGGGTCTTCCGGGCCTGGGACCCGCCCCTGCGGCGGTTCGTGGCCGTCAAGCTCCTGCGCAGCGAAGACCCCGACCTGGCCCGTCGGTTCCTGCGCGAGGCGCAGGCCCAGGCCCGGGTGGAGCACCCCAACGTCTGCAAGGTGTTCGAGGTGGGGGAGGCGGACGGCCATCCCTTCATCGCCATGCAGCTCATCGAGGGCCAGTCGCTGGGGGAAGCCGTCGCCGCCCGCCCCCTGGAACAAAAGGTCCTCCTCGTCAAGCAGGTGGCGGAGGCGGTTCAGGCGGCGCACAGCCTCGGCCTCATCCACCGCGACCTCAAGCCCGGCAACGTCATGGTGGAAACCACCGCCGACGGGCGGCTCCACCCGTACGTGGTGGACTTTGGTCTGGTCCGCGAGCTGGGCGCCGAACCGCTCACCCTGGCCGGCGAGACGATGGGCACGCCATCGTTCATGGCCCCCGAGCAGGCGACGGGGGACGCGGCGAGGATCGACCGCCGCACCGACGTCTACGGTCTCGGCGCCACGCTCTACGCCCTCATCGCCGGGCAACCGCCCTTCGCCGGCACCGTTCCTCTCGACATTCTCCGGAAAGTGGTGAACGAGGAGCCCACACCCTTGCGCCAGCGCGTCCCGAGCCTCCCCGCGGACCTGCGGGCCATTGTCATGAAGTGCCTCGAGAAGGAGCCGGCCCGCCGCTACGATTCGGCCCGGGCCCTGGCCGAGGACCTCGGCCGCTTCCTGGACGGGCGGCCGGTGCTCGCCCGGCCCACCGGCTCGCTGTACCGCCTGGTCAAGCTGGCTCGCCGACACCGGGCCCTCGTGGCCGTGGCCGCGGCCGCGCTCGTGGCGATCTCGCTCACCGGCGGCATGTGGCTGCACGCCCGCCGGGCGTCGGCGCGGCAGGCCGTGCTGGCGCAGCGGTTTGGCCAGCAGGTTGAGCAGATCGAAAGCATCCTCTGGCGGGCACAGTCCCTCGAGGTGCACGACATCCGTCCGACGCGGGAGGTGTTGGCCAAGGCCCTCGCCGACATTGAGCGCGACATGGTGCGGCTCGGCAGCATAGCCGCCGGGCCCGGCCACTCGGCGCTGGGGCGCGGCTACCTTGCCCTGCAGGACGTGGCAACGGCCCGGACGCACCTCGAAGCGGCCTGGGCGGCCGGGTACCGCAACCCCGAGGTTGCCTTTGCCCTCGGTTCCGTCATGGGGCTCCTCTACCAACGCGAGCTTGCAGGCCTTGCAACGGTCACGGACCGCAGCCAGCGCGAGCGTCGCCGCCGGGAGGCCGAGCGGACCTACCGCGACCCGGCCCTCCAGTACCTCCGGGCCAGCTCCGGGTCGGCGCTGGTGGCGCCGGAGCTGCTCCGGGCCCTGCTGGCCTTCTACGAGGCGCGCACCGACGAGGCCCTGGCCGGCGCCCGCGCCGCCTTCTCCCGGGTCCCCTGGCTGTACCAGGCGAAGGTTCTCGAAGGCGAGACGCACCGGATGATCGGCAGCGCCCACGAGGAGGCCGGCCGCTACGCCTCGGCGGTGGCGGCCTACCAAGCGGCGGACGTCGCCCTGCGCGAGGCGGCACGCATCGGCCGCAGCGCTCCCGCCGTTCACGAGGCGCTGTGCCGGGTGTGGAGCAACATTCTCTACCTGGAAGTCTGGGCGCTCGGCCAGGCCAGCGAGAGCCACTACGCCACCGCCGTTCGTGCCTGCACCGACGCTGCCACCGTCGACCCCGACAACGCGGTGACGATGACCAGGCTCGCGGCGGTCCACAACACCTGGGCGGAGCTGGCGGTGGGGCAGGGGGGTGACCCCAGTGCGGCCGTCACGGCAGCCATCGCGGCGGCCCGCGCGGCGGTGGGAAAGGCGCCCGACAATGTGGCGGCGCGGTCGCAGCTGGCCATCGCCTTCTGGGAGCGCGGCAAGCACGAGATGGCGCGCGGCGCCGACCCGCGGCCGAGTTTCCTCGAGGGGCGCGGCCACCTCGAGCAGGCTCTCCGCCTCGACCCGCGGGATAGCCATGCGCTCACCTCACTGGGGCTGCTCCTCCTCGACCAGGGCGTGTGGGAAGATGAGCGGCGGCTCGACCCGACGGCGACGTTGGAGCGGTCGGCGGACGCCTTTCGGCGGGCCTGGGACCTCGAGCCGCAGTCGGCCAACGCCGGGGCGAACCTGGCAATGGCGTACGAGGTCTTGCTGCTCCACCAGGTGGCCAACGATGACGGTGACCCCGACGCCACCGCCGCCACGGCCCTCGACATCCTCGACCGGGCGCGCCAGCTCAACCCGAAGCTCTTCTACACGCTGCGCACCATCGGCTCGGTCCTTACGGCGCTGGGGGAGCTCGAGCGCCAGCGCGGCCGCGACCCCACGCCACAGCTCGACCAGGCGCAGGCAGCCCTCCAGGCGGCCCTCGACACGAATCCCAACGACGCGGCCACTCACCTGGCGGTGGCGGAGGCCCACATGGTGGCGGCCCGTTTCGCGGTGGCGCAGGGGCGTACCCCGACGGTTCACCTGGCTGCCGTTCGGCGGGCCCTCGCCCGCGTGGCGGCGGGCTCCCCGGACCAACCGGCGGTGGTGCGACTCCGCCGCGAGGCCGCTGCCCTCGACAGGAGGGGGGCACAGGGGAGGCACGATGGGCCGCCTGGTTCCCATGGCATGATGGTGGGACCCGGGCCGGCGCGGCCCGCGGGGGCGGAGGTGGTTGGATGAGCATGGCACTGCCGCCCTGGGCGGCGGAGATGCGGGAGATCTTCCGGGCCGGCACCACCAGCCAGTTCATCGTGCACGGCAACGTCTTCGACCTGGTGCCGGCGCCGTCGGCCCAGGGCACCGAGTGGGTCTCGCTGCCCCGCTTCCTCACCGAGGTGATGTTCGCCCCCTTCGACGTGGTGATCCGCTACGACCGCGGCCGCGGCATCCGCGTACCCAGGGGGGGCGATGCCTTCCACCGCTTCTTGAAGACCTTCGACACCTTCCAGGGCACCTCCTGGGCAGCGCTCCCCGACCTGGGGCCGGAGCGGGTCGGCTCCCTGGACCTGGGCAACCTCCTCCCCCGCGATCCGCGGCGCGCCCTGGAACTCATCGATCGCTTCCTCCGCGGCGCGTTGGCCCGCACCCGCGTGGAAGGGGGAAGGAGCGTCCCCGACCCCCTCAAAGTGGCCGTCATCGTGGAGTACGCCCACTACATCGCCCCGCCCGGCGATCCCATCTACCTCACCGACCTCTCGGAGACCCTGATCCGGCTCCTGGACTGGGCCTCGGACCCCGCCATCATCGGTTCCTTCGTGGCCACCGTCCTGATCTCCGAGAACCTCGCCGACCTCAACCGGGCCCTGGTGGAAAACCCCTACAGCGCCAAGATCGCGGTGCCTCTCCCCGACGCTGCAGAACTCGAGCGGTTCGTGGCGGACACCACTGCCCACGCGGCGGACTTCTCCACCGTGTCGGAGGTGGGGCGGGAGGTGTTGGCCGCCAAGCTGGTGGGGCTGTCCCGGGTGGCGGTGCGCACTCTGCTGCGCCGCGCGTTGGCCTCGGGGACGCGGGTGGACCTCGCGTACCTGGTCCGCATCAAGAAGGAGGTCATCGAGAAGGAAGCGGCCGGGCGACTGGAGTTCATCGAGTCCCACCGCACCCTGGACGACGTGGCCGGCCACGCCGAGGCCAAGGCGTGGCTGCGACAGGACGCGATCCTCCTCAAGAAGGGGCGGACCACCGCCATCCCCATGGGGTATTTGCTCACCGGTCGCATCGGCACCGGCAAGACTTACCTGGTGGAGTGTCTGGCCGGCGAGATCGGCATCCCCTGCGTGGAGCTCAAGAACTTTCGCGAGAAGTGGGTGGGCGCCACCGAGGGGAACCTGGAGAAGGTCTTTGCCATCCTCCACGCCCTCGGCCAGGTCATCGTCTTCGTGGACGAAGCCGACCAGGCCATGGGCAGGCGGGGCGGCAGCGAGGGGGACGCGGGGCTTTCGGGGCGTATCTACGCCATGATGGCCCGGGAGATGTCCAACACCGCGAACCGCGGCAAGATCATCTGGATCTTCGCCACGTCCCGCCCCGATCTCCTGGAGGTGGACCTCAAGCGGCAGGGGCGGCTGGACGTGCACATCCCCCTCTTCCCGCCCGGCGACCCCACCGGCCGCCAGGAACTCTTCGCCGCCATGGCCCGCAAGCTCAAGCTGCCCATCGCCGCCGACCAGCTCCCCACCCTGCCCGACAACGACCAAATCGGCGGCAACGAGATGGAGGGAATTCTCGTGCGGGCGTTGCGGGTGTTCGAGACGCAGGGGGAGGGCGGGGGGCGGGAGGCGGGGGCCGAGTTCGGGGGGGCGGGAACGGCCGGGGCAAAGACGTTGCGGGCGTGCATCGAGCAGGCCATCGCCGACTTCCGCCCCTCGGCCCACGTGGAGCGCCTCACCCTCATGGACCTGCTGGCCGTGAAGGAGTGCACCGACACACGGTTCCTGCCCGAGCGGTTCCGCCACCTGTCGTTGGCCGAGGTCAACGAGCGCATCGAGCGGCTCAAGTTGGCCCTGGGCGAGCCCGTCCGCTGAGCGGCGGGCAACGGGCCGCTGCGGGCGATGGCCGGAGCTGGCGAAGCCGGAAGGGCGGCATCTGCTATGATGGTTGTGCGTTTCGACCGCGGTGCCCGACGAGGGACGCCTGCTGACCCGCCCCGCACTCCAGCACGGCACGGGGCAGACACCCCGCAAGGGGACGAGGAGGAAAAGATGACGAGACACACCTTGACGGCCCTCATGGTGCTGGCGGTACTGCCCGCCGCACTGGGTTCAGCCCAGGACCCCCAGACCCCGGTGACTCAGGAGCCGGCCGTGCAGCAACAGGCGCCGGCGCTCACCCCCACCGACCCCCGGCTCCAGCAGATCGTGCAGCTGGTGAAGTCCGGGCTTTCAGAGTCACTCATTGCCGAATCCATCCGCAAGGAGACGGTGCCCTACAACCTCACGCCGCAGGACCTGCTGTACCTCAAGGAAAACCGCATCCCGGAGTCGATCATTGCGGCCCTCCTGGCGGTGGAGGCTCCAACGAGCCCGGGTCCCGGACGTCAGGAGGCCCAGCGGGTGGCCGCAACCCCCACCCCGCAGCCCGCTGCCGGAAACACCATCGAGGGGCTGGTGCTGCAGACCGGCGCCTTCCGCAAGAACCGGCCCGGTACCGTGGTGTTCGCGGGTGACAAGATCGAGTGGCGGGACGGCAGCGACGCCAGCTACAACGCCGAGATCTTCCCCGACGGGATCCGTAGTGTGGAACTGAAGTGCCGCACCACGGCAGGCACCCCCTTCTGCTACCAGCTCGAGATCGACATTGCCAAGGGCGACACCTTCTCCTTCGAGGACGTGAACAAGGAGCGGGGCGGCAACCAGAACATCCTGGCGCTGCGCGACGCCTTCAAGGCCTTCTACCCGCGCATCCCGGTGGTGGAGAAGGTCCGCCGCTGACGGCAGGTGACCGCTCGTCGCGTCAACTCGGGCCGGGGCAAGCCCCGGCCCGTTGGTTTCGGCGCGGTTGGCTGCCGGCGCCGGAGGGCGGTACCCGCCCCGGGCGACCCCGCCACGCCCTCACTCGAGGCCGGCGAAGAGATCGGTGGAAATGTAGCGTTCGGAGGTGGAGGGGACCACGAAGACCACGAGCTGACCGGCGCGCTCCGGGCGGCGTGCCACGGTGACGGCTGCATGGGCCGCCGCGCCGGCTGAGATTCCGGCGAGAATGCCCTCCTCGGCGGCCAGGCGCCGGGCCATGGCGAATGCGTCCTCGTTGGCCACCGGCACCACCTCGTCCACGAACCGCGTCTCCAGGTTCGCCGGCACAAACCCTGCGCCGATCCCCTGGATCTTGTGGGGGCCGGGCTGGCCCCCGGAGAGCACCGGCGAGGCCGCCGGCTCCACCGCCACGATGTGCAGCGACGGCTTGCGCGGCTTCCACACCCGCCCCACGCCGGTCAACGTGCCTCCCGTCCCCACGCCCGCCACGAACACGTCCATGCCGCCGTCGGTGTCCCGCCATAGCTCCTCGGCAGTGGTGCGCTCGTGGATGGACGGGTTTGCTGGGTTCTCGAACTGCTGCGGCATCACCGCCCCGGGGATCTCGGCCAGCAGTTCGCCGGCCCGGCGAATGGCGCCCCGCATCCCCTCGCTGGCCGGCGTGAGGACCAACTCGGCTCCCAGCAGGCGCAACACTTTGCGGCGCTCCAGCGACATGGACTCGGGCATCACCAGCACGCATCGGTACCCCCGCGCCGCGGCCACCATGGCCAGGGCCACGCCAGTGTTCCCGGAGGTGGGCTCGACGATCACCGACCGCCCCGGCACCAGCCGGCCGTCGGCCTCCATGGCGTCCACCATGGCCACGCCGATGCGGTCCTTCACCGAGTGGGCGGGGTTGTAGAACTCCAACTTGGCCGCCACCGTGGCCTGACAGCCGGCGCTCACCCGGTTCAGGCGCACCAGCGGCGTGTTCCCTACCAGTTTCGTGATGTCCTCGGCAATACGCATGGTCATCCTCCCCTAAATCTCGAAATCCACCGCCCCGCCTGCCCGTTGCTCCTCGCCGACGAGGGCCGCCAGGCTCAGCGGCGCGAGAGCCGCCACCTGCGCCGCCGCGAGGGTGGCGCTCACCCGCCGCACTGCGGCACCGCCCAGCACCGGCCCCTCCTCAGGGGGGAGCAGCGTCGCCAGCGAGATGGCCTCCGGCGGGCGAGCCAGTGACACCCCCCCCCGAGGGCCGCGCACCGTGTGCACCACGCCGGCTCGGGCCAGCTCGGTGAGCAGGCGCGCCAGAAACGCCCGGGGGATGCGGCGGCGCCTCGCCAGCTCAGCGACGGGAACGCTTTCTGGATAGGCGTGGGCCAGCTCCAGCAGCGCTTCCAGGCGGTAGACCGTCTGCCTATTCACGATAATTATGATGTCTATAATCGTCTTATTTGTCAAGGGGCACCCGGTGCCCTTCCGCGCCACGGCGTGCGCCGCTGCACGCGCTGACAGACCGCTGCCCACCGGCCCTTTGCTTGGGGGCGTGAGCCCGCGGCTCAGAGTTCTAGGAAGTTGGCGACGAGCTGGCGGATCCAGCCGCTGTCGCGGGGCGGGCGGCTGATTGCGGCGCCGAGCACGCGAGGGTCGAGGTGGGTGAAATCCGCGAGGAGCCTCTCGCCGCTGGCCACGTCGATTTCGGGGTGGGGCTGGATTCCCCAGATGGGCAGCTTCTCGTGGGCAAAGCCGTGGATGGCGCAGTGCGGCGAGCGGGCCGTGGCCACGAACCCCGGCGGCAGGGCCGTCACCTCGTCGAAGTGGGCGGCGAAGGTCCACACCGGCCGGAGGGCGCCCGCAAACATGAGCGGGTCGCCCAGCACCTCCACCTCGATCCAGCCCAGCTCCGGCACCGCCGCCCTGCCCACGCGGCCGCCAAAGGCCCCGGCCACGAGCTGGTGACCGTGGCAACTGCCGAGGATGCGCAGACCCGCCGCGGCGGCAGCGCGCACGTAGGCCTGCTGCTCCGCTACCCAGGCGTCGGGCTCGACGATGGAGGCCTCGGACCCCGTGAGGATGAGATGGCTGAAGCCCGCAAGCGGCGGCAGCGAGCGGCCGAGGCGCACCTCGGTCATCGCCACCTCCGCCGGAACCCACCGGCGCCAGTGGTCGAAAGGCCGGTAGACGTCGGGCCAGATGGCGTTGTTGAGGACGAGGACGTGGGAACGCGCCGCCATGGCGCCACGATACCAGACCCGCCACCTCGCGGTGCGCCGCACCCCACCGCACTTGCAACGGCCAGCAAACCTGGCACAATCACGGATCATGCCCGGAACGGAACGACGGCGCAGCCCTCGCTTCCCCGTGGACAACGTCTCCGGCACGCTGCACCTGTCGGTGCCCGCACGCATCGTCAACCTGGGGGTTGCCGGCATGGCGGTGCAGGTGGCCTCGGCGCTGAAGGTGGGGCGGAGCTACTCCATTCGGCTGCGCCACGCCGACAGCCAGGAGCTCACCCTCACCGGCCGGGTGGTGTGGTGCCACCTCCGGACCCTGTCCCTGGGGCCCACCGGTGAGCGGCGGCCCATTTACGAGGCGGGGGTCGAGTTCGAGGGCACCCTGGCCCCCGCCGCCGACACGCTGGTGAAGTTCCTCCAACAGAGCGCCGTCATCGAGACCAACAAGCGGATCTTCGGCCGCTTTCGCATCGCCGGCGAGATCTCGGTGCGACTGGCCGGCGAGCACGAGTTCGTGGCCCGCACCATCAGTGCCCACGGCGTGCTGGTGGAGACGGACGCAGCCGCCGAGGTGGGCACCCCCATCGAGATGGAACTCCGCCTCGACGGTGAGGTGGCCAACGTCACGGCCCGCATCGCCTCCGTCCGCGACGTGCCGGGGGAGGACGGCCAGCGCCGGGCCGAGCTGGGCGTCGAGTTCGTGGAGACCAGCCCGGAGGCGCGGCAGAAGATCACTGACTTCATCGCCGGCTTCCTCGACTGACCCGCTCCGGCCACCCGGCTACGCTATCCTCCGTCCGTGCGTGACCATCGCGCCTTTGCGCCGCTGGGCCGTGCGGCGGCTCTTTCCTTCGTGGTGGTGCTGTCCCTCGTCTCGGGGGCGGCGCCTGAGGAGAACCCCACGCGCCTGGTGGTCCTCGAGGCGTTCCTCCGCCCCACCTGACCCTCCTGCCAGAGCGCCGGTCAGGCGCTCGACCAGCTGGCCCAGGAGTTTGCCGCAGACCCCGTGCTCGTGCTGGAGCACGACGTGGACCGACCCGCCGGCAACCGCATCGGTCGCTGGTGGGCCGCCCGCGGCAGCACCTCCGGCACCGTCTACCTGCCGCTGGTGATGCTGGACAGCGGCCACCAGTGGACCAACGGCCCCACCGATTACGCCGCCGCCTATCGCGCCCTCCTTCGCGCCGCCCTGGGCCGCGAGGCCGGGGCTTCGGTCCAGGCGTGGGCGCAGCGGCAGGGCAACAGCCTGCGCATCTGGACCACCGTCACGAACCTGGGGGTCGTCCCCCTCTCCCCGGCCAACGACGCCACGGTGAACGCCCTGGTGTGGGAGGAGACCCGCGTTGGCGTGACGGGCCGTTACGTGCGAGCAGCCCCGGCGCTGACCATTGCCCCGGCCATCGGGCCGGGTGGCACGGCCTCCTTCGTGCTGGAGGCCGAGCTGGCCGCCGCGGTGCGTTGGGAGGCCGTCCACGCCGCGGTGGCGGTGGATGTTCGGCCGGCCGGCCGGAGCGGGCCCTACGACATGCTCCAGGCGGCGGTGGCGGCACCCCCTGCGCTCACCGTCACCCCCGAACTCGTCGCCTGGCAGACCGGGGCGCGAGCAGAGGAGGAACTGCGCGCCACGGTGTCCCTCGCCGGGCCCGCCGTGGTGTCCTGGAGCGCCGCCGCCAGCGCGCCGTGGCTCTCCCTCGTGCCGTCGTCGGGGGGCCTCCCCGCCCAGGTGGAGATCGTCGTCGCGAATGCGCCGCCGCAACCCGGGACCCACGCGGCAGAGGTCGTCTTTTCCGGCAGCTCCGCCGACGGGCTGGCCCTGTCGTGCCGGCTTGCCGTGACTGTGCACCGCCCGCTGCCAAACCGCCCCGTGCGCCGGCGCATCCCCGGCCCGGGCGGCGGGTGAGCGCGGTGGCATCATGAGCGGGGGTGCGCCATGCGAATTGCCCTCGTCCAACAACACGCCACGCCGGACCGAAACGACAACCTGCGGCGAGCCGTGGCGGCCCTCCATGCCGCCGCCGATGCCGGCGCCCGCCTGGCGGTGCTGCCGGAGCTGGCGCTGACGCCCTTCTACCCGGCCCGGCCAGCGGACGGCCCGCCGCCGGTGCACCTCGCCGAGCCTATCCCGGGCCCGACGACGGAAGCCCTGGCCAAGGTGGCCCGGGAGCGCGGCCTGGTGGTGGTGGCCAACCTCTACGAGCGCGACGGCGACCGGGCCTTCGACAGCTCCCCCGTGATCGACGCTGACGGCACCTTGCTCGGCGTCACGCGCATGCTCCACATCGCCGAGATGCCGCACTTCCACGAACAGGGGTACTACGCCCCCGGGGACCGGGGGATGCCCGTGTACGCCACCGCTGCCGGGCGTGTGGGTGTGGCCATCTGCTACGACCGCCACTACCCCGAGGTGATGCGCGCCCTGGCCCTGGCCGGTGCCGACATCGTGGTGACCCCCCAGGCGGGGGCGGTGGGGGAGTGGCCGGAGGGACTGTTCGAGGCGGAGATGCGGGTGGCGGCGTTTCAGAACGGCTACTTCACCGCCCTGGCGAACCGCGTGGGGCGCGAGGGGGAGGTGGAGTTCGCCGGGGAGTCGTTCGTCTGCGATCCGGCGGGCCGGGTGGTGGCCCGGGCCCCGGCCGGTCGCGACTGGCTGCTCCTCGCCGACCTCGACCTCTCCCTGTTGGCGCGCTGCCATGCCCGCCGCCTGTTCCTGCGAGACCGCCGGGAGGACGTCTTGCCCCTCCTCCTCGGCCCGGCCTCCCGCGGGGGCCGTACCGGCCGGGAGTAGCCAGGGGCGGAACGGTGTTGTGGGAGCCACGGCGGACGCCCCAGGGCGGCGCCGGGAGGGAGAGATGGAGGAGGCCGCGACAGCAGGCCAGCTCGCTGGCCCCCCGCTGGTGGTGCTGGAGAACGTCAGCAAGCGCTACCGCCGCGGCCAGGAGGTGGTGGCGGCCTTAACCGCGGTCTCGCTGCAGCTCCAGCGCGGCGAGATGGTGGCCGTGACCGGCCCATCCGGCTGCGGCAAGTCCACGACACTCAACCTCATTGCCGGCGTGGACCGCCCCGACGCTGGGCGAGTGCGGGTGGCGGACATCGACGTCAGCGAGGCCGACGAGGCTTCCCTGGTGCGGCTGCGGCGCCACCTGGTGGGGGTGGTGTTCCAGGCTTTCCACCTGGTCCCGCACCTCACGGTGGAGGAGAACGTGGCCCTCCCCCTGGCCCTGGCCGGGCGCCATGATGCGGCGCGGGTGGACGCCCTGCTCCAGCGCGTGGGCCTGGCCCACCGGCGCCGCCACTACCCCGGCGAGCTGTCGGGGGGGGAACAGCAGCGCACCGCCATTGCCCGCGCCCTGGCCCACCGGCCGCCCGTCGTGCTCGCCGACGAGCCCACCGGCAACCTGGACTCCCGCACCGGCGCGGAAATCCTGCGCCTCCTGGACGAGATGCGCCGGGAAGCGGGGACCGCCCTCCTCCTCGTCACTCACGACGACACCGTGGCCACCATGGCAGATCGCGTGATCCGCCTGCGCGACGGACAGGTGGAGGCGGTGCTCTGATCGTGGTCCTCCGGGCCCTCTTCCTGCGCCCGGCGTGGCGGCGCCCGCTGCGCCTGCTGGTGACGGCGCTGGGGGTTGCCATTGGCGTGGCGTCGCTGGTGGCCACGGTGTCGGCCAACCGCGCCGCGGTGGCGGCCATGCGCCAGGGCGTGCTCGAGCTGAGCGGCCCCCGCGCCCTGGAAGTGACCTGCCCGGGCGGTCTCGACGAGGCGATCCTGGCGGCCCTGCGCCCCCTCGCCGACCGGGCCGCGGTGGCGCCGGTGGTGGAGGAGGTGGCCCTCCTCCCCGCCCTGGGTGACGCGGTGCGCATCCTCGGCATCGACCCCCTGCTGGACCCGCGGCTGCCCAGCGGGACCGCGGTTGGCCCATCCCTCCTCACCGTTCTCACCGAGCGGGCCGTGCTCCTCCCCGAGCCGCTGGCCCGCCAGCTCGGCCTCGCCGCCGGGGACACCCTCGCCCTTTCGGTTCGCAGCCGTCTCGAGGAGGCACGGGTCGCGGCCGTGGTGGCGCCGCCACCCCCCACCGCCGCGTGGGAACGCACCATCGTCATGGACGTGGCGGCGGCCCAGGAGCTCTTCGGCCGGCTCGGCCGCCTCGACCGGGTGGAGGTGCGGCCGCGCAGCGAGCGTGACGATCTTGCCGACCTGGCCCGGGAGCTGCGTCGCCTCGTGCCGGCCGCCGCCACGGTGGCGGAACCGGTGGCCCGGGCCGCCGGCACGTCTCGGATGGTGCGGGCGCTCCACTTCAACCTCACGGCCCTGTCCGGGATCTCCCTCCTGGTGGCGGGGGTACTCGTGGCCACCACGCTCGCCACCTCGGTGGTGCAGCGGCGAAGTCTCATTGCCCTCCTGCGTTCCCTGGGCGCCTCGCCGCGCCAGCTGGCGACGGCGGTGCTGGCGGAGGCGCTGGCCATGGGCGTCGTGGGCGGTACTGTGGGGGTGGCCCTCGGCATCCTCGGCGCGCGCGCCGCCCTGGCCAGCGTCCGCGTCACGGCGGCGGCGGTGCTCCCAGGGTTGCCGCCCGCCGCCATTGCCCTGGACCCGGACGTGGCGGTGGCGGGCTTCCTGCTCGCCGTGGGGGTCGCGGCGGTGGCGGCCCTCGCCCCGCTGGCCGAGGCGCTCGCCACACCGCCCCTGCAAGGACTGCGCTGGGAAAACCCGCAGGCCGCCGCGGCTGGCCGCAACCGCACGGCGCTGGCGGCGGCGGCGGGGCTGCTGCTGGCCGCCGCGGGCCTCACCCAGGCGCCGCCCGTGGGCGGTCTCCCCTACGCGGCCCTGCTGGCCAGCCTGGCGGTGCTGGCGGCGGTGCTGCTGGCCGCCGGGCCGGTCGTCCAGTGGCTCGCCACCCTCGCCAACCGGGGGCCCCGCTGGTGGCGAGCGCCGGCGGTGCGGCTTGCGGGGGGCGCACTGCTGGCCGGGCGTCGCCGTGCCGCCTGGGCCGCCGGGGCCGTGGGCATCACGGTGGGGCTCGCCGTGGCCGTCACCATCATGGTGCACTCCTTCCGTGTCACCGTGCTGGACTGGAGCCAGCAGGCGCTGCGGGCGGACGTGTGGATCCGCCCCCTGGCTTCCCCGACCGGTTTCGGGGTCGGCCGGCTCGACCCCGAGATCGTCGCCATGGCTCAGGAACTCTTCGGCCGCGACGCGGTGGACCCCTTCCACACCACCCGTGCCGTGGTGTCGGGGCGGGAGGTGACGCTGGGGGGCGGCGCCATGGAGGTCATCGCCCGCCGCGGTGGTGTCCCCTTCCGCTCCGGGGAGGACTCGCGGCAGGTGTTCCGCCGCACCGCGGCGCGCCGCGGTGCCGTCGTCAACGAACCCTTCGCCAACCGCACCGGGCTTGGCGAGGGGGACGAGGTGACCATCCTCACGCCAAAGGGGGAGATTCGCCGGCCCATCACCGGGGTGTTCTTCGACTACTCGCGGCAGGAGGGGATGGTGGTGCTGGACCGGGAGGACTACCTCGCCCACGTGCCCGACGACGGGCCGCGGGAGATCGGTCTGTTCCTGCCGCCGGACCGCGACCCTGCCGCGGCCCGGGAGGCGTTGCTGCGGCGGCTCGGCGGCCGTTTCCTGGTGGAGGCGTTGCTCAACCGCGAGCTTCGCCGCGAAGTGATCGCCATTTTCGACCGCACCTTCGCCATCACCCGCGCCCTCCGCGTCGTTTCGGTGGTGGTGGCGGTGATGGCGGTGCTCACCGTCCTCTTTGCCCTCCTCGCCGAGCGCCGTCGCGACCTGGCCGTGCTCCGGGCGGTGGGTGCCTCGCGCGCCCAGGTGGGGGCCCTCGTCCTCGTGGAGGCGGCCCTGGTCGGCCTTGCCGGCGCTGCGCTGGGGCTCCTGTCGGGGTGTCTGGTGGGCAAGGTCCTGGTGGAGGTGGTAAACCTCCAGTCCTTCGCGTGGACCTTGCGTCTCGTCGTGCCGTGGCCGAACCTGGCCGGAACCGTGGCGTGGCTGGTGGCCGCGTGCCTCGTTGCCGCCCTCGCCCCGGCCCTCGCTGCCAGCCGCCTGGTCCTCCAGGAGGAGCTGCGTGAAGAGGGGTAACGGGCTGGCCCTACTGCTGGTCGCGACGCTGGCCAGCGCGGGAACGCCCCCCTGGGTGGCGGTGGAGCCGGGGTTGGTGGTCGCCCTCCCACGGGATCACGGCTCCCACGAGGGGTTCCTCACCGAGTGGTGGTACCTCACGGCCACCCTCGCCACGGCGGACGGCGGCGAGCTGGGGGTCCAGCTCACCTTCTTCCGCCGCGGCCTCGACCCGCGGCCCGTCGGCGTGGGTGAGTCCGCGCTGCGGGCACGCCATCTGCTCGCCGCCCACCTGGCCGTGACCGACCTGCGGCGCGGCCGCTTCATCTCCGCCCAGAGAGTGCGCCGCGTCGACGGCGCCCTCGCCGGGGCCAGCACCGCCGACCTGCGGGTCTGGCTGGACGGCTGGGAGCTGCGCCGGGAAGCGGACGACGAACTGGTGGCGCTCGCTTGGGACCCGGTCCAGCGCATCGCGGTCCAGCTCCGCCTGCGGCCCACCAAACCCCTGGTAGGCCACGGCGTCGGCGGCTACTCCCGCAAGGGACCGGAGCCCGGCAACGCCTCGGCCTACCTCTCCTGGACCCGGCTTGCCGCCCGCGGCTCCCTCATCGTGGACGGACTCGTCTTGCCGGTGGACGGCGCGGCGTGGTTCGATCACGAGTGGGGGACCACCCAGCTCGGCGCCAGCGTCGTCGGCTGGGATTGGTTCGGCCTGCGCTTGGCCGACGGCCGGGACCTCATGGTCTTCCTCCTGCGCCACGCCGACGGCACGCCGGACCCCTACTCGGCAGGCACGCTGGTGGCGGGGGACGGGCGCGCCCACCCCCTCGCCCTCGGCGAGTTCACCGTGGAACCTCTCGCCACCTGGCGCAGCCCGAGGAGTGGCGCCACCTACCCCGCCCGGTGGCGCCTCGTGGTACCCGGCGCCGGCCTCGACCTCCGCGTGACCCCCCGCCTCCCCGACGCCGAGCTGGACGCCCGGGGTTCCACCGGCGTGGTGTACTGGGAAGGGCCGGTGCGGGTGTCGGGCAGCGTCGCCGGCGAAGGGTTCGCGGAACTCACTGGCTACGCCAACTCGCTGGCTGGCGCCTTTGCGCCCCCGGCCAGCGCTGCACCCGCCCCGTAGCGGCTTGCGGGCTTTGCCCGCGCCGTCAGCGCCGGCCGGCCTCCGTCCCCGCGGGCCGCCGCGCCAGGTAGCGCCTCGCCAGCCCCTCGGGGTCGGGCACACCGAGCAGCCGGCCGATCTGCACCACGAAGGCGCGGAGGTAGACGGGGGCCGGTAATTTCGCCCAGTCCTCCGCCTCCAAGGCCTCCAGGATCGGCGGGCGGATCTTGGTGCGGGCGGCAATGGTGGCAAAGCTCACCCCCTGCGCCTCGCGCAACCGCCGCAGCAGGACGGCGGGGGTCTCACTGCTGGTCTCCACCGCTGGGCCGGATGCCGCCGAGCGCGGCACGGCGCCGGCGGGGGGGCAAACGGTCAGCAGCCGCCGGTAGGCCGCCTCCAGGGTCTCCAGGAACGCCCGGCGTTCCTCGTCGCTCAAGAGCGAGTAGGTGGCGAGGCTTCCAGGGTCGTAGAGAGCGCGGCGACGCTGGTAGGCGTGCTCGAGCTCCTCCCGTGAGGCGCCCGGAGCGAGATGGAGGAGAGCCCAGTCGGCGTCGCGAGGCTCACTCACCGGGCAACTCCGCGAGATGCCGGTGCACGGCGCGAAGTTGACGCACGAAGGGGGTCTCGGGATAGGCCTCCGCCACCGGCCGACGCTGCTGCACCGCAAGACCCACCAGGGGGTCGTAGTCAAGGGCGCCGAGGGCCTCCACGGCACTCCCAAAGTAATCGCGGCACGCCTGCGCCACGTCCTCCGCCAGCCGCCGCTGCTCCTCGGTGCGCGTCTGGTTCACCACCACCCCCGGCCGGAAAGCTTGGGCTTCCCGGGCCAGGGCCGCGCCCACCTCCGGGTCGTAGGCGGCGGCAGCCGCCAGCAGTTCCCGGGGGGAGTGCGGGCGGCGCTCCCCTCCCCCGGCCATCACCGCGCTCACCACCTCCTGGATGCGGTCCCGCGGTTCGGCCTGGCGCAGCTTGCGGAAGAACGCCGCACGGAGAAATTGGTACGTGTTCTCGATGGAGGTTGGTTCCGGCACCACCACCACGAGGCTGCGCCGGGCGGCGAGGAAAAAATCGAGGACGGGGAGGCTCGAGCCGGCGCCCAGATCCAGCAGCACCACCTCCACGGGGAGGGTGCCCATGTGGCGGAGAATCTTCCCCTTTTGACCGGCGTTGGGGCTCGCCGTTTCCAGCAGTGCCCCGGCGCCGCTGATGAGCCACAGGGAGGCCACGCCGCCGGGCACCATCACCTCCTCCAGGCGCTTCACCCGCCGGTGGAGGAAGTCGGCCAGCGTCTTTCGGGGCGGGCCGATACCCAGCAAGGTATGGAGGTTGGCCCCTCCCAGATCCGCGTCCACCAGAGCCACCGCGACCCCAGCTCGCGCCAGGGCCACCGCCAGGTTGGCGGCAATCACCGACTTGCCCACACCCCCCTTGCCGCTGCCCACGGCCCACACCGCCGGGGGAGCGATGCCGGGTGGCGCCACTCGGCCCCCTCGGGCATCGCCTGGGCTCACCGCTGCCCCCCATTCACGCTGGCGCGGCCTCACCCTCCCCCAGAGGGGCGCAGGGACCGCACGACGAGACCGATGCCGCCGGCCAGGAGGGCGAGCATCAGCAGGGTGTTGAAGAGGTTGGTGGGGCGGAAGTAGATCTCCAGGTTGGCGACGATCCCCGCCACGATGATGAGCGCCCCGGCCCCGGTGAGGACCCATCCTGGTCGCGACTTCCCGTCGAAGAAGAGGAAGCCGATACCCACCACGAGGGGGATAAGGGTCAACCCGAAGGTGCGGTTGCCGAACCACCCCCAGAACCCGGAGTGCACGGTCACCTGCTGCAGGAGCAGGTAGCCGCCCACCACCACCATGGCAAGGCCGAGGAAAAACGCCCCGACCCCCCCGGATGTCCCGCCTGCGCCCTTGATGTCCATGGGGGGATTGTACATCCCGCCAGGGTGGGCGGCGCGCCGCGCGAGCTGCCCTGCGCACAGTACAATCCCGCCATGACGATCGCGCCTCTCGCCACCCCCTCCCGCAATGCGGGGCGTCTTGTCGCTTTGGTCGCCGCCACTTTCCTCGCCGCCGGTTGCGCCCCCGCCCTCCACAGCGAGCGGGGGCCCGCGGCCACCGCGGTCCCCGAGCTGTTCGAGTCCCCCGCTCTGCCGGCGGAGAACCTGGACTCCCTGGCCTACTGGGAAGGCGGTGGGTGGATTATCGCCACCGCCAAGAGCACCCACCGTCTCTGGGTCTTCGCGGCGGCAGACGGCCGCGTGGTGCGTAGCGTGGGCGAGGAGGGGGACGGTTTCGGGCAGTTTCGGCGCCCCAACGGCGTGGCGGTGGTGGGGGATGTCCTGTTGGTCACCGAGCGGGACAACCACCGCGTTCACGTGCTCCGCCTGCCCGATTTCGCCCCTCTTGGGTTGGTGGGCGTCGGCACCTTGAAAGCCCCCTACGGCATTGCAGCCTTTGCCGACGCCGGCGGTCTCGAGGTGTACGTCACCGACAACTACCTCGCGCCGGACGGCACGGTCCCGTCCGCCGCGGCGCTGGGGGAGCGGGTGCGTCACTTCCGTCTCCAGCTCCGCGACGGGGGGGCGACGGGGGAGTTGGTACGCAGTTTCGGGGACACCTCCGGCAACGGGGTGCTGCACGTGGTGGAGTCCATCGCCGCCGACCCCGAGCGCAACCGCCTCCTCATTGCCGACGAGGCCGAGGGGGCCCGCGACATCAAGGTCTACGACCTGGCGGGACACTTCACCGGAACGGTGCTGGGGAGCGGCGCCTTTGCCGCTGAACCCGAGGGCTTGGCCCTGGTGCGCCACGGCGTCGGCGGGTTTTGGATCGCCACCGACCAGCGTAAGGACCGCACGCACTTTCTCCTCTTCGACCGGGTGTCGCTCCAGTTCCTGGGGAGTTTCACCGGCGCCTCGGTGGCCAACACCGACGGGGTGGCCGTGGTCACCGGCGACCTCGGCGGCCGGGGCGCCGGCGGGCTGGTGGCGGTGAACAGCGACGTCAGCGTGGCGGCGTTCTCGCTCCTGGAGATCCAGAAGGCCATTCGCGGCGCGGCCGCTTGCGGCTGCGCCTCCGGCAGCGCCCCCTGTCGAGCAGTGGGGCGCAACTGGAATGGGTGACGCTGCGTAGACCGACCGGGAGGAACGGCCTCGGCCGACGGGAGGTTGCCGTGGAGATCCGGTACGTGGAACCGTTGCGGCGGGCTTGGGCACGCATGCAGCTCACCCTGCTGGCCCCCTTCGACCTGGGCAAGTGGCTGGTCATCGCCTTCTCGGCCTGGCTCGCCGGCCTCGCGGACGGGATCGGCGGCGGCAGCCCGCGAGTAGGGTTCGGCCAGCATGGCGTGGGCGAGCTTCGGGACGCGATGGAGGCCGCCCGCGATTGGTTTGCCAGCCACCCGTACCTGGTGCCGGTCATCCTTTTGGCGGTGGTGGTCGCAGTGGCCATTGCCATCGTGCTGCTGTGGGTCAGCTCCCTGGGCAAGTTCGTCTTCCTGGACAACGTGGTGCACAACCGGGCGCGCATCGTCGAGCCGTGGAGGCGGTACCGCCGCCTCGGCCACTCCCTCTTCCTCTGGCGGCTGGGCTTTGCCGCGGTGGGGGCCGTGGTGGCCGCCGTCCTGGCCGCCCTGGCCCTGCTCGTGGCCGGCGGTCTGAGCGGCTTCACCCTGGCCACCACCCGGGGCCTCGTGGCCATTGGCGTGGCGGTTTTCCTGGCGGTGCTGTTCCTGGCCGCCATGGCGGTGGTGGCGCTCTGCCTCGACTCCTTCGTGGTGCCGGTCATGGCCCGTCTCGACCTGTCGGCGGTGGCCGCCTGGGGCGTCCTCTGGCCCTGGATCGAACGATACCTGGGCGCCTTCGTGCTCTACGGCCTGTTCCTCCTCGTGCTGGCCATCGGCGTCGGCGTGGTGGTGGTGGTGGTGGGCCTCCTCACCTGCTGCGTGGGGTTCGTGCTGCTGGCCATCCCGTACCTGGGCACCGTCCTCCTCCTCCCCGTGCTCGTCACGTACCGCGCGTTTTCTCTGGAGTTCCTGGCCCAGTTCGACCCGACGTTCCAACTCTTTTCTGCGGCTGCGGACCCCGCGCCGGCGGCTTGACTCTTCCCGGCGACGGGTTACCCTTCCCAGGCGAGCCGGCGCCGGGCCGGCAGCGCAAGGGGGTGCCATGGACCTCAAGGAAGCGCTGGCCATTGCCATCGAGTACGAGCACAAGGTGCGCGACCACTATGCTTCGGGCGCCGACCAGGTGCTAGACCCGCGCGGCAAGAAGGTGTTCGAGACCCTCGCCCGCGAGGAGCAAGGGCACGTTGCCTACCTCGAGAGTCGCCTCGCCGAGTGGCGCAGCAAGGGGGCGGTGGAGACGCCGGAGCTCCCCACCGTCCTCCCCACCGCGGACTGGATCGAGGCGGCGAGGAAACGCGTCCAGCAGGGGCCTGCTCCCACGCTGGCCGTCCAGGCGGAGTTGGACCTCCTCAAGGTGGCTCTGGAGCTGGAGCGGCAGACCAGCAGCTTCTACCAGCAGCTCGTCAACACGCTGGAGGCCCAGCACCGGCCCCTGTTCTCCCGCTTCCTGGAGATCGAGCAAGGGCACCTGGCCATCGTCCAGGCGGAGATCGACTCCATCACCGGCACCGGTACCTGGTTCGACTTCATGGAGATCTCCCTCGAGGCAGGTTGAGCCGCAGGAATCGGCAGGTCGTCCCGCGAATTGCAAACCGACACCACGGACTGACTGCCTCTGCAGCGCGGCTTGCAGCGACAACCTTGGCGGGTCGGCAGCGCACGCAACTCCGGCCCTCGCCTCGGCCCTCTTCCACAGGGGCAGGGAGAGGGGCAGTTGTTGCCGCGAGGATCCCCTCGCTCACCATCGCGGGCCAGGGATAGCGCCCGGCGCCCATGCAACAAGCTATCCCGCGATGGCTGTCACCTGAGCCAGGCGCGCTCGTGCACGTGGCGACCGATCCGCCGGATGCGGGCCTCCTCCTCTTTTGAAAGGGGACCCTCGTCGAGGGCGGCGAGCGCCTCGTCGAGCTGCGCGTCGTTCTTGGGGCCGGCGATGCACACGTTCACGTCGGGGTTTGACAGCACGAAACGGTACGCGTCGCGGCCCCGCAGCGGCGCCTCGCCGGGCGGCATCTTCGCGGGATCGAGCAGTCCTCCCCACCGCGTCGCCGTGTAGACGACGACCCCGGGACGCCCCTCGCTCGGCAGCGCCGGGAAGACGTCCCGCTCGGCGCCAACGTGGGCGGCGTTGTAGCGAACGTGGAGCACGGCCAGGCGCGCGTCCCGCGCAAAGCCCGCGAACGCCGCGCGGTGGTGGCTTGAGATGGCGAGGCAACGCACCGCACCGGCCTCCTGGAGCCTGCACGCCCGCTCCATGAGCGCTTCCGAAGGCGGTGAGTTGAACCAGCCGAGGAGCAGGACGTCGGCGTGGTCAATACCGAGGCCGGCGAGCCCTCGGACGATGGAGCGTTCGAGGAACCACGGCCAACGGGTGTAGCTTTGCAGGACGACGACGAGCTCATCGCGGTGGCCGCCGGCGACGAGCTCGCGAACTGCCCTCGCCATACCGGCGGCGCGCCTGGAGCCGTGGTAGAAGTAGTTCACGCCGCGGTCAAACGCTTTGAGCGCCGCCCCGGCGCCGACACCGTAACCGCCGGCAAGCCCCAGCGGACCGACCTGCAGGCCCGACCTGCCGAGCGTCACGCGCTGGGCGAACCCTGGCACTCGACCCTCCCGCCCCCGCAACGAGGTTCCCAGTGTGCGAAAGGTGTCTTGGCGCGGATGTACTTTGCCGTGACCACCACCTCGCTCACCGAGCACAGGTCGACATCGGGAAGCAGCCACTCGTTGTCGTCCTCGTCGGTGGCGAGGATGTCGAAGGAGCACTGTTTGGCGTTGTAGCCGCTGAACGTGACGTGGACCGACTCGCCGTCCGGGAGCACGTCGGCGCCGGGCACGTCCTCCTCCCAGTTCTCGCTGTCCGTCGGTGAGATGAACAGGCTGTAGATCGGCTTGCCCGTCTTGTTGACCACCGTGATGTCGCGGGCGTCCGCCGCCGCCACCGTCGGCGGCCATGCCACGAACCCCAGAAGGATGATCGCTGCGAGTAGCTTTCTCATTCGCCCCCTTGGCGTCACGCTACGGCTTTTCGGTCCTCGGCACCTTAATGGCGTCACCCCGCTCCTTGACGATGCGCTCGTACCAGGCATCGGGGTAGCGTGGGTGCGTCACCTTGCCCTGACTGTCGCGAACATTGCCGTCCAGGTACTTCCAGATGAGGAACTCCCCCAACTTGCGCCAGCGCGCCGTGGCCTCCTCCCCCACCCGCACCGAGTACGCCGTCAGGTAGTCGCGGGCCTGCATGGGCGAGACCTCGTAGAGTTTCAGGGCCGCCTTCTCGATCTCCGGCTGGTCCGCCAGGTACTTGGCCTCCAGCTCCCACTGCACCGCCTGGATGTCCTGGATCATGTCGCTGTAGCGGGAGTACGCCCAGTTGGCTACGAAGTTGAAGACCCAGAAGGCCGAATCCCACGAGAAGGCGGCAAAGTTGCCAGCCTCGGGCCCGTAGCTCTTGGGGATGTCGCGGATCCCGCAGTACATGGGGGTGTAGACCGTGGTGTAGGTGTCGTCGAACCCCAGCCAAAACACCCCACCGATGGGATCGGGTAGCCAGGAGCGGGCCTGGGCCACGAAGGAAAAGCCGGTCTGCTGCGTGGAGATGGCCCGCTCGTGCACGTACTGCTCCTCCCCCAGCTTCCACTGCATGGGGCGCCAGCGGTACGGGCAGGCGAAGGGGCCTGCGCCCACGTCCTTGGTCATGTCGAGTTCCGTCCCCTCGAAGTGGTCGCGCATGAGCTGCATCACGTCGTGGACGGAGAGCTTGCGGTCCGGCTTCACCCACAGCGGCAGCCGCAGGTCGAGATGCTTGCCGTCCACGTACTCCACGCCCAGACCCAACGAAGGGGCAACGCGGCGGAAGACGCTCCACACCCGTGCCTCGCAGAAGCGCGCCGCGCCAAAGTCCAGGGGCGCGTAGGTGTCGGCAAAGCTGAACTCCTCGTCCCTGCCGGCGAACCACCCCTTGTCCCGGGCAAAGGTGATGACATCCTTGGCGTAGAGGCAGTTCTTCGGGTCGTTGAGGGGGAACTGGCGGATCCGGGCCTGGTTGGCGTGGGCGGAAACGTAGCCGTCCGGGACACGGCGGGCCACCCACACCGCCCCTTTGGCGTCCTTCCCCTTGCCGATCATGTCCACGAACCACACCTCGTTGGGATCGGCCACGGAGAAGCTCTCCCCGGTCGAGGCGTAGCCGAACTCCTCCACCAGGCGCCCCATGGTCTCCACCGCCTCCCGGGCGGTGCGGGCGCGCTCCAGGGCGATGAACATGAGGCTGCCGTAGTCGATGATGCCGGAGGGCCCGGCCAGCTCTTCCCGACCGCCCCAGGTGGTCTCGCCGATGGAGACCTGATGCTCGTTCATGTTGCCGATCACCGCGTAGGTCACCGGCGCCTGGGGGATGCGACCGAGAAACGCGCCGCTGTCCCAGTCGATGATGTCCCGCATTTCCCCCGGCTTGTGAATCCCGGCCGGGCGCGTCACCAGAGCCCCGTACAGTTCGTGGGAATCGGCGGCGTAGGAGATGAAGGTGGAGCCGTCGCTGGAGGCCCCCTTGGTGACGAGGATATTGGTGCACGCCGAGCTGTCCGGCGACGCCACGGCCAGCGTCGCGGCAATGACAAGAAGCGTGATGGCGGTTCGCGTCATGCAGCGTTCCCCCTTGACGGCGGCTCGGCGCCGCCAGCGCCGGATGGTAGCAGCCCAGCAGCCCGGCGCATAGGCACCCTCCTCCCTCTGCAACGGTCCAGGTCGCGGTGGGCGGGCGGGAGTGGAGGCAATCGGGCCAGCCCGCCGCTCATGGCTGCCCCGAATCCCACCAACGCGGGACCTTGACAGCGACGCCGGCGGGGCTACCTTGAACCCTGCCACCGCCCTCCCGGGCGGCACTGGAGCAGACGCCATGAGCAACAGGCAGCCGTCCTACGGCACCTTCGAGGTCTCGGAACTGTACTGCCCGCGCTGCCGGACGGCGCGGCCGGTGCGGCGGCACCTCCTCCTCGTCCTCCCCAGCGGCAACAAGTACGAGTACCGCTGCGGCGTGTGCGGGGCGAGCCTCGGCGGTAAGGACGACAACGACCCCAGCGAGTTTCGGGCGATCCTGCGACGCACCTGAGCCGTGGCGCCAGCGCGCCAGCTTAGCGCTGGGCGGGGGGTGCGCCGGCCGCGACGAGCGCCACGGCGAGGCGTGCCGCAGCAGCCTCCACCGCTTGCCGGTACGCCTCGCCGCCAAAGATCGCCTTGAGGCTCTCCGACACCGGCAGCACCATGGGGAACGCCTCCCACCGCACCGGCTGGCCGCTGTCGCGATGGATCACCCTCCCCTCGGCCACGAGCCGGCTGGCCGTGGCCAGCTCGTAGTCGCCGAGGAGCTCCTGGAGCGCCAGGAAGAGCGCCTCGTGGGCCGGTTCCACGAAGCTGGCGAAGCGGTGGCTCTGCACCGCAATGTGGTAGTGGCTGGGGCGGAAGAACAACCCGTCCAGCCCGAGGGTCTCGGCCACCACCACCAGCCACCCGAACAGTTCCCGCAGCATGCCGAGCCCCGGGTGGGTCTGGCCGGGGAGCGGCGACCGGCCCGGGGGGAAGGTCTCCCGGGGGTTTTGGAGCAGGAGCCACTCCACCACCAGCACCTCGCGCTGGGGGAGAAGCCGCGTGGCGCGGGAAAGTCGCACCTCCACCAAGAGTTCGGTGTGGGCCGCGTCGCCGAAGATGCGCATGGTCTGGCCGAGGGGGTGGTCCAGCTCAAGCTGCACCGCCGGGTGGCGGAACCCCCGAGCCCGCAGTTGCTGGAAGATGCCGAACCGCTCCAGGAGAAGCTCAACGCCCACCTTGGAGAAATACCCCAAGAAGCGGGTCTGGCGCGGGATCCCCGGCAGGATCCCCACCAAGTCATCCTCGGTGAGATCCCAGGAGGACTCGCCGCCATGGGTGAGGTGCAGGGGGTCGAGGGAGTTCTTGATCTGCCTGAACCGCAGGAGCGTCAACGACTCGTTGTCCGGCGGCTCGATGACCCGCCCGGCCAGGAGCCAGGCGAAGAAGCGGGCCGAGTAGCGCCAGGCGCCGTCGCCGTAGCCGCCACCGAGGAGGACGACGAGAGCCGCGCCGCTGCTCCGCGCCTGGGCAACGACGAAGCGGTCGCGCGCCAGCATCCCCTCGGCGGTGATGCGCCAGTTGCCGAGCCGATCGTCCACCGCCACGTCCACCCCCGCCAGGTAGATGACGAGATGCGGCCGGAAGCGCTCCACCACCGGCGGAAGCGTCTTGAGCAACGTACCCAGGTAGACCTCGTCCCCCACCTCGGCGCCCAGCGCGACACTGGTGGACTCCACCGCCTCGGTGTCCCCCCAGTGCTGGTTGTGGATGGAAAAGGTGTGCACCGAGGCGTCCCCGGCAAAGGCGGCCCGGGTGCCGTTGCCGTCGTGGAGGTCCAGATCGACCACCAGGACGCGCCCGCCGAACCCCTTGCGTTGCAGCCTCCGGATGGCGATGACGATGTCGTTGAAGACGCAGAACCCCAGGCCGCGGGAAGCGGCGGCGTGGTGGAAACCGCCCCCCAGGTTGACGGCGGTGCACCCGGTGGCCAGGGCGAGGCGGGTGGCGTGGATGGTTCCCCCCGCCATGAGACGCTGGAGATCCAGCACCTGCTCCAGTTCCGCATCGCTCACCTGGGAGCCGAAGATCTCGGTGAGGGTCTCGGGGCGCTGGAGCGCTTCCAGGTACTCCGGGGTGTGCGCCAACAGCACATTCTTGAGCGCCGCGGGGATCGGGGTGGCCAACTCCTCGCGACGCACCAGCCCCTCGTTGGTGAGGAACGCCAGCACGCGATCCGCCCGCAGTGGGTCGAGGGGGGTGCCGACGATGGCTTGCTGGTAGGCGGGGGAGTACACGAACCGCACCCTTGGCGGGCGCAGGAGGTAACGCAGCCAACGTAGTTGCCGGCGCACCGCCCGCCGCCCCAGGGCCACGAGCGACAATCGTGACCTGCGCGACGAGGGCCCGTTCCTCTGGCTGGGCGTCACGGCGGGATTATAGGCCGCACCTGCCCCCTTTCGCCGGCGCTCAGACATCCGGAGGCACGCAGCGCCGCGTAGGCCGGGGCAACGGCCAGGGTCTGCCCGAGCCGCCGCACCACCCGCGTGTAGTGGGGGAAGAGCGCGGCGCGAAAGCCAAAGGCGTCCATCTCGGCGCGAGCGTCGCGCACCGTCCACCCCTGAAAGGCGATGCGCGCCGCCGCCACCACCACGCCGGTACGTTCGGCGCCTCGCCGGCAATGCACGAACACCGCCTCGCCGCGGTGGGCGCACAGCACGCTCAGAGCCGCCGCCAGCTCCGCGTCGGTGGGGGCCCACACCCCGTGCATGGGGATGGCCACGTACTGCATCCCCAGCGATTCCACCAGCGCCTGCTCGCCGGCGTCGGGAGCCGTCTCCCGGCGCAAGTTCACCACTACCCGCACCCCCATGGCGGCAAGCCGCCGCAACCCCTCCGCCGTGGGCTGGCCCCCTCGCAAGAGGGTGGGGGTGACGTGCCCGAGGTTGGGCAGGTCACTGGGAGCGGCGCCGGGCCCCCCGGTCCAGCAGCTCGTGGCCACCGCCAGCGACGCCGCCGCCCAGCGCGAGAGCCTTAGAACCGGCACGGCACCCGCCGGTGTTTCGACAACCCCCCGCAATTCCCGCACGGCGTCACGTCGGCCGCACCTGGTGCGAGGGTCTGCGCCCATGCCCGCGGCTGACCACCCGCAGCCCCAGGGCAATGAGGGCAAACCCCGCCGCATGGGCCAGCCCCGGCCGCTCCCCCAGGAACGCCAGAGCGAGGCCCGCCGCCACCAACGGCTGGAGCGTCGTGTAGGCCGCCACCAGTCCGGGCGAGGAGCGGCGAATGGCCCAGGAGTTGAGGGCGTAATTGACCACCGTCGGGATGGCCACCACGTAGGCCACCCCGGCCCATGCCGCCGCCGGTACCGCCGCCGGCTGGAGCGCCACCAGCTCCCCGGCGCTCACCGCCAGCACGCCGGCCCCGCCAAAGAGGAACGACCAGGCCACCAGGGTCAAGGGGGGGAGCTTCTCAAGGAGCGGCCGCTGGAGCACCAGGTACAGCGCGTAGGCGAGGCAGTTGCCGAGGATCAGGGCGTTCCCCACGGCCGTGCCGCCGCCCGCTGCCAGCTCGCCAGGCTTGAGGATCACCGCGGCGCCGCCCACCGCCGCCAGCACCCCCGCCGCGGACCGCAGCGTGGGCCGCTCGATGGCCAAGGCGTAGCCGATGACGGTGACGAAGACCGGGATGGAGAGCATGAGAATGGCGGCGGAGGCCGCGCTGGTCAGCTTGAGGCCCACGATGTACAGGACCTGGTTCGCGAACACCCCGAGAAACCCCAAGCCGGCCAAGGCCGGCAGCAGACGGGCCGGGGGGGTGACCCGGTCCACTCGCCGCGCCAGCAGCAGCAGCGCCGGGGCGGCAAAGACCACCCGGAAGGAGGCGAGCTGGAGGGGGGTGAGGTGGGCGAGCACCCCCTTCCCCACCACCGGGAACGCCCCGAACGTGGTCTGGACGAAGAGCAGGGCCGCGTGCACCGACGCGCCCGGGCGATCCGGCCGCTCCTCCCGTGCCAGCTTGCTGCCTAGTAGCGGTAGCCGATCCAGAACGTGGTCCGCCGATCCGAAAGGGTGGAGGAGAAGTCCCACCGCTTCACGAAGTCCCAGTGTACAGGCAAACCGAACAGCGTCATGGACATGCCGAAGCCGTAGGCGGCGGCGCCGTCCTTCAGGCGACCGTCGCTCATGAAGTCGAAGTCCTGCCGGTACCAGGGCAGATCGAAGTAGGCGGCGCCCACGTCCACGAAGAAGCGGCCCCGGATGTTGTTGAGGTACAGCCACGGCATGACCAGGTGGTCCACCAGCGGGAAGCGCCACTCCACGTTGAGGTACGCGGCCCGGTTGCCGGCGAAGGAGTGGTACTCGTAGCCGCGCAGGGTGTCGAGCCCACCGAACCAGAAGATGCTGGGCTGCGCCCCTTCCGCGTACGCGCCCCACAGGCGAATGGCCAGCTCGTTGCGCTGCGAGAGCGGGATATAGGTGCGGGCGTCGAGGCGCAGGTCCGACGACAGCTTCCCCCCCTCGTCGAGGTCGTGGAGGTACGACGCCGACAGCCGGAAACGGTACCCGGCGTGCGGGCCGTAACTCTGCCAGAGGGTCGTGTCGCCGGTGACGGCCGCCTCCACGAAGGGGACGCTGTTGGAGGCGGGGACCCAGTAGATGTACGGCTGGCCCTGGTAGTCCACGGCGTAGGGGTAGTAGGCGTCGCGGCTGAAGTACCCCCCCACCCCTTCCACGCGGGTGTAGCGGGAGAGCGGGTACTGGACGAAGGCGGCGGCACCGGTCTGCCGGTACACCTGCTCGATGCGCACCACCCGCCCGGTGACGGTGTTGTAGCCCACGAAGTAGGACCGGTCGTCGAACACCGTGGCGCCCCACTGCAGGCGCTTGGAGAGGTCGTAGTACGACATCTGGATGTTGGAGTAGCCGCTCACCGACTCCAGCAGCACCCCCAGGCGCCGATCCCCGTAGTGATCGGTGAACGAGAGGTAGGTCTGTGAGACGAAGGTCTGGTCCTCGTTGATCCCCACCAGGACCTGGGCGTCCTCCACGAAGAGCTGGCGCTTGTTGGGCTTCTCGATCTTGTCAGGAATCACGGCCACGCTCACCGAGGGCACGAAGGGGGGCCGCTCCGTCACCTCCTGCGGCGGCTCCTCGCGCCCGGCGGGACGCCCCTGCGCAGGGTCAGTGACGTAGAGCTGCCACCCGCCCCGGGTGTAGGCCTGGTAGACGACCCGTTCCCCGTCCCGGGTGGGCACCGGCGTGGGGTTGAGGGCGGCGCCGATCACACTGGTGAGACGGGTGAGGGCGCGGCTTTCTAGGTCCAGCGCGTAAATGTCGAAGATGCCGCGGTCCCGATCCGAGGCGAAGTAGAGGGTCCTGCCGTCAGCGGAGAAGGTGGCGCCCTCGTCGTTGCCGGGGCCGAAGGTGAGCTGCCGCCGGCTCGCGGGGTCGGCGAGGGACGCCTCGAACAGCTTGGCGTCACCGCCCGCCTGCGAGGTGTAGACGAGGTGCGTGCCGTCGGGCGCAAAGGTGGGGGACGCGTCGTAGGCGGGGTCGTTGGTGAAGTTCCGCACCGCCCCCGTGCCGAGGTCCAGGAAGTAAATGTCGGACTGGCCGCCGGCAAAGGCGCGGAAGGCGACGGTGCTCCCGTCCCGGGAAAAGGCCGGTTCCATGGCCTGGTCCACCGGGATCTCGTACTCCCGGGCGATGCCGCCGTTCACCGCGTCCAAGAGCAGCAGCACCCGCCCCCGCTCGCGGCGGGCAAAAACCGCGATCCGGTCGCCGTCCGGGGAGAATGCCAGGTCGCGGCCGCGGTCCGGCCCCACGCTCAGCCCCTGGGCCACCAGGTACTCGTAGCGGGTGGTGCGCCCCTTGGTGAGGTTGCGGAAGAGCCGGCGGTCCGGGACGCCGAACAGCACCACGTCCAGATCCCGCCGGTAGGTGGAAAACGCCGCCACCAGATCGCCGGCCGGGGAGGCCACCGGCGAGGTGTCGAGCGAGCTCTTCCCCTCCTCGGCGCGAAAGGCGGGGCCAAACTCCCGCGGCTCGCCGCGGTCCGCCGCCTCCTCCTGGTACTGCTTGCGCAGCCAGGCCCGGAACTGGCCGTCGAACTCCTCCACGTCGAGGTCGAAGGCCCGCTTCAGCGCCTTCTCCACCTTCGACCCCAGGGTGTTGCGGAACTCGTAGATGAAGTCCCGCAACCCCTCGTCCCCCCACTGGGCGGCCACGAAGGCAAAGACCCGGTTGCCGAAACGGTAGGCGAAGTAGCCGCCGACGTTGTCCCCCACCGACGGCACCCGATCGGCAAAGACGGCGTCCCGCATCACCGCCCGGGCCCGGGCATCCTCGTCGTCGGCAAAGTAGGAGGCCATCCCCTCCATGAACCACTGGGGGGGACGGCTCGCCACCGCCTTCCCAAGCTTCCCCTGAAACAGGATCTCGTACTGGAAGATGTGCGTCAGCTCGTGCTGGATGAGCTGCTGCAGCTCCTGGTCCGGCAGATCCACGGGCAGGACCATCCGGTTGCGCGCCGGCGTGGCGAAGGCGCCCACCCCCTCGGGGATGAACTCGACGATGATGTTGTTCTGCTCGAACTCGGCGTGGGTGGCGTAGATGAGCATGGGGATCGGGTCGGGGATCTGGAAGTTGAGCCTCCTCGCAAGTTCGTCGTAGGAGCTCTCGGCGAAGGAGGCGACCTTTTCCAGGGACGGCCGCGAGCGGTCGTAGAAGGAGATGCGGAAGTGGGGGGTGGGGTACACCTCCCAGTCGAAGCGGTCGTAGCGGATCTTGTTCTGGCCAAAGTACTGCGCCGCGACCGGGGCGGCCATGACGAGGAGCAGCAGCGCCAGCGTCCTCCGAATCATCGAAGTCCTCCTCAGGGGGTGAAGATCACGCGCTTGCTCTTCACCGTGCGCGGCACGAAGATGCCGATCAGCTGGTTCTCCAGCGCGAACAGGTTGGCGAACATGCCCGTGAACTCGTCGAAGCTGCGTTCCGGCTTCTCCTGGAAGTCTTTGAGCGGTTGCTCCAGAACCACCTGGCCGGTGCGGCCGTCGTACACCTGGAGCAGGATGTCGTAGGTGAAGCCCGTCTGCTCCACCATCACCTGCCGGTAGTAGGTGCGGCCGTCCAGTGGCGAGGTGTACTCCTCGGTCTTGTACCCGCTGCGGTCCTCCACCTTGAAGTCGATGGAGCCCGCCACCACGTAGTCGGCACCCGAGCGGCGCCCCACCTCGCGCCAGAAGTCGGTGTGCTTGGAAAGCTCCAGGGTGTCGAGGGTGGGCGGCGTGAGATCCGGCAGGGGCGGTAGCAGCGTCAACTTGGTCTCCTTGCGCAGGAGGCGCCGCAGGTAGCGCTCGAACTCCGCCGCCACGTCGAACCGTAGCTTGGCGCCCGCCCCCTCGTCCACCGCCTCGCGCAGGAACGGGCCGAGGTAGAGCTTCTCGCGGCCGGTCAACGCCAGCTTCGGCCGTAGCGGCAAGGCCAGGTTCACCTCCCGGGTCCCGGCCAGGACCGGGGCCGCGGCGAGGAGCGTCAGCACCACAACCCTAGCGACTCTCACCGGCGCCTCCCTTGGGCTTGACCCCCCGCGCGTAGCTGGTGAAAAACTCGGCAAACCGCGCGTAGTTGCGGCGAATGACGGTGTTCTTAGGCGCGACTTCCAGAGCCTTCTTGTAGGTGGAAAGCGCCTCGTCGTAGCGACCCAGAGCCTCCAGGGCCACCGCCACGTTGTTGAGGATCTCGGCACTGTTGGGGCGAGCCTGGTCCGCCCGCTGGAAGCGGAACAGCGCCTCCTGCCAGTACCCCCGTTCCGCCGCCTTGGCACCCAGGCGGAGCTGGTCGTCCGCCCCACCCCCCGCGGCACCGCTGCTGGCGCAGCCTGCCAGCGCCAGCACTAGGATCCCCACCACCAACCCGCTTGTCGGTCTCATGCGGCCCCCCGCAACTGCCAGCTATTATAGGTGCCAAGGAGGGCAGTCCCATTCCCGACCCCGAGGCGGCGCTGGCGTTGGCCTGGGCGTGCGCGGAAGGCGGGCACGCTGCCCGCAGCGCGGCCCGCACTTGGCTCGCCGAGGGGAACGGCCCCCCGCCGCTGCGCCTTCCGGTAGCCGATGTAGTGCAACGGGCCAGTGCCACGCTGGCGGCCCTCGGGTGGCGGTGGGTCCCCTTCTTCGACCCAGCGTTCCCGCCCGGGCTGGCCACCCTGTCCGACCCCCCGCTGGGCGTCTTCCTCCGCGGCCACTGGGAGGTCGCCCCTGCCGTGGCGCTGGTGGGCTCCCGCCAGGCGTCCACCTACGGTCGCGAGGTGGCCGAGTACCTGGCCGGTGAGCTGGCACGGGCCGGCGTCTGGGTGGTGTCGGGGATGGCCCGGGGGGTGGACGCCGCCGCCCACCGTGGCGCCCTCGCCGCCGGCGGCCGCACCGCCGCCGTGTGGGGGAGCGGCCCCGATCGCGTCTACCCTGCCGAGCACGCCGAGCTGGCCGAGGCCATCGGGGGGAGCGGCTGCCTCCTCACCGAGTACCCGCCGGGCAGCCCGCCACTGCCCCAGCACTTCCCCGAGCGCAACCGACTCATCGTCGGCCTTTCCCAGGTCGTGGTGGTGGTGGAGGCCAACGAGCGCTCCGGGGCCCTCATCACCGCCCGCCTGGCCCTCGACGAGGGGAGGGACGTGATGGCGGTGCCCGGCTCGGTGTTCTCGCGGTTGTCCACCGGGCCCAACGGGCTGATTCGCGCCGGTGCGGCACCGGTCCTGGGCGCCAGCGACATCCTCGACGCCTTGGGTGTTCCCGCCGCCGGCCCCACCACCGCAGCGACGCCCGAGGACCCGGTGGAAGCCGCCATCCCCGCCGGGCGCTCGGCCACCGCCGACGCCATTGCCGCCACCCTCGGCCGTCCCATCGCCGAGGTGCTCGACACCCTCCTGCGGCTGGAACTGGCGGGCCGAGTGGTGCACGAGGCGGACGGATCGTACCGGCGCGCCCACGCCCGCCCCGCTACCGATTGAGGGGGTTCCCCCTCCCGGCGAGGCCGAGGGTGAAGGGGATGCGCACCTCGCTCTCGGGAAGCTTCATCACCAGCACGTAGCGACCCTCCTGAACCCCCTTGGGAAGCGGGAAGAAGAGCTTCTCGAAGCAGACCCGCCGGTCGTTCACGGTGAAGGAGTCGAAGGCGACGCCTTCCCCCGGCACCACGAAGAGCAAGGCCTCGCACGGCGCGCGCCCGGACCAGTAATCCAGCGGGTCGGCAGCCACCGCCGAGCGGCGGATGACCGGCTGGATGCGTCGGAATTCCCTGCCGAACTCCTCCTGGGTGGCGAGGGGCACCTCCTTCCCGCCGGGGATCAGCAGCGATATGTCGGTCCGGTGGACCTCCACCGACTCGCCGGTGGTGCCGGTCACGGCCAGATCGAGGATCAGCCAGTCCTCGCCCAGGTTGGCCGCGGCAAAGCGGTACCCGAGTACCGCCTCGAGTTCCGGCCCCCGGTACCGCAACACCGCAGCGCCCAGCTGCTCCACCCCGGGCGTGCCGGTGGGCATTGCCGTGCTGCAACCGAAGAGCAGTAGGGGGAGCAACGCTGCACCTGCCGTCGTCGCTCGTCGTCCAGTCATCCCGTCCTCCCGCCGCCAGTGGCGGCGCACCCTCCATCGGCTGCACACGAAGCAATCCCCGTGCCACCTATCGGCCCAGCGAGGCGAGCGGCATCCGGTTCAGGGTGCGCCCGCAGACCCCACAGGCTGGGGGGTGTCCTCCCTGCGGGACACTTCCCCGCCTGCCCGCAGCGAGGTGTGGCGGCGGGCCGCGCACGACCACCGCACGCCCTTGACAGCGCTGCTAGAGTGCCGCGGCGGAGGAGAGGTGGGCGAATCCCTCGTCATCGTCGAGTCCCCGGCCAAGGCGCGCACCCTCGGTCGCTACCTGGGCAAGGGGTACAGCGTGGTGGCCTCGGTGGGGCACGTCCGGGACCTGCCCAAGCACGAGCTGGGGATCGACGTGGCGGGCGGGTTCGTGCCCGACTACCGCCCGCTCCCCGCCAAGCGTAAGGTCATCGCCGACATCCGGGCTGCCGCCCAGGGGGCGGAGCGGATCTTCGTGGCCACCGACCCCGACCGCGAGGGGGAGGCGATCGGCTGGCACCTGGCCGAACTCCTGGCCGATCTCGCCAAGCCGGTGCAGCGCGTCCTCTTCCACGAGATCACCAGGCGGGCGGTGCAGGAGGCCCTCCAGCACCCTCGCCCCATCGACGCCAACCTGGTGGACTCCCAGCAGGCCCGCCGCATCCTCGACCGGCTCGTGGGGTACTCCCTGTCGCCGCTCCTGTGGGAGAAGGTGCGCCGGGGGCTCTCCGCCGGCCGAGTGCAGTCGGTGGCGCTCAAGATGATCTGCGACCGGGAAGCGGAGATCGAGGCCTTCGTTCCCGAGGAGTACTGGCACCTGGATGCGCGCCTGGCCGCCGCCACCCCCCCACCCTTCGTGGCCCGCCTGGCCAGCCGGGACGGCAAGAAGTTCGTGGTGCGCGACGCCGAGACGGCGGCGGCGGTGCGCGGCGAGCTGGAGCAGGCCGAGTTCCGGGTGGAAAAGGTCAGCACCCGCCGCCGCCTCCAGCGCCCGGCACCCCCCTTTGTCACCGCCAAGCTGCAGCAGGCGGCGTTCGCCCGCTTCCGTTTCCCGGTGCGGCGCACCATGCAGATCGCCCAGCGGCTCTACGAGGGGGTGGACCTCGGCGGCGGGGAGCGGGTGGGCCTCATCACCTACATGCGCACCGACTCGGTGCGGGTGGCGGGGGAGGCCCTCGCCGCGGTGCGTGAACTCATCGCCGCCAGCTTCGGCGCCGCCGCCCTCCCCGACAAGCCCAACACCTACAAGAACCGCTCCACCGCCCAGGACGCCCACGAGGCGATCCGCCCCACCGACGTGGCCCGCACCCCCGAGTCGCTGGCCGGCGTGCTGGCCGCCGACGAACTCAAGCTGTACACCCTCATCTGGCAGCGCTTCGTGGCCTCGCAGATGCGGCCGGCGGCCTTCGACGTGACGGACGTGCTGGTGCGGGCTGGTCGTTACGGTCTCAAGGCCCGCGGCGAGGTGGAGGTGGAGGCGGGCTTTCTCGCCGTCTACCGGGAGGACGAGGAGGCACAGCCCCGGGGCAAGGAGGGGGACGAGGACGAACCCACCGCCAAGCGCCTCCCCAAGCTGGTCGCCGGCGATCAACTGCGGCTGGAGGAGCTGGCCGCCACCCAGAAGTTCACCCAACCGCCGCCGCGCTTCACCGAGTCCACCCTGGTCAAGGCGCTCGAGGAGAACGGCATCGGCCGCCCCTCCACCTACGCCCAGATCATCGCCACCCTCTCCGACCGCGCCTACGTGGTGAAGGAAAAGGGCGCGTTTGCCCCCACGGAGTTGGGCAAGCTGGTCACCCAGCTCCTCACCGCCTCCTTCGGCGACCTCATCAACGAGGCCTACACGGCCAAGATGGAGGAGGAGCTGGACGCCATTGCCGAGGGGAAGGTGGCGTGGCGGGAGGTGCTCGCCGCCTTTTGGGGCACCTTCACCAAGGACCTGGCCAAGGCTCGCAGCCAAATGGCGTCCGTCAAGCAGGCAGGGGTCGAGACCGCGGAGCGCTGCCCCACCTGCGGCAGCCCCATGACCCTGCGTTTCGGCCGGTTCGGCGAGTTCCTCGCGTGCTCCCGCTACCCCGAATGCCGCACCACCAGAGAACCCTCCGGCACCGCCCCTGGCGAGGCGCCGCCCTGCCCCGTCTGCGGCGCCACCATGGTCCTCAAGCGATCCCGGTTCGGCCCGTTCTGGGCCTGCTCCCGCTACCCCGAGTGCCGCGGCACCGCCAAGATCGCGACTCGCGCCACCAGCCCCAACACCCCCAGCGGCGTTAGCTGCCCGGCCTGCGGCGAGGGGGAGGTGGTGGAAAAGCGATCGCGGCGCGGCCGCTCCTTCTGGGGGTGCAACCGCTACCCGGCCTGCACCTTCACCCTGCCCCACAAGCCCGTGCCGTCGCCGTGCCCGGCCTGCGGCGCGCCGTTCGTGGTGGAGCGGAAGCGGGTGCGCAAAGGCACCTTCTGGGCGTGCGTCCAACAGGGTTGCGGCTGGGAGGGTGAACCTACGGCAGGGGAGACGGGGGAGGGGGGCGGGTGAGTCGCCCCGGTCCACCCCCCCAGCCTGGCGATGACGCGTGAGGCCGCCGCACCTGTCGTGACCGTGGTGGGCGGGGGCCTCGCCGGGTCCGAGGCGGCCTGGCAACTGGTGAACGCGGGGCTTTCGGTACGCCTGGTGGAGATGCGGCCGCTGCGCACCACCCCCGCCCATCGCACCGGTCACTTTGCCGAGCTCGTGTGCTCCAACTCGCTCCGTTCCGACAACCCCGAGAACGCCGTGGGGCTCCTCAAGCGCGAGATGGAAGCGCTGGGTTCGCTGGTGATGGCGTGCGCCCGGGCCGCGGCGCTCCCCGCCGGCGATGCGCTGGCCGTGGACCGGCAGCGGTTTGCCGCTGCCGTCACGGCGGCCCTGGAGCGTCACCCCCGGGTGGAGGTGGTGCGGCGGGAGGCGACGGACATTCCGCCGGGGCCGGCCATCGTCGCCACCGGCCCGCTTACCTCGCCGGCGCTCCACGCCCGGCTGGAAGCGCTGCTGGGCAGCGGGTCCCTCGCCTTCTTCGACGCGGTGGCCCCGGTGGTGGCGGCCGACTCGCTGGACTGGGGCCGGCTCTACCTGGCCAGCCGATACGGCAAGGGGGAGGGCGAGGACTACCTCAACGCCCCCCTCGACGAGGCAGCGTACCGGGCCTTCGTGGACGCCCTGCGCAGCGCCGAGCGTGTCCCGGTGAGCGAGGCGGACCGGGACATCCCCTTCTTCGAGGGGTGCCTGCCCATCGAGGAGATGGCAGATCGCGGCGTTGACACCCTCCGCTTCGGGCCCATGAAGCCGGTGGGGTTGCCGGACCCGCGGACGGGTCGTCTCCCCTTTGCGGTGGTCCAGCTCCGGCGCGACGACCTGGCCGCCTCCCTGTGGAACCTCGTGGGCTTCCAGACCCGCATGACCCACGCGGCGCAGCAGCGCGTCTTTCGCCTCATCCCCGGCCTCGAGAGAGCGCGTTTCGTGCGGCTCGGCATGGTGCACCGCAATACCTTCGTGTGCGCACCCCTCCACCTGGACCGAGAACTCCGTCTCCGCACCCACCCCACCGTGCGGCTGGCCGGGCAGCTCACTGGCGTGGAGGGGTACGTGGAGTCGGCAGCCATTGGCCTGCTGGCGGGCCTTTTCACCGCGGCCGAGCTGTGCGGTCACCCCGCGCCGCCAGTTCCCTCCTGGACCGCTCACGGCGGCCTCATCCGTCACCTCACCGAGCGCCCCCCGCACCGTTTCCAGCCGGCCAACGCGGCGTGGGGGCTACTCACCGACCCGCCGGTGGAGCTGCCCCGGCAGAAAGCGCAGCGGCGCGCGGCCGCTGCAGCTTACGCCCTCGCCGAGATCCGCCGCTGGCGGGCCGCCCTGCCGTGGCCCCTCCCAGCACCGCCGGCGGCCGACTAGCGGTTCCCTGGCGAGCGGTTCACCAGCCAGACACCGAGGAGCACGCCGGTGCCACCGAGCAGCGTGGCGGGCCGGAGCTGCTCGCCGAGCAGCAGCGTGGCAACAATCTGCGCCACCAACGGCTCGAGGTACAGGAGCGCCCCCACCACGGCCGCCGGCGCCCCCGCCAGCGCGTCGTACCACAAGATGTACGCGAGCCCCGAGCAGAACACCCCGAGGAACGCCAGCGCTGCCCATCCCTTGAGCGAGACGTGCCCGAGCTGCCCCAGGCCGTCGCCAGCCACGGCCAGCGCCGAGGTGCCGAGCCACCCGGCCAGCATGACCACGAGCAACGTCCGGGTTGCCGGCTGGCCGGCCAACAGGCGCCTGGAGAGCACCGAGAAGACCGCCCAGTTCCCCGCCGACAGCAGCATGGCGAGGTCGCTCGGCACCGGCAGGCCCCGGCTCACCAGGGCCGCAAGGTCGCCGCGCGTGACCACCTCGAGCACCCCCACGGACGCCACCACGATGCCCGCCACCTGCCACGGGGTCAGGCGCTCGCCGAGGAAGAGGGCGGCCAGCAGCACGATGAAGACCGGCGCCGAGGCAACGAGCCAGCCGCTGGTGGAGGCCTCGGAGGTCACCAGGGCCATGGACTGCAGCCACTGGTGAAAGGTGACCCCTTGCAGCCCAAGCAGGGCGAGAACGAGCAGGCGAGCGGGCGGGACCGTCGTGGCCTCACGCCGCGCCGCCGTCACCAGGGCCAGCACCACGAGCCCGATGGCAAAGCGGGCCCACACCACCGCCACCGGGGCTGCCTCGGCCAGGGCCACCTTGGTGGCAATGAACGACGCGCCCCAGACCACCACCGCGACCAGCCCCTTGGCCAGGGCGACGGTGCGGCGCTGCTGGGTCATCGGTGGTCGAACACCGGCTTCGCGCGGCCTCCCACGGCGGCCATTCTCGGCCAGAGGAAGGCTCCTGGGAAGCGTGGGGCGGCCCGGACGGCCCCGCGGTCAGTGAGGCCACCCTCCCGCCGGGGCGGGGAGCGGCCAGGGCTACAATGCCCCCGTGCCGTGGCGAACTGACGAGTTCACCCGCTACTTGCGTGACGAGCGCAACCTCTCCGTCCATACCGTCACGGCCTACGAGCGGGAGATCCGCGAGTTCGTCGCCTTTGCCCGCGACGGGATGGGGTGCGGGGGCCCGGCCCAGGTGCGCTCCATGACGGTGCGGGCGTACCTGGCCAGGCTGCACGAACGGCGTCTCGCCAAGGTGTCCATCCAGCGGGCCCTGGCTGCGCTGCGCACGTACTTCCGCTTTCTCGGCCGGGAGGGCGCCGTCCAGGCCAACCCGGCGCGGGTGGTGCCCACGCCCAGGGCCCGAAAGCCGCTCCCCCAGGTGGTGGACGCGGCGGTGGTGACGCAGCTCCTCGAGGGTCTCCCCGCCACCCCGGTGGGCCGTCGCGACCGTGCTGCCCTGGAACTGCTCTACGCGGCGGGGCTGCGGGCCGCCGAGCTGGTGGGGCTCGACCTCGCCGACGTGGACCTGCCGGGTCGGCTGGTGCGGGTGCGCGGCAAGGGCGGCAAGGAGCGGGTCGTCCCCTTCGGCCGGGCGGCGGCCCAGGCTCTGGCGGCGTACCTGCCCATCCGCGCCGAATGGCGGGCCCGGGCGGGCGAGGTGGCGGAACTGGAGCCACTGTTCGTCAATCAGCGCGGGGGGCGTCTTTCGGACCGGTCGCTGCGCCGCATCCTCGACGCCGCGGTGGAGCGCCTGGCCACCACCCTCCACCTCCACCCCCACGTGCTCCGCCACGCCTTCGCCACTCACCTCCTGGAGGCCGGCATGGACCTTCGGGCGATCCAGGAGCTGCTCGGCCACGCCTCCCTGGCCACCACCCAGCGCTACACCCACCTGGACCTCGCCCACCTCATGGAGACCTACCGCAAAGCCCACCCCAAGGCGTGAGGCGTCACGGGGCGCTCGTCAGCCGGGTCCAGCGACCGCCGTACCTGGCGGCCATGAGGAGAAAGCCCCCAGCCAGCCCGATCCCCACCCCGCCGACGCCCAACCAGAGCGCCGGTGGGCCGTACCGCTCGTACACCGCGGTACCCACGGCGGGCCCCGCCACGAAGGCCAGGGAAAAGGCCAGCAGGTAGGCGCCGAGGTAGCGCCCCCGCCCCGGCCCGCCCACGCGGGAGGCGGCCAGAGCGTTGGTGACGGGCAGCGAGAGCATTTCGCCGACGGTCCACACCACCACAGTGGCCGGGGCCCAGAGCGGTGCGGCGAGGAGCGGCATGAGGGCAAACCCGGCGCAGACCAGGAGCGAGCCGAGGGCGGCCACGCGGAACGGCTCGCGGTGTTCGATGCGGCGGAGCAGCACCATCTCGAACAGCACGATGAGCATGGTGTTCACGGAGAACACGAGACCGATACGGTCCTCGGCGAACGCAAAGTGGGCGCGCAGGTACAGCGGGAGCGTCGCCAGGGTCTGGTAGAACACCGTGGCGAGGAGAAACACGAGCGCCAGCAACTGGAGGAAGGGGCCGTCCCGCCACGGTGGCGGTGCCTTCATCGGTCCTGTCTCGGCAGCGGCGGGCGCCCGGCCCCGCCACGACGCCACCACCAGCACGCCTGCCGCCATCCAGCAGGTGGCGGCATCCACGACGAAGAGGAGGCCGTAGTGGCGCACGGCCAGCATCCCACCCACCGCGGGGCCGACGGACATCCCCAGGTTGGCGGCCAGGCGCAGGAGCGCCAGAGCGCGGGTGCGAACCTCCGGGGGACTCGCGGCGGCAACGGCGGAGAACGACGCCGGCCGGAACGCCTCCGCCACCACGGACAGTGCCGCCACCGCAACCCATACCCCCACCCGGTGACGCACAGCGCCCAGCACCAGGAACCCTGCCCCGGTGCCGAGAAGCGAGAGCACCTGAACCCGCACTGCGCCGACGCGGTCGGCGAGCCACCCACCCACGGCCGCCCCGGCGACGGCCCCGGCCCCGTAGAGGCTCAGGGTGCCGCCGGCCTGGGCGAGGGAGAAACCGAGACGCTGCGTCAGGTAGAGGGTAAGGAATGGCAGCACCATGGAGCCGCTGCGGTTGACCAGGGAGGCCGCGGCGAGGATCCACACCTCCCGCGGCAGCCCGGCAAACGCCGCCCGGTACGCCCCACGCACCCGGGCCAGGACCTGCCAGCGCATCACCGAGCCGGCGCGTCCCCGACGCCGCCGGGGGCGGTCATCGCCGCAACGCCGTCCGCAGCCGCCCGGCAGCGGTGGTGGCCGTGAGGTACAGGCACGGCACCACCCCCAGGGTGAGGAGGGTGGAGACCACCAGCCCACCGATCACCGCCACCGAAAGCGGCGTCATGAGCTCCCCCCCCTCCGCCGGGTTGAGCGCCAGCGGCAGCATCCCCATCACTGTGGTGGCCACCGTCATGAGGATCGGCCGCACGCGCAGCGGGGCGGCCTGGAGGATCGCCTCCTGCAAGGGCACCTCGCCGCCGCGCCTGCGGATCTCGATGTACTCCACGAGGAGAATGCCGTTGTTGACCACGATCCCGGCCAGCAGGATGACGCCCAGCATCACCGGCGCCGACAGCGGCAGCCCGGTGACGAACAGGGCGCCCACCACGCCGACGATGGCCAGAGGCATGGCGGCCATGATGACCAGAGGGTTGACCAGGGACTCGTACTGCACCGCCATCACCGCAAAGACGAGGAAAACGGCCAGGCCGATGACGGTGAGCAGCACCCGGCGGTTCTCCCGGATGGTCTCCTCCTGCCCGCCGTAGAGCACCGAGTACCCCTCCGGCAGCGGGTAGGTGGCCAGCGCCCGGCGCACCGCCGCCGTGGCCTCCCCCACCGACCACACCCCCGGCAGCACGTCGGCCGTCACCCGCACCAGGCGGTTCTGGTTCTCCCGCTCGATGTTCTGGGGCGCTCGCCCCTCCTCCACGTCCGCCACGTCGCGCAGCCGCACCGGCCGGCCGGTGCGGGGGAACAGCGGCAGGGACGCCAGCTCCGCCGCGGTGGTGACGCGGGAACGGTCGAAGCGGACCCGGATGTCCACCTCCCGATCGCCATCGGTGAGGCGGGTGGGCACCGAGCCCCCCACCGCTGTGCGCACCGTGCGCCCCACCTCCCCCACGTCCAGCCCCAGCTCCGCCGCCCGCCGGCGGTCCAGCAGCACCCGCACCTCCGGGGTGGTCTCCTTGTACGAGGTGTCCACGTTGGCGAGGCCAGGGAAACCCTCCAGCACGCCGGCAATGTCGCGACCCACCCGCTCCAGGGTCGTCAGGTCGTCGCCGAACACCTTCACCTCCACGTCCGCCGTACCGGTGGAGGTTCGCAGGCCGCGGATGCGGGGGGGCTGGAGCGTGACGCGAGCGTCCGCCAGTTCCGGGCTGGCGGCGAGGGCCTGGCGGGCCAGCTTCAGCCAGTCGGCGGCCGAGATGTCGCGATCCTTGCGCGAGGACAGCTCCACCGCCAGGTTCGCCCGGGTGGGGGCGAAGAACACGCCGCGTCGCACGAAGCCGCCGGCGGTGGCGAAGACGTGCCGCACCTCCGGCAGGCGAGACACGATCGCCTCCGCCGCCAGTGCCGCCCGGTTGGTGACCTCCACCGGCGTGTCCGGCGGCATCTCGATGTTCACCGACACCCGGCCGTCGTCCACCGGCGGGAGGAACTCGTTCCCCAGCCGCCCCGCCCCCAGCGCCGCAGCAACGAAGACGACAGCGGCCCCGCCCAGCACCACGGCTCGGTGGGCGAGCAGGGAAGGCAGCACCTTGCGGTACGCCCGCTCCAGCGCGGTCACGCCCCGGGCCGCCACGCCGAGCCACCGCACCTGGGCAAGGCGGGAGCTTCGCCCCACCTTGAACAGCTGCGCCGACATCATGGGCACCAGCGTCAACGCCACCAGCAGGGAGGTGGCGATGGCAAAGGAGATGGTGATCAGCAGCTCGCGGAACAGCAGCGCCGACAACCCGGAGATGAGGAGAAACGGCACCACCGCCGCCAGGTTGGTCAGGGTGGAGGCGGTCACCGCGGAGGCCACCTCGCCGGCCCCGATGTGGGCCGCCTCCACCGGGTCGGGATGCTCCTGCTGGTGGCGGTCGATGTTCTCCAGCATGACGATGGCGTTGTCCACCAGCATCCCGATACCGAGGGCCAAGCCCCCCAGCGACATGATGTTGAGGGTGAGGTCCGACACCCCCATGAGGGCCACGGTGCCGAGGATGGCGATGGGGATGGAGGTGCCGATGATGAAGGTTCGCCGCCAGGAGCGGAGGAACAGGAAGACCACCACCATGGCGAGGCCGGCGCCGATGAGGGCGGCATCGCCCACCCCGCTCACCGCCGAGCGGACGTAAAACGCCTGGTCCTGCACCACCTGCGTCGCGAGATCGGGGGGGAAGAACCCGTCGCGGTGCAGCCGGGCCAGCACCGCGTTGCACCCGTCCACCACGGCAATGGTGTTGGCGTCGGGCTGCTTGGAGACGGCAATGAGGACCGCCGGCTTGCCGTCGAGGCGAGCGTACACCCGCTCGTCGCTGTGGGTGTCCACCACCTGCGCCACGTCGGTGAGGGCCACGTCGCCGCCCCGGGGGAGGGGGATGCGAACCCGCGCCACGTCATCCACCGAGCGGAACTTGCCCTTGGTCTTGGAGAGCACGTCCCGGGCCGCGGATTGCAGCCGCCCGCCGGAGATGTCCTGGTTTTCCTCCCGCAGTCGACTCAACAGTTCGGAGACGGTGACGCCATAGGAACGCAGCCGCTCGGGATCCACGACGACCTGGATCTCCCGGTCCTTGCCGCCCCCCACGTCCACCGACGCCACCCCTTGGACGGTGAGCAACTGCTTGGCCAGCTGGTCCTCGCACCAGCGCTTCAGCCAGACCTCGTCGCGGATCGGCGAGGACACCGCAAACTGTAGCACCGGGATTTGCGACGGGTCGGACTTAAAGATGACGGGAGGGTCCGCCTCTTCAGGGAGCGCGCCACGCGCCTGGTCCAGCTTGGTGGAGGCGTCGCGCAGGGCAAAATCGATGTCGGTGCCGTAGGCGAAGTGCAGCTCCACGCTGGTCCGCCCCTCGCTGGACTCGGAGGTGATGAGCACGGCGTTCTCGGTGGTGGCCAGGCGCGGCTCCAGCACCTTTGCCACGGTCTGCTCCATCACCTCCGGGTCCACGCCCGGGTTGCTCACGAACGCCCGCACTTGGGGGTAGATGATGCGGGGCAGGAGATCCACCGCCAGCCGCCCCAGCATGGCCACGCCGACGATGCAGATGGCCAGCGAGATGATGGTGGTGCCCACCGGCCGGGTGATGGACCAATCGACGATGCTCCGCCGCTCGCCCGAGCCCGGCCTCTTCACGACCCTTCCCCCTCGCCCCGCACCGTCACGGGGGCGCCCGGCCGTACCCGCGCCATCCCCTCCACGATCACCTCGTCCCCCGCTGCCAGCCCCTGGCGGATCAACGCACGGCCTGCGATCCGGTCCCCCACCGTCACCGCGCACACCTCGGCCTTGCCGTCCACCACCCGGTAGACGAAGAACGGCACCTCGGACCCGCGCAGGACCGCCTGCTCCGGAACCATCATGGCCTCGGCCAGACGCTCAATGACCAGCTCGGCGCGCGCCAGGAACCCCGGCCGTACCCCCGCCGGGTACCCTTCCAGGCCCAGTTCCACCGTCACCTGCCGCGACACGCTGTCGGCGGCGGGGAAGATGCGGACGATGCGGCCAGCCACCCGCACCCCGGGCAGAGCATCCACCGTCACCACCGCCGCATCGCCCACCGCTAACCGCACCACGTCCAGTTCCGAGATCGGCACGCGCAGCACCAGGCCGTTGCCGGCCGCCAGCTCGAGGAGCGGGCTACGCGCCGCCGCCAGGTTGCCCACCTCCACCATGCGGGCTGTCACCACCCCGTCCACCGGTGCCGCGATGCGGGTGAACGACAGCCGCGTGCGGATGGCCTCGGTGCGGGCCGCCGCCGTCTCGAAGGCGGCCCGGGCGCTGTCCGCCGCCGCCGGTGAGACCAAGCCTTCGGCGGCTAAGGCCGCGGTGCGCCGCCACTGTGCCTCCGCCTCGCTGCGCCGGGCCTCCTCCTCGGCGAGCTGGGCCTGCAGCTCGCGGTCGTCCAATTCCACCACGGTCTCGCCGGCCCGGACCCGGTCCCCCTCCCGTACCCGCACCGCGGTGACCAGGCCCTCCTGCTGCGCCGCCACGATCACCCTGGCCTGCGGCTCCAGCGTCCCGGTGGCGGTGATGCGCCGCTCCACCGCTTCCGGCCGAACGCGAATCGTCCGCACCGCCACCGGGCTCTCCACCGGGGAGGACACGGGTTTCTCGGCGCAAGCCCAGGCCCACGCCGCCACTGTGACGACCAACGCAATCGTTCTCTTTCCCATCGACACCACCCCACCCGCCGCCATGCTACGGCATGGCGCCACGAAAGGTTGCACCCGGTACTCTTGCTCCCGCCCGGCGCCGGGCGGAGGGCCCCGGCGCTCGGCCGTGCCATACTCGGCGCGTGAATCCCGTCTGTCACAGCGGGGGAGGGGCCCCGCAGGCCACACCCACGCCGCCCCGGGACGCTACGGCAGGGCGGCTGCGGCGCCCCGCGCTGGCCACGGCGGCCGTCCTGCTGCTCGCGGGCGGGTGCAGCGGGACAGACTCCACCCCCGCGAGGGAGGAGCCGACGGGGGCAACGCTCTTCCCCGGCCACGCCACCATCGCACACGACACCGCCACCGCCAGCGTCGACCGTCGCGGCCCCACCGCCCTCGACGGCGCAACTCTCGAGGAGGTGCTGCGCTTCCGCGCCGGTCGCGTCGCGGCGTACCAGTTCCTCGGTGTGTTCCCCGCGCCCTACGACCCCCTCGCCGGCCCCGCCCGGCGCATCTGGGACCGCATCGCGCCGAAGGCCGACTGGCTAGGGCCGACGCCGTACCTCGTGGCGAATCCGTACCTCCTGGTGGTGGTCACCTGCGCCAACCACGTCACCCCCCTGGGTCTCGTCTGCCCCAACCTCGAGCTGGAGTACCACGCCGGTGGCTTCGTCGAGCGTCACCGCGGTTACAACGCCAGGTGTTGGCTTTCCCGCCCCTTCTCCGAAAGCTGCGGCGACTTCCCCGGTGCCATCCGCATCGTCATGCTCAACGCCTTCGACGCGGGCTACCCCTTTGCTCACGTGGACCTGGCCGCCTCCGCCAACGTCACCGCCGGCGATGGAGCCCGTAACATCGCCCGCGGCATTCACAGTCAGTCGTGCTACTTCCACCTCGGCCGGCGCGGCGTGAACAACGTTTCCCCCCAGGACCGGGACGGGTGGCTCGCCCTGGCCGATCGCGACGCCGCCACCCGCATCGTCGTCAAGCTCTGGCGGGCCCGCCCGCCCTCGCCGTTGCGCCCCGCCGACCTCGTCTACCAGCTGGACGTGGACCCGAGCGCGTAGCCCGGGCCCGGGTGGATCACGGGGCGCCGTGGTGCGTGAACAGCAGGGCCACGCCCGCCACCGCTGCCACCGTGCCGAGGATGGCCCGGGGCGACGGCCGGTAGCGTTCGGTGACGGCCACCACGGGGATGAGAAGCACCGGCGTCGTGGCCATGATGGTGGCCGCCACCCCCACGGCGGTGAGACGTGTCGCCACCAGCGACAGCCACACCCCCAGGAACGGCCCGAAAAAGGCCCCGGCGGCCAGGTACCCGCCGGCCCTTCGCCACGCGGCCCCCAGGCCGATGGCGGCGAGCCTGCCGGTGACGGCGGCCAGGGCCCAGATGACAGCGCTGCCCACGCCGGATCGCTCTATTTCTTTAACCAAGAGAGGAACCAGGCGCTGTTGCCCTTCACCTGCCCTCCGCGCGCGCCTGTGTACCGCAGCCGCCGGCCCTCTGTGCCTTCGTCGTGCCTCCTGGCGGTGCAAGCAACGAGTTGACAAGGGTCTATGCCATGCCCTCTCTGAGCATGCCTTGGTGCAAAGGCCGCTGGGCGTCGCCGGCCGTGGCCTACTGTCCCCTGGCGCCGCACTCCTCGCGCATGGTGCGCGAAATCCGCGCGGTTCACCACCAATCGCGCAACACTCGACCTGTCAAATAGATAGGTTCAGTTCTTATGTGCACATGTGCAGCAAGTCGCGCGAAATTCGCGCAGTTGGGACCTGTGCCCATCTTGGCGAAATTCGCGTATCATATTGAAAGGACTGGTGATTCTTACGGGCACGTTGAGCTGGCAGGTCGCTTGCTCAGTAGAACGGCGGCCGAGAAGGCGCGACGGAAGAGGGGGGAGTCGATGAGACGAGGGTCTCGTGCTACAACCAGTCTTGTGAGTGTGTTAATAGTTCTTGGTGGACTGGTGGGGTTGCCTGCCCCGCTGCCAGCGGCAGCGACGTGCTACGAGCAGTACCAAGCTGCTTTGGAGGAGTGTGGCTACAACTACCACGGTTCTGCTCTCGTGATGTGCGCTGCTGAAGCTGTCGCCGACTACATTGGGTGCATAAGGCGCAAGCTATAGAACCGTTGGAGGATGTGCATGATTTCGCCGCGTCTTCTCGGCCGCTTCGCTCGCTTCAGTACCGCCATCCTAGCAATTGCTTCGGCTTCCTCCTCGCTCTTTGCTTATGTTCCAAAAGGCGACCCTCAGGGTCCACGTGCACCCTTGGCTGCCTGTGTCGTGGGGCAGAAGTGGTTGGCGCTTGTCACTCGTGAAGACGAGATTTGGCTCGTTTCCTTGGACACAGGAGAGCAGCGTCTTCTGAGCCGGGGTACGCAAGCTCTGGCCGTCGCACCCGCGGACGTTGATTCCTTCTGGGTCATCAGCAACAACGGTGCCGTCATGCTTCGAATGGCCTTGACCGGCAGGGTCGTGGAGCAGCTGGTGCCTCCCGAGCGCGTCGGCGAAGTCGTCACCGTTGGGGGCGACATCGTGGTTGCCCGCATGCCCTTTGCCGCGTCGGGACTGTTGCTCTGGAGGGGAAGGCCCGCATCTCTGCAGCCCTGGGCCCTACCCGTTGAGCGCTTTGCGGCAGATCCTGCGAGCGTCGCGCTTGCAAATATGGTAGCTGTCGACTCTGACGGGGAACGTGTGGCGGTCGTATGGCGCCTCCTTCGAAGCGAGATGGCACTGCTCGATCGCGACGGGCGTCTGCGAGCGATGACAACCCTCCCCTACTATGGAGCATCATGGGCGCCTCTTGGCTTCGACCCGAGCCTGCTTTCTGCTGGCGACGTGACAGTCGTACCAAAGCCCTACGCCGATGTGGCAATGGCAAATCAGCGGGTATGGTGCCTTTCGGGTCAGGAAGGGCCCTGGCGAGACAACGACACACGGCGAGGTCGACACGTGGTCGAAGTGGACCTCGACGGAAGAATTGTGCACATCCACGAGCTACGAGTGGATGGCTGTCAACTCGTGGTCGACGGTGCATCTCGGGTGTTGGTAGTGGACTGTGACCTAGGGCTTCATCCACTGCCGGGGAGAATCGAGAAACAGCCATGACGCTGTTCCTATTTGAGGCTCGTCGTCTCTCTCGTAAGCCGGCCTTCGTCGCAGTGTTCACGGTCTTCCTGGCGATAGGTATCGAGCAGGCCGTGATGGATAGAACGGAGCCACCTTGGTTCCTGTTGTTTCTGCCCTTGTTCGTGGTCTGGGTAGCCGCGTTCGACCTCTCAGGCGACCTGCGGCGCGGCCGATTGGATCTCATCCTTTCTCGGGGCACACGGCTGTCGCGTTTGCTCCTCGTTCGTCTTCTCCTGGCTCTGCTCGTAGGGGCAGCGACAACGGGACTCCTGAGCGCACCAGCCCTCTTGACGCGAACCATCCCATGGCGCGAGACGGGGGAGAGTTTGGCACGCCTCGTCTATTGGGGAGCACTGAGCGTGTTACTCGGTCTCGTTGCTTCCAGTGAAGCCGTGATGCTGCTCGCAACCCTGACCAGCGCGCTTGTAGTCTGGTGGGGAGCGGACGGGTGCCTCGAGCTAACAGGGAAGTTGCCGACCGAAAGCCCGTGGCGCTTCTTCACCTTCTTCAGCCACGTGCTTGGAAGCTTTTTGCCGCTACCATTGCCCCACGGCAGTGACCAAGCGCCCCCAACCTTTCTGGAATTCGTTCGCCTCCCGGTGGCGATTCTGTGGCTGTCGGTGGCGTGCCTCTGGGCAGACCGGCGCAACATCCACGTCCGCGAGGAGGGGTGACGGTGCGGCAGGCGATTGAGGCGCGAGGCGTGACGTTCCGCTACCCCAACGGCTGGACGCTCGGTCCCGTGGATCTTGTCGCCCCGCGGGCCATGGTGACGGCCCTCATCGGACCCAACGGCGCCGGCAAGACGACGCTCCTTCGGATACTGGGGGGGCTGGTGCGGCCATTTTCAGGCGCCTGCCTGCTCGACGGTAAAGAGGTGGCCGATAGATGGGAGCTGGCCCGACGGGTTGCCCTGGCCCCCACCGAGCCGGCGTTTCCCACTTCGACCACAGTTGCAGACGTCCTGAAGCTTCGGGCCGACACCGTGCATGTTCCCAAAGCCGAGGTGACCGCGGCCGAGCGTCAGTTGGAGCATCGCCTCGGGTGTTCCCTGTGCCGCAGACCTAGCACGCTTTCCCGAGGCCAGCGACTGCAGTGCTCCATTACGCTCGCGCTGCTGGGCAGTCCCGAGTTTGTGCTCGCCGACGAACCCTGGAGTGGCCTCGACCCGCTCGCCATGGACGAGGTCCTCGGTAGACTCAAAGAGGTCTCTCGTGCCGGAGCGTCGGTCGTGGTTTCCTCCCACGATCTCCACCAGCTCCCCGTCATTGCCGACCGCTTTGTTGTCTTGGTGGGGGGCCGGGTGCGCGCCGCCGGTAGTCTGGAGGAGATCCAGCCGCTAGTTGGCGGCAGCCTTACCGATCCGACCCTTATTCTCAAAGAGCTGTATCGAAGGAGTGTCGAAGGGGGCCAAGAGTGAATGGCACACACCCGCGCAGACGTGGCGCCCAGGCGATCACGCTCGTGACCCTGGCCCTGATCGCAGCCAGCCGAGCCGCCTGGGCAGCTCAGTCCGTGCGCCTCATGGCGCCAGGACCGATCGTGGTCAGAGCAGTAGATCCGCCATTCAGCGCTGCGTGTCAACCGGTGACGACAGACTTCGGCTGCACCTTCCCGTGTCCACTCACCCACCCGGTCTGGCTCGTTCTCGACGTGGCGGGGTACGAACCTCGCCGAATGGAGCTGCGGGTAGTCCCTGGCCAAGAGATGGTAGATGTGAACGATGGGGCATGGACGCCTACCCCCATCGCCATGGGTTGCGTCGCTAAAGTTGTGTAGAAGACGAAAGTGACAGGAGGCGACGGATGGAGAAGATGGGGGAGATGGAGAAGAAGGAGCTGCGGGAGCTAACGCGGGAAGCGGTGCACGCCCGCATAAGGGA